>Ga0334892_1000010_pt1 | contig 395051 bp, 306 predicted proteins | sample GraSluR3_MG_4_FD_207213 | JGI IMG/M metagenome (GOLD analysis project Ga0334892, IMG submission 207213) | Sludge microbial communities from methane-producing bioreactor in Wageningen University, Netherlands - Granular Sludge_15_04-R3 | ecosystem: Engineered > Bioreactor > Anaerobic >... | reverse complement strand
CCCACAGAAAGTCTTCGACACTGTATTCCGGATTGAGGACGATAAACATGGCGCCGGGAATACCTTCCTGCGTTTCAGCGTCGATGATGCGGCCCGTCATCTGGATGCCTGCCGCGCTGGCAAATGTTCCGACCGGGAGCTGGCCGAGGCCCACCCGCGCGCTGACGGACTGCCGCGTGACGTTGGCGATGCTGATCTCGAAGCCGTACGTGGCGTCGGGCAGCGCTGCGAGGCCCGCCAGCGAGGCGAAGAAATTCTCGCCGTCCGGCGGAGCGTTCCACGGCTCGGTGATCTCGAACAGCACATCGCCATCGACCAGCCAGCGGCGGGTCCACATGGTGCCGGGCGCGAGCAGCCGCCAGTCGAAGAACACGTACAGCCGGTCGATGCCCGCCGGGAAATCGGCCCGGATGGTGCCGCCAGGAGCGCCGCCCGCCTGGGCAGTGGCGAACCGGAAATTGCCGAACACGGCGGCGCGCGCCGATTCGGCAGCACCGGCGATTACGAAATCGGCGGTCGCGCTCAAGGTGCCGTCGATGTACAGCTCCAGGCGATACTGCCCGGCCAGAAAATCCGCCGCGGCGGTGATCAGGCGCGTGCCTTGCTGGTCGCCGTCCCAGGCGGCGGTGTCGCGCGTCAGTTCCTGGCCCTCGAAATACCAGACGAAGCTCCAGGGAGTGCCCGGCTGCATGTTGCGGTAGTTGAACCGCGCCTGGATGGCGCTGCCTTCGGGCAGGACGTAGCTGGTCCCGACGAGGTTGCCGTTGGCGTCGAGCAGGCCGAAGATGATGTCGGTAAACGCCGGCTCATCCGCCGGGCCACCGCCCACCAGGATCCGGCGGCTGGCGACTTCGCGGCCCTCGATGAACAGCCGGAAGTCGTACAGGCCGTTGCGGAGGGGAAGTCCGGCGGTGCCGATGTACCACGTGCCGCGCCTGCCGCCGCTCCAGGTGACGGGCGGGAGGCTGTAGGTGGGGTCCTGGACGTTGTCCACGCTGACACGAAGCTCGTATACCGCCCCGTCTTCCATCCGGTTGTAGTCGAAGAACAGGTACAGGCTGGTCGTGCCCGCCGGGACGCTGCCGACCACGTTGCTCGCCTGGCCGACCTCGTTGACGCGCGTGCTGAAGAACAGCCGGCTGAATACCGGCTCGCCGTCCTGTGACGGGGCCGGGTTGGTGGCCGAAATCTCGCCCTGGCGGATGCCCAGCGCCGCCGCGCGCACCAGTCCGCGCGCCAGCCGCGAAGGGCGCAGCGCGCTGATGAACCCGCCGACCGGCACGCAGTGATCCCCGGAATCGGCGCGCCCGTCCAGGTTTGTGTCTTGCAGGTAGCGGCAGTCCACGGCTTCGCCACCGGCCCGCGCGGGCGCGATCGTCGGGATGCCGATGAGCTGGCCGTCGCGGTTGTAGGCGCCACCGCCGCTCATCGTGCCGGGAATGACGGCGCTGGTGCGGATCCAGGCGCGGTCCCCCGCGCGCGCCTCGGCGGTGAAGCCGTTCACCGTGCCGCGCGTGACCTCCACGGGGTCGTTGCCGAAGGTGGGATAGCCGACGATCGTGATTGTGTCGTCCAGCCCGACGTTCAGCGAGTCGCCCAGCTCGACGAACGGCAGTTCGAGGCTGCCGGGCAGAATCTCGCGCCCGTCGAGGTAGCCGTTGATGCGCAGGACGGCCAGGTCCAGGCCGTGGCTGGCGTCGACGACCTCGGCGGTGTAGGTTGGGATGGGCGGCTCGTCAAGACGAACCGTGATCGCGATGACGAGCACATCCGACGGGCACGCCTCGCTGGGCGTGGCGCTGTGGGCGTTGGTCAGGATCAGGCCATCCCTGCTGATCAGGGTGCCGGAGCCGATGCACGAGATCATCGGCTGGCCGCTCACCAGAAACGACTGCATGACGAAGACGGTGGCTTGCTTGATCACGTCCTCGTTCAGCTCGACCAGCGGCGGGTCGGCCTGGGCGGCGGCTCGCGGCGGCGCGAAAACGGGCAGGCCGGCACCGGCCAGCACGACGAGGATTCCCGCGCAGAGTATGAGGCGTCGGAACAGGTGATTGGCCATCATCAGAAGATTTCCAGAGTCTGCAGCAGGTTTTCGAAACGGTACAGGTGGTCGTCGAAGGCGCTCTGTTCTTCGCGGTAGGTCACCACCACCGCCTGGGTGCCTTGCAGAACGACCAGGTCTACCCCCTTGATCACCATCGGCAGGCTCTGCAAAGCCGGGTTGCGCTCGAACTCGGTATAGGCGTAGACCATGCGCTTGGCGGGATCGTCGCGCAGCATGGCGTCACTGCGCGAGATCGGGTGATAGGTGGCGAACCGGCTGGACCGCTGCATGGTGAGCAGATTCAGCACGAGGTCGGGCGTGGCGTCCGGGCCGACCGTCAGGACGGAAACCTGAAGCGTGGTCTTAAACGGCAGCGCGTTCGGATCGCGCACGCGGAAAAGGTAGTCCTCGCCCCTGGTATCCTGCAGCCAGTTGGCCGGGACCTGGGCGCGCACGCCCGACTCCAGGTTTTCGAGGGTGACGGTTGCATTCAAGTTCGAGTCGCGCAGGGTGATGCCCAGGATCATCACCCCGGCGGCAAGGACGATAGCCAGGTAGGTGTTCCAGCGCTGCGTGAAGGTGAGCGAGGCGCTTTCGCGGATTTCGACGAACTCGGTCATAATGTCTGGCGGCCTCCGCTCAGGGCTTCGGTGCGGGAGTCGGCGCTCTGCACGATGAAGGCGATGCTCGCAAACATCACGGCGACGAAGCCGAACGCCAGGGCCAGCCCGCGGATCGGCGCGCTGCCCGTCCCTTCGACGCTGAGGCCGCTGACGATGGCGATGCCCCGGAAGCCGTAATACAGCCCGCTCAGCAGCGCGGCGAGCAGCAGCCCCGCCGAAATCCAGAAGATGGGGGGGCGCCCGATATTCAGCTCGACCAGGAAGTAGGCGACGATCAGCCCGACGGCGAGGTGCGAGAACGTTGTGCTGGCGACGCGCAGCGCGGTGGCGAGCACCGTCGCATCGGTGACCAGGGCCACGCGAAAATTAAGCGCCGTCGCGAACCCGATCGACACGGCGAGAGCGTAGGCCATGGCATCCAGGCGGCGGTGAAAGCGGTGAGGCCATACGGCGTAACGCAGCACGGCGTATTTCAGGAACTCGGCAGCGAACCCAATGGTGAACGTATAGCCAAGCACGCGCCCGAAGAAACCGGCGGTGGGCAGCCAGCGCTCCGGAACAAAGACGCGTTCTTCCAGCGGGATGGCGACGCCGTTTGCGACCAACATGCCGAGCACCATCACGCCGAGCAGACCCGGTCGCGGTTGGAGCGCGCGCCGCTCGCCGCGATACGAGATCGCCAGCCAGAGCGCGAGCGGCAGGCTCGCGACCCCGGCCTTCACCAGCGGCTCGCGCGAGTCGGCGGGGATGATCTCGAAAATCGTCGTCAGGCTGTAGAGGGCGAGCACGACGATCAGCAGCAGGCTGACCTCGATCCAGGCTGTGCGCCATACCCGGCGGTACGGATAAATTTCCTCGAGTTCTTCTTCTGGCGCCAGCAGAATCGGTTCAAACGACACGTTTGGTGCTCCTCATGGCCGGGTTGTTGAAGTCGGCCCCGCGCAGTGGTAGACTTTCTCATTGGACGTCGTGATTTTACCGCACCTCGGTGTTCTGTCGAGCCTCCTGGGCGCGCGAACCGGCGCGCGATGTGCACCTGATACGGTGAAGGCATAGTGCACTATGGCATTTGATGCTGGACGCAGGCAAAGGGCGCCTGTTCGGATCGGCGTGCTGGGCACGCTGCTGATGCTGTTCTGTTTGATGTTGGGCGTGGTTGCGGTGCTGCTGCTGCGCACGGATGCGGACGACAGTGGCGACAACGGCAACCGGATCGTGTACGGGCTGACGCTCGAACCGTCGGGCTTCGATCCGCACCGGCACATTTCGAGCGAGCTGGGCATACCGCTGTTTTCGGTCTACGACACGCTCGTTTACCGCCACCCCCAAACGATGGAATTCGTGCCCGGCCTGGCCGAGCGCTGGGAGATGGCGCCGGATGGCCTGTCGTGGACGTTCTACCTGAAGCAGGGCGTTACCTTTCACGACGGCACGCCGTTCGACGCGCAGGCGGTGGGCGCTAACCTGGACCGGGTGATGAACCCTGGCATTGGCTCGGCGAAGGCGCGGGGCCTGCTGGGACCGTTTGCCGGTTATGAGATCGTTGACCCGTTCACGATCCGGCTCAATCTGTCCGAGCCATACGCCCCGCTGCTGGACGGGCTGAGCCAGGTCTACCTGGGGATCGCCAGCCCGACGGCGCTGGCACGCTACTCGAACAACACCTACCAGTGGCACCAGGTTGGCACCGGCCCGTACCGCGTCGAGGAGATCGTGCCGGGCGACCGGATCGTGCTGGCGCGGAACGAGGATTACGCCTGGGGGCCGGTGTTCTACGCGCCGGTGACCGGCCAGTCGCTGGACACGATCGAATTCCGCTTTTTCACCGATCCGCCAACCCGCAGCCTCGCGCTGGAAAGCGGCACAATCCAGATGATCGGCGAGCTGCTCCCGACCGACACCGAGCTGCTGGTGGGGAACCCCGCGCTGCAAATCTTCCGCGTGCCGATTGCGGGCACGCCGCAGCAGTTTTTCATCAACACGCGGCGCTCGCCCGGCGATGAGCAGTCGTTTCGCCAGGCGCTGCTGTACGCGACGAACCGGACGGCGATTGTGGACGCGGTGTTCCAGGGCCAGTCCCCGCTGGCGTATGGCCCGCTCACGGCAGTCACGCCGTTTTACGATCCGGGCGTGGCTGAAAAATACCCGTTCGACCCGGACTTCGCGCGCGGGCTGCTGCAGGGCATCGGCTACCAGGACACCGACAGCGACGGCGTGCTCGACCGGGACGGGGCGCCGTTGGAGCTGACGATGGTCTTTGCCCCATGGAACCAGATGAGCGACGTCGCCCAGTTAATCCAGAGCCAGTGGCGCGACATCGGCATCGGTGTCGAACTGATTCAAGTCCCGGACTATCCCACCCTGGCGGCGTATGCCGAAGAAGGCGACTACGACCTGATCGGCCTGTACGATTTCGCGGTTGAGGCGAGCATCCTCAACCAGTTCTACCAGAGTGACGGCGCGCGCAACTGGTCCGGCGTCAGCGATCCGGAACTGGATGAATGGCTGGAGGACGCAATTCGCACGCCGAACCAGGCCGACCGGGCGCAGCTTTACGCCGCCATACAGGACCGGATCATGGAGCAGGCGCTGGTGCTGCCCATCCGCGATTACGTCAACCTGAACGGCGCGTCGGCGCGGTTGGACGGCGTGATCTTCAGCGCCCACGGATGGTGGCCGCTGCTGCGCAACTTCCAACTGACGTCCTGATCCGAAGCTGCCCATGATAGGCTACAGCATCAAGCGGTTGGGCTCGGCCCTGTTCGTGGCGTGGCTGGCGCTGACGCTCGCCTTTGTGGCGCTGCGCTGGGTGCCCGGTGACGCTGTGGACGCGACGCTGGCGCGCGGCGGCGCGTCGCCGGGCGAGGTGGCCGCCCGCCGCGACATGCTGGGGCTGAACGATCCGGTGTGGCGCCAGTACGGTGACTACGTGATGGGCCTTGTGCGGGGCGACTGGGGCGAGTCGCTGGTGACGGAGCAGCCGGTCGCGGAGATCATCCGGCAGAACATCGGTGCGACGTCCGCCCTGTCGGGCGCGGCGCTGTTGATCGCCGTGACGCTGGGCGTGGTGCTGGGGATCGCGGCCAGCCTGGGGCGGTGGCGCCCGGTCCGCTATGGGGCGGAAGGACTCGCCTCGCTGGCGCTCAGCACGCCGGTGTACTGGACCTCCACGCTGGCGATCTACGTCTTCTCGATCGTGTTGGGCCTCTTGCCCGGCGTGGGGGGCGAGGGCATCCGCTATTTGATCCTGCCGGCGGCAGTGCTGGGATTCCACACGGCGGGCAGCATCGCGCAGGTGACTGCCGGGAGCATCCGGGACGCGATGGGCCAGGGGTTCGTGCGGACGGCGCGGGCCAAAGGGCTGCCGGAGCTGGACGTGCTCGACCACGTGCTGCGCGTTGGCATGCTGCCGGTGGTGGCGGTGGTCGCGCTGCAGCTTGGCTTTCTGCTCAGCGGCACGGTGATCACGGAGATCATCTTCGTGCGGCGCGGGCTGGGGCGCGTGCTGCTGACGGCGATCGACAACCGGGACTATCCGGTCGTCGAGGGGCTGGTTGTGCTGTCGGCGCTGACGTACAGCGCGATCAATATGCTGGCCGATGTCGCGTACCGCGTGATCGATCCGCGCGTGCGCATGGAGGAGTAGGGCGTGAGCGCGGCGGCACGCAACCCCCGGCTGGTCGTGGCGCTGGGCGTGCTCGGCCTGATCGCGCTGGTGTCGATCGGTGCCCCCTGGATCGCGAGCCACGATCCGCGCGCGGCGGCGCCTGAAAACCAGCTCCTCGAACCCTCGGGCGAATACCTGTTTGGGACCGACCTGTTGGGGCGGGACGTGTTCAGCCGCGTGGTGTACGGGGGGCGGCGAACGCTGGGCGTCGCGCTGCTGACTGCCGGGATCACGCTCGCGCCCGGAATCGCGATCGGGCTGGCGGCGGGCTATGCCGGGCGCTGGCTCGACTGGGCGCTGATGTCGGTCATGGATGCGCTGCTGGCGTTCCCCAGCCTGCTGCTGGCGCTGGCGCTGGTGACCGTGTTCGGCAGCGGGGTGGTGCAGATTGCCTTCGCGGTCGGGATAGCCGGGATTCCCGCGTATGCGCGCGTCGTGCGCGCCGCCGTGCTCGAGGCGCGGGCCGTCCCGTACGTGGATGCCGCGCGCGCGATCGGTGCCCGCCCGGCGGGGATCCTGGCCCGGCACGTGGTGCCGGCGATTGCAACCCCGCTGTTGTCCTTCGCCGGAGTGACGCTGAGTTGGGCCATTCTGAACAGCGCGGCGCTGATGTTCCTGGGCTATGGGGGCGACGTTGCCGCGCCGGATTGGGGCGTGATGCTGGCCGACGGGCGCGAGTCGTTCCGCACCGGGCCGTGGGTGGCGGTGGCGCCCGGCATGGCGTTGAGCCTGACCGTGTTCGCGATCAACCTGCTGGGGAACAGCGTGGCCCCGCCGCCTGCCAATCGCTAGGGGAGCGGCGATCAGGGCTGGATCGTGAAGCGGACCTCGTTGGAAGACGCTTCGCCAACCCACACGCCCTGGTTGGTGGCGTACTGCGGGATCGGTGTGGCGGTGGCGTTGGGCGGCTGGATGGGGCGCGGATCGCCGGGGCTGCGGTTGCGGTAGTGAGCGCGCATCCGGTACTCGCCGGGGCCGATGCCGATGGCGGCCAGATCGCCGGGCGCGATGGCGTATTCCTCCGAGCAGCGCGCGCGCGATCCCAGCAGGTGCAAATCTTCCGGATTCGCGAACGTCGCGGGCGAGGTGTAGGTTTGCGGCTGGTCGGCGACGGCCTGCGCGACGCCGACGCGCGTGATCTCGAGGGTGACGCCGTCGATGTTTTCGTTAGCGGTCAGGATCGGCCCGTCGGGGTTGAAATGCAGAATGAGCGGGCCGCGATCTTCGTTGACGAACGTCACGATCACTGCGACCGGCTGGCTGGCGCTGACGGTGTCGCTGGACAGTTCCAGCCGCAGATCCAGCGCGCCGGGATCGGTGCTCTGGAAAGACAGGACCGAGCGGTTGTTGCCGCCGAGCGGGGCGGCCAGGTCCGAGCAGGTCGGGCCGCGGCGCGCCGCCGGATAGACGCGGGGAAACACGAGCGCCGCGATGAGCGCCAGCGTGGCCGCTGCCAGCGCAACGGTCGACCGGTCTCCTCTTCTGCCGCCGCTGAATCGTTCCCTGAAGCCCTGCATAACCGCTATTCCCCTCTGTGTCCAAGCCAAGTCGCCGCCAGATCGACCGCGGCGGCGGGCGTCACCTGGGACATGTCCAGCCAATGGATGCCCGAGTCGTGGCCGTTGAACCAGGTGTACTGGCGGCGGACGAACGCGCGCGTGTTGCGCCGGATCGCGGCGACCGTTTCGGCCAGCGAGGACTGGCCGGCGAGGAACGGGCGCCACTGCGCGTATCCCAGGCCGCTCATGGCCGGACATGCCCAAGTATAGCCCGCATGGAGCAAAGCGCGCACCTCGTCCAAGAGGCCGGCGGCGATCATGCGGTCGATGCGGGCGTCGATGCGCGCGTAGAGGTCCTCGCGCGGCATGGTCAGGCCGATCTGCAGAATCCGGTAGGGGGGCGGCGACTTGTGCTGGAGGACCGAGATCGGCGTGCCGGTTTCGTGGTAGACCTCCAGCGCCCGGATGACGCGGCGCACGTTGCGGTAGTCGATGCGCTGGGCGGCCTCGGGATCGACGTCCCCCAGGCGGCTGTGCAGCGCGCGGGCGCCCTGATCGCGTGCGATGGCCTCGAGCTTCTCGCGCAGCTCGGCGTTGGGCGGCACTTCCGGGATTCCCCAACCTTCGACGACGGCGGTGATGTACTGCCCGGTTCCGCCGACCAACAGCGGCACGCGGTCGCGCTGGTGGATGCTGCCGATGGCCCGGAAGGCGGCGCGCTGGTACTGCGCCAGCGTGAACGTTTCGGCGGGCGTGACGACGTCCAGCAGGTGGTGCGGGACGGCGGCGCGCTCGTGCGCGGACGGTTTCGCCGTCCCGATGTCCATGTGCGCGTAGATCTGGCGGCTGTCGGCGCTGACGATCTCACCCTCTACTGCCTGGGCAAGCTCGATCGCGAGCGCGGTTTTGCCGACGGCAGTGGGGCCCAGCACTACGATGAGCGGTTGGGCGTCGGGCCGGGGTTCGGCATCGGGCGCGGAGTCGGGCTGTGCCGATGGGCGTGTGTCCGCCTGCCCGGATTGGGCGGCAAGCTGGGCCGTGCTGCCGGCCCGGTTCTCACCAGTCCACCGCATGGTGGATGACCTCCAGAGCAAATCGACCGTTGTCATACGCGACGGCGGCCACGTCGATCCGCCAGGCGATGTCGTCCAGTCCCTGCGCCCCAAGATACGCCTCGGCCAGGGCGGACAGGCGGGCCTGCTTGCGCGCGTCCACGCTTTCGAGCGCCGCCTCGATGGCTTCGCGGAGCGGGCCCTGACGCGCCCGGACCTCGACGAACACGAGGGTTGGCGGGGCGCCCGGCTGGCGCGCGATGATATCGATCTCGCCCGAAGCCGTGCGCCAGTTGCGTTCCAGGATCGTATACCCGGCCCGGCGCAGACACCCGGCCACGAACGTTTCGCCGCGCTGTCCCAACGTCTGGCGCGGATCGGGCATGGTGGCGCTCCTTTCGGCGAGAAGTGACCTCATCCTATCTTGCCAGGAAATTCCCGATCATGCTACAATCGCGCCTGCCCGGCCCAAACCGGCAGGTGATTTTTTAGACGCATCGAACGCACGGGACGCGATATGCCGTGCGTTCTGTACTTTGGGGGAAAGCCATGAACGTCGAAATAGTTACGATTGGGACCGAACTGTTGTTAGGTGAGATCGTCGACACCAACTCGGCGTATATCGCGCGGCAGCTTCGGGACGTGGGCGTCAACATCTATTACCTGACGACCGTCGGTGATAACCTGGAGCGGATCACGGACGCGGTGCGCACCGGGCTGCGCCGGGCCGACGTGGTGATCACGACCGGCGGGCTGGGGCCGACGGTGGACGACATGACGCGGCAGGGCGTGGCGGATGCGCTGGGGCGTAGTCTGGAGTTTCACCCGGAGCTGCTCGAACAGATTGCCGAGCGGTTTCGCCAGCTCGGCGCAAAGATGAGCGAAAACAACCGGGTCCAGGCGTACCTGCCGGAGGGGTCGATCCCCGTCTTCAACCGCCTGGGAACCGCGCCGTGCTACATCGTCGAGGCCGAAGACGGGACGATCATCAGCCTGCCCGGCGTCCCGCGCGAGATGAAGGACATCCTCGCCGCCAGCGTGATCCCGTACCTGCGCGATCGCATGGGCGGCAAGGGAATCATCAAGGCGCTCGTGCTGCGCACCGCCGGGATCGGCGAGAGCCAGATCGACGCGCGGATCAGCGACCTGGAGACGTGGAGCAATCCTACCGTGGGGCTGGCGGCGCACACCGGGCAGACGGACATCCGCGTGACGGCGCGCGCCGACACCGAGGCCGAAGCCGACGCGCTGATCGCGCAGGCCGAGACGATCATCCGGGAGCGGGTGGGGGACTATATCTATGGGACGGGCAAGGATTCGCTCGAAGACACGTTTCTCCAACTGCTGCGCGACCGGCGGCTGCGGCTGGCGGTGAGCTACACCGGCCCGGAGGCGAACGTGTTCGAGGCGCGCCTGGGCGGGGATGACGTCCTCGCGGGGATGGTCAGCGAGCCGGACATCGCGCAGACCATGGAACGCCTGGGGCTGGACCCTGGCGCGCCAGTTCAGGATTTCAGCGAGCTGTCGCGCGTCGAGGCGCGGCGGCTGCGCGACGAGTCCGGCGCGGACGTGGTGATCGCGGTCGTGACGCACGCCTCCGGCACCGGCATCACCGCGCTGACCGCGCACGGCGAGCGGAGCCGCAGCTATGGTTTTGGCGGCGCCGACACCGACGCGCCTCACTGGGCGGGCACGTGGGGGATCAGCATGGCGTGGCGGCTGGTGCGGCAGATTGCCGAGGAATGAAATGATATGAGGCAGGGACACGCTGAGTCCGGCCCGGAAGCCCTGGCGGTGGCGCTGGCACAGGCCGGGTTGATCCAGTTCGGACATTTCGAACAGGTGGCGGGCGCGCCGTGGCCGGTGGCGATTCACCTGCGCTGGCTGCCGTCCTATCCGGCGCTGCTGCGGCGGGTGGCCGGCGAGCTGGCGCCACGCGTGGCGGCGGCGGGCGCGGACCGGATTCTGACGACGCACGACGCGATTCCGCTGGGAACGGCGGTGAGCCTGGCGAGCGAGGTGCCGATGGTCTACCCGTATGGGCAGGTGGCCGATCACACGGCTGCCTACGCGATCGAGGGCGCGTACGACGTGGGACACCCGACGCTGCTGCTGTCGGACGTGCTGCTGGGCGCGGAGCAGACGCGGGCGATCGCGGCGCTGGCGCGGCGTGTGGGGCTGGACATCACGCTGGTGCTGGCCGCGCTCGATCTCGGCATCGGCGCGCGCGAGGAACTGGAGCGGGACGGGTTCGCCGTGGAGACGACGGTCGCGCTGCCGGCGGCGCTGCCCCAACTGGAACGCGAAGGATGGCTGCCGGCGGGAATGCGGGCCGGAGTCGAGCGCTGGATCGCGGCGCAGGCGGGCGGCTGACGGGCGGATGCGGCGCGATCAGTCGGCGCTGGGCATGGTCTCCGGGGCCGGGAGGCGCTTCTCGTAGGCGACGAGCCGCGTCGAGAGGGCGAGCCCGGCCACGCCGAAACCGATCACGACGACCATGAGGGCCGCGAAGAACGCGCCAAAATCGGTCCCATCGATCAACGCGCTGAGCACCTGTGCATTCAACCCGACGGACAGATCGAAGCTGGTGTAGATCATGGCCGCGCTCATGCCGCGCAGCGTGGGCGCGACGGCATCCTGCGAGATCGAGTTGGCCGCCGACGACACAGCAGCAAAACCGCTCGCCAGCAGGACGATCGCCAGATAGGTGGGCAGCGTGCCGCTCGCCTGGCTGAGCGCCAGCACGCCCAGCACCGCGCAGACAAGCCCCGGCGCGGCAACCCGCAGCCGGCCTATCCGGTCCGACAGGCGGCCCGCGACCGGCTCGATCACGGTATTCATGAAGGCCCAGATGCTCAGCCCCAGGCCCATCGAAACGCTGCTCAGGACACCGGGCGCGTCGGCGAACAGGTCCTTACGCTCGGAGAAAAACGGGTAGAAGGTGAACATCAACGCCAGGACCCCACCCAGGCCCGCCATGAGGAGCAGACTGGCCCAGGTGCCGCGCTCGTGGAGCGCGCTGAGCGTGTCGCGCCGCGCGCCCAGGCTGGAGACTACCTCCGGGCGAGTGCGCGGCAGGCTGTAGGTGATCAGCAGGGCGAGGACGTTGAGGGCACCGCTGAGGGCGAACACGGCCTGGAAGCCCACCGCGTTCTTGAGTCCCTCGCTGAGCAAGGGGCTGGCGACCGTCGCCAGCGAGAAGGCCGCGTTGTTCATCCCCAGCGCCTCGCCACGGCGGCGCGGCGGCGACAGGTCCGCCGACAGGGCTTTGCTCGTGGTGGTGAACAGCGCCAGGCTGGCGCCGGTGAGCGTTCGCGCCACGAGGAACACCGCGAAGTGCTGGCTCACGAGGTACAACCCGGCGGCGGCCAGCCCCAGGTAGGCTCCCACGATCATGATCTTGCGCCGCCCGATCCGGTCCGACAGCGCGCCGGCGGGGATGCGCGAGGCGACGGCCACGAACGCCACCGCCAGCGTAGACGTGCCGATCCAGCGTTCGGCCATGCCCAACTCGTCGGTGACGTACAGCGGGATGATGGGGACGAGGATGGTGAGGCCAAACGCAAAGAGCGCGGTAGCCGCCAGCGAAACGTAAAACGCGCGCGGTAGCGCGAGCGTCGACACAGGTGGAGGGCTCAACGGCGATTCGGTCATGGCGGTTTCTGATACAGGCAAAAACGCCCGGCGAGGCGCGGGCGCTGCTCGAAGGCGTCGGGTTGGTTACCCGGTTTCGCCGGCAGAGCGCGAGTCTTCGAGTCTCTCGAAGGCATCCTGAGTCAGGATCATGGTCTGGAACTGGCCGTTGGCCCAGATATGCTCGACCTCGAAGCCGACGCTCTCGCACAACCGGATAGCCCGAACGTTGTCCCGGCGAATGTCCATGCGCATCGCGCCGCAGCAGTTGGAAGCGAACAGCGCGGCGGCGTACCCGCGCAGCGCCTCGCGCCCGAATCCCTGGCCCCACAGGTCTTTTTCGCCGATGACCAGCGCAAAACCCACGCAGCCGGGGCGGTCGTCATAGGCGATGTAGAACTCGCCGATGGGCGTTTCGCCGGGGTCGCGCCGGCAGATCACGAAATGAGTCGCGTAGTCCTGCCCGTCGGAATAGCGGCGGAACCAATCCTCCATGTCGGCATCGTCGTACTGCATCCCGTCCATGTTGCCGCCGGGGCCCATGACGGTGGGGTCATTCCACCACCGGCGCAGGTAAGGCGCATCGGACCGGGCGGACGGCCTGATGATAAGGCGCTCGGTGACCACTCGCTGCGGGACCGGCGGGCATTTGGTCTGTGTTCCGTTAACCATCGTCATCCAGCCTGAGAACTGCCATGAACGCTTCCTGGGGCACCTCGACATTCCCGATCATCTTTAGGCGCTTCTTTCCTTTCTTCTGTTTTTCAAGAAGCTTCTTCTTGCGGGTGACGTCCCCGCCATAGCACTTGGCGAGCACATCCTTGCGCAGGGCTTTGACGTTCGCCCGGCTGATCACGGTTTTGCCAACGGCGGCTTGAATGGGGACTTCGTACAACTGGCGCGGGATGAGTCGCTTGAGCTTGGATACCAGGCGCGTCCCTTTGCGATAAGCCTCGTCTTCGTGGACGATCATCGCCAGTGCGTCGACCGGGTGCTTGTTGACGAGCACATCCAGTTTGACCAGCTTTTCGGGACGGTAGGAATCGAAGTGATAGTCGAGGCTGGCGTAGCCTTTGGTGCCGGACTTGAGCCGGTCGTAAAAATCGACGATCAACTCGGCCAGCGGGATCTTGTACTTGAGCTGGACGCGTTTGCTGTCGAGGTAGTCCATGCTGACGTATTCGCCGCGCTTCTTGGTGACGAGGTCCATGATCGGGCCGATGTAGTCTTCGGGCGTGAAGATCTCGATCGCCATCCACGGCTCGCGGATCTCGCTGATCGTGCTGGGATCGGGCAGGTCGGATGGCGAGTGAATGTTGAGGACCTCGCCATCGTGCAGCACGACCTGGTACTCCACGCTGGGGGCTGTCGCCAGAATGTCCAGGTCGTATTCGCGCTCCAGCCGTTCCTGCACGATCTCCATGTGGAACAGGCCGAGAAAGCCGACGCGAAAGCCAAAATTGAGCGCTTGCGACGTCTCCGGTTCGTAGATCAGCGAGGCGTCGTTGAGCTGGAGTTTTTCCAGCGCGTCGCGCAGATCGTCATAGTCGTCGTTGTCGGAGGGGTAGAACCCGGCGAAGACCATCGGCTTGGCCTGTTTGTACCCCGGCAGCGGCTTTTGCGCGCCGTGCCCGGCTACGGTAACCGTGTCGCCTACGCGGCACTCGCGGACGGTTTTCAGCCCGGTGGCGATGTAGCCCACTTCGCCCACCGAAAGCGAGTCGATGGGCTGCATGTTCGGGTTGAAGATCCCGATCTCGACCGGGAGAATCTCGGCGCGCGAGGCCATCAGGCGCAGCGTGTCGGCCTTGGTGATGGTGCCATCGACCACGCGCACGTAGGCGATGACGCCCTTATAAGCGTCGTAGTGGCTGTCGAAGATCAGGGCGCGCGCCGGGGCATCAGGATCGCCCTTGGGCGGCGGAATCTTGCGGACGATGGCTTCGAGAATGCGGTCCACGTTGGCGCCGGTTTTCGCGCTCACCTGGAGGACGTCGACGGCATCGAGGCCGATCAGGTCCTCGATCTCCTGGGCGATCTCGTCCGGGCGCGCGGCGGGCAGGTCGGTCTTGTTGACGACGGCGATGATCTCAAGGTCCTGTTCCAGCGCCATGTAGAGATTGGCGAGTGTCTGGGCTTCGATGCCCTGGGTGCTGTCGACGACCAGCAGCGCGCCTTCGCACGCCTGGAGGGCCCGGCTGACTTCGTAGGAAAAATCGACGTGGCCGGGCGTGTCGATCAGGTTCATTTCGTAGGTTTCGCCGTCTTGCGCGGCGTACTGCATGCGCACCGCGGACGCTTTGATCGTGACGCCGCGCTCGCGTTCGAGATCCATCGCATCGAGCACCTGCTCTTGCATGTCGCGCTCGCTGATGGTCCCGGTCAACTGGAGCAAGCGATCGGCGAGCGTGCTCTTGCCGTGATCGATATGGGCGATGATCGAGAAATTTCGGATTTTGGAGATTTCCATCTATGTCAGCCAAATGGTTACGAGTGAACTTTGAATGTGCTGGGCTAAGTTTAGTATAACTTAATCGCGCTGGCTTGAACATATCAGTTGCAGAGCGTCCTGCAAATCACTATACTCTCCGACGGTTCGAAGCGAGTGCTTTCACGACACAAAGGGACAGATAGCGTGGCATCATTACGTTCAGGGCTGAGCCGGACGCGCCAATCGTTTTTTGGCCGCATCGCCAACATGTTCGGCGCGACCGAGATTGACGACGATACGTGGGAAGATATCGAGGCGCTGCTGGTCCAGGCGGATGTCGGCGTGCCCACGACGATGAGCCTGTTGGACCGGATGCGGAGCCGCGTCCGGAGCGAGGGGATCACCCGGCAGGAGCAGCTCATCGAGGCGCTGAAGGAAGAACTGCGCGGGCTGCTCATCGAGCCGACTCCGTTGAACCTGAGCGGGCGCGAGCTGTCGGTGGTGCTGGTGGCCGGGGTGAACGGCTCTGGCAAGACGACGTCGATCGGCAAGATGGCGTACCGTATGCGCCTGAACAACCGCAAGGTGATCCTGGCGGCGGGCGACACGTTTCGCGCGGCGGCGATCGACCAGCTCAAGCTGTGGGGCGAGCGCGCCGGCGTCCCGGTGATCGCGGGGCAGCCGAACAGCGACCCGGCGGCGGTGGTCTACGACGCGGTCAACGCGGCGCACGCCCGCCATGCCGAGGTGTTGATCGTCGATACGGCGGGGCGGCTGCACAGCAACTTCAACCTGATGGCCGAGCTGGTGAAAGTGCGCGATGTGCTGCGCAAGGTGGTGCCGGACGCGCCGCACGAAACGCTGCTGGTGCTGGACGGCACGACCGGCCAGAACGCGCTGTCGCAGGCCAAGAAATTCCAGGAAGCGATCGACATCACCGGCGTGGTGGTGACCAAGCTGGACAGCACGGCGAAGGGCGGCATGTTGTTCGCCATCCAGCGCGAGCTGGGGCTGCCGGTGCACTATATCGGCATCGGTGAAACGATGTACGATCTCGTGTTCTTCAACCCGACGGCGTTCGTCGACAGCCTTTTCGAAAATGGAAACGGAGAATCAGAATAATGGGTCTGGAAGATGTCCTCAGCCGGTTGAACGAAATGCGCGAGACGGTCGAACAGCTTATGGAGCGTCTTTGACCTGGCGGCACAGTCTGACGAACTGGCGCGCCTGGAAGATGACTCCGCACAGCCGGGTTTTTGGGACGATCCACAAAACGCCCAGCGCGCCATGCGCCGCCTGTCGCGGCTGCGGAACGCGGTGACGATCTGGCGCGAAACCGACCAGCGCATCCGGGACGCGATCGAGCTGTCGGAAATGGGCGACGAGGAGATGCTGCCGGACCTCGCCCAGGAAGCGGACCACCTCGAAGAGATCATCGAGCGGCTGGCCTTTCGCGCCAAACTCAGCGGCGACTACGATACCGAGGACGCCTATCTGGCGATTCACGCGGGGGCCGGGGGAACGGATGCCCAGGACTGGGCGGCCATGCTGCTGCGCATGTACCTGCGCTGGGCCGAACGCCGCGGGTTCAAAGTGGAAACCGTGGACGAGATGCCCGGCGACGAGGCCGGGGTCAAGAGCGCCACGTTGTCGATCCAGGGCGATTACGTCTACGGCTATCTCAAGTCCGAGCGGGGCGTTCACCGGCTGGTCCGCCTGAGCCCGTTCGATTCGGCCCACCGGCGGCACACGTCCTTCTGCCTGGTAGAAGTGTGGCCCGACGTGCAGGATGACATCGACATCGTGATCGAGGATAAGGACCTGCAGATCGACACGTTCCGCAGCAGTGGGGCGGGCGGGCAGAACGTCCAGAAGAACGAGACGGCGATCCGGATCACGCACCTGCCGACGGGGATCGTGGTGAGCTGCCAGAACGAGCGCAGCCAGTCGCAGAACAAGGAACGCGCGATGCAGGTGCTCAAGATGCGCCTGCTGGATTTGCAGCGCGAAAAGCAGGAGGAGGAGTTCGCCGAGTTGAAGGGCGAGCACGTCAGCGCGGGCTGGGGAAACGCGATCCGGTCGTACGTGCTGCACCCGTACCAGATGGTCAAGGATACGCGCACGGGGCACGAAACCGGCAACACACAGGCCGTGCTGGACGGCGATCTCGATGCTTTCATGGAAGCGTATCTGCAAGCGACGGTCGGCGCCGAGGCGTCCTGACGGGCTGTGTCCCGACGATCACCTGAAATTCGCCCAACTTCCCGATCGCACGCTGTCGGGAAGTTGCGTTATCACCCGGAATGAGTGTATATACCCTCACAAGCAGGGAGTGCCTGCGACGCGTATTCAAGGAGTGTAGGGTATGAGCTCGCAACAACCGACCTGGGAAGAACGAATCGAGAAGCTGCGCACGCGTTACACGCAGTTGCAAGGCAAGATCGGCATGGAGGACGTCACCCGCAAGCTGGGCGACACTGCGACGGAGATCGCGGGACTGCCGGGCGAGATCGAGCAGATCCGGGCGCGCGGCTACGCATTCGCCGGTTACCTGGAGCGCAAAGTCGAGGTGCTGGCCGAGCAGTGGGGCGAGGTGCGGCAGCAGGTCAACCGGGCGGCCACCGAGGAGATCGCGCGGGTGCAGGAGCAGTTCGAGGCGATCGGCACCCTGTGGAAGAAGCTCGAAGCGCGCTGGAGCGGGCAGGGACGCGAGATCGTTGCCGAGCAGATCGAGCGGGCGATTGGCGAGCTCGAAACCGCCGCCGATTCGGCACGCAAGCGGGTCGAGGGGATGTACGGGCAGGTGCCCCAAAACGTGCAGCAGACGAAATCGCAACTGGCGCAGATCAAACGTTACCTGGCCCTGGTCGATGAATCGACGGCGAGCTGGAACCCGACAGAGTGTATCGTCCTGGCGGTGGAGGCCGAGTGGGTCGCCACGGGGAAGGGTAAGGAGGACCCCGACGGCGTGCTTTACCTGACCGACCAGCGGCTGATCTTCGAGCAGAAGGAGAAGGTCGGCGGGCGGTTCGGGTTCGGCGGGGAGAAGGTGCAGAGCGTCTTGTGGGATGCGCCGGTGGGCGCGATCTCGGAAGCGGTGGCCGAGGACAAGGGGCTGTTTGGCCGGAAGGACCTGGTCCACCTGAAGCTGAGCGCGGGCGACTACGCCGACATCACCGTCGAGGTCAAGAGCGGGGTGGACTCGAAGTGGTACGTCCAGCAGTTGAACCGCGTGATCACCGGCGAGATCGAGCGCGAGCGAGCGATCCCGGTCGACGAGACGCTGGCCGAAAAGGTGAGCACCGCGCCGACCGCGTGCACCACCTGCGGCGCCGTGCTGCCGCCGCTGGCGCGCGGCATGACCGAGATCGCCTGCGAATACTGCGGGACGGTGATCCGTATCTGATGCCGTGGCGGGCTGAGGTGGCTCACCGGGGTGCGTGGGGAGGTTGTTCGAGACTGCCTCAAGCTAGATGAAGGGCTAAACGTATGAGCGCAACGCCAGTCTATCTCGACTTCGAACTCGCTATCATTGATCTTGGCGGTGGGCGCTACCGGGCCAGCGTGGAGGAAATGCCGTTGGGCGACAGCCAGCCCGACGTGTCGCATGAATTCACGCTGCCCTTTTCTGATGATGAGCTGTCCCGCGTGCTGGGAATCTTGAGCGGGCGGGTCAGCGTATCCGAAGCCGAGCGCGCGCGCCAGGCCCGGACGTTCGGCGAGACGTTGTTCCGGACGGTGTTCGCCGGGCCAGTGTACACCGTCTATTTCTCCAGCCGCGATCGCGCGCGGACGGCGCAGGGGCTGCGCGTCAAGCTGTCGCTGGACCGCGCGGGGGCGCTGGCGTCGCTGCCGTGGGAGTTCCTGCGCGATCCGGCGGTGGATTACCTCGCCCTGTCGCGGGCGACGCCGCTGGTCCGCTACCCACGCCGGCTGGTGATCCGGTCGCGCCCGGCGTTCACGCCCCCGCTGCGGGTGCTGGTGCTGGTGTCGGCTCCGACAGACATGCCGCCGGTCGATGTGGAAGGAGAATGGGCCAATCTGCTGGCGGCCACGGAGCGGCTGCGCGCTCGCGGGCTGGTGGAGGTCGAGCGGCTGGAGGATGCCTCGCTGCGCACGCTGCAGCAGGTGCTGCGTGGGGACGAGTATCACGTCTTCCACTACATCGGCCACAGCACGTTCGATCCCGTTTCGGGCCAGGGGCGGCTGGTGCTCGAAGATTCACTCGGCGAGGACACGGCCTTTCCTGTGGGGGGCGAAGACCTGGCGCGCGAGCTGAGTGAGGAGAACACGATCCGCCTCGTCGTGCTGAACTCGTGCCAGAGCGCAGTCGAGCGCCGCGACGATCCGTTCGCCGGGATTTCGAGTAGCCTGGTCGCGCGCGGGATCCCGGCGGTGGTGGCGATGCAGTTCACGATCAGCGAGCAGGCGGCGCGCGTGTTCTCGGAGGAGCTGTACCGCGCCGTGGCGGATGGGCTGCCGGTCGATGCGGCAGTGTCCGAGGCGCGCCGGGCGGTGAGCCACGCCGTCAGCGGGATCGAGTGGGCGACGCCGGTGCTGTTCATGCGCGCCCCGGATGGGCGGCTGTTCGACGTCCGGCAGGCGGCGGCGGAGAGCCCGTCGCGGCGCGTGTCGTGGTGGCGGGCCGGCGTGACGCTGGGCGTGGCGGCGGTGGCCGTTGCGCTGATCGTGCTGATTTATCTGCTGGTGACCGGCAACGAGCCGGATGGGCCAGCGGTGCCCGATGTCGACATCACGATCGACGAGATCGACGTGATCCCTTCGCGCCCGATACCGGGCGAGCGGGTCGCGGTCATCGTGAAGATCAGCAACACGGGCGAGCGCGAGATCGGGCCGTTTGAATATGAATTCCGCGAGGATGTGCTCGACAGCACGCCGAGCGTGGTGGGCGAGATCACCGGCCTGGGACCGGGGAGCACAGAGACACTCTTCATCCCGTTCTATTACACGTGGTGGGGCGCTTTCGTGTCCGAGCTGCGCGTGGACGTGACGAGCGCGGTGCCCGAAACCGACGAGTTCAACAATATCCTGCGAAATCCGGTCGTCACGAGCAGCGCGCCGCTGGTGTTGAACCTGGAGGCGATGCCGAATGGCGTCACGTTCGACGAATCGGCGCCGCTGGCCGAGTCGGTGTTTGCTCCGTGGGGTTTGGCCTGGGAGGCGGTGCCGCCGGACGCGCCGGGATGTGAGGACGCCGTGCCGTGGATCATCGTCGAGACGGACGGCGTCTTCATGAGCACGGGCAAGCCCGGCGATCCCGCGCAGTGCACCGACGGCGGCCTGATCGTGTCGTCGGAGCGCGGGCTGGTCGGCGGGGTGGGCGTCACGTTCGCGGTCGAGCAGGCGTCGGAGTACGCCCTGGCCGCGCTCGACGGGCAGGGCGCGGAGGTCGATCTGGTCAGCGAGGCGTTCGATCCGGGCAACAGGGAGATGCTGTCCGCCAGCCTGGAGATCGGCAGCAGCCTGGCGAGCCGGCTGGAGATCGCGCAGGCAGTACTGCCGCGGGCTGACGGCGCACGGACCCGGATCGCCGAGATCATGCTGTACGAGTCGTCGGGGCGGATGGGCGCCTTCCGCTAGGCGGAGTGTGCAGAACGGGCATTCTGTGTTAAAAACGAATCGTCGCTGAGCCGCGCGCGAGTAGCTGTGCGATGCCGCCAGGTCGATTTCCGTCGAATCGGGATTGACTTCTGGCACCAAATTGATATAATTATAGTTTGGCGAAGTACCAGTGCCTGCTGGTTGGGCGGGCAGCGAAATCTACTCGTGGCGCAACAATCAAAACCGGATTCAGCGGGTACGTGGCGGTGAGACGATATTTTCCCCAGGCGTCATAGTGGGAAACACTCAAGCGCTGGAACCTTGGTTCCATGCGCCGTTTTTGCATCTCAGCCGCGCCCGCGCGCCGATCGTTTTCTACGCTCCACCTACATGTAATCATTGGGCCGTTCACACAGGGATCATGTCGTTCCAGTTGGATAGCAATTACCCAGCGCAGAGGAGGGTACGCCTTGGAGGCGAAAGACTTTAGCGCACTGCGGATCAGTTTGGCTTCTCCCGAGCAGATTCGGTCGTGGTCATATGGGGAAGTCACCAAACCCGAGACGATCAACTATCGTCGCCTTCGCCCAGAAAAAGACGGGCTATTTTGTGAGGCCATCTTCGGCCCCACAAAGGATTACCAGTGTTACTGCGGCAAGTACAAAAACGTCCGCTATCGCGGCATCATCTGCGACAAGTGCGGCGTGGAAGTCACGCGCTCGTCGGTTCGCCGCGAGCGTCTGGGGCATATCGAGCTGGCGGCGCCGGTCGCGCACGTGTGGTATACGCGCCGTGTGCCGAGCTACCTGGGCATTCTGCTGGACGTTAGCCGCCGCAACCTGGACCGCGTGCTCTATTTTGCGCAGCACGTCATCACGCATGTCGACGAAGAGGCGCGGCAGAAGGCGCTCAAGCGCATCGAGGAGGACCTGGCTCACCAGTCCGAGGTGATCCGGACCGAGCTTGAGGAGCAGGAAGAAAGCGTGCGCGCCGGGCGCGAAGTGGAACTCACCGACCTGCAGGAGCACCTGGACGACGTCGACGCGCGTTTCGACGCGGAACAGGGTACCATGTCCGAGGCCGTGATGGCGGAGGCGCAGCTCCTCTCGAGCCTGATCGAACAGCAGGTAGGCGATAAGCTGAAGGCCGATCTCATGTTCGAATCGGCGGACGTGCTGATCGCCAAGAAGGGCGAGCAGGTCCAGTACGAACTGCTCGAGCTGATTCAGGAAGCCGCCAAGCAGCGCCTGAACGAGATTCAGGCGGACGTGGAAGCGCGCCGTCAGACCGAGCGCGATCTGCTCGATTCGGAGTATGGCGCGCGGTCGTCGGAGGCGGACGGCGAGTTCGAGGGCATCCAGACGCGCACGGAGCAGCGGATGGCACACCTGCACAGCCTGGCGGCAGAGGCACGGGAAGAGCTTCAGTCGCTTGAGGTGCTGCAGTTCCTGGGCGAGCCGCGCTACCGCGAGCTGAAACAGAAATACGGGCAGGTCTTCAAGGCCAGCATGGGCGCCGAGGCCTTTCTCGAGATCCTCAAGCATATGGACCTGGAACGGCTGGCGAACGAGCTGTGGCACGAGGTCCGCACCACGCGCAGCAAGCAGCGCCGCAAGAAAGCGACCAAGCGGCTGCGGGTGGTCGAGAGCCTGCTCAAGAGCAACAACCGGCCCGAATGGATGATCCTGTCCGTGCTGCCGGTCATTCCGCCGGACCTGCGCCCGATGGTACAGCTCGACGGTGGCCGGTTCGCGACGTCGGACCTGAACGACCTGTACCGCCGGGTGATCAATCGCAACAACCGCCTCAAGCGCCTGTTGGAGTTGGGCGCGCCGGACGTGATCGTGCGCAACGAGAAGCGCATGCTTCAGGAAGCGGTGGACAGCCTGATCGACAACAGCCAGCGCGGCAAGGCGTTGAGCCGCCGGGGCCGCCGCGAGCTGAAGTCGCTGAGCGATATGCTCAAGGGCAAGAAAGGGCGCTTCCGCCGCAACCTGCTGGGTAAGCGCGTCGATTATTCGGGGCGCAGCGTGATCGTGATCGGCCCGAAGCTGAAGCTGCACCAGTGCGGCCTGCCGAAGATCATGGCGCTGGAGCTTTACCGCCCATTCGTGATCAGCCGGTTGGTCCAGTACAACTACGCCAGCAACGTGAAGGGCGCCAAGCGCATCATCGAGCGCGAGCGGCCCGAAGTTTGGGAAGTGCTGGAAGAGGTGATCCAGGAGCGCCCGGTGCTGCTCAACCGCGCGCCGACGCTGCACCGCCTGGGCATTCAGGCCTTCGAGCCGCTGCTGGTCGAAGGCAAGGCGATTCAGATTCACCCGCTGGTGTGCGCCGCGTTCAACGCAGACTTCGACGGTGACCAGATGGCGGTTCACGTGCCGCTGAGCGAGAAGGCCGTGCGCGAGGCGCGCGAGCTGATGCTGAGCACGAAGAACCTGCTGAAACCCGCCGATGGTTCGCCGGTAGTGGCGCCGTCGAAGGATATGGTGCTCGGCAATTACTACCTCACCATGGACCCGACCGCGGAAATCGTGACGCACGTCGACCGCGCTGAGGACTTCCGCCGGTGGGCTGTGCTGCAAGAGGGCGGTTACCGGATCGGCGTGGTGATCAACACCGCGGGGATGCGCCAGGTCGAGCGCCGCGAGCTGGACCGGGTCAACGAGGTCTTCGTGTACAAGGATCAGCGCCTGGAGGACGGGCGGCTGTACAAGGCTGTCGACCAGTTGATCGATGGCCTGTTGGCCGGTGACGTAGACGTGGCCGTGTACAACGGGCACGACATGCACACCTATCTGCGCAAGAATCCGGACGTGCCGCTGACGCTGAGCAACCTTGGCGAGCGCCGGCTGGTGGTGGATATGGACGAGGTCGAGTACCTCTACGGGCTGGGCATCGTCGACCTGCACACGCCGATTCTGCTAGGTAACTACTACGACGACCCGACGCGCCCGCCGCAGCCCGAACCGGAGATCACGACTGTGGGCCGCGCGCTGTTCAACCGCCTGCTGCCGGATGACATGCGCTTCGTGCAAGAGACGCTCTCCAAGAAGAGCCTGCAGAAACTGGTCGCCCGGATCTACCAGCGGTTCGGCCCGGACGAGACGACCGACGTGGTGGACGCGATCAAGAATATGGGCTTCCACTACGCGACGGTGTCGGGCACGACGATCGCCGTGTCGGACCTGACGGTCCCGGTGGAGCGCGATCAGATTCTGAACGATGCCAGCGACGACGTGGACGACGCGCAGCGCGACTTCCGGCGCGGCCTGCTGACCGAAGACGAGCGTTACCAGCGGACGATCGAAAGCTGGAACAACGCCAAGATGAACTTGCAGGAAGTGATCGGTAATGCGCTGGACCCGTTCGGCCCGATCGCCGTCATGGCGCTGTCGGGCGCGACGAAGGGCGGTTTCGGCCCGATTACCCAGTTGGCCGGGATGCGCGGCTTGATGGCCGATCCGTCGGGCCGCATCATCGACCTGCCGATCAAGAGCAACTTCCGCATGGGGCTGACGGCGCTCGAATACTTCATCTCGACGCACGGCGCCCGTAAGGGCCTGGCCGACACGGCTCTGCGTACGGCTGACGCGGGCTACATGACGCGCCGGCTGGTGGACGTTGCCCAGGACATGATCATCAACCGCCACGACTGCGGGACCAAGGCGGGCATCAAGATCCTGAACCCGGCGCATCCCAGCAACCAGGACGCGCGCGGGATCCCGCTGCCTGAGGCCGACGTGGCCGGGCAGAGCCTGAGCGAGCGCGTGATTGGCCGCGTGGCGTCACGCGACGTCTACGACCCGCAGACGGGCGAGATCATTGTGCGCCGCAACGAGATGATCGACGAGGACGTGGCCGACAGTCTCGAAGATGCGGTGGTCGAGCTGGTATACGTTCGCAGCCCGATGACGTGCTCGCTGATTCACGGCGTTTGCGCGCTGTGTTACGGGCGCGACCTGGGCCGCGGCGAGCTGGTGTCGATTGGCTCGGCGGTGGGCATCGTGGCCGCGCAGTCGATCGGCGAGCCGGGCACGCAGCTCACGCTGCGGACGTTCCACACCGGCGGTGTGGCGCTCGGCGGCGGCGACATCACGAGCGGTCTGCCGCGTGTCGAGGAATTGTTCGAGGCCCGCAAGAAGCCGAAGGGTGAGGCGGTGGTCGTGGACATCAGCGGCACGCTGCACCTGTTGCGCAAAGAAGGCGTGCGTATCGCCCGCGTGATCCAGAGCGAAGTACGCGGCGAGCATCACGACATCCCCGCCGGATGGGAGTTGATGGTCGAGGATGGCGATACGGTGCGCGAGGGCGCTGTCCTGGCGGTCGAGCCGGAAGGGGAGGGCGAACTCGTGGCCGGCCTGGGCGGCGAGATCTTCCTTGAGGACGGCATGCTGCACATCCGGGACGAGGTCGAGGACGTGCGCGACTACGAGATTCCGCAGAACGCACGCCTGTTCGAGGACGTGTACGACGGCATGCAGGTGGCCGCCGGTCAGCAGTTGACCGAGGGCTCGAAGAACCCGCACCGCATCCTGCGCATCCTGGGCCAGGACGCCGCGCAGCACTACCTGCTGAACGAAGTGCAAAAGGTGTACCGCAACCAGGGCGTGAACATCGCCGATAAGCACTTCGAGGTCGTCATCCGCAAGATGATGAGCAAGGTTCAGATCACGCGCAGCGGCGACAGCGAACTGCTGCCGGGCGAGTTGATCGACAAGCTGGTTCTGCTGGAGATGAACGAGCGGTTGATCGCCGAAGGCCGGGAACCGGCGGCAGCGATCCCGGTGCTGCTGGGCGTCACCAAGGCGGCGCTGGCAACGGACAGCTTCCTGTCGGCGGCGAGCTTCCAGCACACGATCAAGGTGCTGGCTGGCGCGGCCATCGAGGGCAAGGTCGATAAGCTGTACGGCCTCAAGGAGAACGTCATCATCGGCAAGCTGATCCCGTCGGGCACCGGCTTCCACACGTACCAGGACCGCGAAACGTCGGTCAACAACGAGCTGCTGGAAGCGCAGGTGGTCCTCAACTCGCACGACGATGAGGACGAGGACGATGAAGACGACGACGAGGACCTGCTGATTGACGTCGAGGAGCTCGAGGACGAGGTCGAGGTCGAGGATGTGGACGAGGAAGAGGACATCGACGACGCCGATCTCGATGACGAGGACGACGAAGAAGAGGCCATCGAAGACGACGAAGACGATATGGACTCGCTGGAGATCGTCGCCGAAGACGAGGACGATCTCGACGACTTCGAGGACTGACCCTCGCCCGTAAGCGAGAGAAAACAAGCGAGCGAATGCCGGGCCGGTATTCGCTCGCTTTCGTTTACGGCTTGCGCTACTGTTTGGGCGCCTGGCGCAGCGCGTGATAGACCGGGCGCGGCTGCCAGCGGTTGTCCACCAGCGAATACCCGGCCATCAGGTCGGCGCGGTCGAGCGCGCCGTCGATCGTGCTGAAATTGAGATTCCACAGAATCATCGGGCCCATGTACGGCAGCGACTGGCCGATCTCGAACGCACGGAGGGTGTAGGCGGCCTGCTGGCTCTGGTTGACCGAGGCGAAATAGGCCGAATCGCCGGGCGCGGAGGGCTGGACGCCCGCGCTGGTGTTCAGCCCGTCGAACGTCGCCCAGCCGAATTCGGTCGCCCAGAGCTGGGCGCTGGCGTGTCCATTCGCCACCATGATCGCGCGGTAGTCCTCGATGGTGTCCAGGAAGAAGAACTGCGGCTGGTCGTCCCAACCGTTCGAGGGATTGCTGCAGCAGCGCGCGTCGGGCGCGTTGGCCCAGCCATAGGGGTGAATGCCGACCGCGACATCCGCGCCGTAGCGGGCCAGCCCGGCGCCGTACAACTGCTGCAGCCACAGGCGGTCATCGGTGGAGACGTCCGTATCTCCGGCGGGCGCGGGCGCCGCGGTGATCACCGTGATGTCCGGCGAATATGCGCGGATGGCGGCATAGGCGGGGACGAAGTAGCCCATGTAGGTGCTGCCGGTCATCGGCAGGCCGTACCATTCGCGCAGCAGGTTCGGCTCGTTCCAGACCTCGATCGCGTCGACGTAGGGCCGCCCGTGGTCGTCGGTGCCCAGCCGGGCCAGCATCCCCGACAGAAAATTCGCCAGCGCGCGCGGGTCGTCCGGGGGACCGTTCTCACGCATGGTTCCGTCACGGTCCGGCGTGCGCGACCAGCCAGGCGCCTTGGCAACGCTGATCATGGTCTTCAGCCCCGCGGCGTGGGCCTGCTTCACGTACTCGTTGAGAATGTAGAGCAGGTCGGTGTACTGCCCCGGCGCGGACTCCAGCAGCGACCAGTTGTACTGGAACTTGATCCAGCCGACTCCCAGGTCGCTGAACCGCGCGAGGACATCGGCATATTCGCGGCTGTCGATCTGCGAGTGAATCTGGAGGCCCATCAGCTCCCGGCGCAGGTCCGGCCCCGGCGTGGGGCTGGGTCCGGCGGTCGGAATCGGCGTCGGCGGGGCGGTCGGCGCGACGCGCGTCTGGGTCGGGGCCAGGGTGTGATCGGGCCCCACTATCGGGCCAAACTGGCCCGCGCCGGGTGGCGCTGCCGTGGGCGCGATGCGGGTCTCGGCGGGTGGCGGCTGAGTCGCGGGCGGCGGCAGCGTGACCCCCGGGCCGACGATGGGTCCAAACCCGGCGGCGGACGTGGGCGACGGGTTGGGCGTGGCCTGGAGTCGGGCAGTATCGCGCGCCGGCTCCTGGAAGGTGATCAGGTCATCCGGCGCGGTCGATTCGGATTGCTGGGAAACGGTGTCCATGGCGCGGTCCGGCCCACAGGCGGACACTCCCAGGACGGTCAAAAGCACGATGATCGCAAGGGCGGCTGGGGTGTGAGTTGTCAGTTTCATAGGCAGAAGTGTAGCACAACCTGGCGGCGAATTGGATAAGAACTCCATGAGCGGCGCGGCCCGGCAGCTTCAGGCGCGGCGCGGTGCCGCCGGGAGCGTTCCGGGCGTGCCCGTGGATTGGTGGGCATGGGCGTCATTTCAGTTGCGAGTGCGGGATCTGGTATGGGACATTCGTGACGGCGATGTTGTGCATCCGGCTCAGCGTGAGATTGAAGACCACCGCGGTGTTCTGGTGCAGCGCCTGCTCCCAATACGTGGGCATGGCAAGGTGCCCCATGATGATGTGCACGTAGCTGTCGGGCGACCCGGCCTGAAGCTCCTCGATGTACTCGCGAATCGGATCGGCGAGCAGGCGGAAGGGCGAAGGCAGAATGACCAGTTCACCCTCGCCGATGCGCTGCTCCCACTTGGCGCGTACCGCGTCGATCTTGTCCGGATTGGTGGCGACGTGCACGGCATGCCACGGGTGGCCGAGCGACTTGGCGAAATTGACCAGCCGGACCGTCTCGGCGTGCACGTCGTCCACCAGGATGATCGTCTGGACCAGGCGCGGGCTGACGTCGACCGGCACGCCTTCCAGGCTGAGCGCCTGGGCGACGCGTTGGTAGTGGCGGTGAATGCGGAAGAAGATGAACACCAGCGTCGGGATCAGGACGACGACGAACCACGCGCCGCTGGTGAACTTGGTGACCGCGAAGATGATCATCACGATGCCAGTGCACACCGCGCCAAACCCGCTGACGAACATCTTGAGCCGCCAGTTCGGATCGTATTCGAGCGGCGCTTCGCGGCCCTGGACGACCTCGCCCGGCTTGAGCTGGCCGATCTTGCGCAGGTGGATGACCATGCCGGTCTGCGAGATGGTGAAGCTGAGGAACACGCCGATCGCATAAAGCGGGATCAGGAACGTGGTCCGGGCGTTTCCGGCGATGACCAGCAGGGACGCGAGCGCCGCCAGCCCCATGATTCCCCACGAAAAGACGAGCCGGCTGCCGCGATAGGTGAGCTGCCGCGGCAGGAAGCCATCACCGGCGGCCAGGGCGGCCAGCCGGGGGAAGTCCGCGTAACTGGTGTTGGCGGCCATCAACAGGATGAGCGCCGTCCCCGCCAGGACCAGCAGGTAGAAGATGCTGTTTTCCCCGTAGACGGCGCGCCCGATCTGGGAGATGACGGTCTCCGTCTCGCTGGGCAGGGCGCCGACCTGGTGCGCCATGAACGTGATCCCGAGGAACAGCACGATCAGAATTGTGCTCATCCAGACCAGGGTGACCGCCGCGTTGTGGCTACGCGGCTCCTTGAACGCCATGATCCCGTTGGAGATCGCCTCGATGCCGGTGAGCGCGGTGCACCCGCTGGAAAACGCGCGCAGGATCAGGAACAGGGTCAGCGACTGTGACGTCGAGTGGACGACCTCGACGCCGGTCACCGTGTCCAGGCTGCCGGACAGGGCGCGGACGATCCCGACGACGAGCGTGACGAACATGGTGACGATGAAGAAATAGGTCGGGATGGCGAAGATCTGGCCGCTCTCGCGGACGCCGCGCAGGTTGACGACGGTCATGAGCAGGATCACGCCGATCGCGATCTCGACGCGGTACGGCAGCAGGTCCGGAAAGCCGGATGTGATCTGGGCCACGCCTGCCGAAATGCTCACCGCCACGGTGAGGATGTAGTCGGTCAGCAGGGCAGCCCCGGCGATCTGCGCGGGAAGCTCGCCGAGATTATCGCGCGCGACGATGTAGGCGCCGCCGCCGTTCGGGTACGCGAAAATCGTCTGGCGGTACGAGATGGTCACAATCGCCAGCAGGATCGCGATCGCGACGGCGATCGGGATCGAAACGCCGAGCGTCGAGGCGCCCGTCCCGGCCAGCGCGAGGATGATCAGGATTTCCTCGGTGGCGTAGGCTGTCGAGGAAAGCGCATCGGACGCAAACACGGCCAGGCCCACGCGCTTGGTCACCCGCTGGTGAGGCAGCGCGGTCGTTTCGAGCGGCCTGCCGATCAGGAACTTGGAAAGCGAGAAGCCGGGTTTGTTCGTTTCGTCCGTGGACACGGGAAATCACCTGCGCCAGTCTGCAAGGTTCATGAATCTGTGGTGCCTGGTCTTACGTGCTCCATTATACACCCAATCGGGCGCGCAGCAGTGGCATGCGGGGACGCCGATCGGCGGACACAGCAACGGGCGGACCGAAGCCCGCCCGCTGTTGATAAATGGCGGCGATGTGCTCACGACACGCGGGTGATCAGGCCCTGGCGTTCCGCCGCCGTATGGACAATCGTGTTGATAAGCTGTTCATAACTCCAACCCAGGGCGCTGCTCTGGAAGCACAGATCGCTGAGCGTGGGATTCAGGCCGGGCAGCGGATTCACCTCGAGTATGTAGGGCTTGTTGCCGTTGTGCTTGTCGAGCCGGAAGTCCACCCGCGCGACGTCTTTGCAGTCCGTCACGAGGAACACCGTGGCGGCCAGCAGGTTGAGATGGTGCAGCAGGCCCGGCTCAAGCGGCGCCGGACACAGGAACTGGAAGTTGTCCGCCAGCTCGGTTTTGATCCGGTTGGTGTACAGCCCGGCCTCTGACTCGTCGTAGGCGTCGAGATTGACTTCCAGGGCGGGGAGCGTCATCAGCCCGTCCGGGATCTCTTCGAGCAGCGTGCGCTCTCTCACGCGGCGCGCGGCGGTTGGCTCCAGGTTGCCGATAATCCCGACCGTGACCTCGCGGCCCTCGATGAAGTGCTCGCAGAGGATCGGCTGGCTGTACAGTTGGAGCTGCTTTTCGACCTGGGCGCGAAGCTGATCGACCGAGGTGACGATGCTCTCGGCGCTGACGCCCATGCTGGTCCCTTCGCGGCTGGGCTTGACGAACAGCGGGAAACGCAGCTCGCCATCATCGCCCAGCAGATCGAGATCGAGCGACTCGTCCGGCTCCTCGAACACCTGGAATTCGGGCGTGGGCAGCGCGTGGTAGACCAGAATGCGCTTGGTCATCGGCTTGTCGAGGGTCAGCGCCAGAGTCAGCACCTTGCTGCCCGTGTAGGGGATGCGCAGCATCTCGAGGATGGCCGGAACCTGCGCCTCGCGCCCGTCGCCGAAGTGACTCTCGGCGATGTTGAAGCACAGGTCCGGCTTGTAGTCGAGCAGGCGCTGGACGAGGTTATGCGGCGGGTGAATGCTCGCCTCGATGAAGGTCGCCTCGTGCCCGCCGGCGCGCAGCGCGCTCACGATCCCGTCGACGGTGACGGGGCTGTCGAGATCGTCCCACTGATCCGGCGACATGCCTGCCCAGTGGGGCGCATTTTGCTTGAGATTAGCCAGGACAGCGATGCGCATCGGATCAGTTCCCCTTGGCGCGCTTGTGGCCGTTGCCATTGCGCCCGGCCCTGGCCGCCTTCTTGCCGTGACCGTTCCCGCCGGCGGGACGGGGCTTGATCCGGGAGACGGGCGGTTTTTCGCCAGCCTGGAGCCGCTCGCCCATGTGGAAGCGCTGCCACTTCGCCTCGTTGGCGTTCAGGCGGTGCTGAATGCCGTTGCGGCGGTGCATCTCGTCGAAGCCTTCCGGCTTGATGTACTGGGTGCGACCCTGCAGCAGCCCAGACACACCGCTCTGGCCCGCCTCGTCGCGCTGCTCGGCCTGGCGATCCAGGTGATCGATGGCGTGCGGGTCATAATCCAGCGGCTCGTCGTAGGTCGTGATGTAGCCTTCGTAGTTGCGCAGCACGATCTTCCCCGGCGCCTGGCTGATCACGTACTGGGGCATGACCGGGATCTTGCCGCCGCCGCCGGGGGCATCGACGACGTAGGTGGGCACGGCATAGCCGCTCGTGTGGCCGCGCAGCCCCTCGATGATCTCGATGCCTTTGGCGACGGTCGTGCGGAAGTGTCCCGCGCCTTTGACCAGGTCGCACTGGTACAGGTAGTACGGGCGCACGCGGTTACGTACGAGCTTATGCACCAGCTCGCGCTGGATGTTCACACTGTCGTTGATGCCGGCCAGCAGCACGCTCTGGTTGCCGAGCGGGATGCCCGCATAGGCGAGTTTGTCCAGCGCGCGGCCCAGTTCGGGCGTGATCTCCTTCGGGTGGTTGACGTGAATGTTCAGCCACAGCGGGTGATACTGGCGCAGCATGCCGGTGAGTTCATCCGTGATGCGCTGGGGCAGAAAGACCGGCACCCGGCTGCCGATGCGGATGATCTCGATGTGCTCGATGGCGCGCAGGCTGGAGAGGATGTATTCTAGAACTTTGGGGGCCAGCGTCAGCGGATCCCCGCCGCTGAGCAGAACGTCGCGCACCTGGGGCGTGCGCCGGAGATAGTCCAGTTGAAGCTCAAACTCGGCGCGGCTGAAATTCGCGCCCGGATTGCCGACGATGCGGCTGCGCGTGCAGTAGCGGCAGTAGCTGGCGCACTGGGTGGTGATCAGCATCAGGACGCGATCAGGATAGCGATGGACCAGGCCGGGCACCGGGCTGTGCTTGTCCTCGGCGAGACTGTCTTCCATCATGCCCTCGAACGCCTGCAGTTCGCGGCCCAGCGGGATCACCTGGCGGCGCACGGGGCAGCCGGGATCGTCGGGATCGATCAGGCTGGTGAAGTAGGGAGTGATATCCACCCGGAACTTATCGTCAGCGGTCAAGCCTTCGATTTCTTCTGGCGTCAGATGGATGATCTGAGCCAGCTCGTCTACAGTGTTGAGGCGGTGAGCCAGTTGCCAGCGCCAGTCATCCCACTGGTCGTCGGGGACATCCGCCCACAGCGCGGGGCGCGGCGTCCGGTCCGGCGAGCCGGTGGGTGAGGTGGTATGGGCGCTGGGATTGATCTGGGAGGTAAGCGAAGGTAACCTGCCGGAGCCAGGAGGTTCGGCAGGTTCGGATTGGGGTTCTTCTTCAGGGTGGTGGTGCGAAATTGCCATGATGCGCTCCCATAAAATAAGCCGATCCCGGCGGGGTCGACTTAGGCTGAAGATGATTGTGAATGGACGATAGAACCCTGAGTTCCATTGTTCAACTACTAATTATACTCCCCATTATGGAGATGGAAATACCCAATTTTCGGGGGATGCCGCGCCGCTGGCAAACGGGGCTCGAAAGGGGCTGGTGCGGCGGGGCGCAATCAGGTATAATGTAGCATAGCGAACAAACGTTCTGATTCTGTGGATGTACATTGACAGACCTTCAGGTATTCTCTAAACTACACGGCGTTTTTGAGATCCAAACGGCATGTGTGCAAGCGGCGCCCTGGGCGCTGGTGTGAAAAGGTGGGCAACCATGGAAGTCGGTTTGGTTCGGCAGCGAGATATCAACGAAGAACTGCAGGAATCGTATCTTGATTACGCGATGAGCGTCATTGTGGCGCGCGCGCTGCCGGACGCCCGAGACGGCCTCAAGCCGGTGCACCGGCGCATCCTGTACGCGATGTACGACATGGGCATACGCCCGAACACGCCCTACAAAAAAAGCGCGCGTATCGTCGGCGAGGTGCTGGGTAAGTACCACCCGCACGGCGACATGGCTGTCTACGACGCAATGGTGCGGATGGCGCAGGATTTCTCCATGCGCTATGAGCTGGTCGATGGGCAGGGGAACTTCGGCAGCATCGACGGCGACGCACCGGCGGCCATGCGTTACACCGAGGCGCGGATGGCCTCCCTGGGCGCGGACCTGTTGGCGGACATCGACCGGGACACGGTCGATTTCGAAGAGAACTTCGACGGCACGCTGGTCGAGCCTTCGGTGCTGCCGGCGACGCTTCCGAACCTGCTGGTCAACGGGGCATCGGGCATCGCGGTCGGGATGTCGACCAGCGTGCCGCCGCACAACCTCGGTGAGGTGTGTGATGCGCTGGTCTTCATGCTTGAGAACTGGGAGCACCTGGACGATATCGGCGTGCCCGACCTGATGCAGTTCATCAAAGGGCCGGACTTCCCGACGGGCGGCGTCGTGTACACCGTCGATAATGGATCGGGCGAGGACCAGCTCCGGGCGGCTTACGGGACGGGCCGCGGCAAGATCAAGGTCCGCGCCAAGGCGCACATCGAGGACCTGGGGCGCGGTCGCAGCCGCATCATCATCAGCGAGATCCCGTACCAGACGAACAAGACCAGCCTGATCGAGCGAATCGCCGTGCTGGCGCGCGATGGGCGAATCGAGGGAATCGCGGACCTGCGCGACGAAAGCGACCGGACGGGCCTGCGCATCGTGATCGACGTGACGCGCGCTGCCAACGCGATCGAGGTGCTGGCGGACCTGTTCAAGTACACGCCGCTGGAGAGCACGTTCAGCATCATCACGCTGGCGCTGGTGGACGGCGAGCCGCGCATGTTGAGCCTGAAACAGGCGCTGCGCGTCTACCTGGAGCATCGACTCGAAATCGTGCGGCGGCGCAGCGAGTTCGACCTGACGCGGGCGCGCGAGCGCGCTCACATCCTCGAGGGCCTGTTGGTCGCCCTGGAGAACCTCGACGAGGTGATCGACATCATCCGCCGCTCGCGGACGGTCGACAGCGCCCACAACAATTTGCGCAAGCGCTTCAAGCTGTCCGACGCGCAGGCGGAAGCCATCCTGCAGATGCAGCTCCGGCGGCTGGCTTCGCTGGAGCGGCGCAAGCTCGAAGACGAGTACGACGAGAAGCGCAAGCTGATCAAGATGCTCGAGGCGCTGCTGCAAAGCCCGAAGATGATGCGGACGGAAGTCGCGCGCGAGCTGAGCGAGATTCGCCAGAAATACGCCGATCCGCGCCGGACGGTGATCATCAGCGGGCCGGTGGGCGATATCAAGGCCGACGATTTCCTGGGGCCGAACGAGGATACGTGGGTGACGATGACGGAGCGCGGGCTGCTGAGCCGCACGTACGAAGACGCCGCGCCGCGCATCACCACCGACGTCAAGGACGCGCCGCTGGCGATGATGGCCAGCAACACGACGCATGCGCTGTACCTGTTCACTGCAGACGGGCAGGGCGCGACCGTGCCGGTGAAACTGCTCCAACAGTCCGAAGACCCGGAGCAAGGCGTCGCTTATCCCTCGCTGTGCCCGCTGACGGCACAGGACGAGGTCGCCTGCGCGATGAGCCTGCCACCGACCCTGGAGGAAGGCTATTTGATCGCGCTCACCCAACTGGGGGAGGTCAAGCGCCTGCGGATGGACGATCTGCCGGGCATGGTCGCCAAGCCGTTCAAGTTCATGGACATCGAGAAGGGCGACCGGCTGGTGTGGACCGGTTTCGTGACCGACGAGAGCGAGGTGATCCTGGTCACGTACCAGGGCCAGGCGATCCGATTCCGCGTGTCGGGCGTGCGCCCGACCGGGCTGGGGGCCGGCGGGATGCGCGCGGTCAAGCTGCAGGGGAAGCGCGATCGCGTGGTGGGCGCCGGTGTCTCTGACGAGCGCGCCAACGTGTGGGTGTGCACCGATACCGGCGTGGCGAAGAGCACCCCGGTCGGCGAGTACCCGGTTCAGGGGCGCGGCGGCCAGGGCGTGATCACGATGAAGATGCCCAAAGATGCGGGTGGCCTGACGGCGGCGACGGTCGCGCGTCCGGATGACAACATCGTCGTCGTGACGGACAAGGGCAAAGCGAAATACATGCGCGTCAGCCTGGCGCCGCAGGTCGGGCGCAACACCAAAGGCGATTACGTCATCTCGCTGCGCGCGAAAGAGGCGGTGGCGAAGGTGGTCAGGCTGGAGGGCCGCATCGTGCTGCCGGCGCCTGCGCCTGAGATGGCCGGCGAGGAGGCGAAATAACCCCGAACGACGCCAGCCCTTGACAGCTTGTGGGCTGTTCCTGTATGCTTAGCGCGTTAATTCCGGCGATGGAGTTCGCCGTAACCGCCGTCGAGGCTGATGACTCCTGCTGCGCAACCTGGTTGTCGTGAGCGGGAGTCGCGAATGAGCGTTGCAACTGCCCGCTGTACAGGTGGGCAGTTTTGTGTTGGATTGTGGGCACCAAAGGACACCTGCTGATGCTGCAACGCATGTTGTTGATCGCTCTGGCCGGGGCATTCGGGACCCTGGCACGGTACGGCCTGGGCGGAGTGGTGCAGCGCGTTTCGCCGGAGACTCACCTGCCGGTGGGGACGCTCGTCGTCAACGTCGTGGGATGCTTCCTGTTCGGGGTGGTTTGGTCGCTGGCGCACGAGCGGCTGTTGATCGACAGTGAGGCTCGCCTCGTGATCCTCGTCGGGTTCATGGGCGCGTTCACCACGTTCTCGACGTTCATCTATGAGACGGGGAGTTTCCTGAACGATGCGCGGTGGTTGATGGCGACGGTGAATATCCTGATCCAGACGCTGATCGGCTTGCTGAGCCTGTTTGGAGGCGTGTTGGTGGGCCGGTCCCTGTGAGCGCGAAACCGGCGCCGGGTGCGAAAATGGTGGTATGCTTGAGGTAGGACCATTATCGAACCCGGGAGACTCACATGGAACCGGTGCGTATTGGATCCAAACTGATTGGTTCTGGTTTTCCCACCTTTATCGTCGCCGAAGCCGGCGTCAACCACAAAGGCAGCCTCGAAGCCGCCAAGCGCATGATCGACGAGGCCCGGCGCGCCGGCGCCGACGCGGTCAAGTTCCAGACGTACAAAGCCGAGAAACTGGTCACCAAGACGGCCCCCGCATTCTGGGATGACATCCAGTCGACGGCGACTCAGTATGCCGTCTACAAGCGCTCGGGCCAGTTTGGCGAGGCGGAGTACCGCGCGCTTTTCACCCATGCTGAGAACGTCGGGATCACGTGCCTGTCAACCCCGTTCGACCTCGAGGCTGTCCGGATGCTCGACGGCCTGGGCGTGCCCGCGTTCAAGGTGGCGTCGGCGGACCTGACGAACTATCCCCTGCTGCGGGCGGTGGCGAAGACGGGCAAGCCGGTGATTCTGTCAACAGGCGCGTCGACGCTGGTCGAAGTGCAGGCGTCGGTTGATTTCTTGCACCGACACGGCTGTTCCGACATCGTGCTGCTCTACGCCGTGCTGAGCTATCCCACCCCCATCGAAACGGTGAACCTGCGCCGGATTCAAACGCTTCAGGCGGAATTTCCCGACATGCCGGTCGGTTTTTCGGACCACTCGCTGCCGGACCCGTGCATGGTGGTGCCTTCGCTCGCGGTGGCGCTGGGGGCGGCCCTGGTCGAGAAGCATTTCACGCTCGACCGCGGGCTGCCCGGCGACGATCATTACCTCTCCGCCGAACCGGAGCAGTTCGCGGTGATGGTGCGAAATATCCGGGCCATCGAGACGGCGCTCGGCGATCCATCCTTTGGCTACCAGGCGGCAGAGGAAGAGGCGCGCCGCTTCGCCCGGCGGAGCATCGTCTCAGCCGTGTTCATTCCGATGGGGACGCGCATCACGATGGACATGCTGATCATGAAGCGCCCCGGCACGGGAATCTCGCCGGCTGAGCTGCCGCAACTGGTGGGGCGGACGGCAACGGTGGACATTCAACCGGATACCGTGCTGAACTGGGATATGGTGGACTAGGGGGCGCTCTCGCCTGACCGGATGAATAGCAGAGTAAAGGAGGCGGACTTTGCTCGAAATCGTCAATCTCGACCAGAAGCTGAAGAAGGTGGAGTGGAAAGCGCGCCGACCGTATTACCAGCAGCGGCTGTACGACCTCGAAAAAGTCGCGTTCGACGTCGGCATGCCGACGATCGTCATATTCGAGGGGTGGGATGCTGCGGGGAAGGGGACCTGCGTCAAGATGCTGACCTCACGCCTCGACCCGCGCGGCTTCACCGTGTGGCCGATCCGCGCCGCGCGCACCCACGAGAGCAAGCATCCCTGGCTGTGGCGGTTCTGGAACAAGCTGCCGAATTACGGGCACATCGCGATTTTCGACCGGAGCTGGTACGGGCGCGTCACCGTGGAGCGGGTGCAGATGGGGCTTCCCCAGCGCGAGGTGCTGCGCGCGTTCAACGACATCGTGGACTTCGAGCGGCTGATCGCGCTCGACGGGTACGTCATCGTCAAATTCTTTTTGCACATTTCATACGAGGAGCAGGAACGGCGGTTCAAGAAGATCGCGAAAGACCCGCTGGAGCGGTGGCGCCTGGAGGACGAAGACCTCGAACGGCACCGCAATTACGACGTGTGGCTGGGCGCCTACGAGGAAATGCTCGAGCGCACCGAGACGAGCTTTGGCCCGTGGACCATTGTCGAGGCGACAAGCCGCTGGTTCATGCTCGACAAGGTGTACCGGACGCTGATCAACGCGATGGAGGCGCGGCTGGCGGAGCTGGACGCCGTGCCGCCCGTGATGAGCGAGGCGGAGGCTCAAGGAGACGAGTATGCTTGAGACGGTCGATCTGACGAAACGCCTGGACTCGGACGAATATCGTGAGCGGCTGATCAGGGCGCAGGTGCGCCTGTCGCAGTTGGGGTTTCAGGTGTACAAGCAGGTGCGCCCGGTCATCCTCGCATTCGAGGGCTGGGACGCAGCGGGCAAGGGCGGCGCGATCCGGCGCTTGACCGAGCGGCTCGACCCACGGGGATACGTCGTGCACGCGATCGGCGCGCCGCAGGGCGACGACAAGGAGCACCACTACCTGTGGCGATTTTGGCGGCGCCTGCCCGAAGCGGGCCAGATCACGATTTTCGACCGCACGTGGTACGGGCGCGTGCTGGTGGAACGCGTCGAAGGCTTCTGCACCGAGGAGGAATGGCGGCGCGCGTACCAGGAGATCAACCACTTCGAGCGCCAGTTGGTCGACTTCGGCACGATCCTGGTGAAGTTCTGGCTGCACATCAGCCAGGAAGAGCAGCTCGCGCGTTTCCAGGAGCGGGAAAATACGGCGTACAAGGCGTGGAAGCTCACCGACGAGGACTGGCGCAATCGCGACAAGTGGGATGAGTATCGGGTCGCGGTGGAGGACATGCTGCTCAAGACGAGCACGACAACCGCGCCATGGACCGTCGTGCCCTCCAACGACAAGTATTACGCGCGGGTCAACGTGCTGGAAACGATCGTCGACGCCCTGGAACGCGACCTCGACCTGTCGTTCGAGCAGGTGGAGGATCATCCCCGGCGCAAACGCAAGAAGAAATGAGCGCGAGCCGGAAGCCCCGCGCCGAGCGCCTCGGTGACGGGGCTTTTCGACAGGCGCGTTTTGCGGAGGGCGCGACCTACAGCATCCCCCGTATCTCGTCGGCGAGTTCGGTCGTCTGGGGCGCCGGGGCGACATCCAGCGTGCGCTTGAGCTCGTGTTCCAATCGCTCGTAGGTTTCGAGCGCCTCACGCGGCTTGCCCAGGCCGCGATACAGCTCCATGATAGCGCGCGCGAGGTCCTCGCGTTGGGGACTGGTGGCTGCTGCGCGCAGGAAGTAGCCCAACGCGTTGAGCGGTACGTCCTGGTTGCGGTACACGCGCGCCAGCCCGGCGAGCGCCTCGGCGTAGCTCATTGCCAGCTCGTTCCGCCGGTTGATGACCCATTCCTGGTCCATCGTGCTCAGAAACGGGCCGTGGTACAGCTCGATCGCGTTTTGCAGCAGGTCGATCGCTTCGCTGTCGTCGGCGATAGCCGCGTTCTGGATCGCTTCGGCAAACCTGACCACGTCGTAATTCAACTCAAGCTCGGGCGAAATGCGGTAAAACCCGGACCAATAGACAGTGAGGTCAGTGCCGAGAATCTCGCTGATCTTGCGCTTGGTGACGTGAAAAACGTTCGTCGCTTCGCGGGTGGAGAGGGTCGGCCAGAAGGTCTGGAAAATCTCGTCGCGGGTGGTCATGCCGCGGTCGACAAAGTAGAAGAACAGGGTCCGCGGCAGCACGCCGTCCCAGTGCTCGATCAGGCGCCCGTTGATGAGCACCCGTCCGGGGCCAAGCGCGCGGACCTCAAGCACGGTCTTGTCGATTGACTGGGCGTAATCCAGCATCATCTTGTCCGGGTTGACCGGGACAAGGGCGGTCCGCCCCTTGAGATCGTCATGCTTGAGCAGGTCCATGGGCATTTCGCGTCCGCCGATGATCACGCGGGAGCCGGCTGGCAGGGCGCTAACAAACGCGGCGACAAAGGTGGTGGCTTCGGGCTGAGGCGCAATGTCGTACGCGTCAATAATGGTGAGGATGTTCCCGTGTGATGAGATCGCGCTGGCGAGCGCCGCCGCCGCAGACTTGGGATCGGTAGGCAGGTCGGGGATGGATGCCTTGAGCTGGGTTTCGTAGGCCGATTTGAGATGTGATACCCATTGAGCAAAGGTGAGCTTGGGGGCCGGGGTAGCCATGAATACGATAGGTCGGTCTGACTGTTTGAGCGCAGGCCCAAACAACCGGTGCTGCCCGTGAAAATCGGGGTGCAGGATGGCGAGGGAGATCTCGTCGGGCAGACTGTCTAACTGCTCTTTAGCCTGGGTAAACGAATCGCGTGTCTTCATCGGGGTCTGCTCCATCTTGAAAAGACAGAAAATGTGTGTTTGGACTAACCATTACTGGTTGTTTTGTTATAGCCCTATACCTACCACTTTTATCGATAGCATTATACACACATAAGGGAATCGCCACAACCCGGCATCAACAGCCGAAAACTGCGCCGAGAATTGTTGGTATTTCTAACTATAGTCTACCATGCATGAATTAACATTACTGTTCGGTCGCTGGCGTAGACGTCATGGTAGGCCGTGATGTGGGCGATCCGGTTGGCGTTAGGGTTGGGGTCGGAGTGCGAGTCCGGGTGGGGATTGCTGTCAGGGTAGGGGTGGTGGTTGGTTCGGGCGTGACGGTTACGGTCGGCGGCGGTGTGGGCGCCGGATCGCCGGGCGAGCGGAAAGTGGCACAGGCCAGGATGCTCAGCAGGAGGAATGCGAGGCCGAGCGCGAGCATGAGCCATCGTTGAGTCATCGGCGTATCATCCAATCGGGGCGGTGCGGATCACACAGCGATCCGGCGGAAGGCTTCGACCACGTTGGGTAGCCGTTCGATCTTCCCGAGGATGCGCGTGAGCTGCTTGATGTCGTGGATTTCCATCGTGACTTCAAAGGTGGCGATATTCTGCCGCGTGCTGATATTCACGTTGGACATGTTGATGTTTTCGTCCGCGATCACGGCGCCAATGTCCCGCATGAGGCCCTCGCGGTCGTAGGCGACAATCATGACGGGCACCGGGAAGCACTGCTCGCTGGCCGGCGGCCACGTCACGTTGATGATGCGTTCCGGCTCGGACGTGTTCAGGATGTTCTTGCAGTCCGCGCGGTGCACGGTCACGCCTTTGCCGCGCGTGATGAAGCCGGTGATCTCGTCGCCGTAGGTAGGATTGCAGCAGCGCGCCAGCGTTACCAGCAACCCGCCCGTTTCGTCGATCCGCATCCCCTCGGCCTGAACCGGCTCTTTGGCGCGAGACACCGTGGCCTCGAGCGTTTCGTCGGCGGCCTGTGACGACTGCCGCTCGGCCTCTAGCAGGCGGAAGCTGATCTGCGAGCCGGTGATCTCGCCGTGCCCGATCGCCGCCAGCAGGTCGTCGGCGCGAGAAAAGCCGAGATGCGCGGCGATTTCGTCGCGGGACATGGCGCTCATGCCCAGCTTGCGCAGCTCGCGGTCGAGGACTTCGCGCCCGTCGGAGATGCTCTTTTCGCGCTCGCGGCGGCGGAACCACTGCTTGACCTTGTTGCGGGCGCGGCTGGTTTTGACGTAGCCCAGATCGGCGTTGAGCCAGTCGAGGCTGGGCCCGCCGCGATTGGCCGTCGTGATCTCGACGCGATCTCCGTTCTTGATCTGGTAGTCCAGCCCGACGAGCCGCCCGTTGACCTTGGCCCCCCGGCAGCGATGGCCGACCTCGGTGTGAATGTGGTAGGCGAAATCGATGGGCGTCGCGCCCTCCGGCAGGTCGATGATGTCGCCCTTCGGCGTGAAGGCATAGACGCGCTCCGGGCTGATCTGGTCCATCATATCCTGGACGAAATCGTTGGCGTCCTGGTCGGCGGTGTCCTGCTGGATATCGTCCATGATGCGCCGGATGCGCTCGAGGCTGCGCTCGAAGGCCGCGTCGCGCCCGGCGGCGGCACGGTTTTCCTTGTAGCGCCAGTGGGCCGCGATGCCGTATTCGGCCTCTTCGTGCATTTTGGCGGTGCGGATCTGGACTTCGAGGGTCTTTCCGTCCTTGTCGAGGACGGCGGTGTGCAAGCTGCGGTACGAGTTCTCTTTGGGGGACGAGATATAGTCGTCGAACTCGCCCGGCATGGCGTGGAAAATGTTGTGGATGATGCCCAGCGCCTGGTAACACTCGGGGATGGTATTCACGATGATCCGGATGGCGCGCACGTCGTGAATCTGGTTGAAGGGCAGGTGCTTGCGCTCCATCTTGCGGTAGATGCTGTAAATGTGCTTGGGCCGCCCGGTGATCTCCCCGTGAAGTCCTTCGCGCGCGAACTGCTCGGTAATGTAGGCCGTGATGCGCTCCATGTAGGCTTCGCGATCGGCCCGGCGCTCGTGGAGTTGTGTCGCGATCTCGCGGTAGCGATCGGGCTCCAGGTAGCGAAAAGCCAGGTCTTCCAGCTCCCATTTGATCTGCCAGATGCCGAGACGGTTGGCGATCGGCGCGAAAATCTCCAGCGTCTCGCGAGCCTTCTGGATCTGTTTGTGAGGCGGCATGTACCCCAGGGTGCGCATGTTGTGCAGCCGGTCCGCCAGCTTGATGAGGATCACGCGGAAGTCGGAGCCCATCGCCAGGAACATCTTGCGCAGATATTCCATCTCGCGGTCGCGCGGCTTGCCCCCGTGCATGCCCTCGACGCCGGTGGGGAGCTGCTTCAACTTGGTGACGCCGTCCACCAGTTCGGCGATCTTCGGGCTGAATTCCTGCTCGATGTCGGCGCTGGTGATTCCGGTATCTTCGACCACGTCGTGAAGCAGGGCCGCCGCGACGGTTGTGGCATCCATGCCCATTTGTGCCAAAATCTGTGCCACGGAAACGCAATGCACGATGTAGGGCTGGCCGGACTTGCGGTACTGGCCCTCGTGCGCGGCCTGGGCCCGCTCGTAGGCGCGCGTGATGAGCGCTCGCTCGTTCCGCGACAGATCGGGCAGAGCGTCCAAGATGGCAGATAGATCGACGACGGTAGTTTGCATGGCGCGCACTCTTTGGAGCCGGATTATTCCTTAAGTATAATCACCGCCAATAGCAGACGCAATGTGCAATAACCGGTTTCTAACATCGACCGGCGACATCATCGGGCAAGGGACTGGCAAACCGCGTGCAATTCGCGGTATTTGCGTTATATTTTACATCAAACATCAGCGAATTCACGGCCAAATCGGAGGGTGAGGATAACGTGACTACGGCAAAGGCGAAATCGAAACGGGTTGAAATTGCGGCGGGAGCAGCGCGCGACTGGATGCGGATTGTCGCAGTGGTATTGAGCGTTTTGGGTGTGTTGGTAGCCGGATATATGACGTGGGCCGAGCTGACCGGAAACGAAACCGTGTGCGCCAACACCGGCACCATCGATTGTGCTGCCGTGCAGGAAAGCGCCTATGCCAAGACGTTCGGGATCCCGGTCGCGCTGCTGGGCATGCTGGGGTATCTCATGATTCTGGGCGTGCTCGTGCTCGAGGATCAGGTGCAGATTCTGGCCGATTACGGGCGCACCCTGGTGGTGGGGATGGCGCTCTTTGGGGTGATCTTCCAGGTCTATCTCACCGTTATCGAGGCGACGGTGCTGGAGCGGTGGTGCCAGTGGTGCGTGGCCTCGTTTGTGATCATCACACTGCTGCTCGTGACCGGGGCGCTGCGCCTCAACGCGCTCCTCGAACCGCTGCGCCGTTGAGTGACATCAAAAGCGGGCGATACTCGTCGAGTGTCGCCCGCCAGATTTTCCCGCGAAATACTTATTCGCTGCTGTGCTCCTGAAGCGTCCGCGCGAAGATGCTTTCCCGGTCATCGCGACGGCGGTTCTTCTTGTTCCGCTTCTTGCTCTGACGCGCCTGGGGGAGTTCCATCCCCGAGCTCTCCATCGCCTGGCGGAGCGCGAGTTCCATGGCGGTAGGCAGCGCTTCGGTTTCCGGCTCTTCTTCAGAGAACGTCGTGGCCGGTTCTTCGAGAGCACGCACGCTGAGGTCGATCTGCTTCTTGCGGCGATTCACGCCGATGACCTTGACCTCGATTTCGTCGCCCACGCTCACCACCTCGGACGGATCGCCGACGTAGCCCTGAGCCAGTTCCGACACGTGGACCAACCCCGGACGTTCCGCGCCGAAATCGATGAAGGCGCCGAACTTCTCCACGCGGACCACCGTACCCTTGAACACGCCGCCCTCGCTGATTTCGGACCACGAAACCGCCGGGGGCTTGAGCATGGTCAGGCTGATCCGGCCCTTCTTGCGGTCCACGTCCTGAACCCAGACTGAGATCTCCTGGCCCTCGCTCAGGATGTCGGTCACGTTCTTGACGTGTTGATCGGATAGCTGCGAGATATGGAGCAGGCCAAGCCGGCCAATGCCAATGTCCACCAGAGCGCCGTAGAGGTCGATCTTCTTGACCGTGCCCTGAACCTGCATCTTCGGGCGAATGTCTTCTATTGTGGTGGGCGCGGTATTTTCGGTAGTCATCTGACGGGCTCCTTATCCGTACCGGTGAAATCCGGTTTTGCTCTCGTTTTTGTCGGGCCGGATTATACCTGTTCCTTACCGAAGGGTCAACGGTGTGTTTGTCGAATGTGCGAACATGCACTCACCTTCTGGCCCCCAAAATGGGTCTTGCGCGCGGCAGAGCGCCTAGCTGGGATTAGCCAGCTCGTTCTGGATGATGCTGTCGAAAATCTCGAACGGCTGGGCGCCAAACGTATATACCACGCCGTTGATGATGAAGCCGGGGGTGCCGCGAAATCCGTACATGTCGGCGGCCTGGAAATCGATCAGCACTTCGTCGAGGTATTTCTCGGACGCCAGGCACTGCTCGAACTCGCCGGCATCCATGTCGAGATCGCCGGCCATGCTGACGAGGCTGTCCTGGTCCAGCGCCAATTCGCCGGAGGTCTGGAGCTCGAAAATGCGGTTGTGCATCTCCCAGAACCTGTCCTGGTCCGCCGCGCACTCGCTCGCCATGGCCGCGCGGGCCGAGTCTTCACCGAAGATCGGGAAGTCGCGGTAGACGAACTTCACTTCGTCAGGATACTTTTCCAGAATCTGGGGCAGGGTTTCGTCGTACCAGCGACCGCAGTAGCCGCACTGAAAGTCCGAAAATTCGACGATCACAACCGGCGCGTCTTCCGGCCCGAGAAAAGCGTCATCGTCCGCCGAAGTGTCCAGCGGGATGCGCGTGGGGGTGGGGGGGATGGGCGTCGATGTCGGGATGAGCGTGGCGACCTGCGTGCCGACGGCGCTATCGATCATGGCCTGCAGCGACGCCTGGTCGATGCTTCCATCCTGCGCGGCGAGGGGCGCGTCGAGCGCCGCGACCTGCGTGCCGACCACCTCGGCCACGGTGTTGCGGAGTTCCTCATCCGACAGGGAGTCGTTATCGTTGTCGAACAATACCGCCAGAAATACGCCTACCAGCATAAACACGACCGCCGTAACAACCAACAGAATGATCTGACTTCCTCCGCGCTCAGCCGGGCCGGGTTCGTTGTCGGGCGCGGAGTCGCGCAGCGAGACCGGGGTATTGTCAGCCATCGAAACGTCCTTTACTTGAACCTCAACAGTTTCTCGATTATACGAGAACGCGGTGGGGCCTGCCAACATCTTTCCGGGCGGCGGGACGGGTCAGCCATGCAGCGAGACGTGGTCCGGTGAGTGGCTCTGGAAGGCGGCGAGTGGGGAGGCGGAATCCCGGTTAGCGTAGCAGTAGACGCAGCCAAGCGGACAGGTGTCGTACGCGCCGATGTCGCGGCTGGCGACGCACCCGCATTCATCGCGCGTGGGGCGCGGCCCGGCAGCCAGGGGGCGATCCGGAAACAGGTCGGCCAGGAGATCGCCATCGACACAGTGGGCCTTGTGAATCCCAGCGCCGATTAGCGCGTCCTGGCAGCATGCGTAGAGGGCGATGTCGTGCTGCGCGGCTATCCCGGCCAGGTCCGCGAGCAGCGCCTTTTTCTCGGCCAGCGGCGGATCGATTGCGCGAATGCCTTGCGCGGCCAGCCGCCCGGAAACCTTGCGGTACAGCGTGGCGAAGCTGAGATAGCAGCGATGTGTGCTGCCGGCGAGGGCAGCGGCAATCTGCCGGAACCGGGCGGCGACGTCCTGGGCAGTCATGTGCCGGGTCATGAGGATCGGGTCGAACCGCCATTGGACGTGGCGCGGGCTGGTGTGCGCGGCAAGGCAGCGAAAAACGTCGACCGAGCGCTGCCATGGGGGCGTATGCGGCTCAAGCTCGCGGGGCGCGCCGGTGATCGTGAAGTGGCAGACGTAGCAGTAGCCTCGCCCGTCGATCTCTTGTATGTGCGGGAGAAACGGGGCGAAATTCTTGGACCAGAAGACGATGCTGTGCACGGCCTCGGGCGTGACCGGGATCTCGTAGACCTGGCCTGAGAATGGGTTGGGGTAGGCGACGCGGCCCTCGCGCAGGCGATGCATGAGCCAGGGCATGTAAAACGCCGGGATGTCGGTCCGGCGGCTGGCGGAGATGATGGTTGGAGAGGGAATGCCGGTCAAGGTGAGCGCTCCGGGCGAGAGGGTGGGCCGCGCCGGCCCGATCACCCGGCGCGGCCCGAAAGACTACGCTTCGACAAGCTCGCCGAATTCGTCTTCGACGTATTCTCCATCGTCGCTGGTGAAATGGCTCAGCGGCATGATGTTGTACGTGTCGCGGATTTGCAGCTCCAGGTCGTGCATGAAGTCCGGATTGTCGCGCAGGTACTGCTTGGCGTTTTCGCGCCCCTGGCCGATGATCTCGTCGTTGTAGCGGAAGAACGCCCCGCGTTTTTCGATCACACCGGCCTCGACGCCGAGATCGAGCACGTCGCTCTCCTTGCTGAACCCGTAGTCGTACATCAGGTCCACTTCCGCCTGCCGGAAGGGCGGGGCGACCTTGTTCTTGGTGACCTTGATGCGTGTCCGGTTGCCGAGGACCTCGTCTTTGAACTTGATCGCCTGGATGCGGCGGATGTCCACCCGGACGCTCGCGTAGAAGCGCAGCGCCCTGCCGCCGGTGGTCGTCTCCGGGTTGCCGAACATGACGCCGATCTTCTCGCGGAGCTGGTTGGTGAAGATCACGGCGGTGTTCGACTGCTTGATCGCGCCGGACAGCTTACGCAACGCCTGACTCATCAGGCGCGCCATCAAGCCCACGTGGCTGTCGCCCATCTCGCCCTCGAGCTCGGCGCGCGGTACCAGTGCCGCCACGCTATCCACGACGACGACGTCGAGCGCCCCGCTGCGCACCAGCGCCTCGGTGATCTCCAGCGCCTGCTCGCCGGTGTCGGGCTGGGAAATGTACAGGTTTTCGACATCGACGCCGAGCCGCTCGGCATAGATCGGATCGAGGGCGTGCTCCATGTCGACGAAGGCGCACACGCCGCCCATGGCCTGGGCTTCGGCGACGACGTGCAGGCACAGCGTTGTCTTGCCGGAGCTCTCCGGACCGTAGATTTCGGTGACGCGCCCGCGCGGAATGCCTCCCACGCCGAGCGCCAGATCGATGGCGAGCGACCCGGTGGGGATGACCGCCACGTTCAAATGGGCGGCGTCGCCCAGGCGGACGATAGCGCCATCGCCGTACCGCTTGGTGAGGTCGGTGAGGGTGTTCTCGAGCGCTTTCAAGCGAGCATCGTTTGTCATAGCAGCTACTCCACGGCGTTTCAGCGCGCCTAGTGCGAACGGATGTTTCGATAGCCATAGTTTAGCACAGGCGTTCTAATCCGTCAACTTTTCTATGCGGCCACCGGCGCGGGGGACAAAAAAGCGCCCGCTTTCTCGTCGAGAAAGCGGGCGCCAACAGGTTACGGTCGGTGCCTATTCCTGGATCAGCTCCAGGTTATAGGTGCCCTGCGTGCCGCCCACGTTCAAGCCATAGTGGGTGGCGATGATGTAGTAGGTGCCGGTCGAGGCGAGGGTGACCTCTTCGATCACCGAGTTGGTGTTGTCGCCCGGCGTCACGTCGTCGTTGTAGGCAAGCTGGATACCTTCGGGTGAGATCAGGTACACCGCCGTGTCGAGCGTGCCGCCGGTCAGTTCCATCCGGATGGTGACCAGGTCACCCTGCTGGCCCTCGAAGGCGTACAACTGGTAGCGCTGCTGCTCGGTGATGCTGCCGGACACGCTCTGGCCGTAGGTGATCGGGCTGGCCGTGTCGAGCTGCGACTGGTAATTCAGCGAGCTGGCGGACGCCATGTCGAAGAACCCGCCCGGCCCGGCGACGGTGGTGCCGTCCGTGCCGACGGTGAAGGTGATCATGTAGCGATCGTCAGGGTTGATGTTCTGCGTGGTGTTGATGATGGTCTGATCCTGAACATCGACCGTGAGCGCGAAGTTGACCGGCGTGGTGTCGTCGCAGGTGTTCTGATACCAGACTTCGATCTCGTACACGCCCGGCACCAGGCGGTTGGGCGGCCAGTAGATGTAGGAAACGGGCGTGGTCGTCGTCTCGACGCAGCCCACGTTGCCATCGGCAGCCAGGATGCCTCCGGTGGGGCTTTCGGGCTCGTCGTCGAAGATCGAGTTCCCGGCGGGATCGCGGATCAGGAGCTGCACGTCGGCGTTGGTGAGCCAGCTCAGCGTGACCTCGATCGCGCCCTGGGGCAGTGCTGCTGTGTCGCCGGTTTCGGTCTCGGTCACGTCGCCGGTCGTGCCGGTATCGATCACGTCACCGGCCTGGTCGGCAGTCGTGACGACGAGGTTGTAGTCGCCTTCGGTGCCGCCAATGGTCAGCCCGTAGCGCGTCGCGATGATCGTATAGGTGCCATCGACGGCCAGATTCCGGTCGATGCCCGCGTCGGCGGTCGTCTCGTCCCGGTCATCGTTGCTGACCAGGGGAGTGTTATCCGGGCCGAGCAGCACCAGGTAGGAGTCCAGGCTACCGTTGAGGGCCGGCATGTCGATGGTGACCGTCGTGCCGCTCGTCGCCTCGAACGAATAGGCCTGGGCCGGCGTGCTGTTGGTGATCGTCCCGGTGACGGTCGTCCCGACCGCGATCGGGGTGGCGTCGGCGATCTGCGACTGGAACAGCGACACGTCCAGCCCGGCGTTGACGCCGCCGTTGATCAGCGACCACGCGCCGCTGGGTTCGAGCACCATCCGCGCGAGATATTCCTGGCCGGGGTTGAGGGTCCCGGTGAGCGACTGGGCTTCTTCGCCGTTCACGTTGGCGGACAGCGTGAAGACCTGCGGGCCGCCAATCTGGCAGGCATCCACATAGTAAACGATGACTTCGTAGCTGCCGGCGGGGACTTCACTGCGCGGCCAGGCGATGGTTTCGGTCGGCTGGTCGGAGATGGCCGTTTCGCACGTGGCGTTGATGTCCGCGTCGAGCGTGCCGCCGCTGGGCGCGCCGGGGTTGAAGGCGTGGACCGTACCACCCACCGGATCGCGCACTTCCAGGTTCAGATTCACGGCGGCGTTCCAGGTCAGATCGAAGACGATCCCGCCGTCTTCCAGCGTGACGGTCTGGCCGCCGACCTGCTGCACGCCGCTCAGTTGCAGGGTGAACTCGCCGCTGGCGTCCCCTTCGGCCCCGCTGCCGCGCGAGACCACGATGTAGTATGTCCCGTTGGCGGGAATGTCGATGTCCGGGATCGAGGCCGACGCCGGGCTGCTCACGTCGTTGTCCTGGGCGATGGGCGCGCCCTGCTCGTCGATGACGACGACGACCGGCGCCAGTTCCTCGACTTCCGTCGTCACGTCGACGGTGATGACGTCGCCCTCGCTCGCAAAGAGCCGGAAGGTTTGAAGATAATTCTCCGAGTCCAGAGTCGCCGTGGCGATGCCGCCGACCGCAATCGAGCGGTTGACGCCGTCATCCTGCGCGAGGATGGTGGCGCCGGTGACCAGCGGCGATAGCAGGCTGGCGCAGAGAGCAACGCCCAGCACGACGATGCTGAGCGGTCGGATGACCGCCCGGTTACCAACTCGAAAGGCATTTTTCATGTTCATTCCGCTAACTACTCCTCAGCTGACGGTGACAGTTTGATCTGACCGCTCACAATGTATCCAGTGTAGCCAATCGGCCCGGCAATGGCAAAGGTTGGTCAGTCGACAATAGGCCAGTCGTAGGGCGCGCCCGTCTGGATCGGGCGGCGGCTCAGCTTTCGTCAGGGGCATCGGCAGGCTGGGGCGTGGCCGCGGGATCTATGCCGAGCGTCACGAAGTTGGTGGTGCCGGCCTTGACGGTGATCGTGCTGGTGATGCGCCGCTCGCCGATAGTCGCCGTGATGTCGTATTCCCCGGCGGGCACGTCGCCCAGGACGAAATTCTCCTGCCACGCCGGATCGGGCACGACGGTCCAGTCGCGCGTTTGGCCGGGCTGCCTGGGCCGGATGTAGGTCGACGTGGTTTCGATGACCCTTCCGCGGCGGCTGAGCGTCACTAGGACGTCGTCGGCCAGCGTGCCATCGGCATAGGTGACGCGCCCCGCCACAACACCTGTCTCGATGTACGGCGCGATCCACAACAGCGGATTCACCGCGGAGAAATAGCGGTTTTCGCCCAGGCGAACTTCCAGGTGAACGTGCGGCCCGCTGACGTCGCCCGTGCCGCCGATCAAGCCGATGATGTCGCCCGCTTCGACGCGCTGGCCCTCTTCGACGAGGATGGCCGACATGTGTGCGTAGAGTGTGAAGATCTTCTGGCCGCGGTAGCCGAAATCGTGTTCGATGATCACGACGTTACCATAGGACGGGTACATATCCAGATCCTCACGGTCCGCGAGCGTGGCGCCGTTGGCCGCCCAGACGACGGTGCCCGATCCCCCGGCGCGGATGCGTTCGCCGATGGGGTTGGGCATATCGACGCCGTGATGCACGCGATAATCGTTGCCCGGACCGTCGGAGCCGAAGGGATAATAGAACAGGCTCTCGCTGTTGGCGCTGGCATCGACCGGGCGCACCAGCCAGAAGTGATCGTCGGCGTGCTGCCCCAGGGGGACCTGCTCGGGCGGCGGCTCGAAGCCGACCGGCTCGTTGTTCTGCGCGACGAACACGCCGGTCGGGCTGGGGAAGGGCGTCGGGCCGGTGATGGTGGGCGCGACGTCAGTTGGGGCGGTTGTCGGCGTCGGCCACGGCGAGCCGGGGATTGCCTCAGGCTCGATCACCTCGACGTCTGGCTCGGCGCTAGGCGGGAGCGTGGGCGGGACGAAGGCCGGCATGTCCAGGTCCGGCGTGGGCAGCGGCGTGCTGGCGATGGCGAGCTGGGCTTCGAGCGCGGCCTGCCAGTCGGACGGCGGGGCATCCGGCGCGGTGGGCGTGGCCGCCGGGACCGAGACGACGATCGACGGCTGGCTGTTCTGCCACAGGTACAGCCCGCCGATGGCGACGACGACGAGCAAGATGAGCAGGCCCTGCAAATGGTGGCCTCGTTCCATGGATCACGGTTCCAGCCGCGCCGTAGGGCGCGTCATTGGAGATCGGGCGGGATGGGTGTGGCCGTGCGCTGGACGGCGGGCGTCGGCGATTCGGTCGGCAGCGGCGGCGGTGGCGGGACCGCGGTCGCTTCGCTCAGGAAGGCGTCCAGCTCGCCGGGCGTGTACAGCTCGAGCATGGCTTCGGTCCAGGTCTTGCCGCCGGTGTTGTGCAGCTCCCAGAACTGGATGGCCCCAAAGTTGAACTGCCAGGTGCGCTGGGCGGGCGCGCGCTGCCATCCGAAATCCTCGGCGATCTGGGTGAGATCGACGTAATAGCCCGCAGGCACGCTGTCCTTCAGCCGCCCGCCGCGCTCGTAATCCTCGACGTCGCCGCTGCCGCGCGCGGTCAGGTCCCAGGGGATCTGGCGCAGCGGCTCACCCAGCGACCCATTTTGTGCTTCGGCTACGACGCGCACGTAGACGCGCCAGTAGGTGTTGACTTCGCGGTCCTCGCGCACGACCTCGATCGGCGTGGGCTGCCCGGCGTAAATCAGGTTGCGCTGGATCGCGATCGCGCGCCCGGCATAGTGCCAGTTCTGGCGCGGCTCGCCGGGATCCGGTGGCCGGTCGAGACGCCAGAAGGCATCCTCCAGCGTGCCGAGGAAATCGTAGCCGGCGCGTTCCAGCACGCGAATGCGCATCGCCTCGAATGAGTCGTTCACACGGTCGGACAGAAACGCCTGGGGCGCGGACACGTTGTTGAGCGGCGCCATGCCGTACAGGCCGTCGGCTTTTTGCCGCTCATTCTCGACGAACAACGGGCCGTCCAGGTCGGGGTTGGCGGGCAGGCCGCCGCTCTCGACGACCGGGCGCGGCAGGGAGGCCGCGGTCCAGTCCGGATCGGTGACGCGATTGGGCAGCGAGATCGCGTCGGTCGCCGCGCCGAAACCGCCGGGCGTTCCGGCGATGAGCTGCGTTTGCTGGCCGGTGTCGTGTGAATACACGAGACTGGAGCCGTTGGGCGCCCAGGTGGGCATTTTGCCGCGGCCCACCAGGACCGGCGCGGCCCCCGGCTCCCCGACCGATTTGATGTACACGCCTTCGACGCCGTCGACAACTGCCGTGTAGGCGATGGCGGTGCCGTCGGGGTTCCAGGCGGGATGGTTTTCGTCGATGTTGGGCGAACTGGTGAGGTTGAGGGCTACCTCTTCGCTGGGGTTGTTGAGGTCGATGACGCGGATTTCCTGGTTGCCATTGCGCACAGCGGTATAGGCGATCTGGCGGCCCTGGGGCGACCACGCGGGCTCGATGTCGGGCCCCGGCGCGTAGGTGACGCGCAGCGCGCCCTCGCTGGCGGCGCGCCCCGGATCGGAGCTAATCACGTAGATGTCCAGGTCCTGCGTCTGCTGGGTGTAGCCCTCAAACGCGATATATGCGCCGTCCGGGCTCCAGGTGGGGGCGCCCTCGAACCCCGGCGTGTACGTCAGGCGGGTGATCGCGCCGGATGCCACGTCGAGAATGTACAGTTCCCAGTTGCCGTCGCGGTTGCTGGCGAAGGCCAGCCGCCGCCCGTCGGGGCTCCAGGCCGGGTCCCGGTCGTCGGCGGGGTGGTTGGTGAGCCGGAGCGGGGTGCTCTCGCCCACGCCGATGGCCCACAGATCGAGCTGGCCGTGCTCGCGCATGGTGTACGCCAGGCTGCCCCCCACGCGCAGCGGGTCGGGGATGGGCGTGGCAGTGGGGACGGCGGTCGGGAAGATCGCCGTTGGCGGCGCGGTGCCGCGCGCTTCCGGCCACTGGCCGGCGGCACCCGCCGGGATTCCCGGCTCGTCATCGTCGTTGCCCGTTTGCAGCACCACAATGACCAGCAGCACGAGCAAGAGCAGCACGGCAAAGGCGCTCAGGGCACGATTCTGGACGAGCAGCGGGTCCTTCTGGATGGTGGGCTTCAGCTCGGCCTCTGCGGCCCGCTGCACCATGATCTGCTGGCGGCGGCTGGCGGTGGCTTCCACCGCCCCGTGGGTGATCTGCACAGCCTGTTGGGCGGTCTGCCTGGTGCGGCGCACGGTGTTCAATGACCCGACGAACACGACCGTCCAGACGCCAAGCAGAAGGCCGAAGAGGCCCCGTTTCAGGCTGGCTGCCTGCTCCAGCGAAGCGACCAGTGCCCACGCACTGATGCGCAGAAACGCATTGCCTAGCCGATCGGTGACGCGGAACGCGCGAACGAGCATGATGGTTCCTGTCTGATGGATGCTGCCCCCGCCAAGTCCTGTTCAAGAGCGGATTCTACAGAAAAAGAAAAGGCCGGGCAAACTTCCGGGTAAGGCCGGTTGCGGATCAGAGCGCGCGTTCCAGGTCGCCGGGAAAAGCGAACAGCGCCGGGACGCCGCCGGTATGCCAGAACAGGATTCGCTCAGTGGCCGCGAAGGCTCCCCGCCGGATCAGGTCGAGCAGGCCTGCCATGGCGCGGGCGGTGTAGACCGGGTCGAGCAGGATGCCCTCGGTCCGCGCGAGCAGGGCGATCGCTTCGCGCTCGGGCTCGCCGATGACCGCGTAGCCGCCGCCGCAGTAGCCGTCGTCGATCAGGATGTCGCGCGCGTCGATGTGCCAGTCCACGCCGAGCAGGGCCGCCCCCTGGTTGGCGAGCGATGCGACGTCGGCGGCCAGGGCGTCGCGGGGGCGGTCCACGCTGATGCCCAGGATGCGCGTTTCGGGACCAAGCCCGGCCAGGTGCGCGCCGAGCAGCATCCCCGCCTGCGTCCCGCCGGAACTGGTGGCGAAGACGTGCGCATCGAACGCGCCGAGGGCGCTGGCCTGGGCGGCGTACTCGATCATCGCGGCCACGTATCCCATGATTCCGTGCGGGCTCGACCCGCCGTAGGGGATGATGTACGGGTGGCTGCCGGCGGCGAAAAGCTCTTCCTCGACCCGCTCGATGGTCCGGCTGTACGGGGCGGCCTCATCCGTCCAGTGAATTGTCGCGCCGAGCAGGTGATCGAGCAGCAGGTTGCCGTTGGGGAATTCGGGCGGCTGCCCGCGCAGGACGAGGTGACAGTGCAGCCCGTGCTGGGCCGCGGCGGCTGCCGTCTGGCGCGCGTGGTTGGACTGCACCGACCCGGCGGTGATCAGCGTGTCGGCGCCCGCCTCGACGGCCTGTCCGAGCAGAAATTCGAGCTTGCGGGTCTTGTTGCCGCCGGTCGCCAGCCCGGTTTGATCGTCGCGCTTGATGCTCAGTTCCGGGCCGCCCAGACGCCGGGTGAGATTGGAGAGCGGGCTGATCGGGGTGGGCAGATAGGCGAGCGGCGTGCGTGGTAGCCGGGCAAGGGTGGCACTGGCTGTGAATGGCATGAAGATATCACTTTCTGCGGCGAAATCGCCGCGTCGACCACGTGTGGGCACCATGACTATAATATGTTTGGCGGATTGGCCCAAAATGACACCGGGGAGATAGAGTCACGATGCAGAATCTGAACCTGCCTGAATCCGCGCCGCGCGGCACCATTCTGTTGGTGAGCGGCTGGCGGCGTGTTGGCAAGACGACCCTGCTGCTCGCCGTCCGGCAGGCCGCGCTGGCGGCAGGGCTGTCGGTAGGCGGCCTGCTGTCGGTGGCGCGTTTCGAGGACGGCGCGAAGACCGGGATCGACGTGATGGACGCGGCGACCCGGGATACGCTGCCGCTGGCCACTGTCGGAACCGGTGGCGCAGTGTCCACCGGGCGCTATGCGTTCGACCCGGCGGCGCTGGAAGCCGGGCTGGCGTTCGCCGGTCGCGGGCAGGCGGCGGACGTGTTTCTGGTGGACGAGCTTGGCCCGCTGGAACTGGTGCGCGGCGAGGGCTGGGCCGAGGTCATCCCCCTGATCCGGCGGCGGGCGTTCGGCGTGGCGCTGGTCGTCGTGCGCCCGGAGCTGGTTGGGCAGGCGCGGGCGGCCCTGGGTTTGCCGCCCGACTCCCCGGCAATCGAGATCGACGAGGCCGGGCGGGGTGCGCTGGCCGAGCTGGTGAGCGCGTGGGTGATCAGGACCCTGGCGGCAGCGCCCTAGGTGCCTCGTCCTCTTCGCCGGCGCCGAGCAGCGACTCCAGCATGCCGCCGACGATTCCCATCACGAGGCCGCCCAGAATGGCCCACCAGATGCCGTCCACCTCGAAGCGACCGCCCGCCAGCGCGTCCGTTAGCAGCAGCATCAGGCCGTTGACCACGAGGTAGAACAGCCCGAGGGTCAGGATTAGCAGCGGGCAGCTCAGGATGACGATGACCGGCTTGACCAGCGCGTTGACGAGGCCGAAGATCAGCGCGATGAGCAGCACGGAGGCGAGGCTGCCCTCGGCGATGGTGATGCCCGGCAGGAGCCAGGCGGTGATCGCCAGGGCCGCCGCATTGATGATAAGGCGGATCAGAAACGAGTGCATGGCAAAGCCTCCCCTCTGCGGCCCACCGGCATCGCGCTAGGTGGACGCCTCGAAACGGCAAAAGTTGTAGTACGCGGCGCATGCGCCTTCGGACGACACCATCGGCGCGCCGAGCGGCTTGCGCGGCGTGCATTCCTTGCCGAACGCCGGACACTCGTTGGGCTTCATCACCCCTTTGAGCACTTCCCCGGCGTGGCACAGCGGCGATTCCTCCGTGCGGATGTGATCGACGGCGAAGCGGCGGGCGGCGTCGTACGCGTGGAACGGCGGGCTGAGCTGCCAGCCGCTGCGCGGGATATTGCCGATGCCGCGCCAGTTGCGGTCGCATTCCTCGAAAACGGTGTTGATGATGGTCATGGCGGGTTTATTGCCGCCTTCGACCACGACGCGGCTGTAGGCGTTTTCGACGGTGGCGCGGCTCTCTTCCAACTGGCGGATCGTCATCTCGATGCCGCGCACGATGTCGAGCGGCTCGAAGCCGGTGACGACCATCGGCACGCCGTATTTCTCGACCAGCGGGTGATATTCCCAGTAGCCCATCACGGCGCACACATGCCCGGCGAGCAGAAATCCCTGCACGTGCACGTCGTCGGCGCTCAGCAAGGCGTCGAGGACGGGCGGTACGCGCACGTGGGAGACCAGCATCGAGAAGTTGGGGATGCCAAGCTGTTTGGCCTGGTGGATTGCCATCGCGTTGGCGGGGGCGGTGGTCTCGAAGCCGACGCCGAAGAACACCACCTCGCGGTCGGGATTGTCCTGCGCGATCTTGATGCATTCCAGTGGCGAATAGACGACGCGGACGTCGCCGCCTTCGGCCTTGACCTGGAACAGGTCTTTTTGCGAGCCGGGCACGCGCAGCATGTCGCCGAAGGACACCATGATCGTGTTGGGCAGCGACGCGATGGCGATTGCCTGATCGATCAGCTCCTGGGGCGTGACGCAGACCGGGCAGCCGGGCCCGTGGATCATCTCGATGGAGTCCGGCAGCAGTTGATCGATGCCGTGCCGGATGATCGAGTGCGTCTGGCCGCCGCAGACCTCCATCAGCCGCCAGGAACCGGTCGTGACCCGGTGGATCTCGTCCAGCACGTCGCGCACGCGGGCCGCGTCGCGGTATTCGGTGACGTATTTCATTCGGCCCCAGTCCCTAGTTCTTCATCCAACAGCCCGATCTCGTCGAGCAGTTCGAGCGTCTTTTGCGCTTCGACCTCGTCGATGAGGTTCAGGGCAAACCCCACGTGGACGATAGTGTAATCGCCAACCTGGGCTTCGGGTACATAGGCGAGACACGTCTCGCGGACGACGCCGCCAAAGTCGACCTTGCCCATCTTGAGGCCGCCGGCCTCGTAGATTTCAGTGATTTTGCCGGGAATTCCCAAACACATCAGGTTGCTCTCCGATCATCCATGCTGGACCATGCAGGCTGCGATGGCCGCCTGTCCGAGCGCGATCCCGCCGTCGTTGGGCGGGACCAGTGTATGCGTGTATACGGTGAACCCCGCGCCTTCGAGCAGGGGAATCGTCTTAAGTAGCAGCGTGGTATTCTGGAACACGCCGCCGCTGAGGACCACACTGGACAGGCCAGTGCTGCGCCGGGCCATGACACACGCCTCGTGGATGGCGCCGGCCACCGCGTTGTGAAAACGCGCCGCAATCGCCGGCGCCGCGATCCCCCGGCGCCGGTCGTGCAGCACCGCCGCCAGCACGGGCGCCGGATCGATCCGGAGCGGATCGCCGTTCGCCGCCCGGCTGATGTCGAACTGATAGGTGCCGGTTTCGCCGGGATCGGTATTGGCTTCCAGCCAGATCGCGGCCTGGGCTTCGTAGGTGACGACCTGGAGTACGTCCAGCAGGGAAGCGACCGCGTCGAACAGGCGGCCCATGCTGGAGGTGAGCGGCGCGTTGAGTTGTTTCTCAAGCTGCTGGAGCAGGATCGTCTGTTCCTGCTGGGCGGCAGCGCGACAGGGGGCGAGATCGGCTTCCCAGGGAATGCCCGCCTGCCACAGGTGCGCGAGCGCCGTCCGGTAAGGGCGCAGCGTGGCCGCGTCACCACCCGGCAGCGGAATATAGCTCAGGTGGGCGAAGCGGCGGTACCACGCGTAACTGCCGATCAGGATTTCGCCGCCCCAGATGGCGTTATCCGGTCCCAGGCCGGTGCCGTCGAAAATGACGCCGATGGCCGGTTCCTCGAGCGGGAGGCGGTGCTCGGCGAGACAGCTCGCCAGGTGCGCGTGGTGGTGCTGGACGGCGATCTTGTTCTCAGGGCGGCCCGCGGCGTACCGAGTGGCGACGTAGTCCGGGTGGGCGTCGTGGGCGATGATCTCCGGCTCCACGCGAAAGAGGCGGCTGAGGTGCTCGATGCTGTGCCGGTACGAGCGCAGCGCGTCGTAATTCGACAGGTCGCCGATGTGCTGGCTCATGAAGGCGCGACGATCGCGCGCGAGGCAGAAGGTGTTCTTCAACTCGGCGCCGGTGGCGAGCAGGGGCGGCGACTCGAACGGCAGCGGTACCGGGTACGGCGCGTACCCGCGCGACCGGCGCAGCGGCAGGACGTGCGTGGGCAGCGCCTTCACGACCGAGTCGTCACAACGGATGTGGATGTCGCGGTTGTGCAGCAGAAACGCGTCGGCCAGCCCGCTGAGGCGGTCGATGGCGTCTTCGTTGGCGGTGGCGATTGGCTCCTCGCTGAAATTCCCGCTCGTCATGACGAGCGCGGGGGGGAAGCCGGGCGCCGGCTCCAGCAGCAGGTGGTGCAGCGGCGTGTAGGGCAGCATCACGCCCAGCTCGCGCAGGCCGGGCGCGACATCTCCGGCGAGGGCGGTGTGCGGCTTGAGCGGGGCGAGCACGATGGGCCGCTCGCGCCCGGCCAGCGCCCGCTCGCCGGACGGCGTGAGATCGCAAAACCGGGTCACCGTCGCCCGATCGGGCATCATCACCGCAAACGGCTTGGCAACGCGCCCTTTGCGGCGGCGCAGCTCGCGCACGGCGTCGGGGTTGGTCGCGTCGCAGGCCAGATGAAACCCGCCCAGTCCCTTGATCGCCACGATGTGGCCCGCCACGAGCAGCGCGCGGGTGGCGGCAATGGGATCTTCCGGCAGGCTGTCCCAGCCGGGCAGCGGCGGCTGGTCCGGGCTGGCGATCAGCTCCAGGTGCGGCCCGCAGACGGGGCACGCGTTGGGCTGGGCGTGAAACCGGCGGTCGAGCGGATCGTCGTATTCCGCCTGACAATCCGGGCACATGGCGAACGGCGCCATGGTCGTGGCCGGGCGGTCGTAGGGGATGTCCTGGATGATCGTAAAGCGCGGCCCGCAGTTGGTGCAGTTGGTGAAGGCGTAGCGGTAGCGCCGATTGGACGGGTCGAAGACCTCGGCCAGACAGTCGTCACAGGTAGCGACGTCGGGCGAAATTGGCTGGTAGGCGCCGTCCTGGGCCGCGCTGTGTTGGATCTCGAAGCGGGTGTAGCCGTTGGTGGTGACGCGATGAGCCTGGACGGTTTCGATCCGTGACAACGGCGGGGCCTCGGCGGTGATAGCCTCGGTGAATGCGTCCAGCGCGTCGGGCGCGCCGCACACTTCGATATCGACGCCGGACGAGGTGTTGCGAACCCAACCCGTGAGCGCGTAGCGGGTGGCAAGCCCGTAGATGAAGGGGCGAAACCCCACACCCTGGACGACGCCGGTGACGTGGATGCGAAGGGCGGATTCGGTCACGGTGGGTTTATCCGACGCTGCTCCGCTGGGCGACACGGTCCCGCAGCCAGTCCAACCAAGCGTCGAAGCCCTCGCCGGTGCGGCACGAGATCGGGAAGAAGGCCAGGCCGGGATTGAGCACCTCGACGCCATGCCGGAAGTAGTCCACGTTGAAATCCTGGTACTCGCACAGGTCCATTTTGTTGAGCAGCAGCACGTCGGCGCCCTTGAACATGGCCGGGTATTTGTACGGTTTGTCGTCGCCCTCCGGAACGCTGGCGATCACGATGTTGAGATGGGTGCCCAACTTGAACGCGGCGGGACAGATCAGGTTGCCCACGTTCTCGATGATCAGCAGATCGAGGGCGTCGAGCTGGAGCGAGGGGAGGGCGCCGTGAACCATGTTAGCGTCGAGATGGCAGTTGCCGCCGGTGTTGATCAGCGAGACGGGGATGCCCAGCTCGGCGATCTTCTCCAGATCGAGCGGCACGATGTCGCCATCCATGACGCCGATGCGCACCTGATCGTGCAGCGCCTCGATCGTCTTGAGGATGACGCTGGTCTTCCCACCCCCCGGCGACGCCATGACGTTGATCGCCAGCACGCCATCGCGATCCAACCGGGCGCGCGTCTGGGCGGCGATCTGGTCGTTGGCGCTCAGAATATTCTCGACCACAGGAATTGTATTCGGCATGGGTGATACCGTTCCTCACGTTTCGTCTAGATCGACATCGATACTTTCGAGAAAGAACTCCTCGCCGCCAGAGACGGTGAGGTTGGCGCTGCCGCATTTCGGGCAGATGTATTCCTGGTGATTGAGCGGAAAGCGATGCGCGCAGTCGTGACAGTGCAGCTCGGCGGGCACGCGCTTGAAGTTCAGCCGGGCGCCCTGCGCGATGGTCCCCTCGCTGAGCATATCCCAGTAAAACTGGACGGAGTCATCGACGATGCTCGACAGCTCGCCCACCACCAGGTTGAGCTCGTTGATCCGGGCTGCGCCGGCCTGGCGCCCGTGGTGAAGGGCGATATCGAGGAGACTCTGGGTCACGCCGAGTTCGTGCATGCTGCGAACCTGCTTGTTTTGATTTGGTTGATGCTAATCACGTAAATCATAACACACGCGGCGGGCCGTTCCAGGTGATGAATGTGACCAGGAAAGGATGCTTAAAATCCCTGATAGATCCACTGTGGCGACGAGTCCGCGGTCACGATGATCAGCAGGACCAGGATCGCGCAGAGTAGAAGCGCGAACACATTCTCGCGGCTGAAGACGCGCCTCAGAACACGGGTGACCAGGGGCATGGTGCCAGCCTCCTCAGGATGTCTTGCCGAGCACTTCTTGCATGAATTTCTCGCGGTTGGCCGCGCGGGCGATCTTGCCGCTCGACGTCTTGATCAGCCAGCCCGCGCCGACCAGGTGGACGTAATGGGCCATCACGTCGGTCGTCTGCGCGATCTGCGAGCGAATCTCTTTGGTGATCTGGTCGCGCTCGGCGGGATCATTCGTCTCGACCTCGCAGATGACGGCGACGTCTTCCGTCCCCAGCGACTCGTTCATGACCCCGAAGGCCACCGTGCGGCCCGGATGCACGCCGGGGATGGCGTTCAGGATGTGCTCGATATCCTGCGGGTAGATGTTCTTCCCGCCGACGATGATCAGGTCTTTCTGGCGGCCCGTGATGTACAGCTCGCCGTCTGCGATGTAGCCCAGGTCGCCGGTGAAATACCAGCCGTCCTGCATGGCCTGGGCGGTGGCGTCTTCGCGGTGGTAGTAGCCGGTAAGCATGCAATCGCTGCGCAGCGCGATCTCGCCCACGTGGCGCTCGGGCAGGTCGCGGCGCTCGGCATCCACGACGCGGATCTCGGTGTTGGGGATCGGCTTGCCGCACGACACCATCGTCGTCGCCGGCCCGTTCGTGCCGTCCGAGGGCTGGGCGACCCGGCGCTCCATGAGCAGCGCGCGGTCGATGACGTCCAGCGTGGGGAGGGTCCCGATCGGGCTTTGCGTCACGGCGAACGTGTTCTCGGCCATGGCGTAGCATGTCGCCAGGGCATTCCGGGGCAGGCCGAGGGGCGTGTATTTGGCTGCGAACGCCGCGTGGCTCTCGTCGCGCACCGGCTCCGAGCAGTTGATCACCGCGCGCAGGCTGGACAGGTCCAAGCCGTCGAGCATCGATTTGCGGACGCGGGTCGCCAGGAAGCTGTAGGCGAAATTTGGCAGCCAGCACAACGTCCCGCCGTGGCGCTGGATGGCGTGCAGCAGGATGTGAGGCTCGCGCACCCAGTCGAAGGGCGACATGAGCACCAGGGGAGTGCCCTGGATGATGGGCATGATGAAGCCCGCGATCAACCCCATGTCGTGGTAGAGCGGCAGCCAGCTCACGATCACGTCGTCGGGCGACAGGTCGATGGCGGCGCTGTAGGCCGCCACCTGGTTGAGCACCGCCGCGTGCGACAGCATCACGCCTTTTTGCAGCCCCGTGCTGCCGGACGAGTGCTGCAGAAACGCCGTGTCGCCGGGCCGGGCCAGATCGCGGCCCAGGTAGTCGTCGAGCGTGCCTTCCGGTTCGAGATCGCTCACGTTCAGGATGGCGCCCAGCGTGGGAATGCCGTCCAGATGGTGTTCGAGCGCGCCCTGCATGTCGGGGTAGGTGACGACGGCTTTGACGGCGGACAGCTCGACCAGGGCGCGCACGCTTTCGTAGTAGCGGTCCGGATCGAGCTTGGGGGTCAGAAACGGGAAGATCGACGGGACGGCGCCGAGCAGCATCGCTCCCCAGAACCCGTACAGCACGTCCGGCCCATGCTGGAGCACCAGCACGACCAGGTCGCCGGGCTGCACACCCACTTTCTCGAGCGCGCGGGCATAGCGCGCCGCCTCGTCAAAAAACTCGCGATAGGTGATCGAATGGCTTTCGTTGGGCGCAAACAGCGTCAGCGCGGTACGATTGGACGCTGAGCCGGCCAGTTCCTGGGCGCAGGCCAACAGGGTGGCGGGCCGGTCGTCCATGCGAACGGTTAGCTGTGTCTGGGTCGTCTGTGTCATGATGAGTCGGCCATTTCGTTGTTGGGCGATAGAGCTAGCGAAACGAGCAAATCGACCGCGATTATACCTGTTTCTTCGTGCCCGACCAGGAGAAGACGCGTTTTTGCCCAGGCCATGTCCTGACATTGCGGTAATCGGCGGCAAAAGAGTCTACAATAGGCGACAGTGAAATATGCCATTCCGATCGACGCGCACCGTCTTCGCCCGGGTGACCAGGCCTGGGGCGGTGTCGCTGCGGAAAAGGATCGCGCAATGAGCGAAGATACGAGCATGACGGCGCAGAGCCAGTCACGCGAGAAATGGAATCAGGCGCGCCGGCACGCCTTCTACCAGCGGCTGTCCAGCGCGCTCGGATTGACGCGGCAGCCTGTCAGCCTGCTGTCGTTCGAGGAGGTGCAGCAGAAACTCCGCCTGACCCAGAGCGCCTATCGCGGGCTGCAGCAGGTGCCGTTGAGCCAGATCGTCGGCAGCGTGGGACGCTATCACGATTTCACGCGCACGTTTCTGCCGCTGGTGGAGGGTGATGGCCAGCGCTGGCGGCGGGTCGCGGAGCTTCAGTTCGATTCCGGCCTGCCCCCGATCGAGCTGTACAAGGTGGGCGAAGCCTATTTCGTGAAGGACGGCAATCACCGGGTTTCGGTGGCCCGCCAGTTCGGAATGCAGACGATCGAGGCGTACGTGTGGGAGTACCAGACGCCGGTGGGCGGGGTATCGGCGGAGGCGGAACTCAGCGAGCTCATCGTCAAGGCGGAGTACCGGGCCTTCCTGGACCACACCGAGCTCGACATCACGCAGCCGGATCAGAACATCATCCTGACCGAGCCGGGTATGTATCCGGAACTGGAACTCGAGATCGAGTTGTACCGGGAAAACCTGGAGCGGATCGACGGCGAGCCGCGCTCGTATCGAGATGCGGCGTCGGCCTGGTACGACATGATCTATACTACCGCGATCGAGATCATCAAGGAATCCGGGGTGTTGGATCAGTTTCCGGGCCGGACGGAAGCCGACCTGTACGTGTGGGTCAGCCGCCACCGCAAGGAACTGGCTGAGCGCTATGGCGGGCAGATCTCGCTGCGCGACGCGGTGGCGCAGATCGCCGAGACGCACCACCGACCCGGCCCGGTCGAGCGGGTGATGCAGTCCGCAGCGCGCTCGGTGGCCGGTTTCTTCCAGAGCCTGGCGCACGATCGCGCCGAATCGGAAGAGCTCGTCGTGCCGCCCAACCCCGACGAGCCGTTAGGAAAACTGCTGGCCGAGGTCAACGGGTGGGTGCCGTCGATGGCCTACCGGGGCCAACGCGGTGACGAGTGGCGGCAGTGGCGGCAGAGCTTGCGCGACCGCCTGCGGGAACTGATCGGCCTGGATTACGTCCCGGCGGGCCACGTGCACGTCGAGCAGGTGGATTCCAGCGTGGTGAGCGGTGTCGAGCGCATCGCGATCCGGCTCACGGCGGCGGATGGCCTGGTCCTGCCCGGCTACGTGCTGCGCCCCGCCGACGTCGATGGAAGACTGCCGGCGCTGTTGGTCTATCCCGGCCATGGAACGATCCGGCAGGTGGCCGGGCTGGAGGCGGGTCGGAATCAGGTGGATGGGCTGGTGCTGGCCCAGGCAGGGTATCTGGTCCTGACGCTGGAAGAGCGCGGCTTTGGCGAGCTGGGCAAGGTGGATCACGTGGCGCTGGACAACATCGCGCGCCTGATCGGTCGGACGTGGCTGGCGACGGCTATCGGGGACGGTTTGCGCGGGCTGGATTACCTCCAGGAGCGCCCGGACGTCAAGCCGGAACACCTGGGTGTCATCGGGCATGGCGCGGGCGCCGGGCTGGCCCTGTATTCCTCCGCCCTCGACGAGCGCATCCGCGCCACGGTGATCGACAACTACGTGGGCGGCGGGATCGACCCGCTCGAAGTGCTGGGACACGGCTGCGACTTCGTGCCCAGCCTGCGGCGTTATGTCGAGTTGAGCGATGTGGCACGGCTGATCGCGCCCCGCCCGTTGATGTTCGTCTATCCGCTGCGGCGTCCATCGACGCGCGCGGCGCGGGCTATGTTCGACAAGATGCGGCCCACCTACGAGGCGTTTAGCTGCCCGGACCGCACGCGCTTTCTGGAAGAAGAGGACCGCGACCGTAACATGGTGGCGGCGCGCAACTGGTTCGCGCGCTGGCTCATCGAGGAAGAAGATACGAGCGTACTGCTGTGGGCGGCGCGTGAATAGGCCCAGCGGCCCGAAAAGATGGCAGCCCGGCGCCGATGCGGACCGGGCTGTTATTATTTCGACCGGCAACGGGCTGAATGGGCGGAGAAATCAGACTTGCACGAGCTGCTCGGCGTTGAGCACGAACATGGTGGCGTTGTGCTCGTCGGCATCCGGCGGGGTAGGGCAGGCCTCGCGGATGAACTGGAGCGCCTCTTCTACCCGCTCGTCCCGCACACCGATCAACAAGGTGATGTGCTTGCGCCGCAGGAACGTGCCGTGACTGCTGAACTCGGTGACACGAAAGTCGGCATCCAATAGTTGGTGGATGAGTTTGTCACAGCTTCCGCCGCGCAGGATGACAAGGATTAGTTTCATCGCTATACCTGCTCGAAATGCTCAACGTCCAACACGAACACGGTGGCGCCGCCGACCTCGACCTCAACGAATGCGCCCATCATCGCCGCCGATTCGACGATGTTCGGCCCGGCAGGGATGAGGCGGGTCCGGCGCTCGCAGGTGGTCTTCAAAATGTCGATGACGGAACGCACCTGGGAGTCTTCGACTCCGCTGAGCAAGGTGGTGTTGCCAACGCTGAAAAAACCGCCCGTACTGGCGACGCGAGTCACACGGTGACCGGCGTCATTCAAGGCTTTGATAGTCCGGTCAGAGTCTTGATCTTGTACGACGGCAATAATAAGTTTCATTGGCTCCTCCGCGCTGCCGATGTCGCCATGCAGTGTATCACAACTGAGATGATTAGTACAATATTCCTGGTAAGCGAAGAACGGTTAGCGGCCAAAGGTGGGTATAATGGGCGGGGAAGCACGCGCTGGCAGCGCTGCCAGCGGGAAATGTGCGAGAAAAGGTTGGACATGAGCCGATTCATCAAACCGGCTGGCGGGCTGGACCCGCGCCGCGACGTGGCGCTAGACGTGTTGAGCGCGGCGCTGGACGCGGTCGATCCGGCGGCGGCGATCCGGCGGGCGGTGGCACTCGAAGGGGATACCCTGCAAATCGCCGGGCGCCGCTATGACCTGAGCCGGTACGCGCGCGTGCTGGTGGCCGGTGGTGGGAAGGCCGGGGCGCCGATGGCCGCGGCGATCGAGGACTTGCTCGGCGACCGGGTCACGGGCGGCATCGTGAATGTGAAATACGGTTATACGGGTCCAACGCGCCGCATCGCGATTCACGAGGCGGGACATCCTGTGCCGGACGAAGCGGGCGTCGCGGGAACGCAGCGGATGGCGGCCATGCTGCGCGACGCCGGAGCGGACGACCTGGTCGTGTGCCTGATTTCGGGCGGCGGCTCGGCGCTGATGACCCTGCCGGTCGAGGGCGTGTCGCTGGAAGACGTGCAGGACCTGACGAACGACCTGCTGCGGTCCGGCGCGCCGATTCAGGCGATCAACACGGTGCGCAAGCACCTGTCCCAGGTGAAGGGGGGGCAGCTCGCGAGGCTGGCCCACCCGGCGACCGTCGTCGCGCTGATCGTGTCGGACGTGGTGGGCAGCCCGCTGGATGCGATCGCGTCCGGCCCGACCGTGCCCGACCCGACGACGTTCGAGGAGGCGCGCGAGGTGATCCGGCAGTACGGGCTGACCGATCGCGTGCCGGATGCCATCCGGCGCTACCTGGACGAGGGCGCCGCCGGGCGCCAACCGGAGACGCCCAAAGCGGGCGCAGACGTTTTCGAGCGCGTCCAGACGGTGATCGTGGCGGATAACGCGAAGGCGGCTGGCGCGGCGGTGAGCCGGGCGCACGCCCTGGGGATGAACGCTCTGCTGCTCTCGACGTTCGTGGAGGGGGAGGCGCGCGAAGTGGCGCAGGTGATCGCCGCGCTGGCGAAGGAGGTTCGCGCGACGGGGCAGCCGATCGCGCCGCCTGCCTGCTTGATCCTGGGCGGCGAAACGACGGTAACCGTGCGTGGGGACGGGAAGGGCGGGCGCAACCAGGAGCTGGCGCTGGCCGCCGCGCTGAGCATCGCAGGACTGGACCGGATTGCGATCGCGGCGCTGGCGACGGACGGCAGCGACGGGCCGACCGATTCCGCCGGCGGGCTGGTCGATGGGACGACGGTAGCGCGTGGGGTGCAGCAAGGGTTGGCGGCGCGCGAGGCGCTGGACGGCAACGACGCGTACCCGATTCTGAGCGCGGTCGGCGATTTGCTGGTGACGGGGCCGACGAACACGAACGTCAACGACCTGTTGGCGGTCTTCGTTTTCGAGGCCGGTAACATCATCTGAGCGTCGTGTGATAACAGGTTGATCGTGTGCTGAGTCTGCTGTTGTTCTCCGGTACAATAGAATCTGAGGGATTTACGTGTCATGCGCTCGAATAGGCGAGAGGAGTTTGGTCGATGAAAAACGGGAAGTTTGTCGGAGTGGTGCTTCTGGTGGTGGCTCTGATGGTGGTTGGCCTGGCGCCTGCCCGCCTGCTCCTGGCGCAGGAGGGCGATGGTCCTGGGCTGATCGTATACGCATCGGACCGCACCGGAAACTACGAGATCTACACGCTCGATCCCGAGACCGGGGAGCGAACGCAGTTGACGGATGATCCCGGCACCGATATCGAGCCTTCGTGGTCGCCGGACGGCGAAACCATCGTTTTTGCTTCTGATCGTGACGGTGATTTCGAAATCTACGTGATGCGCGCCGATGGTTCCGAGCTGCTGCAGATCACGCGTAATTTCGCCGAGGACCGGATGCCGCGCTGGCAGCCGAACGGTGAATACATCATCTTCTCGTCCGACCTCAACGGGCAGTGGGACTTGTTCGCGACATCGGCAGACGGCGCGCTGGTGCGTCAACTCACGAACGACGAATTCGACGAGCGCGGCCCGGTAGCCGAAGCCCCGACGGAAGCCGAGCCAACCGAACAGCCCGGCGTGCCTGCTGCGACGGCGACTCCTACCCAGTCGCCCCTGCCGGACGCGACGGTCAATGCTGCGCGGCTGAACCTGCGCCAGAATCCGGGTGAGGGTGCGACGATCATCACGACGCTGTCGCGCGATGCCGCGCTCGACATCACCGGGCGGATGAACGACAACACGTGGGTGCAGGTCGTGACGCCTCAAGGGATCACTGGCTGGGTGTATGCGCCGCTGCTGGACATCAACATCTCCCTGGCGACGGTGCCGGTGGTGAACGTGCAGTTCATCCCGCCGCCGCCTACCACCACGCCGACCATCACGCCCATCCCGGCGACGCCCGTGCCCGCGACGGGCGTGAACCTGGTGGCGGGCATCGTGGTGCTCGAGCCGGCGGGGCCGATCTGCGCCCAGACGTTCAACGTCGGCTTCGACGTGGCGAACCTGGGCTCGCAGCCGACCGGCGTCGGGGGCACCGTGTCGCTGATCGATGCGCGTGCGGCGGATGGCACCGTGCAGGCGTCGACGGTGGGCAGTTTCCCCGTCCTCGCGCCGGGCCAGACGTACCGGGTCAACATCCCGCTGACGATCAGCACGTGGTACGAGGAGGTCCACCGCATCACGCTGACGATCGATCCGCAGGACGCAATTCCGGAGACGGACGCGAGCGACAACGTTCGCACGATCGAGTACGTGCTGGCGAAGGGGGCGTGCCCGTAGCCACCACACGCTAAGACATGCGAGCGCGCTCCGGTTGGTGCGGGGCGCGCTTTTTTGTGTGGCATGAATGTTTGTCAGCGCGCGCTGTTTCCGACCATAATGGTAGTAGGCGCGGAGTCATGCGACGGTCAGGAAGGCACGTATGGGATACGAACCCAGGCAACAGCCCGAACCCGAATACCCGCCGGAGGATGAGGGCAGCGAGGGCCCTGCCAGGCCAGGTGAACCGGCGAGCCGGGCGGGCGCCCAGCGGGTCACGTCGGGGGACCTGATTGGCCGGACGGTTGGTGGCCGGTACCGGTTCGAGGAACTGCTCGGCGAGGGCACGTTTGCGCGCGTGTTCCGCGTGTACGACACGGACCGTCGCGTGTCGCTGGCGGCCAAAGTGCTGCGCAGCGACATCGCCCAGGAGCCGGCGTTCCTGGAGCGGTTCCGGCGCGAAGCGAACGTCCTGGAGCGGCTGCAACACCCGCACATCGTGCGTTACTACGACACCGTCGAGGCCGGGGGGCTGGTGTTCATCCTGACCGATTTCATCGCAGGGCAGACGCTGCAGAGCATCCTGCGCCAGCACGACGGGCCGTTGACGCCCGCGGAAACGCTCGCCTACCTGGCGCCGCTGGCCGCCGCGCTGCATTATGCGCACAAAGAAGGCGTGGTTCACCGCGACCTGAAACCGGCCAACATCCTGATCGACGCGAACGACCAGCTCTACATCACCGATTTCGGGATCGCGCGCATTCTGAGCGACACCAGCACGCTCACCGTGGATACCACCGTCGGGACGCCGCATTTCATGGCGCCGGAGCAGGTCCTGTCGGCGGCGGTGACGCCCGCGACGGACGTGTACGCGCTGGGCGTCACGTTATACCAGATGTTGACCGGGCGCCTGCCGTTCGTGGGGGACAGCGCGGAAGCGTCCGGATCGTCGGCGGCGGTGCGGATCGTGTACGAGCACCTGCACGTGAAGCCGGCCCCGCCCACGAGCCTGAACCCGGCGCTGAGCCAGGCCACCGAAGACGTCGTGCTGCGCTGCCTGGAGAAAGACCCCGGCCAACGGTACGGCAGCGTGGCGGAAGTCTACGAAGCGCTGAGCGCGGCGGTGGGCACGCCATCCGCCCCGCCGGATGCTGCCGACCTGTCCGCGGGGGTGCCCGCCCGCGAGCAGGGGCCGGTCGCCGAGCCGGTGCCGACCGGGGTGGGGGGCGCGTCGCAGATCTATGACGATTGGGAAGCGGACGTCGAGGAGTGGGACGACTGGGCGGACAAGCCCAAGCGCAAGCCCAAGCCGGAGAGCGACACGGCTCCGCAGAGCGAGAAAGAACGCGAAAAGCAGCAGGAAAGCGAAGAAAAGAGCGAAGAAAAACAGCAGGAAAAGGGCTGGGATGTCAACATCGAAAAGGGCGAGATGTGGGGCGATCTCGCGCCGTCGGATCGCCTCAGCCAGCTCACCTGGGGCGCGATCGTGCTGTGGGCGGGCGTCGTCTTCCTGGGCAACAGCTTCGACGCGACGCAGTCCCTGTTCGCGCAGCCCTGGTCGTGGATTCTCGCCGGGTCGGGCGCGCTGCTGCTGCTCGAAGTGGCGGCGCGGATCGCGATCCCGGAATACCGGGCGCGGCCCGGTTTGCGCCTGATGCTGGGCGTGATCCTGCTGATGCTCGGCCTGGGAGTGGGCATCTCGTTCGCGACAATCTGGCCGCTGATCATCATCGCGATTGGCCTGAGCATCCTGTTCAATCACCTCTTCGGGTGATCTCCGAACGGCGGCGCGGGAGGACATCCAGCTCCATGACGCGCCGCAGCCAGTACACGCTGCGCGTCCACTGGCGGTCCCGCCCGATGCACAGGAAATGGGGCGGCTCGAAGGCGCGCACGAGGTCCAGAATTTTGTAGCGGGGCAGGACCGGCGTGCTGACGATGAGGCTGCCCGTTTCGCCCGGCTTCATCTCGTGCAGCATCTTGATCCCGTTCTTCGTCTCGACTTCGAAGACATACAGGTCGTAGTTGGGCACCCAAAAGCGCCGGTCGTCGCGCTGCTGCCCGAACATGCCCTCGGTTGCGCCGTAGATCTCGACCAGCCCGGCGTTCTCGCCATAGAGCGCCAGCAGGCGCGGGCGATGGGTCGAGTTGATCCCGGCGGTGCTGCCCAGCGACAGCACGCCGAAGTTCCAGACATCCTTCGGATAGACCCCGTGCGTCTTGTGCAGCCAGCGCCCGAACTTGAGCATGACCTGCGCTGCGCCCCCCAGAATCGTAATGTTCTCGTCCCTGGCCGTCCGGTAAGCCAGCTCGAAGCGGGCGTTCCAGGCGTCGCGACCGGCGTCGCCGCCCAGCTCATCGATGGCTTCCTGCGAGGGGATCGTGCGGATCGGGGTGCGGGCCGCGACGTGCTTGACGTAAATGCCGGTTGCGTAGCCGTATTCGATCTGCCTGCCGTTCACGTCCAGGCTGCCGACGATGCTGGGAAAGCTCAGGTTCAGGTTGGCGCCCAGCAGGATGTCGAAGCGGCGGCTGTGCAGCACGTACTGGATCACGGCGCGGGCGGCGTTGTGGCGCTGCTCGAGGTCGCGGGGCGTCATGGGGATGTATTTGCTGGCGCCCGTGGTGCCGCGCGTCATCGCCCAGCCGAGCGGCTCCGCTTCGAGGAGCGCACCCGTGTCACCGCTCATCACGCGGCGCAGGATGGGCTCGTAATCGGCATACGTTTTCACCGGGAAAGCCGCGCGATAATCGTCGATCGACCCGACCTGCTCGGCGCCATGATCGCGCCCGTATTCGGTGCGAGCGTAGATCTTCAGCAGGTCGGCCAGGACGCGTTCCTGAGCGGCGGGGGGATCGGCCAAGGCATCGTGCCAGGGCTGGACGAAGGCTTGCAGGATGGGGGCGATGGGGTTGTCGGCGCTGTTGGTCATGGTATGCTCCGGGTCCACGACACGAAAACCGCGTGAGGCGGACTCGCGTCGAACCGCACACGGTGTCGCGGGATAGTCAGATGGCGATGGTCAGGAATTCGAGACGGGCCGGACCTGTCCCATCGACTGAGTCAGGTACCGGTAGCGATCCATGTCGGCTTTGGCGGCGCGATCATCGCCCGCGTGGCCGCGTTGGAGATAGGTGAGATGGCGGTTGTAATACGCCTCGGCGTAGTTCGGATCGATGGTGATGGCCTGTGTGAAATCGGCCAGCGCCTCGTCGAACAGCCCGAGCTGTTTGTAGGTGATGCCCCGGTTGTGATACGCGGCTGTGTCGTTCTCGTCGATCTCGATCGCCATGTCGAAGTCGGCCAGCGCCGGGTTGAGCTGTCCCAGCTCGTAATGCGCATTGCCCCGGTTGAAAAAGGCCGAGCTGAAGCGGGCGTTGATCTGGATGGCCCGGTTGTAGTCGTCGATGGCCTCCTGGAGGTTGCCGAGCGCGTGTTGGGTGACGCCCCGGTTGTGCAGCGCGGAGGCATCGTCCGGCATGAGGCGGATCGCCTCGTTGTAATCGTTGAGCGCGCGCTCGTGATTGCCCATCGCGTAATGGATGTCGCCGCGCGCGAGGTGGGCCTGCCCGTCAGCCGGATTCAAACGAATGGCCTGGTTGAGATCATCCAGGGCGGCCTCGTAATTGCCCAGGGCGCTGTAGATCATGCCGCGCCCCCGGTACGCCTCGGCCATCGAATCGTTGAGCTTGATGGCCTGGATGAAGTCCTTGAGCGCTTCCTGCTCGTTGCCCATCGCCTCGTGAGTTTTTCCCCGCACGAGGTAGTTGGTCGCGTCCGCCGGGTCGAGCTGGATGGCGTGCGTGAGGTCCTCGATGGCGAGCTCGTATTCTTCCTGGTGGAAATAGATCGACCCGCGCATCCCGTAGGCGGGGGTGTTGCCTGGCTCCAACCGGATAGCCTCGGTGTAGTCGGCCAGGGCGCGCTCCGAATCGCCGACCAGGTCGAACGTCAGACCGCGCTGGTAGTGGGCGCTGGCGTGGTTGGGCGCGTGGCGCAGCGCCTCGGTGAAGCTGGACAGCGCGCGGAAATGCTCCCCCTGAATCCGCAGCAGGTAGCCCTGGTGATAGTGCGCTTCGGCGAGCGTCGCGTCCAGGCGAATCGCTTCCTGGAAGTCCTCGAGCGCGCGCTCGTTGTGCCCTAGCTGGTAGTAGGCCATGCCCCGGCTGTGATAGGCGAGCGCGTTGGACGGGTCCAGGCTGATAGCGTAGTTATACGCCTTGATGGCGTTAGTGTAATCGAAGCTGCGGTAGGCGGCGTTGCCCTTCTCGAGGGCGAGCTTGGCCGCGTCCGGGTCGCGCTTGGCCGAGTTGAGCAGCGCGAGGAGCTTGCGCACGGAGCCCTCGTGATCGCTGGTGAACGGGATCGCCGGGAAGCGCTGGAGGCTGTAGTGAACCGGCGTGCGATCGCGCAGGACGATGATGATGGGCTTGTCGTGCGTGATGTAGTAGACCCACTCGCTCTCGACTTCGCGCGATGCTTCGGCTTCTTTCGACCAGATCAAGAGCATGTGCGTGCACGCTTGAAGCGCCCGGTTGACGGCGTTGTGCCAGTCTTCTTCCCGACCGACGTCACGCTGGTCGATCCAGGCAGCCTGTCCGCGATCGATCAGGTCGTCATACAGCCGCAGGGCGAAAGCTTCGTCGGCGTTGGCGTAATTCAGGAATAAATATGCGGGTACCAGTTGAGACTCCATGCCGATCTGTCAACTTTCTGAGAGCAAGGACCTAGTTTGAACTTATCATCCGTTTGTCCTGTGATGACACGACGACTCAACCGTGCAGTAAACGGACAGAATTCGTGCCGGTCAGAACTTCATGATTCCAAATAATATGAGAGACCCGCTGACGACGCAACTCAGAATAAGACATTAAACAACAGGTCCAGCGCACCGTTGATACTCTTCAGCCCCAGCAGCATGAGCATGACGGCGATCAGGAAAATGATGACCAGCCTGAGCGTGACGCGCGCGCCAATGAACAGCCGGCCCGAGGCATCCTCGAAGATCACGACGAAGGTGCGCGGCCTCGAATCGCGGTGGTCGTTCCCGGCACCGAACGCGTCACCCGGACGCTTGAGAATCGGCGGTATCACGTCATGCCCCGAATGGCTAAAGTTACTGTAGTTGCCGGGGGTGCCATACCCCGGGCGGGCCGGAACATCGTTGGGCGGCGGCGCCACGAAACGGCTCTGGGAGGTGGGTGTGCCTCCCTGGGCAGTGATCTCGTGGAGGAAGGCGTGCAGGAACTGCTCGTCATACGACATGTGACCGGTTTCATAATAGTCATCCGTGTCGTATACGTCGCCCTCCGGGGTGGAACGAGAGGCGAAAGCCGGGATTCGGGGCTGTGAAGTGGACATGGCAAGGCTCCTCGCTACGCTACGTTATGAGATGGCGATCAGCATCAGGATGAGGAGGGGGATGCAGGCCGCGGCTGCCAACAGCAGCCGGCGAGCGACACGCCGCGCCTCGGCTGGCGCTGGTGGCGCGAGGCGGGTTACGCTGATGTTGCCCGCCGGATCCACACTGATCTGGTGCGGACTGTTCGCTTTGTCGCGGTGAATCGGCCTTACGATGGCGATGGTCGTCTCGTAGTCTTCGAGATACGCAATCCCCGACAGGTACTGCCCCTTGAAGCTGCGGGCGATAAGGATGGCTTGCTGGCGCTGCTGAGCGGGGGTGAGCCCGCCGGAAACGGGGCGCACCGGCTTGAAGGGCGGGATGTTAGCCTGCCACGCCAGCAGAGCCGGGTCCAGCGCGCCGAAGTTGGGATTTGTCCCGTTGCGCCGCATGGCCCTGTCCTGGAGAAGGCGCTCACGTGCCGCTGCAGCAGGACTGCGAGATGCTGTGATATGGTGAGAATTGATCATACCCGACTCTTTCTGTTGAGGCGCCATGCTGCGCGATACACTGCGTGTACAGGCTTGAGCGGGTGGGCGTGATGTAGAGACACCTAACTGAATCCATGACGAGGAGATCCATCACGAGATCAGGGCTTCAGTTATTTCGATGTCGGGATGCTCAGGAATGGCCCCCCACCCCTTCGTGCGTCCCCGGTGTTGCGGAAATAAATCGGTATAAATCCGATTCCTAACCTGTTATAAACTTTAGTCCCATTATGGACTGTTTTTTTTTGAAAGTCAACCCCTCTGACCGCCTTAAGGTAACATATGAACAAATTAACTCTTCGTTAATGATACCGCGTTCTGTCGGGAAGGGCCGCCAGAACCCTGCCCTGAGAAGCGGTGGATTGTTCTTGTAGCGCAGGCGCGCGGTGGACGATCCTGCGTTACCTCCGGTATAATGACCGCCTTGTGAATGCCGCCCGGGGACGGTTGGTTTTCTTCGTTTCGTACGCCTCAGCCCAGGCCACCGCGCGCACGGCTGCCAACCCGCTAAGCGCTGGCGTCTGCGCAATAAAGGGAGAAGCGCTGACATGACGATCCTGTTGCGAATCCTCCGTTACATGCGTCCCTATTGGCGTATTGCCGCGCTCACCTACACCTGTTTGATTGCCGTGACCCTGCTGACGCTGGTCAGCCCGTGGCTGATCGGGAATGCGGTCGATGCGGCGCTGGGCAGCGTGGAGGAATTCCCGCTCTTTCCGGCGGACTGGTCCAGCCGGAAAACGCTCATTTCCACGGCCATGCTGATCGTCGGGCTGGGGATCGTCCGGGGAATCGGGAATTTCGGCCAGCGGTACGGCACGCAATGGCTGGGGCGCAGGGTCGCCTACGATCTGCGCATGGACCTGTACGTCCACCTCCAGCGGCTGCCGTTCGCGTTCTACGATCGGGCGCGGATCGGCCAGCTCATGAGCCGGGCGATCGGCGATGTGGACGAGATCCGGTTTTTCGCCGGTGTGGTCATCGGTGATGCGATCAACCTGGTCATTCTTCTGGTGGGGATTTATGCGATCATGCTCAGCATCGACGTAGGGCTGGCGTTGATCTTCCTGGTGCCGATGCCGTTTTTGTTCGTGGTCGCCTATCTGTTTGGCATCCGCATCGAGCCGTTCTTCGGCACGATCCGCAGCGCCCGCGGCGAGATGTACGCGCGCATTCAGGAGAACCTGTCGCAGATCGTCGTGGTGAAGGCGTTCGCGCGCGAAGGCTACGCCCGCGAGCGGTTCGACGAAGACAACAGCCGCGTGCTGGCGGCGTGGCTGCGGCTGGCGAATCTTTTCACGCTGGCGCTGCCGTCCGTGTGGTTCTTCGTCGGATTCCTCACGTTCCTGCTGCTGTTCTTCGGAGGCAGGCGGGTCATCGACGGCGACATCTCGATCGGGACCCTGGTGGCCTTCAATACGTACGTGGCGCTGCTGGCGCTGCCGACGCACCGGCTCGCGTTCATGATCGACGTGACGGCGCGGGCGATTGCCAACGGCAAGCGGATCTTCGCCATCATGGACACGGTCCCCGAAATCAAGACGCGACTTGGCGCGACCAATCCGGGCGAGATCGCCGGGCGGGTGGAATTCGACACCGTGTCGTTCGTTTATGCCGGGGGCGAGGATGAGCCGGAAGTCGAGGTGCTGGACGACGTATCGTTCGAGGCCGGGCCGGACACGGTGACCGCGATTGTGGGCACGACCGGCAGCGGCAAGACGACGCTGATCGACCTGATACCGCGCTTCTACGATGTGACGAGCGGGAGCATCCGCATCGACGGGCTGGACGTGCGCGAGTGGCCGGTCAAGCTGCTGCGGGCGCAGGTCGGGTACGTGATGCAGAACACGTTCTTGTTCAACGCGACGATCGCCGAGAACATCGCGTTTGGCCGGCCCGATGCCACGCGCGAAGAAATCGAAGAGGCGGCCCGCGCCGCACGCGCGCACGACTTTATCCTCGAGTTCCCGGATGGCTACGATACGCTGGTGGGCGAACGCGGCGTGACGCTGTCCGGCGGGCAGCGCCAGCGAATCGCGATTGCACGCGCGCTGCTGGTGAACCCGCGCATCCTGATTCTCGACGACGCGACGGCCAGCGTCGATAGCCGCACGGAGTACCAGATCCGCGCGGCGCTGCAAAGCCTGATGAAGGGACGCACGACGTTGATTGTGGCGCAGCGCCTGAGCACGGTGATGCACGCCGACCAGATCATCATGCTGGAACAGGGCCGCATCGTCGAGCAGGGGACGCACGACGAGCTTGTGCGCCGGGGCGGGCGATACGCGAACCTGTGGCGGCTCCAGACCGACCAGGAAGCGCCCGAAGAGGATATTCGCGGAATCGGCCTGGAGGACGATACGATGCGACCGGCGAAGGTGGAGCCTTCGCCGGTCGAGGACCGGTCGCCCGAAAAGCGAACGACCGCCGAGTTTGCATCTGCTGGCTCGACCCGCAACATACGAAAAGAGGACGAGTCATGAGCGACGACAAACCAAAGCTCGAACGGCCTATTTTCGAAACGCTCACCCGCCTGCTGGATTTCATCAAGCCGTACCGGCGGCGGGTGATCGGCGTCGTATTCCTGATGCTGATCACGTCTTCCGCGCAGTTGCTGGCGCCGACGCTCGTCCGGCAGGCGATCAATCGCGGCATGGAGCAGCGCGATTCGTCGGCTTTGATGCTGTACAGCGGCCTGTTTCTGGGCGTGACGATCGTCGAGGTGGTCGGGCTGCGCATCCAGTTGTTCAACATGATCTGGATCGGGCAGAACGCGATCATGTCGGTGCGCGAGCAGTTGTTTCACAAGTACCTGGACCTTGACCTGGCGTACTATGACCGGAACCGCGTGGGCGATTTGATGGCGCGCGTGACCGAGGACAGCAACTCGCTGCAGAACTTCATCACGTGGGCGGTGGTCAACACGATCAGCAACTCGTTCACGTTGGTCGGGATCATCATCCTGATGCTCGTGTTCGACTGGTCGCTCGCGCTGCTAACGTTCACCATCTTGCCGCCGATGATCGTGCTGACGTGGTGGTGGCGCCGGCAGTCCGCCGTCCGGTACCGGGCGGTGCGCGAGGCGGTCGGGGTGGTGTCCGCCACGCTGCAGGAGAGCCTGGCCGGGATGCGCATCGTTCAGGCATTCGTGCGCGAGTTCCGCGAACAGGCGCGCTTTCGGGACGTGACGACCAATGAGATCACCGCCAGCCTGCGGGCGGATAAACTGGCGTCGATCTTCCTGCCCGGCATCGACCTGATTTCGCAGATCGGGATCGCGATCGTGATCGGGGTGGGCGGGCTGCGCGTTCTCAATGGCGACCTGACGACGGGGACACTGGTCGCGTTTCTGATGTATCTCAACATGTTCTTCGACCCGATCCGCGATCTGGCGATGCGGCTGGACCAGTTTCAGGAAGCGGCGGCGGCGGGCGAGCGAATCTTGAACGTGCTCGACACGCAGCCGAGTATCTTCGACCGGCCCGACGCAGTGGAAATGACGCGGGCGCGCGGCGCGATCGAAATGCGGAACGTGACCTTCCGTTACGAGTTGACCGGGGCGGGGGGCAACGGCAGCGGGCAGTCCGGCACCAGCGACGGCGCGGGCGACGACGTCAGCGAAGCGGGCGAGCCGGAGGACGTGCTCCAGGATATCGACCTGGTGGTCGAGCCGGGGCAGATGGTGGCACTCGTTGGACACACAGGCGCGGGTAAGAGCACGTTGGTCCGGCTGCTGGGCCGCTTCTACGAGCCGCAGGTTGGTCAGATTTTGCTCGACGGCACGGACATCACGACGGTGACGATGCAGTCGCTGCGCGACCAGATGGCGTGGGTGCCGCAGGATACCGGGCTGTTCGCCACGACCATCCGCGAGAACCTGCGCTATGGGCGGCTGGACGCGACCGATGACGAGATCGAGGCGGCGGCCAAAGAAACCGGCGTGCACGAGTTCATCGCGGCGCTGCCGAAGGGGTACGATACGGACGTCGAGGAGGGCGGCTCGCGGCTGAGCACGGGACAGCGGCAGTTGATCTCCTTCACGCGGGCGCTGCTGGCCGATCCGGTGATGATCATTCTCGACGAGGCGACCAGCAGCGTTGACACGGTGACCGAGCTGCAGATGCAGGCCGCCCTGGGCAAGCTGCTGCGCGGGCGGACTTCGTTCGTGATCGCGCACAGGCTGAGCACGATCGTGCGCGCCGACCAGGTCGTCGTGATGGACCATGGACGGATCATCGAGCGCGGCACCCACGAGGACCTTCTGGCGGCAGAGGGACACTACTACCACCTGTACACGACTCAGCTTCAGGGCCACCTCGACGAGTAGTTATCTCGCAGGCGAGCGGCGCGAGATGAGGCGGGGGCGAATGGGCAAAATGGCCCACTGCGTAAGGCACGTGTCAGGTTACAGTAGGCAAATCATTATAGACAAAACATTGTTTTTCGATCACAATAGCGAGCTGTTGTCGGATGATGCGTTCATCCGGCATGTGGTTTGCCTGGAATTTGCTCGTCCGGACCAACCAGCAACAACCTATGTGAAAGGACACTTTGTCGTGATGACTCGTAAGTCTCTAACTTTGACCCTGTTCGCCGTTCTAATCGTGATCGTCGGGCTGACTCCGCTGGCCGCCAGTGCCGGCTCCACGCTCCCAGGGGATGCCCAGGGCGTGCGGCAGGACGGCGGGCCGACTGCCACGCCGGAAGACCCTGCCTGGCTCGCGTTTTCTGCGGCGCGTGACGCGTTGGAAGAGGAAATCGGCCAGGACCTGACCTTCGTCCGCAGTTGGACGTATGAAGAAACCGAATGGGAAGGGGGCATCGACGACTGCGTGACTCTCCCGGAAGGGGAGGAACCGCGCCAGATTTATTTCGGGTGGCGTTTCGTCATTGCCCCGCTGTACAGCAGCGCCCAGTATGAAGTGCGCACCAGCTTCAACTACCAGATCGTCGCGATCTGCGACGAGGTGACGGTGAGCGGAACGTCCGCGCCGGAGCAGACCAACGCGGACCCGAACCTTCCCGCGCCGGTAGCCGGTTCGGCGGTCAGCCAAGGCTTTGAGGTTGGCGGCCAGATCACCGGGTTCTATCCGCGCACCCGCGAGGCGATGAACGCGGCCAAGATGAAGTGGGCCAAGATGCAGCTCCAGGTCGGCATGGACGGCTCGGGGTTCATCGCGGAGGCGCACAGCTACGGGTACAAGATCCTGTTCTCGGTCATCGGTGACGTGAACCAGGTGATGAGCCCGGCCTATCAGGACACGTACGCGCAGTACGTGGCGGGGCTGGCCGCGGCGGGCGCCGACGGGATCGAAATCTGGAACGAGATGAACATCGATCGCGAATGGCCCGCGGGCCAGATCAACGGCGCGAATTACGTGCCGCTGCTGGCGAAGTCCTACAACGCCATCAAGACGGCCAACCCGAACACCCTGGTGATCACGGGCGCGCTGGCTCCGACCGGGTTCTTCGGCGTGGCCGGGTGCACGGATCAGGGCTGCAACGACGACGTCTACACGCAGCAGATGGCGGCGGCGGGCGCCGGTCAGTATGCGGACTGCATCGGCGTGCACTATAACGAGGGCATTGTGAGCCCGCGCCAGGGCAGCGGCGACCCGCGCGACAACTACCCGACCCGCTACTTCGGCACCATGCTGAACCGCGCGATCGGACCGTTCGGCGGTAAGAAGGCGTGCTTCACCGAAATCGGCTACCTGACGCCGGAAGGCTATGGCGAACTGCCGGGTGGGTTTGCCTGGGCGTCCGAGACGAGTATTGCCGAACAGGCGACCTGGCTGGCCGAAGCGGCTGTGCAGGCTGCCAGCAGCGGGCGCGTTCGCCTGATGATCGTCTTCAACGTGGACTTCCAGGTTTGGACGTCCGATCCGCAGGCGGGCTTTGCCATCATCCGCAAGGACGGCTCGTGCCCGGCGTGCACCGCGCTGGCGGGCGTGCTCCAGTAGCCTGATCGCGGATTTAAGGGAATACAAGACGTCCTGGCCGGTTGCGCCGGGACGTCTTTCTATTATGATCCAAGTAGGCGTGCACACGGGGCGGCTCTCCAGACAGTTTATTGACAATCCGTTGATTAGGAATCAATTTGTTTTTCGTTAGTTTGCCGTATACTAGATCGCAGATTGTCGGTGAAGTGCGCCATCACGTAGAGGATCCATGAAGCTAAAACCCGGCGAAACCATCGGAGAATATAAGATCCGGGACGTGATCGGTAACGGCGGATTCAGCGTCGTTTACCGGGCCGAAGACACAAACCTGCTGCGCCCGGTGGCGATCAAGCAGTTGAGTCCGGAAGCCTTCTCGGAGGCGGGCACGCGCGACTGGTTCATCCGCGAGGCGCGGCTGGCGGCCAGCCTCAACCACCCGAACATCGTGGCGACATTCGCGCTGCGCGAGCAGGGTGAATCGATTTTCCTGGTGATGGAGTACCTCTCCGGCGGGGACCTGCACAGCCTGGTGAGCGAACGCGGCCCGCTCGACCGCGCGACGCTGCTCCGGGTCGCCGCGAACGTGTGTCACGCGCTCGAAACGCTGCACGCCCGCAACGTAATCCACCGCGATATCAAGCCGGAGAACATCCTGATCGCGCAGGAAGGGCATTTCAAGCTGGCCGATTTTGGGCTGGCGCACGTGCGGCAGGCGCGCCACGATGGGCTGAACAGCGCCTCCGGCCCGCAGCCGGGCACGCTGTTGTATATGTCGCCGGAGCAGGCATTGGGCCACAAGGTCACGGCGCGATCGGACCTGTATTCACTGGCGGCGGTGCTGGTCGAGGCGATGACCGGGGCGTACTATCTCGACATCGATCCCGAAGCGGCGGACGACGAGGCGCTGCTCGAGGCGATTGTCGAGGGGGAGCCGGTGCTTTCCGGCGGGCGGCACGAATCGATCCCTGAGGGGATCGATGGCCCGCTGCTGCGCGCGCTCAGCAAAGACCCGGCGCAGCGCCCGGCTACAGCCCGCGAGTTTCACAGTGAGATCAGGGCGCTCTTGGGGCGGGGGAAGTCTGCGCAAGGCCAGCGCCGCCGGTCGCGCGCCGGGCGCGACGTGGCACCGGGGGCCGACCTGTCCCGCGAGCTGTACGCCATTCGCAGGCTGCGCGAGGTGGAGCGCCACCCCGAAGAAGCGCAGGTCCGTCTCAGCGCCCTGGCGGACAGGCACCCGGACGTGCCCGAAGTAGCGGCGGAGTGGGGCGAAACGCTAGTCGCGCTTGGCTACGTCGACCAGGGGCGCGAGTGGCTGGAGCGGGCGGTGGGGCAGCAGCCCGACCTGCCGTTTGCACAGCTTGCCCTGGCGGGCATTTACCGCGATCTGGATGGGGATCACCGGGCGGCGCGGGCCGCGGTGCTCCAGGCGTTGTACGCCGATCCGGACCTGACCTATGCCGTTCTTTACGAAGAGATGGCGGGCTCTGCCGGTGGAACTGAGGTTTACGAGACTGTGGTGGCGCTGTTTCGACAGGCGGCGGCGAAGCATCCCACACCGGCGATATTTCACAACCTGGGGTTGGTGCTGGCCCTGAACGAGGATCAGATGGGCGTCGCCCTGGAGGCGTTCCACAGCGCGATTGCGCGCGATCCGGAGTACGGGCCGGCGCTGGTGGGCATGGGCAGCCTGTTGATCGAAATGGGCCGGCTGGCCGAAGCTTTGCCGTACCTGGAGCACGCGCCGTATTGCACGTTTCCCCAGGTGCCGCGCTATGACTGGTACAAGGCGAAGACCGTGTACCAGCTCCCGCACGCGTATCTCGCGCTGGCGCTGGCGTATGCCCAGGCCGGGCAACTGGAAAACAGCGCGGTCGCCGCGTGCACGGTGCTCGACCTGGCCCCCGCGGAACTCGAAGAAGACGCGGGCGATTTGCTGGATATTTACGTGGATGCCGTCGAGGACTGGATCGAATCCGGTCGGCACCTGCGGGCGTATAAACTGCTCAACCAACTGATCCCGCTGGCGGCGCGGTGGGCCGACGTGCGGATATTCTCGCTGCTGGAAGTCACGGAACGGGCTGTCGGTCAGGAGTTCCGGCGCAGCCGCCAGTGGGATGACGCGCAGGACTGGCTCGCGGCCAGCCTGATCGATCTGCGGCGGGCCGCGTCTCCGAGGGACGCGTGAGACGCGCGCGATCTACGTGCTGCAACCGGCTGGCAGCCGATCAGGCGTTGTCGCCATCCTTCTGGTGGCGGGCGGCGGTTACCGTCTGCCGGTTGGCGGCGCGCATGACGGGCGCCGAACCGAGCCACTCCTCGTCGCAGTTCATGAAGTGATGCACCAGATCGTGCGCGTGGAGCCGCCACGGCTCGCGCCCGGAATCGGGGCAGTATTCCCAGTGAACGATGCCGGTGTTGTGCGTCCAGATCTCGACCCGGCGCTGCGGCCCCACGTTGAAGACGTAATCGAAGGTCGCGTCGATCACGCCGCCGTGGCAGACGACCGCAATCGTCTGCTGGGGCTCGGTGCGCGCATGGCGGACCAGCAGATCGTCGAGGAACGAGCCGACGCGCACGCGGAACAGCATCCAACTCTCGCCGTCGGTATTGATGCGCGAGTGCGGGCGCTCCGTGCCCCAGAAATCCGCGTATTCGATCGGCATCGACTCCGGTGGGACTGCCGCGCCGTTGGCGTAGCAGTTCCCGAACTCCCGCAGGCGGTCGTCCGGCTGCGCGACGAGCCCGGTCGTTTTCGTCAGGAAGGCGGCTGTCTCAAGCGTGCGGGCCATCGTGCTGGTGTAGAGCGCGTCGATCTGAACATTTTCGGCGATCCATCCGGCCAGGCTCCTGGCCTGGTTCTTCCCCAGATCGGTGAGGCCCGTGTCGACAAACCCGCCGGTCCAGTCTTCAAGGTTGACGAAGCTCTGTCCGTGCCTGATCAATAACAGATGCACTGCTGTCTCCTCCGTGATGCGCGGCTAACTACCGAGGAACTTCATCCACACCTGGCGGCGGCGGGGACCGTCGAATTCGGCCAGGTAGATGCCCTGCCAGCGGCCAAGCTGGAGGCGGCCCTGCTCGACGAAGACCGCTGAATGGGTCCCGAAGAGCGATGCTTTGATGTGCGCCGGAGAGTTGCCCTCGCCGTGGCGGTGTCGCGAATCGGGGGGCGCGATGTGGCCGTCGACGGTGAGCAGGACGTCGCGTTTGACGTCGGGGTCCCAGTTCTCGTTGAGCGTCAGACCGGCGGTGGTGTGCGGGCAGAAAAGGTAGACGACGCCGTCCATGACATTCAGCTCGTCGATTGCGGATTGGACGGTGCCCGTGATATCTACCAACTCGGTCGTGTGGTGGGTCTCGACCGTGATGGTCTCCATGGTGATTCCCTCCTGAGGCGCTAGCTGCATGAAGCGGTGATTATACCGCACAAATCCGCTGGAAGTAACGATTTGCAGAGCCGAAATGGGTGGAATGCCATGCACGGCAGGGCTTGCCGCGGCGTATACTGAGTGCAGCTTTGTGGCAAAAAGGATAACAATATTTGAGTTTTGAAAGGATACCGAATGGAGAAATTCGTCCCGCTTGGAAATGAGGCGCTGGCACAGGGCGCGCTCGATGCCGGCATGTCCGGCATTTACGCGTATCCCGGCACGCCCTCGACCGAGATCATGGAGTACGTCCAGCGCTCGCAGGAGGCAGCCGCGCGCGGAGTTCACCGGCAGTGGTCCGCCAACGAAAAGACGGCGTTGGAGGCCGCGTTGGGGATGTCCTACGCCGGCAAACGGGCCATGGTGTGCATGAAGCACGTCGGGCTGAACGTGGCCGCTGACCCGTTCATGAACGCGGCGATCACCGGGGCGCACGGCGGGCTGATCGTCACCGTGGCCGACGATCCGTCGATGCACTCGTCCCAGAACGAACAGGACTCGCGCTATTATGGCCGGTACGCGATGGTGCCCATCCTGGAGCCTGCCGACCAGCAGGAAGCTTACGACCTGCCGAAGTACGCGTTCGAGCTGTCGGAGAAGCACGCGATCCCGGTGCTGGTGCGCCTGACGACGCGGCTGTCGCATTCGCGCGCGGACATCGTGCGGGGCGAGGCCGTGCCCGAAAACGCGCTGGCGATCCCGCCCAACCTGCGCCAGTTCGTGCTGCTGCCGGCGGTGTCGCGGCGGAACTACGCGCACCTGCTGGAAAAACAGCGCGACTTCGAGCGGGAGGCGGAGCAATCGTTCCTCACCCGGTACGAGGACGGTCCCGACAAAAGCCTGGGGATCGTCGCGTGCGGCATTGCCTACAACTACCTGATGGAGAACTACCCGGATGGCTGCCCCCACCCGGTGTTGAAGATCGGGCAGTACCCGGTGCCCACTCGGCTGGTGGCGCAGTTGGTCGAGGCGTGCGAGTCGATCCTGGTGCTCGAAGAGGGCGCGCCGCTGGTCGAGGAGATGCTGCGCGGGTACCCGTTCGATTCCGGCAAGGTGCGTGGCCGCCTGGACGGGACGCTGCCGCGCGCCGGGGAGCTGAACCCGAACCTGGTCGCCAAAGGGCTGGGGCGCGACGTCCCGGAGCCCGGCTATAACACGCCCGATATCCTGGTCGGCAGGCCGCCGCAGTTATGCGACGGCTGCCCGCATGGTGATACCTACCGGGCGCTGAACGAGGCGCTCGAGGCATACTCGAAGGGCCGCGTGTTTTCGGACATCGGGTGCTACACGCTGGGCGCGCTGCCGCCGTACAACGCGATCAACTCGTGCGTGGACATGGGCGCGTCGATCACGATGGCGAAAGGCGCGACGGACGCGGGACTGGCGCCCGCTGTGGCGGTGATCGGCGACTCGACGTTCAGCCATTCGGGCATGACCGGGCTGTTGGACGTGGTGAATGCCAACGCGCCGGTGAAGGTTGTGATCGTCGACAACCAGACGACAGCCATGACCGGCGGCCAGGATTCGCCCGCCACCGGCCAGATCGAGCAGATCGCGATGGGGCTGGGCGTGCCGGAGGAACACGTGCGCGTGATCACGCCGCTGCCGCGCCAGCATGAGACGAACGTGGCCGTGATCCGCGAGGAGCTTGGCTATGAGGGCGTGTCGGTGATCATTGCCCGCCGCGAGTGTATCGAAACGGCAAAACGCAGGAGGAAAAGCTCATGAAGTATGACATCATCCTCGCGGGCGTCGGTGGGCAGGGCGTGCTGTCGATTGCCACGATCATTGGCATGGCGGCGGTCGATGCGGGCCTGCGCATGAAGCAGTCCGAAGTGCATGGCATGTCCCAGCGGGGCGGGGAGGTTCAGAGCCACCTGCGCATTGCCGACCGGCGGATCTTCTCGGACCTGATCCCGGCGGGGGGTGCGGACATGCTCCTCTCGATGGAACCGCTCGAGGCGCTGCGCTGCCTGCCGCACCTGTCGCCGGATGGCGTCATCGTCGCCGAGCAGAACCCGCTGGTGAACATCCCGAACTATCCCGCGCTCGAGGACGTGCTGGCGGCGCTGCGGGCGTATCCGCAAGCGACGCTGGTCGATGGGCAGGGGATCGCCAGGGCGCTGCGCGCGACGCGATCCTCGAACATGGTGCTGCTGGGCGCAGCGTCGGCGTTTTTGCCGCTGCCAGCAGCGGACCTCGAAGCGGCAATCAGCAAGATATTCGGGCGAAAAGGCGGGGCCGTCGTCGCGCAGAACGTCGAGGCGTTCCGGCAGGGGCGAGGGCTCACGACAACCGCCCAGGCGGGATAACCTGGGCGGGGTTGACGAATGTTCGAAATGTGCCGCAGCGCGGGATGGGCTGCGGCACATGATTTTGCGGGATCACCACTGCACGTGCACGGGCGTCCCGATTTCGGCCCAGTTGTAGAACCACTGGGCTTCGGGGGTGGGCATGTTCACGCAGCCGTGACTCATCGGCTGGCCGAAGTTGTTGTGCCAGTAGGTGCCATGCAGCCCGTAGCCCTTGTAGAAGTACATGACGTAGGGCACGCCGGGGAGGTAGTATCCCGGCCCGGACATCAACTGGGAGTCGTATTTGACGTAGATCCGGTAATCCCCCTGGACGGTCGGCGTCCCAGGGAGGCCGGTCGAAACGAGCACGTTCCGCAGAAGCTGGCCGTTCTCGTAGGCGTACACCCGCTGGTCGCTGAGGTCCACCACAATTTGTTTGCCGGTGCTGATCGTTGGCGGCGCGGCAGCGGGCGCCCAGGTGTTCGGCTGGACGTACGCGCCCTGTCCGTCGTCGGTCGCCGGGATGACCAATGTCTGCCCGGCGAAAATGTGATTCGGATCGGTGAGGTTGTTCGCGCGGGCGATGGCGGGCCAGCTCACCCCATAGATCGAGGCGATCGAGGCCAGCCGCTCGCCGCGCTGGACGACGTGCGTGCGCTGCGCCCCGGTGCTGGCCGGGGCCGGTTCGACTGCTGCCGGGGCGGGGGCGGGTTGGGCGGGCGCCTGTTCCACCGGCGGCGCGACGGCGGCGGTGCCGGGCGCGTTGGTGCCGGGGATCAGCAACTGCTGGCCGCCGTAAATGTGGTTCGGATTCGCCAGCCCGTTCGCGGCGGCGATTTCCGTCCAGCCCAGGCCGTAAGTGCGCCCGATGCTGGCGAGCGTTTCGCCCGCCTGCACGGTGTGGTACACCGCGGCCCGGTTGGCCTCAGGGGCGGGCGCGGGCTCGACCGCTGCCGGGGCGGGGGCAGGCTCGGCGGGGGCGGGGACGGCGGCTTCGGCGCCAGGAATGACCAATACCTGCCCGGCGTAGATGCGCGTGGGGTCGGAGATGCCGTTGGCGATGCTCAGCGATTCGACCGTCGTGTTGTAGCGCAGCGCGATGCGGAACAGGTTTTCACCGCTCTGAACGGTGTGGGTGCTGCCACCCTGGGCGGCGGTGTGCGTGAGCGGTCCCATCAGGCCGATCGAGACAGCGACCAGGAACACGGCCAGACGCAGCCATTTAAGGTGTGTGGCGGCCCATGTTGACATGATGACTCCCCTATAAGGCTGAAATAAGTCCGAGATAGAAGTATTACGCGATTTGGTACACCCTCCCCTTGCAGTGTACAAGGATTTTGCGCGGATGGCAATGGTCGAGAGGGCGGTTATTCCCAGCGTTTTCGCATAGTCAATCCCCCTGTCGCCAAAGCAGCCCCAGCCCGCGAATTTCGCGAACCGCCATGCGCACCGTTCCCGGTGCCAACGCGACAATCACCGCGATGTAGACGACCAGCCCAAGGGCAATCGACAGCAGCACCGCGGCGAAATCCCCAACGGCGTTCTGTGCAACATGCCGGAACGCGATGCTCACGATCGCCATGACACACGCGGCAAGCGGGGCAGGGATCACGGCGGCCAGCCAGCAGCGCATCGAAACGTAGAGGGTGCGCACGACCAGCCACAGCGAAAGTGGCAGCAAGACGAGGCCGGTCAGGGTGAAGAAGAAGGCGACACCTTCGATGCCGAAATCCAGCCCAACGACGAACGCCACGACATAGCACGCCGCGCTGCACGCGCCGAACAGGGTGTGCAGGTGGGGGGCGCCAACGGCTCGAAACAGCGGACCGTTTAACATCACGAGGGCTTCGCGCAGACCGTTGAAGGCGAGGATTTGCATCGCGAGGGCAATTGGAGTCCAGCGATCGCCGAGCAGCCAGGGGACGATCGCGGGGCCGGAGACGATGATCTGGGCCAGGACGGGGAAGGCGAAAATCGTCATCAGCCGGGTACTTTCGAGATAGGCGCTTTGTAGCCGGGGCCGGTCCGCCTGGCAGCGGGCCAGGACGGGGTACAGCACCACGGCGATGCCGCCCAGGACATCGCGCACGGGCCAGGCCATGATGCTGTAGGCCATCGCGTAAAATCCCAGCGCGCGCGGGCCAAGCTGGTACCCGATCAACTGGTCGTCGGCATGGCTGATGATCCACGCCAGGACGGCAAACGACGATACGCTGGCGGCGAACGACCACAGGCCGGGCAGATGCGCCCGGACGACCTGCGGCGCGTGCGGCGCGGGCCGCCAACCGGCAGCGCGCCATGCGATCAGCGTGCCCACGCCGTTCAGCACCCCCGCATGAACGATCCAACTCCAGGCACCGGCGCCCAGCAGAGCAGCGAGCACGGCGGCGCACCCTCCCAGCGCCATCCCGGCGGCTCGCGCGAGGGCCAACGTCCGGAAATCCAACCGCTGCGCCAGGAGCGCGCGCGGCACAGTCCCGATCGCGCGCAGCAGGCCGGCCAGCGCCATCGCGCTCAGCAGTGGGGCGAGGGGTGGTTGTTCGAACAGCGCAGCGACCAGCCCGGCCAACGCGAGCACGAGCAGCACCAATACTCCCGCGGCCAGAGTCGCGCTCCAAAACGCCGCGTTCAGGTAAGCATCGTCGAGCAGGCGGTCGCGCTGGATGATCGCATCGTGGAAGCCTGTGATGGCGATGTACGACACCAGCTCGCCCGCGACCAGCGCGATGGCGACCAGGCCGACCTCACGCGGCGTTAGCAGGTGGGCGAGGATGAGGGTGGTGATCCCGGCGAGAGTGTAGCGGAGCGCCGCCCCCAGGGCCGCCCACGCAGCGCCCCGGCTGATTCGCGACGCCGTCAGTGGGCTGGCGTCCGCTGGAGTAGCTCCGTCGCTCATTCTGGCTGCGCGCTTTCGCTGTCATAAACGATCAAGAGGACTTTGACTCCCCTGAACGAGGCTGCTTCGATGGCGCCGGGCTGCCGCGCCAGCCAGTCGCCGATCGGCGTCAGGCCGGGTTCGAGCGGGTCGAAATCCGGTGGTGCGCCCTGCCGGTGCAGATCGCTGTGCGGATTGGGGTAAATGACCCACAGGCGCGCCACAGAGACGCCAGCCGGAACGTCCTGCAGGGAGGTGTCGTCACTTGCGGACGATAACCAGAGGGTCAGATCGTCCGTGGTGCGCGGGAAATAGTGCAGGAACGGATCAAGCGCCACGTGGCGATCGAGCAGAATGCCATCCCCCGGCTGCATGGCTCCGGCGAGATACGTCCCGACCTGGCGCCACGCGATTCTTTCGTGCGTCCCTGCCTGCAAATCTGCCGCAATGCTGGCGACTCCGGTGGCGATGACCAGTGCCGGAAGCGTGAAGCGCAGCAGACGCGATCGCAGGGACTGCCAGCCAGCCGCCATGAGGATGATGAGGGCCGGCATCCCCACCACGAAATAGCGGTCGAGGTAGAGGGGCCTGAACTGCGCCGCTGCGAAAGCCAACGCTACGGGCAGGATCGCCAGCAGGATCAGGTGGCTCGCCACGCCGGGCGGCAGAACTTTCCTCGCTGCGCCGGAGACTCCGCGCCACAGGCCGGCCCCGGCGGCGACAAATGCGGGCATCCAAAGCCACGCAGCGAACCGGCCATCGTAACCAGTCGTCAGGTTGGCGAGGCTCGATGGCAGATCGAGTAGGCTGGGCGCGTGCAGCCATTCTCCGTGAGAGCCAAGAAACCGCCCGTCCGACAACACGTTCAAGATCACGATCTGGGCGGACCACAGCGCGACCGGCAGCCCGGCGAGACTCTGCGCGGCGAGCCAGCGCCGTCTGGCGGCGCGCGATCCGTGGCGCAGGATCGTGATCGATTGGACGAGCGGCAAGAGGAGGCAGAAAAAGTGGGTGAGGTAGGCGGCGGCGCTGCTCACCACGAACGCGATCCGTGCCGGTCGCGAGCGGGGCTCGCTCAGGAGCCGGAGGAAATAGAAGGTTGCCAGCAGCGCGAGCACGAACACCAGCGCGTAGGCGCGCGCCGTGCGCGACAACCATACGTGCAGCGGGTTGGTAGCGATCAGCGCGCCGCTCCACAGCGCCAGCGACCGGTTACGGGATATCCGGAAGGCGACCGACATGGTCAGCGCGACGCCCACCATGCCCAGCAAGGCGGACGGCAGGCGCAGCGTGAGTTCGTCCTCGACCGGGGCGAGCTGCATCACGAGTGTGTAGAGCGGCATCTCCGTGCCGAAGCTGAGGATCGAGGAGAACGCGTCCGCCGGGGACTGGTGGCGCCACATCTCCACCAGCTTTTCGTCGATCCACAGGCTGGCGCCGCCCAGGTCGAACAGGCGCAGGGCGAAGCTCGCGAGTACAATGAAGACCGGAGCCCATCCGGGCCGGGCAGACGATTGGGCTGTGTGGGGCATGGTATGCGGACACCGTGAACGGTCAGAATACGAGCCGATCCCTACTATACTCGAATATGCGAAGGAGGAAGAACCGGCACCTGTGGAAGCCGAATACGACATCGTGATGCTGGTTCTTAACGACCTGTCCTTCGATGGGCGGGTGCGGCGCGAAGCCGCGGCGCTGGCGGGCCACGGCTGGCGGGTGCTCGTGATCGGAACGCAGCGCGCCGGTGGGACTCTGCCGGACGACGAGCACGCCCTGGGCTTCCGGATTCGCCGCGTGCGTTACGGGCGATTCGGCTACAGCCTGCGCCGCCCGTGGCGCTGGGCGCGCCACATCTTGCAGGCCGTGCAGATCGTGCGCGCGCTGTCGCGGACCCGGGCACGCGTTTATCACGCCCATGACCTGCCCGCGCTGCTGCTCGCGGCGGCGGCGCGGTGGGGGCGCCGCTCAGAGACGCGGCTGGTCTACGATTCGCACGAGCTGTACCTCTACTTGCCGCGCGACCGCTCGCGGCGCGGGGATCGGCTGTACAGGCTGGTGCGCCCGATCTGGTTTGCCGTGGAACGCAGATTGGCGCGGGGGGCGGACGCGGTGATCACCGTGAGCGAACCGGTCGCCCGGTGCCTGGCCGGGTGGTACGGCATCCCGCGCCCCGTGGTGATTCGCAACTGTATCGATCCGGTCCCGCCAGCGCCCGCCCAGAAACCCTACCTCGTCCATACCGGGGACCTGACCAATCGCGGGCGCTGCCTGGATGAACTGGTCGAGGCATTCGCCGCTGTGCCGGAGGGGGTCGACCTCGTCTTCCTGGGGTATGGCGAAGCGCGGGCGGCGCTGGAGGTGCGGGCGCAAACGCTTGGCGTGGAAAACCGCGTGCGCTTCGTCCCGCCGGTCAAGCCGGAGGCGGTCGCGGAGACGATTAGCGATGCCCAGGCGGCGCTGGTGCTGCTCCGGCCCGATTCGTGGCACAGCCGCGCAACCCTGCCGAACAAGCTGTTCGAGGCGGTGGCTGCCGGGCTGCCGGTGGTGGCCTCGGACAAGTTCGCCGTGCGGCGTATGGTCGAAAGCTATCGCCTGGGGATCATATGTGACGCGACCGATCCCGCCGCGATCGCCGGCGCGATCCGGCGTATTCTCGAACCCGAACGGCAGACGGAACACCGGCAGGCGATCACAGAAGCACAACATCGCCTGAACTGGCGAACCGAGGCGGAGCGCCTCGCCGCGCTGTACCGCGAGCTGCTGCCGTGAGCGAGCGCCACGTCGCGTTTCTGATCTCGAACGGGTACGGCCCAGACGTTCGCGTTCAAAAAGAGGCGCACACGTTGGCCGCTGCGGGATACCGCGCGACCATCGTTGCGTGGGATCGTGAGGGACGCTTTCCCGCGCACGAACTTGAGCGCGCGCCGGATGCGCTGGCGGTTGCTCTCACGCCGTGGACGAATTGGATCGGGCCCGGCCCGCGACCGGCAGCGGTCTACCGCGTGCAGGTGCCGGCGGGCTACCGCACCGGGCGGCGACTCGCGCTCCGGATTCCGTGCTACTGGTGGGCGGCATTTGGCGAGCTGCGGCGGGCGAAGCCCGGCGTCGTGCATGCCCACGATCTCGATACCCTGCCCCTGGCGTGGTGGTACGGGAAATGGGCCGGCGTACCCGTGATCTACGATGCGCGCGAATACTATTCCGGCATGGTACGGGCCAACGTGGGACGAACCGTGAGCGGGGTCCTCGAAGCGTTGGAACGCGCGCTCGCTCCGCGGGCCGCTGCCGTCCTGACCGTCGGCTCCCGACTGGCGGCTCGCCTGAGCGCGATGGGAGCGGCGGTGACCGTCCTCCCGAACACCCAGGGGCTGTACGAACCGCGCTGGGCCGACGACCAGCGGCGGCGGGTCCGTGGGGCGCTGGGAGTGCCGGACGGCGCGCTGCTGGTCGGGTATGTCGGGCAGTTGGCGCCGGACCGCGTGTTGGCCCCGGCGCTGGAGGCGGTCGCTGCTTTGCCGGGTGTGTGGATGGCCGTGGGCGGGACAGGGCCGCGGGAAGGGGAGGTCCGGCGCGCGGCGGAGGCGTGCCCGCGAATCCTGCCGCTGGGGCAGGTGGCGCTCAGCCAGGTGGCGGCGCTCGTGGCGGCGAGCGATGTGGTGTATTACGGGCTGAACGCGGATGATCCGAACAGTTTCTATTTCATGCCCAATCTGGCGTTTTTCGCGCTGGCAGTGGGCCGCCCGCTGATGGTGACGCCGGTGGGCGAGATCGCCGAGTTCGTGCAGCGGGAACGCTGCGGGATCGTGCTGGACTCCGCGACGGGCGCGGCGGCGGTCGATGCGCTGCGGCGGCTGAGCGAAAATAATGCCCGCGCCGAGCTGGCCCGGCGCGCGCGGGCGCTCGGAGAAGCACGCTACAACTGGGCTCGGACGGCAGCGGATCTGTTGCGTGTGTACGAGGGGATCAGTTGAATGTCAAAAACTGTATATGATTGTGCAGTTTTTGGACAAAATTCATAATTAGTTCATGGTATGTGTGGTACTCTGATACAAGAGTGAGTCTGCACTTATTCTTCATCATTTATTGATTCCGGTGAGGAGTCCCCCATGTCGAAAAAACTCACGCCCTGGCTGCGTGCCACACTCGTGATTTTGGCCCTGGTGGTGAGCCAGGCTCAACTGGTTGCCGCGTTCGATCTCGCCCCGGCGCGCGATGTGTCCGCTGCCGTGAGCGCGCCCGATCGTGGCGAGGCCGGGGGCCCCGCCAATGTGGCCCCGACGGCCCCGGCGGAAGGGTTGCTGCTGCCAAACGAACCGCACGACCCCGACAGCAAGATCGGCGTCAGCGCGTTTCTGCTGGCGAGCCCGCTTGGCCCTGGCGTGCCCAATCCAGCCCTTCCCCCACCTTACGGGGCAGACGTTGAAACAACGTGGCCCCAGGGCTCTGCCGTGACTCACCAAACCGGGGACACGCTGTCCTGGCTGGTCGTGATCGAGAGCTCGGGCAGCGCGCAGTTGAACGAGGTTGCGGCGGAGCTGGTATTCGAGAGTTCGACCGGGCAGCATTTGGGGACGTTTGGAGTCCCGCTGATTTTCCCCGCCTCTGGTCCACACGGCGTGTTGGAGCCGGGTCAACTGGCCTATGCGGTGCTGGATTTTCAGGTGCCGGGAAATATCAATGCGAACCGGCTGGACCTGCGGACGCGCGGGGCGGCATACGATGGCCTGCCGAGCGGTGGTGTGTACATCAACGACGCTGATGATGATTTCGTCTATATCCAGGGGCCGGGCTTCAAGGTGCGCTCGTTCGAGCCCGACCTGCCCGAGCCGTTCACCGCTTCGCCGGGGGACTCGGTCGACTTCACGATCGTGATCGAGAATATCCGGCCCGGTAACCTCATTTCGGACATCACCGTGACTCCTCCGTCCACGTTGGAGGGTGATCTCTCGCCTTCGATCTCAGCGTTCATCGCGGCCTGTAACGGCATTGCGAACTGGACGCTGGCTTCTCCGCCGGACTTCTCGACCGGCGAGACGGCATCCTGTACCGTCAACGATGTGTTCATACCCAACGATCCGCCCCCGCAGACCTTTCGGCTGGCGGGGAACGTGCAGGTCACGGATACGGCCGGCCTGTCGGTGGATGAGGACGTACAGAGTGACCGAGTGACGATCACCCTGCCGGCTGTCGCCGTGTCCAAGTCGGTCGTCGACATCAAGCGCGGGACGCAGTCGATCGAACCGCCCGCCGCGCCCGGTGACCGGATCACGTACCAGATCACGGTCAGGAACACCGGTCAGGTGCCGTTGGATCACATCTGGGTGATGGACAGCCTGATCGGGCCGTTGTTCGTCGACCAGAGCATGGTATTGGACCCCGGCGAGGACTATCCGTTCGCGCCGGTGACTTACATCGTGCCAGCCAACAGCCCGGACCCGCTCACCAACATGGTGTCGGTGACGGCCCGCGGGGTGGGCACCGGTAGCACGGTGAGCGCGTCGACGGCAGTGTCGGTTGACATTGCGGACTCCGCGCTGGAGGTCGATCTGTCAGTGGTCGATCCGGACGATGGCTCGCCCATCGACTACGTGATTCCGCCCAAAACCGTGCGATACGTCATGGTGATCCGCAACACGGGTCAGGGGACGATCTCCGGGATCGACTACGTGAACGTGCTGCCGCCGCTCCAAACGGTGGGGCCAAAACCGGACCTGGGGATGTCACTCGCGCCGGGCGCGCAAGAGGCGTTTTCCTGGGAATACGCTGTCACCGGCACGGAGGACGACCCGCTGACCAGCACGATCAGGCTCAGGGGGACGGATTCGACCAACCGCCTGGTGTACGCGCAGGACCAGGTGACGCTCGACATCTCCAACCCGAACATTTCGATCGCGGCGCTGGTCGAGGGCCTCGAAACGGACACGGTGCTGCGCGGCGGCGAAGTGAATTACCGCGTTTCCGTCACGAACCATTCGGCTGAGCCGGTGTGTAACGTGGTGGTCAACCAGTACCGGCGCGACCCCGATACCGGGTTCGAGATGCCGGTCGTGACCAACGTGCCGATGGCGTGGGATGTGCTCAACCAGATAGCAGGCGGGGCCACGGTGTCGGGCACGGTGACCTACCTGGTGACCGGCTCGGACAAAGACCCGCTGCACATGATCTTCGAAGTGACGTCGCGCAATGGGTGCCCTGGCGACGACTTCCTGACCGACCGCACGTCTAGCGTGCTCGATCTCTCCAACGCCCAGGTGAACGCCGAGATCCTGGTCGACCTGGGAGAGGACGGTGTGGCGAAGGTCGGCGACATGCTGACGTTCGATTACGGCGCGACGAACGTTGGCTCGGTGACGCTCGAAAACCTGACGGCGGAATACTGTTTTCTGCACCGGACCGCGCCCGACCCGCTGAACTGCGAGGATGGCGCGGTGACGATCACGACGCTGACGCCAACTTCGATCGGATCCTTCGAAACGGCAAGCGCGTACTTCCCACCTTCGGGGTACGAGGTGACCGGCGGTGATGCGGAAGTGGACCGGTTCACGGTTCAGGTGACGCTGTACGGCCTGGACAATGAAGGCAAGCAGGTTTCCATCAAGACGGCCAAGACGATCCCGGTTGCGTCGAGCGATCTACAGCTCGAACTCTCCGGCCCGCAAGAAGCCGTCGAGGGCGATACCGTCACGATCTCGTACACGCTGACGAATTCAAGCCAGACGACAGTTACGAACGTGCACCTGTACAACATGCTGGTGCCCGACGCGGGCGACCCGTATGGCTATCTGCAGGTCGGGCTGGTCAACAGCATCCTACCCGGGCAGACCGTCGCGGGATCGTTCCCCTACACGATTCAACCGGGAGCAGGCATTTCAGGCGATATCCTGACGATGATCGTCCGCGGGGTGGGGCAGAATGAAACCGGGCCGGTGCTGACGTCCGACACGCTTGATATCATGTTAATTCCCATGGTGGGCGTGCTCAAAACCGCCGAGACGGGCCGCGTGGCCGGCCAACCCGTGCACTACCAGGTGACGATCACCAACTACTCCACCGAGCAAACGCTGACGATCGACGGGTATGCCGACACGGTGTTCGCGATGCCGGAATACAGCATCCCGGTGAGCCATGACGACTTCGGCGCGACCGGCGCGGACTGGCCGGGCGGCATCAAGGGGCAGATTCCGCCGGGCGAATCGGTGAGCGCCACCTTCACCATCGATAGTGTCGGAGCCGCCCCGAACCCGCTCACCAACATCTTCACGGTGACCGGCACGCGGTCGTTTGACGGCGCGCTCGTGACCGGGTTCGGCTCGCACACGGTAAACATCGAGTGTCCGATCGGGTTCACCGTCAAGCAGCCGCTGAACCAGGACGATGATCCGGACGATATCCTGGGCGAAACGCTGCGGTGGGAGATCACCGCGACGAACAACAGCCTGGACACGATCACCGACATCGTGATTAGCGACACGTTGGGCTGGGGCGGTGAAGTGCCGATCCCCGAATCGAACTGGCCGTCCACGGTGGGCGTGTTGGGAGCGGGCGAGAGCGTGACGCTCCCGGCGTTCGATGTCCTGATCACGAACGAATACTACAGCGAGGGCGAGGGCAAGATCAACGAAACGGTGACGGCGACGTTCTCGCCGATAGCCGGGACGCCGTCCTGCCAGCAGGTGTTCAACTACCCGGTCTACAGCCCGGTTGCACTGCTGAAAATCCCCGACCCGTTCGTCGCGTTCACGGGCGAAGAAGTCACCTATTACATCTACATGGAAAACGTCGCCGAAGAGGATGACGCGCCTTACGATAAGTTCTACATCGAGCAGGTGACGGACTCCCTGCTGCCCAGCCCGATCGCGTTCGACTTCAACCACGATGGCACGATCGACCCGGGAGAAACCTCCGGGTGGCTGCTGCCGCCAAGCGAGAGTGATCCGGACCGGGAATGGGTGCTGACGGAGGTCGTGCGCGAAGTGCAGCCCGACGATCCCGAAGAGCTGATCAACACGGTCATCGCCGATTTTCCCGATCCGGGCGATCCCGGCGTGACGTTCTACACGTGGGCCGAGGCGCTCGTCTATACGGGCCGCCCGCTCAAGGTGGTGAAGAAGGCCAGCGTCAAACAGGCGACGCCCGGCAATGAAGTCACCTACGACTACACGATCACGAATGTCAGCCCGTACCTCGTGGAGTCCATCACGCTCACCGACGACGTGTTGGGCGACATCATCCCGCGCCTGACGGACGGCGAGGTGACACTCCAGCCGAATGAGTCGGTATCGGTGACCGATACCTACGTGATCGAGATCGACGATCCAGACCCGCTGGTGAATATCGCCACAGCGAAGGGCACGGTCGTGCTCGACGGGGATATCAGGCGCGAAATCAGCAGCGATGGGATGGCGACTATCGACCTGATCGATCCTGACGTGACGATCACGAAAACGGCGCGGTTCGACGACGGCGGCGAGCCGGGCGAGCCCCTGCCGGACCTGTTCCCGGCGGCGCTAGGCGGTGACGGCATGCCCGAGGTGGAAGTGGGCGTTCCGATGTTCTACTGCTTCACGCTCGAGAACACCAGCACGTCAACCGCGACGTTCGTCGATGGCATCATAGTCGAGGACATCGGCCCAGGCATTGAGCCGGGAGCGCTGCAGCCTAAGTTCACAGAAGCCGTGCTGGACCCGGCGGTGCTCCAAAACCCGTCGCCGGATCGCGAGCCGGGGCAGTCCGACCGGTTGTACGGCGGCGAGTCGGTAGAGTTCTGTCTCGATTCGATGTCGCTCAACCCGGCGACCCATGGCGACCCGGTGATCAATACGGTGACGCTCAAAGGGACGTCGTCCGGCGGGGCAGCAGTCTACAACGAGGACGAGCTAGCGATCGATATCATCGGCTCGACGCTGTTGATCACCAAGCTGCCCTCGCAGCCGCTGGCGTTCGTCGGCGAGGAGATTTACTACCAGATCCGGATCGAGAACAAGCACGGCTCGGCTACTATCGATAACATCGTGGTCGAAGATGCCTTCGCGGGCAGCGCGCCGGGGCCGATCGACCCGGATGCGTTCGATTGGTCCACGAACAACAACGGCGGCACCCCGCAAACGCTGGGGCCAGGCGGGTTTGCAACTTATAACTATCCATACACGATCAAGAATACCGACCCGGACCCGCTGCCTAACACAGCCCACGTCACGGGCACGCTCAACGATGACGAGCCGATCCCGGTGGAGGACAGCACGCGGGCAACCGTGGCCGTGACCGAGAGCCAGTTGCTGGTGCGCAAGGCGGCGATGCCGACCGTCGCGAACCCCGGCGACACGGTTCGCTACCAGATCAGCATCACGAACATCGGGACGATCCCGGTCCACAACGTGCGCGCGGTCGACTCTCACTATGGCGCGACGATGACGTTCGAGGGCGACGACGTGTCGGCCGTCGATCTGAACCCGCTCGAAACCGCGTACATCTTCTATACCATGCAAATGCCGACTGTCGAAGAACTCGCGGCGCAGCCGGAGAAAGACCCATTCATCAACACGATCACGGCATACGGTGACTTCACCGACGAGCACGGCGCGACCATCACGGTCGAGGCGGATGCAACCGCGTCGGTGGACATCCTGAATCCGAACATCCGGATCGTGAAGGTGCCCGAAACGCAGGCGGCCACCCAGGGCCAGGAAGTCGAATATACGATCACAGTGACCAATCGCGGCGGTGAGGGCGACACGCTCGACCAGATCGTCATCCGCGACGTGACCGACAACAGCGAATACCGGCTCGACGAGCTGTGTGAGGTCCCGACGTCGGGAACCTGCACATTCAGGTACACGGCCCAACCGTATGACGAGAGCGGCGTGCCGAATCCGCAAGACGGGAATCCGTATGATCCGGCGCGTGGCCTGGAGTCGCGCGAGCAGGTCGTGGGCACGATCAGGGTGACCGTGCCCGAAGACTGGGAGCTGAGCGAGTTCACCAACGTGGCCGAGGCCGAGGCACGGCTGACAGCGGCGCCGGACACCACGGTGCGCGACCGTACCTCGGCGACGGTCGACATCCGCGAGGCGGGGATCAACGTCGAGAAGCTCGCGTCACCGACATCGGCGCCAGTCGGCACGCCGGTCAGCTACACGGTGCGCGTGACCAACGTGGGCAACACCGCGCTCAACAAGCTGGTGATCACCGATCGGGGACTGCCGGTCGGCTACGTGATGATCGAGGACGGGTTCCCCGACAGCGACGAAGACGGCGATCCGGTTGACGACTCCGGCACGCTCGATGCCGGCGAGGAGTTCGAGTACGTCTACGCGTACACGCTGCAAGTCGACGATCCCGATCCTTACGTGAACCGGGTGACGGTGACCGGATATGCCGGCAGCACCGCCGTGCTGAACACGGCGCAGGCGGTGGTCGACGTGCAGGGCGTGGACGTCGGCGTCGAGAAGGACGTCTGCCGCGAGGATGCCCCAACCGTGCCGCCGGTCTGCACGAACGTGGCGCAGGTGGGTGACACGGTGACGTACTATCTGCGCATCTTCAACCCGAGCGTGATCGAGATTCAGAACATCTCGATCACGGATACGCTGGTCGACGATAGCGTTTTCGACGCCATCGCGTGGCCGATCGCGGGGCGCCCAGGCGTGCTGGCGCCGGATGACGGCCTGCCCGGCGGAGAGGACGAGGTCACCTTCAAGTACACGTACACGGTGCAGCAGGGCGATCCCGATCCGATCGTGAACCTGGTGACGGTCACTGCTGAGTCGGCGGAGCCGGTCGTCACGGTGCAGGACACCGACACGGCCACACTCAACCTGGTGACCAGCGACCTGCAACTAACGAAGACGTCCAACGCGGCCAATGGCCGGGCGTCCCTGGGCCAGACGATCCAGTACACGCTGACGCTGACCAACCTCAACGCCGATCCCGACAACAATCCGATCACCAACGTCAGCGTGGTGGACACGATGAGCCCGCATGGCACGAGCGCCATCCCCGACTGCACCGTCGCCTCGCTGGGGAGCACGCCGGCAAGCTGCACGTTCGATCACGTGGTGTCGCTGGCCGACGGCGCGCCGCTGGTCAACACGGCGGTCGCGACCGGCACGCAGGGCGGGGTGCTGGTGACCGATACCGCTACCAACACCGTCGAGATCGTCGAGATGGGGCTGTCGGTAACCAAGACGGCCAACACCACCGTGGCCGCCATCGGGGACACCGTGACGTTCACCTACCGCATCGAAAACACCGGGACTGTCACGCTCAACGATCTGCACGTGCAGGACAGCGATCCGGGTGTGGTGTTCATGCGGGCGGGCGCGCCGGCAGCCTGGCCGTCGTATCTCGCACCGGGGCAGATCGAGGTGCGCACGGGTGAGCATACGATCACCAGCCAGGACCCGGACCCCTACCGGAATACGGTGACCGTCTCGGCGAAGGCGGGCTCGCAGACGCGTATCGTCCAGGCGACCGAGACGGTTTACATCTCCAACAGCGGGCTGGTGGTGACGAACGTGCCTAACGTCGCGTATGCCGAGCCGGGAGGCAGCGTCATCTTTGCCTACACGGCGATGAACGTTGGCGACGAGCAGCTCACCGGCCTGACGCTGTCCGACAGCGTGGGCAGCCTGACGCTGACGGCAGAACAGCAGACGCTCGATCCCGGCGAAAGCGTGACCGTCTATCGCACGGTGACCGCCGAACTGCCCGGCCCGGTCGTCAGCACGGTCTACGCGCAGGCAACCAGCCCGGATGGCACGGTCTATGACACGGCGACGGCGGAAGTGCCGGTGACCGAGGGCGGCATTCTCGTCACCAAGTCGGCGGACAGGTTGATCGCCGGGCCGGGCGAGACGATCACGTACATGGTCGAAGTGACGAACGTCGGCACGGTGCCGCTGTCCGACTTCGACGTGGACGACCCGATGATCGTGCTCAGCCCGCCGCCGGCACAGCCACTGCTGCCGGGGCAAAGCTTCCTGATGAGCGGGACGTACACCGTGCCGGCAAGCGCGTACCCGCCGTCGATGTCGAACACGGTCACGGTGACGGCAGCCAGCAGCAACGGGCCGGTCGAGGACTCCGATTCCGTTTCGGTGACGATCGTCGATGACCCGGCGGCGGCGACCGTGGTGCTGACGAAAGAGGCGAGCACCCAACGCGCCCAACCAGGGGACACGGTGACGTACACGCTGCGGGTGCAAAACGTTGGCTCGGACCCCGACCCGGTGAGCGTGACCATCGAGGACCCGCCGGGCGCGCCGCTGGCGGTGACGATCCCGCCGCTGGTGCCGGGGAACATGGCAACGGTGACCTACACCGCGACGGTGCCGGGAGACATCGTGACGACCGAGCACACGAACACCGCCCGCGTGTTGGTGGGTGGCGAGGTGCGCGACTCGGCGAGCGCGACGATCCTGGTCGACCTGCTGGAGCTGACCAAGACGGTGATCACGCCCAGTCCGGTCGGGCCGGGCGACCTGGTGAACTACCAGTTCGAGGTGACGAGCCTGACGACCGGCACCGTCACCGGGGTGACGCTCATCGACCCGGCGATCACGACGTGGACCGCGGCGCTGCCGGAGGAGGTCCCGCCCACTGGCGCGACCGCGACGGGCAGCCTGGTGATCCCCGCGGACTATGACGGCGAGACGTTCGAGAACACCGCCGCGCTGTTGATCGATGGCGAGGTGGTGGACGAATCGACGGCGAGCATCGAGGTGTCGGACTTCGAGGTCGATCTGCTCAGCATCACGCAGCAGCCGGGCAACCTGACGCTGCTGCAGACGGGCGAATACGTCGATATCGTGTTCGGTGTGCGCAACGACGGCGACGTCCCGATCACGGACTTCGATTACGTCGTCCGCGTCGATGGCGACGTCGTGAGCTGCACGCACCTAGATCCAGCCCTCAAACCCACGACGCTGGGGGCAGGGGTCAACCTGACTCTGAGCTGCCAATACCTTCCGCCGGTTGGTGCGGGCAACAACGCGAACCTGACTCCGGAAATCTCAGTGACGGCGGGCGGCACGCGCGGGGCAGCGACGGTCAGCGGTACGGACGCGATGACGGTGCAACTGGTGGACCTCGTGCTAGACGTGGAGTTCGTCATCGAGCCGAATCCTGCCCAGCCGGGCGACGAGCTGACATACAGCCTGATCCTGACGAACGAGGGCGCGTCGCCGATCGGCTGCGACGAGACGGTTGACGAAAATGCGCTGTGCCACTTTGGACCATCGTCGCGTTCTGTGGATGGGGATGACGATCTTTTCAAGCATGACATGTTCACTGATGGGTCCGATGATCCCGCCGACGACGATATGAAGATCATCAGGAATACGGTCTTGCAGCCGGGCGAGAGTCAGACGTTCATCGCGAGTCGAACCCGTGAAGTGAGCGCGGGCGAAGTCACGACGGCGTACACGGTATCCGTCGAAGGCGGGTACAGCCCTAGCGATCCGGCGTTCCCGGATGACGATGGGCTGCGCGCGAACGCGGATGAATTCACAACATCGGATGACTTCACGGTCGTGTTCGAGATCGAGCAGGCCGAGCTGGAGGTCAGCGCCTCCGTGACGCCGGTGAACCCGGCGTATGGCGAGACGGTCCGGTTTGACGTCTTCGTCGAGAACACCGGGACGATACCGCTCAATAACCTGCTGGCGACGTACACAATCACGCCGGTGGGGAGCACGCGCGGCCTCATGCTGGTCAGCGGGCACGCCGATCGCTCCGCGCAGGAGATCACCGGCTCGCTGACGCTCTCCCGGCCCGATTTGGACCCCGGCATGATCGCCTCGGGCATTCTCGTGAAAGTCGAGGACCAGACCCAGCCGTACGTCTTCCAGGTAGACGTCACCGGGACCGACCTGGGCGAGAACGTGGTCACCGCGTCGGTCGATGTGACCATCACCCCGCTGGCCGGCGCGACACCGACGCCGACGCCGGCGCCGGGGCTCGATCCCAACGCGACTGAGCCGATCGTGAGCAAGGCGGCCAGCGCGTCCACGGCCCAGCCCGGCGAGCCGATCACCTGGACCGTCACGGTTCGGAACGGCGGCACGGTGCCGATGACGAACGTCACCATCCAGGATCAGGTGCCCGGCTCGCTGACGCTGTCTTCGGCCACCGTCGATCGCGGCACGTCCTTCGTGGACGGGCAGACCATCACGGTATCGACCGGGACGTTGGAGGCCGGCGCGACCGTCACGCTGACGCTGTACACGCTGGTCAGCGATACGGTGCAAACGCCCGCGACCATCTCGAATACGGCCTGCGCCGCGCGTGATGACGGCAGCGAGGAAGTGTGCAGCACGGCCAGCGTCAACGTCGGCCCAGGGGCGATAACGCTCCCGGCGACCGGCATTCACTCGCTGTCGCTCCAGGAAGGGTGGCGGCTTGATGGCCTGCTCGGCGTTCTGCTCGCCGGAGGGCTGATGCTGGTGTTGAGCGCCCAGGTGTCGAACCGCCGGATGCTGGTCGCGGTGATGTTCGTGCTGCTCGTCCTGGTCATCGTCGCGGCGGGTGTGGCGCTGCTGCTGACTCGCGACGACGATGAGCCGGAGTCGACGAGCGGTGCGGTGCCGGGCCCGACGCTGGCACCCGACGAGCCCGCCCCCGCTGGCGATGGCGGGCTGGTGTTCGAGTTCCCGCCGACGGCTACGCCGTACGTGCCGCCGGAGCCTGCCGGTATTCGCGCGCTGATGATTCCCAAGCTGGCCGGGCAGTTCCGCGGGCCGATCCCGATTGTCGAGATTCCCTTCGAGAACCGGCAGTGGGACGTGAGCGGCCTGGGGAACTACATCGGCTGGCTGGAGGGCACGACGTGGCTCGCGCCGGGATGGGGCAACACCGTCCTGGCGGCGCACGTCCAGCTCGGCGCGGAGAATCCGGGCCCCTTCTGGGGGTTGGGCGAGCTGGAGTCCGGCGACGAGATCATCGTGGTCGAGGGCGAGGCGGAGCATACGTTTCTGGTGACGAACACCCGCAAGGTCGAGCCAGGGGACTGGACGGTCACGGCTCCGACCGACGGGCAGACTCTCACCCTGATTACGTGCACCGACTGGAACAACGCGCGCGGCGTCTTCGCGCAGCGGCTGGTGGTGCAGGCCGTGCCCGCGCAGAGCTAATCACACAACGTTCGCAGAACGAAAAACGCGCCCCGGCCAGACTGGTTGGGGCGCGTTCGTTTTCGCGGGGCGCGTGGCTACCCGCTGCCCCAGACGCGAATGGTCAACACGAGCGGGCGGCCAATCCGGACGCTGCTGTCCGGGTAGAGCAGGTCCCACACGCTGTAATAGCAGCCGTAGAGCCGGGGCGCTTTGCCGGTGAACTCCAGGACGTCCGTCTCGCCCGTCACGTCGACGGCCCGCGTGAAGTAGAAATTCGACTGCTCTTGCGCGGCGAAATTGAGCCCGGGTCGCAGATCGTCCTCACACGCTTCGCGCAAGGGTTCCATGTTGACGGAGTCATCCGGATTGAGCGTGAGTGCCCGGTTGTACGTGAGCCGGACGCCTTTGGGCCAGGCACAACTGCCCGTGTTGCGCAGCACGATTTCGATTGTGAAGTCGGAGTTGAAGCGCACGAGGCGCGGGCTCGATGAGTTATTGTAGGAGGGGGGCTCGTTGTGTCGCTCTGGCTGGACGACGATGTACTCGAAATCGCACGCCTCGATGGTTTGGGTCATGTCCGGGGTAGGGGTCGCGGCGGACTGCGTTTCGACCAGATGGAACAGAGCGGTGACGGTCAGGTTGGGCGATGGCGTCAGGGTCGGGGTCGCGGTTTGGGTAGGCGTGTGCGTTGGCGTGACCGTCGCCGTCTCGACCGGTGTCTCGGCAGCCGGGCTCGTGGCGGTGACCTGCCGGGCCGGGATCTCGGTCGGCTCGGGCGTGGACGTGTGGGCGGGCGCGGTGGGCGGCACAACCTGGGCGACGGCAGTCGTAGTGGCTGGCGTGTCCGTGCTGCCGGGTCTGACGAGGCCCACCAGCGGGAGGTCGTCGTTACCGAAGCCGATGAACGCAAGGGTGGACACCAATACGATCCCCACGAGCAGCCCCAAAACCCCGGTCACGTCGAGCCGCGATGAGGCCGAGCGGGCGATGCCGCGGGCCGGATACGCTTCGGGCAAACGGCGCGTCTGGTCCGGCGAGTTGGCGACGAGGCGGGCGCGATCGGCGGGCGATGGCGCGGCTGGCTCGGTCTCCCACGGCGAGCGCGACCCGTCGGGGTTCGCCCGTGAAGGCGTGTCGAAGATGGCCTGGCGCACTCCGTAATCGTCGAGATAGCTCAGCTCGCGGGCGAATTCGGCGGCCGTTTGATAGCGGTCATCCGGTTCTTTCGCCATCGCCTTGCAGATGATGCCCTCCAGGTCGGCGGGCATGTCCGGGGCGAATTCACTGGGCGGCGGCAGCGGGTCGTTGACGTGTTTCAGGATGATCGCCAGGGGCGTGTCCGCGTCGTAGGGCAGGCGACCGGTCACCAGTTGAAACAGGATGACGCCAAGGGAGTAAATGTCGGATCGCTCGTCGCCCGCTTCGCCGAGGCCCTGTTCGGGCGCCATATATGCCGGGGTGCCCACCATGCCCCCGCTGGCGGTGAACTGCGCGCCGGTCACGATTTTGGCGATGCCGAAGTCGGTCAGCACGACCCGGTGATCCTCATCGAGCATGAGGTTGGCGGGCTTCACGTCGCGGTGGATCATGTTGCGGTGGTGGGCATAGGCCAGGGCTTCGGCAGCCGCTTTGATGATGCGGATCGCCTCGGGGATGGTGAAGCGCTCGCCCACGTTGCCGAGATCAAACAGCCGGTCTTTGAGGGTGGGGCCGTTGATCATCTCCATGACCATGTAATAGCTGTCGCCCTCGGCATCGTACTCGAAGTCATACACCTGGACGATGTTGGGGTGTTTGAGCTTGGCGACGTTGCGGGCTTCGTTCTCGAAGCGATCCTTGAACTCGGGGTCGTCGGCCAGGAAGGGATGCAGCAGCTTGATCGCAACGTAGCGGTCGAGGGCCGCGTGATAGCCGCGATACACCTCGGCCATCCCACCGCGACCAATGCGCTCAATAATTTCGTACTTGCCGAGTCTTTTTCGTGACACGGATTTGAAATGCCTTTAACTGCGGGCAGGCCTGTGCAAGATGGTTGGTAGTATAGCTGATATTGACCCGCTACCCAAGCCTACTCGTTGCCAGATGCGGATGGCTCGATGTGGAATTGAGCCTGCTTGGCGTCCTGAGGCGCGTCGATGTCGTCGAAATAGAGCTTTACCCGCACCGAAAACGTTCCTTCGGGCGGAGTATCCCCCCGCAAGTGCAGATTCAATTCCAGCTTGAACGTCATCGCGCCAATCACGCTGGATGACGCCACCCGCGCGCCGTCCGCATCGAAGATAGCAATGTCCAGATTGGGCCGCTCTCGAAACGGTGTGATCTGCGTGATCACCTTGACGCGCCGCCCATCCGGGTAGGGCGCGACCTCCAACTGCTCGATGCGAATCTGGTCGCGCGGGAACAGGTTTGCATTGTTTTGAATGATCAGGTCCATGCCCCGATTTTAACCCGATCTCTATCCTAGACCCAATCGCTAATCCTCGCTCGTTTGCGCCTGGCGCAACGCGGCCCAGGCGGCGTCGAAGTGAGCAGCCTGGACCAGGATGTGATCGCGTTGGTAGGCGCTCAGGGCCAACAGGGGCACGCCGGCACCGGCGAGAATCTGGCTGACGAGCGCCAGGAATCCGACCAGGTTCATATCCAGCACCAAGTCGAACGTGATGAGGCGATAGCCGGCCTGAATCTCGTGATCGGGGAGGCGGCGGGCGAAATCATCCCATGCTTCCTGGGGGACCAGCAGCGCCACCTCGTCCTTGTCCGCGATCAGGGCGCTGAATGGCGTGCCGATCTCGGCCAGGACTCCCGCCGCCGCCGTGATGGCGCCCGGCGGCAGGTGGACGAGGCAGTACAGGACATCGTCGGTGTAGAGCTGCGCGCTTCGCAGCGCATCGCGGGAGGTGGTCATAGCCGCTCGTTTTCTCCAACAGGCAACAGGCTGAGCCCAGATATGATTTTGGGGTAGAAATCGGTGCTTTTCTGCGGCATCTTTTCGCCGTGGGCCGCGACGGCCTTGATCTGCTCGATGGGGGGGGGGCTGACGAAGAACACGAAATTGCCCTGCCCGCTGTCGACGTTGTCGACGGCCTCTTGCGGATCGCGGTGGTAGCGGATCATCGACTTGTCCTCGATACCACTTTCGGGCACCCCGGCGACGCGATAGAGCAGGATGTCGTGCAGGATGCTGACGGCGAGCGACTTCCACTCGCGCGAGACAGGCCGGTCGATCAGGCGGAAGGGCAGATCTTCGTCGCGAATCGCGAGCACGTGATAGCCGGTGGGCGGACCGCCGTAAAAGCCGAAGGCATGGCCGGTGGGGTGCGCGTTGATCGCCGACAGGCAGGCTGGCAGGTCCGGCACCTGTTTGATCGCAAAATGCTCTCCGGCGCGGGCGAGCAGCTCCTGTGGCATGATGGCGTCAAAATTGCAGATCTCGCGATGGGTCGGCAGAACGACGAGTCCCGGATCGTCCATGCTCACCAGCGTGGCGGCGACGAAATTGAACGCAGCATCGGGCGGGGCGTCGGGGTGCGCCCGGCGCTGGAGGTCGCGATACGTCAGCGCGGTTTCGTAGCGATGGTGCCCGTCGGCAATGATCAGATTTCGCTTGGGCTCCATCTCGTGCTGGATGGCGCCGAGGATCTCCGGCTGGGTGATGATCCAGACGCGCTGGCGCACGCCGCTCTCGAATATCTCGACGACATCGATGTCGGGCGCTCGCCCGTCGATCGCCTGCCGGATGAGCGCGTTGACCTTGTTCTCCGAGTCCGGATAGAGCAGGAAGATCTGCTCGGTGTGCGCCTGGAGGGTGGTCAGCAGGCGCAGGCGATCTTCTTTCGGCCCGCTGTGGGTGCGCTCGTGGGGCAGCACGATCCCCTCGTCGAAGCCCGCGAGCTGCACGGCGGCCATCAGTCCCAGGCGCCGGTATTCCGCGCCGCCGACGGTGAATACCTGTTCGTAGGCATAGTAAGCCGGCTGCGCTTCGCGGACAAGCATGCCGCTTTGCTGCCATGCCGCGTAGTGATCGCGCGCCCGCGTGTACGGGTTGGGACCTTCGGGTGCGTCGCCACGCTCGGCCTTCCCCTGGATGATCCGCACGACGTTGTAGGGGCTGAGCTGGTAATAGCGCTCCTGGAGTTCATCGCCGATCCGGTCATACGGCTGGCTGACGACACGCTGCATATCGGGGATGCGGTCCGGGTTGTACCGGACAGCGCGAAACGGTTTGACTACGGCCATCGATGTCTGTGTCCTCCTGAAATCCGTGATGGAATGGCATCGTGGGGCAACCAAGTGACGCGGAAAATTCTACCTGCGTTTGGCCGATGATGCGAACGCCGGTGGGCAGTGATTCCCGGCCACGCCAGGGCGGGGCGGGGCCATGATGGACCATGATCGATGCGCGGCGGATTCGCCTGAAATAATGAATGGCGCGTGGTAACGAATTGTACTATGATGAGAGCGACAAGATGTCACCACCCAAAGGAGGCATAATGATGCAGCATGTGCGAAGACTGTTGACGCTTGTCCTGTTGGTTACCTGCCTGATCCTGGTCCCGGGGATCGTGAGCGCGCAGGACAGCGGTGGGCAAATGACGCATACGGTGCAGGCCGGCGAGAACCTTTATCGGATTTCCTTGCGATACGGCACCACCGTCACGGCGATTTCCCAGGCGAACGGCATTACGAATCCGAATATGGTCTACGTGGGACAGGTCCTGATCATCCCGACGACGGCAGTCCCACCGGCGGCGACTCCTCTTCCGACCACGCTGCCCGGCACTCCAACGGTGACTCCCGCGCCCACAACCGCGCCGCCTGCGGATGGCGGCGAGATCGTTCACGTGGTCCAGGCGGGTGAGAATCTGAATCGCATCGCGCTGCGGTACAACACGACCGCGGCGGCGTTGGCCGCTCACAACGGAATCACCAACCCGAACCTGATCGCCGTCGGCCAGTCGCTGCGTATTCCGGTGACCGGCGCAGCGGATGCCCAGGCCGTGTCGCTCCCGACCGAATCGGCGCCAGGTGCTGAGGCGGCGGCCCAACCGGCGCCCGCCGACGCGGCTGCAACACCGCCTCCGAATGCTGCGGCGAACATCGGCTTCGCGTATGGCGTTCAGGTTCATTTGCCCAACCAGGACATGGGGCTGATCGCCGCCTCTGCGAAGAACCTGGGGGCCGCCTGGGCCAAGCAGCAGGTCGAATGGGCGCTCTATGAGCCGGTTCAAGGGACGATCAACTGGGCTCCGATCGACGAGATGGTCGATGTGCTGGAAGCACAGGACCTGTCGATCCTGCTGAGCGTGACATCGGCGCCGAGCTGGGCGCGCGATTCCGACCAGGAGAAAGGCCCGCCGACCGATTACCAGACCTACGCGGACTTCGTGGGCGCGCTGGCGGAACGGTACCAGGACCGCGTGGCTGCGTACGAGATCTGGAACGAGCAGAACCTGCGCCGCGAGTGGAACACGCCGCGCGGCATCAGCGCTGCCAGTTACGTCGAGATGCTTCGGGTGGCCTACACGGCGATCAAGACGGTCGATCCGACGATCATCGTCGTGACCGGCGGGCTGGCACCAACCGGCTTCAACGACGGCGTGAACGCCATTGACGACCGGGTGTATCTGCGCCAGATGTACGCGGCTGGTGTCGCGGACTGGGCCGACGCGATCGGGGCGCACCCCAACGGGTGGGGCAACCCTCCGGACAGCACATGCTGCCGCACCAACCGTCCGGCGGTGCCCGCCTATGACGATCACGCGAGCTTCTTTTTCAAGGACACGCTGCAAGATTACCGCGAGATCATGGTCCAGAATGGCGACAGCGGCACGTACATCTGGCCGACCCAGTTTGGCTGGGGGTCGAATGACGGCCTGAACGTCGATCCGGGCGTGGACTTCCCGGCGGACTTCGCGTTCGTGTCGTACACGAGCCTGGACGAGCAGGCCCAGTACATCGTGCGCGGGTACCAGTTGGGGCGCGAGCTGGGGTACGTGGGCCCGATGTTCCTGTGGAATCTCAACTTCTGCATGGTGGTGGGCGTGACCGGCGAGCAGTGCATGTGGAGCCTGCTCGATCCTGCCGGGAACCCGCGACCGGCCTATCTGGCGGTCGAAGCGCTGGCAAAGTAACCTCAGCGCCGGACGTTCGAAAAACAAGCCCGGTGGGCGTTGACCTGCCGGGCTTTTCGATTCGAGTCGCGATAGCAGCGCGCCGTTAGTTCGGCGGGACGATGTCGTCGAGCGGGCTGCGGGTGTTGCTCGCTGTCGGAGTCGGCGTGTTGGTGCGCGTCGGCGATGCGGTGGGCGTGTTCGTCGGCCTGGGCGTCGCCGTGTCGGTGGGCGTTGGCGTATCAGTCGGTGTGTTGGTGGGACGCGGGGTGCGCGTCGGGCGCGGTGTGTTGGTTTCCGTCGGCGTCGGCGTGTCAGTCGGCGTGCTGGTCGCCGTGTCGGTTGCCGTCGGCGTGGGCGTGAGGGTCGGTGTATCGGTCGCCGTCGGGGTTGTGGAAGGCGTGGACGTGACCGTGTCGGTTGCGGTGGGTGTATCGGTCGCCGTCGGCGTCAGGCTGACCTGGGGCGTGCGGGTTGCGATCTGGGTGCCGGCAGGCGTCGCCTCGGTGTCGGGCCCGGCGATGCGCGCCGCGCTCACGGCAATCTGAGAGGTGACGGGCAGCAGCGCCAGACGCAGGGTGCTGGTTGCCTCGTCCTCGCTGAGCGTGACGCTGTCCTCACCGATGACCGCGCCGCTGGATGTGTCCCAGAACGTGACGCGGTAGGTGCCCTCGGGCATGTTGGGGAACAGCAGGCTGTAGTCGAGCGGCTCCCGCGCGGCGCCCTCGTTGGCGGCCTGCCACGTATAGCCGCGATGGTGCGCCCAGGCCACGGCGACACCGCGATCGCGATCGGCCAGGGCCAGGACGCGCAGCGGCGCCCGGTAGGCCGCGATTTCGATGTGGTCAAGCTGGAGCCAGTCCTGCCCCAGGTTGTCGAGCACGAGCGTATGCTCCCCGGCACTGATCGGCACGGTGACCAGGATGTCCTGGCTGCCGGGGCTGAAATCGACGCGGGCGACCTCGACACCGTCGATATTGATCACCAGGATGGCGGGAGCCGTTCCCGACACGTCGCGGACGGCAATGGTCAGCTCCGTGTCCTGGGGCGGGGTGATCTGGAAGGTCTGCGGGCGGCTGCGCTCGACGTTGAATTCGCCGTACAGGTAGCTCGAAAGCTGCGCAGTTGGCGGCACCGCGCCATCGGACGTCAGGCGGTAGATCGTGTCGAGCGGCGACTCGCCGGGGAAGTCGCGGTTGAAGTCGTCGATGCGCAGCGGCGCATACTCGACCGGGTCGTTTGCGACGAGCTGCGGCTGAATGGATAACAGCCCGGGCGCGTTCCACGAAATCCCCTGCTTGAACAGGGCGAGGGGGGTGAAGACGCGGTAAAGCTCCTGGGTGTCGATGTACGAATCCCACCACCAGGGCATGGCGCTCCCCGCCGCGCCGGAAAAGGCCGTAGCCCACAGCACGTTGCGGAGATGAATGCCGGCGGGGTCCTGTTCGACCGGCGGCGAATCCGAGTCGAGCGCGTACTCAGAGATCAACACCGGGCCGGACGTCTGCGAGAGCGCCTGCCCCACGATGCCGAGAAGGGTCGAAACCTGGTCGGTCGATGTCCGGGTGGCGGGCGGCTGGTGATAGCGGATCTGGGCGAAATCCAGCGCGGAAAGCTCCCACAGTGTGGGGTCCGGCTCGCTGGCACCCGCCGTGATCAGATGCTCGTAAGCGTCGACGTTGCGCAGGTAACCGGCGGCTTGCTGGAGCCACGGCCTGGCGCGGGCCGGCGTGTAGCCCAGCATCTGGTCGATCTGATCGACGATCTCCCAGGCGAAAATGTGCGGGCTGTACCCCCACCGCGCGACCGCGTAGCGCATCCGGTGCTGGAGCAGCTTGCGGGCGGTGGCATCGAAGAACATGGCCGAAGGGCCATCCAGCGGGCCGCCGTTCGCGGCGTTAAGCGGGTTGTCGGCCCAGGATGTGGCGTCCATCGATTCGAGCGCGCTGCCGGTGCCGGGCGTGCTGGCGGTGAGGTATGCCTGGTGCCAGACCAGCGCGACCTGGAGGTAAATGCCGCGTTCCTCGGCCATCTGGAGCAGGGTGTCCATGCGCCATGCCGCGTCCTGGCTGGCGGTGTAGTCACCGGCTGGGCCGGGCCAGTCCAGGCCAATGAACCAGGGAATATCGACGTTCACGCGGGCGTAGTTCGCCCCGGCGGAGCTGAGACGGTCCAGCCATTCCTCGTAGGCGAAAATGCCGCCTTCGTCCTCGGCGGACCACGCCAGATTCTCCCCAACCGGGAAGTACGGCGCGCCGCTGTCGAAGGCGAAATAGCGCGGGTTCTCGCCCACGCGGACGAATCCCCGGCTGTCGGACGGCTCCACGTCGAATGAGCCTTCCTGAACGGCGGCGACTCCCGCCGCGCTGCGTGCCGTGACCGTGTAGGTCCAGGTGCCGACCTCGGTGGGCGTGAAGCGGATGCGCCAGCGGAAACTGCCCGCGGCGCGCAGGACCTCGGACGTGCAGTTGGCGGTGCAGATCTGGCGGAAGGGCTGCATGTAGAACGCCGGGACGGCCAGCGTACTGCCATCCGGCGACGTGAAGCTGCCGGTCACGTCGATCTGCTCGGGATCGTACGGGTTGTCTACGGTGAACGGCAGGTGGAGGTCGATTTCGAGCAGGCTGTAAAGCGCGATGGGATCGACGAAGTTCACCTCAGGGATCGGTGTGACGGTGGGGGAGGGTGATGGCGATGGCGTGTCCGTGTCGACCGGCTCGCCGGTGGTGGTGGGGGTGGGCGTCGCCTGTTGGGCCAGCGTCGGAATGACGAAGACGCCAGCGAGCAGCAGCCCGATGATCAAAACAAACGAAAGGTGTGTGGTGGTATGTCGTCCCAGCATGGCAGAAGTCTAGTTCTTTGTCTATGAACGCGAAAAGTTTATTCGATGATCGAATGTCCTTCGTCCGGCTGCGCGAACCGGAGAAGCAACTCATCGTTACTATCGTAGCTTGAATGTGCAAAAAACGGAAGTGGCCGCGAATCGTCGAAAATGCGCGCCAGCACGATGAGCAGGTCTTCGACGACCGGCAGCGAGTCGACACGAGCGCGCGGGACCCATTCCAACGTGCCCTCGTCGGAGTCGGTGAACTGGCGGCTGGCGGCCTCGGCCCGGAACACGAACACCAGGATGCCCGTTTGTTCCCCGGCATCGACGTGAATGACGCCGCAAAACTGCGCCTGCGTCACGGCGAGGCCGGTTTCTTCTCGGACTTCGCGGATGGCGCCCGTCAGCGGGTCTTCGTCCCGTTCCAGGTGACCGCCCAGTCCGTTGTAGCGGCCCGGATACACTCGCTTGTGTGCTGCCCGCTTGAGCAGCAGGACGTCGTCGCCGTGCGTGACGAAGCACAGTGTGCGGGGAATCGTCAGCCAGCGGCCCGCAGTGGCGTCTGCACCCTGATCTTTTGCGCCCATGCCGTCTTGCTTTCCGTGGTAGAAGTGACCATAAATCAACGCGATTATATCACATTCCCCCAAGAATGAGGTTTGTGCTGCCTGGGGCTCTGATGTATGCTTGAGTTACTGGGTTTCCAACAAGGGAGAAAACAGACGATGGACGATCTGTACAGCCGGATTGTTCGTGAACGGGGATCGGTGGAAGGCTTATTGGCGCGCATTCCCGGCTTCCGGGGTTACATGGAGATGAACGCGCGGCGCCAGGCGGATCGACTGATCCGCGAGTATGTGACCGGCCAGTTGAAAACGCAGCTCAACCGCCTGCCCTCTATCGAGACCATGCTGCTTGACGGCGGCGGTCTGGCCTACATGAGCAAGACGCGCAGCGCCAAGTCGAAATTCCAGACGTTCGTGGACCGCGTGGCAACCGACACGCCCGGCTATTCCGGGTTCTTCGACGCGGTCAAGATCGGGCCGGACGACCTGGCGGTGGTCTATTCGTTCGACCAGGCGCTGCTGGATTACGCCGACAAGTTCAAAGAAAAACTGGACACCCTGCAGGACGCGGCAGCGAACAACGAAGGCATCGACGAGGCGATTCGCGAGCTGGACGCCCTGACCATCGAGGCTAACGAGGCGTATAACCTGCGTGAAAACGTGCTTAAGGGTATCGAGTAGGGGCACATCAAGGAGATTCTGCAATGCCACGTATTATCGATGTAGTTGATCACGTCAATGTGATGGATGACGAGCTCGTCTACCGCGAGCCGCAGGGCGGCAGCGGTGACTTTCGGATGGGCTCGCAGGTGATCGTGCAGGAAAGCCAGGCGGCGGTGTTCGTGCGCGGCGGGCAGGTGCTGGACGCGCTCGGCCCAGGGACGCACACGCTCAGCACGGCCAACCTGCCGCTGCTGTCGGGCCTGATCGGCCTGGCGACTGGTGGCCGGACGCCTTTCACCGCAGACCTGTATTTTGTGAACTTGAAGGACCTGCCGCAGGTGGGCTGGGGCACCAATCCGCCGATCGTGCTGGAGACGCCGGGCAAAGGCGTAGGGGTCGTGCTGTTGATCACGCACGGCGTCATCGATATCGGTATCGAGGACCCGGTCCGGTTCGTCAAGCAGTACGGTGTGGGGAAGCCCATCACCCGCCTGGGCGACATTCGCGATCGCATCCAGTCGATGCTGCTCAGCGACATCGCGACGCTGATTTCCTCGTCGGGCGCGGCGAGCATCATGGATGCCAACCGCCTGCTGTCGGACCTGGAAGGCGCCGCACTGGCCCGGCTCAACGAGCAGTTTGCCCAGATCGGGATGCGGATCAAAGCGTTCGAGGCCAAGCCGTTCACGGCCAAGGACGTGAGTACCGAAGAACTGCGCAACTACGTTGATTTCGAGACCTACGAGCGGATTCGTCGGCTGGAAGTGGCCGATCACGCGGCGAGCAACGAGGGCATGGGCGGCGGTTTGGCGGGAGCCGGTGTTGGCCTGGGCGTCGGGCAGCAGATCGGCTCGGCGCTCAATCCGGACGCGGCGGCGCTCCAACAGCAGCAGCAAATGATGATGATGCAGATGATGCAGCAGATGATGCAGAATCAGGGGGGCGGGGGACAGCCTGCGGCCCCAGCGGCGCCCACCGGGGAGGCTGCCGCGCCGCAGACCGCCGAGGAGATTCGCGCTTACCTGGACCAACTCGACGCGAAGCTGATGAATGGCGAAGTCTCCGAGAAGATCTACGAGAAGCTGTACGAGAAATGGGAGACGCGCCTCAAGGAGCTTGAAGGCTGATCCCGCTCGCACACATCCGCATGAAAGCGATCGACCCCGCCACACCGGCGGGGTTTTTCATGGGCGCGGCCAGGTGAAGGTGGTCAGCCGGTAGCTGTCGGAAGGCTGCGACCCGGATTCGAGCAGGACCGGCGCGCGCGTGTCCGTTTCGGGATCGTAGAATCCGATCTCGATGGCGTATTCGCCTGGGGCCAGGGTGGCGGCGGGATCGCTGAGCAGGCTGTAGGGGTCGCGCACGAGCGAGCCCACCTCCCACAGGCGGGTACTGGCAAACCCGTCGCGGGGGCGGTGGTCGTCCTGATCGCGGATCGGACCTTGCCCGGTGGCCCGGTCCAGCGGCCCGCGGAGATGCACGAAGACCGTGTAATCGGGCGTCGTCTGCGCGAGCGGCTCCCAGAACAGGAGCAGCGAGAGGTACGGGGAGGTGTCGTCCGGGCCGGTGAGGGTGAAGCCTTCCAGCCGGGCGAAATCGCCGAAGGTGGCACTCGCTGGCGTCTCGATTTCGTCCCGATCCGGCTCCCAGGCGCGGTACTGGGTCACCGGGAACGAGCCGAGCGTGGCCCGGCTGAGCCGCTGCATGCGCTCGCCGAGAAATGCTTCGGCAGCGGGATCGCTGCCGACGAACCAGATCGTGTCGAAGAAATTGAGGTCCGCGGCCAGTTGGGCGCTCAACGTGACGTTGGGCGTGAGGCTTTTCTCGACGGCGGAGCCGGTGTAATAGTAGTTGAACGCCGGGTCGTTCCACGGCTTGAGGACCAGATCCGCCGGCTGGGCGCGCTGGCTCACGTAGGCGGCGGCCTGGGGCCAGGTTGGTGCTTTGGGATCGTCGCCACGGTAGTACGGGACGAGCGTATTTGCGCTGATAGCGAGCAGAACCGCCACCAAAGCTCCGGCGGCGAGCCGGATCGGGACGCCAGCCTGGGGGCGTAGCAGCGCCGCGCGCGCCGTCAGCAGGAGCAGCGCGGGCGTCACCACGATGGCATAGCGCGGGTGGAACACGCTCATATCGATCGAGGCGGCTAGGATAGCGCCCATCGGGATGGCGGCATACAGGGCCAGCCAGGCCGCGGTCTTTCGGGCCGGGCCGAGCCAGATCGCCAGGGCGACGACGGCGCACCACGCCAGCGGCAAAACCGCGTCCCACGGCGACGACAGCGCATCCCCCACGAGCAGCATGGGAAAGAACCACGTCAGGAGCTGCTCGGCGCTGTCGCGGCCTAGTGTGCCTTCGTAGCCGCTGTTGGAGAGATACCAGAGCTGGACCAACCAGGGGACCAGCAGCAGGCCGAGGACGGTCCAGGCGACGAGGGCGCGGACGATGACGCGGCGCGATCGCCGGAACATGAGCAGGTAGGCGGCCTGCACGGCGAGCAGCAGGCCCTCGAGGAAGAATATGTACAGGGCGGCGGCCTCGGCGACGACGTACCATGCCCAGTCACGCGGGCGGCTGCGGTCGGCGGCACGCACGAAAAACCACATGGCTAACGGGCTGAGGGCGGCCCACAGCGCATAGTTGCGCACGTCCTGGGCGTGCCAGATGAGAAACGGGTTGGCGGCCCACAACGCGGCACTCAGCAGACCGATCGCGTGGCTGCGGAACAGGCGCTGGGCCAGGGCCGCAATCGCCGCCACGCCGAGCAGGTTCCCCAGCAGCGGGAAATAGCGCATGGCGAACTCGCTGGGGCCAGCGACCTGTTTCCACGCCCAGAACGAGACGAACGTCCCCAGCGGGTGAGGTTCTTCGTCGGCCAGCTCGGGAATGACGTCCATGGGCGATCCGGCCCAGTACTGGACGGCGTAAGCCTCATCGCCGCGCAGGGGAACGCTGTCGAGCCGGAAAATCCGCAGGGCAAAAGCCGCCCCCAGGATCAGGACAAACCCGGCGAGAAGGCGGCTGCGAGGCATGGTCATGCGCGAGGCTACTTCAACTCACCCGAATACGATTTCAGCCAGCTCACGTCTTTCTTGCTGAGGCCGAACCAGGTACCTTTCTGGCGTTTGCGATTGTAGCGCCGGTGCAAGTACCCCTCGACGGCGTCCGGTTTCGGCGTCTCGATGGTGTGGACAAGCTCGATTTCGCCGGGGGCATCGTCCTGCAGGCTGGCGATCACGTCCTCGAGCGGATCGGTCGCCTTGGCGATGTGGAAGAGCTGGCCGGCTTTGAGGACGTAGACCGTGCCCAACTCGCCGGAATCGGGCTCGGCGGCGTCTTCGTCGCTGTCCGCCACGTCGTCGAAATCGTCTTCGTACGCCTCGTCTTCGTCGACATCCTCGGCGCCCATTTGCTCCAGCTCCTGGCGGGTGACCAGCCCGTATATGCGATCGATCTCGTCGAGCTGCTCCAGCGTGAGGGTCGGCGCGGTGGTGTCCCGAATCTCGCGCAGGTAGTGGCGCAGTGATGGTCTTTTCTTGGGGTCGGCGTACAGCACCGGGAAGACGGGGTCTTCAAGCTCCACGCTGGCGCGCGGGTGGATGAGCACGACCAGCGGCTGCACTTTCACGTCGCTGTCAGGCGCGATCTTGTCGACCATCCGCTGAACCTGCTGGGCGTGGAACTGGGCATCCTGGAACGGATTGCCGATCAGGTCCTGGCGCATGAACCCGTTGAGCCGGCGGAGAAGCCCGCTGTCGCCGTACCATTTCTTGTCTTTCACCCGGTAGGAGCGATCCTGCCAGACGGTCGTGATGGTGAAAACACCTTCGGGGCCGACCAGCACGTGAGGGGCGGGCAGGAGGTAATGGAAAATCGTGTACTTCTGCCCGAGGCCCTTGAGCGCATCGGCCAGAACGTTGACCGGGCGCGGCTCGCGAATCCAGGTATTCGCCATGCGAACCGACATCAACGTCATGAAGAGCAGAATTGGCAGGATGAAGCAGCTAATCGACGTTGAATCAGCCGGGCGGGTCCACGTCAGGAAGAACCCCGCTCCCATACCGGCCAGGCTGACGAAGAACAGGATATGGGAGATTTTCCGGTTGCGTTCAACTTGCGCCTCGTTAATGACAACGCGCATAGGTATCGGACCTTTCTAGATGTGGTGTTAGCGCACATGAATGGTAACACATCTTGCGTCGAAAGCGGGAAAATTTGCCGCCATTTCCCGCGCTGACGAGTTAGATGCAGGGCCGGGCAGGGAGTGGGCGCAAGCTGGTCAAGTGGCACGACCCTGGTATAATTCGCTGCGCAGAGGAGCCGGTATCCTGGCGATCCCGGCGCAAACGAACAGCAATGAGCGAGATTCGACCTTCCCAACAGTGTCCCATTTGCGGCTCCGTCCAGCCGCTGGCAGCGCGCGTGTGCCCGATCTGTGGCGCGGCGCTGTCCGGCGAGCAGGTCCCGGTGACGGTGCCCAAGCCAGACGCCGCGCCGGCAAAGGACGGCACGCCACGCCCCCGGTACGATCCGGCGTCTGGTGACGATGACCTGTACGTGGGCGAACTCGCGGGCAAGATGTGGCGCCTGGTAGTGGCGGGGGTTGCCGTCGCGCTGATCCTGGTCGTGGCGGGAGTGGGCATGATAGCGTTTCGTTCGCAGGGGGACGATCCGCAGGATGCGGACTCGGTGCGCGTGGAGGACATTCCGACCGGCGGGCCGACGGTGCCGCCCACGGCGACCGCGCGGGCGGCAGCCCAGACGCCCACCGAGACGCCGACCCGGCGCCCTACGATGGCGCTGGCGACGGTCACACCGGCGCCGCCCACGGCGACAGACACTCCGACGCCGGGACCGTGCATGCAGACCGCTCAGGAGGGCGATACCGTGTATGGTATGGCGTCCCGCTGCGGGCACGTTGACCTGTCGATAGTGGATTTGATCCTCGAAATCAACGATATGGACAGCCCTAACGAGCTGCAGATCAACCAGGTGCTGGAGATCCCGTGGCCGACGCCGACCCCCGGCGGCGAACCGACCGAAGAAGCAGCGCCGGAAGGGGACGCGCCGGATGATGGGGAAGGGGTGGGCGAAGGAACTCCGGAGGTGTACTATAACGAATTCGGCACACCGGACGCGCTGGCGTACTATCAGAATCTGGAGCCGACGTTGCGGCCCGGCCAGGCGTGGCATACCGTGCAGACCGGGGAGACTATCGTGGCGATTGCGTTCGAATACGGGGTGGGGCTGGAGACGCTGTCACAGATCAACCCTGAGGTGCCGTTCTTGCAGTGCGATTTCGGATCGCCGACCGGCGGCGAGAACTGCTCGGTGATGTTGTACGAGGGGCAGCGCATCCGCGTGCCGGTGCCGCTGGCATCAGAGACGCCCACGCCGACGCCGGTGGGCACGCTCACCCCGACGCCGACCCACACGCCGACGTTCAACGCGCCGTACCCGGTGATGCCGGACGATGGGGCGCATTACAACGCCGACCAGATCGTGACTCTGCGGTGGGGCGGCACGGGGACGCTGGGCGTAAACGAAAAGTACCGGGTGCGCGTGCGAGATATGGACACTGGAATGGAGTACACCGCGCTCGTATCCGAACCGCTCTACGTTGTGCCCGGCGGGTGGCAGCCGGCGGATCGGGAGCGCCACACGTTCGAGTGGACGGTGTCGATCGCGCAGGTGGACGATCAGCAAAATGTCGTGTCGGAAGATCACGTGACGGACGCTCGCGAATTTACATGGGACAGCCGGTAGTAGGTGAGTGGGGGGTGTTGTTACGAACGAGAGGATAACAAAATGAAGCGTCGTATGTTCCTGTTCGCCGCCGGGTTGGGGGCGCTGGTGCTGGTGGTATCAGCCTGCGGTGACGACAGCAGCCCACCTGACAATCCATCGCCAACCGCGCCGGTAACGGCCAGCCCGACGGTGATCGCGGCGGCGCCAACATTGACGCCCGGCGGACCAACCCGGACGCCGCTCCCCACCGTGCCGCCGACCATCACGCCGACCGACACGGCACCAGCACCGCCCCCGACCGACCCGCCGCCCCCGACCGAAACGCCGGGGCCGTTCGAGCACGTGATCCAGCCGGGCGACGACTGCATCGGGATCGCCTACCAGTACGGGCACCGCGTGTTCAACCAGGGCGTGCTGGATATCATGGCGCGGCTGAACAATCTCGCGTCGTGCAACATGCTGCCCGGTCCCGGCACGACGATCCTGGTGCCGCGCCCGACCTTCACGCCCACGCCCGCCGGCATGGACATGACGCAGACGATCGTGGCAACCAGCGCGCCGCCCATGATCACGCTCGACGCGCCGGCCAGCATCGCGGTCCAATCCTACGTGGTGCGGGATGGCGACACGTTGAGCAGCATTGCCATCATGAACGACAGCTCGCTGCGCCAGTTGTGCGAGCTGAACCCGCTGCCGGAGGGGATCGACTGCGGGGGGTGTCGCTGGGAGTCGGCTCACTGCTGCTGCCCCAGCCCGCCGCTGTTGTCGGTCGGCCAGTCGATCAACGTACCGGCCCCAACGCCGACTCCCACGCTGACGCCGACGTTCACCGGCAGCGAAACCCCGACCCTGACGCCCACTCACCGCGCGCCGGAGGCTGTCTTCCCGGTGGATGGCGCCACGGTGGCCGGTCCGGTGCGGCTGGCGTGGCTGACCGCCGGCAAGCTCGCCGACGAGGAGACGTATCTCGTCACGCTGCGGGACGACACAGCGGGCGAGGTGTTTTCCATCACGACGCGCCGCCTCTCGGTGGACGTGCCGCAGGACTTCCTGCCGTCAGATGGGGAGGCCCGCACGTTCACCTGGCAGGTCACGGTGGGGCATGTGGGGGAGGATGGCCTGTTCTACCCGACGGGCGGCGCCATGCCGGAGCGCCATTTCATCTGGCGGGGATGGGAGTAGAAGAACGACGCGACGAGCCAACACCGGCCTGACTCGCGTGGGTGTTGGCTCGCGGTTTTTTGGCTCAGGAGGGTTACGGTTCGGGCGTGGGCGTGGCGCTCTGAAGGGTGAAATTCGCGCTCTGTCCCCGGCGCGGCACCATCACGGTCCCGCTCTTGGGGTCGCACCTGATGTCCCGGTCCGGATTGCCCGCGTAGGTGACCTCGTAGCGGTAAACGACACCGTGGTCCACTTTGACATCGAGCTCGTCGCCCTCGTCGAGGCTGTGCTCTTGAATGTTGCCCGTGTTGGTGTTGGTGACCTTGATGCTGGCGACTCCACACTGCGCCTGGTTGTCGAACGTCAGCCGGGTGTCGCTGTTGCCGGAACAGGCCAGCAGAATGACGGGTAGAACGAGCCAAACCAGCAGGGTCCGGCGGGTTTTCATGCGGTTTTCTCCCACGTGTCGCGTATCAGACGCCGAATTATAAAGATGCGCCCACAAAATGACAAGCCTGGTTTCAAAGGAGGTGGTTCGGTGGACGAGCTAACACGGGCCGTCGTGTTCGACGGCGCCCTGCGCGTGGTGCGACGCTCGCCGCCGCGCCCGGCTGACGACGAGGTCGTGATTCACCTGCGGCTGGCTGGCGTCTGCAATACCGACCTGGAGTTGATGCAGGGGTACAAGCAGTTTGAGGGAACGCTTGGGCATGAATTCGTCGGGGAGGTGGTCGAGGGACCGTCCGAGTGGTTGGGGCGGCGCGTCGCCGGCGAGATCAACGTGAGCTGCGGCGCGTGTGATATGTGCCGGCGCGGAATGCCGACTCACTGCCGGGCGCGGCGCGTGTTGGGCATCCTGAACTATGACGGGGCGTGGGCCGACTATTTTCGGCTGCCAGTTCGGAACCTGGTCGCAGTCCCGGAATCGGTGCCGGACGAGGCGGCGGTTTTCACCGAGCCCCTGGCCGCCGCGTGCCAGATCCTGGAGGCGGGCGTGATCCGTCCCTCCGATCGGGTCGTCGTGCTCGGCGCGGGGAAACTGGGGATGCTGGCGGCGCAGGTCGTCCGTCTGCTCGGCGTGGATCTCGCGGTCGTGGTGCGGCGCGAACGCCAGGCCGCGCTGCTGGATGGGTGGGGAATCCCCGCTGTGGCGCGCGACGAACTGCCCGCCGGGCAGGCGGATGTCGTCGTGGACTGCACCGGCAACGCGTCCGGCTTTGCGGACGCGCTCGAACTGGTCCGGCCACGCGGCGCAATCATACTCAAGAGCACCTACACCGGGCTGCCCGAAGCGGACCTGACGCGGGTGGTCGTGGATGAAATCCGGGTGATTGGCAGCCGCTGCGGCCCGTTTGCCCCGGCGCTGGCGCTGCTGGGACAGGGGCTGGTAGACCCCCTCCCACTGATCGATGGGCGCTATCCGTTGGACGAAGCGGCCCAGGCTGTGGAGCACGCTGCGCGCGCCGGTGCGCTGAAGATCGTGCTGCAACCCTAGCCCGCGCGGCGCGTCAGCCGGCGCCGCTGGAGCTGAGCTCGGCGCTGCCCGGCAGGCGTTTTTCGCGGCGCGGCCCACCGGCAGCCAACGGGAGCGTGAAGTAGAACGTCGTGCCGACGCCGGGCTCGCTTTCGAGGTCGAGCATGCAGCCGTGCGCTTCGATGATCCGCCGGGCAATCGACAGGCCCAGACCGGTGCCGACCGTCTTATCGGCGGTGCCGGCAATCCGGAAGAACTTGTCGAAGACGTGCTGCTGGTCTTCGCTGCTGATCCCGTAGCCGGAGTCGCGCACCCGCACGAGGAGATGCTCGGGATCGCGGCGGCGCGCTGGCGCGGCCTGGGCGATCTCGCAGATGATGGTACCCCCCTCGCGGTTGTACTTGATCGCGTTGGTCAACAGGTTCAGCAGCACCTGCTTGATCTTCTCGCGATCGGCTTCAGCTTTGAGCGCGTCACCGCTGATCCGGATGTCGATATCGCGCTCCTGGGCCTGCTGCCGTACCAGATCCGCGCATTCTTCAGCCAACTGCCGGATGTCAAAGATCTGCGCGTCGAGGCGAGCACGCCCGGACTCGAGCCGCGCCAGATCGAGGAATTCGGTCGTCATGCGGGTGAGGCGCTCGGTTTCGACGTGCATGGTGCGCACGATTTCCTGCCGCAACTCGTCTGACATGGAGGGGCGCAGGAGCAGGGACGTGCTGGCTTTGAGCGCGGCGAGCGGCGTGCGAAGCTCGTGGACCATCTCGGCCACGAAATCGCTCTGCTGGAACAGCCGCGCATTCTGGACGGCAATGGCCGCCTGATCGGCCAGGGCGGTCAGTGTGCTGACGTCATCATCAGTCCAGCGCGTGTCTTCGCGCTTGTTGATCGCCTCGACCACGCCGATCACCTGGTTGTGTACCTTCATCGGCACGGCCAGCAGGTTGCGGGTGATGAACTGCATGGTCTTGTCCACTTTGCCATACCAGCGCTCGTCGCTGCGCGCATCTTCGACCAGGCCGGGCTGGCCGTGAGTGGCGACCCAGCCCGCCAGGCTGCCCTCCAACGGGACCGGGATCGCTTCCATGGCGCTCCCGGACATGTTGGTCGTTGCCTCGAACCGCAGTTCGCCGGTGACCGGGTCGAGGAGGAGAATGGAGGCTTCTTCGGCGTCGGTCAGCTCGGCAGCCGCGTCAATGATCCGGTTGAGCAAGGTGCCCAGGTCCAGCGTCGAGTTGAGCTGGCGGATCACTTCCATCAGGCGCTCGTAGCGCGCGAGCAGACGCTGGTAGTTTTCGACGGTGATTTTGTCATCAGCCGGGTGAGATTCGGAAGCGGGCATGTTTTCACTCATCTAGCAATACGTTTGCGAGCCTGAGAAGGACGTCGACGGCGTTCGCGTGAATGGTCACGTGGGCCGCGTCGTCGATGGGCGTGCGAACCAGGTTGACCAGGATGACCGACGCGCCCGATCGCAGCGCGATCATGGGCAGCTCCGCAGCCGGGAAGACTTCCAGGGACGAGCCGACGACCAGCATGGCGTCACAGCGCCGGGCCTCGCGCCGGGCCGCGCTGAGCGCGAGCGCCGGTAACTGCTCTCCGAATAGAATGACGTTTGGTTTTAACGCATTTCCGCAATCGGGGCAACGGGGCATCGCATTAGTTTCCAGGAACAGGTTGATGTGATGGTCGGCAGGGAACGTCCGGAAGCAGAAAATGCACGTCATCTCGCGCAGTTGGCCGTGCACCTCGTACACGACCTGCGAGCCCGCGCGGGCGTGAAGCATATCGATGTTCTGGGTGATGATCGCCTTCAGCCAGCCCGCGGCCTCCAGCCGGGCAAGGGCCAGGTGCGCGGCGTTCGGCCTGGCATCGAGGATGGTGCGGGCGAGCGGGCGAATCCAATCGTAGAAACGCTCGGGGTGGTGCCGGAACCCATACAGGCTCGCCACCTCTGCCGGGTTGTACCGCTCCCACAGGCCGGATGACGGGCTTCGAAAATCGGGGATGCCCGATCCGGTGCTGATTCCCGCGCCGGTGAGTGCGACGATGTGCTGCGCGCTCCGAAGCAGCCGGACGGCGGTGGAAAACGAATCGGTGTCCATAGAGCAACTATACACCAGACGGCGCTAACTTGCCGTGAAGAGGGGGCAACGTGATGCCGGGTAAGGCGGCGGTGGCGTGTGAGCTTTCGCAACCGGGGGAAACGAAGCGGCGGGGCAAGGCTAGGTGATGAGCGTTCCCCTGGCGATTGCCTGCACGCGCGAGTTCATCTCCTCGGCGAGCTTGTTGAACTGGTCGGCCACGATGGCGCTCGGCTGGAACAGGACGATCGGCATGCCGGCCTCCGTCGCCTGAAAAGCCAGTTCGGGGGCAGGGGAGATGATCGCCGTCATTTCGTGGTTGAGGATGTGCTCGGCTTCCTGCCACGGCACGCTCAGGCTGGACTGCGTGCGGTTGATCAGCACGACGTTCACGCGGGCCTGGGCGAAACCGACCTGCTCGAGATCGAGCAAGAGGTCGCGGGCGAGAGCCAGAGCCAGGCGGGTCGGCTCGACGGTGAGGGTCACCTGATCGAGGTCCTGGAGCAGGCGGGCGGTCACCTTGTTGATCCCTGGGCCGAGGTCCAGCATGACGTGGCGGCAGAGCGAGCGCAGATGTTGGACGATGAGCGCCGCGCTGTCCGGCGAGACGTTCATGAGGCTCTCTTTGGGGCGGCTCGACGAGAGAAGCAGGCGCAAGCCGCTGCTGTGGGTGACGAGCTCGTGTTCGACTGCACGCGACGTGATCTCGTTGGTGGGGCGAGAGAGCAGGTTCGGCATGCCGGTCGAGCGCCCAAAGCCCAGCGCGAGGCCGATGGTGCCCTGTCCAGGGCGAAAGTCGGCCAGGATCGTCGGTTCCTGCTGCGCGGTGGCGGTCGCCACGTTGACGGCCAGCGTCGTGGTCCCGATCCCGCCTTTGGTGCCGATCAACCCCATGGCAAAGGCGCGATCGTTCTTGCCGCGACGTTGGGCGGCGCTGCGCGCGAGAACCGCTTTCACGCGCGAGGCCAGCTCGGCGGGGTGAGTCGGCTTGGTGAGGTAATCGTCCGCGCCGGCCTCGAACCCGGCCACCTTATCGTCGACCATGGTCTTGGCCGTGAACATGATGATGGGGATCGCCTGAGTCGCCGATTCGTTTCGCAGGCGGCGGCACACCTCATAGCCATCCATATCGGGCATCATGATGTCCAGGATGATCAGGTCGGGACGCTCGGCGCCTGCACGGGCGAGCGCCTGCTGGCCGGTATTCGCCACGACGACCTCGTATCCCTGGCGCTGGAGCATCAGCCCGATTAACTTGAGGCTATCAACATCGTCATCAACAATCAGGATTTTTTCTGCCATGCCACCCATCACCGAAACAAGCGTAGAACGCGGGGACGATCTGCAGGAAGTGTAGCACGGATAGATCGGGCATGCAAGGCACCCACGTGGGGGCGCGTTGCCCGGTCCCCATACGAATGTTATAATTCCCGGTGGGTTTTGGATTTCGTCAACCAGGCAGACGTAAATATGTATATAGCTATTACATGCCAGCACTTAACGGTCGAAAAGCCATGAGCCACTCCGAGCAGCCTTCGCGCGACGGGCGCGACTTCCCGGCGGACTGGTTTCCGGCGATCCTCGATTCCATCCCCGACCCGGTGATCGTGGTGGATGGTGATCTGATGGTGCGCGCGTGCAACGATGCCGCCGGGGCGTTGGTGGTGGGGGATCTCGCCGGGCGCTCGCTGCAGGATCTCGCGGTGCTGGCCGATCTGATCGGCGTGCTGCAAGCGGACGCGGGCGGGGCGGAGAACGGGCACACGCTCGAAATCGCGCTGGGCGATAGCCGGGTGTTCGCGCCGCACGTCTCCGCGCTCCGGTCGGCGGGCGGAGCGATCGAGGGGTGGGTGTTTGTCCTGCGCGACATCTCCCTCGTCAAGCGCATTCACGGCAGCATGTCCGACTTTCTGGGAACGGTTTCGCACGACCTCCGATCCCCGCTGACCTTCATGCGCGGGTACGTGGACATGCTGGGTATGGTGGGCGAGCTGAACGAGCGCCAGGAGGGCTTCGCCGGGAAAATCGCGGACGGCATCACGCAGATGACGGACATCGTCGAGAAGGTCCTGGAGGCCGGGAAGCTCGACCCCGAAACGGGGAATTACCAGCTCGTCCGCGAGGCGACCGATCTGCAGGGGATGGTCCGGCAAATCGCCGGGGAGTTTGCCGAGGCTGCGGCCAGGAAGCGCCTGGACATTCACTGCTCGGTAGCGGATGACGTGCCCGTGGTGCCTGTCGATCGCGCCATGCTGCGGAGCGCGTTCACCAACCTGGTCGAAAACGCCGTCAAGTATACGCCTGACGACGGACAAATCGGGATCGATCTGTGGCGTGAAGACCGGCAGCTTTTGTTCCGCGTGCGTGACGATGGGTTTGGCATCCAGCCCGAAGACCAGTCGCGGCTGTTCGAGCGGCACGTGCGTATCCACCGCAAGGAGTGGAAGCGGATCAAAGGCAGCGGGCTGGGCCTGTTCATCGTGAGGAGTGTGGCCCGGCGCCACGGTGGCGACGCCTGGGTCGAGAGCGAAGCAGGCGCCGGAAGCTCGTTCTACGTGTCGATTCCTCTCACCGGCGCGCCCGGTCCGTGATGTTCGAAGATGGCCGCGACAAGGGTGTGCTTTCCACGTTGCGCCTGTGGTACAGTCTCATCGGAAGAAAATCGCCCGAAACAAGTGAAGAGGATGGCCCGTAATGCCGATTCGCGTATTGCCTGATGTCGTTGCGGCGCAGATCGCAGCAGGTGAAGTGATCGAGCGGCCCGCGTCGGTGGTCAAAGAGTTGATCGAAAACGCATTGGATGCAGGCGCCGACACCATCACGATCGAGGTGGACGATGGCGGGCGGCAGATGATCCGGGTTAGCGACAACGGGGGCGGTATTCCCGCCGACGAGGTCGAGCTGGCCTTCGCGCGTCACGCGACGAGCAAGCTCCAGGTGGTGGACGATCTCAACCGCATCACGACCCTGGGCTTTCGCGGGGAGGCCCTGGCGAGCATCGCCGCTGTCAGCCGCGTTACCCTGACCACGCGGCACCATGACGAGGTGGCCGGAACCACGATCCAGGCCGAGGGCGGAGAACTGCGGTCGGTTCGGGCGACCGGCGCGCCATCCGGCACCGTGGTCGAGGTGGCGAACCTGTTCTTCAACACACCCGCCCGCCTGAAGTTCCTGAAGTCGGACAGCACCGAGCGCCGGCATATCACGCAGCTCGTGACGCGGTACGCGATGGCCTACCCGCAGGTACGCTTCCGCCTCGTGCAGGAAGGGCGGGAGCAGTTTCACAGCACAGGCAGCGGCGACCTGGCCGACGTGCTGGTGGAGGCGTTCGGGCTGGATACGTTCTCGGATATGCTGGAAGTCTCGCCGCTGCCGCCCGCGCGCGCCGATCTGCCGGAGGTGGAGGTATATGGCTTCACGTCAGCGCCGGCGCTCAATCGGGCGAACCGCAGCCACATCGTGCTGTTCGTGAATGGGCGGGCGATTGCCGACCAGAGCCTGACTTACGCGGTCGTGCAGGCGTACCACACCCTGATCCCGAACGGGCGTTATCCGCTGGCAGTCCTGATGATCTCGCTCGATCCGCAAGAGGTCGATGTGAACGTGCATCCGACCAAGGCCGAGGTCCGGTTCCGGGCGCCGGACGCGGTATTCTCGGCGGTTCAGCGCGCCGTGCGGAACGCGGTGGTGGCGCAGGCGCCCGTGCCGTCGATGCAGGGCGATCCCTACCGGGACGTGGACGAGGGATGGCGAGGCTCTCGAACGGAGGCGGGGCGGGGAGGGCGCCCGCTGGTGCCCGGCGAGCGCCAGCTCCAGATGGACCTGGATGCATTCACGCCAGGCAGGCGGGCCCACCAACGCCCGGACACAGCGGCGTTTCCTCGCCCGGCGGACACCGACATTCCGAGCGGTCTAGGTGCTCCGGTGCGCCCGCGCACGCTGCCGGTTCTGCGCGTGATCGGACAGGTCGGCGCGATGTACATCGTGGCCGAGGGGCCGGCGGGCCTGTACCTGATCGACCAGCACGCCGCCCACGAGCGGATCCTGTACGAGCAGTTCATGGCCCAGCAGGGCGCGATGGAGCCGGTCGCGCAGCAGACCCTGGCATCGGTTACCGTCGAGTTCGCCCCGGCGACCGCCCAACTGGTGGCCGAGTCGCTGGACTTGCTCGCCAAGTGGGGCTTCGTGCTGGAGGAGTTTGGCGGGACGACGTTCCGGGTGCGGGCGGTGCCCGCGCTGCTCGCCGATCAGGAACCAGGTGATGTGGTGAAGGCCGTGGTGCAGGACCTGGAGAGCGAGCAGGACCCCGGCGCGGCCACGCTCGAGGAAAGGCTCGTGCGGCGGGTGTGCAAGACCGCCGCCGTGAAAGCGGGGCAGACGCTTAGCTTCGAGGAAATGGAGGGATTGATCCGGCAATTGGAGCGCTGCGAGTCGCCGCGGACGTGCCCACACGGGCGGCCCACCATGCTGCACATCAGCGGCGAGGACCTGGCGCGGCAGTTCGGGCGCGAGTAATCCGCCGTTACGAAAAAAGGGCGGCACACCACTGGCACCACCCTTCACTCTTCTTTCGACAGCGAGCCGTCACTAGCTAGCGGCGGTCAGCTCTTCCTGGTGCCGCCGCTTGGCGTCCCGATTCACGAACGGGATTTCGCCCTTCTCCCAGGCGACCAGTAGCGGGACGGCGTTGAAGATCGACGAGTAGGTGCCGCTCATCAGGCCGATCAGCAGGATGGCGATGAACTGGCGGATGGTTTCGCCGCCAAAGAGCAGGATCGCGATCATGATGAAGATGGCGTTGAGCTGGGTCGCGATCGACCGGTGAATCGTCTCCAGCACGCTGCGGTTGATCACCATGTCGTACTCTTCGCCGCGATATTTGGGCAAGTTCTCCCGGATGCGGTCGAAGACGACGATCGAGTCCTGCACTGAAAAGCCGACCACGGTGAGGATCGCGGTCAGGAACAGGGCATCGACCTCCCAACTGAACAACAAACCCAGAATCGACATGATGCCCATCGTCACGAAGATGTCGTGGAACATGGCGATGATGGCGCAGGCCCCATAGCGGAACGCGTGAGGAACGCGGCGGAACGCGAACACGATGAACCCCAGAACGATGACGGCGACAGCCAGCGTCGCCAGGATGGCCGCGCGGGTCACTTCCTCGCCGACCGTGGCGGAGACGCTGCTGGTCGTGAGCGCGTCTTCGCGGGTGGGGTCCTCTTCGACGGATTTCGGGGACCAGAACTCGCCCAGCCGATTCGGGTCCTGCATGTAGACCTTGAGATCGTCGATGCGATCCGTTTCCTCGAAGCGAAGCTGCCAGCGGCTGCCTGCCGGTACGTCTGTCTCGTCGATGGCGTCGGTCGCGATCGGATCGAGACGCTGCACGACGTAGTCGCTGAGGCCGAATTCCTCGAGCGTGTCGCGGACTTCCTGCTCGTCGACGTTGCGGACGAACGAGACTTCCATCAACGTGCCGCCGGTGAAATCGATGCTGAGCTTGACCGGCGAGCCATTCTGGATGGTCGAGTAGATCATCGCAATCAGGCCGGGGATGATCACGCAGGCCGAGATCAGGAAGAACAGCTTACGGCGTTGTGCGAACTGAAACATGGTTGGTTATCTCCCTACCTGATGCCTAAACGCCGAGCAGCTCTTGGCGCTCGCGGAGCTGGTTACCTATCAGAAGCACGATGGTGTGCAGGAAGGTGCGCGTGGCAACCACCGCCGTGAACAGGTTGATGACCAGACCCATGCCAAGCGTGATCGCGAATCCCTGAACCGGGCTGGCGCCAAATGCATTGCCGAAGAAGTACAGAATGAGACAGATGATGATCGTCGAGATGTTCGAATCCCGGATCGACGTCCAGGCACGCTCGAAGCCCGCCTCGATGGCGCGGTCCATCGAGCGCCCGGCGCGAAGCTCCTCCTTCATGCGCTCGAAGATCAGGATGTTGCCGTCGACCGCCGTGCCAATCGAGATCAGGAAGCCGGTGATGGCGGGCAGGCTCAGCGTCACCGGGATGAACTTGAACAGCGCGAAGTTGATCACGGCGAACAGCAGCAGCGCCATGCTGGCCGCGATGCCCGGCACGCGGTAGTAGATGAGCATGAACAACAGCACGGTGATCACACCAATGATCCCGGCGCGGATCGACCGGTCCACCGAAATCTGGCCGAGCGAAGGGCCAATCGTATCGAACGCGATAATGTCCAGCGGGATGGGCAGGGCGCCGTACTTGAGCTGAGCGGCGAGAATTTGCGCTTCGTCGCGCGTGAAGTCGCCGGTGATGATGCCGCCGTCCATCGTGCCCGCGGCGGCGCTGGCAGCGAGGTCCGCCTGGATGGTGGGGTAGGAAAGGAGCCGCCCATCCAGCACGATTGCCATCGAGCGATTGGCATTGTTCGCCACGTAATTGATGAAGTCGTTCACGCGATTGCCGCCGTCCCGTACCACGAAATTCACCGCCCACTGCGTGCCGAGCTGGCCCTGAAGCGTCGCGGCAGCGTCCGACAGGCCGGCGCCGGTCATGATCGTCCGGTATGGCTGGCCGCTCTGGAGCAGGGCGGGTTCCTCGACCGGGTTCTCCAGGTCTTCGCTGGGGCAGGTGTATTGATCGTACGGTCGGGGCGCTTCGCCTTCGGGCAGGCTCGCTTCAGCACGCGCGACCTGCTCGGTGGTCAGGATACACGCCCCTTCGGGGACGGTCCCGGGTGTGACCGTGGAAAAATCGACGAATTCGAGCAACCCGGTCGACTTGATGGATTCAAACGCGACCGCCTGCTGGCGGACGCCGGGCAGTTCCACGATAATGCGGCCACCTTCCTGGCGCTGGACCACGGCTTCGGTGACGCCCAGGCCGTTGACGCGCCGTTCGACGTTTTTGGCCGCCTGTTCCATCGTTTGATCGTCGAAATCGGTGCCGGGGGCAGCTTGAAGCAGAACGCGCGAGCCGCCCTGCAAATCCAACCCTTGCACGATTTTCACATCGCGGTCCATGCCGAGTATGTGAATGCCCGGGTTATCTGGCAGACTCATCCAGATCGATATGGCAGCGATGGCCAGAATCACCACGAGCCAGAGGCGATACCCTCTCATTGACTTTTTCCTCTCAAATGGCGCAACTATGCCGAAAAGTAGCGTGTCAAAGAACCAGCCCGAGGCCAGTCTGGTTTGAACGTGCAAACCTCGCCATGATAACGCGGAGGAGGGCCACTCCGCAAGTGCCTTTTCGCGCAATTGGTGGAGGAGAAGGGCCAGACAGGGCTGAACGACCGTCCCCTGCCTGGCCGGGAGGGCTAGGTGTTCGAGGCGTCGCCCGCGAGTCCGAGTTCGGGCGCAATCGCTTTCATGGCGTCGAGCACGCGGGGCACGTGCTCATCCCACAGATCCACGCCCAGGGCCGCAGCAGCGTGCTCGATCTCCTCGCGGCTGACGGCGGCGGCGAAACTGCGATCCTTCCACTTTTTGCGCACCGAGCTGATCTTAGTGATGTCCCGAATGTCGCGGGTAGGGCGGACCAGGGCGACCGCCGTCAGGAAGCCGGTCAACTCATCGACGGCGACGAGCGTCTTTTCCATCAGGCTTTCGGGCATCACCCCGGTGCGCTCGGAGGCGTGAGCGGCGACGGTCCGCACGATGGCATCATCCACGCCGCGCTCGCGCAGGACTTCGATCCCGGTGAAGGGATGGCCGTCCGGCGCGGCCATGTCCGGGTAGCGCTCGTAGTCGAAATCGTGCACCAACCCGGCGACGCCCCACAACTCGACATCTTCTCCGAAGTGCTGAGCATAGGCGCGCATGGCTGCTTCTGCCGCCAGCATATGGTGGCGCAGGCTCTCGGATTCGGTCCATTCGGTAACCAATTGCCAGGCTTCTTCGCGGTTCATGAGTTACTCCGCAGCTTCGATGATTTCGCTAGAGTAGTGGATGGTAGCCGTGTGACGCAAGGTAGCCGACGCGCCACAATACTTGTCACGCGATAGCTCGATTGCACGATCAACAGCGTCCTGCGATACGTTGTGCCCGGTGACGACGAAGTGCGCCCAGATCTCGGTGTAGACGCGCGGATGCTCGTCGGCGCGAACGCCTTCGACCCGCACCTCGAATGCGGTGACATCCTGTTTCTTTTTGCGTAGAATGCTGATGACGTCCATGCCCGTGCAGCCGGCCAGCGACATGAGCATCAGTTCGATCGGGCTGACCCCGGCGTCGTGGCCGCCGGCTTCTTTCTTGGCATCCAGCGGTATCGTAAACCCGTTGCTGCTCTGCCCGATGAAGATCATGTCGTCGCGCAAGACCACTGAAGAACGCTTTTTCTCGCTCATTGCTCGTTTTCCCTTCGCAATCGATCAGGTCCTGGTGGACCATGAGATACATCTGCTATTGTACCTGAAATGCCCCTTATTGAGATGCGCCAGCCAGCGGATCGTTGCACGAAACCTTTTGCGGCGAGGTGCATCTAAGCAAGTAGCGGCGGAGTATTATTGGGAATGGCACTCTCCTGCGTTATGATAGGGTGGTGGGCGGAAACACCGCCACAAACCTATCGAACGCCGACAATCGTTAAGAGTGCCTGATGTCAGAAATCGACAATGCCGAACTTGTCACCCGCCTGAAGGCCGGCGATCAATCCGCTTTTGCGCTGTTGGTCGAAGAGAATGCGAGCCGGATATACGGCCTGGCGCTGCGGATGATGGGGAACGAAGCGGACGCTGAAGACGTTCTGCAGGAAACCTTCTTGAGCGCGTTCAAGGCGATCGACCAGTTCGAAGCGCGATCGAGCTTGAGCACGTGGTTGTACCGGATTGCGAGCAATGCCGCCTTGATGCGGCTGCGACGTAAGGAACCGGAACAGGTTTCGGTGGAGGAGCCGCTCGAAACAGATGATGGCGACCTGATGCCCAGGCAGTTTTTTGACTTTTGCTGTTTGCCCGAAGACTACTTGTTGAGGGGCGAAGCGCGCGAAGAGATGGCGCGGGCCATCGAGGAGCTTTCGCCCACGCTGCGGAGCGTGTTTGTGCTCCGTGACATCGAGGGATTTTCGACCGAGGAAACCGCCGAAATGTTGGACCTGTCGATTTCGGCGGTCAAGAGCCGTTTGATGCGCGCCCGGCTCAAGCTGCGCGAACGGCTGAGCACGTATTTTTCGCAAGGGCCAGTAATAGCAGAAACGAGGTCGCCATGACCGGTGCCGAGCATCACCATCACCACCCTCATCACTTTGGGGCATCCCGCGAAGAGTGCCGGCGCTATCTGGAGAGCCTGTCCGATTACGTCGACGGATCTCTGAGCGACGACCTGTGCCGGGAGCTGGAAACGCACATGGCATCGTGCAAGAACTGCCGGGTTGTGGTCAACACGCTGTCCAAGACCGTCACGCTGTACCACCGGCTGCCGTCGCCCGACATCCCCACCGACGTTAAGGAGCGGTTGTACAAGGTGCTGGATATCAGTTCGTATTACGAACCGGGACAATCCTCCGCGGACAACTCCAACGCATCTGTGACTGATTGAGATCGGGGTGCAACTTTTGGCGCGGCTTTGCATCAAACATAATTGATGTATCGCCAAGTTACACACATCGATCAAAATGAGGACCCTATGCGTAACGTTCAGAAAAAACAAAAACGCGTCATCGTTTTCAGCACGCCAACATGCACGCACTGTAATTCTGCCAAGCGGTACCTGCGCGAGCGCGGCGTTCGTTTCCGCGATGTGGATGTCAGCCGGGACCCGGTCGCGGCGCGCGACATGGTGAAGCGCAGCGGCCAGCAGGGTGTCCCAGTGATCGAGATCAACGGGCGAGTCGTCGTGGGGTTCAACCGGGCGGAAGTTGACCGGCTGCTCGGCCTATGATCGAGAAGGCAGGCCCGATTCTGGCGGATACGCCAGTCGAAGAACTGGTAGCGGCCCATCCGCGGGCCATCCGGTTCCTGGCCGAACGGGAAATTTTGTGCGTGGTGTGTGGGGAACCCTTCTGGGGCACGCTCGGCGAGCTGATCGGCCAGCGGGAGGATCTCGACGCCGGGCAGATTCTGGCGGAGCTGAACGCTTTCCTGGCCGGTTCTGAACCGGGCGAGCAGCCGGAATAACCGAAAAAAGTCATAGAAGAATCGGGCGACCTCACTTTCGAAGCCGCCCGATTTTGATTCAGGGGGTGTAAGGGTCGGTTGGCAGGCCGGCCTGCAGCCATGCCTGGATACCTCCATCGACGTTGAAGACCCGCGTGTAGCCCAGGTCGATCAGGCTTTGGGATGCCACCTGGCTGCGATTTCCGCTGTTGCAGATCACATAAATGTCGGTGTCTTTCGACAGCTCGTCTGGGGCACGCTGCGCGAACTGCCCCAGGGGGATTAATCGGGCATCAGGCGGGTACCCGGTGGCTGCCCATTCCTGCGGCTCGCGCACGTCGACGATAATCGCCCCATTGCTGCCGTTCAGCTCCTGGTGAGCATCCTGTACGCTGACCGTTTCATAGGTGGCGGGTTGATCGGTGGGCTCGCTTTGTTTCGTGCTGGCCTGCGAGCTGCTACAGGCGGCAACGGACAGTGCAACGATGACGAGCAGGGCGATCAGCAAAAAACGTTTTGTCATGTGAATCCTCTCTACTCCGATATTGGCCTTCAGGACGATGCGATGATCTGGTCGGACAGCTCGGCGCCGGGGGACACCTGGCTGTTACGCAGTACCACGCAATCACGCAGCCGCGATCCGTCGCCGATGATGCTCCCCGTCTCGAGATACGTGTTGGGGCCCACGATGCTGCCCGGCCCGACGACGACGCCCGGATCGATCCGCACCGGCGGCACGATCTCGACCGTGCCGGGCAGGTCGCTCAGGATGCGGTGTTCGCGGTCGTGCTGGAGGAAGTGCCGGTTGATGGCGAGCAGATCGGACTCGCGCGTCAGGTGCAGGCGCCAGTCGGTGATGGCATACCCGACGCGGCGGCCATCCTCGATGCTGGCCTGAATGGCGCTGGCGATCTCGCGCTCGCCACGTGGCGACACCTTCACGCCGGGCAGATAATCCAGCAGGCACTGCGAGAAAGCGTAGAGCATGATAGCGGCGTACAGGCTGCGCGGCACGCTGGGTTTTTCCTCGATGCCGGCGATGCGATCGCCGTCGATGAGCACATCTGACGACACGCGAATCTGGTCGGGCGTGGCGGGCAGCAGGCTCAGCGCCGCGACATGATCGGGGTGGGCGAGAAAGCGCGCGATCAGGTTCCGCACGTGCTCCGGCGACGTGAGATTATCCACCGAGCTGAGCAGGAATGGCCCAGTGATGTGCGGCGCGGCCTGGAGCAGCGCGTCGACCGTGCCGGTAGGGCGGTCCTGGTGGGCGATGGTGATCTGGGCGCTGGCGTAACCGTTCTGGCCGAAGTACTCCGTTATGGAACGGTCGTCGGCGCCGACCACGATGATGAACTCGCGAATGCCCGCAGCGGCGAGGCCATCCATGAGGCGGGCGAGAATCGGTTTCCCGGCGATGGGCAGCATAGACTTGGGACGATCGTGGGTGAGGGGGCCCAAGCGCGCCCCACGACCGGCGGCAAGAATGATAGCCTGGTGTATCACGATTGAACTGACTCCTCCTGACAGCCCGGCGCGCGCCGGGCAAACAACGTTGAGATTATATCATCTCCGGCGCCGTTTGGTGTTGCGCTGCAAAACAGTCTGTTATACTGGACGGCATCGGAGGTCGAGCGATGGACATTCAGGAACTCGCGCAGCGGCTGCGCGATCCCGATCCGCGCGTGCGGGTCGAGGCGCTGCGGATACTGGCGATGGTCGAAGAGACGCGCGCGCTCGGCGCTGTGCGGTGGGTCTATTTGCACGATCCGGAGCCGGGCGTCCGTGACGTGGCGAACTGGACCGGAAACCTGTTGTGGCAGGCCCACCGGCGCGGGTATTCGACCGAGCACGCGCTCGAGGAAATGTTCAAGCGCCCCATGTCGCCGGAAACACAGGCGCGCTTTCTCGAATCGTTCGAGTTTGGCCAGTCCATCGACGGCAATTTGAAGGCGCGACGTTTCGCCGCCGAGCAGTTGTACCGGCGCCGCCTGGACGAGGCACTGCGTGTGCCGGATTCAACGGGCGATATCGACGAGGACGAAGACGCGCCCCCGGCGCTGTCCCCGCCTTCGGACGGTAGCGGCTCGCCCGACCATGACGGGGGGCGGTAGGTGAGGCTGATGGACGATCCTGGAGTGGGCCTGCGCACGTGGATTCACAAGCTGGGCGATGCCGATCCGTCTGTGCGCAAGACCAGCATCAAGGAGTTGGAACTGCTGGGAAGCACGGAAGCGCTGCCCGCCCTGGCCGACGTGTTCGCCACCGATCCTGATCCGGAGATCCGGGCGCTGGCCCAGTGGGCGGGCAAGTCGATTTACTATCAGGCCATCCAGCGCGTGCTGGACAGGCAAGGGCCATCGGAGGAGGAACGCCGCCGGGCGGCGGAGATCCTGGCCCAGGCAGAAAGTCGGAAGCAGCAGAACAAACGCAAATCGTGAGGTTGGCAGCGCAATGTCGGTTACGCAACGTTTGATCGGTTACCACATGGGGCGGCTGAAGGACAAGAACCCCACCGTCCGGATCAAATCCATTGAGGAGCTGGCGCTGCTGGAAGCGGTCGATGCGTTGGAGACGCTCGAACACATCTTTCGCACCGATCCCGATCCGGCGGTGCGGCAGACGGCGCAGAAGGCGGGGCGCGCGCTGTTTGGAATCAAACAGCGGTCCCGCGACGGTTCCACCCCCTAGGCGACCTCACTTCTCGAACCTCGCACACAAACGGGGGCGTTCCCCAATCCAGGGAGCGCCCCCGTGTTCTGCCCGACTCGGCACGCCGATCAGTTCAGGCTGGCGATGCGCTCCTTGACCGACTGGTGGCTGGCCGTCAACGTGCTCAGCTTGTCGCGCTCGCGCTGGACGACTTCCGGCTTGGCGCGGGATACGAAGTTCTCGTTTTGCAGCAGCGCCTCGGTGCGCGCGATCTGCTGCTCGAGATCGGCCAACTCGCGCTGCAGCCGCTCGCGCTCGGCGTCGAGATCGACCAGATCGGCCAATGGCAGGTAGACGGTGACGTCACCCGCCACGATAGTCGCCGCCTTTTCGGGCGTGGGCGCGCCTTTTTCGAGCGGCTGAAGGGGGTGAACGTTGCACAGGCGCGCGAACAGGTCACCGTAATCCGCCACGAACGAGGGGTGATCCCCGGTATCGATGCGGGCGCCGATCTTGCGGCTGGGCTCGAGCTTGTACTCGGCGCGCACGTTGCGAATCCCGCGAATGAGTTCCATCAAGTTGCCGAATTCGGCCTCGGCAGCGGGATCGACGTGGCGCTCGTTGGCCGCGGGCCAGTTTGCCAGGATCAACGGATCGCTGCCGTTGGGCAGGTAGCCCCAGATTTCCTCCGTGATGAACGGCATGTAGGGGTGCAACAGGCGCAGCGCATTGTTGAGGACATACGTCAGGATATCCAGCGCGCGCTCGCGGTCCGCCGGCTCGCCGCTGTAGAGCGCGTTCTTGCTGATCTCGACGTACCAGTCGGCGAACTCGCTCCAAAGGAACTCAATGATCTGGCGCCCGGCTTCGCCGTACTGGTAGGTGTCGAACAGGCGTTGGACGTTGCCCACCAGGCCGGCCAGGCGGCTGAGGATCCAGCGATCGGGCAGCGTCAGGGCGGCCACGTCAGGCTCCGAGCGGGGCGTGTATCCGTCGAGATTCGACCAGACGAAGCGCGACATCTGCCAGAGCTTATTGCCGAAGTTGCGGCTGTATTCGATCCGGCTTTCGGATAGGTTCATGTCGTTGCCGGGCGAGCTGCCCGTCAGCAGCGTGAACCGCATGGCGTCGGTGCCGTACTGCTCGATGATTTCCAGCGGATCGATTACGTTGCCATACGTCTTGCTCATCTTCTTGCCGTGCTCGTCGCGCACAAGCCCGTGGAGATAGACGACCTGGAAAGGCACCTTGTCGGTGAACCAGAGGCCCATCATGATCATGCGCACGACCCAGAAGAACAGGATGTCGTAGCCCGTTTCCATGACGCTGGTGGGATAGTAGCGCCGGAGATCGGGCGTGTCGTCCGGCCAGCCGAGCGTGCTGAACGGCCACAGGCCGCTGCTGAACCAGGTGTCGAGCACGTCCGGGTCCTGAACGATATTCGCGCTGCCGCAGTGGGCGCAGGCGGTCGGGTCCTCGCGCGCGACCGTCATTTCGCCGCAGTCCCCGCAGTGCCACGCCGGGATGCGGTGCCCCCACCAGAGCTGGCGACTGATGCACCAGTCCTGGATGTTCTCCAGCCAGTTGAAGTACACCTTCTCGAAGTGCTCCGGCACGATGGTGATATGCCCATCGCGCACGGTGGCGGCGGCCCGTTCGGCGAGCGGCTGGATCTTCACGAACCACTGCGTGCTGATCAGCGGCTCGACCACTTCGCCGCCACGCTGCGAGCGCGGGACGACGTGCGTGTGTGGCTCGACGCGGATCGTCATCCCGGCGGCTTCCATGTCGGCCCACAGCTTCTTACGCGCGTCAAACCGGTCAAGGCCCTGGTATGGGCCCGCGTTCTCGTTCAGCGTGGCGTCCTGGTTCATGATGTTGATCGCGTCCAGGTTGTGGCGCTGAGCGATCTCGTAGTCGTTCGGATCGTGGCCGGGTGTGATCTTGAGGGCGCCCGTGCCGAACTCGCGGTCGACGTACTCATCCGCGATGATCGGAATCCGGCGGTGGAGCATGGGCACCAGGGCGTATTTCCCGACCAGGTGCTGGTAGCGCGGATCGTCGGGGTGGACGGCCAGCGCCGTATCGCCCAGGATCGTCTCCGGGCGCGTGGTCGCCACCGGGACGGGGTCGCCGTCTTCCACGGGATAGTTGAAATAGTAGAGGTGGCCCTGTTCTTCGGCGCGCTCGACCTCCAGATCGCTCACGGCTGTTTGCAGCCCCGGTGACCAGTTGATCAGGCGGGGGCCGCGATAGATCAGGCCCTGATCCCAAAGCGTGACGAACGCTTCACGGACGGCGCGCGACAGCCCTTCGTCGAGGGTGAAGCGCTCGCGATCCCAGTCGCAGCTTGCGCCCAGGCGGCGCAACTGCTGGACGATACGCCCGCCGTATTTGGCTTTCCATTCCCAGGTGCGGCGCAGGAATTCCTCGCGCCCGACAGCCTGCCGGCTGGTCCCTTCGTTGCGGAGCATCGTCTCGATCTGGAGCTGGGTGGCGATGCCGGCGTGGTCGGTGCCGGGGACCCACAACGCGGCGCGACCACGCATCCGCTCGTACCGGATCATCATATCTTCGATACTGACGAACATCGCGTGACCGTTGTGCAGCGCCCCGGTCACATTGGGTGGGGGGATGCTGATCACGAACGGCTCGGCGTCGGGATGGACTTCCGGCTTGAACCAGCCGTTGCGCTCCCACCATTCATACAGGCGCGGCTCGGCTTCAGCGAAGTCGAACGTCTTGGGCATTTCTTTCGTCATTGTTCCCTCGTGTGCCATGTGAACTAACGCTCCGGTTTGGTTGCCGTCATCAAGAGTTCCCAACGATCGCGTTGGGCCTGAAAATCCTCGAACCCGACTTCGGATATGACGACCTCGAGCTCTTCAGCGGTCAGGGCGCGGAAAAGCACGGGGCGCTTGCTGACCTGGTAGGTGGTGCCGCTGCCGCGGACGACGAAGCTGTTGAACGTGACGGTGACCGGTGGGCCATCGTCCCAGTCCCACACGTCGAACGTGATGACCTGTTCTTCCGCCTCGTCGTGAATGCGCCCCGGCCAGAAGCGCGGGCGATCCTCGAGCAGCGGCTCGAAGTCGCGCATGCCGATCAGGAGCAGCCCGCCAGGACGCATCAGCTCGTAGAAGATGAGCAGCGTCTCTTCGATCTGCTCGTCGCGGAGCAGGTGGGGGATCGAATTGCCTTTCGACAGGACGGCGTCGAACGGTCCATCGACGTGGTTGTGCAGATTCTGGAAATCGGACTGGACGAACGTCACGCGATCGGTCACGCCGTATTCGGCGGCGTTCTCTCGCGCGCGGGCCAGAATCCCGGCACTGGGATCGGCGGCGGTGACGGTGTAGCCGAGGCGCGCCAGGGCGATGGCCTGCGTGCCGGGGCCGCACGACGCATCCAGCACGGTTTTGACCTCGTGCTGGCGCATATATCGCCGCAGGTTCAGGCCCTCGCGCTCCAGCTCGCTGTCCCAGTCACGATACCACAGGCGGTAATCATCCGAGAACGAGTCGTAGAAGGCCGACGTGTCGTTGAAGTCATCCATTACCATATCACCCAAATAAAAACGCCCTTTCGCCGTCAAGGACGAAAGAGCGAGCTTCCGCGGTACCACCTTGCTTCCTGGCGGGAGCCGCCAGGCGCTTGTTGACGCGTTAACGGGCGTGCCCGGGCATGCCTAGCGCAATCTCGTTCAGCATGCCAACTCAGGAGCGACCTTCCGCGGCGGCGAAGCTGTGCAGGTTCTCAGCCCATGACCCGCACTCTCTGACAGCGGCAAACCGCGTACTCCTCTCCGTCGGAGTTGATGGCGAGAGTATATCACGAGCGAGGTAACGCCGTCAACGGTGATCAGTGGAGCAGCCACTGCTCGACCCACTCGACCGACATCGACCCGGCCAGCGCGATGGCGGTTGCCTGGACGGTTTTTCCGCACAGGGCGGTGCTCAGGAAACGCCAGGCCGGCATGCGGGTCGCGCCGGCGATCACCCCGGCGATGTCGAAGAACGGGTTGGGCACCGCGCTGAGAACCAGGATCGTGATCACGCCGTTGCGTTGCATCCAGGCTTTGATGGTGCGCGCAACCGACGTATCTTCGAGCAGGGTGAGACCGCTGTAGCCGGTGACGTAGCCGGTTGTCTCGCCTATGGTCGCACCAACAGCGGCGCAAAGGCCAACCAGGATCGGGTTGAGGGTCGAACCCAGGGCAAAGACGATGAACAGCCCCGGCGCCGGAAGCACCAGCGTGGCATTGCTGAGCAGCATGACCAGGAAGGCGCCCAGATAGCCCAGAGTCGCGAAGTCCTGCAGGCGCTCGCGGTTGAGCGAGATCGTCAACGTGATGGTGATAACCAGCAGCAACGCCCCGGCGCGAACCAGGCACGAGACACGACCGGAGGCGAGCCAGCCCACGCGGGGCGCCGTGAAGCGCGGCGAGCCTGCCTCTTCTATTTGTGCTCTGGCCGGATCCTTGAAATTCGCCACGCCGGTTATGCCTTATGAAGTAGACTCCGGATGCGGGCGGCAACCATCTCAATGGCGACGAGGTTCTTGCCGCCTTCGGGAATGATTACATCGGCGTATCGCTTGCTGGGCTCGACGAAATCCAGATGCATCGGGCGCACGCTATGCAGATACTGCTCGATGACCGAGTCGACGGTGCGACCACGTTCGGAAATATCGCGCCTGAGACGACGAATGAACCGGATGTCTGCGTCCGTGTCGACAAATATGCGTACATCAAACAATTTTCGCAATTCTGGCTCGGAGAACACAAGAATACCTTCGACGAGAATGATCGGCTGCGGCTGGACCGTGAGGTATTCCCCCGTCCGGCGGTAGGTCGTGAAATCGTACACGGGCACGCTCACCGGTTTCCACTGCTTCAGTTGGCGGATGTGATCGATGAGGAGGGACGTCTCCAACGAATCTGGGTGATCGACGTTGATGATGTTGCTGTGGGACGGGGGCATGTCGCGGATGTCTTTGTAGTACGAGTCGTGGGCGAGGTAGGCGATGTTTTCCGCACCGACACGTTCCAGGATGGCGTAGGAGACGGTTGTTTTGCCGGACCCGGTTCCACCAGCTACACCGATTGTCACCGGCGAGGGGCGGACAGGCGTCGAAGACATGGCGCGATCTCCATATAAAAGAAAAGCCCACAGCGTTCAAAACTGGGGCAAACTAACTTCAGAGCCACCCAAGGGAGTTGAACCCTTAACCTAACGCTTACGAAGCGTTTGCTCTGCCGATTGAGCTAGGGTGGCAACACTTCGAGCATTATAACAACATGCTCCTGGTGTGACAAGCCCTAATTTGCCCGGGAGTTGGTTTGTCGTTAGCGAGAAGTCAAGGGCCGCCGTCCTCAAGAGCTGCCAGGATAGTATCCGCCGCCTCTTCGACGGTCAGCCCATCCGAGACGATCGCCTGCAAGGCGCGGTCCAGTGCGGGCCGGAGATCGGCCTCGAAACGGCCGTTCAGCGGCGCCGGGGTGCCCCATTCCAGCGCGTTTGCCCAGGCGGCGCGTAATGATGTATCAGCCAATCCGGGCAGGTTGACCGGAGCGCGTCCCGTTTCCTCGAACCAGATACACTGGATGTCCGGCGAGAGGATAAATTTGGCGAAGGCGTGGGTTGCCCGGACCGCTTCCGCCGTGCTGTTCAGATTTTGCATGAGCACCGTGAATTCGAGCAGCGTGCTCCATTGATTGGGCGGGATGCGGGGCAGGGCGGCAACACTGAGATCGTCCCCGAGCGCCGCTTGTAGATTGGCGAATTCGCTCGACGCGGCCAGGAGCAGCCCGGCGTCGCCCTGCTCGAATGCGGTTGAGTCATGAGTGAATGTCACGCCGGGCTGGCCCGCCAGCGTCTGAATCTCGGCGAGAAACCGCTCCATCGCGGGCCGGGTGGCGAGCGATGCTCCATTGACGGTCATGAGCTGGGCGCCGGGTGTGAAATAGAGCCCCGATGCGGCCAGAAACGTGGGCGTGACGAGCAGGCCGGCTCGCTGAGCGGCTGGCGCGATCTGATCCCATATCTGGGGCGGCTCATCGACCAGGGCTTGATTGGTGTAGAGCGTGGCGAACTCGGCACTGATGGGGAGCGCGTACGGTGTGTTCGCGATGCGCGTGCTCTGCGCCACCGGCAGCGGCAGCATGTCCACCATCACCTGGACGAGATCCGGGCTGAGCGGTTGAATGATTCCCTTCTCGGCCAGGGGAGCCACCCACGCTGCCGGGCCCAGCACGATATCCGGCCCGGTCCCGTCCAAGACGGCCGCCTCGTACGCTGGCAGCAGCGCGGAGACCTCGTGGGCCTCGATCCGGATCGCGATGTCGGGCTGCGTTTCGGCAAAACGATCCGCGATGCGCTGCAAGGCTTCGTGCTCTGCGGGTGACATTTCGTGCCAGATGATCAACGGCTGGGGGGCGGGATTGGGGACGCTGTTCGGGTCCGCGGTGGGGGATGGCTCGACTTCGTCCGGCTGCGAACATCCAGACAGCACCAGAAATGCCAACAGAATCATGCATGCCAACGGGACGTACCGGGTGAACAGACTCATACCTGTCTCCTGGTGTGGACGACAACCTGCGTCTATTCTAGCATGGTTCTGATGGGTAATCAGGGCAGAGTCGGTATAATCTGAATCTGGATGTATGTGAATCATGTGGAAGTCGTCATCGATGAGGGATGATTGTGAACGTTATTCTGTACGAGAGCGAAACGCTGTTCGAAGAACTGCGCGATGAGTGGAACGATCTGCTGTTCGACAACCACGCCAATCAGATCTTCCTGACCTGGGACTGGCAGTCGATCTGGTGGGAAGCCTATCATCCAGGTCGAATCTGGGCATTGGCCGCACGTGACGAAGAGACGGGCCGGCTCGAAGGTATTGCCCCCTGGTTCATCGATGACATGATCAACGGCAAGCGGGTCATCCGCACCATCGGCTGTGTCGATGTCACGGATTACCTGGACGTGGTGGCGCGTAGGGGCCGCGAGGAGGCGGTGTACGGCGCCTTTGGCGATTTTCTCGCCGACCACACGGATCAGTATGACGAAATCCGGTTGTGTAATGTCCCGGAAAGCTCCGTGGCGCTGGCGCGCTTCCCCGATATTTTGCGCGAACGGGGGTTCGCCGTCGACGTGCAGGTGCAGGAGGTGTGCCCGGTGGTGGAGCTGCCCACCGAGTGGAAAGACTATATCGCCAGCCTGGACAAGAAAAACCGTCACGAACTGCGCCGCAAGCTGCGCCGGGCAGCCGGGGCGGCGGTCGATTGGTATATTGTTGGCTCAGAGCACGATCTCCGCGCCGAGTTGGGCTGTTTCATGACGTTGATGGCGCGGAGCAGTGACGAGAAGGCGTTGTTTCTCAGAGAACGCCAAAACGCCGAGTTCTTCCACAAAGTGGTGCTGAGGATGGCAGAGCAGGGCTGGCTGCAACTGGCATTCCTTACCGTGAACGGCGAGCGCGCGGCGGCGTACCTGAATTTCGACTATAACAACCGCGTATTGGTCTACAACTCCGGAAACGACCCGGCCCAGTTCGGGCACCTGAGTCCGGGGATCACGCTGTTGGCGCGGCTGATCGAATATGCAATTGAGCAGGGGCGCGAGGCGTTCGACTTTCTGCGCGGCGACGAGTCGTACAAATACGACATGGGCGGGAAGAACGTCAGCGTCTACCAGATCGCGATCGATCACCGGGACGGTGATGCAGCGGCAAGGTGATCGGCGGGCACCCGCACACGTATCCTTGAGGGGCCGAGAAATGGGACAAGGGGCGTCAGCGGCGCCCCTTGCTGCTGCCTGGGCAAGAGCCCGGCTCAGCCGCCGTACGAATTGACGGTGTTGATCGTCTCGGCTGCGATATACGGCTTCTTCTCTTCGATTTCCAGCGCCAGGGTCTCGCTGACGAGATTCTGGCCCTGGTGGTACAGCACATCGTTGAAGGCGTCGTAACGATACCGGCGATTTACCCAGCCGTATCGGGGATGGTAAAAGATCACGTTGAACTGAAGCGCGTCATCCTGAGGGATGGGTGTCTCGTCTACGAGCCAAACGGGCGCGTATTGCTCAAGGTGCACGCGTGCCTTGGCATCTCGTTTTTCGCGCATCAGGTTCACTTTGTCGCTCGTTTTGGTTGGCATTTCTGACCTCACGCATGTACTCACCCGCGCAGTACTGAAAACGATTATACCCGCAACTCGCCATCGTGCTAAATCGGCAAACGTGGGCCCGCTTGGGCGCGCTGCCCTGCGTTCCGGTTTGCACGCGGCGCAAATGCTGTATAATCCGGTGCCGTAGTTCGACGATGTAATCGGGGATGGCCCTCGTGACAGATGATCGCTTTGACCATACCACGTTCCTTTCGCCTTTTTCGTGGCGCTATGGCACGAACGACATGCGCCGAATCTGGAGCCAGTATCACCAGCGGCTGCTGTGGCGGCGCGTGTGGACGGCGCTGGCCGAGGCACAAGCCGAGCTCGGGCTGATCGCAGATGAGCAGGCGCGAGACATTCGACTGCATATGGCCGACATCGACCTGGGCCGGGCGCAGGCTATCGAGGCCGAAATCCACCACGACTTGATGGCGGAACTGCGCGCATTTGCCGAGCAGTGCGCGGTGGGCGGAGGCGTGTTGCATCTCGGCGCGACGAGCGCGGACATTCAGGATAACGCGGATGCGCTGCGCCTGATCGAGGCGCTCGACGAGATCCTGGCCGCGCTCAAAGCGCTGTTGGCCGGGCTGGCCGACCGGATCGACGCAACCGCCGAAACAGCCTGCATCGGGTTCACACACATCCAGCCCGCCGAACCGACCACACTGGGGTACCGGCTGGCGCAATACGGGCAGGACTTGCTGGGCGATTGGTCCGAACTGGCCCGCGTCCGCGGGCTGGTGCGCGGAAAGGGGATCAAGGGCGCGGTGGGGACCGGCGCATCCTACGCCGAACTGCTGGAAGCGCTGCCAGGGACGCCGGGCGATCTGGAGCGCGGTGTCATGGACCGGCTGGGGTTGGCAGCGTTCACCGTCACGACTCAGACGTATCCCCGCAAGCAGGATTGGCTGGTCGTCAATGCGCTGGCCGGGCTCGCGGCGAGCCTGAGCAAGTTCGCGCTCGACCTGCGCGTGCTCCAGTCGCCGCCGTTCGGCGAGTGGGCAGAGCCGTTCCGCGAGAAGCAGGTCGGCTCGTCGGCCATGCCGTTCAAGCGCAACCCGATCACCGCCGAGAAAATCAACAGCCTGGCGCGCTATCTGGCGAGTTTGCCGCGCGTGGCGTGGGACAACGCGGCGCTCTCTGTGCTGGAGCGAACGCTCGACGATTCGGCGAACCGGCGGCTGGTGCTGCCCGAAGTATTCCTGACCGCGTCCGAGCTTCTGCAGGCAAGCCGGCGGTTGTTCGCCGAGATGCGCGTCGACCTGGGGGCGGTCGAGCGCAATCTGGACGTGTGGGGGACGTTTTCGGCAGTCGAGCGCGTTCTGATGCAGTTGGCGCGGCGAGGCGCCGACCGGCAGGAAATGCACGAGCGGCTGCGGCAGCACAGCATGACGGCGTGGGCCCAGGTGGCCGAGACAGGGATCAATCCACTTTACGAGCTGCTGGCTTCCGACAGCGACATCGTGGCGGTAATGCCGCCGGACGAGCTACGGCGCCTGCTCGATGCGCGGGCGTATGTGGGCGATGCGCCTCGCCTCGCCCGCGTGTTGGCGGCACAAATTCGACAAGCGCTTGACTAGCACTGGACAACCGGGAGGACGTATGCCACGGGCAATCTTCAGCGTATATGACAAGACCGGACTGGAAGAGTTCGCGCGCGGCCTGGCCGATCTCGGCTGGGACCTCGTCGCCAGCGGCGGCACGGCGCGCGCGCTGGAATCCGCCGGCCTGACCGTGACACCGGTCGAGCGTGTGACTCAGGCGCCGGAAATGCTCTCCGGTCGTGTCAAAACGCTGCATCCGGCCATTCATGCGGGCATCCTGGCGCGGAACACGCCAGAAGACCTAGACACGCTCAAACGGCACGGCTATGCCGCGATCGATATGGTGGTCAGCAACCTGTACCCGTTCCAGGAAACCGTGGCCCAGCAGGGGATCACGCTCGCGGAGGCCATCGAGCAGATCGACATCGGGGGCGTGGCGTTGGTGCGGGCCGCCGCGAAGAATTTCGATCGGGTAACCGTCGTCGTGGATCCGGTCGACTACCCGGCAGTCCTGGGAATGCTGCACGGCGCCGGTCAGGTCGAGGAGGCTATACGCCGCAAACTGGCCGTCAAGGCGTTTCGCCTCACACGTGATTACGATACCGCGATTCACGCGTACCTGGTCCAGGAGACGCCGGTGGCGGAGGGCGGGGAGGCCGGTTTGCCGGATGTGCTGTCGCTGGGGCTGACGCGCGTGCAAGAACTGCGCTACGGAGAGAATGCTCACCAAAAAGCCGGGTTGTATGCCATCGGGGGCGGGGTGGGGCCGCTGGGCGGGGAGTTATTGGGCGGAAAAGAGCTGTCCTACAACAATCTGCTGGATGCTGATGCGGCATGGCGAGCGGCCAGTATGTACGAAACGCCCACCGTGGTGATCGTCAAGCACCTGACACCGACCGGAATCGCGACGGCGCAGACTCTGGCCGAGGCATTTCCGCTTGCGCTGGCCTCGGACCCGGTATCCGCATTCGGCGGGATCATCGCCTGCAATCGCCTAGTTGACGAGGCGCTGGTGGAAGCGATTGGCTCCCTGTTCGTGGAGGCAATCGTGGCGCCGGACTTTTCGCCGCCCGCCCAACAGATGCTCAGCACATCGCGGAAGAACTGCCGGCTGATCCGGATTCCGCCAGGACAGACGCCCGCAGGCTACGAAATGCGCAGCATTCGCGGCGGCTTTTTGATCCAGCAGCCGGACCTGGGCGATCCCGTTGATGCCGATTGGCAGGTCGTGTCGCAGCGGCGGCCCACGTCCGAAGAATTGCAGGCCATGCGGTTCGGCTGGAAGGCCGTGCAACGGGTCAAGAGCAATGCGATCGTGCTGGCGGTGGCGAATGCGACGGTTGGCGTGGGGGGAGGGCTGCCGAGCCGGGTGGATGCCGTCCGGCTGGCGGTTGCCAAAGCCGGCGATCGGGCGCGCGGGGCGATTCTCGCGTCGGATGCGTTTTTCCCATTCCCCGATTCGATTGCGATTGCCGCCGAGGCCGGGGTGGTGGGGGTTGTCCAGCCGGGCGGCTCGATCCGTGACCAGGAAGTGATCGATGCCGCCAACGAGCACGGCATGGCGATGGTGTTCACGGGCGTGCGGCATTTCCAGCATTAGGCGGGGCTGTGTTTTGTGGGGCGAGGGGGGAGGTTGTGTTCGCCGGAAATGTATGATACAAATTTAGTGGTATAGAGAGACTGGTTGTCTAAACAGGAGGCTTGCCCGGCAAGTACTTGTCTTAACGGCGTGACAATGCCATAATAGGGGCACATTGTCAATCGTTAAAGTGTGCTATCCAAGGCGTTTTTTGCTCACTTATACATCCACGTCACCAAATTTAGGGAGGAAGCCCGTGGCGAGTGTAACGTATCGAAATGTTACCAAACGTTGGGGAGATGTTGAGGCGGTCAAGGATCTCAGCATCGAAATTCCTGACGGCGAGTTTCTCGTCTTCGTCGGTCCGTCAGGGTGTGGCAAATCGACCAGCTTGCGTATGCTGGCCGGTTTGGAGGAAATCACTGAGGGCGAGATCCTGATTGGGGATCGGGTCGTGAACAACGTGGCCCCCAAGGATCGCGATATCGCGATGGTGTTCCAGAGCTACGCGCTTTACCCGCACATGACCGTGTACGACAACATGGCCTTTGGGCTGCGCCTGCGCCGGACGCCGAAGCAGGTGATCGAGGAGCGCGTGCGCGAAACAGCCGCCAGCCTGGGCATCGAGCAGTTGCTGGATCGCCGTCCGCGCCAGTTGTCGGGTGGTCAGCGTCAGCGTGTGGCGCTGGGCCGCGCGATTGTGCGCGAGCCGGCGGTGTTCTTGCTTGACGAGCCGCTCTCGAACCTGGACGCCAAGCTTCGCGTTGAGGCGCGCGCGTTCATCAGCAAGCTTCACCAGCGTCTGGGCACGACCTTCATCTACGTGACCCACGACCAGACCGAGGCGATGACGATGGGCCAGCGCATCGCGGTGCTGCGCGCCGGTGAACTGATGCAGATTGACACGCCCACCAACCTGTACGATCACCCGAACAACGTGTTTGTGGCCGGCTTCATCGGCAGCCCGGCAATGAACTTCTTCGACAATTCGGCCCTCACCGAAGAGAACGGCGTGATGCATGTCGATACCGGATTCTTCCGCCTGGAAGTTCCGCAGGAACGGTACGATCGGTATCGCCCGTACCTGGGCAAAAAGGTGATCTTCGGCATCCGGCCCGAGAACATCGATCATCCGGATTACCAGCCGGCGGGCATCAAGCCCTCATTGACCGAAGCCAATGTCGACGTCGTCGAAGAGATGGGCCACGAGAAAATCGTGTACCTGGAAGAGGGCGGCAAGACATTCCTGGCACGGATGGATCCGCGCGCGCATGTCACTGTTGGACAGCGCACCTCTGTAGTCTTCAACATGGCTTCTATGCAACTGTTTGACATGGACACGGAGCAGGCGATTTAGCCGTCCGGTTCATTGGTCGTGATTTCATTGGCTCGGACCGCCTGTGGTGTTTTCACAGGCGGTCGTGTTATTGATGTGAGCGGATCTTATGCCCTTGCACGAAAACAACACCGTGTCTGCTGCGCGCCAGCTAGAGCATGACCTGATACAGCGTGTGAAGGGTGAAGTCCGGTTCGACGCGGTAAGCCGCGCACTGTACAGCACCGACGCGAGCAATTACCAGATCGATCCAGTGGGCGTGGTATTCCCCCGTGACGCGGACGACGTGGCAACGGTGCACGCGACAGCCTCGCAGCACGGCGTGCCCGTGCTGCCGCGTGGGGGTGGGAGCAGCCTGGCAGGGCAGGCTGTCGGCCACGCCATCATACTCGACCTGTCGCGCCACATGGCTGGGGTGCTGTCGATCGATGTGGAGGAACGGCGCGCCCGCGTGCAGTCGGGCGTCGTGTTGGGCCACCTCAACCGACAACTCGCGCCGCTGGGGCTGATGATCGGACCCGACCCGGCGAGTGGTGACCGCGCGACAATCGGGGGCTGTATCGGCAACAACGCGACCGGGATGCACAGCATTCTGTACGGCATGTTCTCCGACCACGTCAGGGCCTGCGAGGTTGTTCTGGCGGACGGGGAGAAACTCTGCTTTGGGGCAGGGGCCGCAGAGATGGAGCGCGAAGTGCGGCTCCGCGACGGAGTCCGGCGGATTCTGCTCGCCAACGCGGGCGAGATCCGCAGCCGGTACCCGAAGACCTGGCGCTCGGTGGCCGGGTATCCGCTGGACCGGCTCGACCCGGAGGCGTTGAATCTGGCGACGCTGTTCGTCGGCTCGGAGGGGACGCTCGGGACGGTCGTGGCGGCGGACCTGGCGCTGGTCGAACGCCCGGCGATGGTGCGCATGGTCCTGCTGCAATTCGATTCGCTGCGCGCAGCGCTCGAACTGGTGCCGACCATTCTGGAAACCGGGCCATCATCGGTGGAGCTGATCGACAGACTGCTGCTGGATATGACGCGCCGCCACGCCGAGTTTTCACGCTATCTCACGTTCGTGGAGGGCGATCCGAGCGCGGTGCTGGCCGTCGAGTATTACGGCCAGAGTGAGGCCGAGCTGGCGGCGCACGTGATACGGCTCGGCGACCGGCTGGCTGCCGCGGGATTTCGCGGCGTGTCGCTCGTGGCGGACACCGAGGCGCAGATGGCGAACGTCTTGAGGGTGCGCAAAGCCGGGCTGGGCCTGCTGATGAGCATGCGCGGCGAGTACAAGCCGGTCCCGTTCATCGAGGATGCCGCCGTGCCGGTCGACCGGCTGGCGGACTACGTCGAGCGGGTGGGCGAGATCGTGACCGCTCACGGGACGAGTATGGCGATCTACGCCCATGCCAGCGCGGGCTGCCTGCACATCCGGCCCTTGCTGAACATGAAAACCGCCGATGGGCTCGAGCGCTACCGGGGGATTGCCGAAGCTGTGACCGGTCTCGTTCTCGATTTCGAGGGCACAACGAGCGGCGAGCACGGCGAGGGCCTGTCGCGGGGCGAGTTCAGCCGCCGGCTGTTTGGACCGCAATTGACGGAGGCGTTCCGCGAGGTCAAGCGGTTGTTCGATCCGCAGGGCATCATGAATCCCGGCAAGGTGGTCGACGTTGGGCCGATGGACGATCCTCGCATGCTTCGTTATGGACCGGACTATGCGCTGCCGTACCGCTTGCCCTCGACACGCCTGGACTGGTCCGCGGATGGCGGGTTCGAGGCGGCGGTCGAGATGTGTAATGGGGCGGGCGTGTGTCGCAAGGAAGGCAGCGGCACGATGTGCCCGAGCTTCATGGCGACGCGCGAGGAAGCCGATTCGACGCGCGGGCGGGCGAACATGCTGCGGCTGGCGATGGCCGGGAAGCTAGGAACGGCGGGGCTGTCCGATGAGCGCGTGTATGACGTGCTCGATCTGTGCCTGTCGTGCAAGGCGTGCAAAGCGGAATGCCCGTCCGCAGTGGACATGGCGCGGCTCAAAGCCGAGTTCACTGCCGCCTACTACGATCATCACGGCGTGCCGCTGCGGTCGTGGGTGTTTGGGCACATTCACCGTTTGAACCGGTTGGGGAGCATCGCGCCGCGCGTGTCGAATGCCGCCATGAACTCGGCACTGGGGCGCTGGGTGTTCCGCCGCTTGGGCGTGGCACCGCAGCGCCAGCTTCCGGCGCTGGCCCGCGAGCGTTTCAGCGCCTGGTATCGCAGACACGCGTCGCAATACGGCGCGGGCTCGGACCCAGGCAGGCGTATGGCTCCGATCCTGATCGCGGACACCTATACCGAGTACAACTACCCGCATCTGGGCCGGGCTGCGCTGGATGTCGGGCGGGCCGCCGGGTTCGAGATGCGCGTGTGGGGGCCGGGCGAGATTGATTGCTGCGGGCGGCCCCTGATCTCGAAGGGGCTGCTCGACGATGCGCGCTGGCTGGCGAATCGAAACGTCAGGCGGATGGCGCCACCGGCAGCGTGGGGTGAGCGTTTCATGTTCATCGAGCCAAGCTGTGCCGCCGCTTTCCGCGACGAGTATCCGGATCTGGTGAGCGGAGATCTGCGGGACGATGCGCGGAGAGTTGCTGAAAGCGTTATCACGGTCGAGGAGTGGCTGGCCGAAGCTGCGGAGGCCGGGCTGGTGGACCAGACGTTATTCGATGCGACGCCGTGCCAGATCGTCCTGCACGGACATTGTTACCAGCGGGCGTTGTGGGGCACCTACGGCGTCAGGCGCATGTTCGAATTGCTGCCTCACTGCGACGTCGTCGAGCCGGATGACGGGTGTTGTGGCGTGGCTGGCAGCTTTGGGTTCGAGGCCGAACACTATGGCATTTCGATGACCATCGCCGAGCAGCGGCTGTTCCCGGCGGTCCGTGAGGCGAGTGAGGCGATCGTCGTCGCCAGTGGCGTGTCGTGCCGGGAACAAATCGAACACGGAGCAGGACGGCATGCGCTGCATCCCATCGAGGTAATGGCGTCCAAACTGAAAACGCGCAGCTCCTGACGAAACTGCGGGGCTATGACGAGTTGGAGGGCGCAGATGCGCCAGCAACTGTCTCACACGAGCACCTGGGCGAGGCTGTCCGGCGTGGCACTCATCGCCCTGGGTCAATGGCTGTGGTTTGAGCACCAGGAAAGCGCCGCGCCCGGACTGTGGGCTGTCATGCCGGGAATCGCCCTCGTGATTGCGGCCACCCGGCAGGACGAGTTCGAGGCGGAGCGCCGGCCACAACTCGCCGGAGATGCCGAACCCGGTCCCCGGTTGACATTGAAACTGCCGTTCGCCGGGGTTGGGCTGGCGCTGGTCGTCTATACCGGGTGGCGCGCGCTGGCTGAGACTAACACGGTGTGGGATCTGCTGCTGCTGTGGGGCTGCGCGCTCTGGCTGACGGTGTACGGCCTCGTCCCGACAGAGGCGGCCCGGCGGTGGCGTCAGGCAATCGGGCACAGCCTGCGCGAGGAAACGTCCACATGGCTGGCGGTCGGCGGCCTGTTCGTGCTGGGCCTGGTCGTGCGCGTGGCCTGGCTCGAAACGCAGCCGTACATCATGGCCGGTGATGACGCCGCATTCGCCATCCAGTCCGTCAACCTGAAAGACACGCTGCATTGGGTGACCAACCCGTTCAAATACGGGGTGTGGCACCATCCCCTGCTGTATCATACGATGGTGGCGGCCGCGATCGACCTGCTGGGGCAGACGGTAGCCGCTTCGCGCATCGTGTCGGCGCTGCTGGGCGCGCTGACCGTCCCTGCGATCTATCTCATGGGGCGCCGGATGATCGATCACCGGGTGGGATTGGTCGCGGCGATCTTCCTGGTGGGGTTTCCCTTTCACGTCCAGTTCAGCCGCACCGGGATGAACATGGTGGGCGACCCGTTGTTTGCGGCGCTCGCGTTCGCCTTTCTCGCGCGCGCCCTGCGCGACAACGACGCCATGGAAGCGGCCCTGGGCGGGCTGGCGTTGGGGCTGTCGCAGTATTTCTATTTCGCGGCGAAACTCGTTCCGCTGCTGGTCGTCGCTTACGTGGGCATGGCTTGCCTGCGCGACTGGCGCCGGATGCGGACGCGCACCGGAGTGCTCGCCATCACGGCCATCGTCGCGGGGGCGGTCGTTTTCCCGAATCTGTACAGCGTGTACATGGACAAGGAGCGCCCCATCAGCCCCCGGCTGGCACAGGTCAGCGTGTGGGAGACGGGCGCCGCGAAGACAGCCCGCCAGCACGGGCAAGTGGGCGAATTCTGGGGCAACCAGATCCGGCGCGGACTGATGGCGTTTGTCCAGGTGCTAGATGAAAGCGACGTGTACGGGAAGTATAATCCCGTGCTGGGGTGGTTCGGCGGTGTGCCGTTTATTGCCGGGCTGGCGCTCGCCGTCCGCCGGTGGCGCGATCCACGGTTCACCATCCTGGCCTTGTGGGTGCTGGGCACGGGGCTGATGGGTGGGGCGCTGCTCATCGATCCGCCGCATTATCCCCGCTACGTGAGCGCGACGCCCGCGTTGGCCCTTCTGGTGGGGATGGGGCTCGTGTCGATTGGCGGGGCGATCCGCGCGGCGCTGGCCCACGTTCCGGGGGCGGCTGGCCGGTTGACGGTCGGGCTGGCGCTGGCCCTGGTGACTGCCGAACTGGGGGCGTACGTGTTCGACAACCTGCCGCGGAAGCTCGTCTATGGCGAGACGACCGTCCAACTGAACGAGGTTGCGGATATCCTCGACACGTTCGAAGGGCGCTACCAGGTATGGACCTTCTCGTCGCTCTATCTGGACCTGCGCGGAACCGATTTGCTGGACTATCTCTCCCCGGAAAACGCAGGGCAGGAGTTCCCCGGCGAGGTAGCCCGGTGGCGCGAGGTGATTGAGCCGGCGAGTGGGGCGCAGGCGTTCGTGATTGCGCCGGATCGTTTCGAGGAGATCGGCGAGGATCTGGTGACCGCGCTGCCGGGAGGTGAGATGCGCAGGTATGACAACCGGCGCACGGGCGCCTCGCTGGTTTACGTGTATTTCGTGACGCTTGGCCAGGAAAGGGGCGAAGAATAGGATGATCACAACAGCACGTGTTGAGCTTCAGACCCAAGGGAATGCGCATATACTTAATATCACGCGCAGCGTGGCGGACGAAGTGAGGCAAAGCGGCATCAACAGCGGCATCGTGACGGTGTTCTGCCCCGGCGCAACGGGCGGCGTCACGACGATCGAGTTCGAGGAGGGCGCGGTCCGCGATTTCAGGCGGCTGTTCGATGAGATCGCCGCCCCTGACCGGGCGTACGCGCACAACGCGCTGGCGGGCGACGGGAACGGACACAGTCACGTTCGGGCGGCCCTGTTGGGCCCGTCGCTGACCGTGCCATTCGTGGATGGAAAGCTCATCCTCGGTACGTGGCAAGAGATCATTTTCGTCGATTTTGACAATCGACCTCGCCAGCGTAGTATAGTCCTACAAATCATGGGGGAGTAGGGATGCGAGGAACAACATGCCAGAGGGCGGGGAACGCGTTCGGGAGGGAGTGGTGAATCCCGCAGTGCCGGGCAGCGAGCCCCTGCCGGATCTCGAACCGGCGCTGCGCGTGCTGGCGGGCGATCTGCGGGCGCTGCTGGGACTTTCGGCGGTTGCCTTTTGGCGCTGGGATGCTGAGCGGACGCTGTTGTGTCTGGTCGCGGAAGAGTCCGATATCGCTCTCCAGGTGCCAGAGAGTGTTGCCCGTGGTGGTGGTTTTGCGGGGCAGGCGGCGAGCCGCCTTGAGCGTGTGATCGTCAGTGAGGCGGCCTGGAGCGCTGACGATGGTGCGTGGCGGGCGGCGGGCCTGCAGAGCGGCGTGGCGATCCCCGTTCTGTGGGAGCAGGATCTGCTGGGCGTGTTGGCTGTCGCGGATGCAGCGCCGGCGCTGTTCACCAGGCAAGATGCATGGCGAATGGTTCAGATGGCCGCGCGGTACGCGGCGGCGTTGATGAACGGCGAGCGCTGGCAGCGCGCATGGGCCGACAGCGACCGGAAGCTATCGAAGGAACGCGAGCAGTCGCTGGTCGTGCAGGCGGCGATTCGCGCTTTGCAGGACAGCGCAGACACGCGAGCGCACATGCAGGAAATCGCGCGGGCCATTGAGGTGCTCGGCTGGGAGCAGGTGGTGGTTGCCTTGCGGGACGAGGCGGGCGCCTTGCGCGTGGAGATTCCGGCGGGAAGGGCCAGCAGTACGGAGGAACTCGCCGGCCTGGAAGCTGTCCTGGAGCAGTGCTTGCAGGAGGACTTCGAGCGAAACCAGGCGGGCGGGTTGACATTCGTCCCCGTGGGGGATGCGGCCAGCCCTCAGTGGCAAGAAGGCGACCGCCTGTTCGCCCCGCTGCGCGTCCGGCAGCGCGATCCGATCGGCGTGCTGGTCGTTGGCGCCCCGGTGGATGGCTTTCGTCCTGGCGACGAGCGCCTGCGCGCGCTGAACATTCTGGCGAGCCTGCTGGCTTACACGGTCGAGCACGCGCGCCTGCTCTCAGAAGCGTCCCGGTCGGCGGAGGCGCTGGCCGAACAGGTCGATGAGCTTTCCATCATTCACCGGGCCGACCGGGAGTTGAGCTCTAACCTGGACGTCGATCGCGTGATCAAACTCACTATCGACTGGGCGCTGCGGCGCACCGGCGCGGACTCGGGCATTGTGGCCCTGATGACTGAAGACCAGCGAGGGCTGGTGCCTTTTGTGGCGCTCGGCTACGTGGATCCGGAAATCATGGGGTTCACTGAACAAAACCCATGGCCCCTGGACAAGAGCATCATGGGGGAGGTGGCCCAGACCGGGAAAACGGTCATCATGAACCGGATCGAGGACGAGCGCGATGCCGCCCCGTTTAGTCCTTCCCAGACGCGCGCGCAGCTTTCTGTCCCGCTGGCGATGCGCGGCGAGATTCTGGGCGTCTTGACGCTGGCGTCGGCGACCAGCGACGCTTTCAGCGCCCATCACGCCAGTTTCCTGGAGCGGCTGGCGCGGCGCGCGACAGTCGCGCTGGACAACGCGCGACTGCTCAGGCAATCCGAGCAACTAGCCGATGATATGGCGATGCTGTACTCGGCCAGCCGGACAATCACCTCGACGCTGGATCACGACGAGGTGCTGCGCCGGATCGCCCAGTCGATGGCGCTCGCGCTTGAGTGCTCGAGCGCGCTGATCCTGGGCATCAAGCCGGAATCCCGACAGGCGCAGGTTATGGTGAGCTACAAGGTGGCTACGGTCAAGGATGCGGCGGAGATTCTGCCCGGCACTGGCTGGATCCTTGACCTGTCGGACTATCCCGCGTTTCGCAAGGCTGCCGACGAGCGCCGCCCGTTGATCTTGCGGCGCGCGAGTCTGGAGCCCGACAGTGACGATTGGGCGCACCTGGCCGCCGCGAATATCTACGGGGCTATCGTCGTGCCCCTGATCGCACAGGAAGAATTGATCGGCCTGGCCGTGCTCTACGAGGGGCGACATGACCGGCAGTTTTCGTCCGGCGAGGTTTTCAAGGCCGAGATCCTCGCGACACAGGCGTCGGTTGCCATCCGGCAGGCGTGGCTGTTCGGCGACGTGCGCGAGCTGGAAAACATCAAGTCCGAGATGATCCGAATGGCCTCGCATGATCTGCGGAACCCACTCAACAATCTGATGGGGTACCTGGAACTGGTAGCGCTCACATTCCGAAAAGAGGGCGCAACGCCCGCCCAGGAGGAATATCTCGATCATATCCGGCAGAGCGCCTACATGATGAAAACGCTGATCGACGACCTGCTGACGCTGGAGCGCATCGAGAGCCAGCGCGAGGGTGACTGGCAGTCGTTCGACCTGTGTGGGCTCGTTTCGGAAGTTGTGGACGGCGCGCGCGCGGCGGCGGCACTCAAAGACCAGTCTCTTGAGCTGGACTGCCCAATGGACACGGGGCCCGTGTTCGGCAGCCAGACGCAACTCCGCCAGGCTATATCGAACCTAGTCGATAATGCGATCAAATACACGCCTGAAGGCGGCACAGTGGCGGTTTGCCTGGAACTGCACGCGGATCGTTTCGATTTTCGCGTTTCCGATAGCGGTTATGGGATCTCTCCGCAGCGGCAGGCGCGCATTTTCGAGCGTTTCTACCGGGCGCGCGAGCCGGAAACCGAACACATCTCCGGCACGGGGCTGGGCCTTTCGCTGGTCAAGACCGTGATCGAGCGGCATGGTGGGCAGGTCTGGTTCGAGAGCACGCCCGGCGAAGGCAGCACGTTCGGTTTCTGGCTGCCTGTTCCTTCGACCGACACGCATCTGTGACGCCGGCCCCTGGCAGGTGATAGCCAGGCCGCCGGGCCGGCGTTTATTGGGCCACTGAGGCAGGGGTATCGCTGTGGACAACAACGTGCGTTTGCAGGACATTCTCACCCTCGCGCGCCAGGAATCGGCCCATCTGTGCCATTATTTCGTCGGCGTCGAGCATCTCTTCATCGCGCTCACCCAACTGAAGGCCGGGCTTGCCAGCGCCGTTCTGGAGCATCACTCGCTGTCGCCTCGTTTCGTGCGCTACAGCATTCGCGAAAGCGTGGGGCGGTATGAGGACCGGCGCTATTGGGCGGGCTTCCCAGAGACTCCGCGCATGTTGCGGGTCATGGACCTTGCCAGTCGTCTGGCGGATGGGCGCACGCCATCGGAGCGAGAGCTGTTGCTGGCCATCCTCTCCGAAAACGACAACGTGGTTACGCGCATATTGCGCGAGATGGGCGCGGACATCAGCGCGTTGGTCGAGACCGTGTCGGACTGGGACGCGCCTTTGCATCCCCAGACGCCCGACATTCCGATTGAGGGCGCGGCGCAGTTGGACGGGGATGCGATCAAAGTACTGCAGACGATGTTCCGCGAATACAGCCACGTGCACATCGTGCGCGAGCTGGCGGGCGGGCACAGCGGGGCGCGGGTGCTGCTGGTCCGGCCCACGCGTGTCGATGGGCTCAAGGACGCGCCGGTTGTCGTCAAACTGGACGATAGGAACACTGTCCTCTACGAGCGGCGGCGATACGATCTCTACGTGAAAGGGACCCTGCCGGCGGCCACTGCTCGCCTGGTGGATTCGCCTATCGTGCCGGATGACCTTGCTATCGGAGGGCTGAAATACACGTTCGTGGGGCGTGTCGAGGATACCGACCCGGTGAGCCTCCGCGAGATGGCGATCGGCGACGACCCGCAGCGCGTGAGTGAGCTGATCCGGGCAATGTTCGAGTCCTTCGGGCCGGTGTGGTGGCTGCAACGCACCCCGTACCGCTTTGCAGCGTGGCGAGAGTACGAGCACGTGCTGCCGCCGGCTATCGTCGTCGAGGCCGTGCGGGCGTCGGAGAGCCGCAGCCCGGCGCGCGTCCTCAAACCGTTTGGCTTGTGGAGCCGGTCGCGGCAGATCATGGCCGGAGAGATCGTCTCGCTGCAAGGATTCGCGGTTCAGAAGGCAAACCCGGCGGGCGATGTGCTGCATCTCGCCGCGGGGGTCCAACCCGAGGCCATGCACCGCTCGAGCAAGGTCGAGGTGCGGGGACTCGATCTGTCCGATGCGGCGCACTATCGCGGCGAAGTGGTCGACCAGATCCTGGGGCGGGTGGTCATGACACGCGAGGACCTGCTGCTGCGGGCGGTCCAGCGGTTGGAACCGTATTTCGACCTGCGCGCCGGCTCGATCCCTTCGCTGGGCGCGACGTTGGGCGACCTGCCGAATCCGCTGCCGCAGATCGACTTGCTGCTGGAAAAGCCGCTGCGGGGTCACCTCTCCACGATTCACGGCGATCTCCATCTGGGCAACATCCTGGTCGGTCCGCGGGGAGACGCGTGGCTGATCGATTTCGCGTGGACGCGGGACGGTCACACCCTGTTCGACTGGGCGCTGCTGGAAATCAGCCTGCTGGTCGAGATGGTCGCGCCGCGCGCCCCGACTGGGTGGGAGGGCGCCTGGGAGGTGCTCGAGCTGGTGGCCGCGATCAACCGCGGCGAGGACGACGTGCGCCACGTGGCACATCCCGCAGCGGAGGCGCTGAGCGTCGTGGCCGATATGCGCGAGATCGTGGCGGAGTGCCTGGGCGAGCCGGGGCGGTGGAATGAGTATTACCTGGGGCTGGCGTTCGTCGCGCTGCGCGCGATCGACTGGCGGGCGGAAAGCGTCGATGGCCGCCGGCTGGCTTTTCTGGTGGCGGCACTATGCATGGATCATTTGCGCGGCGGGGCCCAGCGCCGGGGCGATGGGAGCGGCTCGCCCGGCACGACGTCCGAGCTCGATGAAACCGAGCTGCGCCGGGATTATTACAGTTCGTCAGAATGAGGGACAGGGGATGGTGCGCGCGTCGGCCTGCCCGGCGGCGTCGATCTCGATCCGCCAGCATGGCGCGGTGGGGATGTACACTTCGCCCGGTAGCTGAACGCGGATCGTTACCCCGTCGAACACCGGATCGGCCCGGTCGAAACGGTAGTCGATCGTCCCGGTATGCTGCGCGATGGTGAGCGCGTACTCCACTCCATCATGGTCGCGGATCCGCGTGTGTTCGAGGGTGGTCCCTCGCCGCGATGATTCGCGCAGCAGCAGCTCGGCGGGGCCGCTCAGGGTGGCGGTCCCGTCGTTGAAGAACATCACCGTTGCTGCCCCACCCGGCTCGACGCGCACCCGCTCGCCAGGGCGCAGCGTCTGCGGGATCGAATCGGCATCAGCCAACGCGGCTGGCGTCTGGCCGGGCGCGCCGAGCTTCACCTCGCCCTCGACGTGGGTGATCTGCCCGTCCAGGCCAACCGGGAAGGTGATGGTCACCGCAGATACCAACAGCGCGACAATCAACAAGGCGACCACAAACAGGCTGAGATATATGCTGCGGCTGTAGCGATCCATCAGCGGCTCATCGTTTCGCTGTCGGGTGAACTTGATTCGCCTTCATGATAGTGTTTTTGCCCGTAAATGAAAAGCGGAGCCGTGCGTGGCTCCGCTGACTTGAACAGGGACGGTGGGCGATCTAGCGGCGCGCCCAGGCAGGCAGGTCGGAGCGGTAGGTGCCGCTACTGTACACGTACACCCAGGCGTCCTGGTAGGGTTCTTCTCTCGTCCACTCGAAGAACCACCACGCATCCATGATGGACAGATTCACGCAGCCGTGGCTCTGGCGATAGCCGAAGCGATCGTGCCAGTAGGTGCCGTGCAGGGCGATGTCGCCGTCGAAGTACAGCACGTAGGGAACTTCTTCGATGAAGTAGAAGTCCGGCTGGCCGGCGGCGCCGCTCATACGGGTGGCCTCGAACCGATCGTAGATTTGGAACAGCCCTTCGCGCGTTCCCCACCGCGGCAGGCCGGACGAAATCAGTGAGGCAAACACCATCCGGTCACCTTCGTAGGCCACGGCGGTCTGCTCGTACAGGTCCACGGCAATCCACCGGTCGTGTTTACCGACGCCTTCAGGGCGCGGGATGGGCTTCACTTTTGCGACGCGGATCTGCTGGATCCACTGGTCGGGACCGACAAGGTACCATTCCCAACCGTCGACGTATTCGATGCCGTAAATGTTCAGCATCGTATAGCGCTCGATTTTCGGCAGGGATTTGTCCTGGGGCCCGCCAGGGTAGCGGCTGGGATGCGCCTCGGCCAGCATCCAGGCATACGGACGTTTGGGCTGCGTGGTGATTTCCACGCCCGAGAACTCGGAGACATCCGCCCAGGTGATGTGGTCTTCGGCGACCCACTGGCCGTAATTGATCTGGACAAACCCGTCCTCGACGCTGATGATGGTCACATAGTTGTAACCGGCGTCCAACTCGCCGATCGGGTTGCCGTGCGGTGCATCGTAGATGATCACGTGTCCGATCATGCGGCGATAGGCGCGGGTCCACACGACGTCTTCCTGGTACGGGACCTGCAGCACATCGGGGGTGGGGTAGGCGATCATCTCGGCCTCGGCGGCGCGCATCTCGATGGCGGACAGGCCGGGGTCGGGAATACAGTCCTTCGGGATATCGACGTTCTCGCCCTGGGCGGCCGCCGCTTCCGCCGCAGCGATCAACTCGGCGCACGTTTCGTCCCGCTTGTCGCCAGGGAATGCCTGGGCTACCGTGGTGGACCAACTCTCAACCGCCAGCACACTCAGCATAACAATAAAAACCGGAATCATTCTGCGAACAGTCATGGTGGTTCGATCCCTCGTTTTCGAAACTGTCTCGATAAAGCATATCAACGAACCGGTTGATGGTCAACGGTTTCGAGGCACGTGCAAGCGTGACGTAAGGGAATAGGTGGTTTGGTGTGAGGTGGTGCGGCCCGAACGGTGTATGATCGAAAGGAGAGATTAGCGCGTGTTGAGATTGTGGAGCGGGAAAACGTGGTGAAGACGAACAACGAAGAGCGACGGGTCGTGCTGCGCGCAACCGGGCTGACCAAGGACCTGCCATTGGGCGCGGTGGTTGTCCATGCGGTGCGGGGCATCGACCTGGAGATCTACGAAAACGAGATGGCCGGGATCGTGGGACCGTCGGGGAGCGGGAAGAGCACGCTGCTTGGGCTGATCGGCGGGCTGGACTCGCCGACGACCGGGCGCGTGGAGATCGACGGCGTCGATATCACCCACATGAGCGAAGGGCGCCTGACCGAAGTACGAAACGAGAAGATCGGGTTTGTCTTCCAGTTCTTCAACCTGATCCCGACGCTCACCGCGCTGGAAAACGTGGCGCTCCCCATTCAGTTCGCACAGCACCCGAAGTACGACCCGGAGAAACGCGCGCGCGAGCTCCTATCGCTGCTCGGCCTGCAGGACCGGCTGAATCACCGCCCGATGGAACTCTCCGGCGGCCAACAGCAGCGCGTCGCCATCGCGCGGGCGCTCGCCAACAATCCCCCGCTGCTGCTGGCGGACGAGCCTACCGGGAATCTCGATTCGGAGGCGTCGGAAGTGGTCCTCGAGGCGCTGCGCGATGTGTGGCGCGGCACCGGCACGACGGTCGTGCTAGTGACTCACGATCGCGAGCTGGCCGCCCGAATGGACCGCGTGCTGCATTTGAGTGACGGGCGGCTCGCAGATGAGGCGGCGCGCGCATGAAACTGCTTCGCTTCTTTCTCCAGCACTCCCTGCGCGATATGTGGCGCAACCGCTCGCGCACGATGTTCGCGCTGGTCTGTGTCGCGACCGGGGTGGCAGCCGTGGTAGCGCTGCGAACGATTTCGCTCATGGTGAGGGACGAGCTCACCACGAATCTCGCGGAACTCAACCGGGGTGATATCCGCCTGTATGCATCGCGCGGCGTTCCGGAACTGGTCGAGCTGTCCCCTCAAGGCGAGCCGATATTTAACCGCGACACTGTGAGCCTGATTCGGGAATGGGCCGCGCGCGAGGACGTGGACGTGAGCGAAGCGCGTATGGGGTCGCTGGCCCAGATCCGGAGAGTGTCCGGCGGCGAGATCGACGCGGTGGGAGCCATCCTGGCCCTGTACATCGATCCGGAAACGTACCCGTTCTATAACACGATCACCCTGAACGAGCCCTCAGGCGCTGCGCTCGCCCAGGTATTAGGTGGGAGCGGGAGCGAGGTGGGGATGCTGTCCAGGGGACTGCTCCCCAGGCTGGGCGCGATTGGCGCGAGCGCGCTTCCGAGCAGGATAGCGGGGCAGGGAATGGGGTGGCCGGCGTACGCGTCCGACACGGCTGCGCACCTGATCCCGGTGGCGATTTCGTCGAAGCTCACGCGAAGCACGGGGATGGGCCTCAAGGTCGGTGACGTGCTGCGCCTGGGGGCGTCGGAGACGTTGTTCGTCGTGAAGGGAATCGTCCCCGCCGCGTCGGAAACGCTGTTAACGGCCCCGCGAACCGCGTTCCTTGATTACATCTACGTGCCAATCGACGCGCTCCCCTTGTTGGGCGAGCCGGCGCTGCCCGATCAGGTCTTCCTGAAAATCCCGCTGGGGAGAGACATCAGCCGGGCGGAGGACAGCCTGATCGCGTTCCTGGAGCAGCACGCGGAGGGCGACACGGATATCGGCCAGGAGCTGAACCGGGCGACCGTTCCCGAACTGGAAGAGCAAAACTCGGAGACTGCCGGAGTCATCGACGACATGATCCTCGCGATGGGGCTGTCGTCGCTCTTGATCGGTGGGATCGGGATCGTCAACACGATGCTGGTCGTGGTGAGCCGGCGCACCGTGGAGATCGCCGTCCTGAAAACGCTGGGGCTGAAGGCGTACCGGGTCACGCAGTTGTTTCTGATCGAGGCGCTGCTGATGGGGCTGGTTGGGTCCATCGTGGGCGTGATCGCGGGCGTGGCCTTGAGCTATACGGTGAAAGGAGTGGGCGAGACAGCCTTTGCGCTGTCGCTGAACTGGCGGTTGTACCCGGAGGCTGTGACCAGCGGGATATTCCTCGGGTTGGTGGTGACGGGCCTGTTTGGGTTTCTGCCGACACTGGTCGCCGGCCAGGTGAGGCCCGCTATCGTGCTGCGGCCCAACGAAGCGCAGATGCCCGCCGCCGGGCTGATCCAGGTGCTGCTGACCCTGATCGTGATGATTGTCGTGCTGGGGCTGTTGGCGGGGTCGGTTGTGAACGACGCGCTGACGATCAGTCCGGTGATTATGCTGGCCGGCGGTGGCGCGCTGGTGGGGCTGTTCGGCGGCGTGATTACCGCGAACACCCGGCTGGGTAAGCCGCTCCCCGATCACTACATATTTCGCCTGTCGCGCCGGTTCGAGCAGCTCGATCATTGGCTGGTGGACTGGGCCGGGCGGCTGGTGAGCATCGTCCCGCTGGGCCGTGTGCAATCCGCCGACCGGATGGCGCGGGGACGGGCTGCCATTACGTCCGGCGTGCGGGGCCTTCGCCAGGGCGTGCTGCTATATGGGGCGCTGGCGGTGGGCGCTGTGTTGGCGTCGGTGGTCCTGCTCGTCGTGAGCGAGGTGTGGCTCCCCTTCGGATGGGGAACGGAAAAACCGCCGGGGAACATCGTCCACGCGTGGCAACGGAATGCCATGGGCTCGGTGATCGGATGGACGGCGATCGCGCTGTTCGTGGCTGCGCTCGTGCGGCTTGCGGGGCGCAATCTGGGCGGAATCATCGGCCTGGGATCGCTGGGGGTGACCGTCGGAGGTAGTGCCGGCGCGCTGATCGGGTATGGGATGGAACAGGCTCTCGGAGACACTACGCTGTGGATACGCCTCTCGGAGATGGCGACCGGGGTTGTGCTGGTCGAGGGCGCGTTGGTTATTCTGAGCGGCGTCTTCGTCGGGTACTGGCTCGTGGTGTGGGGGGCCGGAAAGCTGCCGTCCGGCGGGTTGATCGGGTTGTCGAGCCTGACGATGGTCGGGATGGTGCTTGGCGGGGCGCTGCTGGCTGCTTCGCGCGGGCAAATGATACTGGTGACGCTGGCGGGGACCGTCATCCTGGCAGTTTTCGTCACGCGTGGACGGTTGCAGGATGGGGCGAGCCCGCGGGAGCCTGTCGCGGCGCGCGAAAACGGTCCGCGAACGGACCGGTCGCGAGCCGGCTACGCGCTGATCATCGTGATCGCCCTCGCAGCCGGGACCCTGTTGGTCATTGTGGGGGGTGAGCGGGCGAATGGTGGGCTTGTGGCCGCGTGGCTCGTGGGCGCGGCGGCGCTGTGGTGGGGGTTCGGACGGCGGTATCACGTGGATGCGCGCCTGATCCTGCGGGAAATGTCCGGGCGCCGGAGCCGCGTCGCGTCGACGCTGCTGGGGTTGAGCGTGGGGATCGCGGGGTTGAGCATCGTGGCGCTGTCAACGAATGCGGCGACGCGCCTGTTGGAGGGGCAGCTCGGTGAAGGCGCCGAGGGCAATCTGCTGATCATCGCGCGGCAGGCGGACCAGGGCGACGCCGTCCGAACCACGCTCGAGGAGGCGCCGGGCGTCGAGCGATTCGCCCAATTCACGACGTACCGGGGCACGCTGCTGGAGATCAACGGCGAGAGGGTCGAACGCTCCAGATTCTCGGAGATGCACGAGGAAGACAGAGGCGAGAACAGCAACTTCGAACGGGTGGAAACGGGCGTGAGGACCATGCTCTCCGAACGCGCCCGGCTGGAGGATCTGCCTGACTATCGCATGAAGTCGGGGCGCATTCTGAACGAGGACGACGTGGGGACGCACCGAATGGTGATCCGCGAGTCCTTCTTCACCGAGGAGATGGGGATCACCATTGGTGACCGGCTGCTGTACCTGTTCGAGAACCAGCCCGGCGAGCAGGACGACAGGCTGATCCGGTTCACGGTGGTCGGCGTCATCTCGCGCAACTCGGAACGCAGCGGGCTGGACGATTACGGCGACCAGTTCGTGGTGCCGCCCAGGACTCTTTCGGACGAAGGTGTGATGCCGTTTTACGTCGTCACGGTGGCGACAGTCGACGAGTCAGATGAGGAGTTGATGGGCGGCGTGTTGGCGCGCGTGGCGGATGTGCCGGGCACGGTCGCGTTCGAGCTGGGCGCGCTGACGCAGTTGATCGAGAACCTGATCGATCAACTGAAGGCCATTCCCACGCTGGTCGCGTGGCTGGCGCTGGTCGCGGGTACGGCGATCATCGCGAATACCGTGGCGCTGGCAACTCAGGAACGCCGGCGCCAGATCGGCGTTATGAAAGCGGTGGGGCTGAAGGGGCGGCGCGTGCTCGGAATGCTCATCATCGAAAACGGGCTGATCGGTTTGTTGGCGGGAGCGATCGGTGTTGGCGTGGGGTTCGTGATTACGGTCGTGCTGGTGCTGGCGAGCGAAAGCCCCGGAGAACTGCGCGACGCGATCGATGTGGCGACGATGGGCTGGCTGCTGTTGATGTCGATCGGAGTGGCGGTTGGCGCGGCCATTTTGTCGGCGTGGAACGCGGCGACCGAAAAGCCCATGAACGTGCTGCGTTACGAGTGAATCGGGCCGGTCTAGCCGATGCGCCTGCCGGTCTGCTGGTCGAACAGGTGGACGTTGTGCTGCGCGATCTGGATGTAAATCCGTTGGTGGGGGCGAATCTCGACCGAAACCGGAATGCTCGCGATGCAGCGCTGCCCGGCGATTCGCATATACACGAGCTGTCGCTGCTGGGTGAGTACTGGCTCGACCAGTTCGACATCCGCTGGGATTCCGGCATCGGAGTCAGCCAGGGTGATGTGCTCCGGGCGGATGCCGAGCAACACGGCCTGCCCCAACTTTAGGTCGGAGCGGATAGGACTGACGTCGAACGCTTTGCCGCGCCAGGTGCCTTCGTACGCGCGCCCAGGAAACAGATTCATGGCCGGGCTGCCAAAGAACTGGGCGACGAAGGCGTTGGTCGGAGTATTGTACAGCGCCTGGTACGAGCCGCTCTGGACGATTTTGCCCGCGCTCATGATCGCGATGCGATCGGCCAGAGCGATGGCTTCGTTCTGGTCGTGAGTCACGTAAACGCTGGTGATGGCGTAGTGGCGCAGCAAGCGTTTGAGCTGAATTCGCGTTTCAACGCGCAGCTTGGCGTCGAGATTGGAAAGCGGCTCGTCGAATAGAAAGAGCTGCGGGTCGCGGGCCAGACAGCGCGCGATGGCGATACGCTGTTGTTCGCCGCCGGACAGGGTGGGCGGCTTTCGGCTCAGTAAGTGCTCGATCTCCACGCCCATGATCGCGACGATGTTACGGATGCGCTCCGGAATCTTTTCGGGCTGTTTGCGGATGAGATCGTAGAACCCGATGTTGTCGCGCGCTTCGAGGTGCGGGTACAGCGCGTAATTCTGGAACACCATCCCGATCCCGCGATCGGCCATCGGCGTTTCGTCAATCGGGCGGCTGTCGTAGAGTATCTCGCCGCTGTCGGGCTTGATCAGCCCGGCGATGACTTTCAGCAGGGTGGTCTTGCCGCAGCCGGATGGCCCGAGTATGCTGAGCGTTTCGCCGTCGCGGATGGTCAGGGACAGATCGTCGATGATGTTTTCCCGCTCGGCCTGCTCCGACCGGGTATGCATCGGGGCGGTGTGCCGCAGGGCGCCGTCAGCGTTGGCGGTGAGTGCGCCCACGTGACGGATACCGGCGGCCTCGCCGGCATGCTGCGGATCTCCTCTGAGTGTGACGTGGCGAAGGACGATCGTGGGCATGAATCACATCCTCAGCGCCCATTCTCGGACAGGAATGCGCGCAGAGAGTGCAGAATGATCCCGGTGAAAAGCGTCTGAATGCCGATGATTGCCAGCAGAATGCTGATCAGCGCGTATCCCACCGCCAGGTTCTGGTACTGGTTATACCGGTCGACCACCACCAGCCCCAGCAGAATCCCCACAGTGAGCAGCAGGACCCCCGTTACGCCGAAGAAAAACAGGGGACGGTGCTGGCTGACCATGGCGACGACCCCGTTGAGCACCTGGAAGCCGTGCCGGAACGGGTTGCGCTTGGGGCCTTCGGCGTAGATCACGGAAACGGGCACTTCCTTCACCGAGAGGTGGTGTTTGTTGATCAGGAACTGCATCTCGGATTCGATCGAGAAACCCCCGTCGGGGCGGAAAGCGAGCGCCTGAAGCGCTTTATTCGACAGGGCGCGGAAGCCGCTCTGCGAATCCGTCAGGACGACTCCGGAGGCGAGGTTGGTGGCTACGGTGAGCGCGTGCTGCCCAACGATGCGCCAGCGCGGAATCCGGCTGCGCACGCCGAGGAAGCGCGAGCCGACGACCAGATCGACGTCCTGGCTTTGGATAGGCGCCAGGAGCTCCGGGATCTGGTCGGGGTTGTGCTGGCCGTCGGCGTCGATCAACACCGCGATGCTGGCGTTCATCTCGCGGGCGCGGGTCAGGCCGGTGTTGATCGCTTCCGCCTTACCCCGGTTCCGTTCGTGGCGAATGACGAGCGCGCCGGCTTTCTCGGCCACGTGAGCAGTATGATCGGTCGAGCCGTCGTCGATCACGATCACGTGATCCACGTGGCGGAGCGCCTTGATCACGACGCTTCCGACAAAACGATCTTCGTTATAGGCCGCGATGATGGCGACCGTGGGTTGGGGCGATGCCGCGTCTGTCTGGTTCACGTTATGCTGTTTCTGGTGATGGTGGCACAGTCTCTGTAAGCATTTTAACACGTTCCGACTATCCCGAAAGATCAATGTGAGCCAGACGTATGCTGGCCGTAGGCCAAAACGGGCTTACCGGACAAGCATTCCTCCGGAATTTGGGTATACTACGCACCTTGAAGACCAACCAAGGGGTATTTGAGAGGTTTCTATGCGTTACGGACTGCGAGCATTTCGCTTTATCGCCAGCGGACTCGTCTTCCTGGCACTGACCGTTGGCACCGTTGGCTACGTGGTGTACGCGGCGAATGGGCTCCTGGACCAGGTTGCGGCCCGCGATACCCGCGAACAGCATGACCAGGTGATGGGGAGTACTGCTACGGCCCTGGCCCAACGACTGGCTGTTGTGGCGGTAAATCGCCCTGAAGACGAGAGAACGCTCGACACGGAAGACACCATTCAGCCCACCGAAGCGCTGGCGATCGTGCAGAGTACGGCCACGCCGACGGATACTGTGGAGCCGACGAGCACGCCGGAGCCAACCGGGACGCCACTGCCCACCGAACCGCCCAGCGCGACGCCGGAGCCGCCGACTGTGACGCTGATTCCAACGAACACGCCGCGCGTGACGATGACCTTGATTCCAACGAACACGCCGCGCCCGTCGATGACGCCGACGGCTTCGGATACGCCGCTTCCATCGGCGACACCCACCGCGACGGCCACACTCACGCCGAGCATCACGCCGACGCCGACCGCGACGTATACCCCGACCATCGAGCCCAGCCCGACGTACATCATCGAAGGAACGTACGCGGCCCCGCTGCAAACGCCTATCGTGCCGCTGCCTGAGCGCGTCCCGCTGATGGAAGACGGCGACGACATCGTGAATTTCCTGCTGCTGGGCAGCGATACCAGCGGCGGCGGGGTAGGACGAACCGATGTCATTATCCTGGTGTCGGTCAACAAGGTGGCGGGCTCGGTCGCCATGTGGCACGTTCCGCGCGACCTGATCGTGTACATCCCGAACCACACGATGGACCGGATCAATGTGGCATACGCGCTCGGTGAATCCAGCGGCTACCCCGGCGGCGGATTTGGGCTGATGAAGGAAGCGATCCTGTACAATTTTGGGATCGAGATCGACCATTACGCACGCGTGGATTTCGACGATTTCCAGCGCATCGTCCAGGAGCTGGGCGGGCTTGAGGTCAGCGTCGACTGCGCTATCCGGGACTGGCGGCTCATCGATCCGGAACTGGATCCGTCGCTGGAAGAGAGCTGGGAACAGTATACGCTCCCCATCGGGCGGCAGACGCTGGATCCGTACATGGCGCTGTGGTATGTACGCAGCCGAGTGACCACCAGCGACCTCGACCGCGGGCGGCGCCAGATGGACACGCTCCGCGCGATGTGGTACCAGGCGCGCGAGCAAGGGCTGTTCACCCAGGTGACGCAGTTATGGCCCGAAGCGGTTCAGGTCGTCGAGACGGATATGACGCTGACCGACGTGCTGTCGTTCGTCCCGCTGGCCGTGAGCCTCGATATGAGCAACATCGCCCGGTACAGCGGCGAGCGAGGCGTGCATTTCGTCCCGTTCCTCACGCCGGATGATGGGCGCGATGTGGTTTTGCCCGACCGCGAAAAACTGCTGATGTTGATCGAAGACTTCCTCACGCCGCCGACGAGCAACCGGCTGGGGCGGGGTGCCGTCCGCGTCGACGTGGTCGATGCGTCGCTGTGGAACATCGGGTTCGACCTGGTGGCGACCGACCGGCTAGCCTGGGAAGGGTACGCGGCACGGCGCGTGCAAGATTCGTCGGTGGTGGCGCGTGAGTTAACGATCATCTATGACTACACCGGCCAGTCGAAAGGCAGCGCCCTCGAGGACTTGAAGCGCGTGCTGCGGGTGAGTGACGCCCAGATTGTATCCGAGCCCGATCCGAACCGGGCGGTGGATTTCCGCGTCGAAATTGGGCGGGCGTACAATGCCTGTGTCTACGGGAATGCCGAGGACGAAATCGACGCCGGGCCGCCGGTTGAAGCGCCCCCGGTGACGCCGGTCAACGTGGGCTGAGCCGGGACAGTGAATCACAGCAGCGGGGTCATTTCCGTGAGGGAATGGCCCCCTTCTTGTTTGTCAGTTGAAAGGCGCCCATTCGGGCAGGAAATTGGCGTGCTGCCCGGTGACGGGGCGCGAGCTCTGGTCCAAAACCGACTGAATGACGATTGCCGAATCGGTATCTGAACCGCTCTGGTAGATGAGATGCGTGCCTTCCGGTGACCAATCCGGGAAGGCGTTTCGCTCCTGGCTGTCCGTCATGGGCTGGCGGTTGCTCCCGTCAGCATCCATCGTGTAGACCGTCACAGCATTAGAGCCCGGCACGATGACGTGAAATGCCAGCCGCGCGCCGTCCGGCGACCAGGTGGCGAAGGCGTTGATCACGTCGGTGTCGGTCAGGCGCGTGACCTGCCGGGTCTTCACGTCCACCCAGGCCAATTCGTAGGGCGTTCCCCACAAATCCGTGTGAAAGACGATTCGCGCGCCGTCGGGTGACCAGTCCGGCCCCAAATCCTGGGCGGAGTTGGCTGTGATGGTCTCTAGGCCGGTGCCGTCTGTGTTGATGATGACGATGTCGAAATCGCCGTCCTCATTGCTGTGAAAGGCCAGGCGTTCCCCATCCGGCGCCCAGGTCGGGTATCGCTCATCGACGGACGGGGAATCGGTCAGGTTGCGGACGTTGGAACCGTCAGCATCCATGATGAAGATGTCATAGTTCGCCTGTTCGCCGGTCGCCCCGTAATAGGCGATCTGGCTGCCGTCCGGCGACCAGCTTGGCCCGCGTTTGACGCCCGGCCCCGATGTGATCTTGCGCAGGTCGCTGCCGTCGACGTTCATCGTGTAGATGTCCAGCGAGCCATCCCTTCGCGAATCGAACGCGATTCGCTGGCGCGAGGCGGGCGGCGATGGCGCGGGTTCCCGTTCGGAGGACGAAGAAACCGATCCCGGGGCGGTCGGGCTTGGCTCCGATTTACGGCTTTCGTATGTGAGCAGGTACACGACGAAAACCGTAATCGCAAGCACGACTGCGATCAGGCCGAAAACGGCGCCCCTGATGAGCCACCGGGTCGCCGTGGACGCCGGGGGAGGTGGCGCCACGTAAACTGGTGGGAGCGGCCCCGGAACGGATGCCGAGCTTTGCGTGCTGAGCGCGCTCTCTGGATGCACGGGGCGAAGCGACGGGATGGTCTGCTCGGCAGGGCCCGCTTTGTGCACGTGCAGTTGGGTGAGCTGGGGCGGCATCGGGTGCTCGATGGTCGCTGCCGGCCTGGGAGGCGCTTGCCGGGGAAGCTCCTCAGGTTCCGGCTCGGTGACGGGACGCATGAACTGAGACCACTCGGGGAGCGTCAGATCCGGTGGCTCGATTGTGGTTAGCATCCGTTCCCCGGTGATCAAGGGCTCCAGGGAGATCGGCGGGGCGCCGACGGCTTCCGTCAGCGCGTCGTACAGAGCAGTGACCGATGGGAAGCGCTTCGCGGGCGATTTTTCAAGGCATCGCAGGATGATCTCCTCGACGGCCAGATCCAGCGAAGGGCGAATATCCGATGGCCTGCGCGGCGCGACGTGGACGTGCTCGTAGATGATGCGCGCCGCAGTCGAGGCGCCTTCGCTGGTGGCGCTTTCACCTCGAAACGGGGCCTGGCCCGTGTACATGCGATAGAGAATGACGCCCAGCGCGTAGATATCGGTTGCCGGGGTGATGGTGTCGCCGGATATCTGCTCAGGAGCCATGTAAAGCGGCGTCCCGATGGTGGCGCCGAGCGTCAATTCGCTGGCGATATTCAGGATGCGCGCGATGCCGAAATCGGTGATCAGAACGGTGTTGTTCTCGTGAATGAGCACGTTGGCCGGTTTCAGATCGCGGTGGATGATGCCTTCATTGTGCGCGTATTGGAGCGCGGTGACGATCGGCGTCAGATAGCTGATCGACGCGTAGGGCTTGAGAATCGGATCCCGTGAGGAGAGGATGTCCTCGAGCGTTCTGCCGGGGACGTAATCGAGCAGAATGAAGATCGTGCCTCGCAGGTCCACGATGTCGTAATAGCGCACGATGTGCGGGTGCTGCAGGCGGGCGAGCACCGCCGCTTCGCGCTGAAACCGGCCATACACTGCCGGGTCGCGAGCGATCTCGGGCCGCAGTACCTTCGCCGCAAGGGTGGCCTGCCGGTGCAGGTCGGTGATCCGGTAGACGTGCGCGAACGTGCCCTCGCCGAGCTTTTGCTCGAACCGGTAGCGGTTGTCCAGGGTTTGGCCCAGCAGATCATTGAACATGGCCGGGCCCTTTAAGCTGCATCGTCATGGCATTTCACGCGTCCGCGGCTTCTTCCAGGATGATCGGGGTTACCTGGCCAGCAGTCAGCTCAAGAACGGCAGCGCAGAACGGCTCGAACGTGTCGATGGGAATGTGGGCATAGATCGTCACGTCTGCGCCGAATTCCTCGCTGTCCGTCTCGGCCTCATATTCGGCCAGCAAGAGCTTGACCCGCTCGTAGACGCTGTAATGTACGGTCGTTCCGATGGAATGTTTGGGGATTTTCATCTCGACCGGCAGCGCCGCAACCGCGTCTTTGGCAGCGCCGCCATACGCGCGGACGAGGCCCCCTGTTCCCAGCTTGGTGCCGCCGAAATAGCGCGTGACGACGAGCGCCACGTCCCCGAGATCGGCTCCGCGCAGGACGGTCAGCACCGGAGGGCCGGAGGTGCCCGATGGCTCGCCATCGTCGGACATGCCTTCGATCACGCTGCTGCCGTAGCCGACCTTGTAGGCGTAGACGTGATGCGTCGCATCCGGCATTTCCTGGCGGATGGATTGGATGAACGTCTTCGCCCGCTCGACGGTGTCCGCCCGACCGATGGTCGCGATGAAGCGCGAATTGACAACCACGTTTTCGATCCGGATCGTCCGGGCGGGAATCGGATATTTGATCATGTCTCCCAGCCAAGCACGTGCTGCGCTGCGGCACGACGAAAATAGGCACGGTAAGCGGCCGTCTCGGCCACGCTGGCCGCCAGCGCTGCCTGTTGGTCGCGAATATCCGCGCCCCGGCTGCCGTGACTCCGCCTAACCAGTATACCGCCGTTTCGCTCCCATTCCAGCGTGATATCGCCGGCTGTCTCGGATAGCGCCAGAACACAGCGAACGGTTGCCGTCGTGTGTCCAACTGCCGCGGCTAATGCATCGATGCTCGTACGGCCATCTTGACGGTTCAGGACGTATTTTACCAGTTCGAGGATGCGACGCTGGATGTCGGCGACAGTCTTGAATGGCGGATCGGCGCCGATCAGGATGACCGTCGTGGGCTGAGCCTGTTCGAGCGCTTCGCGTAAGGCTTGCGGGGCGGGGGGGCTGGTGTACACGATCAACGCTTCCGCCCTGGGCAGCGCGGCGAGCGGCACCCCAGGCGACTCGGCCTGGCGAAACCCCTCCGCCCAAACGGCTGCGTCCGGATGGCTCTCGCGTGCGCTCGCCAGGGCTGTGCGTGGCTCGCTTGCGGAACGCAGGTCGACAACCTCGCGTTTGGGCGATTCAACAAGGGCCGGCGCGCTCGCAGACCGGCGGCAGTCCACCCAGGTGAGCTGCGGTTCGAGCTGTCCATCGACGGGGTATAAGTCCAATCGATAAGCGAGATCGAACTGACCCTCTGGCAGCGGGTTCTCGGCGCCGTTCCACCAAACCACTTTCTGTTTAATGCCCGCTTCGTCCTCGATGGTCAGGCGCCGGTGCTGGCGATCTGTTCCAAAGTGAGCGGCGCTCTTGAGCGTGAGGTTGGGCGTGACGAGCGTGATAGGGGGATTGCCTTCGCCGAACGGCCCCAGGCGGTTCAGTGCGTTGACCAGATCGATCGTGATCTCGCCCAGGGATAGCTCCGCGTCGATGGTGAGCGACTGCGAGGCTACGACCGGCGTCTGTTCGGCCAGCGCGGCTGACAGACGGCGGCGAAACGCGGGGATGTTGTCGGCGAGCAGGGACATCCCGGCGGCGCCAGGATGCCCCCCGAATTGAAGCAGCAGGTCGGCCTGGGCCGCAATCGCCGCGCCGATATCATATCCCGCGCTCGAGCGCGCAGAGCCGCGAGCGGTCCCATCTTCGTTCACGCTGAGCAGCACGACGGGACGCTGGTACCGTTCGGCGAGCTGGCTGGCGACGATCCCGATGACGCCACTGTGCCATGCCGGGTGCTCGATCACCAGAGCGGTCCAGTCCAGCAAGGACGGATCGCGGGCGATGCGTTCCTGCGCGGCGGTCAGGATTTGCTGGTTGAGCAGGCGGCGCCGGCTGTTGAGGCCCTCCAGTTGGGTGGCGAGCAGTTGGGCCTGTGCCATATCGGTGGCGGTGAGCAGTTCCACGGCCAGGGATGCGCTGCTGAGCCGACCAGCCGCGTTGAGGCGCGGTGCCAGTTGGAAGCCGATATCGCTGGCGGAGAGAGCTTCCAGCGATAGACCGGCAGCCGCGGCCAGCGTGTGAATCCCCACTCGCCGCGTGCGCTGAAGCTCTCGCAGACCGAGTTGGAGCAGGTAGCGGGTGTCGCCCGTCTGGCTCGCCACATCGGCCACGATGCCGAGCGCGACGAGATCGAGGAGGCGCGACGCCTCGCGATCCCACCCGCGTGCGCGGTAGAGATGCTCGACGAGTTTGTAGACCACGCCGACGCCAGGCAGGGTTGCCAACGGGTGTGCTGGATCAAGGCGTTTTGGGTTGACCACGGCATCCGCATCCGGCAAGGTGGCTGGCAGATCGTGGTGATCGGTGACAACGGTGTGAAGGCCACGTGACTTCGCGTAGTCAATCGCCATATGAGCCGAAACACCCGTATCACACGTCAACAAAACCGCGGGTTTCACATCCGCGAGCCGCTGTTCCAGTGATTTGATGTGAACGCCGTGCGACTCCTGCATGCGATCCGGAATGTAATAAACCGTATCAGCCCCCAGCGAATGCAGCGCATCCAACAGCAGCGCCACTGCTGTCTGCCCATCGACATCGAAGTCGCCCCAGATTAGGATGCGATCGCCCCGCGTGATTGCATCCTCGATAATTTGGGCCGCTGCAACAGTATCCGGCAGGTCGCCCGGCGGGGCAGGGGTGTAGTGTTCGGGATGCAGAAACGCGAGCGCCGCTTCGGGCGACGTGATCCCGCGCCGAAGCAGGATTTGAGCCGTGAGGGGGTTGGTCTGGGTCGCTTCGAGGAATGCAGGTGAGGGGGTTGTGTCGGCTGGAGGAATCCAGTCCGCGAATTTCGCGTAGTCATTAACCATCAAAAACCAACCTCAGACACATCCTCAAACAAAACAACATTCCCAACCGCCATATTACCAACATCGGTACCGAACTGATCAAACGCGCCAATTTCCACATCTCGCCCGCACAACGATCGATACTCACACAGCCGACACATATTCTCGTTTGCGGCCTTGAACCACTCCCCTTCAACCGATTCACTCTCTATTCCCCGCAACACCGACCCCACATACGACAGATCGCTTTCGAACTGCGTCTCGTTGTAGGCAAGCTCAACCACATCGCCAGACGATCCTACCAACCAGTACACCAGAGAAACCTGTTCCGGACGCACCGCAGCACCAAAAACGCCCCGCTGCGCAGCAAAAACCAGCACCAACGGATACAGGCGCGACTGCACACGCGCCGCAAACCACTCCGCTGACGGGGGCCAACGATGCGTCTTCCAATCGAGAATCACGACATTCCCATCCGGCCGAAACACCAGCAAATCGTACGCCACGACAATACGATGCCCCTCGATATCGACCGACGCACGAAATTCGGGAAAGCGCTCTCCCTCCATGGTATGCAGATAATCGAACCCAAGATATGCCGACCACCATGCTTGAAGCTGAGGATCGTCTATCGTCCGCGCCAGAGTGTCGGACTCCATCCCCAACTGATGCCGCTCGATGAGACGATGAAACCGCGTCCCCAGATCCAGATGGCGTTCGCGCTCCAGCACAGGCTGTGACTGGACCGCCGGCCAGGGCTGCGCATCCACGTACCGCAACTGAAAACGCCGCGGACAATCGACATAATCCTGCAGGCTGGTCTGGCTGAATCGAAAATCGCTAGGCAGCATTATGTTACACCCTCACCCCTCGTGGACACCCAAAAAGCTCTTCAGCGCAACGACCGGCACGGCTGGCTGATTCTCGCGGCCCTGCTGCCAGTGGCGTCCCATGTTCCAGGTGACAATGACTTCCCGGCGCGCGCGCGTGATGCCCACGTAGAGCAAACGCAGGCGTTCCTTGACATACTCAACCCGCGCTTCCAGTGTAGCGTCACCTTCGTAGTACTCGCCATTGGACACCAGTGCCTCAAGCTGCGCCATCGCCTCGGCCTGCAAGTTCAGGTGCTCGATTCCCCGATACGGATTCCCTGCCGCATACCATCTCTCGCCGATGTACGAATCATAGGGCAGGGCAGATGGAAAGCCGTAGTTGCTCACCGACATCAAGTACACGCGATCCCACTCCAGGCCCTTGGCGCTGTGCATGGTCGCAATCGTCACCACACCCGGCTTGGGCTCGTAGCCGACCTCGACGTCATCGAAGCCGATGAAACGCCGCTGGTTGTTGGCGATCACACGAAGTTCGCCCGCAAACTCCGGAAGGCGCCAATCGGGATGAGACTCGGCCATACTGCCTAACAGCACCGCGATCTTGTACGACAGCGCGAGATCGGAAGGCTCTGCGAACAGGTCCTGCCCCACAATCAGAACTAACTGGTCGACTGGCAGCCGGGTAGCCTCGAGCCACCGCGAGACAAGTTCTCTGAACCCCTCAAGATCCCCCACGACTGCGACCTCGTCTTCAGGTCGATTCTGCCCCCACTCGAAATCGGACGAAGGCCAGAGCAGCTCCTCGACGTGCCTGAACTGGGCGAAGAAATCGGTGAGCCACTTTCGCAGATCGATATCCTCGGCCACCCGCTCCTTCAACTCCGGAGCCATGATGGCCCAGTAGAGTTGTTTGAGCTTCCGTAAATCCAGCGGGCTGCTCAGGTAGTCCAGCACCGCCGTCAGTATTCCCGCCGTTTCGCGCGTCTCGGACGTGCTCCGCAGCAGTTCCTCATAAGGAACGCCATGTCGCCTGAGCAGCTTCGCCAGTTGAAAACCCCGGCTGTTTTCGGGAACCAGCACGGCCACAGTGGGGCGCTCGTGTTCGGGCAGGTGTTCGATTTCGGACATCCAGGCAACAAGCGAGAAATCTTCTCCTGCGACGACCATCTCCAGCTCATCATCTGGCGTGATCTTCTGGCCGGGCACAAAGTGAATATGGATCGTGCACTCTTCCGCGAGCGGATTTGGCTGTGGATCGTCGGCCTCAGCCGGTTTGATCACGCCGCGTACCCGCCCCTGTTTGGGCTTGTGCGCGTAGGTGAACGCATCTCGCGCTCCCGGTGATGGATGCTCTTCAATGGTCCAGCGAACCAACTCATTCGCCAGATCGATGATGGGCGGCGCCGAACGCCCGGAGACGGACAGCGGATACTCCACGACATCGGGATTCGCTTGATCGTCCAAAAACGCCAGTAGGTGAGAGGGATCAGCCGTCGTGAACGTGGTGTTGATCGCTTGATTCGGGTCGCCAACCCGCACCCAGTTTCGCCGATCGCTCAGGAGCCGCAGCATTTGCTCCTGCAGCAGACTGCTGTCCTGGGCTTCGTCCTCCAGAATATACGGCCAGCGATCGCGAAGTCGCTGAAGATAGCGCTCGTCACGCTGCAGAGCCTCCAACGCCAGACGAACCAGGTCATCGAAATCGACAGCGCCCCGGTAAGCCAGGCTCCGCTGGTAATCGGCGTATACTTCCGCCGAGAAGCGCAGCAGATCGAAGCGCTGATCGCCTTCCACGTCCTGCAGCATACGCTGCAACTCGTCCGGATCGATTTGGAGGTCTTTCGCCCGCTTGATCACACCGCTCACCAGATCAGGGAGTTCCTGTTCGAGCCGGTAGCGGATGGTGCGCGGCTCGACGTCCGGATCGGCGTACATGCTCAGACGATCTCCCCACACCGCCAGGCGCTCGAGGACGCTGACTCGCTGAGCGTCGAGTGCCAACCGCTCGTCGAGAATCGCAAAATCGTCCGCCAGACCAACCAGGGACGGACGATCGCGCACGATGTCATGAGCCAATCCGTGCAGCGTGCGAACTCGATACCCGACGTAAGGGGACATCGCGCTGTAGTGCTCGCGCAGAATGTGGCTGATGCGCGCCTGGAAGCTGTTCACGGCGGCATTGGTGAAGGTGACGACGAGCACCTCGGACGGCTGGCTCACGTCAAAGGCGCGGTCGCCAACCAACTGCTGCACCAGGCGGGCGGCCAAATGGGCCAACGTGAAGGTCTTTCCGCTGCCCGGCACTGCCGCGACCCCTATCAGGCCGCCCGTGTAGGCCAGAATCGCCTCTTGTTCCGAACGAAATCGCACCGAGTCGGCCATCGTCATCCCGCACCATCCGCATCAACCTGCCGCCCAAGTTGCTCGAGCAACAGTAGAAGGGGCCCTTGCTGTTCGTATCCCTGCTCGCCAAGCTGGGCGGCAACAGCGAAAATCCCCTCCCGGCACCGCCGCGCAAGCCCTACCACCAGCCGCCGCAGCGCCTCGCGCCGGGCCGCATATTCCAGGTCGTCGGTCCAGATTTGACCAGCCGGGAAATTACGCGACAGCACGTAAGGATGGGTGAGCGGCTGTTCGAGGCGCTCCCACCAGTGGCTGCTCCCGATATCGAGCCAAAACTGGTAATCCACCTGGCGGTTGCGCATCAGAAACGTGTAGGCCGGAGACACAAATACTGCGTCCTGATCTTCTGCGTGCCAGCTTGCCACATACAGGGCCGCGAGCAACCCTTTTCGCACCAGCGTGACATATTCCTTCGAAACGCTACTCCAGTCCTCGATTCCGTGCGGATACAGAGTCTGCCGGAATTTCCGTGCGGATTCCACCAGTTCAGCGACAACGCGGCCAGCGTCCAGGTCAGCATGATAACCAAACCCCGGCTGCGACAGGACGTCTCCGAACAGGTAACTGATGAAGACGTCCGGCGGGTTCGATGCCGCCATCTCGCGCGAGTCCGCCAGCCACTGCCGCAGTTCCTCGTACCGCTCCCCAGCGCGATACGTGATGCGCTGCTGCGCGCGGGCTTCAATTGTATCAAACGAACTCAGCTCGCCGGACTGCTGTTTATAGACAATGGTGGCGAGCAGCCACGCCCGCGCGGGATCCAGGCCATCGATGACCTGGCCCAACGCGTCGGCGATGTCCGCCGAGGGTGGCGCGTAGCCCCATTCGGGATAGGCCAGCGACATGAGCGTCAGAACGGTTCGGGCTGCGGGTTCATCGCGCACGGCACGAGAGGGACGGTGCGAAACGACCGGAATGTCCCGCTGCTCGAGGCCCTGGACCAGGGAAAAACGCAGCGAATCGCCCAAAAACGGCGCCAGCACGACGATCTCGCGCGGGGAAACGCCCCCAGCAACCAGCTCGCTGATGCGATCAACGGTCCAGTCGATCATCTGAGGATAGAAGGTGTGCGTTGAAAAATGAACGGCCTCCAGCGGGTTCGTCGATGAAGGGGCGGGCACCGGCGCGGCGGAATCCAGGCGGCTGGAAAACTCACCGGCAAGGGCGAGTATCGCCGGGTTGGCCGATTGCAGAGGCTGAAAGGCGAGCACCTCATCGCACAAATCGGCGAGATCGTGCATCCCCGCTGGATCGGCGCCGAGAAAGCTGCGATACCCCGCGTCGGTATCATAGACCAGCAGGGCGGAGTCCAGCATATCCCAGGCCCAGCGGATGAAGTCGGCCACAACCGGGAAATTCTCCTCAAGGTTATCCGCAACAAGGTGCCGGTACGCCCGCTTCACATATCGCTCAAACACCGGTTCCTGCAACAGGTCCTTCATGAACAGATCAATTTGCAGCGAGAAATCCAACAGGCTGTTCTCGAGACAGTGATCTCGGAAACGTGCGGCAAGGTCCAGGCTGGCACGATAGACCGGGGGACGACTCGAATGGCGGTCGCCCCAGGCAGCGACGAGCCTCGACGCAACTTCGTCGAGCGTGAACTGGTTCATCGCCGCTTTGGAGAGGTTATCGAGAGTCTGGTTCATGATTCGAAACGGCGTCACGCTGATGCTGTCAAACACGCCGGTCTCGACCGCCTCGTTGACGAACTGCGCCATGAAATACTGCGCCGTCTCGATGGTGAGGAACCCCGGCTCCCAGGTTGGATGAGCAAAACCGGCCTTTTCGGCGATCAACGGCCAGAACAGTTCCAGACTGCGCCGGGCAAGCCCGCCGATCGTCACGGGAGTGATGTCGGCGCCGCCGGGCCAGTCGGGCGACGAAAACGCGATCTGGTAGGGACGTCCCAAAACGCGCTGTGGAACCAGCAGCAGGATCTCGTCCGGGCGCACGCCTTGATCGACGATCAGCGATCGGATATGCTCGATCGCGTGGGTTGTCTTGCCTGAACCGGCGGGCCCCTCGACAAACTGTGCTGTTTTCATCCGCAATCCCGACTCGCACCTACACAAACAGATGTTCGATACAGAGTATAGCACACCCGAACGGCAAACAGAAAATGCGCGAGATAGCGCTTTGCGGCGCGCTCGGAAACCTCATGATACCATATAAGGCATTGGTTCTTTGCGCGTGCTACCAGCAATCAAGAGAAGCTTAACCCATGACAACTCCCGCACACTTATGGCATGTTGCGCCGCCAGAAGAGATCTTCGAAGCGCTCAACACCGACCCGGTCAAGGGACTGTCCGACCAGGAAGCCGTTCAACGCCTCGAGCGCTACGGGCCGAACCAGCTCATGGAACAGCCCCGGCCTTCCTTCTGGCAGCGACTGCTCGCACAATTCCAGAGCTTCGTGATCTACATTCTCATTTTTGCGGCTGTTCTGTCGGCAGCACTCGGCGACTGGGTCGAAACCGCCGCTATCGCCGCCATCGTCATCTTGAACGCGATACTTGGGATCATCCAGGAAGGCAAGGCCGAAGAGGCGCTGAGCGCGCTCCAAAAGCTGACATCACCTGACGCCATCGTCGTCAGGGAAGGCCGCCAGAAGCACATCCCGGCAGCGGCGCTCGTGCCCGGCGACATCATCCTCCTCGACGCGGGAAATTACATTCCCGCCGACGTTCGCCTGCTAACGGCTGTGAATCTCAAGATCGACGAGGCATCGCTCACCGGCGAATCGGTCCCTGTCGACAAACGGGCCGACATCGAGATCCAACCAGACAGCCTGCTGGGCGACCGTAAAAACATGGCCTATATGGGCACGACAGCTACCTATGGACGAGGAAAAGCGGTCGTCGTGCATACCGGGATGAAGACCGAAATTGGCAAGATCGCGGACCTCATCCAGTCGACCGAAACGGAAGAAACGCCCCTACAGCGCCGCCTGGACCAACTCGGACGCACGCTGAGCATTGGGGCGCTGGTGATCTGCCTGATCGTCGGTATCGTGATCTTCGCGCGCGAGATCACCCAAACCGACTACAACCTGCTCGAGGCATTCGAGGAAGCGTTGATGACGGCGGTTGCGCTCGCGATCGCAGCCGTGCCGGAAGGACTGCCCGCCATCGTGACGATCAACCTGGCGATCGGCATGCGCGAGATGATCCGGCGCAACGCGCTGGTCCGGCGGCTTCCGGCAGTCGAAACGCTGGGCAGCGCCAGCGCGATCTGTTCCGACAAGACGGGCACGCTCACCCAAAACCAAATGACGGCGGTGAAGCTGTACGCCAATCACGCGCACTGGGACATCACCGGACAGGGTTACATCCCTGAGGGTCAGTTCCAACATCAAGGGAACAGCATCGACCCGAACGAATCCGCGGAGGTCCAGCAGCTTTTGCTGGGTGGACTGCTGGCAAGCGACGCGCAGTTGGTGATCGATCCGGAGAACAACGGCATGCCGCCGGTCCATCGCATCATCGGGGATCCCACCGAGGGGGCGCTGGTGGTGGCCGCGGCGAAAGCGGGCATGGACCGGGACGAAACTGACCGGCAATACCCGCGCGCCAACGAAATCCCCTTCGACTCGACGCGCAAGCGGATGAGCACCATCCACGAGCAAGCTAATGGAGCCGGACTGGTCGTTTACTGTAAGGGAGCCCCTGAGATCGTCCTGGAGCGGTGCGACACGATCCTTGAGAACGGCCAGGTCATCCCTCTCACAGAGCGGGCCGCCGAAGAGATCCGCGCGGTGAACACGGAATTTGCTCACCAGGCGCTGCGCGTGCTGGCCGTCGCCCGACGCTATTTGGACGAGATGCCGCCTGAGATTACACCCGATTCGATCGAATGCCACCTCACGTTCATCGGCCTGATCGCCATGATCGATCCGGCCAGACCAGAAGTCCAACCGGCTATCGAACGGGCCCGCAGCGCCGGGATCAGGACGGTGATGGTCACCGGGGATTATCCCGACACGGCGCGGGCCATCGCCCAGAATATCAGGCTGCTCCGCGAGGGCGGTCGAGTCGTCCACGGCAGCGAGGTCGAGGCGATGTCCGCGTCCGATCTGGCCCGTATTATCGATGATATCGACGTGTTCGCGCGCGTGTCACCTGAGCACAAGCTCCGGATCGTCGAGGCGTTTCGCGCCCGCGATCATGTGGTCGCCATGACGGGTGACGGCGTCAACGATGCACCGGCGCTCAAGCGTGCCAGTATCGGGGTGGCGATGGGCATAACCGGCACCGACGTCACGAAAGAGACCGCTGACATGGTGCTGACCGATGACAACTACGTCAGCATCGTCTCTGCCGTCGAGCAGGGCCGGGTCATCTATTCGAACATTCGCAAGTTCGTGTACTTCCTGTTGAGCTGCAATCTGGGCGAAATTGCCGTGATCTTCCTGGCGACGCTGGCGGGTACTCCCCCTCCGCTCACCCCGATCCAGCTCTTGTGGCTGAACCTGCTGACAGATGGCGCGCCGGCCCTGGCACTGGGAGTCGAAAAGGGAGATCCGGATATCATGGACCATCCTCCGCGCCCGGTGAACGAGCCGATCATCAACCGCGAGATGCGCATTGGGATGCTCGTCCAGACGATCATCATCACGGTGGCCACGTTGGGCGCGTTCGCGTTGGGACGCCATCTGGCTCCGGACGACAATTGGATGCTGGCCCGAACCATGGCTTTCGTCACCCTGTCGGCTTCCCAGTTGTTTCGCGCCTATACCACGCGCTCGGAGCAGAACGCACTGATCAGAATAGGCGTCTTCAGCAACAAATACATGCAATACGCAGTGTTCACGTCTTTCGCGCTGCTGCTGCTGGTCGTGTACGTACCCTTTCTTCAGGGCGTGTTCGACACCGTGGCGCTGGATGCTGTGCACTGGGCGTATGTGCTGCCGCTGACCATTCTGCCGGCGATCGTGGAAGAACTGACCAAAGCGTACTTGCGTCATGCCGACCAGCAGAAAGCAACACCTTTGCAGACCACGGCGGATCTGCGCGGGTGATCGATGAAAGCGTATTACTGCGACCAGTTCGTGCTACCGCTGCCGGACGGGCACCGCTTCCCGATGAAGAAATACGCGATGGTCCGCGAACAGGCTGTTGCCACCGGCATCCTGTGCAACGAGGACCTCGACGTCCCTGACGCGGCGACCGATGAGCAACTGCTGCACGTCCACACCGAGGAATATATCCGCCGCGTGGTGGACGGCCAGTTGACCGATAAGGAAATCCGGCGGCTCGGGTTTCCGTGGTCACCTGCGCTCGTCCAGCGATCGCGCCGGTCGGTTGGGGGAACGATCAGTGCATGCCGTTCCGCGCTCGAGGAGGGCATCTCTGTCAACCTCGCCGGAGGCACACACCACGCATTCCCAGAGTTTGGAGCCGGCTTCTGCGTCTTCAACGATGTTGCCGCCGCCGCTCGAACCATCCAACGCGAAAACCTGGCCGAGAAGATTTTGATCGTCGACTGCGACGTGCACCAGGGAGACGGCACAGCGTACATCTTCTCCGGCGACACGAGTGTGTTCACGTTCTCGATTCACGGAAAGCGAAATTTCCCGTTCCACAAACAGGCGAGCGATCTGGACATCGAATTGGACGATGGCGCCGACGATGCTGCCTACCAGAACGCGCTTGAGATGGGGTTACAAGCTGTGTTTGGCGCGTTCGTACCCGACCTGGCGATCTACCTGGCGGGGGCCGATCCGTACGTCGGCGATCGCCTGGGAAGGCTCAGCCTGACCAAGGCGGGGTTGCTCGCCAGGGATCGCTACGTGCTGGGGATGTGTCGCGACCGCCGGCTGCCGGTGGCAGTCGTCATGGCGGGCGGATATGCCCGCGACATATAGGATATCGTCGATATTCATCTGCAGACCATCGCCGCGGCTGCCGCGATGTCGCCGCCATAAACGCGAGCGTCGCGTGTGGGGATACGCGACGCTCTAGCGGGTGGGGTGGTGGGATGTCCTGTAATGGACTATTGACGTCAGTATAAAAAACTTACAGAAGATTGTCAAGCTTTTGCCAGCCACGCGTTAGGCATGGCCCGCCATAGCTGAATGAAGAAAGTAGATCAAGCGCCCGCCAACGAGCGGATCACTGCCGCCACCAACTGGGGATCGTATTGATCGGTTAGATTGGCGCCCTGATACTGGTATATCTGGCTGCCCGCCGCAATATCGACCAGCCACATCCGGTGATTGAATACCACGCGCTGTACCTCGGCCAGGGAATGGGACCACGTTTTGCGCTGCCCCATCAGATGAAGACTGCGATCGGTGACGTAGAATTTGCCCGAGTCGAGAACCGTTCGGGGCCCAAAGCGCGACCACAACCCCGGCAGAGAGCCTTCCTGGTAGGAAACGGCGCGTAATGCCAGGAACAGCACCTCGTCGGTTTCCACAAACGGGGGAGGCGGATTCATCGGCGCGGGTTGCAGCCAATCGAGATCTCCCAGGTGCGCCTGTTGAACCCGCTTGCGCTGCACGAAGCCATCCTGGCTGATGCGAAGTGCATCGCGCGCAGACAACCAGCCAGCCTTTCCCAGGCGATCTGCTACGTAATAGTACGCGTCGGCCCTGTTCACGCGGCGATAATGGATGCGCCACCTGTCCGGCTCATCGCCGCCGTCGTCAAACAACGCTGCCGACCCACAGTGACTGCACCGAAGGACAGGATAGTTGTTCCCCATGCCAAATAAGCGCCGCCCCTCAACCAGGAATGTTGACTGCTCCGTGTGGCAGAATAAACATCCTTGCAGTGGGGGCGGCGTGGCCGCGCTGTCAGACATGCTGACCTTATCCATGCCTAGGAACGCGTCTTGATGAATCCCATTCTATCACGAACCGTGTCCAATGTAGACTGGGCGATCTCGGCGGCACGTTCGGCGCCCTGGGCCAACAGCGAGTCGATGTAGCCCTGCTCACCGGTGATCTCGCGGTACCGCTGCTGAATGGGTTCCAGCGCCGCGATTACGACATCGGCCACTTCCTTCTTCAGATCGCCGTAACCCCGCGCCGTGGCGAAGTGCGCTTCGATTTCGGACCGGGTCTTGCCAGTTAACGCCTCGTAGATCTCCAGCAGGTTGTTCACACCGGCGCGCTGCGGATCGTCGTTGAACGAGATGTCCCGCCCAGAATCGGTCACTGCGCGCATGATCTTTTTCCTGGCGCGATCAGGGAGGTCGAGCAGATAGACGGCGTGGTATTCCGATGACGTCTCGCTCTTGCTCATTTTGTTGGTCGGATCGTCCAGGCCCATAACGCGCCCACCGGACAGCGGGATCATCGCCTCGGGGATGGTGAACGTTTCCCCGAACAGGTGGTTGAACCGCTGGGCAATGTCGCGCGTCAGTTCGAGGTGCTGGCGCTGATCGTCGCCAACCGGCACCGCGTCGGCGTGGTAGAGCAGGATGTCGGCTGCCATCAACACCGGGTAGTCCAGCAGCCCGGTCCCAACCGAGTCGGCCTGTTGTTTGGCGGCCTTATCCTTGAACTGCGTCATGCGGTTCAGCCATCCGAGCGGCGTGATGCAGTTGAGCAACCACGTCAGTTCGGAATGGGCGGGTACGTGAGACTGCACGAATATCGTAGAGATGTCGGGATCGATGCCACACGCCAGATACAACGCGGCAACTTCGCGCGTTTTAGCGCGCAACTCAGCCGGATCGTAAGGGACTGTGATCGCGTGGAGATCCACCACACAGAAAAAGCTCTCGAAGTTGCGCTGTTCGCGCGCCCACTGTCTGAGCGCCCCGATGTAATTCCCGATGGTCAAATTGCCGGATGGTTGGACGCCAGAAAAGACGCGCTTGCGCGTTTTGGAAACGTGTGAATTCATAGCGTGATCGTCCTGTATGGTGCGAGGCAGAGCCGGATACTTCTGGCAGGGTGAAAAGACCAGAGTACCGCCGGCAGGATTCGAACCCGCGACGCCTAGTTCCGAAGACTAGCGCTCTATCCACTGAGCTACGGCGGCAAACATACACAATCCTACCACGATGGGTCACGCGGATCAATGGCGAGCAACACGGTCAAGTCACCATTCGGCGTTGGGGAACGTCTCGACGTGCGCATCATGGCCGATGCGCTTGTACATCTGCACGCCCGTGAACGGGCGGCCCAACACGCCGTCATGCAGCGCCCACGAGCGTCCCGTCACCGTACGCCACGCATCGCGAGGCCGAAAAGGCGAATCACCGGTGAGCTTCTGGTGGAGGCAGCCGCCGGGCAGGAATTCGCGATGGATGGTCTTCATGAACTGCAAGCCCTGCGAATACGAGAACCCATACCGCTCGAACGTGATCGCATTGTGGTAAAACAGCGGCTCGATGAAAAAAAGCACGTGGCCCATGTTGCCCACAAACGCTTCGAACGTCGGGAGCATGGTCCGGAACACGCGCAGGCCGCGGCGCACCTGCCCAGGGGCAAGCCCTGCCTCCATCGCCCGGATCTCTTCCGGAATGTTACGCCCTTCCATGCCCAGTTGGTTGGGACGCCCCGCCTCATCGCGATCGATGTTATAACGCGGCGAGGCCGGATCGTTGATCACCACGAGAAACACGACGAGCTGTGCGTTGAAACTGTCCCCCATGTGCAGGTACAGCGCCGGCTCCGTCGATTCGGGCGCGTTGTAGACGGAAATCTCGACCGAACTGCTGCGCGCAGGGCACCGGACATGCACCACACGTGTGCCGCGAATGGTATGCGTGGCCGGATCGATCCCAAACATGGGAAAAACCCAGTCGGGCAGCAGCGTGTGATAGATGGCAAGCTTGGCCGGCTCCGCCAGATCGTTGATCCCTCGAATGGAATCCGGCCAACTCGACGTCTCGTTGTTCTGCATTCGCCAATCACCCACCCGGCAGCAGGCCGGTCACTGACGCTCGTTCAGCGTCCGCCGGATCTGCCGCTCGGTGTCACGTTCACGAAGCGCGCTCCGCTTGTCGTACTTCTTCTTCCCGCGTGCCAGCGCGATCTCGACCTTTGCCAAACCGCGCGTCAGATACATAACGGTGGGTACGAGGGTCAGCCCCTTTTCCTGAACCTGCGACATGAGCCGGTCGATCTCGCGCCGGTGCAGCAGCAGCTTGCGCGGGCGCAAGGGATCGTGCCCAAACATCCCCGCCTGTTCATACGATGCGATGTGCACGTTGAGCAGCCACAACTCATCGCCGCGCGGCTGGACGAACCCTTCTCTCAGGTTGACGTGGCCTGCGCGGATAGATTTGATCTCAGAACCGGTGAGCGCCAAGCCGGCTTCGTAGGTGTCGAGTAGCTCGAAGTCGTGCCTTGCCTTGCGGTTCGTCGTTACGACTTTTCGGCCTTCCATCACATTCCTCACATTCGACGGTACTAAGCGACCGTCATTCTGGCTGTTCTGTGTTCAAATACTCGACTGCAGCATCGAGTGCCGGATCGGCGGGTGTCGCTGCACCCTCGCCAACGGGGGCTTCCACGTCCGGGACCAGTCCGCGCCCCTGGATGACCGTGCCGCCAGGGGTCAACCAGACGGCCACCGTCACGCGGATCTGCGACCCGTCCCGCAGATTATACACGTGCTGCACCGAGCCTTTGCCGTAACTGGTCTGCCCCACCAGGACAGCCCGACCGCGATCCCGCACCGCGCCGGCCACGACTTCGGACGCGCTGGCGCTGCCCGCGTCAATGAGCACGGCCAGCGGAATCGATTCAGCGATGTCTCCCGTCGCTGATTCGAAAACACGTTCGTCGCCATCCCGGTAGCGCTCGGTGACGATGATCCCTTCATCCAGGAACAGATCGCTCACGCTGACCGCCTGATCGAGCAGGCCGCCGGGGTTCCCCCGGAGATCGAGGATCAGAGCGCTGGCGCCTTGCTCCAACAGGCTGCCAATCTCCTCAGCCAGGAACGACGTCGCCTTTTCGTTGAAGCGAAACAGCCGCACATAGCCGATTTCGTCCATCAACATCGCCTCAACGGTCGGGAGCTCGACTCGCGTTCGAACGATCTCGACGGACAGGGTGCTGGAGTCAGACGGGCGGAACACGGCGAGTTCGACGGTAGTTCCTATCTCCCCGCGCAGCTCACCTACAGCCTTCTCCTGCGTCCACCCTTCGGTTGACGACCCGTTGACGGCGATCAGGATGTCGCCATCCTGAAGACCGGCCTCTGCCGCGGGCATTCCGGTGAAGGGCCGCGTAATGATCAGCTCGCCGCGCTCGTTTTGCGTGATGTACGCCCCGATGCCACCGAACTCGCCGGCGGTTGCCTGGCGATCAAACTCGGCAACTGCGGGCGGCGCGAAATAAGTGAACGGATCGTTCGTCGTTGCAAGCAGTCCCTGAATCGCGCCGTGAATCAGCGTCTGGTCGTCGGGCATGTCGAAGTAGAAGTCGCGTTCCAGAATATCCCAACTCTGCCAGAATACCTCGAAATCTTCGGTATTGTGGCGCGAGTCGCGGATGTCTCCGAGAAAAAAGCCGGCGACAAACGCAACACTGCCCACCAGCGCGCATAGGAGCACGACCTGTGTGGCCGATATGTGCCGCACGGGTCGCGGTGCCTTCGTCGACGTACCGGGTTCCATTGCTGCCATGCCGTATCAGTCCGAAACACCTATCGTTTCGCGAAGGAAACGCACCGCCTCGGCCAGTTCGACATCCCGCCCGTCATCCGCCGGGACGGTGGTGATGTTGGGTTCGAGCCCGCTGCCCGCCAGCGGTGTCTTGGCCGGCGTGAACCACTCGGCAGACGTGATGTGAACCGACGAGCCATCCGACAGCCGGAAGATCAGTTGAACCGACCCCTTGCCATACGTGCGCTGCCCGATCAGGATACCGCGCCCCTGGTCGCGAATGGCGCCCGCGACCAGCTCTGCCGCGCTGGCCGTGCCGCCATTCACCAGCACGACCAGAGTCTTGTCGAGGCCCGCGCCTCCCGGTGAGGCCAGTGTCTCGGTCTCGCCGTCGCGGCGCTGCTCGAAAAACACTACGCCGCCATCCAGGAACTCGGATGCAACCTCGACCGATTCTTGCAGCAGCCCTCCCGAATTGGAGCGCAAATCGAGGATCCAGGCCCGGATGTCCTGCGACTCAAGCTCCGCGAGCGCGGTGCGCAATTCTTCCGGCGTGCGGCTCGTGAACTGGCGAATCTGGATGTAGCCGAACTGTGGTTCCTCGGTGACCGGACGCCAGATGACCGACGGCACGGCCACGACGGCGAACTCGATGAAGTAGTCCGCAGTGTCGCCAGAATCGGGCGTCAATACGGCGATCTCAACGCCGCGCCCGTCACCAACTTCGCCGCGCAGCATCTGATCGACGACGTCCAGGCGCTCGCCGGGTGACAGCACGGTGCCGTTCACGGCCTGCAGAATGTCGCCGTCCTGCACACCGGCTTGAGCCGCCGGCCCATCCCGAAATGGATACAGCACGAACTGGCCCTGATCATTCAGCTTCACCTGAACGCCAATGCCGCCATACTGCCCGGCCAACACGTCGGATTCGCTCTGCGTGACCGGGGGATCGTTGAAAAAGGTGTATGGATCATCGAGCTCTGCCAGATAGCCGCGTATCGCGCCGTATTCCATATCGCTCGCGGGGGGCATCTCACGGAGGTAGTTGGACTCGATCAGCGCCTTGACTTCTGCCAGCAAGGTAAATGGCTGGTCCGTTTTCTCCTGAGCCGTTGCAGGAACCTGTCCCCGGATCAAAAAACCCGCCGCGAAGACCGCACTCAGGACAGTCCCGACCAACAGCCCACGAAAGATCGCTCCGGTCACGCGTTGTTTCTTCATCACTGCGTTGTGATCCATACGCCTGTGCCTTGTCTCATCAGGAATGCGGGCATTTTAACATATTGTTTGCCCGATTTTAAGCGGTGACATTTTCCCAATTCAGCAAGCGGTGCTATTCTGGAAATGGAATACAGCTTCCGGTGACAGGAGATAGCCAGGATGCCAGGTGACAGACCTCTTGTGCTGATCGCCGACGATGAGCGGAACGCGGTCGTGCTGCTGACGCGTATTCTGGAACGCGATGGCTTCGCGGTGGAGAGCGCCAAAGATGGCGAAACCGCGCTGCAAAAAGCGACGGAGTTGCATCCTGATTTGATTCTGATGGATGTGCAAATGCCGCGCATGAACGGGTTCGAGGTGACCCAACAGCTCCGCGACAACCCGGACACGGCACGCATTCCGGTGATCTTCGTGACAGCCGCAGCGCGCGAGCCATCGGATGTCGCGCATGGCTTCCAACTCGGCGCGGACGACTACATCCGGAAACCCTACAACTATCATGAGCTACTCGCGCGGGCTCACAGCAAAATGCGGGCGCGCCAGCTCGAGGACCGGCTCCAGCGGCGCAGCGAGGAACTCGAAGCGCTGGTGCGCATCGGGGGCGAATTCAACCAACGGCTGGGTCTCAACGAGCTGACAGAGCTTATCCTGTTGATCGCCTCGCAAGAATTGAGTGCCGGTCACGCGGAGCTCTTCCTGTTCAATGAGAACCGCCGGCTGATCGTGTGGCGGGATGTCCGGCAAGGCATGCGAGAACCGGCGGAAGGCGCCAGCGTGCTGGAAAACGAGCACACCGTGGCCGCGCATGTATTCCGCCGGGGGGAACCGGTTCTGGTGGCAGATACTCAAGACGGAGGCACGCCGTACCTGCCCAACGCCGCCGATTTTCGCTCGATTGTAGCAACACCGCTGCGCCACCATGGGCGCCTTGTGGGTATTCTCCTGGTGGCGGGCGAACGGCCACAGCATTTTTCGGAGAACGATTTGCGCCTGCTGCGATCGATCGGCGAGCAGGCAGCGCTGGCCGTCCGAAATGCTCAACTCCACGCCGCATTGCAGGAGTACGCGCAGAACCTGGAAGAGATGGTGGAACAACGCACTCACGAACTCCAGGCCGCGCAGGCGCAACTGGTACGGACCGAGAAACTGGCCGCGTTGGGCCGCCTGGCGGCGGGTATTGCTCACGAGGTCAATAACCCGCTGCAGCCCATATTGAATTGTCTCGAGGTCGCCATCGAAGATGTCGAGCACGATCACAAGATTGACGCAGAAGTCCTACGGGTGGCCGAGCGAGAAGTCGTGCGGATCAAGTCGATCGTGACACGCCTGCTCGATTTCGCGCGTCCGAGCACAGCGGACAAGGTCGCGCTCGATCTTCACGGGCTGATCGACGAGATCCTCGTCCTGACAAAAAAACAACTGGAACATATGCACATCGATTTGGAGTTGCAGTTGGAGTCTTCGCTGCCTTTGATTGGCAATCCCAATCAGATCAAGCAAGTGGTCCTCAATGTCGTGCTGAACGCCATGCAGGCCATGCCCAACGGCGGGCGGTTACGTATTGCCACCTATGACAACGAAGACGGCGTCATCACGGAAGTCAGTGATACGGGCGTGGGCATGAGCGAAGAGACGATCGCCCAGATTTTCGAGCCATTCTACTCGACGAAAGACGATGGGACCGGGCTGGGCCTGGCAGTGAGCTATGGCATCATCCAAGGTCATGGGGGAGAAATCCACATCGAAAGCGAAATCGGCAGAGGCAGCCGTTTTGTCATCTGGCTGCCTCGATCCTCATCTTCAGGACGTCAGGAGCGCTTCCATAACGATTGAAACTCTGTCAAGCTGATTTCGTAATTGGCATAGCGCTGGGCATCCGCAAGAGACGCAAAAGCGCGATACAGGGTGTCACGCGAGCCGTCCCCACAGATTGACACGTCGACACCCACAGCCTGTAGGTCGTCCTGGAGCGCGGCAGACTGCTGCGCGAGAATGCTCATTCCCTGGGCGACATAGGTGGGCAGACCCGGCCCTGGCCGGTCGCAAATCTGAAGCAGCATTGCATCGCCGAGATCGCTCTTGGCAACGACAACCTCGCGGCTGCTGCCCAGATTGGCCGCCTGGGCCTGGAACGCTACGGCGTCTATCGTTGTCGCGACAGTTGGCGAGTCGACCGTCGCCACGTCCACAGCAGACGGCTGTGCGCTTTCGTCTTCCTCGCCGGGGCGAACCAGCGCCCAAACCAGCACGAGCACCAGCGCCACTAGTACGAGAGCGCCCACCAGTTGCACAAGCCGGCGTGTGCGACCACGCCGCCGGGCTGTTTGCTCCTCAAGCTTCGCCAGGGTTTCCTCATCGTACGTCCTAGATTCATCCGCTGCTAACGCCAGCCGGATTTCTTCTTCCAGAGCCGAGGACCGTGGCTCTGAATCGTGCGGGACAGCATCGACCCCCTCGTCCGCCTCCGGGCCAACCGCCTCGGCGCGCAGGTCGGAGAAGGGATCTTCGGAGACGAACAAATCCTCGTCGAGCTCCGGAATCTCCGAATCGGCGAAGACATCGCCAAAGATGTCTTCCGAGAATGGCTCCTCCTCTGCGGAGAACGGCTCGAACTCAGAGGGGGCGATCTCGGTCACGTCGAGTTCGGCCTCTTCCAGGGCAGGCGTCTCCAAACGAGCGGCGGCCAACTCCGGGAACTGGGCGATCTCATCCTCGCCAGGAGGATACTCAGCATTCAGCTTGTCCAGCATCTCCCGCGCTTTTGGAGCGTTGGTGTAATCGGGATCGAGTCGAAGCACGTTCAACAGCGCGCCTCGCACTTCACGGGGTTCAGTGACGGCATAGGCCAACAGCCACCACGCATCAACATTGTCCGGCTCTTCATCCAGAATGGGCCGGATGATTTGTTGCGCTTCTTCAGTTTCATCGCGTTTGATGAGCTTAAACGCGCGCTCCAGTTCCTTGCGGGACTCGCTCATAGCATCCTCCGAGATGTCGGTTGCGGCACCCTTTCCCGCATTATAGTCTGACTGGGGCAGGGTGCAAACAGGAATATCCCGACAATACCCCCCCGGACGCCTCACTAGCGCTGTGGAATCTGCGACAAACAACAGGACGCTGTCACGCCCGGTAGTTTCCTGGAGAACGAGCGTTACAGCGTCCTGTTTGCGAGTTGCTGATCCTGGCGGCTAGTTGACGACGGGAATGCCGCTCGTGTTGCCGGTGGTGTAGGCAAACGCCTTCGAAATCCAGCCGTTTCCGAACGAACTCTGTACGAACCACCAGCCCCGATCCGGACTCTGGCCAATGATGGGGAGTTTCGTCCCGGCGTACACCGAGCCAAGTGACTCGAACATCCCGTTCGGGCCCGAGCGAATGTTCAACGCGCCGGTGTTCACGATTGCGAGCGGCCCGGCGAGAGCGGGTTCTGGCGACTCGACTGCGGTGCCCTCGTCCGAAGGCGGCACAGCAGCTCCCGGCGCCACGTAAGGCACGCCGCCCGTGCTGCCGCGGACGATGACGTAAATGCCGTTCGCCCAGCCGTTGCCAAGAGGCGTTTCGAGGAGCCACCAGCTCCAATCGCGCGTCCTGCCGATGATGCGCGTTTCCGTACCGCCAGGCAGGACGCCAATACTGGAATACTGGATACCCGGGCCGCTCCGGATGTTCAGCGCGCCTGTGTTGATGATGCCAACCGGGCCGGCCACGGGGGCGCCTTGCGCGGACTCGGTGGTGATTGGTGCCGCGCCGAATTCATTCCGCGTGATCACATACGCTCCATAGACCCAACCGGTGCCGAAGGATGTCTGAACCTGGTACCAGGAGTTGTCTGTTGTGCGCCCAACAATCGGCAGCTCGTCGCGTCCTCCGACAGATCCCAGGACCGCGAAATTCTCGCCGGGGCCGCTGCGGACGTTCAGGTAGGTTGCCATTACCACTGCGTACGCGCCTTCACCTGTCACCGGCAGCCCATTCTGGATCACCCCTGGAGTTCCGTTGAGCATGACCAGTGGGGCCGATACCCAGCCAACGCCGAAAGGTGAGCGTATCTGCAGCCACGAGCCATCCGGGTTTTGCCCCAGCACGAGAGCCTGCGCGCCTTGCCGGAGCTGTCCCAGCACGCCCGCGAATGGGCCCGGACCGCTGCGGACGTTGAGGGCGCCAGAGGCGACGGTGGCCGTCGGGCCGGGATCGCGGACGGGAACACCGGACGTATTCGCCGCGGTCACGCTAATCTGCGAAACCCATCCCTCACCGAAGGTGGCCGCGATGTACCACCAGCCGCCGTCCGGGCTGACCCCGAGAATCGGGACGACTTCCCCGGTGGAAAGCACACCGGCGATTGCGAAGCCGGTTCCGGGCCCCGTCCGAACGTTGACGGCCCCACTTGATGTGGCATAGGCCCCCGTCTGGCTCGTGTGGGCATGCCCCGGCTGGGTCTCTAATGCGCTCGCCGTGCCCGCCGGTATGACTGTCAAGACCAGCAGAGCGGCAACGAGCATGATGCTGAAAAAAGGAACACCTCGCGCTTTTACTCTCGGCATCGAGTTACCTCCCGTGCACATGTATTATGCCGGACATGAAAGGTCGAACATGATCGCTACAGTGCAGTGTACGTTGGATCAGCACGTGACGCAACAGTACGAGAGGAATAGTGGGGCGTGGCGCGAAGCGGATAGAGCAACAAAAAAGCCATCTCATCACATAGCGACGAAATGACTTGTTTCGTGATCATCATATTGCATGAAAGTGCCCTGGAGAGGACTCGAACCTCCACGCCCGTAAGGGCACAGGCCCTCAACCTGCCGCGTATGCCAATTCCGCCACCAGGGCTGTTGAGGACATTATACACAGCCGTCTAGAGATGTCAATGGTTGGCGCCCAAGTCCTCCACGGCGTACAATCAACCATCAACACGTCTTCGAGATCAGCACTTCTATCAGAACAAGGTACGACCATGCGAATTGTATTAGACGCGATGGGCAGCGATGAGAATCCGGCCCCGGATGTGGAAGGCGCGGTGTTGGCGGCGCGCGAGTTTGGAATGACGATTGTCCTCGTGGGAGACCAGGACCAGATCAAACGCGAGCTGGACAACCACGACACAGCAGGGCTCCCACTCGAGATCGTGCACGCCGGGCAGAAGGTCACCATGGAGGACAAACCGGGCGAGGTGGGACGAGCCAAACCCGAGTCATCCATGCACGTCGGGATGCGCCTCGTCAAGGAACGACAAGCGGACGCCTTCGTAACGGTGGGAAACACCGGCGCAGCTCTGTCAATCGCCACGCTCCACACCCTCAAACGCATTCCCGGTGTTTCCCGACCGGCGCTGTCGACCATTCTGACCCTGCAAGGCAAGGCCATGATTCTGCTCGACATCGGGGCGAATGCGGACTGCCGGCCCGAATGGTTGGTCCAGTTCGGCGTGATGGGCAGCATCTATGCCGAGCGCGCACTCAGCAGGAAGAATCCATCCGTGGCCCTGCTCTCGATCGGAGAAGAAGCGGGCAAAGGGAGCACACTGGTCAAAGAGGCGGCGGAACTCTTGCAGTCCTGTGGGGTTAACTTCATTGGCAATGTCGAGCCAAAGGAGATTCTCGCCGGCACTGCCGATGTGGTGGTCATGGACGGGTTCTCGGGCAACGTGCTGATCAAGTCGATGGAAGCGCTGGGCAACACACTCTTCGGGCTCATTCGTTCGGAGATCAAGGCGGACTGGCGATCAGCCATCGGCGGCTTGCTCGCCAAACCGGCCCTCAAGCGTGTTTACCGCGCAGTCGACCCCTTCGAAGTTGGGGGAGCACCGTTGCTAGGAGTCGATGGTGTGGTTATCATTGGGCATGGGCGATCCAATGCCTATGCCGTCAAGAACGCGATTCGGCAGGCGCAGTATGCTGCGTCGGGCCACATTGTCGAAGCTATACGAGATGGCCTTTCGTCCACCATCACACGTGATGATTCACTGCCCGAGAGCAGTCACTAACTAACAGCAAAGGAAATCAGAGATGGATTTCATGCGCAATGGTTTTCCACGTGTCGTCGTAACAGGTATGGGTGCCGTGACGCCGTTGGGCCGCCTGCCAAATTTCTGGGAAAAGCTCAAGGCTGGCGTGTCGGGCGTGCGGCGCATCCAAAGTTTCGACCCCTCTCACTTAGAGGTACAGATCGCGGCAGAGGTAATCGATTTCGACCCGAACGAATTCATTGATCCTAAGGAAGCCCGGCGTATGGGCAGGCCGGCCCAGTTTGCGGTTACGGCAGCGATGGACGCGCTCAACGACGCGGGCCTGACAGTTGAGGATATTGAGGCAATCGGCGAACGCGTCGCCGTGGACTTTGGCTCATCCCTGGGCGGGCACGACCTCGCTCAGCAGGCATCGTTCAATTTTCGCACCACGGGGCGGCGTCCCGGGCCATTTTCGCTGATCAACTCAATTCCCAACATCCCCGCGCACTACATCAGCCGGATAACCGGGGCGCTTGGCCCCCTGGTGTGCATCTCGGCGGCGTGCGCGTCAGGCACGCACAGCATTGGCGATGGCGTCGAGCTGATCCGCCGTGGGCGTGCAGATATGGTCTTTACCGGTGGCGTCGAGGCGATGATCCTTGATTACGGCATCGCCGGGTTCATTTCCATGACCGCGCTGGCGACCGGCTACAACGATAACCCCGCCGCGGCGAGCCGTCCCTTTGATGCAAACCGTAATGGCTTCATCTTCGGAGAAGGGGCCGCCGTTCTGATTCTCGAAACGCTGGAGCGCGCCGTGAAGCGTGGGGCCCGCATCTATGCCGAAGTCCTGGGTTCGGCTTCCTCGTCGGATGCGTACCATGTCGCCGCGCCGGAGCCAACGGGGCGCGGCCCGGCGAATGCCATGAAATGGGCGCTGCAGGATGCCGGCATCAATCCGGAAAACGTCGACTACATCAATGCGCATGGGACGTCGACCAAAGCTAATGACGCGATCGAGACTCATGCCATCAAGACCGTGTTTGGTGAACATGCGTATAATCTTGCCGTCAATTCGACGAAAAGCATGATTGGCCATCTGCTCGGCGGGGCGGGGGCGGCTGAAGCCGTTGCGACGGTCATGTCGATCTATGAAAAGGTGCTGCACCCGACGATCAACTACGAAACGCCGGATCCCGAATGCGATCTCGACTACGTGCCCAACGAAGCGCGGGACGCGCGCATCCGGTACGCGTTGTCGAACAGCTTCGGCCTGGGCGGTCAGAACGCCACGATTGTGTTAGGGGCTGTCTAGCCGCGGTCAAGCTGCATTGCTGAGAAAATAACCGCGCTGGCCCGAGGGTGATCAGTTCGAGGTCAGCGCGGTTGCGCGTACCTGCTCATTTTCCAGCCGCTGCAAGCTTTGCGTGGCGCGCAAGCACAGGGTCTGCCCGCCCGCGTTCAGCCATTCATCGAGTGTTGGGCTTGCTTCCATACCGGATGTGGCCTCGGCGTATATCCGGGTTCCCCAGTAGTAATAACGCTGCGTCTCCGAAGCCCAGGTGGCCCACCCGCGCTTGATGACCCCATGGCCGCCATTGTAGCCCGCGAGCGCCAACCCGGCGTGACCGTCGGCCAGCTCCAGCCCTTCCGCCAGATACGTCAGACCGCGCAGCGCGTTCGTCTGCACGTCGAGCATATCCTCGCCAGCAGCGAAGTGAAACGGCATGACCTGGAACAGCCCTTGTGCACCCGCGGGCGATGACACGTAGGGATCGCCACAGCTCTCGATCTGGATAACCGTGGCGATCAGGTTTGGATCGATCTGGTGGACGACCCCCCACGCCAGGATGATCGGCGCCCAGTACTGCACCTGGGGCGTGAACACCGGAGAGAGCGGGGAAACTGCCGCTTCGGGCCCCACCGGGCTTTGTGCATAATAAGGCCGGTTGGTTTCGATCACCTGATAGCTGGTGTTCACCGTCGCGTTGAAGACCGACGCCGCGGCCAGGGTTCCTGCGAAGCCGCCCGCGCCGCAGAGAAACAACAGCGCGCCGGTGAGCGCGACTCCGATCCGGCGCTTGAGCCGTTCGATCAAGCCCGCCGGATGACTAATGCTCTTTGATTTTCGAGATTGGGAGTGTGTGTGATTGTTTGCTGCCATGCGATTGCGCCACGATATAGAACATATGTTCAATGCAAGTCTACCTAAGGATACCAGACTCTGGGGTAGGGAGTCAAGTAATCTCGTGGGTAGTGTTATTTTGCCTGAAACTGTGGACTTTCCAGGCGGTTTTTGGCCGTGCGATTGGCGCTCATCTGCGTGGACATCAGGGCTCAGTCAGGCTACAATTGGCTGAGAGCAGGGTGAAGACTCGTCGCAGATAGTGAGGCTCATGAGCAACAACGTTATCAACGTAATCGGTGGGGGTCTTGCCGGGTCGGAGGCGGCCTGGCAGATTGCCCAACGCGGCATTCCTGTTCGGCTCTATGAGATGCGGCCCGCCAAGATGACCCCCGCGCACGTGACCGGGCAGTTCGCCGAGCTGGTGTGCAGCAATTCGCTGGGTTCCGATCTGCCGGATCGAGCGCCGGGCGTCCTCAAAGCGGAGCTTCGACGGATGGGATCGCTCTTGCTGGAGTGCGCCGAACGTGCGTCGGTTCCTGCCGGGGGGGCGCTGGCGGTGGATCGTGAGGTGTTTTCGCGCCTGGTGACTGATGCGATCAAGGCGCAGCCTTTGATCACGGTCGTGCCGGAAGAAGTCACCAGTATCCCGGATGGCGTGACCATCATCGCAACGGGCCCATTGACGGCGGACGCGCTGGCTGCCGACATTGCCCGGCTGGTGGGCGATGAGTACCTGTATTTCTACGATGCGATTGCGCCCACCGTCATCGCGGAATCGATCGATATGTCCATCGCATTCCGCGCCAGCCGGTATGGACGGGGCGAAGACGAGGCCGGCGACTACATCAACTGTCCGATGACGCGCGAGGAATACGAGCGTTTTGTCGCCGCTGTGCTCGAAGCCGAAACCATTGAGCTTCGCACTTTCGAGCAGGAAGACTCGCAGTTCTTTGAAGGCTGTCTCCCGATCGAGCAGATCGCGCGGCGCGGCTTCGACTCGCTGGCATTTGGTCCCATGCGTCCTGTCGGGCTGACCGATCCCCGCACGGGCCGACGCCCTCACGCGGTGGTTCAGCTACGGCAGGACAACCTGGCCGGCACCCTTTACAACCTGGTCGGGTTCCAGACAAACCTGCGGTGGGGAGAACAGCGCCGGATCCTGCGGATGATTCCCGGCCTGGAACAAGCCGAGTTTGCGCGCTACGGTATGATGCACCGCAACACTTTTCTCAATTCCCCGTCGCACCTGCAGCCGTCCCTGGCGTCCAGGCAGCGCGACGACCTGTTTTTTGCCGGCCAGATTACCGGCGTCGAAGGATACGTCGGGAACATCGGCACCGGGCTGCTGGCGGGGATAAATGCCGTCCAGACCGTTCGCGGCGAACTGCCGTGGGTTCTGCCGCCGACCACGATGCTGGGAGCGTTGTGCCATTACATCACGCACGCCGATCCAGCCGACTTCCAGCCGATGAAAGCCAATTTCGGCATTCTCCCGGCGCTGGAGAACGCGCCCAGGGGCAAGCGGGACCGGCAGCGCGCCTATTCGGAGCGCGCCCTGGCCGACCTGGAAGCTTTTCTGATCGCACACGACACGGTAGCGCCCCCGCATTAAAATCGACGTAGGTTTAAGCGTTTGAGCCTGCCAACATGGGGAGGAATATCGACATTAGCGAGCAACTTGCCCGAAACACACCACAAAAGGCGCTGTTGGTCGGCGTCGAGCTGAAGGAAGCCAGGCCGTTGTTCGGCGTCGACGACTCGCTCGACGAGCTTGCGCTGTTGGCGCGGACCGCCGGCCTGGAGGTCATGGGGCGCGCTGTGCAGCGTCTATCCCAGATACACCCGGCAACCTTGATCGGCTCTGGCAAACTGGCCGAGATCGCCGAGACGCTCCCTCAGATCGGCGCCAACCTGGTCATTTTCGACGACGAACTCACTCCGCGGCACCAACGCGAACTCGAAAAGGCGTTCGGAGAAGACGTTCAGGTCATCGATCGCTCGGCGCTCATCCTGGACATCTTTGCACAACACGCGCGGACTCGAGAAGGTGCTTTGCAGGTGGAGTTGGCGCAGTACGAGTACCGGCTTCCCAGGCTCACGCGCCAATGGAGCCACCTTGCGCGCCAGGTGGGCGGCGGAGCAGCTCGCGGCGGTGCCGCCGGCGTGGGGTTGCGCGGGCCGGGTGAGACGCAGCTAGAAGTCGACCGGCGAGAAATCCGGCGGCGGATCTCCAAACTGAAAGAGGAGATCGAGGCCGTCCGCGCACATCGCCAGCGGCACCGCGCCCAGCGAACACGTGCCGGCATGACGACGGTGGCGCTGGTGGGCTATACGAATGCCGGAAAATCGACGCTGTTGAACGCGCTGTCAGGCGCCGATGTGTATGTCGCCAACCAGCTTTTCGCCACACTGGATCCCACGACGCGCCGAGTGGAACTGCCCAGCGGTCGCACGGTGTTGATGTCCGACACGGTCGGCTTCATCCAGAAACTGCCGGTGACGCTCGTGGCAGCCTTTCGGGCCACGCTGGAAGAGGTCATCGAGGCCGATCTCCTGATTCACGTCGTGGACGCCAGCCACCCGCGTGCATGGGACCACGCGGACGTTGTAGAGGATACCCTCGCTGAGTTGGAAGCTGGTCGCGTCCCCAAAATTCTGGTACTAAATAAGATCGACCGTGGCGAGGCTGTCAAGCCTCATGATTTCCACGAGTTGGGATACCGCCATGTCATCAAGACCTCGGCGACCGAAGGCACCGGTCTCGACGACCTGCTATCGGCGATCGAGCACGAGTTGATCGAGAGCTTAACCCCGGTTTCGCTGCTGATCCCGTATTCGCAGGGCGAAGTGCTCTCTGCAATCTATGAAACGGGGGTTGTGATAGACGAAGTCCACACCGAGCAGGGGGTTAAGATCACTGCGCGTATCCCGGCGCGGCTCGTGGGCAGCCTCAGCCAATTCAGGGAGGTGAACGGTGAGCCAGATTAGCGCTGCGTCACGACGTTGGGTGCTGGTGCCCTTCAGACCGGTGTTGGCCCTGTTGCGCCCTGTGTTGAGGCGCGTGGACAGGTCCAAAAAACTGAGCAGGCTGATCAACTCGCTGTCGTCATCCATGGCAACACAGCGAGGCTTGCTGCTCATGCTGGGGACGGCGATTGTCGTCGTAAGCCTGGTCGCGCACGCCGTCGTGTTGGCGGCGCTCGTGTCCACGGATGATTTCGACCAGAGACTGTACCTTCTCTGCATCCCGTTTGGATTGCTGCACGTGGGGGTGCTGATCGGCTTTACGGGGACTATGTTAGCCACGCCGCTGGGCCAGGGCTACAAAGACGAGTAATTTACACCAAAACGCTAATCCTCCGACTCGCCGTCCTGTTTTGGCAGGCGGGTATGTTTTGCTGCATCGTCCACGCGAAGCGGATCGGTGTGGGCGTAGTACGCGCGGGTCGTTTCCACCGAGCGGTGTCCGAGATAATCTTGCACCACGTCCAGCGGAGTCCCGGCGTTGATAAGCTGGGTAGCGCGCCAGTGGCGAAAGTCGTGCGGGCTGATCTTCTTCAAGCCCAGTGCACGCGCGGCCCGCTGGACGACCCGCCACGCCACAACACGGCTCATGCGGCTGCCGTCGAAGCGTGACGCGTGACTCACAAACAGTGGCACCTCACCGCGAGATGTTGCGCGCAGGTTTGCTCCGCGAGCGCGAATGTAAGCGCGTATCGCCGGTAGAGAGTCGAAAAAGCGCAGGTAATACGTGTGGCCGCCTTTGCCCACGACCTCCACGCGCAGTACGTCGTTTTTGCTCAGATAACGCTCGGGAAAATCTGACAGGTTCAGGCTCAAGACTTCGCTGATCCGACCGCCAGTTTCAGCCAGGCTATGCAACAGGGCGCGGTTCCTGAGCTGCGTGAGTTCCCATTGGCGGATTTTCGCCGGATCGGTGTCAGCCTTTTTCAGGTGGCGCGGGGGCTCAAGAGAATCGTAGTAGTAGATGATTTCGTCCATGTGCTCGGGCGGCTGCGGCGGCCCGCTGCGCTGTGGGCGGGTGCGGAGCTCGTCGCGGACGATGCGCCGCGCTTTTGCCAGCGGGAACTGGGCAGGGAGCCAACCGTAGTCGTCCAGGAATTGAAACCAGTTGATGATCCCGGCGATGCGTAGCTCAACTGTCGAGGGTTTGTAGGGCCTGTGATCGCCTGAATGCGCTCGTACCGGGGCGGATAGCATCCATTGTGCGAATTGGAGGAAGATTGGCGCGTCGTCGGATGACAGCTTCTTGATGGGAAGATTTTCGGGAGTGACGACCTGTGTCTGCTGGATTGGCAAACGGGATGGAAACGATCGGTCCCCCAGGAATTCGAAGAAGAGCTCGATAGCGCGGCGATAGGAAGCGATGGTGTGCTCGGATTTCAGAGTCGCGCGTTGGAGGTAGGCGTCACGTGCATCGCCGAGCGTGATATCTTGCTGTAATGCCGGCAGCGCGCTGAGGAGCCGTCTGAAACCCGTTGGGAAGTCATCTGTTACATCTTCGATTGTCAGGTCAGCGATATACCAGGGGAGTTGAGGTGTGAAGCGGATAAGCAGCGGGAAGACCGGGACGTGGTGGTGGCGTGCCAATGTGCAATCCTGCATTACAGATTCGCTGTTGATCGTGTCCGGGCTGACAAGTACAATCAGGGCCGTGGTTGCCGGGACTGCTGGTGAGTTGTCCGAAGCGTGCTGTGAGATATGAACGGTGAAGCCTTGCAGTTCCAACATGCTCTGTAGACGGCGGGCAAAATCTCCATCCTGCTCTGCGGCAGTCACGGTTAAAGAATGGGACATGTGTTATTATCCTCTAGAATGTTACATAACAACGAACTGCGCTTCATTTCTTTCATTATGTTACACCAATATCCAGAGAAATACAAGCGCAACTTTCACGAGAAGTCGACATCAGGCACCTTATCGCACACGCCGGCGATTTCCAATACTTTCCAGCCCCCTACCCGGTGATACCCTGGCCCACATATGTGAAAACATGCCGATTCAGTTCGCGCAGCTTGAGTTCTCGGCTATAGTTGTGCCGTCAGTCACACGTCCTTGCGTGAAGGCAGCGCCCACAATCGGAGAATCACGCGAGCAAGCGCTCGTTTTTCATCGTGGATAATTTGTCTGTTGGCGCGCATTAATCTTATAGAACCGGCCTCAGTTATATTAGTATCACTGTTTTTGCCGCGGTTTTTCGCGTATCGACCTGTATTCCGTGCTCATTCATAGTGAAGCAGAACGCGTGTTCTATCCCTGGCAAGACGGCAGCTATGGGGCAATGCTACCGTATCTCATGCCCGGTAGAGGCTGTTGTCCGCGTAATCTTCTTGAGTTGCACGTGAGGATGCATGATGACTGCTGCCGTCGCCTGTGCGTGGCATGCCGTGTCCGGCTGGCACAGCTAGAATACAAGGAATGGCACGGTTCACAGGTGTTTCCGGGAATCGGATGCGCTCGTGCGAGGGTGTGCAGGTGTACGCTGTGCATTCAGATAGCACAGGGCACTGAAGACAGCACCTTTCGGAACACGGTCTTCACTGCAAAAGCACGCAAGCGCCCTCCCCTGCCCGCCGGCGGCAGGCAAGCCGGCTGCAATCAGGCTAGGGAAGACAACACTCCTGATGAGCTGTCAGAGCACAGCGCTTGTTGATACATGGTTGTCACGAGCGGACGAGCGCTTCATCGTCTGGGGCGAACGTGCGAGCGGCCTGGCCGGCAACGAGCATTAGGCCCCTGCCCTGCCGGCCATCCTCTCATGCCGTCACGATGTTCGGGGCATCGAAACATTCGCAGGAATACGTGCCGGCGATGACGTGCCCGGCCTCCGTGCAGGCAGTGAGTAGCCTCGCGGATCCAAACACAACGCTTTCGGTGAGAAATGTGGGCTTCACTTCTTTTCAGGAGAAAGGAAGGGGTGGGTTTGGATCCGCGAGGCCTGAATGACTACGCGAAAATAATATCACGGTTATGGGATCGTGTCTGGTTGGTCCATGACTACGCGAACCCTATTCGCCGAGCTTCCATATGGACTCAGACTTTCCAGCCTCTATATTTGCCAACCGGGCCGCGACGAACAACCAATCGGATAACCGGTTCACGTATTTCAGCACATCGGGATTCACGTCTTCCACTGCTGCGAGCTGCACGATCCACCGCTCTCCACGGCGACACACGGTACGCGCCTGATGCAGAAATGCCCCAGACAGTCCGCCGCCGGGCAGGATGAAGTTCCTCAACTCAGGCAGCGCCCCCCCCCACGTGTCGATTTCCTGCTCAAGGCGCGCTGTCATCTCACTCGAAACGCGCGTTATGGCAGCGTTCGCGCTCTTCAAAGGAGTCGCCAGATCGCCCCCAACGACGAACAACTCGGACTGAACGCGTAACAACGCCTCTTCAAGCTGTGAGGCCACACCAGCCGCCACGACCAGCCCCAAGACTGCATTCAACTCGTCAATCGTCCCGTACGCGTGCAGGCGCACGTGCCCTTTGCTAACACGCCCGCCTGCGAACAAGCTGGTCGTCCCCTCGTCTCCGGTGCGTGTATAAATCCTCATCGCAGGTCATTCCCTCCATTGATCCAGATCATCGCCCACGCGCCGCCGGCAGCCACACGTGAAACGCCGTCCCCTTGCCCGGCTCGCTCTCCAGCCCGATCTCCCCCTTATGACTATTGACTATCGCTCGAACCAGTGACAACCCAAGCCCCGAGCCGCCAACATGGACGACCCCTTGCTGTTGGCCCCGGTAAAACCGCTCGAAGATCTTCGATTGATCCTCGACACGAATGCCCACACCGGTGTCGACCACGTCGACCATCACACCCTGCTCGTCGCCGCGCGCCTCGACCACTACGCGCCCTCCAGCCGGCGTGAACTTCACTGCATTCTCAACCAGATTGGCGAGCGCCTGCATAAGCTGCTGCATGTCACCGGCCACCAGTGGCAGTTCACCGGCGATCGCCAACTCCAACTGCAAGCCCTTCGACTGGGCCTGGTCGCTCGCCTCGCTCACGACACGCTGCAAGATATCATCCAGTGCGCAATTCTCGAACGCCGGAGTGCCGGACTGCACGCGCTCGAGGTCCAATATCCCACTGATGATGCGGTACATCCGCGTGAGCTGCGTCCAGACGTTATCGATGTAATAGCTCATGTCGGGGGTGAACGTATCCCGCCCATCGTCCTGCAACAATTCGATGTAACTCATCGCAGCCTGCAGCGGATTCTTCAAATCGTGACTCGTCATCTGGACCATCTGGCTCTTGAGTCGATCGAGCTCCTTGAGCTGCGTCACGTCATTCAACACCACGACCCAGCCTTCTGTGCGCGGCTTGCTCAGCTCGGCGAGATGGCAGAGATAGGTCTTGCCCTGGGCTTCGATTTCGTACACGTGCACGCGCTGCTGGCGCAAATCACGAAAAGCGCGGCGCCGGTCTGGCGGCAAATAACTCCCAGGGACGAAATCGATAATGCGCCATCCCACCGGGTTGATATCCGCTTCCAGCAAATAAACCGCCGCCGGGTTGGCGAAGATGATCCGCATCTCGCGGTCAATGGCCACAACGGGATTCTCGGTACTGGTCAGCACTGTCTCCAACTGGTTCTTCGCCACTTCCAGATCGGTGGACAAATCGCGCTCTGCCTCGAACAACCGGCTGTTGGTGATTGCCACCGCTGCCTGTGGCCCCAGCAGCTCCAGCAAGTGCATGTCCTCCCGATCGAATAACTGCCCTTGCCGTCCTTGTATGCCCAGCAGAACACCGACCACCTCGTCGGCGAACATCAGCGGCACGCTGATCACCGCGCCAAACGTTTCGCGCGCCAGCGGCAGATCGGGCCGCCCTGCCCAATCTCGCCGGTAGTTGTCCACCCGCCGCCCGCGGCGCTCGAGCGCGACCGTGCCCACCACGCCCTCGCCCATCGGAATCCGGATGCCCATGTACTGCGGAGGCAAGCTGTGGACCGCTGCAAGCTCCAAATACGTATCGCACTTCAGGAAAATAGCCACGCCGTCGGCTCCCAACAATCCCGCCGCCTGGGCCGCAATCGTGGACAAGGTTTCGTCGAGGCGCAGCCGGCTGGTGATCGCAAGGCCAACGTCTCGCACGGCTTCTAGCTGCCGAGCCTTTCCGAGCAAGGGAACCATGATCTGCTGCCGCACCACGGCGTAGCTCATCATCAACGCGGCGACGGCGCTCACGTCCTCCGCCACTCCCAGCATTCGGAGCCTTGGGCTAAGCAGTCCTGCGATCAGCCCGCCGCAAAACAAGAGAATCCCCAATAGCAGTGTCCGCCCGCGGATCTTTTGGCGGTTCCGCCAGACCAGCCAACTGGTCGAGAGCAGAAACACCAGATAGAGAATGACCACCGGCGTGCCAAACCCGTACTGCAAAACGCCCTGCGATGTCACGTCGTATGGTCGCGGAGATTTGCTCACCAGCAGAAGCACTTGATAGCTGAGCACGACTACAAGCCCTGCCAGAGAGAGCAGGCGAAACATCCGCCCCTGGAACCCGGTCAGGACGGCGCTGTACACGTACAGGCTGATGCTCGCGCCGGCGAAGCCCACATCCAGTAGCCGCAGACCGGTCTGGGTAGCCCCCTGCCCTGCTCCGACGTACGCGGCGGAGCGGGCGAGCAGCGAACCGGATGACCAGATGACGACCATCAACAGGAAGAGTGAGAAATACCGGTTCGTTTCGCTGTTCGGATCCTGCCAGAGGATCAAGAACAGAAGCCCCAACGCCAGCGCGAGCGTGAGGCCGTTCAGAAGCAAAACAATGATATTGGCAGTCATCGCAGTCACGGACCGGTAAAGCTACGGGTCAGACGTTGTTCTGTTTTTCGAACCGGTAGCCAACCCGGTGTTCGGTTAGAATGTAGATCGGATTTGCCGCGTCAGGCTCGATCTTTCGCCTTAGCTGGCTGATATACACGCGCGGATAGTACACGTCATCGATATATTCCGGTCCCCAAACTTGCTCCAACAGATCCCGCTGCGGGACGACCCGCCCGGCATTCTCCAACAACACAACCAGCAGTTTGAATTCTGTGGGAGTCAGGTGAATCTTCTGACCGTCCACGTAGACGTGCCTTCGCTGAAGGTCGATGCTCAAATACCCGTCGTTGTATCCGGTTTCAGTCTCCGAGCCGGACATCTGCGCCCGTCGTAGCAGCGCCTGAATTCGCGCCACAAACTCGTTCAGCCGGATTGGCTTGACCAGGTATTCGTCGGCTCCCGCATTCAACCCTTCGATGATGTCCTCCTCCGTGACCGCCTGGGCGGATAACATCATCACCGGGGTTTCGGCAACCTCACGAATGCGCTGGCACACCGTCAGGCCATCCATTTCGGGCATCACAATGTCCAGAATCACGAGATCGGGCCGCTCGGTGTGGAACGCGCGTAAACCCTCCAGCCCGCTGCCGGCCAGCGTGACCGCAAAGCCCTCGCGGCGCAGTTTTCGCCCAAGCGAATCCCGTATGGCTAACTCATCATCGACAATCAATACTTTGGTTGTCATTGGCGTCTATCCCCCGCTGCATACTATGTAGCCAATCACGAGCACATGGCCCTGCTTACCGCTCAGCCTGCCAGCAATCGCCGGACCGCTTCATCATCCGGCAGAGATGGCTGAGCACCGACTTTGGTCGTCGCCAATGCGCCACACGCGCAAGCATATCGCGTCGCTTCTGGCAGATCCATGCCCCCACGCCCCAAAGCCACCACCAGCCCCGCATTGAACGCGTCGCCCGCCCCGGTCGTATCAATCGCCTCGACTGGGAAGCTGAGCACGCGGACCCATCCCCAGGAACCGGCGGCCAGCGCTCCCTCTTTGCCTAAGGTGATCACGGCGGAGGGCACGCCCAGGCCCAGAGCGCTCTTGGCGAGATTCTCATCATCCATCGCCATGACGTCGCTTTCCGAGACACCGAGCAGTTGGGCCAGCTCGATCCGGTTCGGCGTAAGCACGTCGACGGCTTGCAGTAGATCGGATGGCAAAGACTGCGCCGGGGCCGGGTTCAACACCACCGGAATGCCGTTCTCGCGCCCGAGGCGAGCCGCTTCGATAACGGACTCCACCGGTATTTCAAGCTGAAGCAACACGACATCAGCCCGCGCAAACGCGTCGCCAGCAGCCTCGATGAGTGAGGGCGTCAGGCGCATGTTTGCCCCCGAAGCCACCGCGATGCTGTTCTCGCCATCATTAGCCACCGAAATGAGCGCGACGCCGGTCGCCTCATCTGAAACACGCTTGATATAGCTGGTGTCGATGCCCTCTTGTTCGTAGCCGGCCAGGCATTGATCGCCGAAAGTGTCTGTGCCGACGCACGCCAGAAACGTCACCTCCGCGCCAAGACGTGCCGCCCCGACGGCCTGATTAGCCCCCTTGCCGCCCAACGCCATGACGAAGTCCCGTCCCAACACGGTTTCGCCCGGACGGGGAATATGCGGCGTCCGCACGACCAGGTCAACGTTTGCGCTCCCCACCACAACAATGCGTGCCATGTTCTGCTTCCTCACTGTCGAATGCCATCCAACCACCCTTATCTTACTCCACACCTGCGTTTTTCCGCACGTCAGCATAAAAAACGAGCGACCACGCGTGGTGACCGCTCGTAAAGACCGCTATTTCCGGATAATCCCGATCAGTCCTTGATCAGGCTGCGAAGGACGGTTTGCAGAATGCCGCCATGCTGGTAGTAATTCACTTCCACCAGGGTATCCAGGCGGCACACGACCGGGAACACCTTCGAATCGCCGTTCTCCTGCTCGGCCCGCACCATGATTTCCTGCCCCGGCTCGATGTCACCATCCAGTCCTTCAATCGTGAACAGCTCACGACCGGTCAGCCCCAGCGATTCGGCGCTGTCGCCCTCACGGAACTGGAGCGGCAGCACGCCCATGCCGATCAGGTTGCTGCGGTGAATGCGCTCATAGCTCTCGGCGATGACCGCCTTGACACCCAGCAACAGCGTCCCTTTCGCGGCCCAGTCGCGCGAGCTGCCGGTGCCGTACTCCTTGCCAGCGATGACGAGCAGCGGCGTCCCTTCCGACTTGTAGCGCTGTGCGGCGTCGAAAATCGTCATTTGCTCGCCGCTCGGAATGTGGACGGTCACGCCACCCTCGGTCCCTGGCGCCAACCGGTTCTTGATCCGAATGTTGGCGAAAGTGCCGCGGACCATCACGCGATCATTGCCCCGCCGCGCACCGTACGAGTTAAAGTCCTTCGGCTCGACATTGTGCGCCATCAGGTAAGCAGCCGCCGGGCTGTTCAGCGCGATAGAGCCCGCCGGCGAAATGTGATCCGTCGTGACCGAGTCGCCCAGCATGACCAACACCCGAGCGCCTCGTATGTCCGTGAGGGGTTCCGGCTCCAGCGGCAGATCGACGAAAAACGGCGGTTCCTGGATATACGTTGACGCGGAATCCCAATCGTAGACATCACTCCCCGTCGTGGAAATCGCGTTCCAGGTTTCGTTGCCGCCGTACACGTCGCCGTACTGCTCCTGGAACATCTCTGGTTTGAGAGCAGCCGCAATCGTGTCGGCTATCTCGCGCTGGGTCGGCCAGATATCGCGCAGGTACACCGGCTGGCCGTCACGGTCAGTTCCGATCGGCTCGCTCGTCAGGTCGATATCGACCGTCCCGGCGATAGCATACGCCACCACCAGTGGCGGCGAGGCCAGGTAGTTAGCCTTCACGTAGGGATTGATCCGGCCCTCGAAGTTCCGGTTCCCGCTCAGGACACCCGCCGCAACCAGGCCATTCTCCTCGATGGACGTCGCCACCTCTGCCGGCAAGGGGCCGCTGTTGCCAATGCACGTCGTGCAGCCGTACCCTACGACATAGAAACCGAGCTGCTCCAGGAAGGGCAGCAGCCCTGCCTCGGTCAGGTAAGCCGAGACGACTTTCGAGCCGGGCGCCAGGCTGGTCTTGACGTATTCCGGAACCTTCAAACCGCGCTCGACCGCCTTCTTCGCCAGCAGACCGGCACCCACCATTACCGACGGATTGGAGGTGTTCGTGCAGCTCGTGATTGCCGCGATGACGACCGATCCATGCCCCAGTTCGAGCGCGTGACCGTTATCGCCCAGTTGAATCCGGGCGCGTGCTTTAAGGGCCGATTCCGGCAGCTCGAATCCGCGCTCACGAGCCGGCGCCACCAGCCCGCGCTCGAACGAGTTCTTGACGTCTGCCAGCCGCACACGGTCCTGAGGTCGCTTCGGCCCTGCCACGCTGGGCTCGACCGTGCTCATATCAAGGCTGAGCGTCTCCGTGAATACCGGAGCGGGCGTGTCGTCGGTCCGGAACAGCCCCTGCCGCCGCGCGTACTCCTCGACCAGTTCGGGAGCGCGCCCGGTATACCGCAAGTAGCGGAGCGTCTCCGAGTCGATCGGGAAAAAGCCCATCGTCGCGCCGTATTCCGGCGCCATATTCGCGATCGTCGCCCGGTCGGGCAGGCTGAGCGTGCTGAGCCCCTCGCCATAGAACTCGACGAACTTGCCAACAACCCCCTTGGCACGCAGCATCTGCGTCACTACCAACACGAGATCGGTGGCCGTGGCGCCCTCCGGCAGCCGACCTGTCAGCTTGAACCCGATCACTTCGGGCATGACCATGTAAATCGGCTGGCCCAGGATGACCGCCTCGGCCTCGATGCCGCCAACGCCCCAGCCCACGACGCCCAGGCCGTTGATCATCGTCGTGTGCGAATCGGTGCCCACGAGGCTATCCGGGAAAACGTACTGCTTGCCGTCCATTTCCTGAACGTGAACGCCCGTAGCCAGATACTCGAGATTGACCTGGTGTACGATCCCGGTCGCCGGCGGAACGACGCGGAAGTTCTTGAAGGCCCCCTGCCCCCACCGCAGGAACTCGTACCGCTCCCGGTTGCGCTCAAACTCGATCGCGGCATTGATCCTGAGCGCGTCACGGGACCCAAAACTGTCCACCTGAACCGAGTGATCGATTACGAGATCGACCGGAATCGCCGGTTGGATTCGCTCCGGGTCTCCGCCCATTCGCACCATGGCCGACCGCAGCGCCGCAAGGTCTACCAGCGACGGAACGCCCGTGAAATCCTGAAGCACCACGCGCGCCGGCTTGAACGGCATTTCGTGCGTCTGCCCCGCCGTGGGCGTCCACTTAGCCAGATTCACAACGTCGTCGTCAGTCACCTCGAAGCCGTTGTTGTTGCGTACCACCGACTCGAGCAGCACCTTGATAGAAAACGGCAGAGTGGACACCTGCCCGATCCCCTGCTCCTCCAGTGCGCCCAGGCGAAAGTAATGCATCAGGCCCTGGTTCGACTCAAATGTTGCTTGCGTCCCGAATGGATCGCGCATAGCTCGAGTAGTCATGCCAAACCTTCCTGTGGCTACATGCGGATGATTAATCGATATTTCAACGAATTAGAACAGAGATATCCTCTATTATACCAAGTCGCCGCGCATAGATGCACCCTGAATCCCTGGAAGGCGTCCTCGCGCGCACTGGCGTCGATCGTAGCGTCTGCGCGGCTCAATTGGACTGTGCAGACGCGATTATTAGTCTTGCGGCTTTCGGGTCCTTTGCTTATAATCGTTCACTGCAAGTTCGCCGCTGCGACAGAAGTGTCACCAGCCTAATTCTACGAACCACAGGTACGATGTTGCTGCAACTCCAAACTGAAACTGAAAGCTACTGGACAGAGAGCTTCGCCGTCACCGACGACGATCTCGAGTATATATTCTCGGTGTTTCTCGATGAAGAAACCCCGCTAACCAGCCGAGAGATCGCGCGGCTTTTGATCCAGTACCGCGCCAAACAAGAGGCACAGACACTTCGCCGCCAGATCGAAAAAGGCGAAATTTTCCAGCCCAAGAACACCTATTCCGTCGGCCAACAACTGGTCTTTCCCGCTCTCAATTACAAAGTGGGAGAGGTGATCGCACAACGCCCAGGCCACAATCCCGAGCACGGCGATTTCACCGTGATCCAGGTCGATTTTGGCGACGGCAAATCGCGCGAGTACGCGAGCGCGCTGGCAAGCCCGCACGCGCTCAACGTAGATGTGAGCCCTGAGGCACAGAGCGCCAGTGCCAGCGAGGAAGTTGTCGATCAAATCCTGCAGCAGTATGGCGACGACATCATCTATCTGCTTGAAGATCGCCTGCGCGACACGGAAGACGTAGTGTATTTTGCCGGGCGATGGTTCCTGCGTTCGCTGCTGGCCGATGTTGGCATCGCTCGCCTGCACCTGGCCGAGGCCGTATTGGTGATGCACGAGGGTGGCCCGCTCGATACGCCCAGCATCGCCAAGGAAGTGGACCTGTCCGAGGAAGTCAACCCACGCTTGCAGGTCTTTTCGCTCGACCATGCGCTGTTTCACGATGAGCGTTTCGACGAAGTGGGCCCCGCTGGGAAAGTCCTGTGGTACCTGCGCGAGCTGGAGCCGGAAGAGGTCACGGCGGTTCCTGAGCGGCTGCGGTACAGCCCAATCGACTACGACTGGCGCGTTCTCCCTGAAGAGCTCGCCATTCTCGAGCACGAAATCGATGACGAGTTGTCCAACCTGCGCTCGCCCGCTCGACAGGCTGATGAGGTGACGATCAGCCTGAACTTCCCGCACCGGCGAGCGGGCACCTTGCCTTTGAACTCGCAACTGCGCCATCTATTCCCAACAGCCTATGAAACCCCGCGCATCCTGGTCACCTTCGTCGACGGACAGACCGGGGAGGAAATGACCGGATGGGTCGTGCGCGAACACCGCTATGTCTATGGCCTTGCGGACTTCTACCGGCGCCACAAGCTGCCGGTCGGCGTCTACCTGACGGTTCGCCGCACCGACGATCCTTCGCGCGTAGTCGTGGACTTTGATGGGCACCGCCCGCGAACAGAGTGGATCCGGCTGGCCGTTCCTGGCGAAAACCGCCTCCTTTTCGAGAACCATAAGCGCTCGATCGGGGCCGATTACGATGAACTCATGATCCTCGGCGCTGACGACCTGAAGGGAGTCGATGCGCTGTGGATCAACACCGAGAATCCGGAACGCCCCCTGGTCGACACCGTCCGCGACCTTATGGGAGAACTGGTGCGTTTGAACCCACAGCGCACCGTCCATGCGAAAACGCTCTACAGCGCCGTCAACGTTTTGCGCCGGTGCCCACCGGGCCCCATCTTCGCCACGCTTGTCATGGAACCGGAGTTCGAACACGTTGGCGGTCCGTATTGGCGACTTGCATAACAACTAAGGGATATCCGTGAGCACATCTGCCAGCGCTGCCAGCCGACGCATCAAACCCACACTCGAGACGAAGTTCCACATCGATTACGAGTGGTGGAACCGGGAGGATCGAGAGTTACGCGTCTATCTGCTCAGCCATCTGGACACCGAAAAACGCGAGTATTTTGCCGCCTATCGCGACACGGAAGAGGTGGATTGGATAGACCCGGTCACCGCCGAGGTCCAAAAGGTGGACGCGCTGCAGCGCGCTCTCCAGGAGGCAGCCCAGGCGCCCGATTTCATCACGGCGCGCACGTCTCTGGTCGACGCCGTCTTTCGCGTCTTCCTGGCGAACAACAACACGCCCCTCACGCCGGTCGAACTCGGTGAGATCATCGGGCGCCCTCCTATGACGATTCTCAGAACACTGGCCGGAACCAACGTTTACAAAGGAATCCGACCCGTGATCGAGGATGAGAATTAACCGCTTCGTCCACCACGACAATCGATTTCGCCCCTGTAGCTCAGTGGATAGAGCAACCGCCTTCTAAGCGGCAGGCCGAGGGTTCGAGTCCCCCCAGGGGCGCCACACAACGAAAAATGCCCGCCAGAGTATGACGGGCATTCCATTCCGTAGCATACCTGACCATCAGGACATGATGGCAGCGTAAAGCTCTTGCGTCTCCGCGTCCGGCTCTTTGCCGTCCAGTTTCAACTTCTCGACCAGCTTCTGGTAATGTGCCGCCGCCTCGCTGCGCCGCCCGAGATTCGCGTACAACTGCATAATCTGTCGATGGATCGGCTCGTAGCGATCGTTCTCCGAGACTGCGCGCAGCAGCAAGCCCAGCGCATTCTCTTGCCGGCCCTCTTCGAGCCGGATCCGGGCCATTTCGCTCAGGGCCTCCAGGTACCCGGTCTGGTAATCGCTCCGCCGCTGGACGATCCAATCGTCGCTGTGGCCCTGCAGGAACGGGCCGCGATACAGGTCGATCGCATCCTGCCACACAGCCGGTTTGTCTTCCGTCTCCGGCGACCGGCCCTTCACCAGCGCCCCGACAAAGGCCATGATGTCGTAGTAGATCGACACGTCCGGATTGACGCGATAGTATCCCCCCTCGTGTACCAACACGTCGAAGTCCAGCGCTTTGTGCAGCCGGCGCTTCGTCACATGGAACACATTCACCGCCTGATCGTTGTCCAGGTCCGGCCAGAACGCCTGGCAAATCTCCGAGCGCGTCACCACCGGGCGATCCAGCGCAAAGAAGAACAGCAGCCGCGGCAGGTGCCCTTCCCAGGTATCGATGGGCTTGCCGTTTAGCAACACGTATCCCGGCCCCAGCGCGAACACTTCGAGCTTGGTTTCCCCTTCGGTCTTCATGCCATAGAAATCCTGAGCCACCAGGTGATCGTCCTGCAGGATGACCGCCTTCTTCTGGGCAATGAACGACACCCACGGCAAGCGCGGCAGCGTGCGGCTGTTGATCACAAGCTTGCAGTGCGCCGGCAGATTCGTGATCGCGCCCTCGACAAACGTCTGAAGATCGTCAGCGCTGTCGGTCCGGTCATACTCATCCAGGATGAGCAAAAACGGCTCGTCGCTCAGATCGCTCAAATCGGAGATGAACGCTGACAGCAACACGTCCAGGTCTTCCTCGGTCTCGAAATGGATCTGGTTCAGATAGCGACCGAAGGTGGGATGCTGGTTCGCCAGATCGTGCGTGATGCCGGACAAAAAAGATCGAACATTGACATCGTCCGGACCCATAGCATAATAGAAGACCTGTATGTCGGGGTCATTCATCAGTTGTGCGACGAGCATCGACCGGTACCGGCTCGCCGGGTGAAGGAGAACCACACTGGCATCAGGCGTGCGATCTTGAAACGCTTGATACGAAGCTGCAATCAAACCGTTCAGTTCCATGATGCTTATAGTCCCTTGTATTGTTTGGTGAATAGAGATACTCCTAGTATAGTCCCATTAGCCCGATAAGGCAAGGACTAAGGTAATCGTACTTGTCACTTACGGGCCTGAATGCAATCTCACATCCCGGCTGTTTGACATTTTACCTACCCTCGCGCCCGTCCGATCAGGCTGCACCTTGATATTTTGCCGGAATCCGAGTATTGTACGAACTCGTAAGATATGTTACCTTGTCAATACGTCAAATGTGATCAGCAAGTGAGTCGAAACCCATGTATAAAACAGTGCGAAACCTGACTGTGTTCAGCCTGGGGCTTGGGGTCAGCGCGGTTGTTGGCTGGTTGTTGTTGAAGGAAAGCAAGCGCGACCAGGATGCCGCCAGCGTAACCGTTCGCTCGCAAACGCGCACGACTGAGCCGGACGAGATACCTCAAATCGTGCTTCCCATGGAGCCAATTCCGGCGGAAGAACCCGCCACCGCACCCGCTCAAAAGACCGTCGCCAGCCAGCCTGACGACTTCACCGCCATCAACGGGATAGGCCCGCGCTTTGCCGAAGCCCTTCACGCGATTGGCATTTCGCGCTTCGCCCAGTTGGCCGAGCAGGATCCTGATGATCTGGCAAACCGGCTCGCCGCGCACGTCACCATCCGCGCTGCGCGCATTCGCGAAAACGATTGGATCGGCCAGGCGCGAGCCTTGGCGCAAGACCAGAGCTGATGAATACCGTCATACCCACTGACATCACACTCGATCAAACTACCGGCTACCTCGTCATCCACTGGTCCGACCAACGCGTCTGTCGCTACCCGGTCAGCAACCTGCGCCTGGCGTGTCCGTGCGCCGAATGTCGGGGCGGTCACGAGAATATGGGCCGCCAGTCCGATCCGAAGAACCTGCTCGATCTGATCCCGCTTCGGGAATATCACGCAGAACGCGTCGAGATGGTCGGCAATTACGCCCTGCAGTTCTTCTGGGATGACGGTCACCATGCGGGGATCTATACGTGGGACTTTCTGTACCGTCTTTGCCCACCAGAGGATTCGCATGATGAATGATCTGTCTGATCACGGATTTATCACGGTTGCTGAGATCAGTTATCTGCGTCTTGAGGCGATGCGGTTGTTCGAGCAGTGCCTGACCAACGGCGATGACTCGGCCATGGTCACGTTCATCGAGCAGCAGGTCGTTCACCAGCCGCCACGAATCCAGCTTCTGCGCGATCTCACCGAGGATCTCCAGCAGCGCCTGCTGTCCCTGCGCGAGTACCATTTCGACGTACGCGAGCGGGTCGTGCGCACGTTGCACGACAACTATGGGGTTGACATCAGCGCCATCGCGCCCCCAACGAAGTTGAACCAATATCACCACCTGACGACCGAGCAGATCCTATCTCTCGTCGTCGACTCGGACATAGCGGTGGGCGCAGAAGAGTTGATCATTTTGCGCAAGACGGTCGAAGCCTCGTTACAAATGGCCGCGCAGCTATTCCACGACATTCAACTGACGGCACATCTGCACTATTTGGTGTCGGACTGGCTCGAAGGAATGAATGCCACCGCAGCCCGCCAGCACTGGAATTCGGCCTTGCCGGCGTCGCCCAACAACCAGAATACTACCTACCACTAGCATCGTCCCGATTCGCTTCATTCTCCCGCCGCACAAGACCTGAGGAATCGATGAGTCAGCCATACAAACGTTACTTGCAAGAGATCCTGATCGACTCGGAAACGCTGCAAAACCGGGTCGTCGAGCTCGCCGCATCGATCAACGAAGACTACGCCGACACACGCAAACTCCTGCTTGTGTGCATCCTCAAAGGCGGCGTCATGTTCCTGGCCGATCTGGTCCGCCATATAACCGTTCCGCACAGCATCGACTTCATGGCGATCTCCAGCTACGGCGACGGCGTGCGGGAATCGTCGGGGCGCGTGCGGATCGATATGGACCTGCGCCAGGATATCGCCGACAAGCATATCCTCATCGTCGAAGACATCATCGACAGCGGACATACCATGCAGTACATCCTGAGCCTGCTCGAAACGCGCCAACCGGCCAGCATCCGGATCTGCACCCTGCTCAGCAAGCCCAGCCGGCGCCTTGTGCCGGTTCATCTCGATTACGTCGGCTTCGAGATTCCCGACAAGTTCGTCTTCGGATATGGCCTCGACCTGGACGAGCTGTACCGCAACCTGCCCTTTGTGGGGGTCTGCAAACCGGACATGCAGGTGGGAGACGATTGTTGAACGTACAACCCATCGTGCCAAATCGCCCGCTTATCTGGCCCGATGTTATTGAGGCAATCCGCCAGATTGTCCGCCCATCGGACGATCTCTATATCGTAGGCGGCGCTGTTCGGGACGCCTATCTCCATCGTTGCCTGCACGATATCGATCTCGCTACACCGCACGACGGGCGCCCCATCGCGCGGCGCATCGCGGACCATTTCGGCGGCGTGTATTATTCCCTGGACCCGCAGCGAGGTGTTGGGCGGGCCATTATCCCGTTCGATCGTGAACAGCTTACCATCGATGCAGCCCAATTCCGCGGTCCCGATCTGACCACCGACCTGCTGCTGAGGGACTTCACGATCAACGCGATGGCCGTTCGCCTCACCGGCGACCTCCGGGAAGTGATCGATCCCCTCGGGGGCCTGGCGGATCTCAACCAGCGGCTGCTCCGCGAGTGCAGCGCCGAATCGCTCCAGAGCGATCCCGTTCGCGTGCTGCGCGCGATACGCACCAGCGCCAACTACCGGCTGCACATCGAGCCAGCCACGCTGAGCCACATCAAGCAATATGGCGCCCATCTGGATCGCGTCTCGATCGAACGAGTCCGCGACGAATTCTTCCAGATTCTTGACACGCAGAAGCCCGCTGCCGCGATCGCACTGCAGCTCCACCTGGGGCTGCTCGATCACATTGTTCCCGAAGTCGCCGCTATGCGCGCAGTCGAGCAAGGCCCACCTCACCAGGTCGACGTCCTGCAGCACACACTGCACACCATCGATCACCTGTCGACCGGGTTGTCCATTCTGCGGGCCAATCACGACGACACCCTGACCGGGAACATGCAGTTCGGCCTGCTCTCACAATCGTTCAAGCCTTATCTCTCGCGTCTCGAGGAACATATTGCGCATGAATGGCCGAACGGGCGCACCCATCGCGCCCTGCTCGTTCTCGCTGCCCTGCTCCACGACGCGGGCAAGCCACAGACGCGCTCGGTGAGTGACGATGGGCGGGTGCATTTTCACCAGCACGAGCAAATCGGGGCCCAGATCGCGGAGAAGCGCGGCGAGGCACTCCGGCTCAGCAACGACGAGGTCCAGCGCCTGACCACGATCGTGAAACACCACATGCGCCCGCACTGGCTGCACGGCGCGCAACCACTTACAGCCCGTGCCGTCTACCGCTTCTGGCGCGATACCGGCCCGGCAGGCATCGACATTTGCCTGCTCGCTCCAGCCGACTTGCTGGCAACCTACGGCCCCACGCTGGACACCCCTACCTGGACGGGCTATCTCGAAACGGTCCAGGCCCTTCTGGACGGCTATTTCGTGCATCACGACACGGTCGTTGCGCCGCCGCCCTTACTCACCGGCCAGCACCTGATCGAGCACTTTGGCCTGCAACCCGGCCCTCAGATCGGGACGCTGCTCGAACAGGTCCGTGAGGCGCAGGTCGAAGGCTTAGTCACCACAACACAAGAAGCGCTGGAATGGATCCAACGCTTCCTGGACACGGCCACAAAAAACAATTGACTACGGGTCGCCGCCCGCGTTGTCCACGTCTCCCGGGCGCTCGAAAAACCACAACAGAGTCTTGCCATACACGCGCTCGTCGAACGGTTCGAGAACGTCCAGCGCCACTTCCTCGCGTTCGGCGGGGTCTATCTGCAGGACTACGATCCCATCCGGGTGCAGGTGCGCCGGGTTCTGATCGATGGCAACCAGCGCGTCTTTCCACCACCCCTTGTATTGCGGTGGCGCCACATAGATATACTCGAACGGCTGGGGACCGGGGCGCTGCAAATAGCTGAACGCATTGGTGCGCAACACCTCGGCGCGCTCGGCCAGCCGGGTGATTGCCAGATTCTCGTGTATTGTCCGAATCGCCAGCCGGTCGTTGTCGACGAACACAACGTGCCCCGCGCCCCGGCTGAGCGCTTCGATGCCCACGCTGCCCGTACCCGCGAAGAGATCCAAAAACGAACTGCCGCGTATCCCAACTCCCAGGATGTTGAACAGCGCCTCTTTGACGCGATCCATCACCGGGCGCGTCGACTCGCCGGGGACCATCTTCAGTTTCCGCCCCTTCGCCGAACCCGCAATCACCCGTATCGGCACAAGATGCTCCCGACTTTCATGCCAGGCTCTCGACGACTTCACGCGCGGCCCGAATGTTCGATGTGGGCGTGGTCGTCATGATCACGCACCCCGTCGACAGGATGAAGCGCCGCGCGCTGGTCTGCTCGATCGCCTGCCGCGCCTGTGCGCGCACCTCGACCGGTGTTCCACTGTGCATGGGATCCCAGCGCCCGATCCCCCCGCTCACCGCCCCACTGAATTTGAGCTTGCCCTCAGCCAGGTCCGGGCTGGTTTCGCGATCGTGCCAGTTGATGACCTGCACCGGGTAATCGGCCACCAGATCGAACATGGGGACTGCCCCGTGCAGGTGAAGCACGTTCAGCCACCAATCTTCGGGCAACGCTTCCAGAATCCGCAAATCGAACGGGCGGCCAAATTCCCGGTATTCCGCCTCGCTCATGATCCCATATGAAGCGTGCTGGATGGCATAGAATATACCGGACACGCCGCTCCGCCGCATGGAATCGATGAAACGCAGCGTGCTCTCGGTAATGGTGTTCAACCCGGTCATCAACCGGTCGGGTGCCGTTCGCATATACTCGATCAGCCGTTCTTTGCCGCAAATATTCTTGGCCTGGGCCAGCGGACTGAACACCGTCTGGATGAATGGAGTTTCCGTTCCAAACGCGTCCTTGAACATGCGCAGCGCGTCAAGCTGGCGAGAGAGCGCGCCGCGACCCGGATCCAGCACGCGCAGCTCGGTCCAGTCCAGTGAGCGTTCAACCGCCCGGCGGACGTAGTCACGGGTTCCCTCGACATTTCCAACCCACCGATCTTGGACTCCGTAGTCGGCAACCTGAAAACTGCTGGCAGGCGTCACTTTCACAAAATCGAAATCCCACCTGCGCTGAAATGCAACCGTGGCCTCGACCAGGTCCGCGGCACGTTGATCGTCACCCGGCCAGTGACGCCACAAGGCTACAGGCACGCGATCCGCTTCCTCGCCATGTATCGTCTTTTCCAGGCGCTCGCGCTTCGTCATTGACATCGAAACTCACTCCTCGCTGCTGGCTTCTGTGTCGTCCGCCACGTATCCCATACGCGCGAGCTGCTGGTTCACCATACGGGTGAGCATAAAATAGCGCTCGTAATCTTCGGGCTCGCTTTCTAGCTTGACGGTGACCAGGTCCTTCACTTTCTTGAACAGCCTGACAGCCCGCTCGGTGTCGCCCGTGGTCCGGTATGAGAGGGCCAACCCCCAGTTCGCGTCGATATTCTCTGGCGATTGCTCGGTAAGTCGTATGAATTGATCAATTGCATCCTGATCTCGCCCCTGATAATGGGCCTTCCAGGCTTCGCCGATTTTTTCATCGATCTCTTTTTGATTCATCATTAGCTCCGCAATGAACAAAAGCAAAGGCAGGTTGAGCACCAGTAGTGGATATGTCGCATTATACAGATTACACAATCCAGTTAGCAAGCAAAATCACCGCACCCTTCAGGGCTGCACAGTTATCCGTTCAGGCAGGGTAATGCGCTGCCCCAGGCTGCTCCCCCTGCCGTCGCGCACGAACAGCGGAACAACCGTGTCACACGGCGCGGCGCCGAACTGGCCGCATCGCCCCACCTGGATGTGAATCTCGTACTCGCCAGCAGGCGTATCTGGCGCGATCGAAATCGCGTATGAATCGCGAACGTAGTGGTCAAGTAAGGGCCATACCGGCCACGTGCTGCTTGGAATCGCGCCCGGATGCCGGTGGCGAACGAGACTGACAGCCTCCTCAGGCTCGCTAACCGGCGCGACCGTCACATCGACCTGGTAATCGGGCAAGTCGGGCCGAACCGCCCGCCAATAGACGGTCAAATCGAGCTGAGCGCCGGGTTTCACGCCCGACGGATCATCGAGGTCATAGGCCAGCATGTCGATCCCGCCCTGCAGCGCGCGAGGCAGTGCATTCTCAGCCGGCCTCACCGTGCCGGGCGCCGACCGCACGGTGAACGCTTCGCGGAACAGGTACGGCAGCCCGCTCGCGGCGCTGAGCCACAGCACCGCACAAACCAGGACCAATCGGCTCTGCATCGCCGCCCCCGGTGAGCGTTCCGCAGCATGCGAAGTCACGCGCCGGCTGGGTAGCTCATGACTGCCGGTGCGCATCCAGACCACACCGATCACGAGGCCGACCGACGCCAGCGCGATGAGCCATCCTGCCGTGCGCGCGGGTGTGCCGCCAAATGCGATCCGCGCATCGTAGCGCCCCTCCGGAACGCGAATCCTCATCAAACCGGTATCCGGATCGGTCTGGATGGGAACTTCGCGGTCATTCAGGTCGGCTCTCCAGCCAGGAAAATTGAACGTAAGAATGGTGATCTCCACCGGCGCCCGCGTCTGAATCACCAGCCGTTCCTGTTGGGTCGCGTGTTCGACGATGTCAACCTGGGTTGCCGGCGGCATCGCGTCGCGAGCCACCTTGTCGAGCGTGCCGCCCTGGTACGAAGCGAGCAGCGTGGGTGATGGCGGCGGCAGCGAGTCGACGTTCCGCGGAAGAAGCCAACCGCCGGCCAACCCGGCGACGCCCACGCCACGCAACTCGTCCCTCACGATATCCTGGCGTGTGGGCAGCGTATGGCGAGCCGGCCACTCCGGAGCGTACGAAACAGGCAGCGCCGTCAATGCCACCAGTGCCATCGCGAGATTGGATGCGGCCAACACCGCCCACGGGCGGCCCGATCGCTCCGCCAACCTGGCGACCTGAGCACCGACAATTGCCCAGCTTCCGATCACCGGCCACAGCAGATCGCGCGGCACCAACCGCGGCCACTCGGAACCGAGGTCCCAAACAGGCGATGCCCAGGGCGTGATCAACAGCAGTCCAACAATCCCTACCGCCCCAAAATACGCCACTTCAGCGTGTTCACGGGCAATCCAACGTCCCACGTGAACGATCCGCCGCTGGAGCGCATCGCCTCGCGTCATCGTTCCCGCGGCGGGCGAGACGCTGCGCCAGCCCACGACGGCGATCCACGCCAGTGCAGCAGCGGCAAGCGCCCATACGGCAATTCCCAGCGCGCCGGAACGAAGGGGATTGATCGCGGCCAGGTCGACTCGTCCCGGTGGCAGCAGCAGGTCCCCCAGCGAGATCGTGCCCGCCAGCTCGTCCGCGAATCCAGGAAACGGGACCCAATGAACGGCGGTGCGCTCCGCCCAGGCGGGCAGCCAGAAAAACGCCGCCCCACCAATCCCGCTGCCCACCGCCAGCACGATGTGCCATCCATGCGCGTGGAACAACGTCCGTGGCGCGCCAACCGCCCTGACCCACACCCAGCCGAGCGCAATGCCGGTCAGTACGATGCTCAACGAGCCGTGCGACAACCACAGCCCCATCACGCTAACCGAAACTAACGCCACGTTCCACCGGCTCTCGCCGGCCAGCACTCGCTCCAGCGCCCAGAGGGCAAGCCAGAACCATCCCAGCGCCAGCATGCCGTATAGATCGCCCTGCAAATAGGGTTTGACCAGCAGCAGTTGGGGATTGAACAGGTAAATCGCCAGCGCCAGAATTCCCGGAATCGCGCCCCACCGCCGCCGGACGAAGCCAAAGCAGGCCAGCCCGTTGAGCGTCATGCCGAACGCAAAGACGACCTTGATGCTGTTTTCGATGCTGATCTGGAACAGGACGCGCACCATTCCGGCCAGATAATGCGGCAGCGGGGGAACGTAATTGAACAGCGGCGAACCGTAGCCGTGATTGAAATCCGGCGCCCAGCGTGGATAGAGCACACCGTCCTGCAGACTCTCGGCGATCTCGATTGTCCGGTAAATCAAACCCTGTGTTTCAGTGTTTTGTGGGAGCCCTGGCTGTGCCAGCAGCGGCCAGATGACGATCAGGCACAGCCCTACCGCCGCCCACAGCGCCCAGTCAACTTCACGTCGGGCGCTTCGCATCCAGGCCGGAAGGTCATCGGGGGTCATCCCGAGCGGCAGTTCATCTGTTTTTCGCCAGTTCACGACACCATCCTCAACGTTTTGACTGGACGTCCGGCTTACTGCCGACTATAATTTGACCTGACGACGAGGTATCGCTTGGGCTGCATTCATGATCATTCTAGCTTCGCAGGGACAAAGAGGGAAATGTCTTCACAAGAAACCCTTCTGAACGGGCGGTACCGGCTCGTAGCACAGCAAGGCTCCGGCGGGATGGCGGTCATCTACAAGGCTACCGACCTCGCTTTGGGGCGCACGGTTGCAGTGAAGATCCTGCGGCCCAGCTTAACCAATGATCCTGAATTCCTCAAGCGCTTCAGGCAGGAGGCGCGCAACGTCGCCAACCTGTCGCACCCCAACATCGTGACGGTCCATGACGTCGGGCAGGACGGCAACACACACTACATCGTCATGGAATACATCGACGGCGAGGACCTCAAGCGGCTGATTCGTGCCGAGGCCCCCTTCTCGATCGACCGGAGCCTCAGCATCATCATCAAGATCTGCGCGGGTGTCGGCTATGCGCATCGCGCCGGACTCGTTCACGCCGATGTCAAGCCCCAGAACGTTCTCGTCACCGAGACGGACAACGTCAAGGTGACCGATTTCGGCATCGCGCAGGCCCTGTCCGCCACCCAGCCGCTCGAACGCCAGCGTGTCGTCTGGGGCAGCCCGCACTACTTCTCGCCGGAGCAGGCCCAGGGCGAGTCGCCTACCCCTGCATCGGATGTCTACGCCATCGGCATCGTTTTGTTCGAGATGCTGACCGGGCGCCTTCCCTTCGTCGGTACGGACCAACAAGAATTGGCGATGGCTCACATTCGCGAGACTCCGCCAAATGCGTCCGATTTCAACCCGAACGTGCCCGTCCACCTCGACCGGATTCTGCAAAAGGTGCTGTCGAAAGAGCCGGCGTCGCGCTACAGGACCGCCGATCAACTGGGTCGAATCCTGATCAGCTACCGGCGCCAGGGCCAGTCCACCACCGACGAGGTTCCGGAAGTTCAGGGGCAGGATCCGGTCAAAGACACTGCCGCCACGATCCCGCCATCTGCCGATTCGATACACCTTGCCCCCGCTCCTCCCATCTCCGACCCCAGCCCAATGGCAACTGCGCCCACGCTGGGCAATCCACAGGCGCCGGTCCGGCTCAGCGAATCGGTGACCAACGCCTTTACCGGGCCGCAAACCAATGCGTTCACGGGGCCGCAACCCCATTCGGCAGCCACCAGTCCGGGGATCCCGCCGGTTGCAGTGTCCCATCCCTACCAGCCGCCGCGCGCCCCGGAGGTCATGATCCAGTCACGCTATCGCGCCGCAGAGCCACCCCCACAACTCGACCTGGTCACGCTGGTGCTGGCGTTTCTGGCGTTCATCGCCGTGGTATTGCTCATTCCACTCTGGATCGCGGTGTATCAGGCGTGGCTGGGGTAATTTCGCGCCCGCCGCGTATAACGTATAGAGTCCCGATTTCTTATGCAATGCTAATTTGCCTGACTATTCCCATCCTGGTTTTTGCTGATCGATTCCTGTATAATTTCAGTAGGTGATACGATAAGGAATTTTCTCGCCAGGTTGTAGCTGTAGAGCGCAGAAACCCATGTGCCATACACGACGGTTGAGGGCTGGAGGCTAAGCAGTGAATAATCGTTCGCGGAACGTGTTTGTGTACATTCTCATAATCGCCGCCATCGCCGCGATTGTGTTCGGTGTACGCAACAACAGCGCCAACTCCAAAGAAATATCGGTGAGCCAACTGGTCGATGACATCAATGCGGGCAAGGTCAGCGCGATCTCCGTCTCGGATGAGGGTGAGCTGACCGCCACCTACATTAACAGCAACGAAGAACGCAAAGCGCAGATCAATCCCAACACAGATGATCCGGTAACCTTGCTCGAGTCACTCGGCGCTGTGCCGGAGTTGCTCAGGTCAATCGACTTCGAATTCACTAAGCCGAGCAATCTCTTCAACTGGATCGGCCTGATCGGCACGTTCCTCCCCCTGTTGTTGATCGGCGGCTTCATCTATCTCATGCTGCGCCAGGCCCAGGGCTCCAACAATCAAGCCATGTCCTTTGGCAAAAGCCGCGCGCGCATGTTCACCGGCGATCAACCAACCGTCACCTTTGATGACGTGGCCGGCGCAGAAGAGGCGAAAGAGGAGCTTCAGGAAGTCGTCGAATTCCTCAAAGATCCCGAGCGATTCATCCAGCTTGGCGCGCGGATTCCGAAAGGTGTGCTTCTGGTAGGCAGCCCTGGTACAGGCAAGACGCTGCTGGCGAAAGCCGTCAGCGGCGAGGCCGGCGTGCCCTTCTTCAGCATCTCCGGCTCGGAATTCGTGGAGATGTTCGTTGGCGTCGGGGCCAGCCGCGTGCGCGACCTGTTCGACCAGGCGAAGCGCCACAGCCCTTGCATCGTCTTCGTCGATGAAATTGATGCCGTTGGCCGCCACCGTGGCGCGGGCCTCGGCGGCAGCCACGACGAGCGCGAGCAGACGTTGAACCAGATTCTGGTGGAGATGGACGGTTTCGATACCGACACCAACGTGATCATCGTCGCCGCGACCAACCGCCCGGACATTCTCGACCCCGCGCTCTTGCGTCCGGGACGTTTCGACCGCCGTGTCGTCCTGGACCGGCCCGATATGCGGGGCCGCGAAGCGATCCTGAAAGTTCACAGTCGGGGCAAACCGCTGGCGTCAGACGTCGATCTCTCGGTGCTCGCCAAGACCACGCCGGGCTTCGTCGGTGCCGACCTGGAGAACCTGGTCAACGAGGCCGCGATCGTCGCGGCACGCAAGAACAAGAAGAGCATCAGCATGCGCGATTTCGAGGAAGCTGTCGAGCGCGTGGTCCTCGGTCCGGAACGGCGCAGCCGTATCATCACCGAAGAGGAAAAACGCCTGATCGCCTACCACGAGGCAGGACATGCCATCGTCTTCCACATGCTGCCGCTCTGCGACCCGGTCCGCAAGGTGACGATTGTAGCGCGCGGCATGGCGGGCGGCGTCACCTGGGTTATGCCCGAAAACGACTCGTCCCTGGGCACGACGAAGCGCTACATGGACCAGATCGCGGGCGCCCTTGGTGGGCGAGCGGCTGAGGAACTTGTCTTCGGCGATGTGACCAACGGCGCCTCGAGCGACCTGGAAAACGTGACCCGAATCGCCCGCACCATGATCACCCGGTGGGGGATGAGCAGCAAGCTCGGGCCGCGCGTGTTCGGCCAGAAAGAGGAGCTTGTCTTCCTGGGCCGCGAGATTGGCGAGCAGCGCGACTACAGCGAGAGCGTCGCCGAGCAAATCGACGAAGAAGTGCACGAGATCGTCTCGACGGCCTACACACGCGCCATGAACGTTCTGCAGGAAAACCGCGACAAGCTCGACCTGTTGGCCCAGCGGCTTATGGAAGTGGAAACCATCGGCCAGGAAGAGTTCATCGAACTGATGGATGGCGCCAAGCCAGCCGATCCAACCGACACGCCGGACGCGCCCAACGCGCCGAGCACGTCTCGCAATGCCGACGTGGAAGACGAGCAAACCGACAGCGATATGCCCCCCGCCCCAATGGGCACGGCGCCGTCACCGGCATAATCGCCCGACCTGTCCAAAAACCAAAAGAGGCTCACCGTTGCGATGAGCCTCTTTTTCTTCGCCACGAGAAATCACGCGCCGTTGAAGATCCGCCAGCCATGCGCCAGAGCGTGGGACCGCATCGCCACATCCGGATAGACCACCACCGGGTAGCCAACCCCGGACAACAGCGGCACATCGGCCCGGCTGTCCGCATATGCCGCACATTCGGCCAGTGTAACCGGCTCCGCCACCTGGGCGAGATGCTCGCCCGCAAACCGGAGTTTCTGTTCTCCCGAACAGGTCGGCCCGATGATCTTCCCCAGGCAGCGCCCATTTTGCACGGAAACGCGCGAACCCAGCCCGGCGTTCGCGCCCAGGAAGCGGGCGAGTTCCATGACAATGCCTTCGAACATGGTTGACACCAACACGACGTAACGCCCTTGTTGGCGGTGCTCTTTCAAAACGTCCACCACGTCAGCCCTCAGATCGGGCACCAGTTGGCTGTGGACGATCTCGCGATATAGTTCCTCGACCGCCTGCGACGACCACCCCGTCATCACCCAAGCCATGAGCCGGACCCACCGGTCGCGGAACCGCGCCTGGCTCACGATCCGCCCCTTGCTGAGCACGTAATGCGGCATCGCCGTCGCGTACAACCACACCTTTCTGGCAGGCGGCACGTCCGGCGAGCGCAGCAGCGGACCCCACACCCCGGTTCCGGCTGTCAAAGTGCCATCGACGTCGAACAGCGCCGCCCGTAAGTGCGACGGCACACTCCCAACCTCACCATCCCGTTGATCAGTTTTCTGCATCCTCTTCTGCCTTCTCGCGCGATTCCAGTTCCATGCGCGCCAGCTCGCGCCGCAGGATCTTGCCCACCATAGTACGCGGCAGCTCATCCACGAACTCGATCCGCGTGGGAATCTCGTATCGGGCCAGTTTCTGCCCGGCGAATTCGATGAGCTGCTGGGTTGTGATCGATTCTCCAGACTTGACGACCACCCACGCTTTCAGGGCCTCCTGCCCCACCTTGGCGGGGTCCGGATGTGGGATCGCGACGACGCCCGCTTCCAGCACAGCAGGATGCTCCATCAGCGCGTCCTCGACGACGCGTGGATAGACGTTGAACCCACCAATCAGCGCCACGTCTTTTTTGCGGTCCACGATGTAAAAGTAGCCATCCTCGTCCATGCGCGCGATATCGCCGGTATACAACCATTTTTCACCGTCCGGCCCTTCGCGCAGTGCGTTGGCCGTCTCGGTTGGCATGCCGTAGTACCCTTTCATCAACTGCGGGCCGCGCATGACCAGCTCGCCCACTTCGCCCATCGGCATTTCCTCGGTCCCCTCATCCAGGTCGACAATCCGCATTTCCATGTCAGGAAACGGCAGGCCGATTGAGCCGGTCCGGTTTTCGCCGCGCACCGGATTCGCGTGGCTCGCTGTAGGCGCCTCGCTCATGCCGAACCCCTCGATGATGACGCCTCCCGACAACTCCTCGAACCGGCGCTTGGTGGCCGGTGGCAGCGGGGCCGATCCACTGATGCACGCGTAGATGGAGGACAGATCGTACTTACCGGCGGCGACGGGCGGGAAATTGTTGATCGCGTTGAACAGCGCCGGAACGCCCATGAAAATCGTGGGCCGGTGAACGTGGATATTGTCCACCACATCCTCGATGTCGCGGGCATTGGGCACCATGATCATCGCCGCGTTCAGCGACACTGCAAAGCTCATCACCGCAACCATGCCAAACACGTGAAACAACGGGATTGCGGCCAGAAAACGCTCCTCGACGCCGGTGCGGGCCAGCCACGCCCGGCACTGCAGCGTGTTCGCCACCAGCGCGCCGTGCGTGGACATCGCCGCTTTGGGGACCCCGGTCGTGCCGCCCGTATATTGGAAGACAGCGACGTCGTCGCTCGTCACCGCAACATCCGCCCGTTTGCCACCGTACCGCGTCAGAATGTCCGCCAGCCAGTGGTCCTCCGGCCTCTTGGTGATGCGGTGCCCTTCCTTCTTCTCTTTCGCCACCGAAAACAGGAAGCGGGCCAGCGGGGGAAGGTATTCCTTGATATTCGTCACGATGACGTGCTGGACCTTGCTACCTTCTTGAGCCTGCTTCAAGGTGTCGTAGAACAACGACAGGGAGATAGCGGCCACCGCCCCGCTGTCCATGAGGTGATCGTGGAGCCGCCGCGGCGGCAGCGTGGGGTTGAGCGCAACGACCACCCCGCCCGCCTTGAGAATGGCGTAGAATGCGATCACGAACTGGGCGCAGTTCGGCATCAGGATCGCCACGCGATCCCCTTTGCGAATGCCCATGTCGACTAGCGACGCCGCCAACGCGTCGGCCCACGCGTTGATGTCCCCATATTTCACGGTGGCGCTCACCCGCCCCACAGCGGGCAGGCGCGCAGAGGTGATCACCGCGATGGCTTCGGGATGGTTCCGGGCGGACTCTTCAAGGTAAGTGTGCAGCGGGTGCTCCGGATAGGGAGCCAGACTGTGCGGAATGCCGGGATCGTACTGCTGGAGCCAGGGTTTATCTTGATAGGTAACCATGTTTTTTCCGCGTATCGTGACGCGCTCCTTTCTTAACTCTAATTCGGCTGCCTGTGATTTTGCTTCATTTTAACATAGTTTGATATATTATTATTGACCAATATGATCAGCCTTGTAGCAAAGGCTTTCAGACTATGCCGGCCAAACAACTCCCGCTGTTTCCAGGGCCGGGTGAGCATGTGCTCACCCGTAACAGCCCGCTCAGCGAAGCGATCCCCCCGTTCCTGGATCACCTGCGCGCGGAGGGTCGCAGCGTCCACACGATCAGCGCGTTCTCGTCCGATCTCAACCTGCTGCGCGAGTTCTTCGGCGACGAAACGCCGCTCAAGACGTTCACCACCACGCGGCTCAACCAGTTCATGGAATGGATCGAGCACGGGCGCGGTGTGCCGTGCAGCCGCAAGTCTTACGCGCGCCGGGTGACGACCCTGAAGGTGTTCTTCAAATTCCTGAAGGCTGAGCGCGTCATCCCCAGCGATCCCGCAGCGGCTCTCCTGCAACGGTCCGGCGCCGCCCCGCTCCAGCCGGTGCTGTCCGATGCGGACGTCCGCCGCCTGCTGGAGCACACGCAGTCCCTGCGCTTTGCCGACAAACCAGACGCGCGGCCCGATCTGCTGGTACGGCTGCTGCTCGACACGGCGATCAAGAAAAGCGAGTGCATGGACCTGACGTCCAGCCACGTGCACCGCGAGAACCCGGGGGAACCTTTCCTGGTCATTCGCCACCGCAAGCCGAACAACGTCTACAAGGAACGCAACATCGCTCTCGACCCCGAATGGCTGAGCGTCCTCGATGAATACGTTGAGCAGTACACGCCGCAGGAGAAGCTGTTCGAGTGCACGGCGCGGAATCTGGAATACGTGCTCAGCGACGCGGCCAAAGGAGCCGGCGTCGAGGGAAAGGTCTCGTTCGAAGTCCTGCGGTGGACCAGCGCCGTCCGGGACTACCTGCGCGGCGTAGACCTGGAAGTGCTCCGCGAGAAAATGGGCCTGAGCCGCATCAGTTGGCGCGAGACGGGCGACAAAATCGTGCGGTTGGCCGCGCTCCAAAATGAGCAAAAGCCTTAGAGCACCCTACCACACCCGGCAGAGCAGCCCCTTCAGGTAGCCGCCTTCCGGAAACGTCAGCGCGACGGGATGATCCGGCGCCTGCGCGAGCCACCGGATGATCTGCGCCTCGCGCCCGGCGTCGAGCACCGCGCTGAACACGATCTTCTGGAACAAGTCCGCCGTCACCGCCCCCGAACACGAAAACGTCGCCAGCAGCCCGCCGGGTCGCAGCAAGCGAAACGCCATCAGGTTGATGTCCTTGTAGCCGCGCGCGGCATTCTCGACCTGGCGCGGTGACTGCGCGAACTTCGGCGGGTCGAGAATGATCATGTCGAACTGCTGTCCGGCATCCCGGTAATAGCGCAGCACCTGGAAGACGTCCCCCTCGACGAAGTCGTCATCATCCGTCCGGTACCCATTGAGGGCCACGTTTCGCCGCGCCAGCGCCAGCGCTTCCGCCGAGCTGTCCACGTTGATCACGCGCTTGACCAGGCTGCCCAACGCGTACACCGCGAAACCGCCAGTATACGCGAACGCATTGAGCACCGTTCGCTGAGATGCGCGCTCGTCCGACCGGAACCAGTCCCCGATGATCGCCCGGTTTTCGCGCTGGTCCAGGTAGAATCCCGTTTTGTGTCCCTGCCGCACATCGACCAGGAATCGCCGGCCATTCTCGTCGATCTCGATCAGTTCCGGCGGCGCCTCGCCCCTCAGCACGCCGGTCTCCGGCGCCAGTCCTTCCTTCTGCCGCACGTCCACATCGCTGCGTTCGTATATCCCCGCCGGGCTTAGCAGTTCCACCAGCAGATCGGCCAGCATGTCCTTTCGCTCTGCGATCCCCAGCGTCAATGCCTGCACAACCAGCCAATCCCCGTAACGGTCGACCACCAACCCTGGAATGCCGTCACTCTCGGCGTTCACCAGCCGGTAGGCGTTAGCCGTGCCCAGATCGTGGGTGCGGTTCTCGACGTGACGCCCCGCAATCGCCCGTGACAGGCGATCTCGCCAGAATGCCTCATCAAGCGACTCGTCCTCGCACCACGTCACCAGCCGGATCCGGATATCCGAATGGGGATTCCAATAGCCCCGCGCCAGGAACTCGCCGGCCCCATCGGTTACCGTCACAAGGTCGCCCGGCGCGGGATCGCCATCCAGGCGCATGATCGCCCCGGAGAATACCCAGGGATGTCTGCGCCGAATCGCCCTCAGCCGGTTGTCGTGAATGACCGCGACTGCTTCGCTCATGACCGGCCATCCACCATCGACAGCAAGTCATCCTCGCTGAGAATTGGGATGCCCAAATCCTGAGCTTTGGTGAGCTTGCTCCCCGCGTCGGTGCCCGCGACGACAAACGACGTCTTCTTGCTCACGCTTCCGGTCACCTTACCGGCATGCTGCTCGATCAAGGCGGCGGCTTCATCCCGCTTCAGGTTGGGCAGCGTGCCGGTCAGCACGAAGGTCAACCCCTCCAGGTGGTTCGAGGCCGTTTCTGTCTCGGTGGGCTGTGCTTCCAGCCGAACGCCGGCAGCCCGGAACTTCTCGATCAGCTTCCGGTTGCGCTCATTGGCGAACCACTCGACGATCGCCCCTGCCGTGTGCGGCCCCAGGCCCTCGATCGATTGGAATTCCTCGACGGTCGCCGCGGCGAGTTCGTCCAGACTGTGATAATGCTCGACCAGCACCCCCGCGATCGTGTTCCCCACGCCGCGAATTCCCAGGGCGCCAATCAACCGCTGCAACGGGCGGTCCTTCGCCGCCTGTATGCTCGCCAGCAGGTTCTGCACCTTCTTCTCGGCGAAGCCCTCAAGCTCGAGCAGGTCTTCCCCGTTCAGCGTGAACAGGTCGGCCTCGTCCTCGATCAGACCGTTGGTCAACAGCAGCCGGACCCCTCGCTCGCCCAACCCATCGATGTCCATCGACGAGCGCGAGACGAAGTACTCGACATTCCGTGCCACCCGTTCCGGGCACGCCGGGTTGGCGCAGTAAAACGCCACTTCCCCCTCATCGCGCTGAACGGGCGACCCGCATACAGGGCACTCCGTGGGGGGGGTGATGGGACGCTCATCGCCGGTTCGCGCGCCGGTCATCGGCCCGACCACGTAGGGAATCACCTCGCCCGATCGTTTCACCACAACGGTATCGCCGATGCGAATATCGCGCTGTTCGATCAGGTCGTAGTTGTGCAGGCTGGCCTGGCGCACCGTCACCCCGCTGACGAAGACCGGTTCCAACACCGCGGTCGGCGTCAGCACGCCGGTGCGGCCCACGTTCGCCGCCACATCCAGCAGTTTCGTGGTCGCCTCTTCCGCCGGGAACTTGTATGCAATTGCCCCGCGCGGATCCTTCCCCACCACCCCCAGGTTGGCCGACGTCCCCAGGTCGTTGACCTTGATCACCAGGCCGTCGATTTCGTACGGCAGATCGTGGCGTCTCGTTTCGAACATCTGGATGTACTCGATCACGGACTCCAGATCGTCAAAATGCCGGATCACCTCATCTGCCGTCAGGAAACCCAGCGACCGCAAATAGCCCAGCGTGTCCCACTGCGTCGCCGGGACGTCGCCATCCGCCTCCATCACCGCGTAGCAGTACATCGTGAGTGGCCGGCGCGCCGTGATCCGGGCGTCCTTCTGCTTTAACGCGCCCGATGCCGTATTCCGTGCGTTGACGTACAGCGACAGCCCTTCTTCGCGCATCTGTTCGTTCAGGCGCTCGAAATCGCGCTTGAGAAACAGCACCTCGCCGCGAACCACCAATCGTGACGGCGCGCTCGGCCCATCCGGCGACGCAGGAATCCGCAGCGGAATCGTGCGCACCGTGCGCGCGTTCGGCGTCACGTCGTCCCCCACCTCGCCATCGCCACGCGTCGCGGCCAGGGACAGCATGCCGTCGACGTACGTCAGCACCACGGTCAGGCCATCGAACTTCGGCTCGACGACGAACTCCAGCGTCACATCGTCAGGCAGCAGCCTGCCGATCCGGTCGCGCCAGGCACGAATGTCGTCAGCGCTGAACGCGTTCCCCAGGCTGAGGACCGGGGCAACGTGCCGCACCTTTGGCAGGTCGGATTGCAAGTCGCTGCCCACCCGCTGAGTCGGCGAATCGGGCGTGATCAGTTCCGGGTGTTCGGCCTCAATCGCTTTCAGTTCGTGATACAGCGCGTCATACTCAGCGTCGGTGATCACGGGGGCGGTGAGCACGTGGTAGCGGTAGTTGTGTTCGTTCAACAGGCGGCGTAATTCGACTGCACGTGCAGCGACATCGTTTTGACTCACGGGTTTTCCATACCTCACTGTGTCACGATTTCAAGGTAGTTCCTGGCAGCCCAACCAAACCGTTCCGAATCGTCCGGGTCTTCGACGCGCCACCACTCCAGGCTATCGACGTTTTGCGGTCCGTCCACGATGACGAACACTTCGTCTTCAGCCGCCAGAAATCGCGGCGTGCCATCCAGGCCCGGCGACGATCGGATATTCAGGCCGTTCGTCCCCACGCCAACCACCCGCACCTGAGCGCCAATCACGAAATTGCCGGGCGGCAGTGATGGGCTGGGAATCGGTGTGGGCAGTGGCACGGTGGGTGTTGGAAACGACTGGGGAATGGGCGTCGGCCCCGCGCCCAGCCCTGGTGCAGGTGCGGCTCCGCCCGGTTGCTGGGCGAAATCCTGGCTCAGCGTCGGCTGAGACGTCACAACCTGCACGCGCGCCGGTTGGTTTCCCGGCACAACCGGCTGGCTCATCTCGGTGAACATCAGAAACAGCGTTAGCGCTGCCACCCCAACGATCACCACCAGCATCACCAGCGACCACCACGGGAAGTAAAACCCGCTGTTGGCCGGTGCGGTGCGGCGTGCCGGGCGCCGGACCGCACCGGGCGCGGGCGCCGGCGGATACGGCATCATCTGGCCGGTCCCCGGCGGAGCCGATGGCTGCGCTGGCGGCGGCGCATACCCGGCGCGGCCCTCGCGCCGCCGCGAGGCAGCACGCCTCTGCCGGGCAGCCGCCCGTTGCTCCGGCGCTTGAGGCGATGAGGGCGGCGGGGACGCCACCGGGCGCGTGTGATCGACGCGCTCCGTTTCATCGACGGCCAGCTCAGGGACGTCCGGGGGAGCTTCGTCGCTGGTCAGCGGGCGTTCTTCGTCAGGGGCCATCGCTTCACTTCACCAAGCCATTCCTGAAACGGTCATTTCAACAGAGTATACCACTTTTTGACAGCTATCCTCCGCTTGCAGTACGCTTTGATCGGTTCCGGTTCCGGCACACCCGAGTGTTGCTTCGATGGCTTCCTACGAATACGTTGGCAACCTGCACATTCACACCCCTTATTCGGATGGCGCCGAATATCACGCGGAAATCGCTGAGGCGGCCCTGCTGGTCGGGCTCGATTTTCTGGTCTTCACCGATCACAACGTCCGCCTTGACGGCATCGAAGGGTACTACGGCGATGAAGACCGGGGATTTGTCCTGCTGCTGTCCGGCGAAGAGGTTCACGACCGCACGCGCAACCCACAATGCAATCACGTGCTCGTCTACCAGGCGCAACAGGAGATGGCCCCACACGCTCACACGCTGTCCGCCTTGCTCAACGCGGTTTACCAGACGGGCGGCATGAGCTTCATTGCCCACCCGGACGATCGGGCCGTCGATTGGCTGAACGAGCCGGCGATCCCCTGGCTGGATCGCTCCGTCGATGGATTCACCGGGCTGGAAATCTGGAATTACATGTCCCGCTTCAAAGACCACATCCAGACTCGCCGCGACGCGCTGCGCGGCATTTTTCGCCCGGAGGAGGTCGTGATCGGGCCTTCGCCACTCACCCTCGCGCTCTGGGATGAGCTACTCAGCGAGAATCGCAAGGTGGTCGGCATCGGGAACGCCGATGCGCACGGGACGGTCTATCATTTCGGCCCCATCACGCACACCGTCTTTACTTACGACTTCCTGTTTAGCTCGGTCAACACACATCTCCTGACCAAGTCGCCGCTCAATGGCGACCTCGAACACGACAGACTCCAGCTCTACCAGGCACTCCGCCAGGGCCGGGCGTTCATCGGATACGACATCCCCGGCAGCACGCGCGGCTTCCGCTATTCCGGCCAGGGACAAAACGCGTCGGTCGTCATGGGAGAGAGCATTCGCCTCGGCCACGGTGTCACCCTTCAGGCCCTGGCCCCTGCCCGCTCGCACATTAAGATCATCCGTTATGGCGAGGTCGTGGCGGAAGAAACGAACGTTGAGAACCTGACCCACGTCGTCCGCGAGTCTGGAGCCTACCGCACCGAAGTCTGGCGCTCGTTCCACGGCATCGAGCGCGCCTGGATTCTGAGCAATCCGATCTACGTTGAGCCCAATCCGACCCGCCTGCGCGCCTGACCGTCACGTCTTCTAGCCACCCATCCCACCCAGCGGTATAATCTACCTACAGAACGTTCGTTCGTGTCCTAGCCAAAAGGGAGTCGTATGCGGTCCTTCGAGTTGGTATCAGACTACAGACCTACCGGCGATCAACCTCAAGCCATCGCACAGTTGGTACAAGGCATCGAACAGAACCTCAAGTTTCAGACCTTGTTGGGCGCGACCGGCACCGGCAAGACGTATACCATTGCCAACGTCATCGCGCAGATCCAGCGCCCCACCCTGGTGCTGGCCCACAACAAGACTCTGGCCGCCCAGTTATACGCCGAGTTCAAGGAGTTCTTTCCCAACAACGCCGTCGAATACTTCGTCAGCTACTACGACTACTACCAACCCGAAGCCTACGTACCAAAGCACGATCTCTATATCGAGAAGGAAACCGAGATCAACGAGGAGATCGACCGCCTTCGCCTGTCGGCGACGGCAGCACTGCTCAGCCGCCGCGACGTGCTCATCGTGGCGTCGGTGTCATGCATCTATGGCATCGGCAACCCGGTGACCTGGGGCAAGGCCACGCTCGAACTGCAGCGCGGCACGATCCACCGGCGCGATCTCATTCTCCGGCACCTGGTGGGCATCCACTACGGGCGCAACGATATGGAGCTGCGTCCTGGCACATTCCGGGTGCGTGGCGACACGCTGGAGGTCGTTCCCGCCTACAGCGAATCGGCCTACCGCATCGCGATGTTTGGCGACGAGATCGAGCGTCTGGTCGAATTCGACCCGCTGACAGGCGAAGTCCTCGACGAGTACGACGAGATCACGATCTTTCCGGCCAAGCAGTTTGTGACCGAAGAAGACAACCTGCGCCAGGCTCTGCACAACATCGAGCGGGAACTGGAAGAACGATTGGCTGAACTCAAGCGCGGCGATCGTCTGCTCGAAGCCCAGCGCCTGGAGCAACGTACCCGGTACGATCTGGAGATGATCCGCGAGATCGGCTATACGAGCGGAATCGAGAACTACTCCCGGCACCTGGACCAACGCCCGCCCGGCAGCCCGCCCTGGACGCTTGTCGATTATTTCCCGGACGACTACCTGCTGGTGATCGACGAAAGCCACATGACTATCCCACAGGTCCGTGGCATGTTCGGCGGGGACCGGTCGCGCAAGGAGACGCTGGTCGAGTTTGGCTTCCGGCTGCCGAGCGCCCTGGACAATCGCCCGCTCAGCTTTGAGGAGTTCGAGCAGCGCATCGGCCAGACCATCTTCATGAGTGCCACGCCCGGCCCCTACGAAGACGCTCACGCCGAGCAGGTCGTCCAGCAGATCATCCGGCCCACCGGCGTCGTCGATCCGCAGATCGACATTCGCCCCACGCAAGGGCAGATCGACGACCTCCTGGCCGAGATCACCCGGCGAGTCAAACGCGGCGAGCGCGCGCTGGTCACCACGCTCACCAAGCGCATGGCCGAAGACCTGGCCGATTACCTGCTCGAAATGGGCGTTCGCGTGCATTATCTCCACTCCGAAGTGGACACCATCGAACGCATCGAGATTCTGCGCGACCTCCGGCTCGGTGTGTATGACGTCGTCGTGGGGATCAACCTCCTGCGTGAGGGAATCGACCTGCCGGAGGTATCGCTCGTCGCCATCCTGGATGCCGACAAACAGGGCTTCCTGCGCTCCGAACAGGCACTCATCCAGACGATCGGGCGCGCCGCGCGCCACATCAACGGCTACGTCATCATGTATGCGGACAAGGTCACGCCGGCCATGCAAGGCGCCGTCGACGAAACGGAGCGACGCCGCGCGATCCAGATCGCGTACAATGAGGAGCACGGCATCGAGCCCGCCAGCATCGTCAAGGAGATCCGCGATCTGACACAGCGGGTACAGCAGGCCGCGGCAGCGACCAAACCCGCCACCGAGCGCGGCGCTCCGGCTCCGGGCGACCTCCCCAAGAGTGAGCTGCACAAACTGATTGAGTCCCTGGAACGCGAGATGAGGGCCGCCGCGAAAGCGCTCGAATTCGAGAAGGCAGCCGTGCTTCGCGACCAGTTGATGGAACTGCGCCAGATCATGATTCTCAAGGACGGCGAACAGGGGCCAGGGCTTGGCATCGCCCGCCAGACACAGCGCCCTAAGCCCCACCCATAGGCAGGTAAGCCTTCCCCGATAAGCGGCGGGTTTCCCCGTCACCCCCGGAGGAAACCCGTCGCTTACAGAGCTATAAATTGCATCTCCGCGCGGTTTGCGGTATCTTCGAGTCTCCATCAAGTGAGATTCTTCGGCTAACGACATGATCATTACTCGCCAACAACGCGAAGCGATTGAAGCGCAGACTCTTGCTCCCTATGCGTCAAAAAGCGGGGAGAGCAAAGGCCGCGCGTATCCCGATTCCGAAGCCGACTACCGGACGGCGTTCCAGCGCGACCGCGACCGGATTCTGCACACGACCGCCTTTCGCCGTCTCGAGTACAAGACGCAGGTCTTCATCAATTATGAAGGTGACTACTACCGCACCCGCCTCACCCACACGCTGGAGGTCACCCAGATTGGGCGGAGCCTGGCGCGCGCCTTTGGCGCCAACGAGGATCTTGTCGAGGCAATCTGCCTGAGCCACGACCTCGGGCACTCCCCTTTCGGACATTCGGGCGAGTCGATTCTGAACAACCTCATGGCCGACCATGGCGGGTTCGATCATAACAAGCAGTCGCTTCGCATCGTGACGATGCTGGAGTCGCGGTATCCCAACTGGCCGGGCCTCAATCTGACCTACGAAGTCCGCGAGGGAATCGTCAAACACGAGACGGAGTATGACCTCAGCGATTCTGCCGCCTCCGGTTTTGACCCCACCAAACGCGGCAGCATCGAGGCGCAGATCGCCAATGTGGCCGATGAGCTGGCCTACAACGCGCACGACCTCGACGACGGGCTGCGCGCCGGGTTGATCGCGCCAGAACAACTCGACGACCTTCGCATCTGGCAAATGCTCAAGGAGAGTATCGGCTGGGATGGTAACGGATTTTCCGAGCAGATTCGCCACCGCATCATCCGCCGGATGCTCGGGATAGAGATCGACGATGTGATTCGGGCAACCGGCGCCATGCTGGACCGCCACGAACTCAACTCGGCGGACGATCTCCAGAGCCTGCCGTACAGTGTCGTCGTCCACTCGGATGAGATCAACGCAATAAATGCGGAGTTGAAGCAGTTCCTCTACGCCGAGTTATACCGACACCACCGTGTCGTTAGGATGGCAGTCAAGGCCGAGCGGTTCATCACCCAGTTGTTCGAAACCTACGTCACCGAGCCCGCTCAGCTCCCACCGACTGTCCAGGCCGTCATCGAATCGCGCGGCATCCATCAGGCCGTGACGGATTATATCGCCGGCATGACCGATCGTTACGCCTTGCAGGAATGGCAGCGCCTGTTCGATCCCTTTACGCGACCGTAACCCAGACCCATCCTACTCATGCGATAGAACACATTCTACTGATTCGAGGTTGAAGCACACCATGACTGACGAACAACAATTTCTGACAGCCGAGGGGGCCGCCGAGCTTCGCGAAGAACTGGACGATTTGATCAACGTCAAGCGCCCTCAATTGGCCGAGCGGCTTCGTGACGCGATCAGCCAGGGCGACCTGTCGGAAAATGCGGACTACAGCGACGCCAAGGAACAGCAGGCATTTCTGGAAGGACGCATCCAATACCTGGAAAACCTGCTGCGCAGCGCTGTGATCATCAACGGCAACGACGCCGGCGCGCCGCTCGAAGTTCAGGTAGGAACTGAGGTCACCATCCAGGCCGAAGGCGAGCCTGAGGAAACGTATCGGATTGTTGGCGCCGCGGAGGCCGATCCGAGAAATGGCAAAATCTCCAACGAGAGTCCGATTGGCTCCGCCCTGCTTGGGCACCGCAAGGGCGATCTGGTGCGGGTGCAGACGCCGGGCGGCGAATGGACGGTGAAAATCCGCCGCATTTCCCGTTAGGATCTCGACTCACCGGCAAAAGGAAACGGGGCCCGCGATGGGCCCCGTTTTGTTTTTCGCCTCAGTAATTCAACAGCTCGGCGGTATCTCCAAACGCCGCCGATGTATCGGGCGGTTGTGGCGATCCGCCACTCAATCCGCCTTCTTTCGGCCACGCCGCGATTTCCACGGTAAGGCGCTCGAAATAGCTGTTGGGCGGCAGCGCGCCGCCGCCGTACTGCAGATCGATGATCCGCACCTGCACGCGCAGAGTCTGCGTTTCCAACACGGACACGCCGGCGGGCGTCACCAGGACCGCCTCCCCTTTCGGGGCCAGCTTGGTACGCAGCGCCTGGTCGTTGTACGCGTGCTCGCTCATCAGGACTTTCGTCACCGTCCGGATATCGTTCTTGTCGAAGAGCCAGACCTCGGTCGCGGTGACCTTCTTCGGCTCGCCAACCCCGATCGTCTCCGAAATCCCCGATCCGCACTCGCCCAGGAACTCGCCCGATTCGGTCTCGATACTGTACGAATCGTCGTACAGGTCGTCCCCCAAAATGTACGTGGAAATGTACTGGCTGACCGGGGGTTCCTCGCCTACCGCGGCGAAGTCCGTCTTCTGTTCGGCGCCAGCCTTGTGAGCCGCCACCCGTTCCGCGTGGGTGGAGGGCATTCCCGTCCCTACCACCTGAGCGTCACCCCCGCTCGCGCGAACCGGTTTCTTTTTGGCCCACTTGCCGATTGGCGGCACCCAGTAGAAGGTCAGGGCCAGCGCCAACAGCAGACCGATGAGCGCCGTTCCGAAAATACAGGCCAGCGGCCCCATGATCCCGCCCAGGAAGCCGCCCTCGATTTTGTCAGCCTGTTCCGCCGCCGCCGAGGAATTCGCCTCGGCAACCGTCAACAGCGCCTGCAACTGGTTCGCGAGCAACGGGTCCGAAGCCTGATTGTCTTCGATCAGGGTCCGGATCATATCGGGCGAAACACCAGCTTCCACGACCTTGCGGCGCGCCTCTTCCGTGTCGCCCGATTCTGCCAGCTCGACCGCTGTCATCTTGATCCACTGGTCCTTATAACCATCGGCCAGATGAACCGGTTCGGCATCGTGGAACTTTATCGGGGCCCCCTGATAAGCCCAGACCAGTCCGATGATCACGCCAAGAAGCACAAAACCGAGCCGTATCAGTGATGGCGCCAGGGAGCTTAAAGCGGCCTTTCCAATGATGTTAAACTGTCCTGTAAGGCGCTTGATCATAAGGTCTAGCCTTTCTCTTCAAGCTGCCACCCTGCGTGGTAGCGCTGCTGTCCGCCAATCTGCCTTGCTGTCAAGCATTGTACATGAACACCAAATCCATGACAAATTGAGATTGCTTCAAGGCATCACACAAAACACGGGCGTTTCGCGGACGATCGGCCCGTGTTTGCAAGTATCACTCAGGGGAGAGCGTCCCCCTTGTGCCCGAGCGGGTGGCCTATCCCTTGACCGCGCCGGCTGTCAGTCCTTCGATGATGCGGCGCTGGAAGATCAGCACGAGCACCAGCACCGGAACCGTCACGACGACGGTCGCCGCGGCCCGGTCGGCCACAGGCACCTCGAAGCCGTACCCGCCGAAGTTGGCAATCGCCACCGGCACCGTTTGTGAGGTCTTGCTGACCAGCGTGAACGTCAGCGCGAACAGGTATTCATTCCAGGCCGAGATGAACGCCAGCAGGCCCGTCGTCACCAGGGCCGGAGCGGTCAACGGCACCAGGATGCGCCAGAAGGTCTGGAACGGTGTCGCACCATCCACGAGCGCCGCCTGTTCGATCTCGGCGGGAAGCCCCTGGAAAAAGCTGGTGAGCACCCACACCGTGAACGGCAGGGTGAAGATCGGATAGGTGAACATCAGCGCTACGGTCGATCCGTAGATATCCAGGTCGTTCACGATGCTGAACAAGCCCGACAGAATGGAGATCTGCGGGAACATGGTCATCGCCAGCACTGTATATAGCACCATCATGCGCCCTTTGAAACGCACGCGGCCCAGCGCGTAGGCGGCGAACGAGCCCACCACCAGCGAGAACAACACGGTGACGGACGCGACCAGGGCCGAGTTGAACATCGTGCGCATGAAGTCGGCGTCCTCGAACAGATTCTGGTAGTTGATCAGCGAGGGGTCCTCGGGCAGATACCGCGCCTCGACCAGAACCTGCGAGTTCGTCCGGAACGAGATGCTGAACGCATAGATGAACGGGGCAATCGTGTAGAAAGCCACCGCCAACACGAGCAGCCAGAAAAACACCCGGCCAATCAAACCCAGCGCTTGCTTGCGCATGGAGGCCAGATCCGATCCTCCGTTATTCGTCGTAGCTATTGTGTTCATTCTCGTTCAATCCCTACAAACCGAACGTACAGGATCGTGAAGAGGAGGATGAAGATGAAGATCATCACCCCTACTGCCGAAGCGTAACCATCCGATCGTGTCAAGACCAGCCGGTTATAGTTGTAGGTTGCCATCGAAGGCCGCGTCGTATCCAACAACACCTGAAACACGTCGAATACGCGCAGCGCGTCCAGCGTGCGGAAGATCAGCGCAACGGCAATCGTCGGGCGCAGCAGCGGCAGGGTAATCGTGAAGAACTGCCGCACCTTGGACGCCCCATCGACCGACGCCGCCTCGTACAGGTCAGCCGGGATGATCTGTAGCCCGGCCAGCAGCAGCAGCGCCATGAACGGCGATGTTTTCCACACGTCCACTGCCACGATCGAGTTCATCCACGGGCCGGTTGTGGAAAACCACTGCTTCGCCTGATCGATGAGTCCCAGGTCCATCAGTAGCTTGTTGAAGATGCCGGTTTGATCGCCGCGCAAGATCACCTGCCACAACACTGCGGACACCACGGTCGGAATCGCCCATGGCACCAGCATCGCCGTGCGCATCAGGCCTCGTCCGCGAAAGCTCGAGTTGACCACCATCGCGATGATCAACCCCAATGTCAGCTCAAGCACAACCGACGTGAACGTGAAGCGCAGGGTGTTCGAGATCGAATTGAGGAACGTCGGATCGCGCCCCAACAACCGCAAACCGGTATCGCTGCCCATCAGCCGCCAGGTGGCAGCCACGTCATAGCGCTTGAACTTTCTCCGCTCGTCGCTGGACATGCTGCGCAGCTTTTCGCGCTCCACCTCTTCCACGTCCGACGTTTCCCACACGATGGAGCCGTTGGGCGTGCGCGCGCACTCGCCATCACCGTCCTTCACGCACGGGACAGTAGTGAACTTGAAGCTCGTCAGCGTTTGATAGTTGTCCAGCCCGATGAAACGCGCGGGCCGGTTGGTGCCGAACTCGTCGTCGGTCAGGCTCTTGATGAATGTCTGCTCGAGGGGCCGCGCCGCGACCAACGCCAGCACCACCAGCGTCGGGACGAGCAGCGTCCAGGCGAAACGCGTTTGCCGCGATGTCAGCGACTCCTCGCCGGAAAAGACCTCGTTGATAACCTGGTCGAGCCAGCGGTAGGCAATCAACATGGGAATGATCGCCAGCAGAATCGGAACGCTATAGGACAGTGCCCTGCCATAGTCGAACGGATCATCACCGATGATGCCGCCCTTGCCATTCACCCAGAAACTCCACACGGCGGCCACAAACAACCCGATCATCAGCCACAAGAACGCAACCAGGGACCAGCGGGCTGCCACCACATCGTAACGGCGCAGCCGGATCCCCAAACGTATGAACAGGTAGCCCAGGCTGATGACGATGAGCGGCAGCACGAATGCAAAGCTGTTGAGATAGGCGATCAGGAAGGTGGGGGCAACGTTCTTGGGGACCGTGCGCTCGGCTTCGCTGAGCCTGCCATCCGCCCCCGGCCTGAGGAAATCGAACACGATTTCAAAGTCATCATCTTCGAGCTTGACATCATCTTCACGGATCAGGGCCCGCACTTCGTCAAGCGTGAGGCCGCTGACTTCAACTCGATCGATGCTAACCAGTCGATCGCCGTCTTTGATGCCGGTCAAATCGGCCTGTCCGCCCGTGATCGGGCGCAGCTCGAAATAGGACTCCACGTCCTCTGGCTCGCGGAGCACGACATCCAGCCCTACACCAGGAATCTCGGGCCCCTGGGTGGCCTCTTGAATACTATCGTTTGTGACAATCGCATAAAAAAGGGCCGCAAACGCGACCAACCCAATAATCATCAGCAGTCCGCTGACCAGCTCGAGCGCTATCATTTCTTGCTCGGTCGGACGTCGCCGTCCTGCACCGGGCGGGATGAGTGTCATGTCAACACCTCCCTCTCCGTAAGATTAACAAGGAACAATATTCATCGTAAGCGAGATACGTACTGGGGGCAGACCAGCTGCCCCCAGTGTCAAGGTAACAATTTCGAATGGTGAAACCCGGCTGATCAGGGCAGCTCGAAACCAAGATCGGCCAGCGCCAGTTCCAGGTCCGCCATGGCCGTCGCCGCGGCCTTGTTGCCCGCCAATACCTCGTTCACAGCGGTGTAGTACGCCTCAGATACGGCAGCATACTGTGTACCCGCCACACCGGGGCGCGGCGTGGCCGACTCGAGAATGTCGGACGTGAAGGCGAGATAGGGGAGCGCTTCCTGCAGCTCGGCATCCTCATAGAGGGCCGGCAGCACGGGCTGCTCGCCGCGCGCCAGATGGAACTCGACAAGCGCGTCGTACTCGGTCAGCCAGTTGGCAAAGGCCACTGCGGCCTCGGTGTTCGCCGAGTACTTGGACACGGCGATACCCCAGCCGCCCAGCGTCGCCGCCGACATGCCGGGTTCCTTGCCGGGCAGCGGCGTGACCGTGAATTTGTCCTTGATCACGGCATCATCCGCCTGCCCCAGGGTGTACGCATACGCCCAGTTGCGCATGAACGCAGCGTTACCGGCCTGCCACACCGCGCGGGATTCCTCCTCGGTGTAGGAGAGGACATCCGGCGGGACGATGTCGCCAACCCAGCTCGCCACCTGGTCGAAGATCTCGATGGACGCGGGATCGTTGACTTCGATTACGCCCTCAGGGCTCAGAATACGGCCACCGCCCGAGGACACCTGCCACTCGAGCGCATCGCAGGTAAGACCTTCATACGGGCTGCCCTGGAACACGAAGCCCCAGAAGTTGGGGTTGCCCTCGGCCCGCTCGCCATCCTGGATTGTCTTGGCCGTAGCAGCAAGTTCGTCCCACGTCTGCGGGATTTCCAACCCGTACTTTTCCAGCAGGTCCGTGCGGGAATACAGCATGCCGCCGCCCGCGAACCACGGGAATGCCACCAGACGCCCCTCGACCGTATAGGCATCCAGCACTGCCGGGTAGAACCGGCTGAGGAGTTCCTCATCCGCATATTCGCTGATATCTACCAGGTGCTCAGCGATCATGGCCGGCCACACCACATCGACCATGAACAGGTCCAGTTCAGCGCTTTGGCCCTCGAAGAACTGCTGGTACTGCGCGAGTGTTTCAGTGGTGCTTTCCGGGCGCTCGACGACTTTCACCGTCACGTTCGGGCAGGCTTCGGCCATGAACCGCTCGGCCAGCGCCGCATACACCTCGTGTTCGCCGCCAACGGTGCCAGCGATGAAGGTAATGGTTACCGGTTCATCGGTACCACACCAGACATCCCCACCGTCCTGAGCGCTGACGGTTGGAAGGGCACCAATCGCCAGAACCGCGATCAGTGCTAACACCAACATTCGCTTTGCCATGCTTAACTCTCCTTATTCAACAAAAATACACTTCTTACCGGGCCACAAATCCTGCCGACAACGTGCGCCAATGTATGCTGCCGGATAACGGGCCACACACCAACACATAACGACATGAGTTGTGATCCCTGTTGGCATCATTGTACTCCAGATTGGTCAGTACGCAAACGTCTACCGATCCTCGGTTTTCGCGCGTCTCGAAATTCAGGACGCAAACGCGGCGTCGCCCGAACCTGCCCCATAGACACGTCGCGTTGCAGGTTCCCGGCGCTTTCGGGTAGAATGCACGTATCATGAGCACTCACAAACGCAACCAATTCGTCGTGCGCGAGCTGCGCGACGCTTCCGATCTGACGTCGTGTCTCGCGCTCGAGCACGCCTACGCGACCGACTACGTGTGGCAGGTCGACATGCGCGAGGATGGCGATGACATGCAGGTACGTTTTCGGACGGTACGTCTGCCGCGCACCATGCAGGTAGCCTATCCGCGCGACGAACAACACCTGGTGCGGTCGTGGGAACAGCGGGACTGTTTCCTGGTGGCCGCCATGGATGACGTCGTTTTGGGCTACGTCCATCTGCGCGTGGACAGCAGCCACACGAAAGGCTGGATTCAGGACCTGGTCGTGGGCCAGCCCTTCCGCCGCCGCAAGATCGGCAGCGCCTTGCTCGAACAGGCGGAGCGCTGGGCGCGCCTGCGCAGCCTCGTGCACCTGACGCTCGAAATGCAGACGAAGAATCACCCGGCGATCTGTTTTGCGCGCAAGCACGGGTTCAGCTTTTGCGGCTTCAACGATCGCTATTACATCAACCGCGATATCGCCCTGTTCTTCGGCAAGAACTTGTGATCCGTCAACCCTATGAAATCAAGCGAAGTGCTGGCTGTTCTGGAACTGATTAACGAGACGCTCACCGCCACGATTGTCATCGTCACCGTCTCGATTCTGCTCTATAACCTCGCGCGCGATACCCAGGACCGCGTGACCCGCGCGTCGTCGGTCGTGTTGTTCTGCGTATTCGTCGTGTTCCTGGCCGACGTTCTGATCTCACTCGACCCCGGCGGCTCGTACCTTGAAGTGTGGCTCCGCTTCCAATGGATCGGCATCGCGTTCGTACCGGCGGCTCTGTTTCACCTGTCCGACGCCCTGCTCGCCACCACGGGCCGCCCCTCACGGGGACGCCGCTGGCTCGTCGTGCGCATTGCCTACGCCATCGCCGCCCTGCTGACCGGCTTGGCGCTCTTTTCGGACAGCCTGATCCACAGCCCGGCGGAGACCGGCGCGCCGCGCATGATATCCGGGCCAACTTTTCCGGTTTACGTCGCCTTTCTCCTGGTGCTGGCTCTGGTCTCCATGATCAACGTGATTCGCGCGCGCCGGCGCTGCCTGACCCGCTATACCCAGCGTCGCATGACCTACCTGCTGTCGGTCTTTCTGGCGCCCGCCTGGGGTGTCTTCCCCTATTCGCTGCTGTTCCAGCGGCTGGGCGGCGAACAAGACACGCTGCTGCTGGTCATCGTGAACCTCGCCAACCTCCTGGTCATGATGATGCTGATCTTCCTGGCCTATCCGCTCTCCTTCTTCGGATCCGAAAAACCCGACCGCGTTGTGAAGGCGCGCCTGCTCGAATTCATGCTGCGCGGGCCGCTGACAGCCGCCGCGCTGCTGGCCGTTGTTTTGTTCGTGCCGCGCGCCTCGAATGTGCTTGGGCTGGACGGCGATGCACTGATGCCGTTTGCGGCGGTGGGTGTGCTGCTGTTCCTGCAATGGTCGATCACCCTGCTGCTTCCGGTGCTGCAACGCGTCTTGATATACACCCAGGACCAGCGGCAAGCGGAGTGGATTCAGCGCCTCAGCGATCGCCTGCTCACCGAGGCCGACGCCTCCCAATTGCTCGAGTCGATTCTGGCCGCCATCTGCGACAATCTGCGCGTCCCGACCGCGTTCGTCGCCAGGATCGAGGCCGATGGCGCCCAACTGGTCCAGGTAGCCGGATCGCTCGTCCCGTCGCCGGAAGCGCTGACCGCGCCCGAGTTATCGACGCTGGGTGCTTCCGGGGAGGACCAGCTTGGCGAGAACATCAAGCGCATTGGCGGTTTCTTCGTCTGGCGGTCCTACTGGCTCGTCCCCCTGCACTACCACCGCCGGGGCCAGAATGGCGTGACCGTCCCCATCCTGGGTATTTTGGGTGTCTGGGCGCGCGCGCCGGAACCGGATTTCACCGAGGACGAGGAAGAGATATTCCACGCCCTGGCGGCCCAGGTCGGGCGCGTGCTGGAAGATGTCCAGCACCAGTCAGAGGTCTTCGCCCTGCTGGAGGGCCTGGCTCCACAACTCGATATGATGCAGCAGTTGCGGGGCGTATCGCGTTACGGGCACGTCGCGCAGGCGCCCCCCGCCACCGACGAATTGCTGGCCGATCCACAGTTCTCGGATCACGTCAAAGATGCGCTGCGCGACTACTGGGGCGGCCCCAGGCTCACGGACAGCGAGCTGTTGAAGCTCAATATCGTGTGGCGCGAAATGGAGGGGGCCAACGACAACAACCCGGTCCGGGCGCTGCGCACCGTGCTGACCCAGGCCATCGAGAATCTGAAGCCCGAAGGCCAGCGCAGCCTGACCACGACGGAGTGGATTCTGTACAACATTCTCGAAATGCGTTTTCTCCAGGGTCGCAAGGTGCGCGATGTAGCGTTAAGATTGGCGATGAGCGAATCGGACCTGTACCGGAAGCAGCGCATTGCAATCGAAGAAGTAGCCCGCCAGATTGCCGAAATGGAACGGAACAGCACGTCGCCATCGCCGGCGTCATCCAATGGCGACATAGTGCACGCGGTCGAGCATTAGGGGGAACGGGAAGGAGGTGGTACAGACAGCATACGCCAACCAGAACGATCTCATGGGAGCACCTGTATCAATTACTCTGATGAGGCAGAACCGGGTTTATTACAGGCACAATAGGTTGAGGAAGGCACAAGAACATGGGTACAGAGGTTCAACAACACGGCTCCTCCCCGCCTCTCCCGCCCGATGAAGGCTATTGGGAAGCGCTGTTGCAGGAAGGGGAATACGCAGCCGAAAGCGACGGGCCTCAACAGAAGGACGCGCAATGGGACAAGCTGGGCGACAATCACAATTCGGGTTCGCAGCCGGGCATTCCAACCGGGGCCCAGGCGGATTGGGAGCAGGTCCAGCAGGTTTTTGATGCTGATACCACGGTTGAGTTGCGAGTAATTGGGTATAACCGAGGGGGGTTATTGGTCGAGTGGAACAGCCTGAGAGGATTCATCCCGGCCAGCCAGCTTACCGAATCCCCGGCACCCAACGACAACCATTATCGACGCGAATCCCTGGCCTCATTCGTCGGCAAACTTCTGAAGCTTCGGGTCATCGAACTCGATCCCGTCCAGAATCGCCTGATCCTGTCCGAGCGCGCCGCCCAGGTCCAGCCGGGCACACGGGCCAACGTGTTGAACTCGATTGACGAGGGCGACACCTGTGAAGGGCAGGTCACCAATCTGTGCGACTTCGGCGTTTTCGTGGACCTGGGGGGGCTTGAGGGTCTCATCCACATCAGCGAGCTGAGTTGGGGGCGCGTGGGCCATCCCAGTGATATCCTCGCGCGCGGCGATACGATCAAGGTTTACGTCATGAGCGTCGACCAGGACGAAGGGCGAATCGCGCTCAGCTTGAAACGGCTCCACCCTGACCCGTGGCAAACCGTCGAACAGCGCTACGAAGTTGGGCAGATCGTGGAGGGGACGATCACCAACGTCGTGGACTTTGGCGCGTTCGCCTGCATAGAAGAGGGACTCGAAGGACTGATCCACGTGTCTGAGCTGGCCGAGGGTCACTTTCTGCATCCTCGCAACGTCGTCAGCGAGGGCGATGTCGTCCGAGCCCGCATTCTGAACATCGACGGGCAGGCCCGGCGGCTGGGTCTCAGTTTGCGGCGCTAGCAGAGACAACCGGGCATGGGAGGCTGTGCGGCAAATCCTGGATGCCCAGGGTTTGCCGTCTTGTATGCAGCCCAAAGCCGGCACAATCTCTCATGGTTCTCTCACGCTCAGGCGAATCGCGGCGTTGATATAATCTCAGAGGTATCAGCGATACGACGAGACAAGACACAACGCCCATGAAAAACAACGGTACCGAGAGGACGCCCCTCATCCGGCTGCGGGACGTCGCGAAGACCTATCGCCAGGACTGTGCTGATTGCGCGGTCCTCGACGGCATCGATCTCGAGATTGCCGCCGGGGAGTTCGTCGCCCTGTTAGGCGTGAGCGGCAGCGGCAAGAGCACGCTACTCAACCTGATCAGCGGCATCGACAGCGCCGATCGCGGCGAGATCCTCATCGACAGGACCGACATCGCAGCCCTGGACGAAACGAGCCGCACGTTGTTCCGGCGCGAGCACATTGGCATCGTCTTCCAGTTCTTCAACCTCATTCCCACCCTTACCGTGCTCGAAAACGTGACGCTGCCGCTGGAGCTGCGCGGAACCAACCGCCGCGAAAGTGGGCGCCAGGGACTCGCCCTGCTCCGGCGGGTTGGCCTGGCCGACCGCGCGAACGACTTCCCCGACCGCCTCAGTGGCGGCGAGCAGCAGCGAGTTGCCATCGCGCGCGCCCTCGTTCACCAACCGGCCCTCGTGCTGGCCGATGAGCCGACCGGCAATCTGGACGAGGACACCGGCGAGAAAGTCCTGGGTCTGCTGCTCGAACTGACGCGCGAAATGGGCAAGACGCTCGTCATGGCGACCCACGATCCCGGAATCATCCCCTTCGCCGATCGCGTGGTGCGCATCCACGACGGGAAACTCGTCCTGCAACCCGCCGCCTCCCCTGCCGTGCAGTTGCCCGGGTAGCCATGAATCCCGTGCTGATCCGCCTCACGCAGCGCTACATCAGCCGGCGGCGGCTCCAAAGCCTGCTGTTCGTGCTCGGCATCACGCTGGGCGTGGCCGTCGGCGTGGCGATCGACCTCGCCAATAGCTCGGCCAGCCGCGCGTTCGAGCTGAGCGTCAGAAGCGTGACCGGGCGGGCCACGCACCAGATTGTCGGCACCTCCAGCGGCCTGCCCACCGACCTGTACCGGCGCATCCGTACCGAACTCGGCCTGCAGACCAGCGCCCCCGTTATCGACACCGCGGCCCAGGCAGTCGATCTCGATGGCCGTTCGCACCGGATTCTCGGGGTCGATCCCTTTGCAGAAGCGCCGTTCCGCGATTACCTCTCGCCCCAGAACGTTAGCGCCGAAACGGTCGCCGGGCTGTATGCCTTCATCGTCGAGCCCAACACAGCGCTGATCAGCACAGCCCTGGCCGAGCGTTATGACCTGCAACCCGGCGACACGATCGCCCTGCGCACCCGGACGCGTCCCGAAGTCAGTCTGCGGATCGCCGGGCTGCTGGCGCCCGACGATGCCCTCAGCCGCCAGGCGCTGGACAACCTGCTGCTGGTGGACATCGCCACCGCCCAGGAAATCGCCGGGACCCCGGGCCTTCTGTCCCGGATCGACCTCATCTTGCCGGAGGAATTCGACCTGTCGCTAATCGAGACGATCCTGCCGCCGGGCGCGGCGCTCACCACGCCAGCCGACCAGCGCGACGCCCTCGACCAGATGACCGGTGCTTTCCGGCTGAATCTGCAGGCGCTGTCGCTGTTGGCGCTGCTGGTGGGCGTGTTCCTGATCTACAACACCGTCACGTTCAGCGTCGTGCAGCGCCGTCCCGTGATCGGCATCCTACGCTCGCTGGGCACGACGCGCCGCCAGGTCTTTTTCCTGATCCTGAGCGAGACGATCATCCTCGGCGTGGTCGGGACCCTGCTGGGGCTGCTCGCGGGCGTCCTCCTCGGCCAGGGAACGGTGCGCCTGGTTTCCCAGACCATCAACGATCTCTACTTCCGCGTGAACGTCGAGAACGTCGCGATTCCCGGCATCTCGCTCGTCAAGGGAGCCGCAATCGGCATAGGCGCCAGCCTGCTCGCCGCGTTGATCCCGTCCTACGAAGCGACGCACACACCCCCCGCGGGCACCATGCAGCGCTCCGGATTCGAGCGGCAAACGCTCAGGCTCATCCCCTACGTCACCCTGACCGCGCTGCTGTTCGTTGCGGGCGGCCTGGCGCTGCTGCAAGTCAACAGCATCACGCTGAGCTTTGCCGCGTTGTTCCTCGTGTTGATCGGGTGCGCGCTGCTCACCCCGCTCGCCATGCTCACGACCATGCATCTGCTGATGCCCCTCACCAACGGGATGTTTGGCGTGCTGGGGCGCATGGCGCCGCGCGCGGTCGTGCGCTCGATCAGCCGGACGGGAGTCGCGGTCGCTGCCCTGACGCTCGCCGTCAGCGTGATCGTCGGCGTCAGCGTCATGATCGGCAGTTTCCGCCAGACCGTCACCGATTGGCTGGATACGACGCTCGGCGCGGATGTCTACATCTCGCCGTTCAACGACGATTCCGGTGATATCGCGGTTGACATCGACCCGGCCATCGCCGGCGATCTGCAAGCCATCCCCGGCGTCGAATGGGTTTCGACGGTGCGCTCGGTGACTGTGACCGCGCCTGACTATCCCGACCTGCCGCCGGTCAACCTCGTTGCGCCGGATACCGATGTGACGCACAGCGGACGCCGGTTCAAGTGGAACGCCGCGCCGGGAGGCGACTACTGGGGAGCGCTGCTTGCCGGGGATGTCATCGTGAGCGAGCCGTTCGCTTACCGGCGGAACATCTCGCGCGAGAACAACACGATCGTGCTGCTCACCGACCGGGGCGAGCAGTCGTTCACCGTCGCCGGCGTGTACTACGACTACACCACGGACCAGGGCAACGTCCTGATGCACGCCAGCATCTATCGCCGCTATTTCGACGATCCGTTCGTGTCGGCGATTGCGCTCGACGTCGCGCCGGGGATCGATCCTCAGGCAATCTTGCAGACGCTCGAAACTGACGCGCTGGTCGGCACCGGCCTGCAGGCCCAGAGCAACCGGGCGCTCCGCGACAGCGTCCTGACGATTTTCGATCGCACCTTCTCCATCACGGTAGCGCTGCGCCTCCTGGCGACCATCGTCGCCTTCATTGGAATCCTGAGCGCGCTCATGTCCCTCCAGCTCGAACACACGCGCCAGTACGGCGTCATGCGCGCCAACGGCATGACGCCGCGCCAGCTCCGCACCTTCACACTCATCCAGACCGGCCTGATGGGGATTACCGCGGGGCTGCTCGCGGTGCCGGTGGGGTTGGTCCTCGCGCTGATCTTGATCGACGTGATCAACGTGCGCTCGTTCGGCTGGACAATGGACCTGACGCTGGCCCCCCAACCGTTTATTCAGGCGTTTGCCGTTGCGCTCGCGGCGGCGCTGGCCGCCGGCCTGTATCCGGCCTGGCGTTCGAGCCGTCACAGCGTCATTCAAGCTTTGAGGAGTGAATAAACCTTATGCGCTTCCATCATTCCGACCTTTTCAGCACATACAGCATCGTGGCTCGCGATCCGGACACGGGCCAGTTCGGCGTCGCGGTGCAAACACATCAGATGTGCGTGGGCAGCGTGGTCCCCTGGCTGCTGCCCGGCAAAGGGGCCTTTGCCACGCAGTCACTGGCGAACATCCGGTTTGGACCCATGACGCTGGCGATGTTGCAGGAAGGCATCCCGGCCCCGCACATCATCCGGGCGCTGGTCGCGTCCGATCCGGACGCCCACCGCCGCCAGATCGCCGTCGTCGATGCCAACGGCCAAGCCGCCGCCTGGACCGGGGACGGGTGCATCGCCCAGGCATCCCACCACGTCGGGCAGGGATACAGCGTGCAGGCCAACATGATGACGCATGACACCGTGGCCGATGCGATGGCGCGCGCATTCGAAAGCGCCACCGGCGATCTGGCACAGCGGATGCTGGCCGCCCTCGAAGCGGCCCAGGCCGAAGGTGGCGACATCCGGGGCATGCAATCCGCCGCGCTCAAGGTGGTGCCGGGCGATGCCAGCAAACCCGTCTGGGCCTCGGACTATGACCTGCGCGTTGACGAGCACGAGACGCCCGTCGCCGAACTCGCCCGCCTCGTGCGCCTCGGCCATGCCCAGCAGATCGACAGCGATGGTTACCGGCTGTTCGAAGCTGACAACCTGGATGAGGCCCTGGCGAAATGGGCCGAAGCGCGCCGCGTCGCGCCGGAGCTCGAGGAGCTTCCGTTCTGGCAGGCGATGGCCCTTGCCGAAACGCCGGAACACACCTCCGCCGCTGTCGCCATTCTGAAACCGGCCTTCGCCGACGACCCGCGCCGCGAGCACTGGATCGACCTGATCCGGCGGCTGGAAGCCTGCGGTTTGCTGGAGCGCGCCGGCGCCGCTGGCGAGTTGATCGCCGCCCTGGAGGCATGATGATCCGGCTCGTGGTCGTCGCCCTGCTCGTGGCTGTGGCGGTGCTCGGCGGCTATGCCGTGCTGAACTCCGGCCCGGAATCCGGCACGCCTGCCGCTCGCGCGGACCTGCTGCTGCCCATCTCCGTTGGCGATCTCTCAGGCTTCCGGCGGGCAGTCGAGCCGTACGACTGGCGCTTTCCCGACGATCACGGACCGCACCCGGAGTTCCAAACCGAATGGTGGTACTACACCGGCAATCTCGTCACCAACACGGGCCGCCACTTTGGATACCAGTTCACCGTGTTCCGCCGCGCGGCCACGCCCGAGCCGCCCGCCTCCGACTCGGAATGGCGCACCAACCAGCTTTACATGGCGCACTTCACCATCACGGACGTCGAAGATGGCCGCTTCTACCAGGCGCAGCGGTTCAGCCGCGGAGCCGCAGGGCTGGCCGGTGCCACGGTCAATCCACACTATCGCGTCTGGCTCGAGGACTGGGAAGTAACCGCGCTCGACGACCAAGCCCTGCGCACTGTGATCGCGGCTGCGTCGTCAGAGACGCAGATCCGGCTGGAGCTGGAACAACTCAAGCCGCCCGCCTTGCAGGGCGATCGCGGCCTGAGCCCCAAGAGCGACGCCGCAGGTAATGCGAGCTACTACTATTCTCTATCCCGGCTCGCCACCCAGGGCACCCTCATCATCCGCGACGAAACGTTCACCGTCTCCGGCACCAGTTGGATGGATCACGAGTTCAGCACCAGCGCGCTGCCAGCCGGTGCCCAGGGGTGGGACTGGTTCGGTCTGCAGCTCGACGATCAGCGCGAGTTGATGGTCGGCCAGATCCGGCTGGTGGACGGCGGGATCGAGCCTGTCTTCGGTGGCCTGCTGATCGAGCCGGACGGCAGCACGCACCCACTCGCCTCATCAGATTTCTCGATCGAGCCCACCGGCACGTGGACCAGCCCGCACACCGGGGCGACCTACCCCGCGGGCTGGACGATCGCGGTCGACACCGGCACAGAGTCCCCGCTGATGCTCGTGGTAACTCCGCTGGTGCCCGATCAGGAGTTGATCGAAGGCGCGATCGTCTACTGGGAAGGTGCTGTTCGCATCACTGGAGATGCCAGCGGGTATGGCTACGCCGAACTGACCGGCTACGAAAGCGCGATGCGCCAGCGATTTTGACGCCGTCGACGGGCCGCTGAGGTTTGCGCTGCGAACGCCGCGCCTGTCCGTCAGCTCAGTTGGCCAGGCGCCGTCTGGCTTCGGCCTGGACGACCGACACCATCCCCATCAGCCCCTGTCCCTTACCCATCGAGATGTCGTTCCCGAAGATCTTCAGCACGATCTCCGGCGCCACCTGGGCAACCTGCTCGACCGGGGCGCCAGACAGTGTCTCATCGAGGATCACGGCCATCGCCATCGCCGAGAGCCCCTGCGGATTCTCGACGGCAAAGTAAAACTTGAGCGAGTCGCCCGGCTGGTCTTCCGCCCACACATAAGCCTCCGACTCGCAGTACTGCACCCGGTGATCCTCTGGATACGGCGGAACAGCAATCCGCGAGGGCACCGGCTCGAAGCGATCGGCCAGCTCGATGAGAAGCTCGGCTCGTTCGCTGCGTGACGTCACGAAACTGAAGTCGGCCAACAACTCTTTCAGCCGCTCAGGTATTTCTGGCATTGTATTTTCCCCTAACCAACGGCTACCGCTCGATGGGCACGTTCACCAGGTTGCCCCATTCGGTCCAGCTTCCATCATAGTTACGAACCTTCTCGTATCCCAAGAGATACCGCAGCACGAACCAGGTATGGCTGCTCCGTTCGCCGATGCGGCAGTAGACGATCACGTCATCGTCCGGCGAAAGCTCGTGCTCGTCTTCGTAGATTAGCCGCAGTTCCTCCGCCGGCTTGAAGGTGCCATCCTGCGGATTCACCGCCCTGCTCCACGGCACGTTACGCGCGCCCGGAATATGCCCGCCGCGCAAGGCGCCCTCGTTAGGATAATCTTCCATGTGCAGCCGCTCGCCGCTGAACTCCGCCGGGCTGCGCACATCGATGAGCGGACGCCTGGCCTCCACGTGCTGCATCACATGGTCGCGAAAGGCGCGCACCACAGAATCATCCCGCACCGGCGCGGTATAACGCGTCCGGGGATAGTCCGGCACTTCGCGGGTCATGGGGCGTCCCTCCTGCACCCATTTCAACCGTCCGCCATCCATAATGCGGGCGTTGGTGTGCCCAAACAGGTGGAAAACCCACAACGCATAGGCTGCCCACCAGTTGTTCTTGTCACCGTAGAACACGCACAACGTCTCAGGCGTGATCCCAATCCGCGAGGCGAGCGCCTCGAAGCCTTCCCGGTTCAGATAGTCGCGGCGCAGGGGATCGTTCAGGTCCGCCGTCCAATCCACCTCAACCGCCCCGGGAATGTGCCCGGAGGCATACAACAGCAAGTCTTCATCAGATTCGATAATCCGCACATTCGGATCGTTCAAATGCTCGGCCACCCACTCCGTGGACACAAGCATCTCAGCATGCGCATAGCCACGTTCACTAATGTCGGTCATGACGCTTCACTCCTCAGCAAAAATCGGTTCAGTGTCGCGGGATGTTAATATTATAGATCATCATCTACAAAATGCCCGCCGCACACAATCGCCAGCAGGTTGCCCCTGCCCACCCCGCCTTGCACACTCAGCATCCTGGCGGTATAGTTCGATTCGTGAAATTCGGCGCTTGCAGGAGACAACCGTGAGCAAACAAAAACAAGCTTCAACGCCCGTTTCGGCTCTGCCCCTGCTGGTTGGGGGAGCGGCCTATTACCTGTTCCTGCGGCCTCAGATGAAAAAATGGGGGACCCGCCTGGGCGAGTCTCAGCGGCGGCTGCCCGGTGACGAGATCATTCCCAAGCCCAACCTCCAGATGACCCATGCCATCAACATCGACGCGCCGCCTGAAGCCGTCTGGCCCTGGCTCAACCAGATGGGGCGCGAACGCACCGGGTATTACGGGCTCGACACCCTTCTCAACCAGGGGATTCCAAGCGTGAATTTCCTCCGTAAGGATATCCCCGGCCCTGTCAGCGTCGATATGGGGCTCGATGGCGGGTATCACGTGATGGCTCTCGAAGAGAACCGGGAATTTCTGTTTGGCGCGTTTAACCTTCAGCCGGCCCCCGGCATCACTCTCGACGTCACGAGCCTCTACCTGTTGGAGCGCCGCCGCGACGGCAGCACGCGGCTGCTGGTCCGGCATCGCGTCTTCACCTACGGGATGTTGGGCCCTGCGTTCAATCTGCTCTATGAAGCGCTGTACTTCGTTTTCATCTGGCAGCAGCTCAAACACCTGAAGCAGTATGCCGAGAGCATGGCTCATCTCAAGCCGCCGGTATGATCTGCGCAACTTCTGGCCTTTCCACACGTAATACATGGTGAGAACTGACTGCGATAAAACGGAGAATAGAACCCGTGACTACACAAAAACGCGTCTACCGTTCGACTCAGGATCGTATGTTTGCCGGTGTATGCGGCGGTATTGCCGAGTATCTCGAGGTCGACCCGACCCTGGTGCGTCTGGTGTTCGTTGCGCTCAGCCTGATGGGCGGCCCTGGTTTGATCATCTACATCGTCATGATGTTGATCGTGCCCGAGGCCCCGCGCCAGACCTGGAAGGACAAAGCCAAGAACGTCCCGCCCGAGGACAGCATCGTACACTCCAGCATTCCCGTCCCGCCGGACGACTTTTCCACCGATTCAGACGTCCCCGACGACCAACCCTAGCGCAATCAATCGCCACGGGAGCATCTCGACAGGTGCTCCCGCTTTCTTTACGAAGAATCGCCGGGCGCGCCCGCTACAGCGGCGCGGCGCTCATGCTCGGCAGCCGCGCGGCTCCGCATGGCTGTCGCCTGGCGCTGAATCCGGTCCAACCGTTCTCCGTGCAGCGGATAGGCAACCAGCAGGCCGATACCCGCCACAATCGCGATCATGGGCAGCACTGCGGAGAATGTCCGGATCACCGTGATCACCGCCTCGGGCTGCATGCCAGCCGCCAGGTCGGAATCGTATCCCGCCAGCGATAGTCCTTCGCCCAACACCAACCCGGCCACCGCCGGCGGAAACCGGAAGATGAAGCCGAGTATGCCGCGATACATTCCTTCCCGGCGCAGCCCCGTTTGCACATAATCGTCGTCCACCACTTCGGCAAAAAGCAGGTCGGGTCCCAACACCGTCCCCCCGATCGCAATGCCCAGCAGCCCCAGCGCAATGCCCACCACTACCGCACCCTCGGCGAACAAGAGCGGGATCGCGAACACTGCCGAAACCGCCATCGATACGATCATCGACCGGCGCGTTCCCCACCGCTTGATGACCGCCTGCCACCCCACCAGCGACAGGCCCGACGCGACCAGCAGCATCCCCAGCAGGGTACTGAGCTGTTCTTCGGGGATCTGGAGCACGATGTCCGCGTAAAACGGCATGATCGCCAGGATGACGGCCAGGATGAAACGCGTCGTGAAGTTGATCCCCAGCACGATCAGAAACGTCCGGTTGTTCGCCACCACCTGGATCTGCTCGCGCCAGGACGTCTGTTGACCTGAACGGGAAAAGGCCGGGTTCTCGCGAATGCCCACCAGCGACAGCAAGTACATCACCGCAGCCAACGAGCCCCACAGCACTGCCAGAGCGCTCCATCCCAACCGGCCATAAATCGTCGGCGTCAGCGCTACTGCCAGCCCGGTGCCCGCCACAAAGCCGATCAACTGGCGGATGCTGGCCCCGCCGGCCCGCGCGACCGTATCCTCGTACATTTCGGGGAACAGCGCGTCCTGGTTGAGCGTGACGATCGACTGGAGCATGTCGTAGATGCTGATGATCACCAGGAAATAGACCATCAGCGCGACCGTGTTCCCCTTCTCGAACGGGGGCAGCCACACGAGCGCGAATGCCACGGATGTCGGTATCGCCAGCAGCGCGATGTAGAAGCGCCGTCTCCCCCACCGGGTGCTGGTCCGGTCCGAGAGCCACCCCGCCACCGGATCGTTCACCGCGTTCCAAAATCCGAAGGCGAACCAGCCCCGTCCCACCCATTGCGGAGAAACGCCCATCACCGTGGTATAGAAATATTGGACGAAGCTGTTGAACGTCCAGTAGGTCAGCAGCCCAGCCGCGTTGCCCAACGAATACAGTACGGTCCGCCACAAAGGCAGCCGCCCCGAGTTCGTCGGGGCGCTGTGGGATTCGACCTCGCGACCGGTTTCGGTTTGTCGCTCCAGAATATTCTCTCCCTCAGCCTGTTAGTTGCGATTTCCTGCCCGGACCAGTTCCAGCGTCAATATATACGCGCCGCTGGTCGTGCCCGCTTCTCGCTCGTAACGCGACGCGACCAGAATGTACATATCGTCGCGCGGAAGCTCGAAGTTGCGCAGCAGTGCGTCCTGGTTTTCGCCTTCGTCATCATCAAACGCGATCTGCTTGCGGGTGCTGTCGTACAAGGTCACCAGTGAATCCAGATCGCCGGACGCCCGCTCCATGCTGATCGAGATTATGTCGCCTTGCTGCCCAAAAAACACATATTCCTCGACCGGCTGCTCGGAGTCGATCATGCCGCTCACCGTAGCGCCATACATGATCTCCAGCGCCCGCCCGCCAACGACGCCGGGCCGCCCGTTCAACTGGATCGCAAACTCACCCGCGGTCTGCCCCTCGCTTTCGCGGAAACGCGTCGCGATGACATGGTACGTCCCGGTCTCTGGAATGGTAAACCCCGCAATGCGAGCGTCACGCCCTCCGCCGCCGTTATCGTCCTGCGCCAGCTCGACGAGGTTCGCGTCCGCCAGCTTGACGTATGGATCAAGATTGCCGCCCTCAGCCCGCATCGTCAGCGTGATCACGTCGCCGCGCTGAGCGTCGAAGCGATAATAGCGGTACGGCACATCATCATCGATCGTCCCGTGCAGCGTCGCGCCATAGTCGATCAGGCGCGCCTCCTCGGGCCGCTTGCCCAACTCGTCCGGCGGCGTCCGCGCCAGTTCCAGGACGTAACTCCCTTCCGTGTCACCGGCCTCGCGGCCAAAATGGGTCGCTACGATCAGGTAGATGCCCGAGTCCAGGACTGCGTAGTTCCGGATCGCCGCGTCGAGCGTGCCCGCGGCCAGCTCATCATCATCGTTGGACACCAGCACCCGGCCATCCGGCGTCGCCAGGTCCAGGTGCGGGTCCAAATTGCCGGACGTGCGCCGCATGGTGATCGTGATCACGTCGCCGCGCGCCGCCCGCACGAAGTAGAAGGCCAGCGGATTCTCGCGAGTGACCCGGCCCAGAACGCTGTCGCCATATCTCAGCGTCGTCGTTTCAGTCGCGCCCGTGCCCACCTGTTCCAGCAGAAGCTCGTAATCCCCTGTCGTGCTGCCATGCTCCTGGCCGAAACGCGTGGCGATCACAAAATACCGCCCATCGGCAGGGATACGCTTCGACGCAATCATCGCATCTGTCCCAGGGCCGTCGTCATCGCTCATCGCCAAAATCGCTCCCTGCTCGTCCGTCAACACCAGCAGGGGATCGAGATCGCCGCTCGCGCGCGACATGGTGATCGCAACGAGAACGTCGCCTTGTGCGTCGAACGCATATACGTGCCGGAACGCGCCATCGTCGATCGTCCCGGTCACCGTCTCACCCATGCGCAGCGAGTCCGCTCCCTGAAACGCCAGCGCGCTGCCCGCCGCCCACATGCCAAAGCTGGCCGCGCAGATGAGAGCGAGGATCGTCCGGCACAACACCATCGGGTTCAAGTGTCCCCACCCTGGCTGAGATGTCACGGCTCGCGCGTCAGCGTGAGCGTGAATGCCCCCACCGTGCTCTCCTGGTCCAGTCCATAGCGCGCCACGCCGATCAGGTACTTGCCCGATTGCGGCAGCACGATCCGGTTCAACATGGCCTCGTAGGTGCCTCCCGTGGGGCTGTCGTCGTTGCTGGCGATCTGCAGCCAGCCGTCACCCACCGACTGGTACAGGTACAGGACCGAGTCCAGGTTGCCGCTTTCGTGCGCCACCGCGATCGTCACTGTATCGCCAGCCGTGCCATCGAACACGTAAAACAGCAAGTATTGGCTGTCGGTGATCTCGCCCGCGACGCTCTGCCCATATGCGATCGGGACGATCCCCGATCCTGCCGTTTCGACCGGCACGCCGGGCACTCGCTGCTCCAGGCTCAGCCGGAACGCGCCCGTCGTCGGTTCGGCGTCGTCACCCACGTAGCGCGACGCGATGATGACGTAGGTCCCGTCAGCGGGCAGTTCGACCGCGATCCGCGAATCGCGCACGATGCCCGGATCGATGTCATCATTGGCATCGATCACCGTCCCATCTTCCGCCTGCAGCTCCAGGTAGCAGTCCAGCGACGAACCGGGAGTGGCCTCCATGAGGATCTGCACCTGGTCGCCAGCCGCCCCTTCGAACCGGAACATCTGGCTGGACGTATCATCGTCGATCACCCCATTCACGGTGTCGCCGTAGCTCAGTTGCGAAGGTCCAACAGGCTCACCGCCGGTTTCCACCGGCTCGATCTGCGTCTGCGTCAGCGCCAGAGTATACCCCCCGCCCAGCGAGCTGGCCGGGCCAAAGCGCGGGGCGAGCATGACCACGTAATCGCCCATCTGGGATATGATGATTCCCGTCAACTGCCCCGTGCTCGATACGACTTCCTCCAGGCCCGCATCCGCCAGGATCAGGACCGCATCGGTGCCCTCGTCGGTCGTCGCGGACAGGTCGATCAGCGACCCCGCCGACGCCGGGAAGCTGTACAGCGCCGCCACCGAGTCGAATGTGCCTTGTGCGGTCACGCCCGGCTCCAGGAGTGCCGGCGCCAGCAGATCGATCGTGTCCGGCTCTTCTTCTGGCGCGGCAGCCTCAACGTCTTCTTCTTCGGCGTCGCCGGTCGTCAGCGAAAGCTCATAGGGCCCTGCCGTCGTCCCGGCGTCCTGGTCGAAGCGCGTCGCCACGATCGCGTAGTACCCTGCTTTAGGCAGCGTGAATTCGATCAGCGAGTCCCGATTCTGACCGTCTACGATGTCGTCGTTCTCGATGAGCGGGATGCGCTCGTCGTCCAGCAGCACGAGGAGCGGATCCAGCCCGTTGGCCTCCTCCTTGTTCAAACTCGTCATCTCGACTCGAATCGCGTCGCCGCCCGCCCCGCGGAAAACGTACACGTCCATGTACCTGGCATCGTTCAACTCGCCCTCGACCGTGTCGCCATACGCGATCGACGGCAGCCCGGCGTAATCAGCCGGCATCACCGGCTCGGCTGGTTCCTCTTCATCCGGCAGCGGTGCCGCGTCGGACTGGAGCTCCAACACGAAGCTGCCGGTCGTCGTTCCCTGAGTCTGCCCGGCCCGCGTTGCGAGGATCAGGTATTCGCCATCCGCCGGCAGGGTGAAGACGATCTGCGCATCCCCATTCTCGCCCCCGCTGTCGTTATCCTCGAACAGCAACTGGCTGTCAGCGTCCAGCAGATACAGGTAGCTGTTCAAGTCTCCGCCGGCCCGGCGCATCGTGATCGTGACCGTGTCGCCCGCCCTGCCGCTGAAACGGTATGTCATTCCCGGCGCATTAGAGTCAATGCCACCATGCTCGGACTGCCCGTACACCATTTCCGGGTATTCGATGTCTTCCCCACCCGCGCTCGTCTGCTCGAAGGTGAAGCCGTACTCCCCGCCGGCGTCCGTGGTATCGGGCAGCGATGCGAACAGGAAGTAAACGCCCCCCGCCACGAGTGTGAATCGCAGCCCGGTCCCCGGTTCGGCGCGGGCCTGCTCGACGAAATCGGCGTTCGTCAGCACGAACAGCGGCCAGAATCCCGCGAATTGATCCGGCGTCACGGACACCTCGTCGCCCGCCTCACCCTCGAACCAGTACACCCTGAACGCAGCCTGCCGGTCGAGCGAATCGTTGATGGTGGCCGGCGCTTCGATCGGCATCAGGCGCGTAGTCGCCCCCTGATCGCTGGGCGTCTCCGGGATTTCCTGAGTGGGTTCGGGCGTCTCGGCCCCCGGTTCCTCCGCCGGGCTTTCACCGACGGCGGCTGTCAGATTCAGGCTGAAGCTGCCACCCGTCTCAGAGAACAACCCGCCCGCCTGTGTGGCCTGGATGCCGTAGCGCCCATCTGCCGGGATGACGAACGTCAGCCGGGCATTCGAGCCGCCGCCGCTGTTATCGTCGGTCGCCAGCGGCGTACTGGAGGGATCGTTCAGCACAATGAACGGGTCGAGATCGCCTTCGGTCACGATCATCGTGATCGTGATGACATCGTCCATGAGCGCATCGAACGCGAAAAATGCGCTGGGTTGGTCGCCCCCAAGCTGGCCGTCGACGGTCTGTCCGTAAACGAGCACAACGGGCTCGGTGTCCTGCCCTGGCGGCGCAGCCTGAGCCGGGATCACCGCTCCGGCCAACACAGCCGTCGCCAACACCGCGACGGTCAGCCACCGGAAAACACGTGTGTGGTCACTCATCTTGTTGACTCCTCCAGCACAAACCAGGGGGTACCTGATTGTGATTGTACGGTAGGGCATACTGTGCCGCAACCAGCGGATGGTGTATAGTTGGCGTGTGTTCGCCTTGAATCCTGACACCACCGCGGAGACACAATTGGTTCTGCCCAAAACAATTGCAGTCGATGGTCCAGCCGGCTCTGGCAAGAGCACGGTATCGTTCGCCGTTGCGCAGCGCATCGAGTATCTCTTCTTCGACACGGGCGCTTTCTATCGCGCCATCGCCCTCCTCGCGCTGGAGCAGCACGTTGACATGAACAACCCCGACGAGGTTGTCGCGCTCGCCCAGCGCGTGAACCTCGACATGACGCCCGATCTGAAGGATGACGGGCGCCAATGCACTATTCTGGCCGACGGGCGCGACATCACGCCGCGCATCCACGATCCGGAAGTTGACGCCCATGTGTCGGTGGTGGCCGCGATTCCCGGCGTCCGCAGGACCCTGCTCGACGTCCAGCGCGCCATCGCCCGGCGCGGGCAGATCATCATGGCGGGGCGCGACATCGGCACTATCGTCCTGCCCGATGCCGATCTCAAACTGTTCATCGACGCCAGCCTCGAACAGCGCGCGCGGCGCCGGTACCAGCAGCGCCTCGACAAAGGCGAGCCCGCCGACCTGGCCTCCATCCGAGAGGGTCTCCAGGCGCGCGACACCCTGGACAGCGGGCGCGAGGTCGCCCCCCTGCTCCGCGCGCCGGACGCGATTTACGTGGACACCAGCGACCTCACGCTCGAGCAGAGCGTCGAGGCCGTATACCGGCTGATCATGGAATGGCGCCCGCAGCGATAGCGTCACCGGCGCCCCACCTGTCTTGAGGATGCAGGCTCATGACGCTGCTCTACCTCGTGGCATCCTGGATAGCGGGGATCATTCTCGGCGCGTCCACCGACGACAGCCCAATCCCTGTCTGGATCGCGCTCGCCCTGGCCGCCTTCGTGGCTGCCTGGTGGGTCGGCCAGCGCCCGCGCCGAGCCGTCGCGCTGATCTGTGGCGGGCTCGCCTGCCTGGGCGTGGCGCGGTATGCCTGGGCCAGCCAGCCGCTGACGCCGGACAACATCGGCTATTACGCGGACTCCGGCTACGTCACCCTGACGGGCATCATCAGCCGCGATCCGGACGTGCGCAGCCAGCATGTAAATCTGCGCGTCGAGGTCGAAACGCTCACCCGTGACGACGAGCCTATCCCGGTGCATGGCGCGGTACTGGTGCAGGCCCCGCGCTATGGAGACTATGCCTATGGCGACCGCGTACGGGTCAGCGGCGCGCTGTTGACCCCGCCTGAGTTCGACACGTTCTCGTACCGGGACTATCTGGCGCGGCAAAACATCCACGCCATGATCTCGAACGGCGCGGTCCAACTCCAGGAGCGGGACCAGGGCCAACCCTGGTACGACACCATCTACGCCATAAAGGAGCGCGCCCAACAGACGATCGACCGCCTGCTGCCCAGCCCGCAAGCGCCCTTGTTGAGCGGCATTCTGATCGGCGTGGAAACCGCCATTCCCGACTCGATCCGCGAGGCGTTCAACCGCACCGGCACCACCCACATCATCGCCATTTCCGGCGCCAACATCATCATCATTCTGCGCGTGTTGATGGGCCTGTTCACCCCGCTGGCGGGCCGCAACCGCGCCGCCCTGTTCGCCGTGGCGAGCGTCGGCGCCTACGCGATCCTGGTGGGTGGCGATCCCGCCGTGGTGCGCGCGGCCATCATGGGCAGCCTGTCGCTCGTCGCGGCGCGCCTGGGCCGCCGGACGTATGGTCTGACGACGCTCGCCTTTTCCGCCTGGCTGATGACGCTCTTGAACCCGATGGTGCTCTGGGATGTCGGATTCCAGTTGAGCGTAGCCGCCACGACCGGGCTGGTCCTGTTCAGTCAGGATTTCGAGGACATCCTCGAGCGCGGGCTGCGCCGCGTCTTCGCCCCCTCGACGGCCCGGCAGGTGACGCAGTGGCTGTCCGAACCGGTCGCCGTCAGTCTGGCCGCACAGATCACGACCACGCCGCTGATCCTGTTGTACTTCGGGCGGTTTTCCATCATCGGCCTCGTCGCCAATATCGTCATCGTTCCGGTGCAGCCGTACATCATGACCGTGGGCTGGCTCGCCGTGCTCGTAGGGATGATCTGGACGCCCATCGGCCAGATCGTCGCGTGGGTTGTGTGGATTCCCCTCACCTTTACGCTCGAAGTCGTGCGAGCGTTGGGTTCACTATCATGGGCATCGGTTCAGGTCGCCCTCACCGGCTCCACTGCGGGGATCGTCTATTCATTCTTGCTGCTCGCCATGCTGCTCAGAATCCAGCACCCCGACGATCGCGCCCTTCTGGCACGCCGCGTCCGCCAGCACCTCAGGCCGTCGCTGGTGATACTTGCCGGGAGCCTGGTCGCCTTTCTGGTGTGGGCCGTCGCGCTCACCCAGCCCGACGGAAAACTCCACGTCTGGTTTCTGGATGTCGGGCACGGTCATGCCGTCCTGATCCGCACGCCAAACGGTGCGCATCTGCTGGTCGATGGCGGGTCGAATCCAACCCAGCTTCGCCAGGCAATAGGCGACGCGATGCCCTTCTGGAATCGCACGCTCGATTTGCTGATCGTCTCACAACCCACGCGCGCCGCCATCGGCGGCGTGCCCGAGCTGGCGCGGCATTATGACGTCCGGCTCGCGCTCTCCAACGGGCAGCCCGGCGAAAACCAGGAATATGCGGAGTTAGTCGAGATTCTGAGCGATCGGGGCGCGGAAATGGTCAGCGGAATAGCGGGCCACAAGATCGCCACCAGCGACGGAGTCACCATCGAGGTACTTCATCCGCAGGTGCCGCCCCAGCCAGACGACGACGCCGACACGGTTTCGCTGGCCGTCCGGCTCAGCTATGGCAGCACGTCATTTCTGCTTGGCCCGAATCTGTCCCTGGAGGGCGAGCGCCAGATGATCGAGCGCGGCTGGTATCTCGGCAGCACGGTGATCATGCTGCCATCCCACGGGGGCGCAAAAGAAAACAGCCTGCCATTCCTCCAGGCTGTTCGTCCCCAGGCCGCGGTTGCCCTGGTAGGTGCGGGAAACCGCGCCGGTTTACCCGATCGGACCGTCGCCGAGCGCGTCTCGATCATGACAGGCCAGTCCCTTTTCCGCACCGACAAGCACGGCACGGTCGAGATGATCACCGACGGCAGCACCCTCCAGATTTACACCGACCACTGATCGCCGCTGCGCGCCTGCTCCATAGCCCAAATCTGGCAGTTCAGCGGCTCATCGCCGTCTTTGGGACGCAAGCGTTTGTAGCTACCGTCCGCCTGCAGCTCGCGCGTCTTCAAATTGTCCCGCATCTGCACCGCCAGGATTTCCTCCACAATGCGGGTTTTGATCTCGGGCGAATCCACCGGAAAGATCGTTTCTACCCGGCGATCCAGGTTGCGCGGCATCAAGTCGGCGCTGCCCATGTAGATCTCGTCGTCGCCGCCATTCGCAAAGTAGTATATGCGGGAATGTTCCAGGTAGCGCCCCACAATGCTGGTCACCCGGATGTTATCGCTGATGCCGGGGATGCCCGGCCTCAAGCAGCAGATGCCGCGCACCAGCAGGTCGACTTTCACACCCGCCATCGACGCTTCGTACAGCCGCCGGATTAGCTTGGCATCGACCAACGCGTTCATCTTGAAGATCAGGTGCGCCTTGCGCCCCGCGTGCGCATGGGCGATCTCGCGCTGGATCAAGTCATCGAATTGATCGCGCAAGTATTCGGGAGCCACCATCAGGCGGTCATAGACCGCCGCGGGAGCATACCCGGTGAGCCGGTTGAACAGCTCGCTAGCGTCCGTTCCCAGGTCTTGTTGACTCGTCAGCAGGCCAATGTCGGTATAGATGCGCGCCGTCGTCGCGTTGTAGTTGCCCGTGCTCAGGTGAATGTAGCGCCGCAGGCCGTCGTCCTCTTTGCGGATGACCAGGGCCACTTTGCAGTGTGTCTTCAACCCCAAAAGCCCGTAAACGACGTGCACGCCCTGCGCTTCCAGCTTGCGGGCCCAGACGATATTGTTCTCCTCGTCGAACCGCGCTTTGAGCTCGACCAGCACGGCAACCTGTTTCCCGTTTTCCTGCGCTTCGAGCAGTGCGTTGACGATGGGCGAGTTGATCCCCACCCGGTACAGCGTGACCTTGATCGCCAGCACCAACGGATCGTGTGCTGCGGTGCGGATGAATTCGATCACCGGCATGAACGAATCGTATGGATGGTGCAGCAGCACGTCCTGTCGCCGCAGCACGGTGAAGATGTTCTCGCCCTGGCTGAACACCGCCGGGCGCTGTGGCACGAACGGGGCAAACTTTAGTCCGGGCATGTCGACGTCAGCCAGCTCGAAAAGCTGGGCCATGTTGAGCGGGCCGTTGAGCTTGTAAATGTCGGACCGCTCGATGTTCAGGTATCCCTTGAGCAGATCGAGCAGAAACTGTGGCATGTTCTTCTGCACGTCGAGGCGCACGACGCGGCCAAACCGGCGCTGGCGTACACCCGCCTCGATCGTTTCCAGCAGGTCCGATGCCTCGTCTTCTTCGATTTCCATGTCCGCATTTCGCGTCACGCGAAAAGGATGCGCTTCCAGGATGCGCATGCCGGGGAACAGCTTTTCCAGGTTGGCGGCGACGATTTCCTCGAGGAAGACGAACACCTTGCGCTTGCTCATCCGCTTGCCCAGGTATTTCTGAACCATCTCGTGTACGGGCACGATGCGCGGCAGCGCCTGGGGAACCTTGACGCGCGCGAAACGCTGCTGCTGGTTCTCGTCCACCATCAGGACCGCGAGATTCAGGCTCAAATTCGAGATGTGCGGAAACGGGCGCCCCGGGTCGACCGCCAGCGGCGTCAGGACGGGGAAGATCTCATTCTCGAAAAACAGTTGCAGCGCCTCTTGCCGGTCTTCCGGCAGATCCGCGTAGCTCGCGATGAACAGGTTGTGCTTGTTCAGCTTGGGGACGATGTCATCCCAAAAACACCCATACTGCAGTTCCAGCATGGGCAGCAGCCGCTTTCGGATCGCCGCCAACTGCTGGGCGGGAGTCAGCCCATCCGCGGGGGTTTCGACGACCCCAGCGGCCACCTGCTCGCGCAGCCCGGAAACCCGGATCATGAAAAACTCGTCGAGGTTGTTGGCGAAGATCGCCAGAAACTTCACGCGCTCCAACAGCGGCAGCGAATCATCGAGCGCCTCTTCCAACACGCGGTAATTGAACTCCAACATGCTCAACTCGCGGTTGATGAACAAACGCGGATCGCGGAGATCAACCGTTTCGCTCCCGATGTCAGTGAGATCGGGCAGGATCTTGTTTTTCTCAACCATGGCCCTCAGCCGGTTTGGGATTTTAAGCTCAGTGTTGTCTGGAGTATAGCACAATCTCAACACGGGACGGAACTCAGCAGCCCGCCCCCATCCCGCCGCTATTGCGCTTCTTTTCCTAAGCCAGTAGAATTCGACCAAATCGATCGACCATTAAGGGAAGAACATCGTATGGCAACGCGACGCTTCCATGACGATATGACCGACCGGCCCACCGCCGGATCGCAGCCGCCCGATTCGCCCCAACCGGATGACGAGCGGAATGATCCTCCCATGGAGGAGGCCCGGCAGCGTGTCATGCCGCGTGGACGCAACAACCGCAATGCGGCCCACATGCCCCGCACTCTCTCCCAGGTCATGAACGAAGCCAACGATATGGTCGTGCGGGGCGACCTGACCGAATACGTCCCGCTGCCCACCGGTTTCGATCCGTTGGACGGGATGATCGGTGGCGGGCTTCGGAAAACCGAGCTGGTCCTCCTCGGTGGCGCCCAGGGCATCGGAAAAACGATTGCCACCTTGCAGATCGCACGCAACATCGCCATGCGCAGCGGCCAGTTCGCCTTTTACCTGTCCTACGAACATACCGAGACGCACCTGATGAACCGGCTGCTCTGCCTGGAGAGCATCAACCCGCCGGAAGTGGATCTCAAGCAGGGCGTCCGCCTCAAAGACCTGTACGACACGATCATTGCCGAGCGTGCCAAAAGCACGCTGCGCGGCGGCGATGGGGGCGGCTCGCTGCAGACGATCCTGCGCGAGAATCCCAAAACGGCGATGGCCCTCGCGCGCATGAATCGCTATGCCGACCGGCTGATTCTGGTCAAGGCCAGCCCCGCCGTGACGACGCTGCGCGCCATCCGCGAGATGACCAGCCGCCTGTGTGATGCCACCGGCGGCAACGTGACCGTGCTCGTGGACTACCTCCAGAAAGTCGCCATCCATCCCGAACGCGCCACCGACGAAGCGGAAAAAGTGACGATTGTGGTCGAGGGACTCAAAGACATCGCGCTCGCGCTAGGCGTCCCGGTGTGGGCCATCGTCGCCGCCGACCGTGAAGGGCTCAAAGCCAACCGGCTGCATCTCTTTCACCTGCGCGGCAGTTCCGCGCTGGATTACGAGTGCGACATCGCCGTGATCATGAACAACAAATATCACATCCTGTCCAAAGAGCACGTCGCCTTCAACCCGTACCAGGCGCGCCAATATCGCGATTGGGTGGTGTTCACCGTCGAGAAGAACCGCGCCGGGCGGGCCATGCAGGATATGGAATTCCAACTCCACGCGCCCTATTTCGCGTTCGACCCGCGCGGGCAGCGAGTCCAGCAGCAGCTCATCGACGACAAGATCATCGAGTCGTAACGTCTTTCCCCGCGATCAAAAAACGCCGGTCGTCGCCGGCGTTTTTCGTGCATGCGCTGCGCCTACCCCTCGCGCACGTGGATGTAATTCAGCTTGGAGAGCTGGCGCACCTGCTGCTCGGCGTGATAGCTGCTGCGCACCAGCGGGCCGGACTCGACCCACTTGAACCCCAGCTCCAGGCCAATCCGCTTCAGCTCGGCAAACTCGTCCGGCGTATAGTAGCGGTCGATTGCCATGTGCTTCTTGCTCGGCTGGAGATACTGCCCGATCGTCAGAATGTCCACGCCCCAGCTCGCCAGGTCGTGCATAACCTCGACGACCTCGTCGAACGTTTCGCCCAGCCCCACCATGATCCCGCTCTTGGTGAGCACCAAGGGATCCATCGCCTTGGCGTTGCGCAGAGTCGCTTCGGCCCACTCATACTTATCCTGGGGCTGCACCTGCTTGAACAGGCGCGGCACCGTCTCGACATTGTGATTGAGGATTTCCGGCTGCGCATCCATGACGATCTTGAGCGCCTCCGGTTTGCCCTTGAAGTCGGGAATCAGCACTTCGATGCTGCAACCCGGCTGAACCTGGCGAATCCTCCGGATGACCATCGCGAAGATCGGCGCGCCGCCGTCGGGCCGTTCGTCCCGATTCACGCTGGTGATCACCACGTGCCGCAGGTTCATCGCCTTGACCGACTGCGCGATGCGATTGGGCTCTTGCCAGTCCAGCGGCGACGGGCGCCCCGTTTTGATGTCGCAGAAACGGCACGAGCGCGTGCACGTATCGCCCATCATCAGGAATGTCGCCGTGCCGCTGCCCCAGCACTCGCCAATGTTCGGGCACATCGCCTCTTCGCACACCGTATGCAGCGCCTTGCCCCGCATCAGGGTGCGCACCATCTCATACGTCTCGCCGCTTGGCGCACGTACCTTGATCCACTCCGGGCGCCGCTTCGGGCGTTCGGACGCAGCCTCATTGTTGGTTTGAATCGCGTCGGCTTTGATTATGTCAGCCACGAAATCGCTCCATTGGTTTAAACGTGAATTCACTGTCCAGATTATAGCGTGCATCCGGATCGAACGTCCACGTTTCGATGTTATAGCGCCGGTTATAGCGCACTTGGGCTATACTCTACTCAGAAAGGACAGGGCCATGTTGGATTTCACAGTTGCGATCGTGGCGGGCGGCAAAAGCTCGCGGATGGGGACGGACAAATCGTTTGTGCCCCTGTTGGGCAAACCCATGATCGAACACGTTCTGGAGCGCGTCACTGACCTGGGCCAACGCGCGACCATTGTGATCACAAACCAGCCTGAGAGCTACGCCTATCTCGGCCTGCCCGTCTACGAAGATGTGATCCGCGACAAGGGCTCGCTCGGCGGAATCTACTCGGCGCTCGCCTACAGCGAAACCGGGCACACGCTGGCGCTCGCCTGCGATATGCCGTTCCTCAACCCGGACCTGCTGCGCTATATGGTGGCGCTCAACGACCGCGACCACGGGGGACCGTATGACGTCATCGTGCCGCGTGCCGAGGGACACCCGCAAGGGTTGCACGCGCTGTATAGCAAAAACTGCCTGGAACCGATACGCGATCGGATCGACCAGGATCGCTTGAAAGTCATTGGCTTCTACGATCAGGTTCGCACCCGCTACATCGACCCGCCCGAATATGCCCGGCTCGACCCGCATGGGCTGTCGTTCCACAACGTCAACACGCCTGACGAGCTGGCGCATACCGCCGCGATCATGCGCGGCGAGTTGCCGCCCCCACCCGCCACCTAAGGCTCGGCGCGCAGCAGCCCCACCAGCAGCGGATCGGGCCCCAAAACGACGACCTGTGGCAGCAAGGCGCCTTTGACCTTCAGGCTCAGAAACTGCAAATTCGCCACGTCCTGCCCATAATACAGTGGGTGCCCGGTATTATCCGGCCAGAGACGCGCCCGCGCCTCCGAGCGTTTCTCGGCCCAGGCCGGTTCGTCGCCTTCGGCTCGTGCCAGTTCCGCCTCCACCGCGTCGATCCACGCCCAATCGAGATCGGCATGGGCCAACACGCGTGCCGCCGCCAAATAGTCGCGTGCAGTGTCTACCTCCCCGGCCTGGACGTAAAGCCACGCGATCAAGCTGTACGGCCCTGGCTGGGACGGATCGCGCTCGATCGTCCCTTCCAGGGTGCGCACCCCCGCGCGCAGATCACCCACCTGCAAGTGCCGCTCGGCTTCTGCATATGGCGAAAGCGCCGCCCCGTGCTGCAATCGCACGCGCCGCCGCAGCGCGGTCTCCTCCCAAAAGCTGGCAGCGCCCCACTCCGGGTTCGCCGCCAACGCCTGTTCGAAAGCCCGTTCAGCGTCACCATGGCGTCCCAGTAACTCGGAATATCTGCCCAGATTGACCCACATCTCCGGCATGTCCGGCGCGTACGCGACCGCCGCGCGGGCCGACACGACGGCAGCATCGCGATCGCCGTTCTGCCATTGCAGCGCGGCCAGATTGGCCCACCAAACGGCATGGGGTCGCTCGAGCGCCAGCGCTCGTTCGTAAGCGCGGATGCCCGGTTGGAGATACGCCTCTTCGCCGTTTGCGGCAGCCAGCCCGCTTGCATAGCCGTATTCAGCCCAGTACAGCGGGTTGCCCGGCTCGCGATCGGTCGCTCGTTCCAGCCGTTGAATCGCCTCGTCATAGTGACCGAGCACCAACAGCCGCTCTCCCGCCACGTATGTCTCGTACGTGGATAGCGTCCACCACCCCGCACCCAGAATAATCCCCCAAACGCCCGCCAGCCCCAGCAATGCGCCAGCGCGCTGCCGGCGTGAGACCGGGCGAGCATCGTGCAACTCGAAAACGGAAGCCCACAGCGCAAGATACAGCAGCATCACTGCCGGCACGATCATCGGAATGTCGAACAGGCCATGCACGCCAAACGCGACCAGCGACGCGATCCCCGCCGCGCCCTGGACGCGTTTCTCCCCTGGTGCTCGCCGCGCGCGCCACACCAACACGCCCGCCGTCGCAGCCAGGGCCCCCAGCCCAGGCAGCCCAAACTCAGCCGCCACGTTCAAGTACAGGTTATGTGCGTGAGCGTGGGGTTGTTCCGGCGGGATCGACCGTTCCTCGGCCTGGGCCAGCCCAAACGTAAACGGCCCGGTGCCGGTCCATGGGTGCTCGCGAAAAGCGCGCCACGCGATCCGGTAATACTCGAGGCGAGCGCCGGTCCCGCGCCGGGGCGTGTCGAACGCGTCCGATGTCCACAGCAGCACACCGCCCCCCACCAACGCGACCATCACCAACCCGGCCACAACGCGCATGTGCGGCGCGCGCCGGCCATCGCGCAGCCGGGCGAGTGCATCGCCGCGCCGGGCCAGCTCCAGCCCCAGGGCACCTACACCCGCGCCTGCCGCCAACCAAGCCCCGCGTGAATACGTCAGCAGCAGCACAATCGCCGCCAGCGCGCACCACAGCGCCGCAAAAATGCGATCTGCCCGGCGCGGCGCCCAACAGACCCGGATCAGCCCGAACGGCAGCAGCCCGGTCAACACGCTCCCCAGCGCGTTAGGGTTGCCCAGTGTCCCCGGCGGGCGGGGCGGCACGAACGCCACTTCGACGGCGTCGAGCGCTGTCCACGCGGCCAGCCACGGTGCAACCTGGATGATCGCCAGCAGCATCACCGGCGCCACCGCCACCAACGCCCCGTTGATGATCCAGCGCCCGGCCATCCCCCTGCCGCGGAGATCGAGCAGCACCAGCCACACCCCCACATACAGCGCGCCGAACCATACCCCGGTCCACGATCGAGTCGAGTCGTTGTGCAGCAAGCTGTTGGCATACGCCGCTGCCCACAGCGCCACGATGAACCACACCGCAGGATGCAGCGCGCGATCGCGAGGCCGCCGCCACACGGCGATCAGCCAGCCCGCGACGGCAGCCGTCAGCAGCGCGAGGGAAAAGCGGCGAATGTCGGGAGTCACGATTCCGTTCAGCGAGCCGCCGATCGTGAGCACATAGGTCACGATGAGCAGCGCCACAGCGCGCCCGGCGAACTCGCGAAACGTGCCGGGTTGTGAGGACATCGGCTCAGTAAAGGAGCTTGCGAGGGCGATACTGAATCGCCTCCGCCAGGTGGGGGACTTCAATCGTGTCGCTGTCCGCCAGGTCGGCAATCGTCCGCCCCAGCTTGAGGATGCGGTGATAGGCGCGCGCGCTCAGTTGCATCTGGCGCAGAGTCGTGTTCAGTAACTGCTGCCCCGCCGGCGCGGGCTGGCAGAACCGCCGGATTTCGCTGGGGCCCATATCGGCGTTCGACTGCAACCGGGCCTCGCCCCGGAACCGGTGCCGCTGGCGATCGCGTGCGGCTTCGACTCGCTCTCGGATGACGGCGGATGGCTCGGCGCGCCGGTCATCGGTCAGCTTGTCGTAGTTCACGCGCGGCACTTCGATGTGGATGTCGATCCGGTCCATCAGCGGGCCTGACAACCGCTGTTGGTAGCGGCGAATCGTTGCCGGAGAGCACGTGCACTCGCGCACCGGGTCGCCGTAATAACCGCACGGACACGGGTTCATCGCCGCCACCAGCATGAAATTCGCCGGGAAAGAGAGCGCGACTCGCGCCCGGCTGATGGTCACGACCTTGTCTTCAATCGGCTGGCGCAGCACTTCCAGCGTATGCTGGCCGAATTCCAGGATTTCGTCGGCAAACAGAATCCCCCGGTGCGCGAGGGACGCCTCACCGGGTCGGGGCCACGAGCCGCCGCCAATCAACCCGGCCTCGCTCACGGTGTGGTGCGGCGATCGAAACGGTCGCACGCGAATGAGCGGTTTGTCCGCCGGCAAGAGGTCCGCCACCGAGTAGATTCGCGTGACCTCCAACGCCTCTTCGAGCGACATGGTTGGCAGGATCCCCGGCAGCGCGCGCGCCAGCAGCGTCTTCCCGACTCCGGGAGGGCCCACCATCAACACGTTATGGCTCCCCGCCGCGGCAACTTCGAGCGCGCGCTTGACGTGCTCCTGCCCTTTCACGTCCGCGAAATCCGTCAGGCCGTCCAGGTCCGGCGGGATGCTGGTATCCAGTTCGCCCCGCACATAAGCCGGAATGGGTTGGAGGTCGTACAGGTGCTCGACGAGATGGCCCAGCGAGCGAACCGGGATCACGTCGATATCCGGGACGAGCGCCGCCTGCGGTGCGTCCTCCTCAGGGACGTACATGACCTCGAACCCTTCCTGCCGCGCGGAGTGTGCGATCGGCAGGATGCCCCCCACGTGACGCACGCTGCCGTCCAGCGACAGCTCGCCCACGAAGATGGCGCCTACCAGCCGCTCCAACGGGGCCTGATCCGTCGAAGCGAGCACGCCAATCGCCATCGGCAGATCATACGCCGGCCCCTCTTTGCGCAGGTTAGCCGGCGCCAGGTTCACCGTATAGCGTTTGCTGGGAAACTGCATCCCGCTGTTTCGAATAGCGGCGCGCACACGCTCACGGCTTTCTTGAACGGCTGCATCCGGCAGCCCAACGACGGTGAACGCAGGCATACCGTGCGGATTGTAATCAACCTCAACCTGGATGATTTCCCCATCCAACCCAACAACCGCGCACGAATAGATGGTAGATAGCATGACCGGTCACTCGCCTGGTGAGCATATTAGCAGGATGCACTCGGTGATCCTAACACGGGTTTATCCGATGGAAAAGCCGCTCTATGGAATCGACTCCGGGCGGAGCAGCACGTTTTCCCGCCGCAAGAAATGCGCGCGAGTTTCACGCGTCACGTCGAGCTGCTCCGCGCGCAGCAGCCCCCAGAAGTCCGACGGACCGGCCACCTCGCCGCGCATCTGCCGAGCGTAGGCTTGCAGCCATTCCAGGAATGCCTCGTCGCCCAGATCTTCTCGCAGCGCGTCCATCATCTGCGCCCCCCTCAAGTACACCGCGTTGATGTATTCGCGCACGCCCTGGTAGTCGTAGACGGCGGTGTCGACGTACCCTTGCGGCCCATACGCTCGCACCCGAAACTCCCACCACCAGTCCAGGTACTCGGGATACACATGCTCGAAGAACAGGGCCTCGCTGTACATCGCCAGCGCTTCATCCAGGTACGGGAAATTGCCCTGGTCGTTGCCCACCTGGGCGTACCACCATTGGTGGGAAACCTCGTGCGCGGTGATGATCGTGAGCCAGTCGTTGGGAATGCCCTGCCACGTGCGGAACCAGTCGCCGCTCACAAACACCAGCCCGCTGAATTCCATCCCGTCAGGAAAATCGCCCTCCACGACCACCAGCCGCGAATACGGGTACGGCCCGTACAACTCCTCGAACAAGGTCACTGCGGTCGCCGCGGTCTCGAGCGCGTGGCGCGGAATACTCAGCGATGACTGCGCCGATTCAGGGAGATAATACAGATCGACCTTGACTTCGGACGCCGTAACCGTGCCCAGGGTCAGAAAGCTGCTGGACACCGACAGCGCCATCTCGCGCCCGCCGTCCAACTCGAAGCGCCAGGTATGATTGTCCACGCGTGTCACGTCGCCCGGCCCGGCCACGCGCAGGCCGTCCTCCGCCCCGGTGACCGATAACTCGACCGTGAAATCCGCCTGGCGCAGCACGAAATGCTCCCCAACGGAATGGAACGGGGGCGAAATCCAGCCCGTGTCAGGGTTGAACGCGGCCACTAGGGGAAACCACATCCCCAAATTGACCTGTCGCCCGCTGTAGCCCAGGTAACCCAAGTGTCCCCAGCGATAGCCGCTCCGAATCGACGGGATCGTCAGGTCGAAGTCAAGGAGCAGCGTCACGGACTCGTTCGGGGCCAGCGCTTGCGGCAGCCGGATCGACAGGCGCGCCCCGTCCAGCGTGAAATCCTCAATCGATGCCCCCTTGCCGGTGGCGACGCGCTGCAGCGAGAACACGCCCGGGTCCCGGTTCGCATCGACATTCATCACCAGTTCGCCCAGGTCTGCCCCAGTCGTGTTCCAGAACGTGACGCGCTGCTCGACGCGGGCCGTCTTACCCGGCCAATCCAGGGCAGCCGTGATGTCATACGCCACGCTCGACGACGGCACCGGCTCCCCTTCGGGAACCTCATCGGGCGATGGGCTGGGCGTCGGCCCCGTTTCGGTCGACCGGTGCGTTGCCAGCGTATCCGCCTGGGCGGACGGAGATGCCGTCGCCGCCGGCGTGGCGGAGTGAATCTCAGGCGACATCTGGGCATCCGGCGCACACGCGCCGAGCAGCACGAGCGCCCCGGCGATACAGAGCAATTTGACTAACATTACGATCCTCACCCTCATAACAGCGCCAGGATCATACTCCACACGGCCCATAACCGCCATTGACTGTGCCCCCCCGTCCCGGTATAATACTCCCCCGATGTCCTGGCAGCGGCCAGGGCTTACAACTTTGAATACCAATTTTCCCCGCTGAGACGTTCCCACCAGGACTGTTACCAGCGGCGGCGAAGTGAAGATTGGAGACACACGATGTATGCAATAGTACGTACTGGCGGTCGCCAGTTTCGGGCCGAGCCCGGTCGGACTATCGACGTGGAACGGCTCCCCTTCGACGAGGGCGAAACCGTCGAATTGACCGATGTGCTGCTGGTTGCACCCGATGACGGCGAGCCTGTGATCGGTCGCCCCACGGTAGAGGGCGCGGTCATCAAGGCAACCGTCGTCAAGCAAGCGCGCCAGCGCAAGGTCTTCGTCTGGAAGTACAAGCCCAAAGAGCGGTATCGCCGCCGTCGCGGACACCGCCAGTATTTCACACGACTCCACATCGACAGCATCTCAGGCGTATAGGACGTTTCTATTTAGAGGAGTACAGAGACATGGCGCACAAAAAAGGTGGCGGATCGGTTCGGAACGGTCGCGACAGCCAGAGTAAGCGCCTGGGCGTGAAGCGCTTCGGCGGCGAACACGTCATTCCTGGCAACATCATCCTTCGCCAGCGCGGGACGAAGTTCCACCCCGGTCAGAATGTGGGGATGGGACGTGATTACACGATCTTCGCCAAGACCGAAGGCTACGTTGTCTTCGAAGCATTTGCTCGCGGGCGCAAGCGCGTGAGTGTGTATCCCGAACTGCCGAAAGCAGACGCCGCCCAGGCGTGAGCCCGGCCTGCAACACAGAATCTCGTCAGCCCACTACACCGCTACGCATACCCCACCGGGGAACCGTGGCCGGAAAGGTTGAGAACACAACATGCGTGAAGACATTCACCCCAAGTGGTATCCCGAAGCCGTGGTCATTTGCGCGTGCGGCAATACCTGGACTGTTGGCTCGACGGTGCCCGAAATCCGCACCGACGTGTGCTCGAACTGCCATCCGTTCTTCACGGGTGAGCAGCGCATCGTCGACACCGAGGGCCAGGTCGATCGCTTCATGAAGCGTCTGCGCGTGCGCGATCAGATCATCGCCGAGACCGATGCCCGCGACCAGGCCCACCTGTCGCCGGACGTGCCGATTGCCGAGTTGGGCCTCGACAAGCGGTACACCAACATCTTCATCGAGAACGGCATCGAGGTCATTGGCGACCTACTGGCTCGCTGGGACGAAGGCGGCGACCAGGCCATTCTGGACATCTCCGGAATCGGGCGCAAAGTGTTGGCCGACACCAAGAAGCTGCTGCGCGCGCGGGGCTACGACATCCCCGAGTACGAAGAAGCCTAACCGGCAGGTTGACACCAGCAACGACGAAGGGCAGGCGTGCACCATCGACCACCTGCCCTTTCTGTTTTGAAATGGCGCGTGCCACGCGGGGAACCTAACCATGAAACATCACACGGGACAGATCGAAGTCATTTGCGGCAGCATGTTCAGCGGAAAAACGGAAGAGTTGATCCGGCGCGTGCGCCGTGCGAGCATCGCCCGGCAGAAGATTCAGGTTTTCAAGCCGGACATCGACGACCGTTTCGCCACCGAACGAGTCACCTCGCACAATGGGCTGGATTTCGAAGCCATCCCGGTCAAGGATTCAGCGGCATTGTTGTCACGGGTCGAGCCGGATACCACCGTCGTCGCCATCGACGAAGCGCAGTTTTTCGACCCCGGTATCGTGCGCGTGACGAATCACCTGGCGGATAACGGTGTGCGGGTCATCATTGCCGGGCTCGACATGAACTTCCGCGGCGAGCCGTTCGGCCCCATGCCGGCCCTGCTTTGCCGCGCAGACGAGGTTCAGAAACTGCACGCGATCTGCATGGTGTGTGGTGAGGACGCCAGCCGCACTCAGCGCCTTGTCAACGGCCAGCCCGCCCGCTACGACGATCCAATCATCCTCGTGGGCGCATCCGAGGCGTACGAGGCACGCTGCCGCGAGCATCACAGCGTGCCGGGCCTGGACGATTCGGTTTAGGCGACCGGGCCGACCCCTGCCCCAAACTCACTCGACCCAATCGCGCGCGTAAAACGCCAGATAGCGCGCCATGCGCGGCTCCCAGTACGTTTTGTCGTGCCGCCCCGGTTCGATCGTGTACTCGTGCGCGATATCTCCCTCAACCAGTACGCGGTGGAGCGCGCGCACCTGCTCGACCATCGGATCGCCTTCCGCGCAGTCGAGCGCGATGCGCGGCTGCCGCTCAGGGGTCAGGCGGCGCGCCACGTCGGCGGGATTGCGCTCGGCGATGCTCTCCGGCTCCACGCCAAAAATCCAGGGCGGTCCGCCATAGTCGGGCGGCCCAGCGAACAACGCCGGGCTGTGAATGCCAACCGCGCCGAACGCCTCTGGCGAGTGGAAGGCGTGCACTGCGGCCCCCGCGCCGCCCATCGAGATCCCGCCAATGGCCCGCCCGGCCCGATCGCTTCGTACCGCGTAGCGGTCTTCCACAAGGGGAATCACGTCGTCGCGGAGATATGCCCCGTAGTTGCCGTATTGGTCCAGGGCATCGCGAAAGAACTCGCTGTCAAACTGGACTACCTGGGACCAGTCGTGTCCCGGCGGGTCGGCAGCGTCGATGAAGAAGCTCTTGCCACCGGTGGGCAGCGCGATTACCATCGGCGGCAACGTGCCTTCGACCACACCGCGCCACAGGTACAGATGGATGTTCAGCTTGTCCGTGATGTAGCGCGGGCTGAGCCCCCACGGATGCAGAAAATACAGGACGGGATATGGGCCCGCCTCTGGTGCATAATCGGGCGGAAGAATCACCTTCAGGGCCATCTGGCGACCCAGCGCCGGGCTGTGCAGCACGACGTCGTCTATGCTGCCGCGTCGTTCGCCTGCAGAGGTCACGCGTGTTTGCTCGCTCAGAACCGGCTACCCTTTCGCGCTACGTGACGACGCCCAGCCACCACAGAATACCGTCTTCGGCAATCGCCACAGACAAAGCCAGTGGGATGAAGTTGTAAAAGAAGTGCGTGAGAATCGCCGCCGTGGTGCCGTACCGGGTCCGGATCCATCCGAACGCGACCGCCACCACCAGGATGATCAGCGTCGCCGGGGTCAGCGTGTACTGGGCGTGTGTCAGGGCGAAAACCACCGCCGTCGGCCAGAATCCAATGATCGGCTGCAGCGCGCCCCGAAAAGCGATTTCCTCCGAGACAGCCGCCGACACCGCCAGCAAAAACGCGATCCCCAGGCTGCCCACGCTCTCCGACAGGGCTTCGGATGCCTTCGTCTGCTCCTCGTACGTCTCCTCCGAGACGACGCCCATCCACAGCATAGACACAATGGCGACGAAAATCAGCAGCGCAATCGTCGCGCCGAAGGCCACCGCGATCGTCTCGACGCTGATGCCCGTCAGCCCCAGCCGGTCCAACGTCTGCGGGAGCGTCCGGCGGATGCCCAGCCCGACTCCCAGCACAGGGATGATCAGCAGGGGGAGCGAATTCAGCAGCAAGTCCCAGGCGGTCAGTTCGCCCGAAAAACTCTCGGCCACGCCTTCCAACCCGCCGCCGAGGACGAAATTGATGAACTGCACGCCCAGCAAATAAATGCAGAACACGATCGCAACCACGTGCACGGTCGAGCCCGGATTGAATCCGCGCAGCCCGGTCCCCGGCCCCGTAGCCGCAAGCCAACGTTGCGGTGCGGCGGCGCGGCTCTCGCCCTGTGCGGGACGCGGCACGGCGATGTCGTCAGTGGTGTAGTAGTTCAGCATTTGGGGAAACAACGGCGTCCCGTCCGGGCGCCCGCCCAACGGCGGGCTGTCGGGCGCCGGGGTGTGCGTTTCGGCCTCACGCGGCGGCTCGCCATTCACCGCAGGTGAAGCGGGCAGCAAGGCGGCCAGCCTCTCGCGCACGCCCGGCAACAGGACGGCGGTTGCCAGCCCGCCGACGATCACCGACAACACCAGGCCGGCCATCGCTTCGACTTTGCCGGGCGCGGCCAGATCATCTCCCTCAGACACCGGCGTGAACGCCAGCACAACCTGCATCACGCCGTACAACATCACGATCATGGCGTTGATGAGCGCTAGAGCGCCCAACACGCTGCTTCGCATCGCCACACGTCTATCGCGATCCGCGATATTGGCAGCGACCACGATCGCGCTGAGTGCAGCCACCGCAACGGTGGTCAATATGACGTCTTCGAGGGACAAATCAGGCTCCAGGATATGAGGCGCGTGCCGGAAAAAATCATCCAGATTATAGAGAGCAACCCGTGTTTGGGCCACTCTCCCCCGACGCCTGCCTTACGTGCCCTTGTCAACCGCGCCGCGACAGGGCACAATACGCCGGTCTGTCCATATCTGCCGAGGTCAGCTTGCAGCAACCCACATACCAGAACACACCACGTCTGTACACGTCCCTGCCAACACCCTACCACCACCGGCGCTGGCGACGGCGTCGCCTGGGGTGCTTTCTGGGGTGCGCCCTGATGATCCTGGCGCCGCTGGGCTGTATCAGCGCGTTCCTGCTGGGTTACGTCCTGTTCCCGCCTGCCCCGCTCGACGTGGTCATCCTGGGGGTGGACGCGCGTCCAGGCCAGGGATATCTCACCCGCACCGATAGCATCATGGTGCTCAACATCACGCCGGGAAGCGCGAAAGTCAGCCTGCTCTCCATCCCGCGCGACGTGTTCATCAACGTGCCCGGCTATGGCGAGCAGCGCATCAATACGATCAATGTGTTGGGCGAGCAGGATAATCCCGGCTCAGGAGGCCCGGCACTGATCAAAGCCAGCCTGCACGAGAGCTTTGGTATTTCGGTCGAGCGTTACGTGCGGTTAGACTTCGACGGATTCGTCGCGCTAATCGACGCACTAGGGGGAGTTGAGATCGATGTCCCCAAGCTCATCGTCGACTACGAATACCCGACGCCTCAAGGTGGCACGATCACCATCGAGTTTCAGCCGGGCCGCCAGAAGATGGACGGTGAGCGAGCGCTGCAGTACGCGCGAACGCGCCACCAAGACGATGACTATCGTCGCGCGGAGCGCCAGCAGCAGGTGGTTGATGCGGTCGCCAAGAAACTGGCCGATCCGTGTAGCGTTGTGCGCTGGCCCCAGGTGTTGGCCGCCATCTGGTCGAACACAGATACCGATCTGACGGTTTGGGATATCGCCAAATCGATGCCCGCTGTCCTGGTCGGGTGGTCCAGCCGGGAGGCGCGCGTCATCGACCGCCCGGACCTGGTCGGCACCAACGCGGGTTATGCCGTGCCCAATTACGACCAGCTCATGCCGTGGATTGAAGACCGCTTCGACTGATTAACTGCCCTGCCCGTCCAGTTCAGCCATCAGCCGTTGATAGGCGCCTTCCCATACGCTCGAACTGCGGGTGAATTTCGTGATCTTGATGTCCGCGAAGTACCCGAACAAATCCGCCATGATGCCCGGCAGCGTTTCCCACGCCTCGGTTCGGATCATGGTTTCCAGGCTGGCGATCGCCTTCCCCGTCCACATCCAGCGCTGGCGAAGTTGTTCCGCCTTGATCCAGTAATCCCGTTTTTCCCAGGCCAGCGCCGAAGCCTCGATCCCATCGTCGATCTCGCGCAGGCAGTACACCAGCAGCGCCGCCATGTCCTTTGCTTCGTCGTCGAGCGCGGCCTTCTGGCTCAGGTGCCGCAGAAGCTCGGCGGAAGTCCGCATCATCTGGTTGCGAATTTTGCCGGGATTGTTCGTATTCACCACACGACTCATGCGTCTCACAACTCCGTCTTGGCACGAAACACATCGCGGGGCCAGAGGCTGACCCCATCACATCCACGATTTCAAACATTACTGGCAGATGCACGGCTTGTCAAGCGCGGATCGGATTGGCAGCGACGAACGGTGGGCGATCACACTTCGGGAGGGGCCAGCGGCAGCGACAGATCGACTTCGTACAGAAAATCGTCCTGCCCGCGCAGCGTCAGGCTCCCTTGCTGGCGCTCGGCCAGCAGGCTCGCCACGTACATCTGCATGCGATGCAGTTGTGGCCGCCCGGTTTCGCTCAGGTCGCGCGGCTGCATGATCTGGAACAGCACGGCGACATCCGCCTGGCTCAGGCCGGGCGCGGCGTGTGTGAAAACGATGTGCGCGTTCTTGTCGTCGTACGAGAGCTTGATATTGATCACGTCGTCCGGCGGGCTCTCGGCCAGCGCGAACTCGGTGAGGATCGTGAGGATTTTGTGCAGCGCAGCCGACGAAATTCGGGTCATCGGGTCGTCCGCCGAGCCGTTGAGATACTCCAGTCGCTGAGCCGGAAAGCGATGCAGCGCATCCGACAGCCAGTGTTTGACGAACCGGTCCAGGTAAACCGGCTCCATCTCGAAGCTTTGCAGATCGGCCTCGAGAAACATGATATCCAGCGCGATCTGCGTGTACCGGCTCAGATCGTTGGCATTCTTGATGATGTGCCCTAAAAATTCTTTCTGCTCGTCGTCCGATAGAGTCTGCCGGTTGTGATACAACAGCTCGCCAAAGCCCAGGATCGTGCTCAGTGGGGTGCGCAGATCATGCGAGATCATGCTCAGAAACGACTGCTTGGCAAGCTCGACCTGTCCTTCTTGCCCCACCGCTTCGCGAAAGACCGTGACCGTCCCGCTCAGTTTGCCATCCCGCATGAGCGGCATCTGCTCCCAACTGATCCACCGGGCGGGGTGCTGCTGAATGCGCAGTGTGCCCCATTTCTTGTGATTGGGCGGTTCGCTGGCGGTCAGGATGGTGCGAAGCTCCGGTGAGGTGATGCGAGTCTGCTGAAGGAGCTGCTCTATAGACTTGGGGATTGCAGACAACTGCAACAGTTGTCTTAAGCGCGGATTCACCAGCAGGATGGTGCCCGTTTCACCCGCTACGAGCAGCCCCTCATTCGATGAATCCAGCCAGGCTTCGAGCGCCAACTGCTGCACAGCGTCCATAATTCCAATGTCGTCCACCAAAGTGCGCCATTTCTGCCATAACATTAGTTCAGGACGTCAAAGTTTGCAATAAAAAAATAATATAATAAGCCATTTCGACAGTCCCCAAAGCGACGGGGCGACCGCTAGGATACTCCCTGTGTTTATGCTATCATCTGTGTGATATGCTGAAAACTGGACACGTCATGACCGAGCTTTTCCTGATTCGACACGCGATCAATGACTGGGTGAAAACGGGCCGGCTGGCCGGCTGGACCCCTGGCGTTCACCTGAACGCGGATGGGCAGGCCCAGGCGCGCGCGCTTGGCGAGCGTCTGGCAAATGTGCCGCTGGCGGCCATCTATTCCAGCCCGCTCGAGCGGACGATTGAAACGGCCCAGGCCATCGCGGCCCACCACACCACGTTGACCGTCCAGCCGCTGGACGACATCGGCGAGGTGCGTTACGGACAATGGCAGGGTGCCAGGCTGAGCGCGCTGCGCCGCCAAAAGCTGTGGCACACCGTTCAAATGTATCCGAGCCGAGCGCACTTCCCCAGCGGCGAAGCCATCCGGCAGGCCCAGGCCCGCGCCGTGAATGCGCTCGAAAACCTGGTGACGCGTCACCCCGACCAGCGCGTGGCGATTGTTTCCCACAGCGATGTCATCAAGCTGATCGTGGCCCACTATCTGGGCGCGCACATCGATCTCTTCCAGCGCATCGAGATCTCGCCCGCCTCGATCAGCATCATCCGGCTGGGATCGGATCGCCCGTACATTACGTGCCTCAACGACACGAGTTTTCTGCCGGTTCGCCGGGCCGAGCCGCCTCCATCCGGCTTGTGGCACCGGGCGCGGCGGACCGTGCTCGACCGTTTGACACGCTAACTGTTGCAGTCTGTCTTCCGAAGGAATGTGAACGTATGTCGCCTAAGGAAATTGAACTCGATCCCGTCGATTTCGTGACCGTGGGAACCGTCGGCCCCAAGGGCCGCCGGCTGTTTCATCTGCAGGCCGGTGCGGGCAGCCAGTTAATCACGCTGATCGTGGAAAAAGAACAGGCCCGCGCGCTCTCGGAAGCGGTGACCGAAATGCTCGACGATCTGAACAAGAAATATCCCCAACTGCCCGAATCCGAGGTGACGCTGTCGAAGTGGAACATGTCCCTGCGCGATCCGCTGGATCCGCTGTTTCGCGTCGCCCAGATGGGTCTGGGATACGACGAGGAACGAAACCTGATCGTGCTGGTCGCGCAGGAATTAGTTGCCGAGGACGAAGAGGCCGGGCTCGAACCCGATCCGCAAATCGTGCGGATGTGGGCCACCCGCGAGCAGATGCGCGCCCTCAGCGAATACGCGCAGCAGGTCGTCAAGCAGGGCCGCGCCGATCCCAAGAGCAACGGTCATCTGATCTACTACTGGACGTGATGAGCGACCAATCGCCCCGTTCCCCGCAGTCCGATCCGCGCCCCGACGAGTCGCGCGGATCGCCCTCTGCCGCGATTGACATGGCGCGCGCTGAGCGCCTGCTCTCCGAAGGCGACATCGAGGATGTGCAGGGGATCATGCGGTGGGGCTCGAACTACGCGGCGCTGGTCACGATCCGCGATGCGGAGCTGGCGGCTACTGCCGTCTACAAGCCCCAGCGCGGCGAGCGCCCGCTGTGGGACTTTCCGGACGGCACCCTGTGCTACCGCGAAGTCGTGGCGTATATCATCTCCGAGGCGCTGGAATGGCACCTCGTCCCGCCCACCGTGCTCCGGGTGGGCCCCCACGGCCTCGGCTCGCTCCAGTTGTTCATCGACCACGATCCTGAAATCAACTACTTCTCGCTCGACGACCAGTTCGTGCCCCAGCTCCAACGCTTCGTGGTCTTCGACGACCTTATCAACAATGCCGATCGCAAAGGGGGACACCTGCTGCTCGACGCGCGCGGCAAGCTGTGGGGCATCGACCACGGGCTGGCGCTGAACGCCATGCCCAAGCTCCGCACCGTCATCTGGGAGTTTGCCGGGCACCCGATCCCACACGACCTGCTGGCGCCCGTTCAGAAGCTGCTCGACCAGCTCGCCACGCCGTCCATCGATCTGCGGACCCGCATCGACCTCCTGATCGCACGGGAAGAAGTCGACGCGCTACAGCAACGGGCGAACCGCCTGCTGGACTGCCGCCAGTTTCCCCAGCCCGGCCCCGGCCCCAACTATCCGTGGCCGCCCGTCTGAACCGATCGCTGGATCTGCCAGTGATTCATGTGAGCCTCTGTTTCACTCTCTCCTGGATAAAGGAGCTACCATGATTGACGAAGTCGCCGCACGCGTTCGCCAAAACGTCAAACGGGTGATCGTGGGCAAGGACGACGTCATCGACCTCATGATGGTCGCCGTGCTCAGCGAGGGGCACATCCTGCTCGAAGATGTCCCCGGCACCGGAAAAACGACGTTGGCAAAAGCCGTCGCGGCGTCGCTTGGCTGTACGTTCCGCCGCATCCAGTTCACACCCGACCTGCTGCCCAGCGACGTGACGGGCATCAACTATTTCAACCAGAAGACGCAAACCTTTGAGTTTCGCCCTGGACCCATTCTCAGCCAGGTGGTGCTCGCCGACGAGATCAATCGCGCCACGCCCCGCACGCAGAGCGCCCTGCTCGAAGGCATGCAGGAACGCCAGATGACGATCGACGGCGAGACGCACCGCCTGCCCCGCCCTTTCCTGGTCCTGGCGACGCAAAACCCTATCGAGCTGGAAGGGACCTTCCCCCTGCCCGAAGCGCAGCTCGACCGTTTTCTGATGCGCGTCGCGCTCGGCTATCCGTCCGAGGAAGAGGAGAATCACATCCTGCAGCGCTTCCGCCTCGACGATCCGCTGGACGACCTGCAACCGGTGACCGATCCGGGGACCGTCACCGACCTGATCCGGCAGGTTCGCGAGATCCACGTCGCCGAAGCGGTCCAGAATTACGTAGTCAGCGTCATTCGCAGCACCCGCATCCACGACGAGATCGACCTGGGCGCCAGCCCACGGGCCGCGCTGGCGCTGTATCGCACCGCCCAGGCCAGGGCCGCCATCAACGGGCAAGACTATGTGCTGCCGGACGACGTCAAATTCCTGGCGCCCTATGTCCTTACGCACCGCATCCAGATCAACCCGCAGACCCGGCTGCGCGGTCGGCGGCCCGAGGACGTCGTGATCGATCTGGTCGACACGGTGCCGGTGCCGGTCGAGTATTGACGGGAGCTTTGGCATGGGGTTCTTCGACTTCGAGAGCGCCGAACGGGCGGAACTGAGCACGCAGCCCATCCAGGGGCGTGGCGATACGCTGCGGGCACTGCTCGATCACCGGTGGCTGAATTTCGCCATTATCATTTTCTTCATCGCCGTCATCGGCCAGATCACCGAGCTGCTCGCCGTCGTCGCCTTCATGCTGATCATCGTGTTCGTAGCCTGGCTGTGGAGCCGCAGCTCGTTACGCGGCCTCGTCTACGTGCGCCGGTTCCCCTATCGCCGTTTTTTTCCCGACGAGCAGTTCGACATCCAGATCACGGTCGAGAACCGCAAGCTGCTGCCGATCTCGTGGCTCCAGGTCGAGGACGAATGGCCGGTCCACGTTGGCCCGGCAAACGAAGCCGCCATCCCGATCTCGGAAGACGATCCGGACCAGGGATACCTGATCAACACCTACTCGCTGCGCTGGTACGAACGCATCCGCCGCCATGTCACGCTCGAAACCCGCCAGCGGGGCGTGTTCGTGATTGGCCCGGCGCATCTTCTCTCCGGCGATCCGTTCAGCCTGTTCGATCGCAAAATCAAGCTGGAGGATCGCCACGAAGTCGTGGTCGTCTACCCGCGCATCAAGTCGCTGCCAGAGCTGGGCCTTCCGCTCAAAGATCCGTTCGGCGACCACCGGGTTCAGCGCCGCCTGTTCGAGGATCCTAACCGGACGATGGGCATCCGTGACTACGCGCCGCACGACAGTTTTCGCCACGTCCACTGGAAGGCCACCGCCCACACCGGCGCGCTGAAAACGCGCGTCTACGAGCCGACGCGGAGCCTGCGTACCGTGCTGTGCCTGAACGTCGCCACCTTCGAGCGCTACTGGCGCGGCGTCTGGCCCGCCATGCTCGAATACGAGATGGAAGTGGCCGCCTCGCTCGCCAATTGGGGCCTCGCAAACGGGCACTCCGTCGGCATGATCGCCAACGGCACGCTCGCCCACGCCGACCAGCCCTTTCGCATCCCTCCGGGGCGCAACGCCGACCAACTGACGAATATCCTGCAGGCCCTGGCCGCGGTGAGCTATTTCGTCAGTTCCAATTTCGACCGGTTCTTGATCGAAGAAAGCCCGCGCCTGCCCTGGGGCGCCACGCTGGTGCTGATCACCCCATTCATGAACGAGGCCATCGCTGCGACGATTCTCCGCCTGCGCGACAGCGGTCGCCGGCTGGTCCTGATCGGGCTGGGCAAGCAGGAGCCGCCGCCTATCCCCGGCGTGCTGACCTACCACCTCCCCATCGCCGGTGACGAGCCACAGCTCCCCGATTCCGATGACGCCGCGAATGGCGAGGCCGAACTTCCCGAGAACCTGACACCCCGCCAGCGGTACCTGTTGCGCCGCGCCAGAGAGGAGGCCGACCATGCAGCCGAGTCCGGCAATCCGGCGTAAGGCGCGGCCCATCAACTGGCGCCAGGAATACCTGCACCTGGCCGTCATCGCCATGACCGCCTGCTGGATGGCCGGATGGGTCGCGCTCACGTTGCGCTGGTTCATCGACATCAGCCTCGCCACCGCGCTGGGCATCACGGCGGCTCACCTGCTCGCCAGCATGGCGTTTGTCCGGATCGCCATGCACAGGTCCATTTCCAGCCGCCTCACGTTCGCCGGCGCGCTCGTACTCATGTGGCTGGCCGCGGGCCTGACCGCGCTGTTGATGCCCTCCCTGGCACGTGCTTACGGCGGCGAAGAACCGCTGACGCTCGCCAACCTCTTCCGGATCGACGAACAACAGCAGGTTCCCGCCGGGCCCCTGATCGTGATCTGGATCATGCTTCTGTGGTGGCGAGGTTACCAGCTAGGGGTCGCCTACATGACGCTCGTGCGGGCGAGCTTTGGCCTGCGCCTGGGGATTCTCTCGTTCCTGCTGGTGTCGCTGTTTGCCGGGCGTTCGCTGCGTGCCGACCTTCTCGCGCTCGTGCCGTTTTTCTTCTTCTTCGGCCTGCTGGGATCCAGCCTGGCACGCGCCGACAGCCTTTCCCTGGACCGTGCGCGTCGGGTCACGACATTTGGCCGAGGGTGGATGGTGTCGCTGTTCCTGCTGACAGTCGCTGTGACAGTCATTGGGTATACCGCGGCCCTGACCCTCACCGGCATGGAAACCGGCCACCTCGCCAAGACCCTCGCCGAGCTGGGCAGAGGCGCGATCCTGCTCCTGTTCGTGATCGCGTCGCCGATCCTCTATGCAGTCCAGGCCGGGTACGATTTCATCGCGTCCATCCTGCCGGAGAGTGCGCGCGGGGAGACGGTCGAGATCGTCACCGGGCAAGGGTCCGGCGGCGGAATCAACGCCCCCTGGCTGTCGGACATCTTCGGGATTCTGACCAACGCCTTCCTGATCGCCATCGGCGCGCTCATCGTCGTCGCGCTGCTGGCGTTCGTCTGGTTTTTGCTGGTCGCCCGCAGCGAGCGCAAGAACCAGGACGACCTGGAAGAACGTGAATCCCTGGGAACGGGCGAGGTCGTCGGCGGCTTGCGCCAGAGCCTGCGCGACGGCTGGCGGCGGCTGGCGGACGCCCTGCGCCTGTTCCGGCAGTTCGGCCTGGGCCAGGACCTCTTCGCCGCGCTGACCATCCGGCGGATTTACCTGCGCATGGAAAAACTGGCCGGCGCGCGGGGGTTTCCACGTGGGCTGGCCGAAACGCCGCATGAATACCGGCAGGCTCTCTACCAGGCATTTCCCGGCTGTGGCGAGGATATCCAGCGCATCACCGCCGCCTATATCGCCGTTCGCTATGGCGACGTCCCCGAAAGCGCCGGCGAGTTGGAAACCGTTCGCGCGGCCTGGGAGCGCGTTCACGCCGCCCCGGAACCCTCGCCATAATCGCGCCAAACGAAAGGGACACCCTGCTGCAGGATGTCCCTCAATGATCCGGCTGCGCGGCAGGCTTACGGCACGCGCGGCGCCAGCCCTGCCTGTGGTGTTGCGCTCGGCGTTGGCTCCACTGGTGTGGGCGTCGGAGTCGGTGTTGGCGTTGCACTGGCCGGGGCAGCGGTTGGCGAAGGCTCGCCGCCATCCTCCGGCTCCTCAGGTTCCGGCTCGTCAACCGACGGCGCCGCTTCCCCAAGCTGCTCGACGACCTGCTGGGCAATATTGACCATGCGGCGCTCGAATGCCTCGTCGACGAAGGGATAGCCGTACCGCGTGTGCCACAACATCACCCACTCGAACTCGTTCAGCGCCGGGACCAGTTCAGCCAGCTCGGCCAGCAGCAGCCCGCGGAAATAGTGATCGACCGCCCGCTGGCGGATGGCGAGCGCCTGATCGATATCGTTCAGCGCCAGGCGCAGTTCGAGATCGCGCTCGTCGTCGTCCAACGACCGGTTGCGCATGGTCAGCCAGTAGCGCGCCTGCCCGCGATACGAGTACGCGTCGGCGCGCTGTGCGTCTGACGCCAGCGCCGTGATCAGCGCGTCGTCCAACTCCGCGAACATGTCGCGGTAATCGCACGACAGCTCGTCGGGATAAAACGTGCACAGCTCGACGAGGGCCCTGGCCTTCAGGAGCCGGTACGACGCGTCTTCCGGCTCGTCGACCAGCAGTTGATCCACGCGGTTCAGCCCGCTGGCATACTCTCCCAGCCGGAAATCGATCTCGGCCAGGGTGAGATTCACGGCAGAATCCACCGCGCGATCGCCGCTTGGCACGACACGCCGCAAGTCCGCACGTGCATCCAACAATCGCCCCTGCCGGTAGAACAGATCGCCCCGGATGCGGTACGCCTCCTGCACCACGTCCGCCGCCTCGTCCGACAGATCGGCCTGCGCCGTCAGAACGTGGTTCAGAGCTGTCTCCGCCATCCGGTAGTTGCCCTCGCCCACTCGCGCGCGTGCCAGCAGCAGGTATCCCAGTGGATCGCCGGGATAGTACAGCAGCAGTGTTTGCGCGCTCAGCACGGCGAGGCCATACCGCGCCTGCCTGGACTCCTCGTCGCCCAGCGATTGCTCGGCCAACATCAGGGTCGTCCTGGCCTGCAAACGGAGCGCCGTCTGGGATGCCGGCTCGACATACAGCGCCTGCCGGATGACATCCAGTGCGGTATTCGCCTGCCCGTTCGCCAGCTCGATCTCCGCCAACATGATCAGCAGGTTGACATCCCCCGGCGACTCGCTCAGCGCGGCATTGATCGTGCTCCACGCGGTGGCGATCTGCCCCTGGGCCAGCTCGACGCGCGCCTTGGTCACACTCGCGGGCACGAGCTTGGGATCGGCGGCCAGGGCTCGGCTGCTCCAACTGAGCGCGCTATTAAGCTTGCCACCCCCCTGCAAATAGGACACGTGCGCCAGCCCCGCAAAAATCAGCGGCGAGTCCTGGCACGAGCTAAACCGCGCATTCGGCGGCTGGTACGCCAGCGCCTCGGTGAGAATGCGCTCGGCCCTATTGAGATCTGCCGGGTTGCCTTTCTCCGCGTGACTCAGGGCTTCGTAATACACGACTGCCGGATAGCAGTGGTCGCCCGACAGGACGTGTTCGGCTTCCAACGTCCCCACCGCCAGATCGTACTCGCCCACCGAATAGTAATTCACGGCGTCTTGAATCGCGTTTGCAACCGCAGCATCGACGCGCGGGTAAATCGCCGTCGGGCGAAACTCGAACGCGTTCCCCGCAGCAACGCCACGCGGCAAGCCCGCCGGAGTGCTCGTCAGGATCGCTGCAACTTCGAGCGGCAGAGGGGTCGGCGTTGCCCCGCCCGGTGTCGGCGTCAGGGTCAGCGTCGGGGTTGCGCTCGGCACGCGGGTCGCCAGGGCCGCCACCTCGATGCCATCGTCGCCATCCAGCACGCCCAGCGCGGCCAGCAGCACCACCAGGCCGATCACGGCTCCTACCACCACGACCGCCGCCGTGGCGTAGGTCGCCCGGCGCAGACGCTCCGCGCCGCCCTCGCCATACCGCCGCCGTCGTTTTGGCGCCCAGGTGATATTCAATGCATCCGGCGGCTCGGAGGAATGGCGCCGCAGGATATCGTCGAGCGCCGGCTGCAATCGCGTGAACTTATCCTCGGCCAGGACCGGAATACTGCCTGCCGTCTCCGCGCCGCCCTCCTGGACGGGCGCGCCTACCTCGACCCCTAACGCCCGCAGCCCCTTGATAGCGTGCTCGTTGTTGGGATTCAAGGCCAGCAGTTGCTTGAGGCAAAACCGGCGCTCTTTGTTATCCCGTGCCACGCTGCTCAACCACAGCCACGCAGTCTCGTTCTCCGGATCGAGCTGGATCGCGCGCTGAAGCAATTCTCGAGCAGCTTCGGGCTGGCTATTCCGCGCCGCGGCAATACCTTGTTGTAGGAGCTGTTTCGCGTGTTCTTGCGCCATAAATAATCAACCCTGGGCTATGATCGGACCATGGGCTCATTGTACAACAACATTGTCTTCACTCACAATTCATCATATGATCCAGGCGACAGGGGTACGCCCCTGCGTTATACTCGTGAGCGGATATTCTGACAATTCATTGATGTTCTGGATGCGACTCACATGACAGAGATATGGCGCCTTTTCATCGCGCTCGAGCTGCCGTCCGAAGTCAAGGATGGGCTCGAAGCGATCCGCGCGCGGCTGGCCAGCCCGGCCCCACCGCGCACCGTCCGCTGGGTTCAGCCGGACAGCATTCACCTCACGCTCAAATTCCTGGGCGATGTCCCGGTCGCCCGGCGCGACGAGCTTCAGGCCGCGCTCCAGGCGGCGGTGGGCAACCACGCACCGTTCCCGGTCACGGCGGGGGGCCTGGGCTGTTTCCCGAACGCCCGGCGACCGCGCGTCGTATGGGTGGGCATTCGCGAAGACGCCGGCGCGCTCGAGGCGCTGCGTGGTTCGGTCGAGCAACAAGTCGCGCCATTGGGATTCCCCACGGAGAACAGGCCGTTCACCCCTCACTTGACGCTGGGTCGGGTCAACCGCGACGCCAGCCGGTCCGACGTTGAGAAGCTGGGCACCCTCATCTCGGCCACCGCGCTCGGAGATCTGCACACCTGGCCGGTGTCCGCGGTCAGCTTGATGCGCAGCGAATTAAAGCCCACCGGCGCCGTGTATACGGCGTTGTATCACGCCGCGCTCCGTTCTCGCCCTGATGTCTAGTTCCGAAGGCTGTGCTACAATCAGGATCACAATCTGTTCAAGAGATGGAGGTAAGACCGCTGGAACCTATAGAATTGGCCCGGATCATCGTGGATCTGGCATCGGACAAAAAAGGTGAAAACGTCGTCTTGATGGATATGCGCCAGGTGTCGCCAATCACCGACTTTTTCATCATCGTGAGCGGCACCAGCGACCGGCAGCTAAAAGCCATCATCGAGCACATCGCGGAAGAACTCAAGAAAACGCACAACATCCGTCCCTGGCGCACTGAAGGGGCCGCGTCCGGGGGATGGGTGTTGATCGACTATGGCGATGTCGTCGTTCACGCGTTTCTCCCCGAAAAACGAGGGTACTACGATCTCGAAGGTCTTTGGCGCGAAGCCCCGGTGATGGTCCGTATCCAATAGCGGCCAACCCTGGAATCAAAAACGCGAGACGCCCAACCGGGTGCCTCGCGCATTTTGTTCTCGCCGTTCGATGGATTGCCCCTCGATTTATTCGAAAATCCATCGCTCGGTGTCGCGTTGCCAGCTCACCAACTCGTCCGGCACAAAGAACAGGCTCACCTCGCGCTCGGCGCTCTCCGGCTTGTCCGAGCCATGGACCAGGTTGCGGCCCGTTTCCATCCCCAGGTCGCCACGAATGGTCCCCGGCGCCGCGACGATGGGATTGGTCTTGCCAATCGTGCTGCGCGCCGCCTCGATAGCCTCGTTTCCCTCCAGCACCATTACGATAACCGGCGCCGACGTGATGTACGCCAGCAGAGATTCGTAAAAGTCCCTGTCCACGTGCTCCGCATAGTGTTTCTCGGCCAGCTCGCGGCTGATCTGCATGAACTTCATCCCCACGATCCGCAGGCCACGAGCCTCAAAGCGGCGGACAATTTCCCCGGCCAGCCCCCGCTGCATCGCATCGGGTTTGATAATGATGAGTGTCCGTTCCACAAGTCCTCCTGATCATTTACTCAACGGCACAGTGAATGGGCCGGATCGGTATGACCCAGCCCACAGGCATGTCTCATTCAATCGGCTCTATGGTCGTCTAGAGCAGATCGAGGGCGCTGCGATACGCGTCGAGCGCATCTTGCAGCCTCCCCTGCTGCATGTAGGTGTCACCCAGCAAACGGCGTACGCGCGGCGTTTGGGGATGCTCGTCGACCAGCCGGACCAGGTCGTTCGATACATCTTCCAGCAGCTGCGCGTTGTCGACCAGGGCCTCGTATTGGTCCATGCTCGGCGCGAGCTCCCGGTTGGCATAGAGCGCGCGCGCCAGCCCCAGCCGGTTGACGAAATCGGTCGGATCCGCTTCGAGACGCCGCCGGTACGTGTCGAACAGCTCGGTCGGCGGAATCGACTCGGCGGCCCGCGCCATCACTTCCGGGCTTGGCTCGACCGGCGTCTCGCGCGCTGCCTGATCCGCGAACTCCGGCAGGTCGGGCGCTGGCTCCCACTCGATCTCCTCGTCCACCGGCTCCTGGCTCATCTCGGCCAGCCACGCCGGAACTTCGGCGGGTTCCGCTTCGGCCTCTGCCTGGATCGGCTCGGTCAGCCACCCCGGGATTTCCTCTTCCGACGCTTGTTCGGGTTCCTGGTCGTCCATCGTGAGCCAATCCGGCATATCGACCGGCACCGCCTCGACGAACGCCTCTTCGGCTTCGCTCGCCGTCGCCTCGACCTGGGCAACGGCCTGGGCGTACCACTCCGGCTCCGAATCATCCTGAGCTAATCGCCGGTCATATTCGGCATCCAGCGCCTCGGCCAGGTCGTCCGGCTCTTCGGGGACGAAATCCCCGCTCAAGAACGCTTCCAACTCGGACTCGGGAACCGACGCATCCTCAAGCTCGAAATCCTCGATAACGCCCTGGTCGAGCAGTTCCTCGAGATCGGCCACGTCCAGGGACGCCGCCTCCTCTTCGATGGCGTCCTCATCGAGCAGGGAGTCACTCCGCATTTCCGCCAGCCACGGCGGCAGTTCGGCGGGCTCAGCCGGTTCAAGCTCGTCGGCCAGCTCGCCCATGGCTTCTTCTTCGCTGCGCCGCGCTTCGGCCAGTTTGGCCGCCTGCCGTTTGAGCCAGGCCAGCTCTTGCTCGCCCGTGAGCTGCCCGTGCGCCTGCGCGTACGCGATCTCCTCGTCGGTCATGTCCCCCAACGGGTCCTCGACGGGAGTCTCCACCACTGGCGCTTCGGCGGCGGCGAAGTCCTCCGCCCCACCTTCGACGGCCAGCACCGACGCGACATCCGCGTCGGGTTCGGTGACCAGATCCGACAACCACGAGAGCGATTCGTCCATCATGCCCAGCTCGCCGAGCGCTTCGATCTCCTCGCGTTCGGGCTGCCCTTCCGCTTCCTCAGCGGCCTCGGCATCCAGGTCGATCTCCTCGTCGCGTGACAGCAGTTCGAACGGTGAATACTCGACATAGCCGGGCTCATCGACCACCGTGTCTTCCGGCAGTTCGGGGATTTCCAGGTCCGCCGCCGTGGTCAGCTCTTCGATCTTCGCGCCCTGCCGTTTCGCCAGCGTTTCGAGCCAGGCCATCGGGTCCGCCCCGGCGAGAACCGCCATGTCATCTTCGACGTCGGGCTGGCCGGCCAGCCCAGCCTGCACGGCGTCTTCGGGTCGCGGCTCCAGGTCGACATCGGCCTCCGCCGCCCACGTCTCTTCCGGCGGTTCGCTGTCGAAAGGCGTCGCGCTTTCTACCGGCTGGTCATCACCGGCTTCGGCCTGCAGCTCGCCCAGCGGAAACGCCTCACCTGCCCCGGCGTCCTGCGGTTCGGCCAGGTCGGCCAGCCACGCCTCGGCATCTTCTTCATCGGCCACAATCGACCCAAGATCGTCTTCGAATTCATCTTCCTCGCCCAGCAGCGAGCCGAGATCGAATTCCTCGGACGATTCCAGGTCAGCCCAGCTCACCGCCGGCTCGGGCTCGCCAGCGTCCGCGACTTCCTCATCCCAGCCCGAAACGGCTTCCGCTTCGTCGAACTGCTCCGGTTCGAACGCGGGCTGTTCGTCGGCGGGTTCTTCAACCGCGTCGAATTCCTCGAAGAACCGGTCGTCGCCCAGTTCGGCCATTTCTGCCAGTTCGTCCACCGTGCCAGGGACGTCCTCACCCGTCTGAACGGACAGCGTATCCAACCATTGCATCGGGTCCGAGGCGCCTTCAGGCACGGCCTCGAACTCGTCGGCTACGCTCTCCACTTCCGGTTCGATCTCGTCCTCGACCGCCTCGACTTCCTCGATCTCCTCACGCGCATCAGCGGCCTGCTCAACGGGCTTTTCGCTGATGGAATACGGTACGTATCCCGGCTCGTCGATCACGGCATTTTCCGGAATCGGGATGTCGAGATCGGCGTCCGTCAGGAATTCATCCTCTTTGGCACCCTGGCGTTTGGCGAGGCTTTCGAGCCAGGCCATCTGCTCTTCTAGGGACATATTCTCAAAGTCGGGGAATTCGTCGCCCGGAATATCTGGGGGCGGTACCATGCTGCTTCCTCCTCAGGTGCCAGTTGACGGCAAGACGTTGCGCTTGGCGCACCTATTCGGTGCTTTCGTCGTCCTCTTCCACCACATCCCGCAGCCATTCCGGCATTTCCGACGCCCGATTCTGCGGCGCCGGCTGCGGCGAGGCCAGATCGCTTTCTTTCGGTCGGCGCAGCCAGGCGGGCGGTTGGTCCTCGAACGAAAAATCGACCGGGGCATCCTCGTCCAGCCCAGACCCGGCAACCTGATCCTCAACCTCGTAGGCGGCCATCTCGCTGCCGGATTCAACGCCATTAGTATGGGCCAGATCATCCGGTTGTGCAAACTCATCGAGCTCTGCTTCCGGCTCGTCCAGACCTTCTTCAGTTTCGGGCGTGTCGCTGATTCCCATCAGCCAATCCGGCGTTGTGCTGGGCTGCAGCACGCCGGTTTCTTCGGCGGTCTGGCTGTACGGCTCCGCCTCGTCGAGCAGCATATCATCCAGTTTATCCGCTTCCGACGAGGTGATTGCCATCAGCCACTCCGGCATTACCCCTTCCTCTGCTTCAGGCTCTGCATCGAGCGATGCCAGCACGTCCTCCTCTTCGCCGGATTCGTCTTCTTCGAACGCGTCATACTCCGCATCCTCGAAATCGAGATCGGCCAGGCTCTCGACGACGCGCTGGGGCTCGTCAGGCTGTGGCTCAACCGGTTCTCCGGAGAGCTCATCCCAGGCTTCAGCGTCCGGCTCCCCCGCGAGATCGTCATCCGGCAGATCCTCCCCGGTGAAGGCCATCATCCAGTCGGGAAGCTCGTCGGGCTGCAAAACGCCGGTATCGCCCACGGACCCATAGCCCGCGTCTTCTTCGTCCGTTTCAAGCGCAAACGAGTCGAACGCCTCGCTGCCCGTATCCTCGATCTCGCTCACACCCGGCGCTTCGATCGGCTCGACATCGGCCAGCCAGGCTGGATCGGCGGTTTCTGGCGAGGGAATGGGCAGCGCGTCTTCGCCACCCTCACCGAACGGGAACTCGTCAACCTCGTCAGCGTCGGACCATTCAGCCACCCCCGCCACCTCGCGATCAGCGGGCGTCTCGTCAACCGGCGCGTAATCTGCCGCTTCCGGTTGACTCTCCGTCTCCTCAAGCTCAGGGGCCCAGGGCGCGACCTCTTCGTCCGCGATGATCTCCTGCTCGGCGGGCTCATCAGCTACGGGCGGGTAACTCGCCGCCTGGGGCTGGCTCTCGGCCTCGTCAAACTCGCTGAGCCAAGTCGCGGCCTCTTCGCCGGTGGCGATCTCTGGCTCCGCAGCCTCAACTTCCGTCAAATCCGGTTGGTCGTCCTGCCAATCGAACGCCTCAGCCGGTTGTTCCGCCTCATGACTTTCCTCGACCTCTGGCGCCACATCGCTTTCGGCACGCTCCAACGCAAACGACCCGAGCCAGTCATCATCAGCCGATCCGGACTCTGTTTCCAGCCAGCCCAGACCTTCCGGCGCGGCCTCGCTGCCACCATCTTCCGCCTCGGCAGCACCGTGCTCGCCGAACGTAGCGAGCCAGTCCTCATCTGGCTGGGACACACCGGGGACTTCGTCTTGCGGCGCGGGAGCGAAGAAATCGTACTCCGGCTCCGTCATCCATTCCGGCGACGGCTCCGCGCTGGCCACCGGCTCCTCGTCGGACATCTCGCGGCCCATCAGCTCGTCGAGGTCCAGATCGGGCGGGGGCATCGATGCCCGGCGCAGCGCGTCGAGGTCTACCGCCCCCTCAGCATCGGAATCAGCCGCGTCCTCGGTGGACGCGTCATCCGCCGCTTCCTCGCGCTCCGGCGACTCGTCGCCCAGTGCAGACCACCAATCCGGCTCGGTTTCGGCCTGCGCGGCTGGGGTATCTGCCTCTTCCGGCTCCTGTTCGATAACGCCGGGCCACGCTTCGGCACCATCATCCGCTTCTTCCGGTGCCGGTTCCGTTTCCTCCGGCATGGCACCCTCCACCGCGGGCTCCCCGACCTCGTCGACGGGCGCCAGCCATTCCGGCGCCGCCGGTTCGACCTCACCCGCTGGCTCGGCAACGTCTTCAGCCAGGTCGGTATCCTCAATCTCGGACAGGTAATCGGCGAATCCACGCGCCACGTCATCGTCGGTCGCCGCATCTGCCGGAGTGGGTTCGTCCTCCGCCATCCAGGTTGCGACGTCCTCTTCGCCGGTTTCGAGCGTCAGCAGGCCATCGTCGCTGGCCTCGCGCAGCGAATCGAGCCAATCCTCGTCGCTGGCGCCCTGCGCTTCGCCGGGCGCCTGTTCGGCAGCGTCGAAGATGGACTCGGGAAGTTCCTCCGATGGCGGTTCCTGGGCCATCCAGTCCGGCACATCCGCATCAGGCGCGGCTTCCGAGGCGGCATCCAGCGCCGCCAGCCAGTCATCCGCACTCGCATCATCGCCGGTGCCTGCGGCGGGCTCCTCTCCAAACGCCATGCCGCCGGTTTCCGGCCCGGTGTGCTCGTCGTCCATCAGCCAGTCTGGGACGAGCGCTTCCGGAGCCGGTTCGTCGCTGCTCGCGCCTTCCAGGGGCGGCAATACATCGTCAGCGAGCGATCCTTGTTCCGCCTCGATCGCCCAATCCGGCAGCGCGTCATCCGGTGTTCCCGCTGGTTGGCTCTCGCCAAAGGCCCCGGACTCGCCTGCGTCGTCTTCGCCCAACAGCCAATCGGCGGCCAGCGCATCGAGATCGTCCTCAGCCTGGGGAGTATAGCTTGCATCCTCTTGGGCCATATCACCGGGCTGCCCAAGCCAGTCATCTGCCGGTGGCGTTTGCTCCTCCGGCTGGAGCCCGGCCATTTCGGCGAACCAATCCGGAACGTCGTCATCCTGCCCGGCATCGTCGGGCTTCTCGCCCTGCTCCGCCGCCTGCCAGTCTGGCTGAACCGGCGGCATTTCCTGTTCCGTCCCTGCGCCAAGATTCATCCCGCCAAACCAGTCCGGCACGTCGGACTCTGCTGCCTCGCCCAGCCAATCGCCCGGCTCGTCGCTATCATACGACATGCCGAAAATGGCATCCGTGTCGATCTTATCCGGGCCGGAGGACGTTTCCGGCTCGTCGATGTCCATATCCGACGGCGCCAGGAACAGGTCCTCCATCGCGGCGCTTTCGCCAAAATCGTCCAGGTCGTGAACCCAGGACGGGGTCTCGGCGGACAGCTCGGCGGTAGCTTTCGCGCTGTAATCCAGCCGTGCCAGCCGCTTCGGGTCCGGCACGTCGGCGTCAGGCTCGATCAGGCGCGCCGCTTCATACGGGTCGAGCGCTTCCAGCCGGTCGAGGAACTTCTGCGCATCGGTCGGGCGTTCGTATTCCAGCCACAGGCTCGCCATGATCGAATTCGCGGCGATGCTATTGGGCACCTTCTTGAGAACCTGGGCCGCCGCTTCACCCGCTTCGACCGGGTGCCCGCTCTCCCACAGAATCTCGGCGAGCAAAACCTGCAGGTCAATTCGCTGGGGATCATGCTCGATCGCGGCCCGCAGCTCGATCAACGCTTGCTCGTACAGGTTGTTGTTGGCAAACTGGCGGGCCAGCCCGCTCCGCGTCAACTGGATTTTTTCGGGAACGTGATCCTCGCCATCCCGCCGCGCGTACAGGTCGCGCAGCGCATCCTGCAACACGGCATTTCCGGGCAGTTGCTCGTAGGCCCGTTCGAGGTGCCAGATGGCGCGGTCGAGATCGTCCTCGTGCTCGCGAATCTCGCTCAGCCCCAGGTGGGTGATGTGATCGTTCGGCAGGACGCTCAAGACACGCAGAAAGACTTCTGCCGCCTCGTCGAAATACTCCTGTATGCCCTCGTTTTGGCCCTTTTGGAGAAGCGCCTTGCCCAGCAGCCGGTACGTCTCCACGTTATGAGGAAAGTGCTGCAGAATGTAGCGACAATGGCTCACGACCTCTGTCGGAGATTCGTTCTCCAACATCATGTCGAGCTCATCCAGGTATTCCCGTAGAGATACCGTTTCGGCCATGTGCAACTCGCTTCCCGAGGACTACTCGCTTGGCTCCGAGATTTTCCTCATTATGCATTGCCAGAAATAAAAGCGCAAGATAACAGGATTTTGCATTAAGATAATTGATGAAGTTGCTTAAGACGGGCGATGAGCGCGTCTACCGGGCGCGAGATTTCGCGGGCCGGGCCGACCGGGTCGACGGCTGCCGGATCGCCTGTCAGCGCGCGGGCGACGTTGGCCCATGCGTGGCTGAGCACCTGGAGATTGTAGCCGCCTTCCAGCACGCATATGATCCGCCCCTCGCACAGCCGCCCGGCCAACGCGTACAGCGACCGTGTCAGCCGGTCGTATCCGCTCAGCGTCAGCCGCAAGTTCGCCAGTGGGTCCGCCCAGTGAGCATCGAAACCCGCCGAAACCAGGATTAACTCCGGCTCGAAGCGTTCCGCCGCAGGAATCACGACCTGATCGAATACGTCGAAGAAACCGGCATCGCCGGTGCCGGGCGCCAATGGGATATTCAGGGTGAGCCTCTCGCCCGGCCCTGCGCCGATTTCCCTGATATCGCCCGTGCCAGGGTACAGGGGCGATTGGTGTGTCGAGATGTAGTACACGCTGGGATCGCTGTAGAAAATATCCTGCGTGCCGTTACCATGATGGACGTCGTAATCGACGATCAGTACGCGCCGCACCCCATACTGTCGCTGAGCATAACGCGCGGCAATCGCCACATTGTTCAGCAGGCAAAAGCCCATGGCCTCGTCACGCGTAGCGTGATGTCCCGGCGGGCGCACCGCGGCCAGCCCGTTGGTCGCCTGCCCCGTCACAACGGCGTCCACGACGCGCAGCACAGCGCCCGCCGCCAGGACCGCGATCGCGTACGAATCGGGCAGCACGTAGGTATCCGGGCCGAACATGGTGGGCGTCCCGATCTCGGCGACCCTGCTCAGCCGCTTGAGATGCCCCGGATCGTGCACAGCCAGCAAATCGTCCTCGGTCGCCCGCACCGCGTCCACCGGCAGCAGCCGCTCGCGGAGGCCGTCCACAGCGAGGCGCTCCTCGATGGCCGCCAACCGTCCGGCGTGCTCGGGATGATCAGCCAGCGTGTGCCCGGCGAAACGCGCGTCAGTTACATAAGCTGTATTCATGGTCGGTCATTTCCTGGACCATAGTCTGAATCTTAAGGGCGATCCACCAGACGCCGGTTGGCGCGGCAGATCGCCCTTCACTACCTTATCCGGTGATGAAGCTCACACCCGGTTCGCAGCCCTCTCGTGCGACCGGCGCGTGACGATCGAGCATCAGTCGCCGGTTGCCGGAACATCCGCGATGCGCTCGATGGCTTCGCTCTCGCCCATCTCGATTTGCCGGTCACTGCGGCGTACCGACCACAGAATCAGGCCAACCGCCGCGATCGAGCCGACAATCACGCCGATGCCGTAGCCGCCATACTGGACCACGACCGGCGCGACAATCAGCGCTACCAGGTTCATGACCTTGATCATCGGGTTCAGCGCCGGGCCAGCCGTGTCCTTGAGCGGATCGCCAACCGTATCGCCGACGACGCTGGCCTTGTGGTTCTCGCTCCCCTTGCCGCCAAAGTAACCGTCCTCGACGTACTTCTTCGCGTTATCCCACGCGCCGCCCGCGTTCGACATGAACACGGCCAGAAGCTGGCCCGAGAGGATCACACCGGCCAGGAAGCCACCCAGCGCCTGCTCCTTCAGCAGCAGGCCAACGGCGATCGGGGCCAACACCGCGATCAACCCCAGCGGGATCAGCTCGATCTGGGCCGATTGCGTCGAGATCGTCACAGCCTGGGCGTAGTCAGGTGTCTTCGTCCCGTTGGCAATCTCCGGGATGCGAAGCTGGCGGCGAACCTCGGCCATGATCAAACCAGCCGCGCGGTTCACAGCTTTGATGAGCAGGCCGCTGAACAGCAGCGGCAGCGAGCCGCCGATCAACAGGCCGACGAACACAACCGGGTCGGCCAGGTTGATGACCTCGTCGAACGTCTCGCCTTCCGGCAAAACGCGCTTGATGTCGGTGAAGAAGCTTCCGAACAGCGACACCGCCGCGATCACTGCCGAGCCAATCGCCACGCCCTTGGTGATGGCCTTGGTGGTGTTGCCCGCAGCGTCCAGGTCGGCCATGATCTGGCGCGCTTCCGGCCCCATGCCGGCCAGCTCACCGATGCCGTTCGCGTTGTCCGAAATCGGGCCGAACGTATCCATGCTCACGTTATTGCCCGTGTGCGACAGCATCCCCACGCCGATCAGCGACACGCCGAACAGGATGTAGCTGTAGCGGTGCACGTCCGGCACTTCGTGACAGCTCACCACGAACAGCGCCAAAACCATGATCCACAGCGCCTGGAAGAAACCTTCCACCAGGTGCCCTTTCATCTGGCCGCGCACGATCTGGATGACCGACAATGCCACACCGGCCAGCACCACGATGATCTCGTACTCATCCGGGAAGTCGAAGCTGTACACGACGATCGAGGCCGTGAGGCTTGCCACAATCACGAACAGCGCCCAAACGCTGGACAGGTACCCCAACGAAAGACCTTCGAGGATGACCGAAGCGGGGCCAAACCGGGTTGAGGCCGAGATCGTCTGGACACGGCTACTTTTCGCGCTGGTTGCGTACGACGTCAGCGGGTTGAAGGCCACCGCCAGCGCCACACCAACCGCCACCAGCGTAGCCAGCGAGAGCTGGCCGGCGTACAGCCACGCCACCAGGAACGTCGAGATAATCGTGATGCCGCTGGAGACTTCGTAACTCTTGTACATCGCCTCTTCGGCATCGTCCACGCGCCACAACGACACGGCATAAGTCCCAACGATCGAACTGATTACGCCGATGCCGCGCACCAGCAGCGGCAGCACAATCCAATACAACTCACCGTTGATCGCGGTCAGCGCCAGGCCGAGGATCAGGCTCGACACAATCGTGACCTCGTACGATTCGAAGATGTCCGCGGCCATACCCGCGCAGTCGCCCACGTTGTCGCCCACCAGATCGGCGATCACGGCAGCGTTGCGCGGATCGTCTTCTTCCATGCCGGCCTCGACCTTACCCACCAGGTCGGCGCCAACATCGGCAGCCTTGGTATAGATGCCACCACCCACACGCATGAACAGCGCCAGCAGCGTTCCACCGAAGCCAAAGCCCAACAACACATCAGGCGAAGCCTTACCGAAGATGATGAAGATGAGCGTACCACCCAGCAGCCCCAGGCCGTCGGTCAGCATTCCCGTGATCGTCCCGGAACGGTAGGCGATTTTCAGGGCTTCCTGGTACCCACCACGCTCGGCAGCGGCAGCGACACGGACATTCCCCTGAACGGCCATATTCATGCCGAAGAAACCGACCATGGCCGAGAAAGAGGACCCCATGACGAATGCCAGTGCGCGCGCCAACGCGATGACGATCCGCGCCGTATCCTTGTCCTGGTCGAAGAACTCGTTCGCCTCGGGCGTCGGCTCGACCACGAACACGCTCAGGAACATGGCGATGGTCAGCACCGCGATCAGCACGGCGACCGTCTTCAACTGCGTGCGAAGATAGGCATTCGCGCCATCACGAATGTAGCCCCAAATGCGCTGCATCTCCTTCGTGCCCTTGTCGGCGGCCATGATATAGTTGCGCAGCCATAAGGCGTATCCCAGGGCCAGGCCCGCGGTTGCCAGCACGATGAAGACCATTACTTCTTCGTAAGTCTTCACGTTCTCCATTTGAAACATGATGAAAAGTACCCCTCCTAAAATGGGCAGCGCCCAAAACGCGATGCATCAGTGGCTTTCAGGGCACACAAACTCGAATTTGCGGGCCTGAACAGCGAACAGACAACAGGGCGAATTTTACCGCGATTAGGCACAACGGGGCAAAACATTGTTTTCAAATTGACGTGTTCTCAATGCGATCTATTCGAACAACCGGGCGATCTCGTCGCGTGCGGGCCGGGCCAGCGCGCCACGCCGCACGTCCACCACGTCCGCGCCCTGCCCGGCCACACGCCCCAGGACGTGCACGGCAATCCCCGCCCGTTCGAATGCCCGCCGGCTCTGCTCCGCATGATCCGCCTGCACGGTCAGCAGCAAAGCTCCGGACGCGATCGCTCCTGCCGGGTCGAGGCCCAGCGCCTCGCAGATCGCCTTGCCTTCCGGCAGCCAGCGGGGATGATCGGGGCTCAAATCGACTTCCAGGCGGCAGCCGCTGGCCTCTGACAGCTCCCATAGCCCGGTTAGCACTCCGCCTTCCGTCGGATCGTGCATGCTGGTCACGCCACCCGCCGCTGTCGCCACCTGTGCATCTCGCACCACGCTGATCCCCGGATCGTGCAACAAACCCGCACAGCGATCGATCTCCTCAGCGGAGAAAAACGGCAGGAGCGCCTCGCGCTTTTCGCGCGCCAGGATCGCGGTTGCTTCGAGGGGGGCCCCTTTGGTGAGCATGATCACGTCGCCCGGCTGGGCGCCGCCGGTGCGGATGAGGCGATCCTTCGCCACCTCGCCCAACATGCTGCCCACCACGATCGGGCGATCGATGCCGTAGGTGATCTCGGTATGCCCGCCAACCACAGCGACGCTCAGCGAGCGGCACGCCGCCGCGATCTGCTCGAAGATCGACCGGGCGAGTGCCGTCGTCGCGCGCGCTTCCGGCAGCAGCAGGGTCGCCATGAACCACAGCGGCGTCGCGCCGGTCGTCGCGATGTCGTTCGCGTTGATGTGCACGGCGTACCATCCGATTTCATCCGTCGCAAATGTGATCGGATCGATCTTCGCCACCAGGTACCGGTCCGGCATGTCGATGACCGCCGCATCTTCGCCTACGCTGGGCCCCAGCACGACGCGCGACCCGCCCGGCAGCAGCGCCATCAGGTCCGCGAGGGGCTCAGGGGGCAGTTTTCCAACAGGAAGCCGGGTCATGGTTTTCCCTCCAAAAGCAAGGTCCCCGAGCGAGTCGGGGACCTTCCGTTGTGGGCGCCGTGACACCTTATAGACAACCAAGGAGGGGTGTCACAGCGCCGATTTTGGTACTACAATCATTCATCGACACCACCTCCTTCTGTTTGGGATGGCAAGAGAAGGAGCGCTGGTCAGTTGGGTTCCGACCAACTTAGATAGATTATGTCATAGTCAAGCAGGTATGTCAATCATTTTGATCATCCAGCCCTAACCGCTCTGCATGCGTGTACACCCGCATGCTCCCCTGTCGGACGTAGCCCACCACGCACATGTTCCACGCCTCCGCCAGCCCCACGCTGATGCTCGTCGGTGCCGTGCGGCTCGCCACAATCGGAACGCCCATCTGGCGCGCCTTCGAGAGCATCTCCGAGCTGATGCGCCCACTTGTCACCAGCAGCCGGTCGCGCATGTCCACGCCCGATCGCATCGCCTTGCCGGCCAACTTGTCAATCGTGTTATGTCGCCCCACATCCTCCGCGCAAAACAAGACGACCTGCTCACTCGCCAGCACGGACGTATGAACCCCGCGCACGCGCTTGTAAAGCGTAGCCGCCTGGTTCAGATCGGCCATCCGGTCCAGGATCACCTGCGGCGTGATCGCCATCGCCGACTCGAGCGGCACCTGCGTTTCGGCCAGGTTCTGAAAGCTGATCCCCCCGCCGCAGCCGGACGTCAGGACCATGCGGCGGGGCGCGTTGAACTCGCGGCGGGTCAGGAACACGTCGATGGTCGTCTCGTTCGCGTTAGGGCGAATCAGGCCGATCTCCTCGACGCTGGCGATCACCCCTTCGTTGAACAGGAACCCGACCACGAGATCCTCCTGGTCGAGCGGGCTGCACATCAGCGTCGCCAGGTCTTGCCCGTTCACGTAGATGCTCACGAACGTTTCGGCGATCACCCCTCCATCGACCCGCTCAGGGCTCCCCGCCTTGATCGTCCAGTAGGCAAACGGGATCGCCCCGGGCTCGCAGATCGTGTCGTCAGTGCACAGCGTATGGTCGGCCATCGAACCTCAGTCGCCGTTCGCGCGGCGCGGCGCTTTTCTCTCGCGCCGGGTCCCTTCGCGGATCTGGTCCCACGACCACCCCTGCTCCAGCCCCCATTCGATCTTGGGCTTCAGGGCGCCGGTCGGACACACCCCCACACACTGCCCGCAAAAAACGCACGACGATCCCGGCAGCGGCACGTCGAAGGCGGTGGAAATCTGCGTGTGGAACCCCCGCTCGCTGAACGTGAGCGCGAACGTGTACTGGGCGTCTTCGGCACACACCTGGACACAGCGCCAGCACAGCACACACTGGCTGTAGTCGCGCACGTAGAAGGGGTTGTCGTCCCGCACTGGCGCCGTCCGCCGCTCCGCGCCGGGGAACCGCTCCCGGTCGGCCTGGTACTCGTCCAGCAGGCTTTGGATTTCCGGCGCCTGGCCGAGGTCGACCGCCGAGTGCAGCATTTCGAGAATGGTCCGCCGGCTGTGTTCCACGCGAGCGCTGCGCGTGCTTACCTGGGTGCCATCCTGGCACGTCGCAACGCAGGCCGGTTGTAGCAGCCTTCCCTCGTCCACATCGACCACGCACACCCGGCACAACCCGTTGGCGGTAGTCGCCTCGTGGTAGCAAATGACCGGAATATCGATCCCGATCGATTTCGCGGCATCCAGAATCGTCGTGCCCTCCGGCACGGTTACCTCGTGCCCATCGATCATCAACGTCACCGTGGCGTTTTCGTCACCCATAAAACCCTGTCCCCAATCTCTGTCAGTAAAAACAGTTGCGCTCGCTAATCCGAATCGAACAACTCCGGCCACTTGTCCATCGCGCTGAGCACCGCCATCGCCGCCGTCTGGCCGAGGCCGCACAACGACGCCACCGTCATCGTCTGCCCGATGTCCTGCAGGCGCAGACGGTCGCCGGGCAGCGGCGCGTCCGCCCGGTTGAGGATCTCCATCTGGCGCTGCGTGCCCAGTTGGCAGGGATAGCACTTGCCACAGCTCTCGTGCTCGAAGAATGCGCCCAGCCGCCGCAGCACGTCGCGCACATCCACCGTGTCGTTGAACACCATGATCGCGCCCGACCCCAGCGTCGCGCCGATTGATCGCAGGTCCTCGAACGTGATCGGCACGTCGATCTCATCCGGCGTCAGAAACGTCCCCGCCGCCCCGCCGTGAAGCACTGCCCGAAGCGTGCCCCGGACGCCCTCGCAGTACTCATCCAGCAGCGTTCGCAGCGAGATGCCAAACGGGATCTCGTAGACGCCGGGCCGGTTCACGTGCCCGCTAACGGATACGAGCTTGGTGCCCGTGCTGTGCTGGCTCCCCCACTGCCGGAACCAGTCCGGCCCATTCTCGATCACGCCGGGCACGACGCACAGTGTTTCGACGTTGTTGACGACTGTCGGCTTGTTGAACAGCCCGTGTGTCGTCGGATACGGGGGCTTGATGCGTGGGAAGCCGCGCTTGCCCTCGATCGCCTCGAACAGCGCGGTTTCTTCGCCGCAGATGTACGCCCCCGCCCCGCGCCGGATCTCGATCCGGCAGGTGAACGGGTGGCCCATCACACGCTCGCCCAGGAAACCCGCCGCGGTTGCTTCATCGATGGCCCGTTGTAAGATCGCCGTCGCTTCCGGGTACTCGCCGCGAACGAACAGGTAGCACTGCTCGGCGCCGATCGCGTACGCGCTCAACGCCATGCCTTCCAGCAGCAAGTGCGGGCGCATCTCCATCAAGACCCGGTCTTTGAAGGTTCCCGGCTCGCTCTCGTCCGCGTTGCACACCACGAAATGTGGCTGCCCCGGCGCGCTCCGGGTGAAACGCCACTTGCGCCCTGTGGGGAACGCAGCTCCACCGCGCCCAACCAAACCGGACTCTTCCACCTTTTCGATGACGCGCTCCGGTGTCATGTGCTCCAGGGCATGGCGCAGAGCGGCATAATCGCCATATTCGGCGAGCGTCTGGGGGCGGTGGGGCTGCGTTCCCTGCAGGAAAACCTCTTTTGCCCCATCGACTGTGGCTGTTCTCGGTTTATGACTATACGAAGTCAACTCGCCCGGACTGTGGACCGGCGCGACCGAATGCTCCCCGTTTCCCCGTTGGCTGACGAGCGCTGCCGGGGCGTGATCGCACAGCCCCAGGCACGTCGTCTCCCGCACCGTGTACCGGCCATCCGGCGTGGTTTGTCCCGGCGCGATGCCCAGTTCGCCGCACGTCGCCCGGATCAGGTCATCGGCCCCGGCAAGCCCGCATGACGGGCTGGTGCACACGTGGATCACCGTCTCGCCCTGCGGCTGTTCGCTGAACAGCGAATAGAAGCCGATCACGCCGTAGATGTCGGCCACCGGCACGCGCAGCGCCGTCGAGATCTGGCGCGCGGCCTCGGGGGAGATGTGCCCAAACGCCGTCTGAATTTCCCACAAAGCAGGCAGCAGCGCATCCCGCCGCCGTCCCTCATACTGCCGCAGGACCTCGTCCAATGAAACGATCTGTTTTTCCATCAAAGAGCCTTCCTGACCCAGTGTTTGTTCAGGTGACGCCCATCCCGCGATGGACGATTTTCTTGAAGTCAAACTATAATATATATCATTATCTCAAATTTTTACGGAGAAAGCCCAGCATGACAACTCCGCCCCCCCTCGCGCCCGATCGTACCGTGCGCACAACCTGCCCATACTGCGGCGTGGGATGCCAGATGGATCTGCACATCAAAGACGACACGATTTTTCGCGTCGGCGCCCCCTTCGACACCGCGCCCAATTACGGCAACCTGTGCGTCAAGGGCCGGTTCGGCACCGACTTCACGACCCACCCCCGCCGCCTGAAGACTCCCCTGATCCGCACAGGCGGCCCCGGCGAATTCCGCGAGGCCACCTGGGACGAGGCGCTGTCGCTGGTCAGCGCCCAACTCAGCCGGATCGTGCGCGATCGCGGCGGTGATGCCATCGCCACCTACGCCTGTGCCAAAGCCACCAATGAAGACAATTACGTGTTTCAGAAATGGGTTCGCGCGGTTCTGCACACCAACAACATCGACCACTGCGCCCGGCTGTGCCACGCGGGCAGCGTCACCGGCCTCCAACTCGCCATCGGCTCCAGCGCGATGAGCAACAGCATCGCCGAAATGGAACACCTCGACACGTTCATCGTGACCGGCAGCAACACGACCGAAACCCACCCGGTGATCAGCCTCTTCTTGAAAAAAGCGGTCCGGCAAAACGGCGCCAAGCTCATTGTCGTCGATCCGCGCCAGATCGAGCTGACCGACTTCGCCACGCTTTGGCTGCGCCAGAATCCCGGCACCGACGTGGCCGTCTACCAGGCGATGGCCCACGTCATCGTGACCGAGGAACTCTACGACGAGACCTTCGTCGGGGCGCGAACCGAGGGCTTCGCCGAATACGCGCAGTCGCTGGCATCGTTCACCCCCGAATGGGCCGAACAGGTCAGCGGCGTCCCCGCCGAGGACATCCGCCAGGCCGCCCGCATGTACGCGACGGCCAACAGCGCGGCCATCTACTGGGGCATGGGCATCAGCCAGAGCACCCACGGCACCGACAACGCGCTGGCCCTGGTCAACCTCGCCCTTCTGACGGGACACATCGGGCGGCCAGGCACCGGGCTGAATCCCCTCCGCGGCCAGAACAACGTGCAGGGCTGTTCGGACAGCGGCGGCCTGCCCAACGTCTACACCGCGTACCAGCGCGTCGACGATCCGGCGGTGCGCGCCCGGTTCGAGCAGGCGTGGCATACGGCGTTGTCGCCCGACCCGGGCCTGACCGTCACCGAGATGATGGACGCCGCCCTCACCGGCAAGATCCGCGCGATGGTCGTCCTCGGTGAGGATCCGCTGATGAGCGAGCCCAACATCGACCACGCCCGCCACGCGCTCGAAGCGCTGGATTTCATGGTGTGCATAGATATCCTGCCCAACCGCACCACCGATTACGCGCACGTCATCCTGCCCGCCGCCAGTTTTGCCGAGAAAGACGGCACGTTCACCAACAGCGACCGGCGCGTCCAGCGGGTTCGGCAAGCGCTGCCGCTGGTCGGGCAGTCCCGCCTGGACTGGGTGATCATCTGCGACCTAGCCCGCCGGATGGAGGCCGAGCTTGGCATCGAGGACAGCGCCGGGTTCGACTATCCCGACGCCGAAGCCATCTGGGAGGAAATGCGCCGCGTCACGCCCGATTTCTACGGGATCACGTACGCGCGCCTCGACCGGGAAAGCGGCGTTCACTGGCCCTGCCCCGCGCCCGATCACCCCGGCACGCCGTACCTGTTCGCCGACGATTTTCCACGTGGCAAAGGCAAGTTCTGGGCGCTGGAATACGGCACCGAGAGCGAGCTGCCCGACGACGAATACCCGTACCACCTCACGACGGGACGAGTGCTGTTTCACTGGCATGGCGGCGCCCTCACCCGGCGCTCGAAGCTCGACGACATCTTCCCCGAGCCCGTGCTCGAAATCCACCCCGACGACGCCCGCACCCTGGACGTCAGCACCGGCGACTGGATCGAGGCCGTTTCGCGCCGGGGCCAGCTCGTCTGCCGCGCCCTGGTGACCGGGCGCTCGCCTGCCGGGACGGTCTTTCTCCCGTTCCATTTCGCCGAGGCGGCGGCCAATCTGCTCACCTGGGAAAAGGTCGATCCCAGGGCGAAAATTCCGGATTTCAAGATGACGGCGGTCCAGCTTCGGAAAACGGAAGCACCTGCGGCACGCGAAGGCGCGGATACCCCGCTGCTAGAACGCGGCGCCATCAAAGACCCCACCCAGCACGTTCACTAACCATACGCCGGGGAGCGCACGCTCCCCGGATCGCATTTGCACGATTGGTGCCCGATTGCTAAACTCGACAGGTTACCTTTCTCGCCTGTTTATTGCCGTGAGGATGGTGCGCAATGAGGCAGCGATTGGGCACGTGTATAGCGGTGATCGTCCTCGTGATCGGGGGGATGGTGGGCGGCACCATCCGGCCAGCCGCCGCGCAAGAGCCGGAGGACATTTCAGCCGTGATTACCGCGCCGGCGGACGGTGAGCGTCTGTTCGGTCTGGTGACGATCACCGGCAGCGCTGCCCACCCGACGGCATTCGCTGCCTACACCCTGGAATACAAAGACCTCCGCGAGCCGGATTCTCCCTGGTTTCTCGTGCAGGAGCGGGTCACCCAGCAGGTCCAGGACGGCGTCCTGGGGGCGTGGAACACGATCATGGTTCCCGACGGGTTCTACCAGTTGCGACTGCGCGTCTTCCTCGACGGCGATCAAAGCGTGGAATTCACTGTGAGCAACCTGCAGGTTGCCAACAGCGAGCCGACGCCCGTGCCGACGGTGGCTTCCGATCTCGCCGGGGCAAGCGTGGCGACGCCCACACCGGGCCCCTCGCCCACCTCGCCGGTCGAACAGCCGCCCAGCAATAACCCGGCGGGTGCCGAGATCACCGGGCTGGACGCGATCCCCGCCGCCGACAGCGAGCCCCCGTCCGCCAGCAGTGCAGGCTCGACCGGGAGCACGACGCGCATCAACGTGGACCGGGTGCGGAGCGCCTTCTGTTCCGGGGTCTACGTCGCGTTCGTCGCGTTCGGCGCCATGCTGGTCTACGTTATCGTTCGCCGCCGCACGCACGCCTACTCCCACCGCTACCTGTGGCAGTCTCGCGACGACTATCACGACGATTCCTACCAGTAAAGACGATGCGTTGGCTAACCAGAAGACGGGCGCAACACAGCATGGGCGATCTGTATCTCGTCGCCGGCCTGGGCAACCCGGGCCGCGAATACGAAAACACGCGGCATAACGTGGGCTTCATGTGCGCGGATGCGCTGGCTCAGGCGCACGGGCTGGCGTTCGATCCCAAGAAACGTTCCAAGGCGCGCGTTGCCACCGGCCACATCGCCGGGCAGCGTGTCGTGATCGCCAAGCCGCAAACGTTCATGAACTTGAGCGGCAGCGCCGTCCAGGGGCTGGCCGCGTTCTACAAGATTCTGCCCGAGCGCATCCTGGTCATTTACGACGACCTCGACCTGCCCGCGGGCATGCTGCGCATCCGTCCCAAGGGCGGCTCTGGCGGCCACAAGGGCATGACCGACATCATCCGGCGCCTGGGCACGCAGGACTTCCCGCGCATCCGGTTCGGCATAGGCCGCCCGCCCGGCAGAATGGACCCGGCGGCGTACGTCCTGCGCCCGTTCGATCGCGACGAACTCCCCCAGGTGCAGGACTCGATCGAGCGCGTGGTCGGCGCGGTCGAAACCTGGCTGCGCGAGGGGATCGACACCGCGATGAACCGCTACAACGGAGCCGGCGATGACGCCGCGCCCTCGTCCGACCAGCCCGCCCAACCGGCCACGCCCGACTCGCTGAGCTAACCTACGGATGCCTGTCCCCATGCAACTAACCGGTCTGTTGGAACCGCTGCGTCGCTTGGCAGTCTATCAGGACGTGCTGCGCCGCATCCGCGATCGCCAGCCGCTCCCCGATCAGGCACTGCTGCGCGCCGCCCGGCCATTCCTGGTGGCTGCCCTCGCCCAGGACCTGAACTGCCCGGTGATCGTCCTGTCCGGGCGCGTCGACCGGGCGTACAACCTCACCGAACAGCTTCCGGTGTGGGCGCCCGGCCTGCCGGTCCACCGTTTCGCCGAACCGACCGCCATTTTCTACGAGCGCGCCGCGTGGACAAGCCCGGTCATCCACAGCCGCCTGAGCACGCTGGCGGCGCTCGCCAAACCCGTAGGCGCGTCTGCCGCCGAGCAGGCGCCGCCGGTCGTCGTGGCCTCGGCCTACGCGCTGATGCAAAAGACGCTGCCCGTGCGCGAGTTCGTCGCGGGCTCGCGCGTCCTGCACGTGGGGACCCAGGCCGAGCCGGAAAGACTGCTGCGCTCGTGGCTGCAAGCCGGCTACATGCCCACCTCGATCGTCGTCGAGCCGGGGACCTTCAGCCGGCGCGGCGGCATCCTCGACATCTACCCGGTAGCGGCCCCGTGGCCCGTTCGCATCGAGTTCTTCGGCGACGAAATCGAGAGCCTGCGCCGCTTCAACCCAGGCACTCAGCGCTCGTCCGACAGCATCGACCGGCTCGTGATCACGCCCGCGCGTGAAGCCCTGCCCCGCTACGCCCCCGCCGTGGCCGAACGGTTCCACGACTGGTTTGCATCGCAGCCGCCGCCGGATGAAGACGTGATCTCGACGCTGCCGGACGAAGAAGCGCTGGCGTCGGGCATGGCCTTCCCGCTGCTGGAGTTCTACCTGTCGCATCTGTACACCCACCCGGCCAACTTGCTGAGCTATGCCCCTGCCGACAGCCTGGTCATCGTCGACGACTGGGGCGCGCTGCGCGACAGCATGGCCGATCTCGAGGAACAGGCGCTCGCCATCCGGCGCGACCGGGTTGCCTCCAACCTGCTGCCGCCTGACAGTCCGCTCCCGTACCTGACCTGGGACGAGCTGCAGGATGAATTGTCCACGCGGCAGGTCCTTCACCTGGGCACCAATCCAGACCTGCTGGCCCCGGAACAGGACACCATCGGCGACCTGTTCTCGCCTAATCCGCGGTACGGCGGTCAGCTCCGCACGGTCATGGACGAGCTTCACAAGCTGAGAACGGCCCAGCACCAGACCATCGTCGTCAGCCAGCAGGCCCAGCGCCTCGCCGAGTTGTGGGGCGAGCAGCACGCCTACATCGCGCCCGTCACGCACATCGATCGCCTGCCCGACGGGGCCGCGCTGGCCTTCGTCGAGGGATCGCTGGCCGAGGGGTGGGCGCTGGAGCAAGATCACCGGCGGATCCACCTGATGACCGAAGCGGAGATCTTCGGCTGGACGCGCCCCGAGCCGCGCCGCCGCCAACAAGCTCGCGTGCTCCCGCCCGAGTCGAGCTTCTCCGATCTGGAAATCGACGACTATGTCGTTCATGTCGAATACGGGATCGGGCGGTTCGGCGGCCTCCAGCGGCGAACGCTCGACAACACCGAGCGCGAATACCTGATCATTCACTATGCCGGCGCCGACACGTTGTACGTGCCGATACACCAGGCTGACCGAATCTCGCGCTACGTCGGTGCCGACGACTCGCCGCCCCAGCTCAACCGGCTGGGCACGCAGGAGTGGACCCGGACCAAAGAGAACACCCGGCGCGCTGTCGAAGAGGTCGCCCGCGAGCTGCTGGAGCTCTACGCCGCGCGCGAGCACGTGCAGGGCTATGCGTTCGCGCCGGACACGCCCTGGCAGCACGAGCTGGAGGGGTCGTTTCCTTACGTCGAAACCGACGACCAACTCCAGGCGCTCAATGCCGTCAAGGAAGACATGGAGCGCCCTCGCCCCATGGATCGCCTGATCTGCGGCGACGTGGGATACGGTAAGACCGAAGTCGCATTGCGCGCGGCCTTCAAAGCCGTGATGGACGGCAAGCAGGTCGCCATGCTCGTCCCGACGACCGTCTTGGCTCAGCAGCACTTCAACACCTTCGCGCGGCGCCTGCACCCCTTCCCGGTCAAGGTCGAGATGCTGTCACGCTTCCGCAGCCCCGCCGAGCAGCGCACGATCCTCTACGAGCTGGCGGAAGGGAAAATCGACATCATCATCGGCACACACCGCCTGCTTCAGCCGGATGTCCGGGTCAAAAACCTGGGTCTGCTGATCATCGACGAAGAACAGCGCTTCGGCGTCACGCACAAAGAACAGCTCAAGCAGTTGCGCACCGAAGTCGACGTCCTGACGCTCACCGCCACGCCCATCCCGCGCACGCTCTACATGAGCCTGACCGGCATTCGCGACATCAGCATGATCCAGACGCCGCCCGAAGAACGGCTGCCCATTGTCACACACGTCGGCATTTCCAACGACCGGCTGATCCGGCAGGCCATTCTGCGCGAGCTGGATCGCGGCGGGCAGGTGTACTTCGTGCACAACCGGGTGCAGACCATCGACACGGTCGCCGCCCGGCTGCGCCGCCTGGTGCCGGAGGCCGAGATCGTCGTCGGCCACGGCCAGATGGACGAGCAGCGCCTCGAAGCGGTCATGACGGCATTCGCGCGCGGCGATTTCGACGTGCTGGTCTCGACGACCATCATCGAGAGCGGCCTGGACATTCCCAACGCGAACACGCTCATCGTCGATCGCGCCGACTGGTTCGGCCTCGCCCAGCTCTACCAGTTGCGCGGACGCGTGGGGCGCGGCGCGCAGCAAGCCTACGCCTATTTCTTCCACCCGCGCGGCAACCGCCTGACGCCCGAAGCACGCGCCCGCCTCGACACGATCGGCGAGCAGACCGACCTGGGCACAGGCATGTCGATCGCCATGCGCGATCTCGAGATTCGCGGCGCCGGTGACCTGCTCGGCACGCGCCAGAGCGGCCACATCGCCGCTGTGGGATTCCACCTCTACACCCAGTTGCTGACTCAGGCCGTCCGGCACCTCAAGGGCGAAGGCGACATGCCGCAGTTCCCGGTCGCCACGGCCACCATGACCATCGACCTGCCCACCCCGGCCTATATTCCCACGACGTTCGTGTCCGAACCGGCGCTGCGCATTCAGCTTTACCGGCGCCTCGCCGAGATCGCCACGCGCGAGGGAATCGAAGACATGCGCGCCGAGCTGACCGATCGATTTGGCGAGCTGCCGCGGGCTGTCAACGGGCTGCTGTTTCAGTTGCACGTCAAGCTCCTGTCACAAGATGCCCACGTGAGCGCCATCGCGAGCGAAAACGGCCAGATCAGCATTCGCCTGCCCTATCTGGCGAGCACGGATCGCCCGGCGCTGCAGCAGCAGCTCGGCCACGATGTGCGCGTCAGCCGCACCGCTGTGTGGATGCCTTACGGCGCTCTCGACGAGCTGGAATGGCAGGGCAACCTGCTGAACGTGTTGGAAAAACTCCAGTTGACTGCCGTACAAGCCACCGCCAACTAAAAAACCCGCCGCCCACACGAGCGCCGGGTTATGACAATTGCAGTGGGATTGTGTGGAGTGGTGTGGGAAAACGAAGACCCTATTCTTTATCCCACATATCCCACGTTTTCCCACATATATCCCACTACTTTTCCCACTCTACCACCACGCCCAGCGCGTTGGGCCCCACGTGCACCCCTAAAACGGGTGTGATAAACGACACGTAGGACTCCTCTGGCTGGAACCGGGCTTTCGCCTGTTCCAGCAGGCGATGCGCTTCGTCTTCGGCATCACCATGAATCGCCGCCATGCGCCGGATCGCACAGCCACCGGCGCGCTGTGCGGCCACGGTAAGCATTTGTTCGACGGCGCGCTTGCGCGTTCGGACATTCTCCGCCGACGACACGATGCCGTTATCCAGCTCCAGGATCGGCTTGATATGCAACGCGGACCCCAACAACAGGCGCGCGTTGCCGATTCGCCCGCCTTTGTGGAGATATTCGAGGCTGTCGATCGTGAAGATCAGTCGCTGCCGCACCATAGCCGACCGGATCACCTGCTCGATACTATCCGGATCCGCCCCTGCATCGCGCGCGTCCGCCCCTGCCACCACCGGGAAACCCAGCGCCCACGACGTTTGCAGCGTGTCGATCAGGCGAACCGGAAAATCCACCTGGGCGGTAGCTTGCACCGCCGAAGCATACGTGCCGCTCAGCTCGCTGGATATGACCGAGCAGATCACCTCGTCGGCCTGTTCCGCTTCACGCGCCTTTTCGAACAGATCGACGAAATCCTGCACGGCTACCTGGGACGTCTTGGGCAGAGTCTTCGACGTCGCCAGCCGCTTGTAAAACGCGTCCGCGGAAAGATCGATCCCGTCGCGGAATGAGTCGTCGTCCCACAAAATATACAGCGGGGCCGTATAAATGCGGCGTTCGGCGGCCATATCCGCCGGGATATTGCAGGTACTGTCAGTCACCAGCGCGATGCGTTTAGCCACAGCAGGTATCCTCCTCGCCAAATCAGGACTCTGAGCCGGGTCCCACCCAGCCAAGCAAACGGATATCGCCCCTCAGCGAGCTGGTCACATTGCGCCCGCCATACCCGCTGGGTTGGGCAATATACAGGTCCAGGCGTCCGTCATCGACACCGGGCCGCGTCAAAATACCGGCATAGGCCAGCCACCGCCCATCCGGCGAATAACTCGGATCGCACGCCTGGGGCGAAGCCGGCGGTCCGTAGGCGATGGCGAGGTCGCTGCGCGCCACAATCAGGCCATACGGGCATTGGTTGTTCCGGCCCGCGAACGCCACCCACTCGCCCCCCGGCGACCACGCCGCCGCAAACCCGAAGCGCGAGAACAGGTGGCGATCGGATGCCGCGATCACGCCGCCGCTTGAGTCCTTCAGAATCAGGCTCGTCGGTTCCGAAACGCGGTGGTACAGCGCGCGCTGCCCATCGGGTGACCAGGCCACGCTCAGGTTGAGGGAATCATCCGGATCGGAAATCTGCCGCACCGTGCCGGACTGGATATTCGCCAGCCAGATCTGCGATTCCGCAGAGAACGGATCGGACAACCCAGTTGTGAACGTGACTTGCAGGTTGCTGACCCACCGGGGCGCGCCATCCACCCACATATCGGACACCTGCTGCACTTCACCAGTTTCGATATCCAGCACGAACAGGTTGCCGCCTGGGAATGCTTTTCCATCAGCCGGCTCGTCACCGGGCAGCACCTGCTCGCGACCGGCGCAGGTACCCTCTTCTCCCGGCGCGTATGTCGGACATTCGCGACGATCCGACACAAACGCCAGCCGGCGTCCGTCCGGCGACCACGCGGGCCACAGGTCATACGCCCCGTGCGACGTCAGGTTCGAGAACCGCGAACCATCAGCCGACACGGTGTAAATGTCCACGGCGTAAGCCGTTGGCAGGGCAATCGCGAACTGCGAGCTGTCCGGCGACCACACCGGGCGATGATCGCCAATCCCGCGCGGATCGAGCGTCGGCAGGTTGAACACGCGCAGGCTGATCTGCACGCCGAGATTCAGCAGATAGAGGCCGCCTTGCTGCGTCCCGCCGTCCGTGAAAGTCGGCTCCAGGAAGTAAAGCAGCTTGTTGCCGTCCGGCGCCCAATAGACCCGATCCTGCACGGTAGCCGGGAGGTCGATGATCGCAACCTTTTCGGCTGTCGCCGGGTCGACCAGGTACAGCGTCTGCTCTTCCGACTCGGGGATCGGCGTCTCGGGGTTGGTGCTGCCGCCAGTGCGCTCGTTGACGCTCAGAATCGCGTACCAGGGCCGGTCCAACCCGTCCTGCAGTTCCGGCGGAATGCTGACCGTCGTCCACTGGTCGTTGGAGTAGGCAATCTCCGGATGCGGCGTCGCCGACGGGAGGGGCGTCATGCTCGGCGTCAGTGTGATGGTGGGCGTAGCGGTCGGCGTGGCGGTCCAGTCCGGCGTCGGGGACGGCGTGACACTCGGCGTGACCGTCGGGCTGGCTGTCGGCGTGGACGAAGGTGTCAGTGTCGGTTCGGGAGTCGGAGTCGGCGTCGTCGACTCGACGGCAAAATTGCAGGCCGACAGCAGCACAAGCAGGCCGGCTGCAACGATATGCGAGCGAATTCGTTTTACCATGCGCAAAATTCCAACCCAGGTTATCCCGCGAGTACCGGCTCTATGACTGGCTGCAACAAACTTCCAGGCTCATCAAGACTGCTTCTTCAGTACGTAATACGATCCGCGCTTTTCGCCCATTTTGATCAGGATCCCACGGCTCACCAGGTCGGCGAAGTCGCGCCGGATCGTCTCCGAATGCACGTCAGGGCACAGTTCCTGCAGGTCCTTGTTGGTGATGCGCGCATTCTTGCGGTTAATCAGAAAATCGAGCGCGTATTCCTGCCGCCGGTTGACCGGCTCGCCCCGGAACACGCCGCCGAACAGGGCCGGTTCCTCGTCGGTGTCGTCTACGACCGGCTTGTTGTACAGGGTCACGCGGAACCCGCCAGCCGTTTCGGCGAACTTGGGTTCGGGTAAGCTCACCTCGCGCATGAGCGCCAGCACGCGGTCCACACCATATCCCAGCCGCTCGATGAATCCCATATCCGACAGAATCTGGACGATGGCCGAATTACGCGAGAAGCGCTCGTCGACAATGTTATCGATCGTAACCGGCCCCGGCAACCCGCCCGGACTGGTGATCTCAAGGCGGTCGCTGAACAGGTACAGGCGGATACCGTCGCCCTGGATGCTGTAGTCACGGTGCGCCACCGCGTTCACGACCAGCTCGCGCACCGCTTTGAGCGGGTATTCCATCAACTCGGTGCGGGCCATGTACTCGCCCAACTGCACGCCCCGGCGCAGGTTGTCGATCAGGAACGTTTCGACGCGCTGGATCTGCTGGGGAAGTGTACCCACAATATCCTGGCGCGTAAACACGTCACCCATCTCTTGCCCGGCGAACCGCGCGGCGGTGATCTCCGAGCCGCGAATGAACTGCTGCGGGTCTTTGCCAAACAGCAGAATGCCCGCGTTCGTCGGCCTCAGCTCGCCGTTGTATTTCACCAGACAGCCGCGCTTGAGCAGCACTTGCTCCGGCGAGACGCCCCCCATTCCGCCCAAATTCGCCGCATACGTCTCGACCTGCCCCCAATCGAGATCGTTCCGCGTCGCGTTGCGGGTCGGCTCGGCTTCGAACGTGACATCGCCTCGTTCCAGCAGCAGGCGGCGTAGCTCATCGGGCGGCAGCGGGTGATTGGCGCTGCCTCGCCGCGCCAGGTAACGCCCCGACAGCGCGTACACGTAGGGCATGCCGCGCGGCACCTGGATGACGATCATCACCGTACCGCGCACCCGGACGATCTGCGGCAGCGGGATGATCAACGGCGGCTCGATCGACAGCGCCGCCTCCAACACGCGATCGATGGCGTTGGCCGTATCGTCGACGCCGGCGGGCCGGTCGGCGCGGGGCATCACGCCCAGCAGCACCATGCCCCCTCGCGAGTTCGCCATAGCCGCCAGGGTTTCCGCGATGTCACTCACCGGCGCGCGACCGGGCAGCCAGTCGAGCACCTCGCTGCGTCCCGCCTCCAGGTACGCCAGGATATCCTTCTCTCCGATAGTCTGGGCCGCTTCAGGAAACCGGGAAGGTGTGAAGCCTACGTTTGATGATGACATACTGTTCCCCCTGGTCAAGCAGTTTGGGCATCCGGACTCGACGGCTCGATGGGCGTTGGTGCCTGCCCTGGCAGCAGCGCCTGTTTGAGAACCTCATCCATGTGTGAAACCAATACGACGTTCAAGTCACGCAGCGTCTTTTTCGGGATTTCCTCGAGATCTTTTTCATTACGCTTGGGCAGCATGACACTCTTCACACCGGCGCGGTGCGCAGTCAACAGCTTCTCCCGAATTCCGCCAACCGGCAGCACCCGTCCGCGCAGCGTGATCTCGCCGGTCATGGCGACGTCTCGGCGCACCTTGCGCTGAGTGAAGGCCGATACCATCGCCGTTGCCAGTGTGATTCCCGCCGACGGCCCCTCCTTCGGGATGGCGCCTTCCGGCAGGTGAACGTGAATGTCCAGCCGTTCGAACTCGTCCGGATCGATTTTCAACTGCGCCGCCTGCGAGCGCGCGTAGCTCAGCGCCGTCTGGGCCGACTCCTGCATGATGTCGCCCAGTTGGCCGGTCAGCATCAGCATACCCTTGCCCGGCATGAGCGTGACCTCGATCGCCATGATATCGCCGCCGCCCTCGGTCCAGGCCAGGCCGGTCGCTACGCCGATCTCGTCGGCCTCTTCGGCCAGCGGCGAGATGAACTCCGGCGGCCCCAGGAATTTGTGCAGGCTGTCGGCGCCGATGCGTTTTTGCACGCGCTTGCCCTCGGCGACCCGCCGCGCGATCTTCCGGCAGACCTTGGCGATCTCGCGCTCCAGGTTGCGCACCCCCGCCTCGTACGTGTACTCGCGGCAGATCATCCGGATCGCGTTGTCCTCGAACCGGATGCCGCGCCCATCCAGGCCGTTTTGCTCCAGCTCGCGCGGGATGAGAAACTGCCGGGCGATATGCAGCTTCTCTTCCTCGACGTATCCCGGAAACTCGATCACTTCCATGCGATCCAGCAAGGCGGGCGGGATCGGGTCGAGATAGTTCGCCGTCGTGATGAACAGCACTTTCGAGAGATCGTAGTTGACGTCCAGGTAGTGATCGGAGTAGGCGTAATTTTGCTCCGGGTCCAGCACTTCCAACAGCGCCGCAGCCGGATCGCCGCGAAAGTCCATGCCCAGCTTGTCGATCTCGTCCAGCATGAACACCGGGTTGATGGTCCCGGCCCGGCGCATCGTCTGGATGACGCGACCTGGCAGCGCGCCGACATACGTCCGCCGGTGCCCGCGAATCTCGGCCTCATCGCGCACGCCCCCCAGGCTCACGCGGACGAACTCGCGGCCCAGCGCCTTGGCGATGCTCTTACCCAGCGACGTTTTTCCCGTGCCCGGCGGCCCGGCAAAGCACAGGATCGGGCTGCGCATCTTGTCCGCGGCGAGCTTGCGCACGGCGATATACTCGATGATCCGGTCCTTCGCTTTGGGCAGCCCGTAATGCGCCTCGTCCAGCACCCGCGCCGCGTGCGCCAGGTCGAGATTGTCCTCCGTCGTTTTGCTCCACGGCAGGTCCAGCAGCCAGTCGAGATACGTCCGGATCACGCCGACTTCTGGCGCCATCGGCGGGATCATCATCAACCGCCCCAGTTCCTTCAGCGCCTTGTCCCGCACCTCGTCCGGCATATCGCTGCCGGTCAGCCGCTCGCGCAGATCGTTGAGTTCCTGCTGGAAAACGTCCATTTCACCCAGCTCGTGTTGGATCACGCGCATCTGCTCGCGCAGCAGGATCTCGCGCTGGCTGCGGTCCACTTCCTGCCGCACCTGGGAATGGATGCTCTCCTCAAGCTCCAGGACCTCAAGCTCGCGCCCCAGCATGCCGCTCACCCGCCGCAGCCGTTCGACGGGATCGACCATCTCCAGGAGTTCCTGCTGTTCCGCCATGTTGAGGTTGAGCGTCGAGGCGATCAGGTCGGCCAGCCACCCCGGCGTCTCGACGTTCAACGCGTAGATGTAGGCTTCTTCCGGCAGTTGCGGGTTGAGATCGACGCACTTGTGAAACAGGGTCAAAGCCGCGCGCATCAACGCCGTGACTTCGCGGCTCTCGTCCGCGTCCTCGTTCACCGGTCGCGCCTTGACGCGAATCGATGGCGCCATCTGGACGAACTCGACGATTTCGACACGCCGCCGCCCCTGGGCCAGCACGCTGCTGTCACCGTCCGGCATGTGCATCAGGCGCCCCAACGCCATCTCGGTGCCAAACGTGTAGAAGTCCTCCGGGCTGGGCGCGGTGATGCTGCCGTCGCGCAGCGCCACGCCGATCACCGTTTCCTGGTGGATCTGAGCCTCGCCAATCGCGGCAACGTTTTGCTCGCGCTGGATCATCAAGGACGTCACCATGTTGGGAAACACGACCATATCCGACAGCGCGACCAGCCCGATCTCGATCAGGCCATCGGCGTCCGGTTCGGCTTCGCGGATCGTGTAGAAATCGTTTATCCCGTGTCCAATCATCAAGCGCTGCCTGCCTAACCCTGTTCCGCCGTGCGTGATGGCGCCGCCGGTTGTTGGATCGACGGAAAGATGTGCCCCACCGGCAGACCGCACACCGCCCGCATCTCGCCCACGATGAACAGCGATCCCGTCGTGCAGATCAACCCGTCCGGCCCGACCAGCTCCGACGCAAGCGACAGCGCCGCCTCGGCAGCGGGCGCCTTCACAATCGGGCGCTCGTACCCCCTGGCCCGGGCGCGCGCCGCGATCTCCTCGACCGACAGCGCTCGCGGGTGCACTGCCTGCGCCGCCACCAGGTAATCGGCCATTGGCAGCAGGGCGTCGAACATCCCCTCGACGTCCTTATCCGCCGACGCCCCAAAGATGAACGCGATGGGCCGCTGCGGGAACAGATCCATTAGCGAAGCGGCCAGGAACCGCGCCGACGCGCCGTTGTGCGCGGCATCCAGCACCAGCAGGGGCGACCGCTGGACCACCTCGAGGCGTCCCGGCCAATCCACCCGGCGGAACCCGTCCCGGATCGCGTCCTCCGGCACGTTCAGCCCGGCGCGGCGAACCCACTCGAGCGCAGCCAACGCCACCGTCGCATTCAGCGCCTGGTGCTCGCCTGTCAGCGCCGTGCGATAGGTACCCTGCGGGCCACCAGCCGGCCCGGCGACGAACGTCTGCCCGTCGCGCGCGCTGTCGCCTGCCGCGTACAACCAGTCGCGCCCCACCAGGGTGAACGGCGCGCGCGCTTCCTCCGCCAGTTCGACCAGCACGTCGAGCGCTTCGGCGGGCTGCGGCGCGCCCACCACCGGCACCCCTGGCTTGATGATGCCGCCCTTCTCGCGCGCGATGGACGCCAGCGAATCGCCCAGCAGGTACGTGTGATCGTAGCTCAGGCTGGTGATCACCGAGACGACCGGCGTCACCACGTTCGTCGCGTCGAGCCTGCCCCCCAACCCGACCTCGATCACGGCTGCATCGACCTGCTGCCGGGCGAAGAACAGAAAGGCGAGCGCCGTCGTCACTTCGAACCAGGTAACGTCCGGGATTGTCTCGATAGCCGGGCGCAGGTCGTTGACCAGAGCGATGAAATCCTCCTCGCCGATCAACTGGTTGTTAACCCGGAACCGCTCGCGGAAATCCTGGAGGTGCGGCGACGAATACAACCCGATCCGCAGACCCGCCGCCTGTAATGCCGCCGCGCACATCGCCCCTACCGAGCCTTTGCCCTTCGTCCCCGTGATGTGAATCACCGGGTACTGGCGGTGCGGATCGCCGAGCGCCGACAAGACTCGACGCGGGCGCTCCAGGGTCATCACCTCAGGCGAATAGCGGACGTGCCGTTCAACCTCCCAGTTCACATAGCTGTACAGATAGTCGATCGCTTCATCGAAAGTGCGCAGCGGGTCCGTTGTCATGGGTTCTCCGATCGTGTTTGGGTAAAATTATCCCACATATCCCACATACTACCGCTTAAATGACGACCATACAAGGGCTAACTTTCACACGGCCCGGCGAAACCCGCCTGTCCAATGATTTTTCGACGCTCGCCTGACACCCCTCCCCCGCCGTGAACTCGGTGGTACAATCAATCAAGCCGTGTCATAATCGCCGCGCCGTGCTGGAAGGGATCGCATGAATACGCCGAAATTACTCACTCTCATCGTCGCCGTGATAACTGTGATCGTGGTGGGCGTAGCCGGATACATCATCCTGCGGCCCCCGGTCGCGCTGCTCTCCGGCGCCACCATCGACGCGACCGAGATCTCGCCTAACGCAGACGGAACCGACGATATCACGACGATCCGCTATTCCCTCGCGCGTCCGGCCCGCGTCAGCGTGTATTTCGACAGGCCGGACGGCGAGCGATTTTACTTCCGGAAGGACCAGCGGCGCAGTTCCGGCGATTATGCGGTGCTGTTCAGTGGCATCGTGGACGGGTACCTCCTGCCGGGTGAGGACATTCCCGGCACCATCGAGCGCCGCCTGATTCCCAACGGGCTCTACCAGTGGACCATCGAAGCCGTTCGTGACGACGAAACCGAACGAGCCACCGGCCAGCTCGCCATCGTCGACGCTGACAGCCAACTGCCGATCATCTCGGTGTTCGAAATTCACCCGCCAGTATTCACGCCCAACCAGGACGGCATCCGCGACCGGGTCAGCATCAACGTCTATCTCGAGAAACCGGCCAACCTGAGCGTCTATCTCGAAGATGCGGAGGGCGAGCGTTATTACGTGCCCGAGCGCCAGGAAGGTCGCGAGCCGGGTGACATGGGCAGCCACGAATTCGACTATGATGCCGGTGTGGACCAGAGCATAGAGCCGCCGCCCGACGGCACGTATGACGTGTATGCTGTCGTGCAGGACGACGAGGGGCAGCGAATCGTCCGCCAGAGCCAGGTCACGCTGCAGGATGGCGGTCTGCCCCAGGTCGAGATCGTTCCCCAGGTGGCGGGAGCGGTTGTCTACTTCGGCGACATGCCCTACGACGACAGCTACTACACCAGCATGACCACCGAGGGCGAGAAAATCCCCCGGCCCCAAGGCGTGATATCGGACCGCACCACGCTGACCATGGTCCAGGGCGATCTGCTGGTCTTCAAGCTGACGATCCACAACTACGGCGCGACGCCCATCCGCACGACCGGCCCCTTCCCCGGCACGGTCTACCAGTTCGACCAGCAGGCCAGCAGCCTGGGCGCCTATGAAGAGTCGGGCGCGTGGCGAGTCGGGATCAAATGCGACACGTCGCTGAGTGATTTCCCCTGGCGGTGGGCGCTGGCTCCCCGCGACGAAGTCGAGGAAGTATACGACGAAGAAACGGGCGAAACCTACTACTACCTCCAGCCGGGCCAACAGGCCGAGGTGTGGGGCGCCATTCGTATGACCGAGCTGATCAACGCGCGCAATCCCCAGGATTGCTGGGCAGGGCTGATTCACGAGGATGTCGGCATCCCGGCCTTCCAGAGCCGGGTCGGCGCGAGAGAGATCAAGCTGGTGCCGCCGCCCGATGTGGACGACTGATCGCCGCTTGCCGCACGCCTGGAAGTGCTGTACCATGGTGGTTGCGTTGACAAAGCGGGAGGTGCACCATTAACCGTCAAGCATCTGTCAAGCCGATCACCATTCTGCTGTTCTTGATCCTGGCGGCGCTTCTCGCGGGATGTGGCGGTCAGGACGACGAGCCCGAGCCGACCTTGCGCCCGACAGCCATCCCGCCGACGCCCACGCCTCGCTCGACGGCACTGCCCGCTGTCCCTGAGGCGCCCGCCCTCGGCGAGCCGGGCCGCCCAATCGAGCTGCAAATCGTCCTGCCGGGCAGCCCAGGCGCAAACGCCATCACCACGAGCAACGAGCTTGAGGCCGAGCTGCTCAGGCAGCTCGATCTCACCGTCGAAATCACCTTCGTGGAGGACGAATCGGCAGCCTTGAGCGCGATCTGCAACGGCAGCGTCAACGGCAACGCGTCCGCCGCCTGGATCAGCCCCTTCTCCCTGATCGTCGCGGAGGGCGAATGCGACGCGGTCCCCACCCTGGCGCTCGTCCAGGGCACGTCTCCTCGCGCGCGGGCCGGCCTGTCCGCCGACATCATCGCCGCCGCGAGCATCGACAGCCTGGATCAGATCGCCGGGCAGACGTTCTGCCGGCTCAGCAGCCAGGACCTGACGACCTGGCTGTATCCGAGCCTGGTCCTGAGCGCCCAGGGAATCAGCCCGCTGGCCGACCTGGGGCGCATCATCGATCGGACCGATTACCTAGCGCTGCTCCGGGCCGTTTACGGGGGCGACTGCGCCGCCGCAGCCTTGCCGGCGGGCGAGTTCGACGATCTGGTCGATGACCTGGTCGACGCCCTGGACGATGACGCCGTCTCCCGCGACGACATCCTGGATGCCGTCGAAGTTCTCGTTCCCGCCGGGGACACCGCCGCCCCGACGAGTCCGGAGACCTGGGACGGGTTCGCCGAGCACGTCATTCCCTTCGATGTGCTGGTCTTTCCGGCCAGCCACATGATTCCCGCCGATATGCGCGAAGCCCTCACCCAGGCCCTGGAGAGCTTCTTCGGGAGCCGCACGTCGGGCCGCACCCGGTTGGGCGCGTTGTTCGGCGAGGCATCGCAGGTTTTGCCGGTCGATCCTGAGGACTACGACGCATTTCGCAGCGCGATCCGCCAGTCCGGTTGGAACATGGCCTTTCTGGAATGAGCGCCGGATCGCGTCGATGACACCCGACCTCGCCATCATTATCGTCTCGTGGAACACGCGAGACCTCACGCTCGACGCCCTGCGCACGCTGTACGCCGACCTGGACGCACACGGCCCCGATGCCGCCGTGTGGGTCGTGGACAACGCGTCCAGCGACGGCACGCCGGACGCGATCCGCGAGCAGTTCCCCCGCGCGCACCTCGTCGCCAGCGACACCAACCTGGGCTTCGCCGGGGGCAACAACCACGCGCTGCGCCTGCTCGGTTTTGGTGATCGTGGGGTCCCGCCGGACGGTCCCAAAGCCGTCTACCTGCTCAACCCGGACACGCGCACCCAGGCCGGCGCGACGCGCGCGCTGTACGATGCGCTGCTGTCACTGCCGAATGCAGGCGTGGTCGGCGCGCGGCTGAGCCATGCGGACGGCTCGTTCCAGCACAGCGCGTTCGGCTTTCCTGGGCTGGGCCAGCTCATCGTCGATCTGTTCCCGGTGCCAGGGCGGCTGCACGACAGCCGCTTCAACGGGCGTTACCCGCGCCACCTGTACGAGGCGGGCGCGCCGTTCCCCGTCGATCACACGCTGGGCGCAACGATGATGCTCCGCGCCGAGGTCATCGCCCAGACCGGCCTGTTCGATGAGCGGTACTTCATGTACTGCGAAGAGATCGACTGGAGCAAGCGCATTCGTCGCGCCGGCTGGGAGGTCTACTGCGTGCCGGCGGCGCACGTCGTGCACCTCGCCGGCCAGAGCACCGGCCAGATTCGACCGCAGAGCATCGTCAACCTCTGGCGCAGCCGTCTCTTGCTGTTCGAGAAGTACGATCCGCCGCTCAAACGCGCCCTCGCACGGCAGATCATCCGGTGGGGCATGCGGCGCAAGATCGCCGAAACGCGCCGCGCGTTCGCCGCGGGTGATCTCTCCGCCACCGAACGCGACGCGCTGATCGATGCCTATCGTACCGTGCAAACCCTGTGAGATGCGCGCTATGACCGTCGCCCTGGCCGCCGTCATCCTGTCGAAAAACGAGGAAGCCCACATCGTCGAGTGCATCTCCAGCGTGCAGTGGGCCGATCGCGTCGTCGTCTTCGACTCGTTCAGCACGGACCGGACGGTGACACTCGCCCAGGACGCCGGGGCAGACGTCATTCAGAACCCGTTCGAGAACTACGCGCAGCAGCGCAACGCCGCGCTCGACGCCGTGGACGCCGACTGGATCCTGTTCGTCGACGCCGACGAGCGCTCCAGCCCGGAACAAGCCGCCGAGATTCGCGATCTGCTGCCTCGCGCCGAACACAACGGCTACTGGATTCCGCGCCACAACTACATCTTCGGCAAGCTCACCCGCCATACAGGCTGGTTTCCGGATTACCAGATGCGGCTGTTGCGGCGCGGCAAAGCCCGATACGATCCGGAACGGCAGGTGCACGAGCTGGTGATCCTGGAGGGCGATCCGGGCTACCTCGCGGTGCCGTTCACGCATTTCAACTATACGAGCTTCCGCCAGTTCAGGGAAAAACAAAACCGCTATGTCCGGTACGATGCCCGGATTTTGCAGGAGCAGGGCATCCGGCCCCGACCGCACAAGTTCCTCACCCAGCCGCTGCGCCAGTTCCTATGGCGCTTTGTCACGCTGCGGGGCTACCGCGATGGCTGGCACGGCCTGCGGATGAGCCTGCTGATGGCGTGGTACGAGTTTCAGAAATACGTGCACCTGCGCCGGCTCTATCACGACTCCTGATCCGCCCCCTACCCGGCCCAGCGGCGCGCCGCGACGATGTCCGCCAGCGCGTGCAACCCGCCCGCCACGACGCCATGCCCCCCCAGCAGCACGGGAATGGGCGCCTCAGCCGCCGCCCCGGTGAACGCTCGCACCCAGGGATCGGCGATCGCATCCGCGAGAAACAGGTCCGAGGCGAACCGGTCGGCATTGCCGGGATAGTGCCCGCTGGCCGCCATCAGCACCCGGCTATCGATGATGGCCGCATCGACGATCTGGCCGAGCTCGCGGAAGAAGCCCTCCGGCCCTACCAGGGCCAGCATTCGCCCCACCAGCGAGCGCACCTCGCCGCGATCGATGCGCTCGCTGGCGACCATCCCGCGCTCTTCGGAGAATACGCGTATCCAGCACTGGCTGGCGCTGCTCAGGGCATGCCATGCCAGGGGCGACACGCGCCCGATCACGGCCAGCCGGCCCTCATCGCGCGCCGCCACCGCCACGACCGGCTCGACCGGGATGCGATCGAGCAGCGGGTCGGCCAGCGCCTGCGCCAGGTTCGGCGGACAGTCCGCATGTTTCCGGACCAGGGCCAGATCGGCGGGCGTGTCCAGGTCCATCCCGGCGGCGGGACGGACATCCGCCAGCACGCGCACGTCGAAAGCGCCGCTCTGCTGGAGCATCCAGGCGAGGCTGTTGTCCCGCGCCGCTTGCCGGATCACCGGCAGCGCCTCGCGCGCGTCACCGATCCCGATCCAGTCGCTGGAATGCAGGTTGTTGGTCAGCACGACCCGCCCGGGAAGGTCCGCGCCACGCTCCCCCGCCGGTTCGAGCAACCCGGCTCGTATCGCGCCAATCGCGCTGCGCGAAAGCAGCGGCGCGCTGCCTGCGCCAAAATATACCACCCGCGCCAGGTCGTGAGTCGCGATCAACCCGGCCAGCCGCCCGCCAAAGTAAAAAGGAGCCGCGTCCACATCGCGAAATACGCTGGCCTGCTCGGGCAGCCAATCGAGGTCCGGCCCGGCCACGATGACCGGCCCAAAGCCCGCGCCGGTCAGCACCGCCACCAGATCGAGCACGCTGGCGCGCAGCGCACGCCCCACTACCTGCTCCTGCGGCGTCGCCCCATACGGCCCGGCCATTATCACGGCACCAACCGTTCCAGCCTGCATTGGCTTCGACCTCCCTCGCCCACAAAAAACCGGAGGAGACGACACTCCTCCGGCCCCCGATCATCGTGATCGGATGTTCACTCAGACGACTTCAGGCTCCAACACACCGTAGTTTCCGTCTTCACGCCGGTACAGCACGCCCAGCTTGGCCGATTCCGCATTATAGAATATGAAGAAGCTGTGCCCCAACAACTCCATTTGATCGATCGCCTCTTCTTCGCTCATCGGTATCAGCGACACCTGCTTGCGCCGGACAATCGCCGTCTTCCCTTCTTCCTCTTCCTCGACCTCTTCCAGCGGGGCAGGCTCCACCGCCGCCAGATCGGCATCGACCTCGGCATACCGACCGCCGCCCCGGCGCTTCCGCTTCCCCTTATAGCGTTCGATCTGGCGGTACATTTTGTCGAGCGCGACGTCCAGTGCCGCGTAGATGTCCGGCTGGCGCTTGTCCTCCGCGCGCAGAATAACCCCGCGCGTATTGCGCAAGGTGAGTTGGGCAATAGCCTGGTCCGATCCTTGTTTGCGGCGCTCAATGGCGAGGTCCACACGAACTTCCTGAATATTCGGCAAGTAGCGATCCAGCTTGCTCACTTTCTTTTCGACGTGCTCCTGCAAGCGAGGGGAAACGTCGACATTTCGGGTGTGGATCTTCAGTTCCATGGCTTGCTCCTTTTGCCTGTAGAAAAAGATCATGCAGGTGAAACGGTCTCGCCAGAATATACAGCGCCCGCCACTGCCGCGCCGAACACCTGCGCGGCCCCGGCAGCGCGTAATGCCTCTGCACAAGCCCCCAGGGTAGCCCCCGTGGTCAACACGTCGTCAATCACCAATACACGTTTGCCGCACACGATCCCCGCATCGGCCACGAACGCCCCCGCCACGTTGTCGCGCCGCTCGTGCATGGTCAGGTTCACCTGGCTTTCGGTAGCGCGAATGCGGCGCAGTGCAGCCGGATCGAACTCCCGCCCCATGCGTTGCGCAAGAAATCGCCCCAACAGCCCAGCCTGATTATACCCGCGCTCGTGCAATCGTGTTGAATGCAGGGGCACAGCCATCACCAGATCGATCGGCCAACCGGCATCTTCCACCATCCCGGCCAGCAGCTCACCGAGCGGCCTCGCCATCCGCACCTGCCGTTTGTACTTGAGCGCATGGATCGCCGCCCGAATGCCGCCCTCATATTCGACGCAGGCGCGCAGTTCGTCGAAGCCCGGCGCGCTCTGGTCCTCCGCCGGTGTCGCTGCGGACAGGCAGTGAGAACACAAAAAACTCCCTACACGTTCGCAGCCCACGCAGTGCGGCGGAAAAACGAGATCAACCGCCACGGTGGCCGCCTGTCGCGCCAGGAGTTTGAAGCGTTGCAACGGCGACTCATCCTGGGCGGGCCAGGGCTGTTGGTCGTCGCCGATACGAATGTATGACACTGAGCTCAAGCCGATTTCTGGATTGTTGTCAAAAGCTCCCAATCACGCCCGTATCCAACAGAATGATGATCGACGGCCCCAAGAGCACGATCCAGATCGAGGGAAAGATCAGCAGCACCATGGGAATCATCATCTTGACCGGGGCCTGCTGCGCCTTTTCCTGGGCGCGCTGGCGCCGCTTTACGCGCATCTGGTCGGACTGAATGCGCAGGATCTTGGCGACACTCACACCCAACTGCTCCGCCTGTACCAGCGCTGCCACGAAACTGGTCACGTCGGGCACGTCCATTCGGCGCGACATATCGCGCAGGGCTTCGCTGCGCCGCTTGCCTAGCTGGATCTCTTGCAGCACGCGACCGAAGGCAATCGCCAGGTCGTTATCCCACTTCTCGTACACTTTGCCCATGGCCTGCTCGAAACCCAGACCGGCCTCGACGCAGATCGTGAGCAGGTCCAGCGCATCGGGCAGCGATTTGACGATCGAATCCTGCCGCCGGCTGATCTGGCTTTTGAGCTGTAGCACCGGGAGAAAATACCCCAGCGCCGCCCCGCCAATCGTCCCCAGCATGCCTTTGACCGCCCCCCAGTCAGTCACGAAGAAGAACAGCATGAACGCCCCGATCCCCATGCCCAACGTCAGCGCGACACGCTGGCCGAAGAACGTCACAGGCTCCATCGTGGCCGACTTACCGGCCAGCTCGATCTGGCGGCGGATGCTCTCGATCTGGTTTTCGGGCGTAAACGTGACGGCAAAGCGCGCCAGCGCTTTGTACATCGGCACGATGACGCGCTCGCGCGTGCTCAGCGAAAGCTCGATCTCTTCGAGCGAGGCCGGCATGTCCCGGTCACCGTACTCCGACAATCGCCGCTGCAGCGGGTCTTCGCCTGTGTCCTCGCGCATGCCGACGAGCACAAGCCCGGCCAGAAGCACAACACCCACAAGGATGAGAGCAACAATGGCTATCACGGTTGGTTCTCCCGTTCTTCCTGCAGTAGCCTAATAATCGATTTTCACGATCTTCTGGATGATAGCCGCGCCGGTCCCGATGAGGCCCAGCCCGCAGCCCAACATCGGCCAGCCGCACATACGGTTTTCGATCATGCCCCCCATATAGCCGGGACTGACGAAATACAGAAACACGGTCAGCAGGATCGGCAGCACCGAGATCACCCAGCCGGTGATGCGCCCCTGAGACGTCAGCACGCGGATCTCGCCATCCAGCTTAACGCGGTCGCGGATGGTGTGCCCGATTGATTCCAGGATTTCGGCCAGGTTACCACCCACCTCGCGCTGGATATTCACCGCCGTATTCACCAGGTCCATGTTATCGTTCGGGAGCCGCGCCAGCAGGTGATCGAGCGCGTCCTCCATCGGGATGCCAAGCTGGACTTCCTGCACCACGCGCTTGAACTCCGTTGCGGTTGGCTCAGGCGATTCCTTGGCGATGGCTTCCATTGATTGGAGCACGGAATACCCGGACCGCAGCGCGTTGACCCACAGCGACAGTGTATCGGGCAGTTGCTCCTGAAAGGCGTTCAAGCGCTGGCTTTGCTTGCGAGCCACGTAAAACCGCGGGATGAACAATCCCGCAATCCCGGTGATGCCGCCGCCAATCGGGGTCCCGAACAAAAAGGTCCCGGCCACGGCAGCACCGATCCCGGCAATGATATGCAGTGAGAAGTACTCGGCGACCGTCAGCTTGAGGTCGGCGCGGGCAAGCTGCACTCGCCACTTTTTCGCGAACTCCCGATCGGCCAGCGCCTTGTCCAGTCGCTGGGTGAGGATGCTGGGTTCCTCCGGCTGAACCTGAAATTCCTCGAACTCGGTCATCAGGCTGCCGTATTCGGACGTGTAACGCCCCAGGCGGTCCTCGATTTCTTCCTGGCGTTCGGAGCGAATGCTGATGATCCCCATGATGAGGATAATCACCGCCAATACACCGGCAGCACCTGCAATTATGAGCTCCATGGCCAACTAGCCTCCCCTGCCCGGTTCCTGACTGCCTACTTTCATTGTATCAGCAATATCCGGCGCGGTTTGTTCACAACTCTGCACGAAATCGCGATCAATAGCGCGGAATGCCGATACCAAACACCGATGGCGGCAGGTGAATGCCTGCATCCTCGATCTTGTCGATGAATTTCGGACGCAGCCCGGTCGGGCGAATGCGGCCAATGACCTTGCCCGCCTCCAGCCCGGTCTGCTCGAACTCGAAGATATCCGACATCGTGATGATGTCGCCTTCCATGCCCTGGATTTCGGTGATCTTGACGACCTTTCGCGTGCCGTCGCGCATACGGTCCTGGTGAACGATCATATCCACCGCCGAAGCAATCTGCTCGCGGATGGCACGGACCGGCAGGTCCATCCCGGCCATCAAGCACATCACTTCCAGGCGCGACAGCGTGTCGCGTGGGCTGTTGGAGTGCGCCGTTGTCAGCGAGCCGTCGTGACCTGTGTTCATTGCCTGGAGCATGTCCAGCGCCTCGCCCGCGCGGCATTCGCCGACGACGATCCGGTCGGGCCGCATACGCAGCGAGTTCACGACGAGGTCCTGAATCGTGATCGACCCGCGGCCCTCGATGTTGGGCGGGCGGCTCTCCAGCGAGACGACGTGCTCCTGCCGGAGCTGAAGCTCAGCCGCGTTTTCGATCGTGACGATGCGCTCATCGTTGGGAATGAAGCTGGACAGCACGTTGAGGAGCGTGGTCTTGCCCGACCCCGTACCGCCCGACACGATGATGTTCAGTCGCGCGATCACGCACGCGCGCAAGAACTCGGCGATCTCCGGCGTCATCGATCCAAACCGGATCAAATCCTCCACGGTGAAGGGGCGCCGCGAGAACTTTCGAATGGTGATCGTCGGCCCGCACAACGCGATCGGACGGATGACCGCATTCACACGCGAGCCGTCCGGCAGGCGGGCGTCGACGGTCGGTGAGCTTTCGTCGATGCGGCGGCCCAGCGGTGCGACGATACGATCCAACACGCGCAGCACATGATCTTCGTCCTCGAACGTCACGTTCGACCGGATCAGGTTACCCGCGCGCTCGACATACACGTTCTTGGGACCGTTGACCATGATCTCGGTCAGCGTGTCATCGGCCAGCAGCGGCTCCAACGGACCAAAGCCGAGGATTTCGGCCACAATCGCCTCGAACAATCGCTGGCGCTCGCCGCGCGCCAGCACGATGCTCTCCTCGGCCAGAATCGCCGCAAAGAGCTCTTCGATGGCCGTGCGAACCTCGGGAGAATGCGGGTCCACGTTCGTATCCAGCTCGGCCAGCAGTTTGTTCTGAACCCGCGTCTTCAAGTCCTGGTAATTGTTGGCAGAGGTGGGCGCGCCGGGTGCGCCGGGTGCCTGGGGCACCTGAGTCCGCTTGCGGACCTGCGCCAGTTTCGATTCGTTTCCCGGTTCGTCCCCACCCTGACCACCGCGTTCAATCCGTCGTAACAACGACATAACATGACCTCCTCAATCCCACTTACCCCGCCCCACCGAACAGCGCGCGGATGCCGCTTTTCGATCGTGCATCGGTTGGCTGTTCGGGCTGTATCGCATCATCTTCCGACTCGACCGACCGGCGAATCAACTCCGCCAGGTCTACCATTTCCTGGCCTGGCGAGCGCGACTTCATCTTCGCAACCAGCGGAACACCCTGGTTGACTGCCGTGAGCACAGCGCGAGCGTCAAGCGGAATCGTAGCTTTCACCGGGTGCTTGAGATGGTTCTCAATCGACGCCGTCGGCACCGTCCCCCGCCCGCGATCCTTGTCATTGCTGACGCGGTTCAAAACGAAGATAACTTTCTCGGACAGGCCGGCAGGCTGCGCGAGATGATCGAAGATATCGAGAATCTTCCGCGTGTTCCTGATCGCCGGGATCGTCGGGTTGCAGACCAGCACGATACGCTCAGCCAGCTCGAACAGGTTGAGGGTCATATCGTCAAATTGGGGCGATGTATCGACAATGATGAAATCGTACCCGCCCGCCAGGGTCCTCACCAGCTCTTTGACCGACTCAGGCGAAATATCGTAGGCATCCTCCGGCTGTTGCGGCGCGACGAGCACCTTCAACCCGCTGCCGTGTGTCAGCAGCACGTTGTCGATCATCTCCTGGTCGAGATCGTGAATCGCCTTGGTGAGATCGCCAATCGTCGCGGGCGACTGAAGGTTCAGGAAGGCGTCGACGTCACCAAACTGCAAATTGCAGTCGATGAGCAGGACACGCGTATCCTGACGCATGAGCGCCGAGGCAACGTTGGTCGCCAGCGTAGTCACCCCGGCGCCGGCCTGTGGGCTGTAAACCACGATGATATGGCCCGCCCCCGCGGTGGGGGTCAGACGCTGCGCTTTGACCGGCTCGCCCTTGCTCTTGGCAACCGTGCTCATCTGCGCTTCTTGCAGGCGAACCGGCTCGTTCCGCTCGTACACGCGGCGAATGGTTGCGTACAGTTCTTCGCTTGAGATCGGCTTGGTCAGAAAATCGCGCGCGCCGGCCAACATGGCCTGCCGCAAGTACGCCGGTTCGCTCTGCACGGACATGATGACGACGGCAGCCGTACGCACCACCGTGCTGATTGCCTTGGTGGCCGTGATGCCGTCCATATCCGGCATGTTGATGTCCATCAAGACCACGTCCGGCCTGACCTGCCCGGCGATCTCAACGGCCTCGCGCCCGGTCCCGGCAGCGCCCACCACTTCGATGTCCGACTCGAATGCCAACAGCTTGCGAAGGTTCTCGCGAGTATCGGCAATATCGTCGACGATAAGGACCTTTATGGTGTTTTTCTGAGAGCCACTACTCATCCATCCGTATCCTTCTAGGGTATCTCCACCTTAGCCCACTCTCATCCTGGGTGACGAGGGGAAGGTCGATCCCTTCCCCTCGTTGCTCCCTCCGGATTATTCTTCATCCAGGCTCGACGCCAGGAAGCTGTACAGCGAACCGATATCGAACCGGCGAACGCTGGTGATAGGCGGTTCCAGCGCGAACTCCAGCGCGTTCGGCGGCGCAGCGTTGAAGTTGCGGATCATGTAATCCAGCGTGACCGGGTCCGTGTTCGTCACGGTGCGGTCGCCGGCCTGCCGCAGCGCCAGCGTGATCGGGATCTGCGAGTCGACGGCCCACGTCAGGACCAGCGCGTCCTGCGGCGATACGCCCAGCGTGATGATCAACGGCGTGTAGGGTGTCGCGCTGGCTGCGGGGGTGGGGTTCTCGGTCGTGCCGGTTTCCTCACCGGGCGGCGGCGGCACTGTGGCGATCTCCAACGGAGTCGGCGTCAGCCCGACGATCTGCCCATCCGGCGGGAAATAACCGACGTGGAGCACGAACGCATCCGTCACCGTCCGCTGCGTGACCAGCCGCGGGCGCTGCGACGGCTCGCTTGGCCCCAGCAACACGCCTTCAGGCGACAGCGTGCTCGCCTCCGTCCGGCCCTGGCGCGGCGCGCCAATGCTCAGTTCGCCCGTCTCGAGCCGCGTGATCACCGAGTAGTTGTTCGGCAGGCGGGTCTGGAACTGGGGATCGACATCGACGAACAGGAACGACAAAATGACGTCGACGAAGTCCCCATCCTGAATGCCATACGCAACCTGTCCGATTCCCGACGGGTCGAGCGGGATGGACACCGCCACCGCCTGGTACGGCAGGGCCGACAACAACGCCGCCGCATCCGAGCCAGAGGCCGCGATCTCGAACAGGTCATCGACTACCTGCCGGCGCAGTACCGGCGCCCCGCGCGGGATATCCGTCCGCGCGATCCGCCCCACCACGTCACCGATCTGGTCGGCGGTGAAGAAGTTGCCCGCTTCTGGGAGCGATTGCTCGGGCCATAATTGCGTTCCCACGCCATCGGCTGGGATCTTCAAGCCGCGGCTCAAGTCTTGGATGGCGATCACGATTTCCACCAGGTTCTGCTCGATCAAGCCAGACCCGTCACCGCTCGCCGGTGGCCTGCTGTCCTCGCCGGGAACGGGCGTCCCCTGGGCGGCACCGTCTACGACACTTTCATCAGTCTCCCCGTCGTCGCCGCCAGACAACAAGACAACCGCTGCGACCACAGCCAGCAAGATAATAGCGCCTATCAGGATAAGTACTCGGCCTCGCATGGATCTTCCTCCCAAAAGGGTTGCGTATCGGCTGTCAATTTAACGCTGCCTCAATATTTCAGCGATGCGAATTAAGACTAGTGTAGTCTGATGCGAAAAAACTGCAACAGGCCCCTAGTCCTATCGATTAAGATGCGAGCGAGGGCGATGGCATGACACAGCCAGACGCCCTCGGCCCCACCAGTAATCCATATCGAGCCCCCCACGTGTCGAACTTATCCGGCGCATGGCAGCATGATCACGAAACGGCTGATGTCATCCTCGGCGCTCGTGACCTCGATGCTGCCACCCACCAGTTCGATGCGCTCGCGCAGCGTTCGCAGTCCCAGCAAGTCCTCATGCGTGTCGTCGTAGAGGATTTCGTCGGGATCGAACCCGCGCCCGTCGTTCTCGATCGTTGCCTTGAGCCATTCCGGCCCGACATCCAACACGATATTCAGCGTCTTGGCGCTGAGCTTGTCGCGCGCGTTCCCCATCACTTCCTGAATCGAGCGGAACATCATCACCTCGATATGAGCTGGGAGCCGCCGCTCGTCGCCCAGGATATTGAGCTGGGTATCGATACCGGTCTTTTCCTCATATGCCTCGACGTACCGCCGGATGGTCGGTACCAGCCCCAGGTCGTCGAGCATCATCGGGCGCAGGTCGAAGATGAAGTCGCGCACCTTTTGGAAAGTTCCGCTCGCCGCCGTCTTGAGGTTGCTGAGTTCTTCACCGGCACGGTCGGGATTCCGGTCGAACAGCCGCTGGCAGATCTCGGCCTGCAAGATGAAATTTGTCAGCGACTGCGCCGGGCCGTCGTGCATCTGGCGGGCCAGCCGCTGGCGCTCGACTTCCTGCGCCTCGACGATGCGCACGATGGCCTGCGTCGAGAGGCTGCTGCCGTCTGGGCTCAGCACGTCAACCGTCCCCGGCGCAGCCGGCGCGGGCAGCCGGTCCGGCGTGATGCCCTGCACCAGGTTCAACAGCCGGCCCAACAATTGCTCGAAGTATTGGAGTTCTTCCTGGTTGCCTTTGAGCTTTTCGAGCTGCCCTTGCATGGTCAGCAGCCGGGTCTTGGCGTCTATCGAATCGTCGTAAGCCGCCTTGATGTCCGAGCGGGGAATCGTGTCGAAGTTGGCCTCTATCCGCCGAAATTGAATGTTCAGCGCCACGTTCTTCTCGCGCAGGCGGTCGACCTCAAGCTGGCTCTGTTCGATAAGCTGCTGGTTTTCGGCAAGACGCGTCTTGATCTTCTCGTACTCGTTACGAAATTCGAGCAGCAGTTCGTCCTTCGGGGTTGTCGCACCTTGCGCCATAGATCACTGTCCCTCGTTAGCTGCAATCACCGACCTGGTCGGACTATTCGCTATCATCATCCTCGTCCGGCACGGCTTTGTTGGTCCGCACCCAACCGCGGCGCAGCGCGTACACTGCCGCTTGAGTCCGGTCGCGCACGTCGAGTTTCTTCAAGATGGATGTCATGTGGTTTTTGACAGTCTGGTGACTGATCCCCAGCCCCTGAGCGATTTCTTTGTTGCTCTTCCCCTGGGTTACGAATTGCAGAATTTCCATTTCGCGCGGGCTCAGCGGCACGAAATGCTCGCTGGGGTCCACCATGTACGGCCCGGTCGCCGCCTCGACTCCGGCATCCAGCCAGTGCTTCAGCCCGTCCGCGTCGAAGACCTTGTCGCCCACCACGAAATAGCCGTGCGCCGCTTTGCGCACCACATCGACCAGGATTTCCGGCTCGATGTCTTTCGGGCAGTATGCCGCCCCCCCCGAGCGCATGGCGTGAAGCACCTGCTCCATATCGTCGTACGCCGTCAGCAGGACGATGGCCGTTGGCGAGTGATCGGCTTTGAGCCTGCTCGTCACCTGCAGACCGTTGATACCGGGCAGATTGATATCCAGCAGCAACACGTCCGGCTGCAAATCGTAGACGAGCTGAAGCGCCTGTTCCCCGCTCGCGCCTTCAGCAACGATCTGGATATCCTCTTCCGTGGCGAAAATATTGCGCAATCCTTGACGAAAAACGGGGTGATCGTCAACGATCAACAACGTAATTTTTCGCAGGGCATACTGCGCCTGGTTTTCATCCATTTGGGAGACTGACACCTCAGTTTTGATTGAACGAACTGCAGACCCACACGATACGTTCCCCTTGTGCGAGTATACCATAGGACAGAATCCAGGAGCAAGTAAGCATAAAATAGAATTAACTAAAAATTCACAAAACGCCGCACGCGCCGTGTCACCGATCAGCCGCTACCGGCAGCCTTCCGGCCACTGGAGCGCGTAAATCAGCATGTTGCCCCCGCCCGCCGCCGGCGAGTACGGCGCATCCGTGTCGAACAGCGGCTTGCGGACCGTCGCGCCGAGATCGGGATCGTACACCGTCTCGGTGCCCAGCCGGGGATCGTCCGGCGTGGCGGGCCGCTGGTCCGGCAGGACCATCAGATAGCGGGCGTCGCGCTCGCACATCAACTGCATGAGCGCATCGTGATCGCGGATGATCGGCACGACTTCGGGGCTGACGAGTCCGGCCAGGTCCAGGATGGGCCGCGGCGCATAGTACCCAATCGCCCCGATATCATGCACGGCCAGCAGCTCGTCGGGCGGCAGGTTCTCTCTCACCCAGTGCGCCGTGTCCACCATCTCGGTATTGATGATCCGCACGTCACGGCCATACGTCTGCGCGCCGATCCCCCAGAAGCCCACCATGATCGCGACCGCGGACAGCCCCAGGCTCCGCGCCAGAACGCGCCGGACAAACGCTCGCTGGTTGTTCTGGATCAGGATCAGGGTGCCCCCAACGCCGTACAGCAGCACGTGCGGCAGCACCGGGATCACGTAGCGCCCATGCTGGTAGGGCGCGGGCAGTCGCAGCGCGTAGGCCGACACGTCGACGATGATCCAGGCCAGCGGGAGAAAATACAGGACGGCGCGCCGGTCCGACCGCGCGCGTGCCACCAGCTCGCGCAGGGCCACCGCAGCACCCGGCAGCAGCACGAGCTGCCCGCCCGCCACCAGCGGCAGCAGCATGCGCACGTACCGTTCCAGCAGCGGCAGGTCCAGCGCGGGCGCGTTTTCGGCCTGCTTTGCGGATGCCGTGTTCGGCAGCAAACTGCCGTCGATGTGCAGGTTCAGCGCCAGATAGGGCGCCACACCGGCCAGCCACCCCAACGCCAGCCCGGCGCCCCACGCCCCATAGGCGCGCCACGCCCGGCGGGGATCGCCGAACGGCCCGGCGAGCAGCGCCATCGCGCCGGCCAACGCGACCAGCCCGGTGCCTTCGGGCCGCGTCAGGGTGAGCGCCGCCCCGACTACGCCCAGCAGCAGACCGCGCCCGAACAGCGCCCGCGATCTCTGCGACAGGTCGCCTAATTCGCGCCACGCGATCCATACCACCGCCAGGCTCAACGTGCTGAACAGCATCGTCTCCATGCCGGACGCCGCCGCCCATACCAGGTGCCAGGCCGCCACCATCGCCAGGCCGGTCCACCCGCCAACCCACGGCAGCGCGGGAAACAACCGCTCGCCCGCGCGCGCCCCGATCCAGCCCGCCGCCGCCAGCGCCGCCGCGCCCAGGGCAAACGTCCACGCGAAAAAGCGAATGTTCAGCACATACCCGACGGCCAACAGGACCGTATACAGCGGCGACGTCGACGCGACGCTCGGCTCGCCCGGCACGAATGCCCACTCGCCCCGCTCGGCGAGGTTGCGGGCGTACGTCTGGTGGATCCAGGAATCGTCGAGCGGGAAGCCCACCTCGTGGATGATTGCCGACGCGATCACATAGGCCGCGACGCCGGCCAGCGCCAACAGACCGATCAAGGCTTCGCGGCGAAGAAAGATTAGCCGGAACAACCTCATGGGACGCGCTCCGTCAATTCGATCGCGAATACACGCTGCCCGCCATCCAGCATGCCCAGCGGCACCAGGAAGGGGCGCGACTCGAGCCCCCGATACAGGGCGTCGAATGGCGCGGTCCGGTTCTGGTCCAGCACGAGATGCGTCACGCCATACCGGGCGGCGATCTCCGGCACCACGTCCGGGTCCGAATCCGGCACGACGACGCCAGCGTACCCGGTGTGGTAATACAGCGCCGCCGGGTCGTTCACCATCAAGACGGCGCCGGGAGGCAGGCCCGCCACGACATCCTCGTAAAACGCGCCGTTGTCGTTCCAGCCTTCCAGCCGCGACGCAAACACGCCCACGCTGATCGCCGCCGCCAGGACAACCGCCGCCGCGCCAAACACCGTTTGCGCCTGCGCCTTGTTCCAGCGCCGCCGGAGCGCCGCCCAGGCGATCGCTTCGTCCAGCCCGGTGATTCCCAGCGCGGCCCAGAAGGGGAGCAGCGCCGACGAGGAATGGAACAGCCCGCCCCGGTAGCCGGGATAGGCGAAGACGAACGTCATGACGAAATGGAGCGCCACGGCGTACAGCGTCACGCCCAGGGCCACCGGTCGCCGCCGCTCGCGCCAAAGGCCGAGCAGCACGAATGGACCCAGCACGACCCACGTCTCCACCGCGACGAACGTGCCCAGGTTGCTGCTCAGCGCCTCAATGCGCGACCGGGCAATGTTCGCCAGCCCCCAATCCCAAAACGCCGCCGCGCTCGCGCCGGGCGGATAGCTCATCAGCTCGTTGTAACCGCGCAGCCAGATCGTCTGCGTTCCCCCGGTGGGCAGCGGCGCGCCGATCTCCGACACGTTGCGCGCAAACCACGGCAGCATGACCAGCAGATACGCGCCCAACAGCGCGGCCAGCGACCCGGCGACCTTCTGGCGGCTCAGGCGCCCTCCCGGCCACAGCACGACCCCCCCCGCTACACCGAGCAGCAGCACGCCATCCGCCCGCGTCAGGTGGGCCAGCCCCGCCGCCGCGCCGCTCAGCGCGTACCAGCGCCAGGAGCCTGTCTCGCGGCCCCGGCCCATCGCGATCAGCGCGCCGGCGCCTACACAGCCGTACAGCGCGAAGGTGTCCGTGGTCGTCCAGAAGGGCATGAAGAAGCCGCCGAACAGCACCAGCAAGGCCGCGATCCACGTCCGGCGGCGCGTCTGCCCGATCGTCGCGCCCAGCCAGAACGCCATTACCACCAGCCCAGCGAAACAGATCACGGACGGGGCCTGGGCAACGCCAAACGTCGCGCCGCCCACCGCCATCGCTGCCGCCGCCACCAGCGACTCAAGCGGCATCCAATACGCATGGCTGGGCCCTGGCAGGCTCTCCGGCGCGTTGATGTACGTCCACACGTACGGATCGGTCAGCCCGTTCCCCTCCACCAGCCGCTGTCCGGCGTTGAAGTAGTAGTACGCGTCGGTATACCCCGGCTGGCGGATCGCCGCCGCCAGCAGCCCGCCCCACAGCAGGGCCAGCGCGAAAACGACGCCATACGTACGCGGGCGGATCCGTGTCTTCACGGTGCCACACTGCTCTTAGTGGCGGTCAGGATCGGCCCGGCGCGCCACCACATCCGCCGCGTGAGCCACAACACGGCCAATACCAGGAATGGCACCGGCAAATACAGGGTCGGATGCTCGAACTCGCCCTCGACCGTCAGCAGAAAGTGAACCCACGGCACGATGAACAGCACGCCCAGCAGCGCGGCGATCCACGCTCCGCCTGAGCGATTCCGCGCCGCCAGCCGCTTGCAGTAAAAGATCAGCGGCAGCGTGAACACGACGTAGTGCGGCGTTGCCGTCCGCACCGCCGACAGGTGCGTGATGGTCAGCGTGAGCACGACCGTCCACATCAGGCGTTCCTCGCGCCCCTGCACCAGCACCCCCGCCCACGCCCACAGCATCACGCCATACAGCGCGAGGTTAATCGCCCACTCGGCCACGTCACCCGCCCCCAGGTAGTGCTGCACCACGATCCAGACCGGCGCGCCGAACGCCGTATAGGACGGGTAGCGCCGGATCTGGTCGATCCAGTCGCCAAACCAGGACGGTTCCGCGATGAAAGAGAGCGCCATCAATCCGCCCCACACCACCGCAAAACTGACCACAAACGACCGGCGCCAGCGCAGCCCCCACAGCAGCAGTAACGGCACCAGCAGGAAGCCCATCTGCGGCTTGAGCGTGGACAGGGCCAGCGCGCCACCCGCCAGCCAGGGACGATCCCTGCTCAGCGCCCACAGCGCGAGCACCTGGAGGAAGGCCACCACCAGCCCCGGCTGCCCCAGAATCAAGCCCCGCGCGGAGAAATAGTTGAGCAGCATCCACAGCAGCAGCGCCCCCAGCAGCCACGGGCGCGGTCGCCACCGGAACAGGTCGAGCAGCACAATCAGCGTCCCGATCAGACACGCCTCCAGCACGACCATCCAGATCGCGGATGCCCACGCGTAGCCGACGTACGCCAGCGGCCACAGCAGAAACACCGTGTAGAATGGGTAAGCGAAATAGCCCGGATCTTCGTCCTCAGCCGCCGGGCGGCCATAGATCCGCTCCTGGATGTTGGCGCTGGCCCGTTCGCCATACGGATTCAGCCCTTCGCGCCAATAGGAGCGAACGCCTTCCCAGCGCGACATGAAATCATTCTGTCCGGGATACGGCTCGGTCAGGAACGCGTGCGTTGCGATCACATTCCCAACCGCCAGCGCGATCAGCAGACTCGCCGCCACGATGATCGGCAGCCTGGGCCGCGCGCCGCTCGAACTGCTCATAACCAGCGCCCCCTATTCAGGCCGGATGAAAAGCACGATCCGCAAGTCGTTGAAGGCCACCGTGCGCTCCTCGACGAACCGATCGAGCAGCCAGCTCAGCGAATCGTATTGTGCATTTTCAGGATCGTCCTCGACCAGCCCGGCCATTTCATCCTCGAACTGCTCGAAGGCGACATACCACACGCGATCCGCCCCATTCACCGCGTCCTCGACCGACCGGGCCGCCATCAGCCCCAGTGTCGCCTGCGTGGGCACGGCCAGCGTATCCGAGCCCGATCCCAGAATGTCCCGCACGTAATCCTGGTGGAGATCGCGAGCGTAATATACCATCGGCAGCGCCGTGATCTTGTTGCCGTGCAGCACTACGTCGCCACGCTCGACGTGCGCGCTCAAGAAATCCGCCGCCCGGTCGAACGGCGGGTTCGGGAACGTGTCCCAGGTGTAATGCGTGACCAGCCCAAAGACGATGATCACACCCCACCCCGCCGCCAGCAGCCCGCCAATTGGCTTGGGCAGGCTTCCACGGGCAAACAACCACGCCAGCGCGCAGTAGAACATCACCGCGGACGGCAGCAGCGCGCGCGGCAGAAACACGGGCTGGAAGACATACGACGCGATCCACATCAACACCACCGGCGCGAACGCGAGCCATATCACCCAGCCCAGCGGCACGCGATCCGGATTGGGACCCGGCGCCCGCAGCACCTGCCCGGCGCGGTACAATACCAGCACGGCGAGGATCGCCGCCAGCAGAAAGGTCGGCAGCCACCACGCTGCCGGAAAATCGAGATTCACCGACACGAACGAGCGCAGCGCCAGCCAGATATGGAGCACGTTTGGTTTCTGCACCCAGTACTGGCGCAGCTTGCCGAGCTGGTCCGGCAGGTGCAGCATCCACGGCAGGTAAATCACCAGCGCCACGCCCGCCGCCACCGCCGTTCCGATCGTCTCCCGGCGGCGGCGATACACGACGGGCAGCAGCCCCAGCGCCAGCAGGTAGAACGCGGCAAGCTGCTGGGCGTACATGCTGATCCCGGCCAGGACCCCAAAACCGAGCCAATACCCCGCGCCCCCCCGCTGCCAGGCTCGCCAGTACAGCCACGTCGCCAGCGTCAGCAGCAGCGCGAGCAGCGCGTACATGCGCGCCTCTTGCGAATACTGCACGTGAAACGGCGCGACCGCCGTCACGAAGGCCGCCGCCAGCCCGGCACTATCATCCCCAAACCAGTCGCGGGTCAGGCCGAACGCGGCCCCAACGGTCGCCACACCCAGCAGCGCGCTGAACAGGCGCACCGCGAACGCCCCTTGACCGAACACGTCCATCCACCCGTCGAGCGCGACGTAATACAACAGCGGGTGCACGTCCGCCGCGCCGCCCTCGACCGGGGTCAGCGTGCCATCGACCATGGCATCCCAGCCCTTCTCGGCGAAGAGCACGGCGAAGGCCTCGTCATACCACAGCGTTCGCCCGCCGAGGTTCACCAGCCGCAGCGCCAGCGCCAGCAGCAGGATCAGCCCCAGCGCGCCCCAGGTCCGGCGCATCCCCTCAGGCATGAGCACCCCTCGCCGTCACGCGCCGGTACAGGCCAACCGCCAGCCCGGCCAGCAGCCCTGTCCTGAGCAGGATCGTGAAGGCGTACGGCAGGACTAGCGCCCCGCTGATCGCGCCGCCCGTATCGCCTGTGCGCATGAAGAACACCGGGTATTCCACGAAACAAAGCAGGTTCAGCACCAGGCACACCAGCACACCGTCGCGCGTCGGAAAATTCAGCAGGATCAGCGGCGTCAGCGTGACGATCCACTGCGGGCTCCAGCCGTGCGCCCACAGGAAAAAGAGCACCACTGTGAGCGAGAAGAACGCGACCACCCCCTGATCATCCTGGCGCAGTTTTCGCGTGTAGACGTACAGCCCGACCAGCGCAAATGGAACCGTCCGGATCACTGCCGGGATCACCGGCTCGTTGCCATACGGCTCGAACGCGTTGTCGGCATCGAACCGGGTTTCCGGCCCGGTGAAACTGCCAGTCCGCATGTTGCCATCGATCAGCGCCCACACGCTCTGGTAGGACGCTTTACTGAACTGCGCGAGCAGCGACGCCCACGCCATTCGCCCGCCCCACGCCAGCAGCTCGCCCAGCACGGCCAGCACCACCCCCGCGGTGATCAGCGTGTAGCGCACGGCGCGCCGCCGGTCGTAGAAGCGCCACACCGCGGGCAACACCAGGATCGGCGTGTATTTGGTCAACGTCCCCAGCGCCACCAGCAGCGCCGACTCCCGGTCGCGCCCTTCCAGCAACAGCAAGAGCGCCGCCAGGATCAGGAAGGCGACCATCGTCTCGAACGTCCACCACGGGAAGATCAGCGGCGCCGCCAGGACGGCGTAAATCCACGGCAGCGCCACGCCAACCGCCTCCCCATGCAGGCGACGGCCCAGCCGGCGCAGCAGCAGCAGATTCCCGACGTCGAACACCGTCATGATCAGGCCGAGCGCGGTCGCCCAGGCGGTGAAATCGACCTCGCCGCGCAGGCCCATCACCGCGTAGATCCCACCGAACAGCGTGATCCAGACCGGCGGGAACTCGTGCCAGAAATCGCGGTACGGCAGCTCGCCCGCGTCGATCAGCTCGGCGAACTGGTAGTAGTAGCGCAGGTCGCCGAAGGTGCTCAGGCCGCGCTCGATCGTCGCCGGCACGAATTCACCCGCGTCCAGTTCGTACACGTCGAACGCATACGGCTGGTACACCATCGCCATGACCAGCCGGAAGCCCACGAACAGGTACACCAGCAGGCGCAGATCGGCCACCAGCGACGGCAGCCGCGTGCGATTCGTCTGCTCAGTCATGCGCGTCTTCTTCTCGAATCCGGACGAAGAGGGCCGATCGTTCGTCGTCAAACTGCTGCTCGCGCCACTGCTCGGGTCGATCGCGCAGCACCGTCGCCAGGAAGCTCTCGGCCTCGATGGCGACGAAATCGATGCGCTGCTCGTCGAGCCGCCGGTCCCACCCATCGCGCACGAACACGACATCGAGATAATCGCGCAGGAACGCGTCATCGTATAGGTCGGTTCGCCCATCGACGTACACCGGCACGTCCGGCGCGGCGAACATCAAGTAACCGCCCCAGTTATACGAATTGAACATCAGCCCGTCAGGCGGCGTCTCGTCGAGGTAGGCTGCCAGTTCCACCGGCAGATAGGTTTCCTGGGCCTCGCGCACCGTGGTCGAATTCACCGCCGCGACGACCTTGACCAGCCCGCCCAGCGCGATCACCGCCAGCAGCAGCCAGTTGAGGCGCAGCATCCCCCTCGAGGCGCGCCGGACCGGGCGAATCTGCCAGCCGCGATCGGTGAGCCAGGAATCCACGTGACGCGAGAGCACCGGCGTCGCGGCGATGGCGAACACCGCGATATTGCGCCCCGCCATCAAGCCCATCATCGCCGTGCCGGTCACCAGCGCCAGATCGGCCCAGTCGATCCGCCGGCTGGACAGCCCCGCCGCCGCCAGCACGGCCAGCAGCAGCGCGGCAAACGGCCACGTCTGCGGCTGGTGGAAATTGGGCGATCCCCATTCCTGGATGAAATCCTGCAGCACGCCGATGCCCACCGTGCGGAACGGGTAGCCCAGCATCTGGATGCCGTAGGGATTGAGCGCCACCGCGGGCACCGACAGCGCCGCGATCACGACGAGCCTGCGAAGCCGCGCCCACCGGATCACGTGTTCGCCGGTGGGATTCAGCAGGTTGCCGATCACCTCACCGGCAATCGTCCCCAGCAGGAAGATGAACCCGATCGCGAAGCCGCCGTGCATGTTCACCCACACGACGAACATCGGCGGGATGAGCCACAGCCGGTCGATCTGTCTGCGCTTGTACAGGTGAAGGAGATAGAGCGTTAGCGCGCCCAGGACGAATGACACCATCTGGGGCCGCGGGGACCAGAACACCGCCGCAGCCGCCGCGCCCAGCACGACGACGAAAGCCCTGACGTATGCGTTGCCCTCGCACATCAGGTAAACGAACACCATGCCCAGCGTCGCCAGCGCAGCCGTGAACAAAGCCAGCCCCACATTGCCGGACGCGCCAGGCGCACGCCCGTCCCCAAACAACTCGTAGACCCCGTAGAGCAGCACCTGCGCGCCCCAACTGTGATCGATCCACTCTGCCCCGGCGCGGGTGTGCGAAAATGAGTCGCTGGTGGGAATGCTTGTGTTTTCGATGATGTATTCGCCGCTGCGGATGTGCCACCACGTATCGGTATCGGTGGGAACGCGCACCGCCATGGCAAACAGGAGAATGAACAGGATGGTGATGGTCAGGCGCTGGATCGTTAGCTGGCGAAAAAACGTCATCGACGCCCCCTGCTGGCAAGAAGTGACTGGTTACATAGTATAATATTTCGTCTATTTTGTCTTCAGTTTTTATCGATCATCCACCGTGGGGCCCGCCGTCACCAGCCGCAGATACGTGATCTCCAGATCGACGTCGTACCCCAGGCGCTCCTCCAGGGCCACCTCGGCGTAGCCAATCTGCTGCGACGACACCCATCGCGCGCTGCGGATAGTGGCCGTGACGGTATTCCCCTGAAGCTGGACCTCCGAGACCTCGCCATCGCCGAACTGCTCCTGCAGCACGCGGCTCACGGTGCTGGTATCGCGCTCATTGCGGGTCACTTCGATGAAGGCCCGCGCCAGGGGCACAGCCAGCAGCAGCAACACGGCGATTGACATCACCCACTGGCCCCAGGTCCAGGTGGCGCGCATTGGCCGGAGGCCCAGCCAGGCGAACACGGCAGCCCCCGCCAGGCTAATGCAGACGATGTTGGTCAGGAACAACAGCCCCGCCCCGGAGGCCAGCGTGTAATCGCCGAAGGCAATCGCCAAACCCACCGTGCACAGCGGTGGGACCAGCGCCGCCGCGATGGCAACGCCCGCCAGGGCGGATGGAATGTCTTTACGAGCCATGGCAAAAGCCCCGGCTACGCCCGACGCCAGCGCCACGCCCATATCCAGCAGCGAAGGCTGCCCCCGTGCCAGCATCTCAGGTGAGGATACATGCAGCGGGAAAACGAGGCCAATCCCGATCGCGACCACCAGCCCGATCAGTACGCCGATCAGGGTGGTCACGGCAGCGGTACGCATCAGGCGCAGCCCGCCCTGGAGCAGCCCGACAGAAAAAGCCATCAACGGCGACATGAGCGGGGCAACCAGCATCGCCCCGATGATGACCGCCGCGCTGTTTTGGAGTAAGCCGAACGCGGCCAGCAGCGACGAGACGAACATCAGCACCACGAAGTTGGTTTCTGATCGGCTCATCTCCATCGCGTTTCGCGCGATTTCAGTCCGCTCATTCGGCGTGAGCGTGGGAGAGAAACGCACCACCAGCCGGTGGCGAAGGCGTTCGGTGGGCGACAGCCCCTCTTTGGTCGCGCGTTTGACCAGGATCACCGGGCCCGGCGCCTGCCGGAGAATCCGCTGGGTTGCATCGCCGAAGATCCAGCGGTCGAGCGGACTCTGCTCATCGAATCCCAGTACGATCATGTCGCTCCGGTCCACGCGCGCCAGGATCCCGCTGACGATATCCGTCGCCCGCACGACCTGTCGCTCGACCTTGCGCGTGTCCGACAGCCCTGCCAGCGACGCCTCGATATACGCCAGTCCCATGACGTTGGACATATCCTGTTTGTCCTGCACGTAAACCGCTATGGGCTGGGCGTCGTATTCTTCGGCCAGCACCACGCCGAGACGTGCCGCCACCTTCGCTTTGTCGGACCCGTCCACCGGCATGATGACGTGCTCAATGTCCTCCAGCTTGATCGGAGTCCCCGACGGGTTGCGGAACACGATCAGATCGCAGGGCGAAGTCTGGGCCACGGATTCGACAATCGGGCCGAGATCCGCTTTTCCCCGCTCCCGCGCCTGAAACCCCAACACCATCAACTCAATCCCGTGTTCGCGCGCTGTGTCGAGAATGCCGCGTGCCACGCTCGCAGCCATATCGATGATCAGCTCGACCGGCACCCCCGCCTCGGCCTCCTCAGCGACGATCTGCTCGATCGCCTCGATCGTTTCTTCGTCGCTTTCGCTGCCCGCGGGCACGACCAGCAGCGCCACGATATGCCCTTCTTCCGGATCGGCCAGCCGGTCGGCCAGGCGGATCAGGTCGCGCGCTGTATTCGGATTCGCCACCGGCACAAGCAGGCGCCGCACGTGCATCGCATTCGAATCGGTTTGCTCACCCATAGGTCACCTGTATGACGCCCCCTACCCCCGACAATGGTAATCTGGCTGGTCATCGCTGGTAAGGTAAAATAAAGCTATCAGGCTCCGATTGTCCCACCGGGACTCAGCAAGGTCAAACTATGTTCAACAAACATTCACTGACAGACTGGTTGGGCCGCCTCTTGGGCCTGACAGAAACCACCGAGTCCAGCGCCGAACACGCGCGCGCTGTCAACACGCTCAGGGCGACCTATGGCCTGCGGCTGGTCGAGACCGATCCGAAAGGCAACGCTCGCCCCTGGCGCTTGTCTGAACTGAGTCTACTGCAAGACACGCTGCGTTTGCTGGGCCCCGCCTTTTACAGTCCGTTTGTCGATAATCCTATCCATCTTTGGATTGATCGCAATCCGGGCGGCGGCTCGTATGGCGATCACTGGCTGCGAATCGGCGAGCCGGGCGGCGACGAATCGATCCTGTACCGCATTCTGCTCCACGAAGGCACGCACGCGTCCAACGAGTATCGCGGCTGGCCGTACGAGAACGAATTCTGCACCTGCCCCGGCCTGGACTGGCGCAAGGAGGGCGACACCTGGACCCACCCCCGCCAGCAAGGGCGCCCGCCGGAGCCCGGCGATTGGGAAACGCTGCCGGTCGATGCGCGCGATGTGAGCGTGGCCCCCGGCGAAGATCTCGCGGAGATGGTCCGCTATTTCGTCCACTCCGTCCGTGACGAGCGCGCGTGGCTCTGGCCGCTCGACCAGGGCAAGCCGCCGCTCTACCTGTGGGATACGTCGCCCACGCGGTTTGTCTTCGTCCGCGACCACTTCCTGCAGCTTCCCGAGTCCCATCCCTGGTACCGGCGGCTCTCGCCCGAAATGGAAGCCCGCGCCGCCGCCAACCTCGCCCACCGGTCGCGGAGCCAGCCATGACCGGCACGCTGACCGAACACGCCCCGGCGGAGGCGCTCTCGCCCTCTTTCGCCGAGCACGGGCTGTCTGCCGCCGAAGTCCAGCGGCGGCGCGCGCAGGGTTTGAGCAACGAGACACCCGTCAAGTCGAGCCGGCCCACCTCGGCCATCCTGCGCGAGAACGTGTTCTCGCTAACCAACGTAATTCTATTCGGAATCATGATCGTGCTGGTCCTGGTCGGCAAGCCGGGCGACGCGTTCGTCACCGGGGGCGTCGTGTTGCTGAACGTCGCGCTGGGCGTCTTTCAGGAGATTCGCGCCAAGCGCCAGCTCGACCGCATCGCCCTGCTCACCCGCCCGCGCGCCACGGTCATCCGCGACGGCGCGGAGCAAGCCGTCGATCCGTCCGAGATTGTCGCGGGGGACGCCCTGCTGATCCGTCCCGGTGACCAGATCGTGGTCGATGGCGCGCTGCTCACCCAGAAGCGGATCGACGTCGACGAATCGCTGCTCACCGGCGAGTCCGACCACGTGCCCAAGGAAGCCGGCGACGCGCTGCTATCGGGCAGCTTCTGCGTGTCGGGCAGCGGCGTCTACGTCGCGGAAAAAGTCGGGGCGGCCAGCTTTGCCAACCAGCTCACCGCCGGCGCGCGCGAGTACCGGCGCGTGCTCACCCCGCTCCAGCGCCAGGTGAGCATCCTCGTGCGCCTGCTGGTGATCGTCGCCATCAGTCTCGCCATTCTGCTGATGCTGTCGTTCGCCATCGAGGACAAGCCGTTCGACCAGATCGTCCAGGACACGGCAGTCGTGATCTCGCTCGTCCCGCAGGGGCTGCTGCTCATGATCACGGTCGCCTATGCCCTGGGGGCCGTCCGCATCGCGCAGAAAGGCGCGCTCGTCCAGCAGATCAACGCGGTCGAGTCGTTGAGCAACGTAGACGTGCTCTGCCTGGACAAGACCGGCACCCTGACAACCAACCGCATCCAGCTTCGCCAGGTCATCCCCATCGACCGCGACGAGGACGAGATCAGGCAGCGCGCCGGCGACTTCGTGGCGAGCACAGGCCCCGTTAACCGGACCGCCGAAGCTATCGCCGCCGCCTGCCCCGGCCAGGCGCATACCGTCGCGGTGGAGGTGCCGTTTTCGTCGGAATACAAATGGAGCGGCGCCACCTATGCCGACAACGGGGCGCATCCGCGCAGCATCGTGCTGGGCGCGCCGGAAGCCCTGCTCCCGCATATCGACGAGGGGCAGCTTCTCCAGCGCCACATCGACACCTGGACGGACCTGGGCCTGCGCGTGCTGCTGCTCGCCGACCACCCGGACCCGCTCCAACGCCCGGAAAACGCCGCGCCGCGCCTGCCCGATCATCTCCGTCCGCTGGGCTGGCTCACCTTCACCGACGAGCTGCGCCCCGATGCCAAAGACGTGCTGAGCCAGTTCAGCCGCGCCGGAGTCACGATCAAGCTCATCTCCGGCGACAACCCGCAGACCGTCGCCGCCCTGGCCCAGCTCGCCGGCATCAGCCAGGATGTCAGCGTCGTCTCCGGGCTGGCGCTGGCCGAGATGGCCGACGCGCAATTCGTCGAGGCGATCGAGCGTTCGACCGTCTTCGGGCGCATCACGCCCGATCAAAAACAGCGCATCGTCCAGCACCTGCACGCGCACGGTCACTACGTCGCCATGATCGGGGACGGGGTCAACGACGTGCTATCGCTCAAACAGGCGCAGATGGGCATCGCCATGGAGAGCGGCAGCCAGGCGACGCGCAGTGTCGCGGACATGGTGCTGCTGGGCGACCGGTTTGACGTGCTGCCCGAAGCGATCAAAGAGGGCCAGCGCATTCTCAACGGCATGCAGGACGTGATGCGGCTGTTCCTCACCCGCACGCTGTACGCCGCGCTGCTGATCGTCATCGCGGGCTTCATCGGGACCGAGTTCCCCTTCACGCCCAAGCACAACGCGATCCTGACCACGCTCCCGGTGGGGCTGCCCGCGTTCGTGCTCACCATCTGGGCCCGATCGGGACACCCGCAGAAGAACCTGCTCGCCTCCGTGGGCGAGTTCATCCTGCCCGCCGGATTCAGCATCACGGTTGCCACCCTGGTCGTCTACCTGCTGTACCAGGACGAAACGCTCCAGCTTCAGCGCACGGTCCTCACGACTACGGCCCTGTTGTGCGGCCTGCTGCTGATCGTCTTTGCGGAGCATTCGGTCGAAGCGTGGGAGAGCAAACAGCCGCTTCGCTACAGCCTGCGCCGCATCGGGCTGGCGGCTGCCATGCTGGCGCTGTACGTAGCGATCTTCCCTGTTCGCACCGTGCGCGATTTCTTCGAACTCAACACCATGGCCTGGGCCGACCTGGGTATCGTCGTGCTGGCGGTCCTGGTTTGGGCGGCCATCGTGCGGGCGCTGTGGCGCTACGACGTATTCAAGCGGCTGTTGATCCCACCGGAGAACTGAGGAGGGACGGCATGCACGAGCCAGCGTATATCACCATCGCCGACGACGGTCACCTGACTCTGTTCTGGGGAGATGGCACTGAGCCGGAACGAATCGCCATCCTGCGCGGCCCGCGACCGCCGGGCGGGCACGACCTCATCCAGGTCATCGAGGAGATGACAGCCTGGGCCGCCGAAAACGGCTACGAGGTCATCGTGCCCGATCGCGACCTTGCCATCCCGCCCGTCGAGATCGCGATCTCGGACCAGGAGCTCCGGACCTATCGCGACGACGAGGTATACGACCTGCTCGACGATCTCTACGAGGCGGGCGGGTATGATGCGGACGATTTCGACGCGCGGTGAGGTCGGCGCTCATCGTTGGCTGTGTATTTTGTCCGGCAGGCGCGTACAATACACTGGATACAGTTAGGCTCGATAGGATTCTTTGAACACCATGGCTGTAGAGTCCCATACTAAACGGACCGGCTGGGGACGCATCATCGCGACGTTGTTTTATCGCGAAGGCACCAACGTCTTCTCCGTGCTCCGCAACCAGGATTTCCGCAATCTCTGGACCGGCCAGATGGTCTCGTTCCTGGGCGACGCCCTGGCCTACAATACCATGACGCTCGCCATCATCCGCATGGCGAACGATGCGGATGTCAGCTCCGGCAGGCTGTTGAGCGCTCTGTTCGTCCTCTCCGCCCTGCCGTCGCTGTTTCTGGGGCTGGTGGCGGGCACCATCGTCGACCGCGCCAACCGCAAGCACATCATGATCGGCGCCGACCTGATTCGCAGCGTCCTCGCGCTGGGATTTTTGCTGGTCGGCAACGTCGATCAGGTCTGGATTTTCATCGTCGTGTCGGTGTGTCTCAGCACGGTCAGCACCTTTTTCTACCCGGCACGCACCGCCATGCTGCCGGCGATTCTGGGCAAAGATGAATTGCTCGCCGCCAACGCGCTGGCCCAACTGACGCACACCATGTCCTTTGTGGTGGGCGCCGCCCTGGCCGGTGTGATGGTTGGCATCGCGGGAGCGACCGCCCCGGCCTTCATCGTGGACAGCATCACCTTCCTCATTTCCGCGATCTTCATCGCGCGGATCAGCGTGTCCGGCGCGCCACCACAACGCGCCGCGGTCCCCGCCCCGGTCGTCCGTTCGATCTCGTGGATGGCCGACAGCACGCGAACGCTGCGAACGATGTGGGGCGAGTTGGTGGTCGGCCTGCGCTATGTCGTGACCGACCAGGTCATGCGCGGCGTGTTGATCAGTTTCCTGGCCCTGATGCTCGGTCTGGGCGCGGCCAACGTCACCTTCGTCCCGCTCCTGATCAACGAGCTGGGGATGCAGGAGGAGGGCCTGGGCCTCATCCGGTTCTCGCAAACACTCGGCATTGTGCTCGGCAGTGCCCTGGTATCAACTTCGCTGGCTCAGCGCCACAAGGCCCGCGACCTGATCGGGCTGAGCATGTTGGCGTTCGGCGTCACGACCATGATCGTCTCGGTCGTCACCAGCTACGCGCTGATGGTCGCCGTCCTCTTCGCGGTCGGGTTGGCGCTGTCGCCGCCGCAGATCGTGGCCTCCACCCTGATGCAGCGCCACGTGCCCAGCGCCAAACTGGGGCGCGCCAGCGGCGCACAGGGCACCATCGTGAACGTCGCCAACATTGCGTCGATGGGCGCCGCCGGCCTGCTGATGGATGAAATCGGCGCGCGGGAGGTGTTCATGGGATCGGGATTGTTGATCTTCGGGGCCGGGATCGTCTCGTGGCTGGTGCTGCGCGGGGTGGAAGACGTGCCCGACGATCCGGAGACTGACGAGATCCCCCTGCCCGCTGAAGGAACCGCTGAGGGGCCGGTGCCGGTTGTCAACACGACCGAAGCCCACCCCTGAGATCCCCGGCATCTACGCTGCAAAAAGGGGCGGAACTCACCGTTCGAGTCCCGCCCGCATCCTCCCTACTCCGTTCCCCGGTACCGTTCGACAATCGTCGGAACCAGGTAATCGTTGAAGGCGTGGTCTGCGTCGTAGGTCGGACGCCAGCCCCAGTCCGCGCGCGCGGCGCTGTCGTCCAGGCCCAGCGGCCAGCTATCGACGATCCCCTGCCGCGCGTCCGACGGGCGAAACGTGATCTCAGCCTGCGGAAACGCGCGCTGTACCATCGCGGCCAGTTCCTCAGCGGACCGGCTGAAGCTCGTCACGTTGTACACCAGGCGGCTCAATGCCTCGCGGGGGGCCGCCGCCAGGGTCACCAGCGCGTGGATCGCGTCGGGCATCGCCATGAACGGGATCGTGGTGTCTTCGCGCACGAATGAGGCGTAAGGCTTGCCCTGCGCCGCAGCGTGGATCATCTCCGGCGCGTAATCGCTGGTGCCGCCGGTGGGCATCGTCATCGCGCTGATCAGCCCAGGGAAGCGCACGCAGCGAAAATCGACGCCAATCGACCGCGTGGCCGAAAGCTGCTGGTAATGCTGCGCATAGTACCGGCCCAGGTGCTCGCAGTACAGCTTGTTACAGCCGTACATGGTGATCGGGTTGAGGTACTGATCCTCCCCGATCATCCCCGCGGCCTGCTTGGTCGTCACATCCGGCAGGCCAAAGACGGCGATCGAGCTGGCATAGATGAACTTCACCGCCTGCCCGCGCGACTGGCTCTGGTCGTGCGCCAGTTTCAGCAGATTGATCGTGCCCTGCACGTTCACCCGGTGGGCCGTTTCGGGGTGGAACTCGGAGCTGGTCGAGAGCAGCGCCGCGAGGTGGTAGATCGTATCGATCTCGTACTCGGTGGTCAGGGTTTCGAGCAGCTTGGTGTCGAGAATGTCGCCGATGATCAGCCGCTCCACCATCGGCCTCAATGCCCGGTCCAGCTTGCGCACGTCCAGCGCCACGATCGACGGGCGCTCCGGCAGCGCGGCCAGCCGTTCGATCAGGCCATGGCCGACTTCGCCATCCGCCCCGGTAATCAAAATCGTTCTTTTTCGAATCAAGGTTTTTTCCTTCCGTACAGAAATATCTAAACACCCGTCAAGCACGTACGCGCATTCATTCTACCGGCATCTGCGAACAGCCAGCAAGTGCCGAAATCGCCCAGAAAACAGCGGAGGGCAAACCCGAAAGCTCGCCCTCCCTGCCCCAACGCCTATTCTGCCACCGGTGCGGGCATCCACGCGTTCAGTGGAACCTCTTCGAGCGCCGGAATTGCCGCAATCGTCGCCAGCAGGTTGGCATCCGGGAAAGCTGCCTGGTAAGCGAATGCCCCATTTTCGAGCTGCATCCCGGCCAGCCAGTCCTGCGGATTGTTCCACTCCGCGAGGTCCTCGCCCGCCGCGACCAACGCCTGGATCACCAACGCCGTCGAGTTCGTGTCGCTGTCGGTGCCGAAATCGCTCGGATTCTGGTACGGCCAGCCGCCGTCCTCGTTCTGGATACCGCCAAGGTAGGCCAGCCCGGCATCGACCGCGTCCGCCTCACCGGTGGGAGCCAGCGCCTGGATGCATAGCGCCGTCGTGTTCGTATCCGGCGCCTCACCTGTCATGAAACCCCAACCGCCTTCGGCGTCCTGCAAGTCGAGCAGCGCCGCGACGGCCCCATCGGGCAGCGCCGCGCCCGCATTCTGAAGCCCGATCATGGCGGTGCAGTGTTCGAACGCGCCCATACCAAACAGGCCATCCTCGCTTTGCAGCGCGAGCAGGTCACCGGTCAGGTCGTGCCCGGCAAATGCTGCCGTATCCTTACCCACCGCCGCCACCGCGCTCAGGACCTTCGCGAGCGCGCCCACGCTGCCGGCTTCCCCGCCGGCCACCTGCATCCCCAGGAATGCCAGCGGGTTCATCATCTCGCCCGTCAGATACGCGTTGGGATCCTCGCCCGCGGCCACCGCTGTCAGCACCACGTCCGCCGTCGCCGCGATGTCGCTCTCCGGCGCGAACCCGTTCGAGAAGCCGCCATCTTCGTTCTGCGCCGACCGCAAGAACGCCAGCGCCTGGGCCGAGGGAGTCGCATCATCCTGGGCCATCGCCGGGAAGACCATCGCCAGCGCCACGCACAGCGCCGCCGCCAGAAGCATGAATCGTTTTGCCATGTTGTTCTCCTTGATCAAGAGTGCACTGCCAACAAAAAAGCCTTCCTTGCAGATCAAGAAAGGCGCCCGGCTAAGCTATTTTACGTGACATAGCCACCTCCAATCCGCGAGAGATGATCCATTGGGGTCGTTTCAGGCGGGTAATCTGGCTCTGCCACGAGGGCACTACAGTTGCGGGTCAGCACCGGACTTCGACCGGTTTCCCCCAGTTCAGGCCGCAGCTTCCGGGCTTGCGGCCACCTGAAACAGCTATTCAATTGTGTGCGGAGTATACCTCACGCCGCGCCGCTAACCAATTTCCCCCTCCGTCTTGAAGCCGCCCAACGCCACCACGAACGCGATCGCGTGGTCCTGCGTGTGGCTCAGGCTGACCTCCCACGACGTCAGTCCCAGGTCCGCGGCCAGCCGCGCCGCCGCGCCGTGAAGCACGACCAGCGGGCGCCGCCGTTCGTCGGCGCAGATCTCGATGTCCAGCCAACGCACGTCTCCGATGCCGGTGCCCAACGCCTTGGCGACCGCTTCTTTAGCAGCAAAACGAGCCGCCAGACGCGCCGGCACGTCGTGGCACTGCTCGCGCTCGCTCGCCGTGAAGAAGCGCGCGTAGAACCGCTCGCCGTAACGTTCGGCGCCCTGGCGAATGCGATCCACCTCGATCATATCAACGCCCACCCGCAGCATCAATCCCCCCGTTCTCCGGGCTGCGCCGGTGTGCTGGCTGCCGGCGGTTCCGGCCCGGCGACGGCCAGCGCATACGCCCTCGGATCGAGATAGCGCTGCGCTGCCGCCAGGATCTCATCGGCGGTCACCGCCTGGATGATCCCCGCGTACTCGCGCAGATAATTCATGCCCAGCCCGTACCGTTCCATCGTCAGGATCGACGCCGCGACGCCCTCGTTGCTCTCCAACTGGAGCGGCAGACGACCGATGAAATTGGCCTTGTTGTCCGCCAGTTCTTCATCCGTGACGAGCGTGCCGGTGATGCGCTCCAGCTCAGCGACGATGGCGCCCACCGCCTGATCGACGTTCTCCGGATTCACGCCCGCCACCACGCGCCACGATCCGGGCCCCAGACCGCCATCCAACCGGCTGAAGCTGTAGTACGCCAGCCCGCGCTTCTCTCGGACCTCGGCGCCAATCCGCCCGTACATGCCGAACACTCCCAGGATGCTGTTCGCCAGATTGGCCGCCTGCCAGTCGTCCACCAGGCGCGACGGGCCGGGAAAGCCCAGTACGATGTCCGCCTGGCTCTTGCCAGGCATGATCCGCGTCTGGGCGCGCACCGAGTCCGGCGCGGGCACGTCGGGCAGGTCGGGCGTGCCCGGCTGGTCCGGGTTTTCCCAATCGCCAAAACGGTCCTCGACCCATTGGATCACGCCCGCGGTATCGACCGCCCCCACCACGACGAGCAACATCCCGCTCGGCCCGTAGTGGTACCGGTGAAAGTCCATCAGGTCGTCGCGCGTAATTGCCGTGATGGTTTCGATCTGCCCGTCGGTCTGGCGGCTGTAGGGGTGTTCCGGCGGGTAGACAAGCTGGCGGAACATGTGCCCGGCCACGTAACGCGTATCTTGCTCGTGGATCTTGATCCCGGTGACGATCTGCCCGCGCAGCCGTTCGACCTGGTCGCCGGGAAGCGCCGGGTTGCGCAGCGCGTCGGCCAGCAGGTCCAGCAGCATCGGCAAGTCTTCAGCCAGACTCTTGCCACCGAACCCGGCAGTATGACGCCCGCCGCTGATCGACAGACTCGCCCCGTTGCTCTCCAACATCTCGTGAATGGTGGCGAAATCGCGCGAGCGGGTACCGCGCAGCAGCGCCGACGCTAGGAACGACGCCAGTCCGGCCCGCTCCGGGCTCTCGTACAAACTGCCGGCGTTGAGCGATCCGGCCAGCACCGCCGATCGCGCGTTGTGGTTCTCGCGCACCAGCACGACTGTGCCGTTGGGGAGCACCACCCGCGTGATGTCATCGGCGCCGGGCAAAGCGTCATGGTTGCGCATGGTTCCCCCCTTCACCGTCGGAGGCCGGCACGAACCATCCCACCGTGCGCTGTGATGGTCGCAGGTACTGCCGCGCTGCCGCGTGCACGTCCTCCAGGGTCACTGCTTCCAGGTGTTCCAGGTAGTTCTCATACCACCTGTAGCTCGAGAAGTTCTCGGAGAACGCCAGCCAAAACGCCTGGCCGGAGATGCTCTCGGTGCCATAGGCAAACAATGCCCTGGCCTGTTTCCTGGCCTTGTCCAGTTCGGGCTGCGTGACGCCCTCCGTCACAATTCGCTCAATCTCCACATCCAGCGCCCCCTGGACCTCCTCCAGTGTGCGGCCATCGCGGGCGGTGACCACGATGCTGAACAGGTACGGATCGACTGACGGATACAGCCCACCGCCGACCCCGGTCGCCAGCTCGGTCTCGACCAGCGCCTTGTACAGGCGCGACGTGCGGTTGCCCAGGCTGCTGCTGCCGGGTGCGCTGGCCCCGGCGAGCATGCTGTCCAGCAGGGTGAGCTTGAACCAGTCCGAATGGGTGGCTTCCGGCGCGCGATAGGCCGCGTACACATACGACGCGTTGCCCTCACGCTCCACGCGCACCCTGCGCTCACCCTGCTGCGGCGGCTCGGCGCGCGTCACCGGTGGGACCGGCGATCCGGCGGGGATTCCGCCGTACAGCGCCTCGATCCGGGCCAGCATCTCATCCGTCTCAAAATCCCCCACCGCTACGGCAATCGCGTTATTCGGCACGTAGTACGTGCGGTAGTGCGCGTAGAGATCGTCACGCGTCATCGTATGCAGGTCCGCCATGTCGCCGATGATCTGGTGGTGGTACGGGTGCACGCGAAACGCAGCAGCGCGCGTTTCTTCGTACAGCCAGAATGTGGGCGAATTCTCCGACCCCTGCCGCTCGGAGATGATCACCGTGCGTTCGGACTCGACCTCGTCCGGATCGAACCGGGCGTTCATCATGCGGTCCGCTTCGGCCTCCAGCGCCAGTTGGATGCGTCCGGCGGGCATGGTTTCGTAATACGCGGTGTAGTCAAACGAGGTCTGCGCATTCCACACCCCGCCCTCGCGGTCGATCGCTTTGTCGAGCGCGCCCGCGGGAAACCGGTCCGTTCCCTTGAACATCATATGCTCGACCCAATGCGAGATCCCCGTCTGGCCGGTGCGCTCGTTGCGGCTCCCCACGCGATACAACACCCACCAGCTCACGACCGGCGCGGTATGCACTTCTTTCAGCAGCACGACCAGCCCGTTGTCGAGGATGTGCTTCGTCACCGGCCCTGCTCGATCGACCATAACGCTCTCTTCCTGTTCGCCCTTCCGGTGCTGAAGAGTTTAGCAGGGATGCCCGCCCGTGGCATCCCTGCTCGTTGATTCATCCGTTCCGCGAACGGGTCATGTTGGGCTGCGATCGGTCAGTCGCCGCGACCGATCCCGCTGTACGTGAAGCCATGCGCCCTCATCTGTGCGGGATCGTACAGGTTGCGCCCGTCGACCATCACCGGCACGCGCATCGCGTTCTTGATCCGGTCCATGTCCAGGTTCTTGAACTCGTTCCACGGCGTCAAGACGATCACCGCGTCGGCCCCCTTCACCAGCTCGTACGGATCGGCGGCAGTCTCAAGATACGGCATGGCACGCTTGGCCCACTCCATCGCCGCGGGATCGTAGCCGCGCACCGTCGCCCCGTGCTCGTCCAGGTAATCGCCGATCGTGATCGACGGTGCCTCGCGCATGTCGTCCGTATCCTGCTTGAAGGCCAGTCCCAGCAGCGCGATCGTGCGGCCTTCCAGGCCATCGAGGTGCTCGTGGAGTTTCAGCAGCACGTGCCGCCGCTGGTAGGCGTTGATGTCCATCACGGCGTGCAGAAGCTGCGGGTGCTTGCCGTGCACCTGGGCCATGTGCGCCAGCGCCTTGACGTCCTTCGGGAAGCACGACCCGCCATAGCCCACGCCGGCTTCGAGGAAATGATGCCCGATGCGCTTGTCGTAGCCCATCCCGCGCGCCACTTCTTTCACATCGGCACCCAGCGCCTCGCAGATGTTCGCGATCTCGTTGATGAAGCTGATGCGCGTCGCCAGGAAGGCATTCGAGGCGTACTTGATCATCTCCGCCGTGCGCAGGTCGGTCACCATGATCGGCGCGCGCAGCGGCAGGTGAAGCTGGGCCACGCGTTCCGCCGCGGTCGTGTCTTCCGAGCCCAATACGGTCCGGTCCGGATTCATGAAATCGCGGATGGCCGACCCTTCGCGCAGGAATTCCGGACAGCTCACCACGGCGAACTCGACCGGCGAGGGTTGTGTTTCGCGCACGATGTCGGCTACCCAGTCGCCGGTGCCGACCGGCACGGTGGATTTGTTGATGATGATCAACGGGTGATCCATCACCCTGGCGACTGATTCGGCAGCCATCCGAACGTATTGCAGATCGGCCTCACCGTCCACGCCTTCCGGCGTCCCGACGGCGATAAACACAAACTCCGCGCCCTTGATGGCTTCGTCGTAAGACGTGGTGAACACAAGGCGCCCGGCCCGCACGTTGCGCTCGACCAGTTCGGCCAGGCCCGGCTCATAGATCGGCATGATGCCTTTCTCGAGGTTCTGGATACGCTCCTCGTTGATGTCCAGGGCTACCACCCGGTTCCCCAGGTCTGAGAAACACGCCCCGGTGACCAACCCGACGTACCCCACCCCAATGACGGTGATGTTCTTCATGTTCCCATTTTCCTCAGATACAGTGGACAATCTACCGCAAAACAACTGCTGTCGAGCAGCTATTTTGTTCGCAAGTCATCAACCACCATCCGCGCCACTTTCCGGCCCATCTCTACGGCATAGTTGGTGCCCCGGTCCCACGGGTACACCTGGCTCATGCTCGCCAGGTACAACCCGGCCAGCGGCGTCCGGAGATCGGGCAGCGCCGCGGACTGGTTCACGAATGGGACGGGTTGGGCGTAACGCACCCGGAACACCCAGCGGGTCCGGATCCAATCGCGCGAAAAAGCGGGGTTGAAGGTGCCGAGGACGCTCACAAAGCGGTCGACCAGCTCGTCCTCGGACAGCGAGAAGTATTCGTGATCGGGCGGCACGTAATCGCCGCAGTACACCAGATGATCGCCGCCGTAATGCGCCCGGTCCATGTAGTTGGTGTGTTCGACCAGCGCCAGAAACGGGAACTTCGACTGCGATTTGTCGGGATGCTCGGACGGCAGGCTCAGCCAATAGGTCCCATCGGTCAGCAGTTGCTGCTTGAGCGCGAGGATTACGACCACCGCGCCCATGCTTTTCAGCGCGCCAAGCTGCTGGCTGTAGGCTTCCGGCAGATCGGGGACCAACCGCTGCATGATCTGCGGGGACGACGTGCTGATCACGGCGTCGAAATGCGCCGCGCCCGCGCCGGTATGCACGTCCAGGCCGCCGGTTTCCACTGGAGCGACGCGTTCCACGGGCGCGTTCAGGTGAATCTGCGCGCCCTGGCCCCGGACACGATCCGCCAGCAGTTCCAGGAACGCCTGAAACCCGCCCTCGAACGTGCCCAGCCGCGGCGTGCGTTTGTACACGCGCGCCCAGAACCACGCCATATTGACCTTGTCATAATGGTGGCCGAATTTGCCGATCAGCAGCGAGCGCCACAGCTTTTCGTAGGCTTCATCGCCCATGTATTTCCGCAGCCAGGCATCTGCCGTGACGCGCTCCATCGGCTGCCAGTTTTTGGTCAGCTTCAGGTACAGCCCGGCCAGTCCATAGCGCACCTTGGCCGGCCACGAGATCGGCAGCCGGAGGTTGGCGAGCACGATGTTGGGCCGGTCCATCTGGAAGATCCGGCCATTCAACCACAGCGACGTGATGGGCCGCGGCAGCAGCACCCGGTCGGACGCGCCCAACTCATCAATCAGACCCAGCACGGCGTCGTCGTTGGCGAACCAGTGATGGTAAAACTTCTCCAGCGTCCAGTCCCAGCCGCTGTCCTTGAACCCTGCGGCCAGCCCGCCCACCTCGGCGCCCGCCTCGTAAATCACCACCTCGAAACCTGCCCGCGCCAGGTCATATCCCGCAGCCAACCCGGCTGCACCGGCGCCGATAATGGCTATGCGCTGCCCCGTCAAACTGTCACCTCACCTTCGAGTGTCACGGCGCTATCCTGTTTCGTCGACTCGGCGACCACCTCGCGCGCGCGGTCGAAATCGCGCCAGCTCAGCCCCTGCCGGTACAGGTACCAGAAGCCCAGCAGTGTGATCGGCAGCCACAGCGCCGCATGCAGCACGAGTGTATACGAGGCTGCCACCGTCTCGCGCACGCCGTACGCCTTGAGCGTTTCGATGCCGGGCGTGTCGAAGGTGCCGACATAGCCCGGCGAGGAGGGCAGCGTGGTCGCCAGATTCACGACTGCCGTCATGGTCATCAGGACGAAGAAGCTGACCTCGAAATCGAAGGCGTGCATCACGAACCAGTATTTGGTCGTCTCGGTCAGCCAGATGAACACGGACGATACCAGCGTCATCACCAGGTCGCGCGGGCGGCGCAAGTTCTCCAGGCCGAGCATGAAATGATCGGCCAGTCCCTTCATCGGCGCGCCGAGCCGCTGCGGCAGCAGGCGGTCGAAGAGCCACGTGTAAAGCTGTCGCATTCGCTCGGGGCGCAGCGCCATCACCAGGAACGCCATGAACGCGCCCCAGAAAAAGATCGTCGACACGATCACGACGTCCCGCAGCCAGTCGGCCTTGAAATCGGCAAAGGGCAGCGCGACGAACACGAAGAGCAGCATCACCAGCCCGTCGAAGATGCGCTCGACGATGATCGTCGCCAGGCTGGCCGGAATGCTGACCTCGTCGTTACGCTTCAGCACGTACGCGCGGATCACCTCCCCGGCGCGAAACGGGTAAACGTTGTTGCCCATGTATCCGATCACGACCACGGGGAAGAGGCGGCGCAGGGGGATTTCTTTCAGCGATCGCAGCAGGTAATGCCAGCGCCACGTCCGCCCCCACACGGCCAGGAAATACACCGCCACGCCCGGCACCAGCCAGCCAATCCGCGCGTTGCGCATGTCGTGCCACACATCCCCCAGGTGGAGTCCCCGCAGCCCGATCGCGAGAAAGATCACGCTCACGGCCACGCCGACGATCAGCGTTCCCCAGCGGCGGAGCGCTCGCATTAGCAGTCTACGCACCAAACAGGAGTCGTCCTTTCTGTGCAGGTTCATCGGCATGCGGCGGCGCATTCTACCGCAAACCCGGCCTCGGCGCATGTCGCACACCCATTTTACACGCGAATCGCGGCAATTCCGCATTTCGATGCCGGGAACAACGCGAGAGCGGCGCTTATCTCATTGCATAAACGCCGCTCCCTTTCGAAGCTATGCAGTTGAGTGGATCTAGGAATCCGTGCTCACCGGTGTGGGGAGCATCCCGGCAAGGATTTTCTCCAAAGCCATCGTATGGCTGCATACGGCACGCGAACGGAAGAAGCTGCAGTCGCAGGTCCAGGTTCCATTCTCATACGTCACTGAATGCGGGCTGTTTTCGCCGTCAAAGGTCACACTAAACGACACAAACCGGATCCGATCGCGTTCCTCCGCATAACGTCTGGCTTTTTCGATCTTGCCGATCATCCCGTGATCCATGTGGAGCCTCCTTACCTTAAGTGGACGACTTAGAGACAAAAAAGCACACTGGGGCTAGCCAGCGTGCTTTGCGGGAGCTGATTCGGTTGTATAGCTAAAGAAGCTCATAACGGGTTTGTCCTTGCCTTTAGGTCAGTATAAGAGATGTGCGAGGCAAAGTCAACACCCCTACAACAGCGCCCGAGGTTGTGCCACCGGCGCCAAATCGCGGACGTGCGTGACGCACAACACCCCCTCCACAGCCAGCGCCAGCCGCCCCGAATTGTCGACGTCGAGCGCGTGCGGCGCGTGCTGCGGCCAGGGCACATCCTCCGGCAGTTGCAGCGACGGCGCCCGCGCCAGCACGTCGAGCGCCGGTTCCTGCGCCCTCAGTCGGAGCGCCGCATCGTACGCGCGCAGCATGCCGGACTCGCCGTCCGCCGTGACGAGGATTTCGCCACCCGGCGAGCAGGCCGCCGCGCCGATCCGCGGCAGGTCCGGCAGCCGGTGCCGCACGACGCCGCCCATCGTGACCGCCTGAACCCGGTTTTCTTCGACCACGAGGGCGAAGTCGCCACCATCCGGCACGGCCAGCGTGATCACCGCCAGGGGGTCGATCTCGACCCTGTACGTGCCGACGAACACGCCCTGCTGGTATATGTGCAGCCGGCCATCGTCACCAATGGCGGCCACAGTGCCCAACTCGCGATCGAACCCGACCCCGGACACAGTCGCCAATCCATCGCCGGACAGCACCGTCTGCTGCCCATCCGCATCCAACACCAGATCGCGTCCCGGCGCGTGATACAGCCGCAGACGGCCATCGTGCGAGGTATACACGCCGGTCTGCCCGGCCCAGGCGAGCGGCAGGTATGCTCCATTTGGGGCGACCAACTGCTCGAGATAAACGCGCCAGCCTTCGCTGCCCGGACGCGAGTCGTTCGCTGCGGTCAGCCGGCCATAGTATGCGCCGGTAGGCAGAGCGAAGAAGTCGATATCGCGGTCCGACAGCCACACCGCCAACTGCGGCGGGTTATCGCCAACCACCTTCACGATGTAGGGCCAATCGCCGCCCAAATCCAGACGCCAGTGCACGGGAGCCCCTCACCCCTGGTCGATGACCGTCAACGGCGCGCCATTCTTCAACCACACGTCCAGGCTGATTTGAAACGCCTCCGTATTGGAGCGCTTGAGCTCGCCGTCCAGCAGCACGTCGTAGCGCAGCCTGTCGTACTCATACGATGGCGTGCCGCTTCCCGGTTGCAGGCCCACGATCAGCGCCATCTGCTCCGGTACGGTCAGCTCGATCGCGCCGTCCCGCGTGGCGAGTTTACCCTGCAGCGTATCCCGTTCGGGCAGCGCAACCTGGAGATCGCCCGCCTCGACGGACACGTCGATCTGCTGGACGCGCAGCGGCAGCAGGTCAACGACCGCGTCGCCCTGCGCGCTCTCGACGACAAGCTGCTGAACGATCACGTCCGGCGAAAGCGTGATGGCGAGCGAACCGCGCCCGTAGTCCTCCAGCTTGGGGATCGCGCTCGGGTGCGTCTCGCGGATCGCCAGCGTGCCGACGTCGCCCTCGACGGTCCAATCCATGCTGACGTCGCTCTCGCGGCTGCCCGCGAATTCGGCGGCCAGGGTGCGCTCACCGCCCGGCCCGGCATCGACGCTCACGCCCACCCGATCCACCTCGACGATCACGCGCACCTGCTGCACGTCTTCGGAAAGAGGCTCTTCGAACGACACGACATTATCGGAGCGCAGTTCGTCGGCCTGGTTGGCGTAAGCCAGCCAGATCACCCCCCCTAGCGCGATCACCAGCAGGGCCAAAGCCAACAGGCTGATCTCGATCGACCGGCCCAACACTCGCAGCCGGCGGCGGCCAAACAGGACATCCAGCCCAAACAGAAGGAACAGCGCCGGCCACGACCGCAGCAGCAGATCGCCCACCGCTTCGGGAAAAGCGCCGGCAATATGCAGCAGCCACAGGCACCCAATCGCAATGATCAGGACCGGCCACATCACACTGCGTCGCGTGACCGTCATGCTGGCCTCCATAACTGCTTGATCAACAGCACCAACCCAAACACGATGATCACCAACGGCAAAAAGGCGTCGCCCTGTTCGCTGCTCAACACGCCCAGGTTGCGCGCCAGCACGATCATGCCCATGCCGATCACCGCGCCCCCGATCACGATCACCGTCTCAGGGCTGGACAGCGGCGACCGCCCGCTGCGGCGCGGGTCGGGGAGATCGGCCAGGGTTTGCGGCGGCAGAATGAACCATAACGCGAGGTAGATCAGCAGCCCGGTGCCCGCCGTGAACACCCCCAGCACCACGAAAGCGGCGCGCACCCACCACGGATCGACGCCGATGTAAGCGCCCAGCCCCCCGCACACGCCCCCCAGCACGCGGTCGGTCAGGCTCCGGGTCAGCCGTTGATAACGTCTCATGGATCAGAATCCTTGCTGACTTGGCAAGCTACTACGACACTATACCCGCTCCGGTCTGGCGCGCAAGTATTGCCCGGCAGTTGCATTTGTCGGGGCAAGGTGCGAGAATGGAGGCGCACCGTATTCCCCGCACTCACAGGAACTGCCACACATGGCGAAAATCGACTATCGCGCCATCTCTGATGTTGACTTCGACGCGTTTACGACCGCCTTCAACCGGGCATACAGCGACTACTTTATGCCGATTGTCATGACCGCGCCAGCCTTTCGCGCGCTGGTTGAGCGCGACGATCTGGACCTGAGCCAATCGGTCGCCGCGCTGGATGGCGATTCTATCATCGGCACTGGCCTGCTGGGAATCCGCGACCGCCTGGGATGGATCGGCGGCATGGGCGTGATTCCCGAACGCCGCCGCCAGGGCATAGGCCGCCACATGATGCACTACCTGCTGGACCGCGCCCGGGACATGGACCTGGCGTATGTGGACCTGGAAGTGCTGGAAGCCAACGAGGGCGCCTACGCCTTGTACCGCGAACTGGGCTTCGAGGATCAACGCTATCTGCTCACGTTCGATCGCGTGCCGGCGGAGCTACCCGTCGAGCCTTCGCCCCAGTTCCGGATCGAAGAACGCGCCACCAGCACGGTGATCGAGCATTACACCGCTTTTCACGACATCCCCAACTGCTGGCAGCGCGCGCTCCCATCGTTGCAGGCGCTGGCGCCGCACGTCGACAGTTGGGCCGCGCTGGACGATAGCCGAATCGTCGGCTACGCGATGGGCTGGGCCAACGAGCACAGCGTGCGCCTCCTCGATTTCGCCACCAGCCCCCAGTCGGATCGCGCCGCCGTGGCGCTCGCTTTGCTCGCCTATCTCCACCGGCAGAATCCACACGCGCACGGCAACTCGTACAACATCGCCGAAGACGATCCGGTGCTGCCGGCCTTTACCGAGTTGGGCTACATCCTGTCCTTCCGCCAGATCGAAATGCGGATCGCGGTCGGCAACCGCTGACAGGTTCGGCGCGCGAACCTCTCTCGCCGCGCGGTTCGAATGCCCCCAACGCCATCCAACCAAAGGGCAGGCGTCGGTTTGAATTCGCGTGATTTGCGCTAAAATTGCCGCGTTTTTATCCGTGCTGGAACATACTGGACCACAAGAGTGAGGACAAGATGCATCGTCTGCTGGCGAACATGCAACACGCTATAGGTACGACGCTCGTCATGATCATGGCCGTTGTGGGCGTGGCCGGTTCGGTGCAAGCCCAGGACGCCGATCCGGTCACGCTGCGAATAGCCATGTCTGCTCCCGAAAACCTCGACCCGGTTCAGGTCTCGCGCTTCGATGCACATGTGCAGGACCTGGTCGAGAATCTGTTCGTTGGGCTGACGCGCTATCACCCGGCTACGCGCGACACCGAGCCGGTGCTGGCCGAAAGCTGGACCGTCAGCGACGACGGCCTGCGCTGGACGTTCGAATTGCGCGAAGATGTCCAGTGGGTGCGCTACGATCCTGCCAGCGAAGAACTCATCGCCGTTCGCCCGGTTGTCGCCGGCGATTTCGTCTACGCCATTCAGCGCGCGTGCGATCCGCTGCGCCCCTCGCCGGTCACGCCCAACCTGATGATCGTTCGCGGCTGCCACACCGTCGCCAACGCCTTCCCGGAAGTCATCAACGATCTGTTCATCGCGCGCGAGATCGGGGCCCGCGCAACCGGCCCGCACACGCTGGAAATCGATCTCCTGTTCCCGTCGGCGTATCTCCCCTCGCTGCTCGCCGCGCCCGAGCTGCGCCCCCTGCCCCGCGAAGCCGCTTCGCTGTCCGACGAGTGGGCGACCCGGCTGTCATCGATCATGACCACCGGCCCCTACGCGATCACCGGCTGGACGGCATCGACCATGCAGTTGGCCCGCAATCCCTACTGGCCCGACGACCTGGCGGGAAACATCGACCGCGTTGAGATCACCTTTGCCGGCGAGGGCGCCAGCGCCCTCGCTGCCGTAGCCGCCAACCGCGCCGACATGGCCCGTTTGGCTCCCGAAGACGCCGCAGCGGCTCGCGCCGCCTCTCCCGATCTGTATCACGCGACGCAGGGAAGCCTGCTCACCGTGATCGGGTTCTCGTACGATCGGGCGCTGGTCGACGTCACCGAAATCCGGCGCGCGCTCGCCCTTGCCCTGGACAAAACCGCCCTGGTCGACCAACTCCTGCCCGAACAGGCACAGCCCGCCAGCCAGTTCACGCCCTCGTGGGTCGTCGCCGCGCCCGAAGCCGAGACGGCGCCCACCAGCCCCGCCCAGGCGCAGGCCGCGTACGAGGCCGCCGGTTTTCCCGGCTGCGCGGGCGTCCCCGAAACGCTGATCTTGCTGACGCCCCAGGGCAACCCGCTGTGGGAAGAACTCGGCCCGGCGATCGTCGAGCAGTGGGCCGCTGTCCTGAACTGCCATCCCGGCCTGTTCGAGATCCGCCCCGTGCCGCGCACCCTGTTGATCGAGCTGAGCCATTCGGCCTACGATCCGGAACGCGTGACGCGCTCGCACATGTGGGTCGCCACGTGGAGCGCCGATTACCTCGACGCGAACGCCTGGATCAACGACGCGCTGCACTGCCGCTATGGCTACATCAAGCCCACGCGCGAGTGTGAGGCGGCGGATGCGCTGCTCGACCAGGCGGGCGTGACCAGCGACCTCGCCCAACGCGCCGACCTGTACGCCCAGGCCGAAGAGCGGTTCTTCGGCACGCAAGGGAGCTTCCCGGTCATCCCGCTGTTCTTCTCGACGTCGTCCTGGCTCCAGCAGCCGTGGCTGGACGGGGTGAATGCCAACGGCCCGGCCCGCTTCGATCTGTGGACGATCGACGCGGAAGCCCGGGCCGGTTGAGCGCAGATGCAGGCGGGCGCCGCGAGTCCCGCCTGCGCGTTTTCTCAATTGGACCGCTGTGTGAAGTTGATCCGGTACGACGTCAGCGCCGTGACCCGCTCGCCGTCGACCGTGACTTCGCATGGCACAGCCTCGACGCTGCGCGGGTCCCCGGTCAGTCCGGGGACCATCACCGTATAGGTCCGCCCTTCGGTCATGCGGAAATCGGCGTATCCGGCCTCACGCTCCGGCTTCAGGCCGGTGAAGAACGAATCGCGCTCGTTGCCGCTCCAGGTAACCGACACCTGGACGCCCGGCACGCCCTGCCCCAGCCGGTCGTATACGCGGACCTCAATCATGCCCTCCGCCGCAGGATTGCAGAACGACTCGAGCCGCGATAGCACGTAACCACCGGATGGCGGCGTGCGCGTGGGGATGATCTCGCCCGTCTGGGGAATGTCCGTCGGCACGGGTGGGGTCGGCGTCTTGGTGAGCGGCGGCGGCAGGGTCGGCGATGGCGTGGCCGAGGGCACCGGCGCGCTGAGCGTCACCGGCGCGGGAGTCGGGTACTGGCCGTCCGCGCACCCGCTGGCGCCTTGTGGCCGGTAGAGCCCCTCCAGGGCGCGGATCACGCGGATGTCGCTGTTGGTGACGACCTGCCCGGTTTTGATCCGGTTGCAGGCAACGTCCGCCACCAGGCTCCACACGTCCTGATCGGGCCGCAGCGCGCGCAGCCGGTCGAACGCCAGCGCCAGGTCCTGGTTGGCCGTGTAGCTGAGCGCCACCGCGATCACGTAGTCTTCGCGGTCCGCCGCGCTCAACTGCCAGGGGGCCGTGTTGCGCTCGATGACGGGATCGATCTCCCAGGTATAGACCAACGCGACGGCGATCCCAAAGGCGACGCCGAGCAGCAGCGCCCACCAGGACAATCCCCTCTCGGCTGGCTGACGATCGTCGGGGTTCATAATCATCACTGAGTCGGGAACGGCACAGGCGTGGGCACGGGTGTGGTGCGGTAGACTTCCATGATCGGCGTCCGCCGCCCCACCGCTTCAGCCAGCGCCACCATGGGGCTGATGGCCGGCACGTTGCTCTGGCTGATGTAGCGCTCGGTGAGGTCCTGAATGTAGTCGAACACGTTCGCCTTGCCCAGCGGCTGGAGCCGCGTCAGCGCGCCGTTCACGTCCCGATCGACCTGGTAGCCCTCGGCAACCATCACCGTATACTCTTCCTGGTAGCGAGGCGCGAGCGCCGCGATGGAGCTGTTGGTGTATTCGACCGGAAACTGCTCCCACCCGATGTAAACGCCGATTGCGATCCCGACCAGCACCCCAACCAACAACGATCCGATGTACCGCTTTGTCATTTTCGAGTCCCGTCCGGCTAGACCGTCACAGGTTCCCCTGTTATAATCCGCACGACGTGGATCATACAAGAAAACGCCGCAGAAACAAAGAGACACGCAACGAGGCACAAAAAGAGCCGGCACACGCGCGCCGGCTCCGGAGTTCTCAGGTCGAGTAACGAGTGCCGAAGGTGGGAGTCGAACCCACATGGGTTTTACCCCGCGCGATTTTGAGTCGCGTGCGTCTGCCAATTCCGCCACTTCGGCTGAGTACGGCGTAAGTATAAGCCGTTTCAGGCCATCCGTCAATGATTAACACACCAGGTTGGCCCCACAACTGACACGGGTATGGACGAAAACAAGCTGATTCATGCAGCCCGACACGGCGATATCGACGCCTTCAACCGCCTGGTGTTGGCGTATCAGGATACGGCCTACACCGTCGCCTATCGCATCATCGGCGAGCCTGACGCCGCCGCTGACGCCACGCAGGAAGCGTTCATCTCGGCGTACTACAAGCTCGATCAGTTCCAGGGCGACCGGTTCAAAAGCTGGCTGCTGCGCATCGTCACCAACGCGTGTTACGACGAGCTTCGCCGCCGCCAGCGGCGCCCTGCCGCGTCGCTGGACGGGCTGGAGAACGTCACCTTCCGGCCCGATCCGGACCTGAACCCGGTCCCCGAATCCCCCGAACAGCACGCCCAGCGCCGCGAGTTGAACCGGGCCATTCAGGACTGCCTCGACGCGCTGCCGGACGATCAGCGCGTGGTCGCCGTCCTGGTCGATGTCGAGGACTACGCCTACCAGGAAATCGTCGCGATCACCGGCCTGCCACTGGGCACGGTCAAGTCGCGGCTGAGCCGCGCCCGCGCGCGGATGCGGGACTGTCTGCGCGCCGTGAGGGAACTTTTGCCGTCAGAATACCGTCTTATGGATGAATGAGTTTCGTGTTGGTTGATGAATCATGACTGGAAACACCTTGCCCGATCGCGATCTTGAACTGCTCTCCGCCTATATCGACGGAGAACTCGACGATCGCGACCGGGTCGATTTCGAGCGCCGGCTGGCCGGTGACGCGCCCCTGCGCGATGCCCTCGCCGAACTACGAGCGACCGTCGCGCTGGTTCGCGAGTTGCCGCGCCTGAAAGCGCCGCGCAGCTTCGCCCTCGATCCGGCGGTCCACAAACGCCGCGCGCCCTGGTGGAAGCGGCTCTTCGCCACGGGCACGGTCCTCCAGCTTTCCGGCGCCCTGGGCGCGGCAGCTTCAGTCGTGTTGATCGTGGCCGCCCTGCTGCTGAACGCGCCGGGCACGGAAGAGGAGCGCGCACTGCCGCCCACACCGGAGTCGCAGCCAACACAGGTCGGCTTTGCCCCGGAACCGACCGGCCCGCCCGACACGGAGTTACGGCTCCGGGCCACGGCGACGCAGGCCATGCCGACCGCGTCGCCGCCCCCCGTGGCGGACATGGCCCTGGAAGAAGATGACGGCATGGCGGCCTTCGGAGGAGAGGTCGCGGGCGATGCGGCGGGCAGCGCGCCGCCGGCAGCGGAGATGCCCCCCCCACCGGGCACGATCGAGACGTTTGACGCCGCCCCTGCCGAACCGCTGGCGGCGGGCCAATCGCAGCCTGCCAGTGAGGGCGCCACCCAGGAGACCGCCGCCAACAGCGCCGCCAGCGAGGCGGAGGAAGCCGCGCCCCTGTTCCAGGAGGAACAGGCCGAGCAGCCCGCCCCGGCACCCACAACCATCATCGCCATGCCTACCGGCACCGCCACCCCTGCCGAACCGTCACTGAAGGGGACGCTCGCGCCCAGCGCGACAGCCCCGGACGTCGCGCCTGATGAAGCCACAGCACGCGACATCGCGGATGCCGATGAGATGCAGGCTCAGGACGAGGAGTCGGATTACAGGTGGCTGGCCGCCCTGGGAATCGTTCTCCTGCCGGCCTCACTGGCGCTGTTCGTCTTCGGGCGCAGAAAGGCACGGCGCGCATGAAACGCCCTCCCGTCAATTACTGCCAGGTATGTGGCGCGCCGATGATCGACAAACTGGCCTTCGGTCAGGTCCGGCGCGCGTGCTCGGTCTGCGGATTCGTCCACTTCGACGATCCGAAGGTCGCCGCCGCAGCCTTCATCGAGCGTGACAATCACGTGCTGCTGGTCCGGCGTGCCATGAATCCGGAACGGGGAAAATGGGCGCTCCCGGCAGGGTATATCGATTATGGAGAAGACCCGCGCGATGCCGTCATGCGCGAGGTCCTGGAAGAGACGGGCTTGACGATCGAAGTCACGCGCCTGCTCGACGTTCAGGGGTCGCCGGGCACGTTCGGCGCGTCGATCATCATCGTATACGGCGGGCGCGTCGTTGGCGGGACTGCGTCTCCCCAGGACGATGTCGACGCGATCCTGTGGTACGCCGCGGGCACTCCCCTCCCCCCGCTCGCCTTTCGAAGCACGCAGAGCCTGCTCGCCGAGTGGATCGCCGGCCAGAACGGCAGCCGCTAGGACCGGATCAACTTCTCCAACCCCGCGCGCCATTCCGGCGTCAGGAACAGCCGCCAGTAGAGCCGCAGCAGCAGCGGCGCGTGTCGTTCGGCGAACACGCCAAGCCTGGCCTGCAAGCCCCCTAACACGACCTCGTTTTCACCGCGAATCAGCCCCACGATGGCCCGCTCGGCCACCGCGTCAGGGTGCTCGACACGGTACCCGTAGCGCTCCAGCAGGGTCAGCATCTCCGGGTTGAGCATATCGGTATTGGTGAACCCCGGCAGCACCAGCGTCAGGTGAATCCCCGTGCCGGCGATCTCGCGGCGCAGCGCATCCGTGAACCCGGACACACCGTATTTCGTCGCCACGTAGGGCGCGAACAACGGCACAGCGATCCGCCCACCGCCCGATCCGATGTTCATAATATACCCGCTGCTCTGCTGCAGCATGATCGGCAGCACGAGCTGCGTCAGCCGGATGACCGTCCACAGGTTCAAGCGCAGCAGGCGCTCGATGCGCTGCGGGTCCAAATCTTGCAGCGGCCCGGCCTGGGACATCCCGGCATCGTTGACGAGCACGTCGATCCGGCCAAACGTGTCCACCGCCTGCCGGACCACCGCCTGCAGCTGCTCATCGTCGGTGACGTCTGCCGGAATCACCAGGACATCCGACGTATACGGCTCGATCTCGCGGCGGACCGCTTCGAGCCGGTCTGCGCGGCGCGCCACCAGGATCACCCTCGCCCCACGCCGGGCAAACGAATAGGCCAGCGACCGCCCGATGCCGGACGATGCCCCCGTGATCAAAACCACCTTTTCCTGGAGCACCAACGCCGAATGTTTGGGTCGCAGATATCGCGCCAGCCAGTAGAGCGCTCCCGCGCCCAGACTTCCCCACGCCAGGCGCCGACCGATTCGCATCGCTCACCCCCCCTCAGGCTTCCGTTACCTTGCGCGTAATCGCCACCTGGTTGACGCCCATCGCGAGCGGCGTGAACGTGGTTCGGGTCACCACCTGTGCCAGGGCCGGTAGTCCCAGCAGGCCAAACTGCACGACCTTGGGGATCACCGGGAAGTACGGCACGTCCCACAACCCGTCGCCGAAGTGCTTGAGAATGGCGAACCCGCTCGCCTCACACCATGCGCGCCATTGTTCGGGCGGCTGGACGTTGATGTGCGTGGGATCCTTGCCGATCGCGTCGGTGCGCGTGTCTTTGAACCGCCGCAGGCCGTAGCCGGGATTCGGCGTCGCGAACAGGAACAGGCCGCCCGGTCGCAGGATGCGATTGACCTGCCGAATGGTCCCGGCGGGATCGGGCAAATGCTCCACCAGGTGCAGCCCCACCACGGCGCTGAACTCGCCATCGCCGAACGGCGACAGGTCATCGGCGCTCATCACCATTCCGGTCGCGCGCGGGGCATTGCGGGTTAGCTGTTCGATGCTGTACTCGGCAAGATCGATCCCCACACACGCGAAGTCATCCTGCAGCAGGCCCAGCAAGTGCCCCAGGCCGCAGCCAAGCTCGAGCAGTTTCCCCCCACCCGGAGGCGCATAGCGCCGCACCAGCGCCGCGTAGTACCGCCGGGCGAACCAGTACATGCTGAAGCGACCCAGGGGCCGGTCGGCGTAATTGTACCGCTCGAAATACTGCTGTCCGTATTCGTCACGCGGCACTTCGGGCCGCGCCGTCACCTGTTGGTCCATGATCCACCGTTACCCGATCGAACATATCATTTGATCACCTGGGTGATTGTAGAGAGTCCTCACCCAAAAAACAAAACCAGGAGGCACCGCCCATATCCCGGCGTCTCCTGGTTATACACAGCTAGCAGCGCGAATCACCCACCAAATGCCAGCGTGATCTCGCGGGCCATGTCCGACAGCAGGTACGGCAAAAAGCCGAACACCAGGGTGCCGATCGCTGAGATGCCAATCGCCCACGCCAGCGCTCGCGGCGTGGCGGCCTCGCCGTCCCCATCCTCGAAGTACATCATCCAGACGATGCGCAGGTAGTAATACGCCGAGAGCACGCTGGTCAGCACGCCGATCACCGCAACCGGGATCAGATCCGCCGCGATCGCGGCCTTGAACACGAACCACTTCCCAACGAAACCGGCGGTCAGCGGAATCCCGGTCAGGCTGAGCATGAAAACGGCCATCGCCGCGGCAAGCAGCGGTTGCGTGCGGGCCAGCCCGCGCATGCTCGATAAGCCGGTGTTCGAGGCGTCGTCGCGCTCGACCGCGATGATCACCGAGAACGCGCCCACGTTGGTGAAGGCGTAGGCCATCAGGTAGATCAGCACCGCCTGGGTGGCCTCGTCGGCCACGCGGGGCACGCCTGCCGCCGCCACGCCGATCAGGATGTAGCCCGCGTGCGCGATGCTCGAATAGGCCAGCAGCCGCTTGAGGTCGCTCTGCACGATCGCGATGAAGTTCCCCACGATCATCGTCGCCGCCGCCAGCAGCCACGTGACATCCATCCAGGCCGCGCTCGTGCCGTTGTCCAGCATGAAATTGGGCATCCCGGCCACCAGCACGCGCAGCAGTGCGGCAAACCCGCCGACCTTCGCCGCCACGCTCATGTAGGCCACCACCGATGTCGGCGCGCCCTGGTACACGTCCGGCGTCCACATGTGAAACGGCACCGCCGCCACCTTGAACCCCAGGCCCACCAGCGAGAGTCCCGCGCCCGTCAGCAGCAGGAACTGCGCCGAGGTATCGCCGGCGACCATGCTGTCAACTGCCTGCCAGATTTCGCGCAGGTTGCTGGTCCCTGTGGCGCCGTAGACCAGCGCCAGGCCGTACACCAGGAACGCCGACGAAAACGCGCCGAGCAAGAAATACTTCATGGCGCTTTCTTCGGACTGTTCCTGCGGGCGCCGGAAACCGGTCAGAATGTACAGCGGGATGGACAGCAGTTCGAGCGCAACGAACACCACGACCAGATCCCCCGCCGCGCCCATGAACATCACGCCGGCGGTCGTGAAAAGCAGCAGGTAGTAGTACTCGCCGCGCTGCATGTTGGTGCGGTCCAGGTAGTTGTAGGCTACCATCACCCCCAACAGGGACGTCACCAACACGATCACGTTGACCATGTCCGTGAACTGGTCGGCGATGTACATCCCGAAGAAGGCTTCTTCGCCGTCGCCGAACGTGACCACGTCGGTCAGCGACAGCAGCGCGAGCACCAACGACACGCTGAGTCCCCCGGCAGTGAGCCATGCCGTGATATGCTTGCGCTCGCGCGGCACAAACAGATCGACGACCAGGAACACACACGCCCCCAACGCGAGGACTACCGCCGGGAGTGCTGCGGCGACGTTGAGATCGCTCAAACTAGGCACTTGGAACATGGTCGGTCACCGCCTTATCGTCCAGCCGCCGCCATCGCAGAAGCGCTCACCTGGTCCACCAGTTCTTTGACAGAGCTATCCATGAAGTCGAAAAAGAAGCTCGCCTGCAGCCCGATCGCGAACACCATGACCAGGATCGGGATCAGCGTCCACAACTCGTAGCGGTTCAGGTCGGGCAGATTCTTGTTCTCGTCTTTGTCCAGCGCGCCCATGAACACCGTGTTGAACATATACAGCATGTAGATCGCCGCCAGGATGATACCCAGCGCCGCGAACGCCGTGAACCACCAGCTCAGCACGTCCGACCCGGCGGAACCGAGCAGGATGGTGAACTCGCCCACAAACCCGTTCAGGCCGGGCAGGCCCATGCTCGACAGCACGATCACCAGGCTGATCCCGCTGTAGATCGGCATCGCCTTCCAGATGCCCCCAAAGGCGCTCATCAGCTTGGTGTGCCGCCGTTCGTACAGCATGCCGACCATCAAGAACAAGCCGCCCGTGCTGATGCCGTGGTTCACACCCTGGAGAATGCCGCCCTGGATGCCCGCCGAGTTCAGCGCGAAGATGCCCAGCATCACGAAGCCGAGGTGGCTGATCGACGAATACGCGACCAGTTTCTTGACATCCTTCTGCCCGTAACTGACCCACGCGCCGTAGATGATCCCGATGACCGCCAGCACCGCGATATACGGTGCGAACGTCTCGCTCGCCTCGGGGAACATCGGCAGGTTGAAGCGCACGAAGCCATACGTCCCCATCTTGAGCAGCACACCCGCCAGAATGACCGATCCGGCGGTCGGCGCCTGCACGTGCGCATCGGGCAGCCACGAGTGCAGCGGCCACATCGGGACCTTGATGGCAAACGCAATCCCGAAGGCCAGGAACAGCCAGCGCCCCGTCGATGCGCTGAGCGACAGCTCGCCGCTGTTGAGCTTCTCGATGATCTCCGGCACGGTGAACGTTCCGGCCTCGTTGCCCAGCCACAGGATCGCCAGCAGCATCAACAGGCTGCCCGCCATCGTGTACAGGAAGAACTTGATCGCCGCGTAGATTCGTTCTTCGGCGCCCCAAATGCCGATCAAGAAATACATCGGCACGAGCGTGACCTCCCAGAACACGTAGAACAGGAAGAGGTCCTGCGCGACGAACACGCCGATCATGGCCCATTCCATCAGCAGCATCAGGACGTAGTACAGCCGCGTCCGCTCGTGGATGGTCTTCATCGACGTCAGGATGGCAAGCGGCATGATGAACGTCGTCAGCAGCACCATCCAGATGCTGATTCCGTCGACCCCCACGTAGTACCGGATCGTGACACTGCCCGTATCGATCCAGTCCCACTGGTGAACCATCTGGAGCCCTGCCACGCTCGTATCGAAGTTCCGCAGCAGCAGCAGAGAGGCGCCAAACGTGATCAACGACACGATCAATGTCAGCCACCGCACGGTGTAGTCGGTCAGATTGCGCACGAACAACAGCGCGAATACCCCGACCAACGGCAACATGAATACCACAGTGACCAGCGAAATGTCTTCCATAGGTTATGGTCCCTCTGTGTTACAGCCCCAGCATTCCACGAATCACCGGGAAGAGGATAATGAACACGACAAGCAGCGTCCCCAACAACACGGTCCACGCATAGGTGCGGACGTAGCCGGTCTGAATGACCCGGATGCGCTGCGCGATGATCTGCATCAACCGGCCCAGCGAATTGAAACCACGATCGATGATGCCTTTGTCGACTGGCTGAGTCAGGAACTCCGTAGCGATGTGGAAATTCTTCTGGACGACGGTCTTGTGCACGTAATCGTGCCAGAACCGCCAATCGAGTTGTTCGGCCAGCCAATACGCCGCCCGCCGGTACGGGAAGATGAGATACCTGAAATACGCATCGTCCCAGTACAGTTTGGCCTTCGCCACAGCGAACAGCCCCTCGGTCCGCTCGTCGAGCTCCAACGGATCCTGCTGGCCCAGCGTCTCCAGCGCGCGGTCATTGTAGATCGCGCGCGCCACGTAGATCGCCACCAGCGCCAGCACCACCGCGAACGAGGCGAGCAGCACGTTGAATGACGCCGCGTGAGCGTATGTGACGGCGTGTTCCAGCCAACTCGTGAATTCGTGCTCGCCGAAGATCGCCCCCAGGATCGGGAAGCCGCTCGGCACGTTGATCACGCCGATCACCAGGCTGAAGAACGCCAGGACGATCAGCGGGTACACCATCAGGTTACTCGACTCCTCCGCGTGTTCTGCGGCAGCGTGGCGCGGCTTGCCATAGAACACCAGCGCCATCTGCCGCCACATATAGAAGGCCGTGAACGCCGCCGCCATGACCAGCAGCACGAACGCCAAGTAGCCCTCCAGGCGCGCATCGTCGACGCCCGCCTTGAGCGCATCTAGCAGGATTTCGTCCTTCGACCAGAACCCGGCAAACGGAATGATTCCCGCCAGCGCCAGCGTGCCGAAGAGATAGGTCCAGTAGGTGCGCGGCATTTTGTGACGCAGCCCGCCCATGTAGCGCATGTCCTGGGGATCGAACTCATCGTCGTGATCGTGCCCGCCATGCGCCATGTGGTGATGGCCGTGCTCCATGCCGTGAATCACCGAACCGGAGCCGAGGAACAGCAGCGCCTTGAAAAACGCGTGCGTCACCAGGTGGAACATCGCCGCCGCGTAGGCGCCCACGCCGACCGCCGCCACCATGAACCCGAGCTGGCTGATCGTACTGTAGGCCAGCACGCGCTTGATGTCCCACTGCCCCACGGCGATGAAGCCCGCCACGATGGCGGTCGTCGCGCCGATCAGCGCCACGACGAAGGACGCCGCATCCGACGCGTGATAGAACACGTTCGAGCGCACCATCATGTACACGCCCGCCGTGACCATCGTCGCCGCGTGAATCAGCGCGCTCACCGGCGTCGGACCCGCCATCGCGTCAGGCAGCCACACGAACAGCGGAATCTGCGCGCTCTTGCCGGTCGCGCCCAGCAGGAACAACAGCGTGATCACGGTGATCGTCGACTCGAAGCTCAGCGAAAACATGCCGAAATTGACGTCGTGGCCGCCCTCTTCCAGCCAGACCTCGGCCTGGTTGAAGACGCCCATCGGGCCTTCGATGTGGGGTTCGGCCTCGTGCGGGATTTCCGGCGCAAACACCGGTTCCTCGGCGGCTTCCGCCGCGTGGGGAGCCGCCACCGGCAGCTCGTCCGGCTTGTAGAAATCCAGCGTGCCAAAGGTCCAGAAGGTGATCAACACGCCGAGCACCAAGCCGAAGTCGCCCACCCGGTTGACGATGAACGCCTTGCGCGCGGCGTCGCTGTTCTTCCACCCCACGCCGCCGGGCTTGTCGAACCAGAAGCCGATCAGCAGGTACGAGCACAGCCCCACGCCTTCCCAGCCGACGAACATCATCAGGAAATTGTTGCCGGTCACCAGGATCAGCATGAAAACGAGGAACAGGTTCATGTACACGAAGAACCGCGGGAAGCGCTCGTCACCATGCATGTAGCCCACGGCGTACAGGTGGATGATCGTCCCCACGAACGTGACGACCAGCATCATCGTCACGCTGAGCGTATCGACGCGGAACTGCCACGGGATTTCGACGCCGTCTGCCGGAATGGAGATCCAATCCGAGAAGAGCGGGAGATCGACCACGACCGGCTTGTAGCCGGTATCGACCTGCGCGAGCCACAGCAGCAGCGAGATCAGGAAGGCGATCCCGCTCGCCCCGACCGCGACGATGCCGACACCCCGCTCGCCGAGGTGCTTGCCCGTGAACAGGTTGATCAGCAGCCCCACCAGCGGGACAAAGACAACCAACGGTACGAGATCAAAGAAGTTTTCCATGGGCGCCCCTTTGGGTCCATGCGTTAACCATCACCGGCTCAAACACTGACATCGCGTTTATCCCCTGAACAGATGCAAATCGTCGATGTCGATGCTCTTCTTCGTTCGGAAAATTGCCACGATCAGCGCCAACCCCACCGCCACCTCGGCAGCGGCCACGGTCATGACGAAGAACACCATCACGTGCCCGTCACCATTTCCCCACTGCCGGGCGAAGGCTGCCAGTGCCAGATTCGCAGCGTTCAGCATCAGCTCAACCGACATGAAAATCAGGATCGCATTACGGCGCAGCAATACGCCCATCGTGCCCATGATGAACAAGATCGCGCTGAGCAAAACGTATAGTTCGATAGAGACTTCGGATGCTTCCATGTTTCCCCCTCAGCCACGCCCCTAGTCGCCGGTTTCGCCGGGCAGCGACCGCTCCAGCCCTGCCGGAACATTCGCCAGGCGTCGTACAAACCGGCGGCGCGGAGCCAGCCTCTCGTGTGTGAGGACAATCGCGCCAATCATCGCGACCAGCAGCAGCAGCGACACCAATTCGAACGGCAGGACGTACCGGCTGAACAGCAGTTGTCCCACATGCGCCGGACTGCCGAACGGGGGCCGCGCATCGGTTTCGAGATTGACGATGGTGCTGGTGTAGGAGTTATCATCCTGGCGCTGCTCCGTGAAGATCCACAGCACAGCCGTGCCCGCTTCCAGGTCCTCATCGTCGATGCCCATCAGCCGCGTGCGCGAGCTGCCGGCGGGATACACACCGATGTTGTAGGTATCCTTTTCGATCTCGATGACGTCGGACGCCTTCCCATAAGGCACATTCTCGACCAATGCGCGCCTGTTACCGGAATCGGTATCGTCTACCACGTCGATCGCCATCCGCCCATGCAGCGCGTTGATGGCGACCACCCGCAGCGCGTCCTTGTCATCGACCTGGCCCAGGTCTTCCGTCACTGCCACCAGCTCGGGTTCCTGCGCGTTGCCGATTGCTGCCAGGGACAGCGTCACGCCCGGCACCAGATTGACCGGGTATTCGGCCAGCGGATCATCCGTCTCAGGATCGGCCCCTGCCGGGAAAATCTGGGCATCGTAGCGACCGGTAGCCCGGCTTTCGAATGAGCTTGCCTCGCCGAACGCGACATTGCGCGCGACCTGTTCCCCGTCGAGATACACGTCGACTGCCGGCACGCCGTCCACCGCATGCACCGCGCGCACCATCGGCTCCTCGAGTTTGGGCCGCGTGAGATCGATCTCGCCCTTGATGATCGCCAGGGTGGACACCGCCAGAAACACCAGGGCCAGAATGATCGCCGCCGGAGTCAGCCAGCGAAACCGCGGCTGCGCTTCAGGCAACACGCGCTCGGCGCCCAGCAGCATGATCACGAACAGGAAGAGCACCATGATCGCCCCGGCGTATACGGCGATCTGCACCATCGCCACAAACGCGGCATTGAGCATGAGAAAGAAGAACGCGATACAGGCGAAATTCAAGATCAAAAACAGCGCGCTGTAGATGGCGTTCTCGCTGATTAACATCATCGCCGCGGCAATGATTGCCACCGCCCCTATGATGATGAATAGCCACAATTCCATTGAACTGCCGTCCTGTGGTTGCAACCCCAAAAATGACCAGATTGTCGAGCAGTGTAGCGCAAGTCGATCCGGAAGCCAAACATAGCGCCCGGCTTCCGGGTGCGCGCCTTATTTCGGGTTCTCCATATCAGGGATCGACCGTGTGAACTTGCCCGGCTCGGTGACCTGGGGCGTCCCCTGCACGCCCGGCGGAACCGGGTCGATCAACATGTCTTTGGTGTAGATGGCGTCATACCGGTCGTTGAAGCTCAGCCGGTATTCGTGCTCCAGCACAATCGCCTCGGTTGGGCACGCATCTTCGCAATAGCCGCAGAAGATGCAGCGCAGCATGTTGATCTCGTACGTCTTGGCATAACGCTCGCCGGGGCTGTACCGTTCTTCGTCGGTGTTCTCAGCGGCTTCGACCCAGATCGCGTCCGCCGGACACGCTGCCGCGCACAGCGAGCAGCCGATACATTTTTCCAGCCCATTCTCATACCGTTTTAGCGCGTGGCGGCCTTTGAAACGCTCGCGCACCGGGCGTTCCTGCTCCGGGTACTCGATCGTGACTGGCCCTTCGATGACGTGCTTCAGCGTCGTTGCAAAACCACGTACCATATTCATACGTCACTCACCTGTCACCATTACTGTATCTCGTCCGTTTCGGCCTGATCCTGCTTGGCCTCCTGGTCGTCGTCGCGACCGGTCACAGCGCCGGCCACCGCGCCGGGCAGCCCGACCACCTTATCGACGGCGTGCAGAGCCATCGCGCCGACCCCGTCGCCGCCGGACAGGTTGACGACCTGCACGCGCGGCGATTCGGGCGGCGCTTCCGGTTGTCGCCCGATCCGGTCGAAGAAGATCAATGCGCCGATGATGAACAGCACCGACGCCAGAATGGACAGCGCGATGTAGACCCCCTGGTTGTCGAGTTCCTGGGCCACGATGACCGACACCGAGCTCCAGACCACAGCCACCAGCGCAAGCGGAAGCATCACCTTCCAGCCCAGCGACATCAGGCGGTCGTAGCGAATACGGGGCAGCGTGCCGCGCACCCAGATCATCACCATCAGCAGGACGATGACCTTGGCGCCGTACACCACCGGCCCCAGCAGCGGGTATTGATCCACCAGGACGAAGTGATAGCCACCGAAATACATCGCAGCGCCGATCATGCTCACCGCGACCATCCCGATATACTCGGCCATGAAGAACAGCGCGAACTTCATGCCGCTGTACTCGGTGTGATATCCGGCGGTGAGCTCCTGCTCGGCTTCGGGCAGGTCGAACGGCGCGCGGTTCACCTCAGCCAACAACGCGACGGCCATGATCGCCGCGGCCAGCGGATTCTGGAACACGTACCATCCCAGGATTGGCGGGTCGTTCTGGGCGTCGATGATATCCCCGATGCTCATCGAACCGGCCAGCATCACCGGGACGACCAGCGCCAGGCCCATGCTCAGCTCGTAGCTGATCATCTGCGCCGACGAGCGCAGCGCCCCCAACATCGCGTACTTGTTGTTGCTCGACCACCCGGCCAGCACGATTCCGTAGATGCCGATACTGGTGATCGACAGCAACCACAGCACGCCGACGTTCACATCTACCAGCCCCTGGCTGAGCCGGTACCACTTCCCGTCAAACCACGGGACCGCGATCTTGGGTCCCAAAGGTATCACCGCCACGACAATGACCGCCGGCACCACCTTGATCACGGGCGACAGCCAGAAGATGATTTTGTCGGCTGAGGCGGGGGTCACGTCCTCTTTGAAGATCAGCTTGATGCCGTCCGCCACGGGCTGCAACAAACCGAATGGCCCCGCCCTGTTCGGCCCGACGCGCGCCTGCAGCGATGCGAGAAACCGCCGCTCCAACAGGGTTGTGTAGGCAAAGCCGGTGAGCAGCATGATGAACAGCAGCAAGCTGGTAAATATCGCGTGGATGACCGTGCACGTTCCGCTTCCCGTGCACTCCACGACGACACTGGATTCACCTGGTCCAAACATAAGTCGGCTACTCCTCGATCTTTTGCACGACACCCGCCGCCGGGACGGTGAGCGTCGGAGCATCACTCAGGCGCATGGGCAGCAGCGCGTAGCCCGCCGGCGTCTTGCCGTTCACCCGCGCGCGCACCTCGACCGTCCGCTCGCCGAGCACAACTGCGATCGGGTCGCCGTCGGCGATGCCCAGCCCGGCAGCATCCGCTTCGTTGAGCTCGACGTACGGCGCCGGCACGCGTTGATCCATGACGTCACTCACCCGGAACCACGTCCCCCTGTCGTACAGCACGCGCACCGGGATGAGCTGCAAACCGTCCGCAGCGAAGGATTCCACGTTCACCGGGCGCACGGTCAGGCGGTGCTGTTCGTGTTCCGCATTGGTCTTCCACTGGACACCCAGGCCGCCGGTGTTCGTGTAAGCCGTTCCGCCGTAGTACAGATCTTCGCCACCCACGTCAGGAAACTGCTGCTCGACCCGAGCCAGGTTGGGATATCCCATGTCCGCGTAGCGAAAGACCTTCTCGGTGATCTCGCGCATGACCAACCCCGTCGAGATGCGCGGCTGGTCACCGCCCATCTGGCGGCCAATGTGCGCGAAGATCTTCCAGTCCGGCAGCGAGTCGCCTATCGGCCCCTGCGCGGTGTAGAAGCGCTGCACGCGGCGCATCCCGTTGGTGAAGGTGCCGTCGCGCTCGGCGAAGCTCTGGCCGGGCAGGATGATGTCGGCCTGCTGGGCCGTCTCGGTCATGAACAGCGACGTCACGACCACACACTCCGCGTTGGCAATAGCCTCCGCCGCACGCACATCCTCGCCCGCCGGGTCGGCCTCCGCAATGAACCACATCGACGGGGGATCGTCCAGCAGCGCCGCGGTCGTCTCGGCAGAGAAGCCCATGTCCATTGCGCCCTGCACGTTCGCCCCCGGCCAGACGGCCACCAGCCCGTTATTCGGGCGCCCAACGTGCCCGGTCAGGATCAACAGGTTTGCCGCCGCCTGCATCAACTCGCCGTGCTGCGCCAGGCTCAGCCCTTCGCCGCCCGCGAAGATCAACAGGTCATCGGCGTCCAGCAAGAGATCGGCGGCCTCCGGGTGAGGAACCTTCACACCCTTCAGCGAGTCGACCAGGGCATCCATCCCGTCGACGCGTGACTCGACCAGGGAACGCGCGATCTTTTTACGGCTGCGCGCGCGCGCGGCCAATCCGTTCATCACCGCCACCGCGTCGCCATACGCGTAAGGCATGGTGGCCGCGGCGTATTTGTCGAGCTTGGTGCCCCGCGCGTTCGCCACCACCACCTTCACGCCGCGGTCGGCAGCCTGTTTCACCTGGAGCCACCAGACGGGCGCTTCCTCTTCGAAATCCGACGCAATCACCAGGATGGCGCCGCCGGGTCCCATGTCTTGAACACGCGTGCCCACGCCGGCGCCCACCTGGGCAATCGCCTCGATGCCGGTCATGCTCGCGGGCCAGAGGCCGCGCTGGCGCTGTTCGCCCACCAGGCGGGTGAGCTTGCGCAGCTCCCACAAATCCTCGTTCGACAGTGCTGGCCCTGCCAGGAACCCGGTTTGGTCGCCGTATTTCTTGAGTTTGGCGGCCACCTCGGCGTAGGCCGTCGCCCAGTCCACCGTCACCAGTTCATCGCCCTTGCGGATCATCGGGTGCAGGATGCGCTCCGCCGACCGGCTGTGATGGTGTCCGAAGCGCCCCTTGTCGCAGATCCAGATCTCGTTGACCTCTTCGTTCTGGCGCGGCATGATGCGCTTGATGATCTTCTTGCCGCCGGTGTCGCGATCAAGCCGCGTGCTGGCGCTGAGGTTGCAGCCAACCGGGCAGTACGGGCAGATGGTCGGGACCTCGTCCAGCTCCCACGGGCGCGCGCCGAACCGGAAATCGGTCGTCGTCAGCGCGCCCACCGGGCAGATATCGGTCGTGTTGCCGCTGAACTTGGTATCGAACGGCGGATCGCTGATCGTGACGATCTGCAGGCGGCGCCCGCGCTCGTGAAAGGCCAGCACGTCGTCGCCGACCAGTTCATCACAGAAACGCACGCAGCGCGCGCACTGGATGCAGCGCTCGCGGTCCAGGTAGATCAGCTCGCCCAGGGGAACGTGCTTGTCGAGGTTCAGCTTGTCGGTGAACACGAAGCGCGACTGCCCCGGACCATACGCCATGGTCAGATTTTGCAGCGGGCACTCGCCGCCCTTGTCGCACACCGGACAGTCCAGCGGGTGGCTGGTCAGGATGAACTCGAGAATGTCATCGCGCCCGGCGACCACTTTTTCGGTCGTCGTGCGGATCACCATGCCTTCATACGTTTTCTGCGTACACGCCGTCTGCAGTTTCGGGAACCACCGGACCACCAGCTCGCCGTTTTCGTCCAGGTCCGGCTCACCTGTTTCGCGGTTCACAGAAACGCTGCCCAGCTCCACCAGGCACATGCGGCACATGCCGACCGGCTCCATCTTGGGATGATAACAGAATACGGGAATATCCGTCCCAAGCATTTTCGCCGCATCGACCAGGTTGGTGCCGGCGGGAACCTGAAAATCTTGCCCATCGATAGTAATCGTTACGATATCGGCCATAGCGCTCCCCAAGTTTCAGGGCATGATAGAGAAATCAATCCAAAGTACTCCCGCACTGACGCAGCCCTGCGTCAGCCCGGTCAATATAAGCCTGAAAGACATATCCCCAGGCGCTGTCTGGCGCTGCCCGTTCGGCCAGCGCACGCGCCGCTTCGAAATCCGCTTTCGCATCGCCGGACCGCCCCGCTGCCAGCCATTCCTCGCCGCGCAGCAGGTAGTTCACCGGCGCATCGGGCCACGCCTCGATCGCGCGTGTGAAGTCCCGGACTTGTGGCGGCAGCCGCAAACGGTCGCCGTCCGGCGCAGCAAGCCCGGTCATGCGCCACCTTCGGCGACGGCTTCGGGCACCTCCCCGGTGGTGCCGCGTGTGACCGTGCTCATCGTGTCGGCCATCTCGGGATGCGGCGCGTCCGATCGCTGGATGTAGCGCTCGTATTCCTCCGGGAACTGGGTCACCGTGCTCAGCACCGGGTTCGCCGCAAACTCGCCCAACGCGCACAGCGTCACCGGCGCCATCTGCTTCGGCACGACGTGCAGCATATCCAGGTCGTGCTGGGTGCCTTCGCCGCGCAGCAACCGCTCGTAGATCCGGTCCAGCCAGTACGTCCCTTCACGGCACGGCGTGCACTTCCCGCAGCTCTCGTGTTTGAAGAAGTGCGTCATCTTGGCCGCGGCCCACACCATGTCCGTGTCCTCATCCATCAGGATGATCGAGGCCGAGCCGAGCGTGCTGCCCAGCGCGGCGACGTCCTCGTAGGTCAGCGGCGTATCGAGCACCTCGTCGGTCGCCACCAGGACGGGACCGCTCGCTCCCGACGGCAGGATGGCCTTCAGCTCTTTGCCGTCGCGAATGCCGCCCGCGTGCTCGAAGATCAGCTCGCGAAAGGTGATGCCCAGCGGCAGCTCGTAATTGCCCGGTTTGGCGACGTGGCCGCTCATGCAGAAGATTTTGGGGCCGGGGCTCTGTGGCGTGCCGATCTTCTTGTATTCGTCGGCCCCATTCACCAGGATCCACGGCACATTTGCCAGCGTTTCGACGTTGTTCACCACGGTAGGATGGTAGTACAGGCCGCCGCCAACCTGCGCCGGGAACGGCGGGCGCACGCGGGGCTGCCCCAGCAGCCCTTGCAGGCTGTTGAGCAGCGCGCTTTCCTCGCCGCAGATGTACGCGCCCGCGCCGAGATGCACGTAGACGTCGCACGTCCAGCCAGAGCCCAACACATTCTCGCCGACCAGGTTCGCCTGGCGGGCTTCTTCGATGCGCTCTTCCAGCGCGTGCGCCAGGTCCCAGAACTCGCCACGGCAGTAAATGTAGACCCCCGCGGCCTGGATCGCGTAGGCGGCGATCATCGCGCCTTCGATGACCTGGTGCGGATTCTTCTCCAGCAGTTGGCGATCCTTGAACGTGCCCGGCTCGCTCTCGTCGGCGTTCACCGTGACGTATTTGATCGGGGCGTCCTGGGGAATGAAGCTCCACTTGCGCCCGGCGGGGAAACCGGCCCCACCCCGCCCGCGCAGATTGGACTCGAGGACGATCTGAATCACCTCTTGCGGTGAATGCTCCTGGACGGCTTTCTTGAGGCCCTCGTAGCCGCCATTGGCGACGTACGTGTCAAACTGCCAGATGTCAGGAATATCGAGATCGCGCAGCAGAATGTGTGTCATAGCTTCGAATACCGTTCCTGTGTTAATTATGTGCTCGGCCCGGCTCCGCTCAGGACCACGGACCCAGTCTATACGGCGTCGCTGTCACGCTTGGTCAAATAGTGCATGCCTCGAAAATCGCTGTATCCCGCCTGCTCGAAAAGCTCCAGGCTCGCCGCATTGCCATCTTCGATCAGCGCCGCGATGATCTGCATCCCCTGCGCGCGCAGCGCGCGCTCCGCTTCGTCGATCAACCGGCGGGCGATTCCCTTGCGCCGGTGCTCGGGCCGGACGGCCAGCCGGTTGATCCAGCCCTTGCGCCCGTCGTGCGTGGTCAGCACAACGCCGACCAGCTCGTCTCCCTGCTTCACACCGATCACCGCCTGCAGATCGCCGGTCATCTGCCGGAAGAACTGCTCGCGGCTGTCACGCCCGCCCGGCTTGACGGGCAGCCCCGCGGCTTCCCAGACGGCGCGAACAGCCTCGTAGTCATCCGCCGTCAAATGAACGACAGTCAACACCTGCGGTCCCACCGTGCCACCCCGCGATCACTCGCCCGGCTCCGGCACCTCTTCGAGAGCCGTGGCACGCCACTGCTCGATCAGGGCCTTGATCGTCTCCATATCCAGGTTTTCGTGGTAATGGAAATTGCACTGGAGCATCGGCGCCCGGTCGCATGCCGCCAGGCACATCACCTGCTCGACAGTGAACAGCCCATCTTCGGTCGTCCCGCCGTCTTCCACGCCCAGATACTCGCACAACTCGCGGTAGAACTGATCCGCCCCGCGCAAGGCACACGGCAGGTCCGTGCAGACCTGCAACCAGTATTTGCCCTTCGGTTTCTCGGAAAACATCGTGTAGAAACCGGCAATGGATTGGGCCTGGGTGGGATCCACGTCACACAACGCGGCCACCTCGCGCAGCGCGTCTTCGCTCAGCCAACCATACTCTTCCTGCGCCAGGTACAACAGGTCCATGATCCCGGACCGCTTGTCCGGGTATTTGGCGAAGATTTCCTCGATCCGGTCTGCGTACTTATCTGCCAGCACGGCCACACTCCATCTCGCGTAGAAAACGGGCGCTAACGATCGCAGTCGCCCAGCACAATGTCGACACTTCCGATGATGCCCACCAGATCAGCAATCAGGTGCCCCTTCGCCATATGCGGCAGCGCGCTCAGGTGCACGAAGCTGGGCGTGCGGAAGCGCACACGCCATGGCCTCGGGCTGCCATCGCTCGCCAGGAAGCACCCCAGCTCGCCGCGCGGGCTTTCGACGCGCACGTAGACCTCCCCTTTGGGCGGGCGGAAGCCTTCCGTCCACAGTTTGAAGTGATGGATCACGGCTTCCATGCTGTGCCCCAACTCGGCGCGGGGCGGCGGCACGTACTTACGATTGTTCGAGCGGAACAGGCCGCCGGGCAGGTTGTCGATGGCCTGCTCGACGATCCGCAGGCTCTGGCGCATCTCCTCGATGCGGATGATGTAGCGATCGTACACGTCGCCGTGCACCCCCAGCGGGACCTCGAAATCGAACTGCTCGTAACCGCTGTAGGGCAGCGCCTTGCGAATGTCCCAGTTGACGCCCGACCCGCGCAGCGTGGGGCCGGTGCATCCCAGCGCGATCGCATCTTCAGCCGAAATAAACCCGATCCCCTGAGTACGGTCGAGCCAGATCGGGTTGTTCGACAACAGCTTTTCGTAATCGTCCACCTTGGCCGGGAAATAATCGATGAAGTCACGCACCGCTGGCTCGAACTCCTCCGGCACGTCGCGCCACAGGCCGCCGGGACGGAAATACGTGCTCATCATCCGCTGGCCGGACACCATCTCGAAAATGTCGAGAATCTTCTCGCGCTCGCGGAAGCAGTACAGAAAGACGCTCATCGCGCCGATATCGAGCGCGTGCGTGCCCAGCCACACCAGATGGCTGTTGATCCGCGTGAGCTCGGCCAGCAGCACGCGAATCACCTGGGCGCGCGGCGGAACGTCCAGCTCGATCAGCTTCTCCATGGCGAGGCAGTACGCCAGGTTGTTCCCCAGCGGATTGAGGTAGTCCATGCGATCGGTCATGGTGATGGACTGCTCGTACCGCTTGGCCTCCATGTTTTTCTCAATTCCGGTATGGAGGAAGCCGATATCCGGAATGCAGCTCACGATGTCTTCACCATCCAGCTCGAGCAGCAAACGCAGCACGCCGTGAGTGCTTGGGTGCTGCGGCCCCATGTTCAAGACCATCGTCTCGCCGCTCAAGGCACGGTCGGATACCAGGCCCCTGAGCTTCTCGACATCCCCCTGCCAGACAGTTTCTTCCTGTACGCTCATCGTCGTCTCGCTTCCGTCATCGAAGTGCTATTCTTTTGCGTACGGCTTGTGCCGGTCGACTTCGTCGAAGTTGAACGAAAACTGCACGGTTTCGTAGCCAAGCGGGTAATCTTTGCGCAGCGGGTGGCCGTCCCATCCCTCCGGCATGAGAATCCGGCGCAAGTCGGGATGATCGGTGAACGTCACACCCAGCAGGTCGTAGATTTCGCGCTCGAACCAGTTCGCGGTAGGCCACACCGGCGTCACGCTGGGCACGACAGGATCATCACCGGGCAGGTAGACTTTCAGGCGCAGCGACCGGTTGTGGGGCAGCGAATACAGGTGGTAAGCGACCGCAAACCGGGGTTCCTGCGGGTAATAGTCGATGCCGGTGACGTCCGAGAGCAGGTTGTATTCAAGCCCTTCGGACTGAAGGCAGTACCGGCCAATGTCCGCGATCTTCGCCGCCGACACGACGACGGTGGTATCGCCGCGGAACGTCGAAACATCCTCGATCGCATCGCCGAAAGCGGCTTGCAGGGCTTCTACGGGGTCAAGTTTCGTCATGCAACACTCTCTCAGTTATAGAGTTCATCCGCTACGACGGACGATACTACGCCCAATCGGCAATACGTTCCTGCTTGATGCGCTCGTGCAGCGTGATGATCCCGTGAATCAATTGTTCCGGGCGTGGCGGGCAGCCCGCCACGTACACATCCACCGGCACGATTTCGTCCACGCCCTGGACGATCGCGTAGTTGTTGAAGACGCCGCCGCACGACGCGCAGTCGCCCATGCTGAGCACCCACTTGGGCTCTGGCATCTGATCATACAACTGTCGTAGAACAGGGGCCATCTTGCGCGTTACGCGGCCCGCCACGATCATCAGGTCGCTCTGGCGAGGGCTGGGACGCATCAACTCCATGCCAAAACGAGACATATCATAGTTCGAAGCCTGCGTGCTCATCATTTCGATCGCGCAGCATGCCAGGCCGAACAGCATGGGCCACATGGCACGCGTGCGCGCCCAGTTCACAGCATCCTCGAGGCGCGTTGTCACGACTCCGAGTTCCCCGAGTTTTGGCGTTACTCCCATTCCAGGCCTCCAACCTTCCACTCATACACGAAACCAACCGTCAGCACGAAGAAGAAGACGCCCATCACAACCAGCCCATAGACGCGCAAATCGCGAAAGATAACTGCCCAGGGTAAGAAGAAAATAACCTCGATATCGAACAGAATGAACAACACGGCCACACGGTAGAATCTCACCGGAATACGGCGGATGGCCTGGCCGAAGGGCTGCATGCCGCTCTCGTAGGGGGCGAGCTTGCGCGCCGTGGGGCGATAGGGGCCGAAAATGCGCGACATGAACAGGATCAGAAAGCTCATGCCTACGACAAGAATGAGCAGAGCCGCAATGGGGGCAAAATCTGATAACACGGTAAGCATCTCCGTAACACGAAGTTTGTCAGACGCTAATTGTTCAGATTAGAACAAGCATCCAGAGATTAGCATAAAGCGAAAAAGGTGTCAAACTGGATACGTTTGATAAAAATCAGGAATAACGCCTTTAAAGATAACACAGGTTATGAGATTTCCAAATTCGAAGTTTGGTGGGTTTGCCAAGTGCATGAAGGGGAAATTACGCGTGGCGAGGGCGAGAAATGAAATGAGGTCGGATGGGTTGGCGACGACCTACGCTCCCAGGGGGCTACCCCCCCAGTACCATCGGCGCGGGCGGGCTTAACTACCGGGTTCGAGAAGGGACCGGGTGTACCCCCACCGCTACAGTCA